>Ga0255192_1000001_pt1 | contig 643157 bp, 642 predicted proteins | sample Miss_Miss_RepC_8_2_FD_189950 | JGI IMG/M metagenome (GOLD analysis project Ga0255192, IMG submission 189950) | Freshwater microbial communities from Mississippi River, Louisiana, United States - Miss_Miss_RepC_8h | ecosystem: Environmental > Aquatic > Freshwater > River | place: USA: Louisiana...
GCGGTGTAGGGGTAGCTGCCGGGCACGTTGTCCAGCATCAGCCACTTCAGGATTTCGCCGTGGTCTTCGTATTGAGGCAGGGCGACCTTGCGGATCTTGTTGCCGCTCAGCGTGGTGGTGGTGAGCGCGGTGCGGATTTCCTTGTCGCGGATCTTCACCACATACTCGTCGCCAGCGTAGGCCTTTTGCATGTCGGGCCACTGGGCCAGCAGCTTTTTGGCAGCCGGGTCCTGCACGGCTTCACGGGCCACGGCCAGATCGATGGCGGCTTCGGATGCTTTGGCGCGGCCCGGTTTGTCGGCTTCCAGCATCCTTGCTGCGGCGCGCAGTTGCTGGATCTCGCGGGCCAGCTTGGCCTGTTCGCGGGCGCGCTTTTTGTAGCCGCGCACGGTATCGCTGATCTCGGCCAGGTAGCGGGTGCGGGCGGGCGGCACGATGGGGGTCTGGTGCGTGGAGTGGCGCACGCCCACGATGGGCAGGCGGCCATCCGTCACTTTCAGGCCCAGTTCGGCCAGACGCTTTTTCAGGGCCTGGTACAGGGCCGTGACGCCGTCGTCGTTGAAGCGTGCCGCCATGGTGCCGAACACCGGCATCTGTTCGGTCGGCACGGTCCAGGCTTCCTTGTTGCGCTGGACCTGCTTGGCCACGTCGCGCAGGGCATCGCTGGCGCCCTTGCGGTCGAACTTGTTGATGGCGACGAATTCGGCGAAGTCCAGCATATCGATTTTTTCGAGCTGGCTGGCGGCGCCGAATTCGGGGGTCATGACGTACATGGGCACATCGACATGCGGCACGATGGCGGCATCGCCCTGGCCAATGCCCGAGGTCTCGACAATCACCAGGTCGAAACCGGCCACCTTGCAGGCGGCGACCACGTCGGGCAGCGCAGCCGAAATCTCGGAGCCGAAATCGCGTGTGGCCAGCGAACGCATGAAGACGCGTGAGCCCTTGCTCCAGGGACCGATGGCGTTCATGCGGATGCGGTCGCCCAGCAGCGCGCCTCCGCTCTTGCGACGGGAGGGGTCGATGGACACCACGGCCACACGCAGGTTGTCGTCCTGGTCCAGGCGCAGGCGGCGCACCAGTTCGTCGGTCAGGCTGGACTTGCCGGCACCGCCCGTGCCGGTGATTCCGAGCACGGGTACTTTTGTTTTGGCGGCTGCGGCGCGCAGGGCCTCCACCACTTTGGCGTCGGCCTTGCCGTTCTCCAAAGCCGTCATCAGCTGCGCCAGGGCGCGCCAGCTCATGTCGGTGTGGCCCTGGATGGCGTCGATGGTCTTCGGTGCCAGCGCGCTGAAGTCCTTGTCGGCGCGCATCACCATCTCGCCGATCATCCCGGCCAGGCCCATTTTCTGGCCGTCTTCGGGGCTGTAGATGCGCACGCCGTGCTCGGCCAGCATGCGGATTTCGGCGGGCACGATCACGCCGCCGCCGCCGCCAAACACCTGGATGTTCTCGCCGCCGCGCGCCTTCAGCAGCTCCACCATGTAGGTGAAGTATTCGTTGTGGCCGCCCTGGTAGCTGGAGACGGCAATGCCCTGCACGTCTTCCTGCAGGGCGGCGGTCACCACCTCGTCGACCGAGCGGTTGTGGCCCAGGTGGATGACCTCGGCGCCCATGCTTTGCAGGATGCGGCGCATGATGCCAATGGCAGCGTCGTGGCCGTCAAACAGGCTGGCGGCGGTGACAAAACGCACCTTGTGGGTGGGGCGGTATTCGGCCAGGGCTTTGAATTCGGCGGACAGGTCGGTCATGTGAGGCTCCGGGAATTTGTCTTTACGTTTACGTAAACGTCAATTGCGGCATCTTACCGTGATCAGCTTGATCTGTCACTGTGAACGCAAGACTGGCGAGGTCTTTCATATTAGGGATAACCGGGATGATGACCGTTTTCGAGCGGATTCGGGGTTCGCGGGGCTATGATTGACCAGATACAGCTATCTAAAGTGAGCAAGCCATGAGTCAACTGGTTGATCCTGAAAAGAAAAAAGCCTTGTGTGCCCGTCTGGCCCGTATTGAGGGGCAGCTTCGCGGCCTGCAGCGCCTGATTGAAAGCGACGCCGATTGCGACAAGATCGCCCAGCAAATGGCGGCGGCGCGCAAAGCACTCGACAAGTCCTTCTTTTCGATGGTCGGCTGCATGATCGAGCAAGGTGATCAATCGGCCGACCAGGTTGCCGAGATGCTGACCAAGTTTGCTTGAGAGTGATGCATGAATCCGATTCAGCTGTTTGAGCCCGTTTCCTGCACCTACACCTACATCCTGTTTGACGAAGACAGCCGTGAGGCGGTGCTGATCGACCCGGTGGACGAAATGCTGCAGCGGGACCTGCAGGTGTTGCGCGAGCAGGGGCTCAAGCTGGTATGGACGGTTGAAACACACGCCCATGCCGATCACATCACCAGCGCAGCCCAACTGGCCGAGCTCACTGGCGCGCAAATGGCCGCACCCCAAGGTTGCAATATTGGCACTGCAGGCGTACAGCTCCAGGACGGCCAGGTGTTGTCCTTCGGTCGCCACCAGCTCAAAGCCCTGCACACACCAGGTCACACCGCAGGCAGCATGAGTTTCTATTGGGACCAGGGCGCCAAGCGCCATGCGTTCACAGGCGACACGCTGCTTATCAATGGCTGCGGCCGCACCGACTTCCAATCCGGCAGCGCATCGGCCATGTTCCACAGCCTGACGCAAGTGCTGTTTGCCTTGCCTGCCGACACGGTGGTCTGGCCGGGGCACGACTATCAGGGGCGTACCCATTCGTCGATCGGTGCCGAAGCGGCGACCAACGCGCGGGTGGCTGGCAAAACGCAGGCGCAGTTTGAAGAGATCATGAACAACCTGAACCTGCCCAAGCCCAAACGCATTGACGAGGCGGTACCTGCCAATCTGACCTCTGGCCTGCGCCACGACGCAGGAGGCGAGGCGCTGATGAGTGTGGGCCCTGTGGTTGGGTACGCTGGCGATATCAGTGCGCAACTGGCCTGGGCCTGGGTGCAGTCTGGCGAGGCGGTGATGGTCGATGTCCGGACCGATGCCGAGCGTGCCTGGGTCGGCTTTGTGCCAGGTGCCGAGCCTTTGGCCTGGAAACAATGGCCGGGTATGGCCATGAACCCTGAGTTTGACGATGGACTGCGCAAGCTCGCCGCAGGGGGCAAAAAGCTGGTGCTGTTATGTCGCAGTGGTGTACGTTCGGTGGCAGCAGCGCAGCGTGCCACCGAACTGGGCCTGGAGGCCTACAACATCCTTGAAGGCTTCGAGGGAGACCCTGACGCCAACGCCCAGCGCGGCAAGCTGGGGGGCTGGCGTTTCCACGGCTTGCCCTGGCGACAAAACTGATCGACTGGTACGACGTTCATGAGCTTGCTGGCCATCGATGTAGGTAACACCCGCTTGAAGTGGGCGCTGTACGACCGTGCGCACCCGCAAGCCATCTTGCTTGCGCACGGCGCAGAGTTTCTGGAAAACATTGACCGCCTGGCTGAAGGCGCCTGGGCCAGCTTGCCAGTCCCCAAACACATGCTCGGCTGTGTGGTGGCGGGTGATGCGATCAAGCGTCGTGTGCATGAGCAAATGGACTTGTGGGATGTTCAGCCTCAATGGGTGGTGCCCAGCACCATGGAAGCGGGGTTGACCAATGGATATGACCATCCCAGCCGTCTGGGTGCCGATCGTTGGGTGGCCATGATTGGCGCGCGCGCGCGCATGTTGGCGCAGTGCGGCCAGTCGCGTCCGTTGGTGGTGGTCATGGTGGGCACCGCAGTGACGGTGGAAGCCATCGATGCACAAGGCCACTTTCTGGGGGGGCTGATTCTGCCTGGCCACGGCATCATGCTGCGGGCTTTGGAGTCAGGTACAGCGGGCTTGCATGTGCCCACGGGTGAGGTGACCCCATTTCCGACCAATACCAGCGATGCGCTGACCAGCGGGGGAACTTATGCCATTGCCGGAGCTTGCGAGCGCATGGTGCAGCACCTGCGTACCCATACCGGGCAAGAACCGGTGTGCATCATGACGGGCGGGGCGGGCTGGAAGATGGCGCCCAGCATGTCAGTGTCGTTCGAGTTGGTCGAGAACCTGATTTTTGACGGACTGCTCACCTTGGCGCAAAGCCGCTTTGGCGACGCGTCCTGAGGGCTTGATTTAAGCGTTGTTGCCGTAACTGCGGGTGATGGCCTGCAGATGTTCGCGCAGCTGTGGACTGCTCAAGTGCGGCGTGAGCAGGGCCAGCACATGCTGCGCACCTTGCTGCATGGCGCGGCTGGCGCTCTCGGGCTCCAGTGCGCGGCGCGGGTCTTTGACGTATTCGTAGCTGAGCCAGTAGGTCAACATCAAGGTCATGCTGGTCGACAGGGTGTCCGCTGTGTCGGCGTCCAGTTGCAGCATGCCAGATGCGGTCATCGACGCCAACATCCATTTGAGCGACTCGGTTTTGCGCTCGAGCACGGCGCGAAAGTGCGTTTCCAGGTGCCGGTTGCCTGCCAGCAGATGGTTGAGGTCGCGGTACAAAAACCGAAAGTTCCACACTTGCTCGAACAGCGAGTGCATGAAGAACCAGGCGTCTTCAATGTCCTGCACATCCGAGCCCGCCTCCAGCAGACGCAGCATGTCCACCTCAAACTGGTCGTAGAGGTGGTTGATCAGCTTGTCCTTGGACGAAAAGTGGTAGTACAGGTTGCCTGGGCTGATGCCCAGCTCGGACGAGATCAGCGTCGTCGAAACATTGGGTTCGCCAAAACGGTTGAACAGGACCAGGGTGACCTGGGCAATCCGCTCGGCGGTTTTGCGGGGCGCTTTCTTGGCCATGCGTCAGGCGGCTCAGGCCTTTTTCCGAGCAGCTGTTGCTGTCTTGCGTGCAGGGGCCTTTTTTGCGGCAGCCTTCGCCGCCGTTTTGGCGGGGGGCTTGGCGACCGCAGCGGGTTTGGGGGCAGATTGGAGCTGCGCTTCCAGCGCGCTGATGCGCTCATGCATGGCGGCAATGTCTGCCATGCTGGGCATGCCCAGGCGCTGCAGCGCTTTGGCCACACGGTCTTCAAACAGGTGTTCGAGCTTGTCGATACGGCCAGAGGCCTGTTGCCCGATGTTGTGCGCCATGCTCGAGAGTTGCTCGGTGGCTTCGTGCAGGCGTTGCTGTGCCTGTTCCTGACTTTTGCGCTGGAAGGACAGCCCATCGCTGACCAGTGCTTCAAACGCTTTGGTGCCTCGCGCCTGGGCCTGGGCCATGGCGCCCAAGCCCGCCAACCAGACTTGCTGGGGCGACATGGCAGAGGAAGCTTGGGTGTCGGACTTGTCGTTGGGCTTGTTGGCCATGGTGTTTCTCCGTGCGTGTTGCGGGCGGTAGATTGTCAATCGCTGGCTCCAATGTAACCTGCCGGGGCAGGGCTTGGCCAGCCTTCTAAAATCCATACCCATATGACCATTCTCATCACAGGCGGCGCCGGCTTCATTGGCGCAAACTTTGTGCTCGACTGGATCGCTGGCTCTGATGAGCCCGTGGTCAACCTCGACAAGCTCACCTACGCGGGCAACCTGCAAACGCTGGCTTCGCTGCAAGGTGATGCCCGTCACGTCTTTGTGCAAGGCGACATTGGCGATCGCGCCTTGGTGGAAAAACTGCTGGCCGAGCACCAGCCCCGCGCCGTGGTCAACTTTGCGGCCGAGAGCCATGTGGACCGCTCCATCCATGGGCCGGGCGACTTTGTGCAGACCAACATTGTGGGGACCTTCAATCTGCTGGAATCGGTGCGGGGGTATTGGAGTTCTTTGCCTAAAGAAGGAGATGGCCACGCTGCGCTCGCCATGACGGACTTTCGGTTTTTGCATGTCTCGACCGACGAGGTGTATGGATCGCTGAGCAAAGACGATCCAGCCTTTGCCGAAACCAACCGTTACGAGCCCAACAGCCCGTATTCGGCCAGCAAGGCCGCCAGCGACCACCTGGTGCGCGCCTGGCACCACACCTACGGCTTGCCGGTGCTCACCACCAATTGCAGCAACAACTATGGTCCGTACCACTTTCCGGAAAAACTCATCCCGCTGATGATCGTCAACGCCCTGGCAGGCAAGCCTCTGCCGGTGTATGGCGATGGCATGCAGATCCGCGACTGGCTGTACGTCAAGGACCACTGCAGCGCGATCCGCCGTGTGCTCGAAGCTGGACGTCTGGGCGAGATCTACAACGTGGGCGGCTGGAACGAAAGGCCCAACATCGAAATCGTGAACACCGTGTGCAAGCTGCTTGATGAGCTGCGCCCCAAGGCAGACGGCAGCAGCTACGCCACGCAGATCACGTACGTGACCGACCGCCCCGGCCACGACAGGCGCTACGCGATTGACGCCCGCAAGCTCGAAGCCGAGCTGGGCTGGAAGCCGGCCGAAACCTTCGAGACCGGCATCCGCAAAACCGTCGAGTGGTACCTGGCCAACCCCGAGTGGGTGGCCAACGTGCAAAGCGGGGCGTACAAGGATTGGGTCAGCAAACAATACGCAGGTCGCCAAGCATGAAGATTTTGCTTCTGGGTAAGAACGGCCAGGTAGGCTGGGAACTGCAGCGTAGCCTGAGTGTGTTGGGGGAGGTCGTTGCGCTGGACCGCCACAGCACGCCGTGTGGCGACCTGAGCCAGCCCGAACGCTTGGCGCAAACCGTGCGCGAACTGCGCCCCGATGTGATTGTCAACGCAGCTGCGCACACGGCGGTAGACAAGGCTGAAAGCGAGGTGGATTTGGCTCGCACCCTCAACGCCGCTGCTCCTGCCGCACTGGCACAGGCGGCTGCCGAAACGGGCGCCTGGCTGGTGCATTATTCGACCGACTATGTGTTCAACGGCAGCGGCAACACCCCGTGGCAAGAAGGCGATGCCACAGGCCCCCTGGGTGTGTATGGCCAAACCAAACTCGAAGGTGAACAAGCGATTTCCGCCAGCGGTTGCAAGCATTTGATTTTTCGCACCAGCTGGGTGTACGCGGCACGCGGCGGCAACTTTGCCAAAACCATGTTGCGTCTCGCGCAGGAGCGAGAGCGCCTGACGGTCATCAACGACCAGCATGGCGCGCCCACCGGCGCCGATCTGATTGCCGACGTCACGGCGCATGCGATTCGCAGCGCGCAGCACAAGCCGGAGCTGGCTGGCCTGTATCACCTGGTGGCAGGCGGTGAAACCACTTGGCACGGGTACGCTAGCCACGCCATTGCCCATGCCCGCGAACTGCGCCCGGACCTGTGCTGGAAAGTGAACGACATCGCACCGGTCGCGACCAGCGCTTTCCCCACGCCCGCCAAACGTCCGCAAAATTCCCGCTTGAACACCCAAAAACTGCAACAAACATTCGGTTTGAACCTGCCGCATTGGCAACTGGGGGTGGACCGCTTGCTGGCCGAAATTCTGTAACCTGCTTGCTGCACAATCAGCATCAAGCCTCACCATTGTTGTCGACGAGAAGACCATGACCGATACCACCGCCCCCGCCGTGAAACCCGAGCAACAGGCCCAGATCCTGGCCCAGGCCATGCCCTACATCCGCAAGTTCCACGGCAAGACCCTGGTCATCAAGTACGGCGGCAACGCCATGACCGACCCGGCCTTGCAGCAAGCTTTTGCCGAAGACGTGGTGCTGTTGAAATTGGTGGGCATGAACCCGGTGGTGGTGCACGGCGGTGGCCCGCAGATTGAAAACGCCTTGAGCCGTCTGGGTAAAAAAGGCGAGTTCGTGCAAGGCATGCGTGTGACTGACGCCGAGACCATGGAAGTGGTCGAGTGGGTGCTGGGTGGCGAAGTGCAGCAGGACATTGTGGGCATGATCAACCGCGCAGGTGGCAAGGCTGTGGGTCTGACAGGCCGTGACGGTGCCATGATCCGTGCTCAAAAATTGCGCCTGATCGACGCACAGGACCCGAACAAGGAGCTGGATGTGGGCCAGGTGGGCGACATCGTCAGCATCGACCCGTCTATCCTCAAAGCACTGCAGGACGACGCCTTCATCCCGGTGGTCAGCCCCATCGGCTTTGGCGAGAACAACGAGAGCTACAACATCAATGCCGATGTGGTGGCTGCGAAGCTGGCCACCGTGCTGCAGGCCGAAAAACTGCTCATGCTGACCAACATCCGAGGCGTGCTCGACAAGGAGGGACAGTTGCTGACAGAGCTGACGGCCAAACGTATCGATGAACTCTGTCAGGACGGCACCATCAGCGGCGGCATGATCCCCAAGATTGCAGGGGCACTCGACGCGGCCAAGAGTGGTGTCAATGCGGTCCACATCATTGACGGACGGGTGCCGCACGCCATGCTGCTTGAGGTTCTGTCCGAGCAGGCGTTTGGCACCATGATCCGCAGTCGCTGAAGCAGCACTATCACAATAAAATAAGGAGGAGCGCCAAATGTCAGAGCAGGAAATGAACGAAGGGCCGGGCGACGAAGCGCAAACCCCCGCGCGCAAGCGCCCACGTCCAGGTGAGCGTCGCTTGCAAATTCTGCAAACCCTGGCGGGCATGCTGGAGCAACCCGGTGCCGAACGCGTGACCACCGCTGCGCTGGCTGCCCGCATTGGCGTGAGCGAAGCGGCCTTGTACCGCCACTTTGCGAGCAAGGCGCAAATGTTTGAGGCCTTGATCGACTTTGTCGAGCAATCCATCATGGGCTTGATCCGGCAGGTCACCGATCGCGAAAGCGAAGGGCCAACGCAAGCCAGCCGCATCGTGGCGTTGCTGCTGCAGTTTGGCGAAAAAAACCCGGGCATGACCCGTGTCATGACGGGCGATGCCCTGGTGCATGAGCACGCGCGTTTGCAAGAGCGCGTCAACCTGCTGTTCGACAAGATCGAATCGCAGCTGCGCCAAAGCCTGCGCAGCAGCGAAGGTGCCACGCCCACGGTGGACGCGCAGGTGACAGCTTCCTTGTTGGTGGCCTTCCTGATGGGGCGCTTGCAGCGGTATGCTCGCTCCGGTTTCAAGCGCTCGCCTTCCGAGCACCTGACGGCCTGTTTGGCGCGTCTGGTCTGAGCGCTGCGTTTTGCATCAAGGACAACTGTCATGAAATTGGTTCGCTATGGCCGCCCCGGCAAGGAAAAACCCGGTCTCATCGACGCGCAGGGCAAGTTGTGCGACCTCAGTGGGGTGGTCGCCGACATTGGTCCCGAGCAACTGTCGGACAAAGCACTGGCGAAACTGGCCAAACTCAAGACGGATACCTTGCCGCTGGTGCGTGGTCGCCCGCGCATGGGCTGCCCCGTTGCACACATCGGCAAATTTTTGGCCATTGGCCTGAACTACGCCGACCATGCAGCCGAAGCCGGCATGCCTTTGCCCAAGGAACCCATCCTGTTCACCAAAGCCATCACCTGTATTCAAGGCCCGGACGATGAGGTGATGCTCCCCAAGGGCTCCCAAAAAACCGATTGGGAAGTGGAGCTCGGTGTGGTCATTGGCCAACGGGCACGCTACGTGACGCAAAAAGACGCTCTGTCCCATGTGGCCGGTTATTGCGTGGTCAACGACCTGAGTGAGCGCGAATACCAGATCGAACGTGGCGGTACCTGGGACAAGGGCAAGGGCTGCGATACCTTTGGTCCTATCGGCCCTTGGTTGGTGACCCGCGACGAAGTGCCCAACCCGCAAAACCTGAACCTCTGGCTGGACCTCAATGGTCAGCGCATGCAGACGGGTAACACCAAGACCATGGTTTTCAATGTGGCCAAGCTCATCAGCTATGTCAGCCAGTTTATGACCCTTGAACCTGGTGATGTTCTGACAACAGGTACACCTCCCGGGGTCGGCATGGGTGTCAAGAAAAACGGCAAGCCTGCGCCGGTCTACCTCAAGCGGGGCGATGTCATGACACTGGGCATTGAAGGCCTGGGTTCGCAGTCCCAGAAGGTGGTTGCGTTCAAGGCCTGATCAGGATTTACCCTTGTTTTGGCCCTCAAGGGCTAGGCTGTCCTGGGATTTTGTGCAAAATAGAACGGTCGTTCTATTTTGCGCCCCATGAATATTCACAAGCTCAAGCCCGTTTCCACGTCGACGCCTGAACCCGCGCGACGCGCCTTACTCAAAGGACAGCAGACCAAAGCAGCCATCGTGGAGGCGGCCTTGGGGTTGGCCTCTCAGATCGGTCTGGAGGGCTTGTCCATAGGTGCGCTGGCCGAAATCACAGGCATGAGCAAGTCGGGGGTTTTTGCTCATTTTGGCTCGCGAGAAGAGCTGCAAATATCGGTGGTGCGCGAATACCACATGCGCTTTGAGCGGGAGATTTTTTACCCGGCCCTTGAAATGCCACGCGGTCTGCCGCGGCTGCAGACCTTGTTTGACCGCTGGATGGTGCGCACCAGTGCAGAAATCGATTCGGGGTGTATTTACATCAGTGGCGCGGTTGAGTTCGATGACCGCAGCGGCCCGGTCCGGGATGCGCTGGTGGCATCGGTCAGCAGCTGGCAAGACGCTTTGCGCCGTGCGGTGAAGCTGGCGCAACAAGAGCACCAGCTGCAGTCCGAGGCTGACCCTGAGCAAATTGCTTTTGAAATTCACGGCTTGATTCTGGCGCTGCACTACGAAGCCCGGTTTCTTCGTCGCGCTGGCGCGCTTGGGCGTGCACGGCAGGGATTTGCCCGCCTCATCGAGCGCTACCGCCCCCTTTGATTGTCTGACCCTGTTGTTTCGGAGGAAAAACCATGGCCGTCTATACCCCGCCGCTGCGCGACATGCAGTTTGTGTTGCACGAGTTGCTGGATGTGTCCAAAGAACTGGGCGCGATGGCGCCCCATGCCGAGATGGATATCGACACCATCAACGCCGTGCTCGAAGAGGCAGGTAAATTCGCCTCTGAGGTGATCTTTCCGCTCAATATTTCGGGAGACACGCAGGGCTGCATGCTCGATGCCCATACCCATGCCGTCCAAACGCCCGATGGCTTCAAGGCGGCGTACGAGCAATATGTCGCAGGCGGTTGGCCCTCGCTCAGCTGTGATCCGGCTTATGGTGGCCAGGGTTTGCCTTTTGTGGTTAACCAGTGTCTGTACGAGATGCTCAACTCGGCCAACCAGTCCTGGACCATGTACCCCGGTCTGAGCCACGGTGCTTACGAGTGCTTGCACGCGCACGGTACGCCCGAGCAACAAGCGACCTATCTGCCCAAGCTGACCAGTGGCGAGTGGACGGGCACCATGTGCCTGACCGAGCCTCACTGCGGCACCGATCTTGGGCTGCTGCGCTCCAAGGCTGAACCGCAGGCGGATGGCACTTACCGCATCAGCGGGCAGAAAATCTTCATCAGTGCGGGTGAGCATGATCTGGCCGCCAACATTGTGCATCTGGTTCTGGCCCGATTGCCCGATGCGCCCCCGGGCTCCAAAGGCATCAGCTTGTTTTTGGTGCCCAAATTCCATGTCAATGCCGATGGCTCAATTGGCCAGCGCAACGGTATTTACTGCGGCGGCCTGGAGCACAAGATGGGTATCCATGCCAACGCCACCTGCCAGATGATTCTGGACAACGCCGTAGGCACGCTGGTGGGGCAGCCCCACAAAGGTCTGGCCGCCATGTTTGTGATGATGAATGCGGCACGCTTGGGTGTGGGCAACCAATCGCTTGGCTTGACTGAAGTGGCGTACCAGAACGCGTTGGCTTATGCCAAAGACCGTGTGCAAATGCGTTCACTCACCGGCGTCAAGGCGCCTGCGCAGCCGGCGGATCCAATCATTGTTCACCCCGATGTACGGCGCATGCTTCTGACGGCCAAAGCCTACGCCGAAGGTGGCCGTGCACTGGCCTGTTACGCCAGCCTGTTGCTGGACAAGGAGCAGCACCACCCGGATCCTGATGTGCGCGAAGAAAGTGCACAACTGCTGGCTTTGCTCACCCCCATCGTCAAGGCGTTCATCACTGATAACGGGTTTGATGCGGCGGTGCAATGTCAACAGGTGTATGGCGGCCATGGTTTCATCAAAGAGTGGGGCATGGAGCAGTTTGTACGTGATGCCCGTATCAACATGATTTACGAAGGCACCAACACCATCCAGTCGCTCGACTTGTTGGGCCGCAAGGTGCTGGGCAATAACGGCGCCACGCTCAAGCTGTTCGGCGCGCAAGTAGAAAGTTTTGTGCGCGCCAACATGGCCGATCCGCGCATGGCTGAATTTGTGCGCCCATTGGCCGAGTTGGGCCAAAAACTGACCCAGCTGACCGCCGAGGTCGGCTACAAAGGTTTGCGCAATGCCGACGAGGTGGGGGCTGCTGCAGTCGACTACTTGCGCGTGGCCGGGCACATGGTGCTGGGCTACTTTTGGGCACGCATGGCCCGTGTCGCTTTGGACAAAATGGCTCAAGCGCAAGCCGCAGCGCAAAAGCCTGACCCGCTGTACCTGGGCAAGGTACAAACTGCGCGGTTTTACTTTGCACGCCTGATGCCTGAAACTGCCAGCTTGATCCGCCGCATTCGTGCAGGCAGCGAGGTGCTCATGGACACCGATGCTGCTTTGTCCTGATTTTGGAGAACGATATGAAGTTGAAAATTGCAAGCATTCTGTTGCTGGCCCTGGTGTCCTCTGCGCAAGCCCAGATGAGTCCCTTGGGACTATGGCAAAGCATTGATGACGGCAACGGCCAGCCCAAGGCCGAGATCCTCATTGTGCAGGATGCCAATGGGGGGCTGACGGGCAAGGTGGAGCGCTCCTTGCTGACCACGCCTAACCCTGAGCCCAATTGCACTTTGTGTACCGATGACCGTAAAGGGCAGCCCAAAATTGGCATGGAGATCATCCGTGGCGGCAAGCAGACCAATGGCAAAGAGGTGTGGGAGGGAGGCAAGATTCTCGATCCCGAAAATGGCAAGGAGTACAGTCTGCGACTGACACCCATCGAGGGTGGACGCAAACTGGAGGTGCGTGGCTTCATCGGTGTGCCCTTGCTGGGGCGCACGCAGGTGTGGAACCGCATCCGTTGACTCATATTTTTGCAGAGCCCATGTCCGACATTCTTGAACACCGCGATGGCGGGGTCATGACCCTGACCTTCAACCGCCTGGATCGTAAAAACTCTATCACTGCCGCCATGTACGCTGCGCTGGCCGACGCTTTGGAGGTCGCTGCCCAGGATGCGAATGTGCGCACGGTGCTCATCCAGGGCCACGAGACGGTGTTTTGCGCAGGCAACGACATTGCAGACTTTCTGGAGCAACCGCCCGCTCATCAGGACGCGCCTGTGTTCCGTTTTTTGCGTGCCCTGGCGACATTGGAAAAGCCTTTGCTGGCCGCTGTGGCGGGTCCTGCAGTGGGCATTGGCACGACGCTGTTGCTGCATTGCGATCTGGTCTATGCGGGCGATAACGCCGCGTTTTCGATGCCTTTTGTGAATCTGGGTTTGTGTCCCGAGGCTGCCTCCAGCCTGTTGCTGCCGGCCATGTTCGGTCACCACCGTGCGGCCGAGGCCTTGCTTTTGGGTGAACCTTTCTTTGCTGAAGCGGCGATGGAGGTCGGCTTGGTCAACCGCGTGTTGCCACCCACAGAAGTCAACGCCTATGCGCAGGCGCAGGCCCGCAAGCTCTCGGCAAAGCCACTGTCGTCGTTGATGGCCACCAAGCGTTTGATGAAGCGTCACCAGCAAGCCCAGGTGCTGAGTGCCATGGCCGAAGAAGGTGAAGTGTTCGCTCGCATGTTGCGCGAGCCTGCTGCCAAAGAGGCTTTTGGCGCGTTCATGGAAAAGCGCAAGCCGGACTTTTCGGGCCTGTGACGCGATGACATCCAAGAAAGCTTTGCCCCAGGCGTTTGAGCCTGAGTACCTGGATCTGTTTCGTGACATCTACGAAAACAAGATTGTGTTCAACAAACTGCTGGGGCTGAAACTGCACGATATCGATCCGCAGGGGTGGGTTCGTGCCAGCATCGACATGCGCCCCGAGCTGGTAGGGCACTTTGCCTATAACCGCGTGCATGGTGGCGTGATCAGTGCAGCGTTGGATGCGATCGGCAGCGCTGCAGTCATGGCTGCGCTGGCGGCGCGGCACATGGATGAGCCGCCTGCCAAGCGCATCGAGCGCTTTGCCAAACTGGGCACTATCGATTTGCGGGTGGACTATTTGCGCCCCGGCATTGGTGAACACTTCACCATCCATGCCGAGTGCTTGCGTGTGGGGTCGCGCGTGGGCTCGGCACGCATGGAGTTTTGCGGGCCAGACGGCACGCTGATGTCCAGCGGGGCCGCTGCCTACATCGTCTCCTGATCAGCCCTTGGGGATGGGGCGGGGTTTGCCGCTGTCATCAATGGCCACATAAGTCAGGGTGGCCTGGGTCACCTTGAGCGAGGCGTTGTCTTCGCGCAGACGCTCTGCAAACACCTGTACATCCACCGTGATCGAGGTGTTGCCCACGCGGGTGATGTCTGCATAAAAACTCAGAATATCGCCCACGCGCACGGGTTGCTTGAAGATGAACTCGTTGACCGCGACAGTGGCGATGCGGCCGCGGACGCGCCTTGCCGGCAGCACGGCGCCAGCCAAGTCCACCTGGGCCATGACCCAACCGCCAAAAATGTCACCGTTGGCGTTGCAGTCGGCGGGCATGGGAATGACCTTGAGGACCAGTTCGTGGTCGGCAGGAATAGCACTGTCTTGCGAGCGAATGGATTCAGACATGGGCACAATCTCGGGTTGTTGTCAGAAGGATTGTCCACCATGCGTCACCACGGCGATCGCGCCCCCGCTCCACCCGGCCCCGCCACGGGCGATTGGCAAACCCTGGGACGTTTGCTGCCCTATTTTTGGGACTACAGGTGGCGCGTCTTGTTGGCGCTGGCCTGTATGGTTGGCGCCAAGCTGGCCAACGTGGGGGTGCCTTTGTTGCTCAAGCAGCTGGTAGATGCCATGAATCTCAAGCCCGGCGAGCCACAGACTTTGCTGGTGGTGCCTGTGGCGTTGCTGCTGGGCTATGGTGCGTTGCGGTTGATGACCTCGGTCATGACCGAGCTGCGCGAGTTGGTGTTTGCCAAAGCCACGCAGGGTGCGGCCAAGCGCATCGCTTTGCAGACCTTTGAGCATTTGCATGGCATGTCGCTGCGCTTCCACCTGGCGCGGCAGACCGGCGGCATGACGCGCGATATTGAGCGTGGCGTGCGCGGTATTGAATCGTTGATTTCGTTTTCGCTTTACAGCATCGTGCCTACGCTCATCGAGGTGGTGCTGGTGTTGTCGATCCTGGCGGTGAAGTTTGATGTGTGGTTTGCACTGATCACACTGCTGGCGCTGGCCGTCTACATTGTGTTCACAGTCCGCATCACCGAGTGGCGCACACAGTTTCGGCGCCAAGCCAACGAGTTCGATTCGGCCGCCCACACCAAGGCAGTCGATTCCTTGCTGAACTTCGAGACGGTCAAGTATTTCGGCAATGAAGCCTATGAAGCTGGCCGCTACGCGCAAAGCCTGGACAGTCTGCGCGAAGCGCGACTGAAAGCGCAAACCACGCTGGCCTTGCTCAACGGCGGGCAGCAGTTGATCATTGCTGTGGCCCTGGTGGCCATGCTGTGGCGGGCCACGCAAGGTGTGGTCGACGGGCGCATGACCCTTGGCGATCTGGTCATGGTCAATGCTTTCATGATTCAGCTCTACATTCCGCTGAATTTTCTGGGCGTGATTTACCGCGAAATCAAGCAAAGCCTGACCGATCTGGATCGCATGTTTGTGCTCATGGACCGTGAGCGCGAAATCGCAGATGCGCCGGGTGCACCTGACCTCGTGCTGTCGCCACAGGTGAGCGTCGAATTTGACCATGTCAGCTTTGCTTATGAAGCCGACCGTCCGATCTTGCATGACATCAGCTTCACGATCCCGGCAGGAAAGACCGTGGCCGTGGTCGGGCCATCGGGCTCGGGCAAGTCCACTCTGGCGCGCCTGCTGTACCGCTTTTATGACGTGCAGCAGGGCGCGGTCAAACTGGCCGGGCAAGACATTCGCGCCGTGACACAAGCGAGCGTGCGCAGAGCCATTGGCATCGTGCCGCAAGACACGGTGCTGTTCAATGACACGGTGGCGTACAACATTGGCTATGGGCGCGCGGGTGCTTCGCGGCAAGAGGTCGAGGCGGCGGCGCGTGCAGCGCATATTCATGATTTCATTGCGAGCACGCCCAAGGGTTATGACACCATGGTGGGCGAGCGCGGACTCAAACTGTCGGGTGGCGAAAAGCAGCGTGTCGCGATTGCCCGCACCTTGCTCAAAGATCCACCGGTGTTGGTGTTTGATGAGGCGACCTCTGCGCTGGACTCGGCCAATGAGCGCGCCATACAGGCTGAGCTGGCACGTGCGGCGCGCAACAAGACGGCTTTGGTGATTGCGCACCGCCTGTCCACTGTCGCCGATGCGCACGAAATTCTGGTCATGAACGCCGGTCGCATTGTCGAGCGTGGCACACACGCGCGGCTGTTGGCTTCTCAAGGGCGATATGCGCGCATGTGGGCGCTGCAACAAAACGCAGAGGCGACATAATCGCACCATGGAAACCAAGTGGCTGGAAGACTTTGTCAGCCTGGCTGAGACGCGCAGCTTCAGCCGGTCGGCGCAGCTGCGCCATGTGACGCAGCCCGCATTTTCGCGTCGTATTCAAGCACTGGAAGCCTGGGCGGGCGCGGATCTCGTGGATCGCAGCTCCTACCCCACTCAGCTGACCCCGGCAGGGCAGACGCTCTACACCCAGGCGCTGGAGTTGTTGCAGTCGCTGCAAAACACGCGTGCCATGTTGCGCGGTCATGTGAGCGCAGGGCAGGATTTCATCGAGTTCGCAGTACCGCACACACTGGCCTTCACGTTTTTTCCGGCATGGGTGGCGAGTTTGCGCGAACGCTTTGGCCCCATCAAAAGCCGCCTCATGGCCATGAATGTGCACGATGCAGCCATGCGACTGGTCGAGGGGGGCTGCGATGTGTTGGTGGCCTACCACCACCCCTCTCAACCGCTGCAGCTCGATCCACAGCGCTACGACATGGTGGTGCTGGGCCAGGAACACATTGCGCCTTATGCTAAGCCTTCAAGCGATGGCCATTCTGTGTTTGCCTTTCCAGGTACGCCTGAGCGACCTGTGCCGTATCTGGGGTATGCCCCCGGCGCCTACTTGGGGGCAGTCACGGATGAGATCCTCAAAAAGTCGACGCTGCCGATTCACTTGAGTCGGGTGCACGAAACCGATATGGCCGAGGGCCTGAAGGTCATGGCGGTGGAGGGGCACGGCGTGGCCTTCTTGCCGCGCAGCGCGGTACGCAAGGAGTTGCAGGCGCGGGCACTGGTGCCAGTGGCCTTTCCGGGAGGCAGCTCGTTGGAGCTGACCATGGAGGTGCGTGCCTACCGGGCACGCCATGCGGCACATCTGCAAGGACCCAGCCACGCCCAGGATCTCTGGCAGTTCCTGATGGCTCAACCCGCTGAGGCCACCAGGCGCTGAGCCCTAGGGTACATCCCTAGAAAATGCCTGACTTGAAACTGACGTTTGCAGAGTAAGATTCCGGGCACGGTTTGTGCAAACCCCCTTGCGCAGCAAGAAGGTTGTGCCATAGTGGTGCACATCTGGTTGTCCAACCCGATTCAACTACCCGCCAAAGTGCGGATTTTTCAGGAGAAGTGGAAATGAAAAAACACGTGATTGCTGCTGCCTTGATGGCTATGACTGCAGTGGCCGCTCAGGCCGACACACTGGCCAAAGTCAAGAGCGCTGGTGCCATCACCATGGGCGTGCGTGATTCTTCTGGTGCCTTGTCTTACACCCTGGGCGACGGCAAGTACGCGGGCTTCCACGTTGAAATTTGTCAGCGCATCATTGCGAATGTGGAAAAAGCCGTCGGTCAGAAGCTGGAAGTGAAATACCAGTCCGTGACATCGCAGAACCGCATCCCGCTGGTGCAAAACGGCACGGTGGACATTGAATGTGGCTCTACCACCAACAATGCGGCTCGTCAGAAAGATGTTTCCTTTGTGAACACCACTTATGTGGAAGAGGTGCGTATTGCCACACGTGCCAACAACGGCATCACGTCCATTGCCAACCTGTCTGGCAAGAACGTCGCCACCACAACGGGCACCACCTCGGTGCAGTTGCTGCGCAAGCATGAGCGTGCCAATGGCGTTGACTTCAAGGAAATCTTCGGTAAAGACCACGCAGACAGCTTCCTGCTGCTCGAATCGGGTCGTGCCGATGCTTTTGTGATGGACGGCTCCATCCTGGCGGGCAATATTGCCAACAGCAAGAACCCTGCTGACTTCCGTATCGTTGGCGAAGTGCTCGCCGTCGAGCCTATTGCCATCATGGTCCGCAAGGATGATGCCGCGTTCAAGAAGGTGGCTGACGACACGATTGCCGCCTTGGTCAAGAGTGGTGAAATGAACAAGCTCTGGGACAAGTGGTTCCTGCAGCCCATTCCTCCCAAGAACGTGAAGATCGGTCTGGCCCTGAGCGAAAGCACCAAGGCTGCCTGGGCCAATCTGAACGACAAGCCGGCTGAAGACTACGCCAAGAAGTAATGGACTTTGAGGGCGGCATTTCCTCGCTGCCCTCGATGGATCAAAACATCAAACCCCGCTGGTCAACGCTGGCGGGGCTTTTTTGTGTGGATGACAGGAGCAAGAGTCCATGACCTTGGATTGGCAGGTCTTCATGACCGATGACGGCAGTGGCCGTACCTATGGCGAGTGGATGCTCGAAGCCTGGCGTTGGACGCTGGCGGTCGCGGGCACATCCTGGGTGGTTGCCATGGTGCTAGGTGCGGTGATCGGCACCTTGCGTACTTTGCAGTCGAGCCCCTGGCTCGTGCGATTGGGAGATGCCTGGGTGGAGTTGTTTCGCAACATTCCGCTGCTGGTCCAGATTTTTCTTTGGTACTTCGTGGTGCCCAAAATCATCCCTGCCTTCCAGCAGGTGCCCGGCTTCACGCTGGTCGTGTTTGGCCTGGGGTTTTTCACCTCGGCGCGGATTGCCGAGCAGTTCAAGGCCGGCATTCAGGCGCTGCCGCGTGGCCAGCGTTATGCAGCCATGGCCATGGGCTTTACGACCTGGCAAAGCTATCGCTACGTGCTGCTGCCGATGGCCTTTCGCATTGTGTTGCCGCCGCTGACCAGTGAGTCGATGAACTTGCTCAAGAACTCTTCGGTAGCGTTTGCGGTGTCGATTTCGGAGCTCACCATGTTCGCCATGCAAGCGCAGGAGGAGACTTCGCGAGGCATTGAAATTTACCTGGCTGTGACGGCTTTGTATGTGGTGTCAGCGGTCGTGGTCAATCGGATCTTTGCTCTCATCGAGCGCAAGTTACGGGTGCCAGGCCTGATTGTCGCTGGTGCCACAGGAGGCCATTGAAATGCTGGGCCTTGATTTTTCCTTTATCAGTCTGGATGTTCTGCAGAAGTTTGTCTGGGGCGGTCTGGTGTTCAGTGTGCAACTGACCATCGTCGCGACCTTGGGCGGTATCTTTTTCGGCACCTTGCTGGCCTTGATGCGACTGTCGGGCAAGCCTGTCTTGATGGGACCGGCAAGCTTCTATGTGAATGGCATGCGATCCATTCCCTTGGTCATGGTGATTCTGTGGTTTTATCTGCTGATGCCATTCGTGATCGGGCGACCCATTGGAGCAGAGCTGTCAGCCATCATCACCTTTGTGGCGTTTGAGGCGGCGTACTTCAGCGAGATCATGCGTGCTGGCATTCAGTCGATTCCACGTGGTCAGGTCTTTGCCGGTCAGGCTCTGGGCATGACTTATGCGCAGAACATGCGCCTGGTTGTGTTGCCGCAGGCCTTTCGCAACATGTTGCCGGTGCTGCTGACGCAAACCATCATCCTGTTTCAGGATACATCGCTGGTTTACGCCATTGGTGCTTATGACTTGCTCAAGGGTTTTACCAATGCGGGCAAGATTTATGGTCGCACTGAAGAAGCTTATTTGCTGGCAGCGGTGGTGTATTTTGTGATCTGTTTTGCCCTGTCCTGGGGCGTGAAGCGACTGCAGGCGAAGATCTCCATCGTCCGCTAAGAGGTGTTCAGAATGATTGAAATCAAAAACGTATCCAAATGGTACGGCCAGGTACAGGTGCTCAACGATTGCTCTGTTGCCGTCAACAAGGGCGATGTGGTGGTGGTGTGCGGCCCCTCGGGGTCGGGCAAATCCACCCTCATCAAAACGGTTAATGCGCTCGAGCCCTTTCAGAAGGGGGAGATCATCGTGGATGGTGTGCCGCTGCACGATCCAGCCACGGACTTGCCCAAGCTGCGTTCGCGCGTGGGCATGGTGTTTCAGAGCTTTGAGCTTTTCCCTCACCTGTCAGTGACCGAGAACCTGACCATTGCACAGGTCAAAGTGCTAGGGCGTAACCTTGATGACGCCAAGGCCCGGGGCCTCAAGATGTTGGACCGCGTAGGCCTGATGGCGCACAAGGATAAATTTCCGGGCCAGCTCTCGGGGGGGCAGCAGCAGCGCGTGGCGATTGCTCGCGCCCTGTCGATGGACCCGATGGTGATGCTGTTTGATGAGCCCACCTCGGCACTCGACCCTGAAATGGTGGGTGAAGTGCTCGACGTGATGGTGCAACTGGCCAACGAAGGCATGACCATGATGGTGGTGACCCATGAAATGGGTTTTGCACGCAAGGTGGCCAACCGCGTGATCTTCATCGACGTGGGTGGCCGTATTCTGGAAGACTGCTCTAAAGACGAGTTCTTCAACCACCCCGAAAACCGTCAGCCACGGACCAAGGACTTCCTGAGCAAAATCCTCGCGCATTGAGCCCGGTGAGGTTTGCGACAATACGGGCATGACGCAAGAAATCACCTTTACCCGCCCTGACGACTGGCACTTGCATGTGCGCGATGGGGTTGCCCTCAGCACCGTGGTGCCGCATACCGCAGTCCAGTTTGGGCGCGCCATCATCATGCCTAACCTCAAGCCGCCGGTCACCACCGCCGAGCAGGCTTTGGCGTACAAGGCGCGCATCCAGGCCGCTGTCCCTGCTGGCATGTCGTTTGAGCCTTTGATGACGCTTTACCTGACCGACAATCTGGCGCCAGCAGAAATCGCACGCGCCAAAGCAGCGGGCGTAGTCGCCTGCAAGCTCTACCCGGCGGGTGCCACCACCAACAGCGATGCAGGCGTGACCGACATCCGCAAGATTTACCCCGTGCTCGAAGCCATGCAGCGCGAAGGCGTGTTGCTGTTGGTGCACGGCGAAGTGACCTCCCCCGACATCGATCTGTTTGACCGCGAGGCGGTATTCATCGAGCAACAGCTGATCCCGCTGCGTCGCGACTTTCCGGGCCTGAAAATCGTGATGGAGCACATCACCACGAAGGAGGCTGCACAGTACGTGGCCGAAGAAAGCCTGAATCTGGGCGCAACCATTACCGCTCACCACTTGCTCTACAACCGCAATGCCATCTTCACCGGCGGCATCCGCCCACACTACTATTGCCTGCCTGTGCTCAAGCGCGAAACCCACCGCCAGGCCTTGGTGCAAGCGGCTACCAGTGGCAATGCGAAATTCTTTTTGGGCACCGACAGTGCCCCGCACCCGGCGCACCTGAAAGAGCACGCCACCGGCTGCGCTGGTTGCTACACGGCGCACGCGGCCGTCGAGATGTATGCCGAAGCCTTTGACAACGCCGGTGCACTGGACAAACTGGAAGCCTTTGCCAGCTTCCATGGTGCCGATTTTTATGGCTTGCCGCGCAACACCGGCACCATCACCCTTCGTCGTGAAAGCTGGACACCTGCCGAGTCCTTCGCTTTTGGCGAAGCCGAGCTCAAGCCTTTGCGCGCTGGCGAAGCGCTGCCTTGGCGCTTGGTGCAAGATTGAGCGCCAATACCGTCAAGCCTTTGTGTCGCGCAAGTGGTGCGCGTTGCATCGGTCTGGACCCCGCTGTGCTGAGCGTGGCGGACATTGACTGGACAGCGCCTTGGCTGGCTGACTGGCGTGCAATTGGGCGGCCTTTGGCGATGCGCATTGCGGCTGGGCAGCCACAGCCCCAGGCCTTGAGCGACGCCAGCCTTGCGCCTGTGCGTTTTGTGGCGCAAACCGAGTTGCCTGCGGGCGTGGCCTATGAGGCTTTCATTCGTGACACCGCACAAGTGCCTACCCGGGATGGGCTGCACGACTTCTTTAACGCGCTGTGCTGGATGCATTTCCCCCAAACCAAGCTCCAACTCAATCGCTTGCAGGCCGCAGAAATTGCCCGTGATGGGGTGCAAGGCCGGCGTGGCCCGGTGCGCGATGCCATCACGGTGTTCGATGAAAACGCAGTGCTGATTCAGGCACCAGATGTGGTGTGGGAGGCTTTGAGCAAGCACCACTGGCATGAGGCCTTCGTGCAGCTGCGTTCGCTGTGGCAAGAGGTGCGCCTTTGGGTGTTTGGCCATGCTGCACTCGAAAAGCTGGTTCGCCCTTACAAGTCCATCACCGCGCACCTGTGGCGCGTGCCTTTGTCGGTCACCGCCAATGAGCTCGACGCCTGGCTGGTGCAGGACCTGAGCCGCGAAAAACTGGCCACCAAACCTTTCAGCCCCTTGCCCTTGCTGGGCGTGCCAGGGTGGTGGGTGGCCAATGAAGAGGCCGGTTTTTACGCAGATGCAGAGGTGTTTCGCCCTCGGCGCAAACCCATTGCGACGCCCCTTTGAGCGCGCATTAACCCCGAAACTTTCGGGAAATCTTGAGGGTGCGTTGAATTTGCGGGCGCTGTAGCGCATATTTCACATACCGCGCTTGTGGCGCGATGCTTAACAAGGGTAAAACATGAAAAGAATTTTGTTGTTTGTGATGACCAACCTGGCCGTGGTGTTGGTGCTCGGTGTGGTGGCCAGCTTGCTGGGTGTGAACCGCTACCTGACGGCCAATGGCCTGAACCTGGGCGCCTTGCTGGGCTTTGCCTTGGTGATGGGCTTTGGTGGCGCCATCATTTCGCTGCTGATCAGCAAGCCGATGGCCAAGTGGTCAGCTGGTGTGCAGATCATCGAGCAGCCGCGTAACCAGGATGAAGCCTGGATTGTGGACACGGTGCGCAAGTTTGCAGACAAGGCCGGCATCGGCATGCCTGAAGTCGGCATCTTTGAAGGTGATCCCAATGCTTTTGCCACAGGCGCTTTCCGCGATTCGGCCCTGGTGGCTGTGTCCACAGGGTTGCTGCGCAACATGACCCGTGAAGAGGTCGAGGCGGTGATTGGCCACGAGGTGGCCCACATCGCCAACGGTGACATGGTGACCATGACCCTGATTCAGGGCGTGATGAACACTTTTGTGGTGTTCTTGTCGCGTCTGATCGGCTATGCAGTCGACAGCTTTCTACGCAAGAACGACGAAGAAAGCAGTGGTCCGGGCATCGGCTACTTTGTCACCACTATCGTTCTGGATATTTTGTTGGGCTTTGTGGCCGCCATCATCGTCGCCTGGTTCAGCCGTCAGCGTGAATTCCGTGCGGATGCAGGCGCTGCGGAGCTGATGGGCCGCAAGCAGCCCATGATCAACGCTTTGGCGCGTTTGGGTGGTTTGCACAGCGCCGAGCTGCCCAAAACCGTGGCCGCCATGGGCATTGCGGGCGGCATCGGTCAACTGTTCTCAACCCACCCGCCTATTGAAGAGCGTATCAACGCCTTGCAGGCGCTTTGATGTTCATTGTTTTCTGCCGGCTCAGCCCGGCAGAAAACCTTCAATCGACAGGTAGCGCTCGCCGGTATCGTAGTTAAAGCCAAGCACGGTGGCACCGACAGGCAAGTCCGGCAGTTTTTGGGCCATGGCGGCCAGCGTGGCACCGGACGAAATGCCCACCAGCAAACCTTCCTCTCGAGCCGAGCGACGAGCATACTCGCGTGCTGCTTCGGCGTCCACCTGGATCACGCCATCGAGCAAGGATGTATCCAGATTGCGCGGTACAAAGCCTGCGCCAATGCCTTGAATCGGGTGGGGTGCAGGCGCGCCGCCTGAGATCACGGGCGATGCTGCGGGTTCCACCGCATACACCTTGAGCTTTGGAAATTTGACCTTCAGCACTTTTGCCGTGCCTGATAGGTGGCCGCCCGTACCTACGCCAGTGATCAGTACGTCAATGCCTTCAGGGAAGTCCGCCAGGATCTCTTGCGCAGTGGTGCGCACATGTACGTCCACATTGGCCGGGTTTTCAAACTGTTGGGGCATCCAGCTGCCCGGCGTGGAGGCCAGCAACTCTTCGGCACGGGCAATGGCCCCCTTCATGCCTTTTTCGCGCGGGGTGAGGTCGAAGCTGGCACCATAGGCCAACATCAAGCGGCGGCGCTCAATGCTCATGCTGTCGGGCATCACCAAGATGAGTTTGTAGCCCTTGACGGCGGCGACCATGGCCAGGCCAATGCCTGTGTTGCCCGAGGTTGGCTCGATGATGGTACCGCCCGGCCGCAACAAGCCGCGTTGTTCGGCGTCCTCGACCATGGCCAGTGCAATGCGGTCCTTGACCGAGCCGCCGGGGTTGCTGCGCTCCGACTTGATCCAGACATTCGCATCCGCGCCAAACAGTCGGTTGATGCGGATATGCGGCGTATGGCCGATGGTCTCAAGAATGGTCTGTGCTTTCATGGTGAGCTCCTGCAGGATCAATCAATGCAGGGCATTGTGCGCCATCCTTTAGATGTGCTGGTGCATGAAGGTATGGCCTGCGGTGATAATGGCGAGGTGGAGCTTTCCAGACCGCCGCTGGTGCATGTGCCGAAAGGCCGCACTGGAGGAACGTCCGGACTGCACAGGACAGCGTAGGAGGTAACACCTCTCCACCGCAAGGTGAGGATCAGAGCAACAGAGACGAGCCGCTTAAGTGCGGGTGAAACGGGCAATCTCTACGCGCAGCAATACCAAGTAGGCCAACGTTGATGTGGTTCCGCAGAGTTGGCGGGTAGGTAGCACCGAGCCGGGCGGGTAACCCCCGGCCCAGATTAATGGCGGTCACGCAGCGGGCAACCGCTGTGCACAGAATCCGGCTTATCGGAAAGCTCCACACTTTTCCTGACTGCCCCTCCAAAAAATCGCAGACGTAAAAAAGCCCACGCACAGGTGGGCTTGGAGCGTGTACGCGCAGGGATCAGCTGCGTGAAGTCAGCAGAGAGCCAGCCAGCGCAAACACCGAATTGGGCGCGTTGACCTTGACGGCTTGTAGCGTCTTGGGACGGGCGAAAACGCCGCGGCGCGTGCTACTGGTATGGGCAGGAGCTTCGACTTTGACGCCCTTGTTGCGCTGCTCGGCCACCAACTGGCGCAGGCTGATCGATTGCAGGTGAGCGAGCATTTTTTCGTTCAGACCCGCCCACAGCTCATGGCGCATCCAGGTGCTGGACTCGATGCCTTCTTCCTGTTCCGGTGCATCCACGGCAGCGACGATGTCGGCCATGGTGATTTTTTCGGCATTGCGCGCCAGCGAGTAGCCACCGCCAGGACCACGGGTGCTTTCGACCAGCTCGGCTTGGCGCAGTTTGCTGAAGAGCTGCTCCAGATAAGACAGCGAAATCTGATGACGGGCGCTGATGGCGGCCAAGGCCACAGGGCCATGGTCTTCGCGCAACGCCACATCAATCATGGCGGTCACGGCAAATCGGCTTTTGGTGCTCAAACGCATGGTGGTCTCCTTTGCTGCGTTCAGTCTCCGCGCTGCAAGCCGCGGGGGACCGTCAGGTGCACCACCCGAGCGGGCAGTACAACTGGTTGATGTTTCATTGTCTCAGACAGAACCACAAATAAGGTTAATCGGGTGTAAATCAAGATGAAATTGCGATGAAGTCCTAAAACTTTTCGCCAAACTTCATCAACCGCCAGTCCCCTGTTGTGAGTGGGTGCAAACTTTTCTGCCCAATCCGCTGGCGGCGCAACTGCCAAGTACCGTTGGGCAGGCTTGCGGCGATGGCGGTGAGCCAGCCGGGGGCTTCGGGCGAGGGGGTGATGATGCGCAGGCTGCCGCGCTCGGTTTGGCGCTGGCTGATGCTGCAGCGCACCTGCCAGCTTTGCAGCTTGGTGAGCGTGCTGTCCAGTGCGGTGATGGGCACAGACAGCATCCATTCAGCTTCCAGAGGGCGTTGGCGGTCGGTAAAGCGCTGAAGCACGATGGGGTCGTTGCTCCAGACCTCCAGGCCAGAGACTGGGCCCTCAGGCAGAGGGAACAAGGGCGCGTACTTGCGCAAAGTCGGGGGCAAAACGGGGCCTTCACTGTCGTTTTGGACGGTGGGCCAGGAGTGAGGGGCGGGAACGTTGGCCAGCACAGTCCAGCGTGCCAGGGCGGGCGATGGCCGCTGCCGGGCCTGTATGCATACGCTGTCTGCTTGCACGCGGCGAGCCGGGTCCGTGACCACCTCGCCATCGACCTGTACCGAGCCGGAGGTGATCCACGCTTCGGCCTGGCTACGTGAGCACTGTTGGAGTGCCGCCACCACTTTGGACAGACGAATGCCTGCTTCGGATGTTGCGGTGTTCATGCCTGCAAGGTCTCGCGGATATGGTCCACATGGGCTTGCAATGAGCGCGCGGCCACCGGCCACAGCCTTGGCGGGACATCGGCATAGGCATGCTCAACCCATTGCTGGAGTGTGCCGTGGGGCATGGCTTGCATGGCAGCGGCAATCTTGGCCTCGCGCTTGAGGCGGTGCGCCTTGAGCTGGGTGATGGCTTGTCGGGCATGGCCCAGCACATGGCCGTGGGCGGGCAGGATGAACTCGATGCCATCGTGCTCGCACGCCGCGGCGAGTATGTCCAGCGAGTTGAGGTAGTCGCCCATATGGCCGTCTGGCGGATCGATCACGGTGGTGCTGCCGTTGAGAACATGGTCTCCCGAGAACAATAAACCGTCTTCTTCCAGCACCAGACACAGATGATTGGCCGCGTGGCCAGGGGTGTGCATGACCCGCAGGGTGTGCGTCACGCCTGCACGCTCCAGCACCAGGCGCTCGCCGTCCTGCAGTTCACGCTCAGGTGTGAATTGGCTGTGGGCACGTGCCGAGGGGCGCGAAGCCAGACCGAGAATGGGGGGGGGACTGTCGCACATCAGCTGTAATGGTTTGGCCCCGGGTGAGTGGTCCGGGTGTGAATGGGTGCACACAATGAAGCGAATGTTTCCGCCCGCAGCACGCCACAGACGCTCCAGGTGTTCAGCATCAGCTGGGCCAGGGTCGATGGCAATGAAGCCGGTATGTGGATCGCCCACCAGATAGCTGTTGGTGCCAGGGCCGGTCATCACGCCGGGGTTGGGGGCAGTCAGGCGCTGTACGTTTTTGAGCAGGGACACCGGCTGCTGGCTTTGCCAGTCCAGGTGGTGCAACAGCTGGCCGTCCGGGCAAACCAGGGCCAGCTCACCAAAAGGAGGCTCATGTTCCATGTAGCGCACTTCCTGCCCGGCCAGCCAGCCCGCACGGGGGCAGCTGGTCCACAGGGGCTCTTCGGTGGCGGCGCAGGCAGCCAGCACTTCATCCACCGTTTGCCACGTGACCAGGCGCTCCAGCGTGCGGATGGTTGGGAAGATGATGAAAAACTGCCCTGCCTCGTGCCGGGCCAACGCGTCTGAGGGTCGCACCCAGACGGGCTCGAACTGCTCGAATTCATCGGCCACCGGTGTTTGGCCTTCGGGCATGCGTGCCACCAAAAAGGGCACATTGAAGCGACGCGGCAAGTCGCGGTCGGTGATCCAGTGGGCCAGCACAAACACCTGGTCTGCAGCCAGTTGCAGCCCTCTGGCCTCGCATTGCCCGGCAAAGGGCGCCTTGCGGTTCAGCGCGGCAATGTCGCTGGTGTCGGCCCAGCGGCCATCGGCATGGCGGGCCAGCAAAATACCCAGCTCTTCAAAACTCTCGCGAATCGCGGCAATAGCTTCGGTCAGGTGGGCATCACTTTGGCTGCTGCGTTGCGATGCCAGGGCATGTGACTGCGCATCTGCTGCATCAACGCCGCCTCCCGGAAAGACAAAAGCACCCGGAGCAAAGCTGGCCGTCGTGGATCTGCGGGTCATCAGGACTTCCAGCCCATGCGAGCCGTCGCGCAGCAGCAAAACAGTCGCTGCCTCGCGCAATGGGGCAGGTGTGTGTGCAGGGTGCAAGAGTTGAGAGCTTCTAACCATGCGCCATTATGGTCTGCACAAGAGATAATGCCTGCTATGCGCATTCGCTTTACCAAAATGCAGGGTGCGGGCAACGACTTTGTTGTGCTCGATGAAACCCAGGGCCGTCTGAACTTGTCCACGGCCCAATACCGTTTTTTGGCTGACCGGCACTTTGGTGTCGGGGCTGACCAGATCCTGAGCGTTCGGCCCTCGCCTGCGCCGGGGCTGGACTTTGAATATGTGATTCACAACGCTGATGGTGGCGAAGTCGAGCATTGCGGTAATGGTGCACGCTGCTTTGTGCGTTTTGTGCGCGACCAGGGCCTGACCGACAAACGCACCGTGCGTGTGAAGGTGCAAAAGGGCGAAATTGAACTGACCATGAACCCCGATGGCCGTGTGACCGTGGACATGGGGGCGCCCGTTTTCGAGCTGCCGCAGGTGCCTTTTAACCCTGCGGGTTTGAACTGCGTTGAAGTCAATGGCTGGCCGGTGTTTGACTTGCCTTTGGGTACGCAAGGCACGGCTCGCGTGGGTGTGGTGTCCATGGGCAACCCGCATGCGGTGCAGCGTGTCGACAACGTGGATATGGCTCCCGTGCTCACGCAAGGTCCGCTGATCGAGAACCACCCGGCATTCCCCAAGCGGGTGAATGCGGGCTTCATGCAAATTGTTTCGCGCAGCCAGATTCGCTTGCGCGTGTACGAACGTGGTTCGGGCGAGACCCTGGCCTGCGGCACAGGCGCTTGCGCTGCGGTGGTGGCGGGTATTCGTCAGGGCTGGCTGGACGCCAAGGTCGATGTACAGACCCACGGCGGCATGCTCACCATCGAGTGGGCGGGCCAGCCGGACAGCGCAGTGTTGATGACCGGCCCGGCCACCCCTGTGTTCCAGGGCGAAATTGATATTCCAGAACTTTGAAGGCTGACCCATGAGCGACGCGCCAATGTCCCCCATCACCGAAAACGATATTGCCGATTACCTGGCGAACACGCCAGACTTTTTTGAGCGCCACGCAGACTTGCTCGCCAGTGTGCAACTGACGCATCCGCAAAGTCAGCGGGCCGTCAGTCTGCAAGAGCGTCAAGCGATCATGCTGCGCGAAAAAATCAAGGGGCTGGAGCATCGCATCATGGACATGATTCGGCATGGGCACGAAAACATGGTGTTGACGGACAAGCTGCACCGCTGGGCTTGCGAGTTGATGGTCACGCCCAAGGAGCAATTGGTGGCGTCGGCTCTGGACAACATTGAGCAGCTCTTCCAGGTGCCACAAGCGGCTTTGCGCGTCTGGGATGTGGCGCCGTCCTGGGCGAGTGAAAACTATGCCCAGGGTGTGACCGATTCGGTCAAGGAGCAGGCCCAGTCGCTGGATACGCCCTATGTGGGGCCTAACACGGGTTTTGAGGCTGTACAGTGGCTGCCTCACCCGGAGCAGGCCGCTTCGGTGGCGCTGATGGCCGTGCGTCGCGCACCAGGTCAAGCTGCTTTCGGTGTGCTGGTTCTGGCTTCGCCGGATGCGCAGCGCTTCAATGCGCAAATGGGCACGGATTTGCTGGAGCGGCTGGCGCAGCTGGCTGGTGCGGGCTTGTCGGTGTTGCAGGCCGACTGAGCATGAGCGCTGCACCGTTGCAGCACAACCTGACGCCCCCGGCTGGCGACCCTTGGGTGGCTCGCTATCTGGACCATGTTCGCTTCGAGAAACGCTTGGCCCAGCGTACCTGCGCGCTTTACACCCAGGATCTGGAGCGTTTGCAAGCTTGGGCTGGAGAGGCCGAGGTGGATGTGACGCAGGTGCTATCGCACCATGTGCGCGGCTGGGTTGTGCGCATGCACAGCCAGGGCCGCAGCCCACGCGGTATTGCGCTGATTTTGTCGGGCTGGCGCGGCTTTTATGACTGGCTCGCCCGTGAGGGCGCGGTGCCCGCCAATCCGGTGCAAGGCGTGCGTGCCCCAAAGGCGGCCAAACCCTTGCCCAAAGCGCTGGGGGTGGATGATGCGGTGGCATTGGCCGAGCACGACAGCGGGGCCGATGACCCTTGGTTGCAGGTGCGAGATGCTGCGATGGTGGAGTTGCTCTATGGCTGTGGCTTGCGGGTGGGTGAGCTTACGGGGCTGGATGTAGTGGCCAGCACGCAGGCCCTGCAGGCCGGGCGCGGCTGGATTGATCTGCAGACCGCCGAGGTACAGGTGCAGGGTAAGGGGGGTAAACGTCGAACAGTGCCTTTGGGCGCGCAGGCTCTTCAGGCGCTGCAGCAATGGCTGCCCATCCGTATGCAGTTGACGGGCATGCTCGACCAGCCTGTTCCCATGGCGAGTAGTGCGTCGCTGGCGCTGTTTGTGGGGCAGCGTGGGACGCGGTTGACGGCGCAATCGGTCTGGCAGCGGCTACGCCGGCGCAGCCTGATGGCAGGCTTGGCCACGCCAGTGCATCCGCACATGCTGCGGCACTCGTTTGCCAGCCATCTGCTGCAGTCCAGCGGGGATTTGCGCGCGGTGCAGGAGTTGCTGGGCCACGCCAACATCAGCACCACGCAGGTGTACACACGTCTGGACTTTCAGCACTTGGCCAAAGCCTACGACGCGGCCCACCCCAGAGCAAAACGCAAACCCTGACCGGTCACTTCTTGCTGCGCAGCTTGACGATGCCCAGCATGTCCATGACCATTTTTTCGTAATAGGGTTCGGACGTACCTTTTTGCATTTTGCGCAGGAAGTATTTCTCGAATGCAACCTTGGCCAGGTGGACCCATTTGCCCTCGCCAAACCAGCTGACGTTACGGGGCGGGATTTGGGGCAGGGCCACGAAGGCGGCGCCGGTGTCGCCAAAGTCGGCCAGACAGACGGTGTTCCAGGTGGCTTTGTGGCTGGGCTCTTGTCCGTCAAGCATTTCGCGGATGTTGTGGGCAGTAGCGGTCACCATGGACTCGATCATGTAGCCGGTCTTGGGGGTGCCGCAAGGAATCGGTGTGGGCTCCACAGGCGGAATCGCCACGCACACACCCACGCTGAAGATGTTGTGGAACTTGGGGTTGCGCTGGTGTTCATCAATGGTGATGAAACCCCGTGGGTTGGTCAGGCCTTCGATGCCGAACACAGCATCCACCCCCTTGAAGGCGGGCAGCATCATGGAGTGCTTGAAGGGTAGCTCATGCTCACGTTTGGGGTTACCCATGTCGTCGTGCTCGGTGACGTACATCTTGCCGTTTTCAATTTTGGTGGTCTTGGCGTTGCAGATCCACTTGATGTGGCGATCACGCATGGCCGCTTCAAGCAGGCCTTTGGAGTCACCCACACCACCCAGGCCGAGGTGACCAATGTAGGGCTCGGAGGTCACGAAGGTCATGGGCACTTTGTCGCGGATCTTGCGCTTGCGCAGGTCGGTGTCCATGATGAAGGCGTATTCGTAGGCGGGGCCGAAGCACGAAGCGCCCTGCACCGCGCCGACCACGATAGGGCCGGGATCGGCGACAAATCTGTCCCAGTTGAGCTGGGCCGTTTCGGCGTGGCTGACGTGGCAGATGGATTGGGTGTGGCCGTCAGGACCCAAGCCAGGGATTTCGTCGAAAGCGAGCTTGGGGCCGGTGGCAATGACCAGATAGTCGTAATTGACCACAGTGCCATCCAGCAACTCGATTTTGTTCTGATCGGGATGCACGCGTTTGGCGGCTTGGGTAATGGCTTTGATGCCTTTGCGGGCCAGCGCGGGCTCGATGTCCATTTCGATGTCTTTGCGCTTGCGCCAGTTCACGGCCACCCAGGGGTTGGAGGGCACAAAGTGGAAGCGGGGAGAGTCGCTGATCACGGTCACCGTGTCGCCCGGGCGAGCTGCTGCTTTCATCTCATAGGCCATGGGCATGCCGCCAATGCCGGCGCCCAGAATCACGATATGTGCCATGCTTTCTCCTCGTTGGAAATGTCTTGAACGAAAACATCGTACCGCATACCCCGGGGGTATGGAATCGCGGATACTCCTTGGTTCTGAAAGATTTTTTTGCGACCTGAATCGGAGCTTACATGGCACTCATCCCCGCCACCATCCTGACCGGCTTTCTGGGCTCGGGCAAGACCACGCTGCTAAAGCGTGTGCTTTCCGAAGCTCACGGCATGAAGATTGCCGTCATTGAAAACGAGTTCGGTGAGGAGAACATTGATACCGACATTCTGGTCTCCGAGACCAACGAGCAGATCATCCAGATGAGCAATGGTTGCGTGTGTTGCACCATCCGCGAAGACCTGCGTGCCACGCTGCAGTTGCTGGCAGCCAAACGCCGCAAGGGTCTGCTGTCGTTTGACCGTGTGGTGATCGAGACCACAGGTCTGGCCGACCCGGGCCCGGTGGCGCAAACCTTTTTCATGGATGATGAAATTGCCGAGACGTTCATGCTGGATTCTGTGCTGACACTGGTAGATGCCGTGCACGCTCAGCAGCAGCTGACCGACCGTGTCGAGGCTCAGCGCCAGGTGGGTTTTGCGGACCAGATGTTCATCAGCAAGGCGGATTTGGTGTCCTCCGAGGCGCTGGAGGCTTTGCAGCACCGTCTCAAGCACATGAATCCTCGCGCGCCGCAAAAGGTGGTGCATTTTGGAGAGGTGCCGCTCAAGGAGGTGTTTGACCTGCGCGGCTTTAACCTGAACGCCAAGCTCGACATCGATCCGGACTTCTTGAACGCAGGCGATCATGACCATGTGCATGACGAGCATTGCGGCCATGACCACGATCATGAGCATGTGCACGATGAGCATTGTGGTCACGACCACCACCATGACCACGAACACGGCGAGCACTGCAACCACCCGCACCATCATCACCATGATGACGACGTCAAGAGTTTTGTGTTCAAGACCGAACGTCCGTTCGATCCGGCCAAGCTGGAAGACTTTTTGGGGGCTATCGTCAATATCTATGGCCCGCGCATGCTGCGCTACAAGGGGGTGCTTTACATGAAGGGCACCGAGCGCAAAGTCATCTTCCAGGGCGTGCACCAGCTCATGGGCAGTGACTTGGGGCCGTTGTGGACCGATAACGAAACCAAAATAAGCAAAATGGTGTTCATTGGAATCGATTTGCCTAAAGATATTCTGATTCAGGGGCTGGAGCAAAGCCTGGTCTGATGATCAAGCACGGCGCGCTATGGCGTAAAAAACAATGAATTCACGTCAAATGCGGAATTTGACCGTTCTAATCGCTACAATCGCCGGCCTGTAAGAGGCACCTTTGTGCACACGCCAAGGAGACATGACGTGAATGCGGTAAAAAAGACGGCTGCCAAAAAGGCGGCTGTGACCAAGAAAGCGGTAGCCCCCAAAGCTGCAGCACCTAAAGCCAAAGCCGTGAAAGCACCCGTGGCTAAAGCAAGTGCATCCAAAGCCAAACCAGTGGCCAAGAAGCCTGCACCCAAAGCTGCCTCCAAAAAGATGGTGCCCGTGAAAGCGGCAGTTAAAAATGCCGCTAAAGCAGTCAAAGCAAACACGCCTGTGAAGGCCGCTGCCAAGCCCAAGGTTGCGGCTAAACCCGCCGCCAAAGCCAAGCCTGTTGCAAAACCTGTCAAGGCGAAGACGGCTGTTAAAGCGGGGGTGAAAGCGACTCCAAAAACATCTGCAAAAGCCCCAGCCAAGTCCCCGACGAAAGTTGTTGCACCCAAGACGCTCGCCAAGCCTGCGGCCAAGGTCGTGAGCAAAGCCGCTCCCGTGGTGGCTGTTCCAGCGACCAAGCCAGCGCCTGTGGTGTCTGCAGCGCCTGTCCAGACTGCGGCTGTGCCGCGCGCCAGCAAGGCGTCGGCTCGTCTCGCGCAAATCACAGTGCCGTCCATGGCCCAAAGCGTGGCCTCGACGGCGGCCAAATCAAGTTATTTACCTACAATGCCATCCCCTGTTATTTCTGCTCCCCTGACCTCTGTGAAGAAAAACCCCAAACTGGCCAACAACTGGAAAAACAAATCCGTTGAAGCCTTGACCGATGAGGAAATCCTGGCCATGCCAGAGGCCGAGTACATGAACGATGTACAACTGGCTTTTTTCAGACGCAAGCTGGTCGAACTCAAGCAGGGCATTCTTGACAATGCTGGCGAGACCACAGAACACCTGCGCGAAGACACGGTGGTCGTGCCCGATCCTGCAGACCGTGCCACGATTGAAGAAGAGCATGCCTTGGAGTTGCGTACCCGAGACCGTGAGCGCAAGCTGCTCAAGAAAATCGAGCAGTCCATCAATCTGATCGATGCCGGTGATTACGGTTATTGCGATGAAACGGGTGAACCTATCGGCGTTGGGCGTTTGCTCGCGCGTCCTACGGCCACGCTGTCGCTGGAGGCCCAGCAGCGCCGCGAACTCAAGCAAAAGATGTTTGGTGATTGATCAAGTGCCTTTTGCCGATCCCGCGAAGCCCCTTTTCAGGGGCTTTTGTGTTTCTGGGGGTTAATTACGGCTGTGGTGAAAAAATATTTTTACGTCCTCGATCCCTTCACATCTTACTTTTATAGTGGTTTCTAAGTGCCTAATTTGTAATGAAAAAATCCATTTAAAACTTCTTCAAAACACCTGTAAGCCATTGATTTCATTGGGATTTTTTGGAAAAACACGCTTGCTTGGCTCGAAAATCCTGATACAGTGCAAGAAAGTGCAATTAAGTGGGAAAAAGTGCCCGCCGTGCGCTATCAATGCCAAAGGTCAAGATCGTGTTTCAAGGTGCATCGTCGCTGAGTCTGGATGGAAAGGGGCGTTTGTCGGTACCGACAAGGCACCGTGACGTCCTGTCGGCCACGGCGGGTGGTCAGCTCACGATCACCAAGCACCCGCACGGCTGTCTGATGGTGTTTCCCCGTCCCGAGTGGGAAAAGTTCCGCGAGCGTATTGCCCAGTTGCCGATGTCGGCGCAGTGGTGGAAGCGCATCTTCCTGGGCAATGCCATGGATGTGGAGATGGACGGTACGGGGCGGGTGTTGATTTCGCCCGAGTTGCGCCAAGCCGCCGGCATCTCGAAAGACACCATGCTGCTGGGCATGGGCAACCATTTCGAGCTGTGGGATAAGGCCACTTATGACGCGCAAGAGGCGCAGGCCATGCAGGGCGAAATGCCCGATGTGTTCAAGGACTTCTCGTTCTGAGTGCCATGACCACGCCCGTGCTTGCCCACATTACCGTCATGCTTGATGTTGCTGTTGAAGCTTTGTTGGCTTCGGCTGCGGGCGCTGCGGGGCATTATGTGGATGGCACCTTTGGTCGTGGCGGGCATTCGCGACTGATCTTGTCGCGCCTGGATCCGCAAGGGCGCCTGACGGTGTTTGACAAGGATCCGGAGGCTATTGCTCAAGCGCGTCAGATTCAGGATGTGCGTCTGAGTATTCGCCACGAGGGGTTCCGGCATCTCCAGGAATTGCCCGATGGCAGTGTCGACGGGGTGCTTTTGGACTTGGGGGTGAGCTCCCCCCAGATTGATGACCCCGCAAGGGGTTTTTCTTTTCGTTTTGAAGGTCCCCTGGACATGCGCATGGATCCCGCGCGCGGCGAAAGTGTGGCCGAGTGGTTGGCCTCCGCCGAAATGGGGCAGATTGCAGAGGTGATTCGTGACTATGGCGAAGAACGGTTTGCTGTTCAGATTGCAAAGGCGATTGTGGCTCGCCGACAGGAGCGGGGCCCAATTTCATCCACCACTGAATTGGCCCAGCTCGTGGCTGACACGGTCAAAACCCGCGAGCCGGGTCAGAACCCTGCAACGCGGACATTTCAGGCTCTTCGGATTTTCATCAACGCCGAGCTTGAAGAGCTCCAGCAGGCGCTAGAAGCGGCTGTTCGGGTGCTGCGTCCGGGCGGGCGGCTGGTGGTGATCAGTTTTCATTCGCTGGAAGACCGTATCGTCAAGCAGTTCATCGCCAAGCACAGCAAAGAGGTGGTAGATCGCCGTGTGCCGTTTGCGCAGCCTAAACCGATGCATCTGAAAGCGCTGGAGCGTGTCAAGCCGAGCGAGGCTGAGGTGGCTGCGAATGCGCGTTCGCGCAGCGCCATCATGCGTGTGGCTGAGCGCACGGAGGTGCCGGCATGATGCGCCTCAATGTGTTGTTGCTGGTGGCGGTGGTGCTCAGTGCCCTGGCCTTGGTGCGCTCGCAATACGAGACGCGTCGTTTGGTGATGGCCATTGAAAAAGTCAACAAGGAATCGGCCTTGCTTGAAGTGGAGCATCAGCGTCTGCTGGTTGAGCGTCGTGCGCAGGCAACGCCCCAGCGCGTGCAGTCGCTGGCCCAGCAGAAACTGCAAATGCGTGTGGCCACGCCTGCTATCACTCAATATGTGTCGATGACGCCGGGCAACGCTGGTGGGGCGTCTGGGGGAGTGGCGAAATGAGCGGCAGCCGCAGCGTTCAGTTCTCCACCAGTCCCTTGCTGGCCAGCAAGACGCCAGTCTGGCGCAGTAAATTCATTGTGGCTGCCATGGCTTTGGGTTTCCTGGGGCTGGTGGGCCGTGCGGCTTACGTGCAGGTCTTCAACAACGACTTCTTCCAGCGCCAGGGTGAGGTGCGTTATGCCCGGACGCTGGTGATGCCTCCGAGCCGCGGCAAGATTATCGATCGAAATGGCATGCTGCTCGCCTCCAGCGTCCCTGCGCCCAGCATCTGGGCCAATCCAGAGGAGATGGAGCGCGACCCCGCCAAATTGAAGGAGCTGGCCAAGCTTCTGGGCATGAGCGCATCGGCGCTGGATAAAAAGCTCGAAGATGACGACAAGACGTTTGTCTGGCTGCGCCGGCAGATGGACGAGCCTGATGCAAAAGCTGTTCTTGCGCTGGGTATCAAGGGGATTTACAGCCATAAGGAATACAAGCGTCTGTACCCCGAAGGTGAAGCTGCAGCCCACATTGTGGGCTTTACCAATGTGGAAGACCAGGGGCAAGAGGGTGTCGAATTGGTGTTCCAGAAGGCGCTTGCAGGTAAGCCGGGCTCTCGCCGTGTGATCAAGGATCGTTTGGGGCGTGTGGTCGAAACGGTGGGCGATGTCTTACCACCCGAGGATGGTCGCGATATTCAACTCTCGATTGACAGCAAGGTTCAGTTCTTTGCCTACCAGAAGCTGCGTGAGGCTGTGCTGGAGCACAAAGCCAAGGCCGGCAGTGTGGTGGTGCTCGACGCACACAGTGGCGAGCTGCTGGCCCTGGCGAACTACCCCAGCTACCAGCCTGACAAGCGTGTCAATTTAAGTGGTGAGCAGTTGCGCAACCGTGCGTTGACAGACACTTTTGAGCCGGGCTCAACCATGAAGCCTTTCGCCATTGCGTTGGCATTGGAAAAAAACCTGATCCGGCCGGAAACAGTGATCCAGACTGCGCCGGGCCGAATCAATATCACCGGATCGACCATCACGGATGCCCATCCACATGGCCCGCTGACGGTCAATGAGGTGATTCAGAAGTCCAGCAACGTTGGCACGGTCAAGATTGCCATGCAAATGACGCCGCGTGACATGTGGGAAATGTTCACCGAGGTGGGCTTGGGTCAGAAACCCAATGTGCCTTTCCCGGGTGTGGCTGCGGGTCGTCTGCGTCCCTACAAGACTTGGCGCCCCATCGAGCAGGCCACCATGAGTTACGGCTATGGTCAGTCGGTCAGTCTGCTGCAACTGGCGCGTGCCTACACACTGTTTGCGCGCGATGGTGAAGTGGTCAATCCCGGTTTGCTCAAGTCCGATGCGCCGGTGCAGGGCGTGCGCGTCATCAGTGTGGCCAATGCACGTGCTGTTCGAAAAATGCTCAATATGGCCGCAGGCCCGGGCGGGACTGCCCAAAAGGCCCAGACCATGGGCTATTCGGTCGGAGGCAAGACCGGCACGGCACACAAGCAAGAGGGTAAGGGTTATGCGGGCAACAAGTACCGCGGCGTGTTTGTGGGGATGGCGCCGATAGAGGCGCCGCGCATTGTGGTGGCGGTCATGATCGATGAGCCCAGCAATGGCAAATATTACGGCGGTGATGTGGCGGCTCCGGTGTTCAGCGAGGCGGTTCAGCAAACCTTGCGTGTCCTGGGGGTGCAGCCAGACATGGCGGTCAAGCCTCAGGTGGTGACCCAAGCGGTGGAGGAATCGTTCTGATGATCGAACTTCACACGCCGCAACAAGCCGCTCAGTGGCTGCGTCAAAGCGTCACGGGCGTTTTGCATGCAGACAGCCGCAAGGTTGGAGCAGGCGACGGTTTTATTGCCTGGCCTGGCGCAGCCGTGGATGGTCGTCGTTTTGTACCAGCAGCGCTGGCTCAGGGGGCGGCAGCCTGTTTGATCGAAGCCCAAGGCAGTGAGACTTGGTGCAATGTGGAGCCTGCGCAGCGCGTGGCCACTTTGCCCGATCTCAAGCGCAACACGGGCGTGGTGGCAGATGCTTTTCATGCCCATCCCAGCGAGCGTTTGCATGTCATCGCGGTTACCGGTACGAACGGTAAAACGTCAACTGCATGCTGGTTGGCGCAGGCGTTGTCGATGGTGGGCGGTGTCCAGCGTTGCGGGGTGGTGGGTACTTTGGGGATGGGGATCTGGCCTGATCTGAAATACACGGGCATGACCACCCCTGACCCGGTTCGCTTGCAGCAAGCATTTGTGGACGCCTTGGACGCCGGTGCAGCGTATTGCGCCATTGAGGCTTCTTCCATTGGCTTGGCTGAGCATCGATTGGATGGCACGCGCATTCGTACGGCCATCTTTACCAATTTCACGCAAGACCACCTGGACTACCACGGCAATATGCAAGCCTATTGGCAGGCCAAACGGGCCCTGTTCAACTGGGCGGGCTTGCAAGTCGCTGTGGTGCATGTGGACGACCCTCGTGGTCTTCAACTGGCGGATGAGCTCAAAAATTCAGGTCTTGATCTGTGGACCTGTGGACGCAAGCACTCTGCACGCTTGCGCGCCCATCCTGTGGCGTATTCGCAAGGCTTGGCATTTGATGTGTTCGAGGGTGACCTCTGCTGCCGTGTGCAAACCACGCTTGCAGGCGACTACAACATCGATAACCTGTTGTGCGTCATCGCAGCCTTGAGAGCGCAAGGGGTGTCTTTACAGGATGCCTCTGACATTTGTGGCCGTCTGACGGCTGTACCAGGTCGTATGCAGGCCGTGGGCTTGCCTCAAGGGGTGAAGGGGCCTCTGACGTTGGTGGACTACGCTCATACACCTGATGCCTTGGAGCATGCTTTGCAGGCTTTGCGCCCGCTGGCTGAGGAACGCGGTGGACGGTTGTGGTGCGTATTTGGCTGCGGTGGCGATCGTGATGCCAGCAAGCGTCCCCTCATGGGGGCTGTCGCTGAGCGCTGCGCGGATGCAGTCGTACTGACCAGCGATAACCCTCGATCCGAATCGCCTGAGGCCATCCTGGCGCAGGTGTGTGCGGGTCTGTCGAGCCAGGCGGCATGTACCGTGATTGAAGATCGTGCGGTGGCCATCCGACATGCTGTCACGACTGCGAGCGCCAAGGATGTGGTGCTGGTGGCGGGCAAAGGTCATGAAACCACTCAGGAAGTGGCTGGGGTCTTTTATCCGTTTTCCGATGCGCTGCATCTGGCTGAGGCGTTCAAAGAGGTGGTGGCATGAACCTGTCATTGACCCAGGCAAGCACGTGGCTGAGCAGCGTTCAGGCTGAACGCGTTGATGGCGTACGCGTGGCGCGGGTGCACACCGATACACGTACGCTGCAAGCCGGTGATTTGTTTGTGGCCTTGCGCGGCGAGCGCTTTGATGCCAACAACTTTGTGGCCCAGGCTGCAACGCAAGGGGCCTCAGCCGTGCTGTGTGAACCCTCGGGCGCAGAGGCCGCGCGACAGGCTGGCCTTCCTGCACTTGTGGTGCCTGACAGCCGTATGGCCTTGGGTGAGCTGGCTGCAGGGTGGCGTGCGCAATTTAATCTGCCCTTGATTGCTGTGACTGGCAGCAATGGCAAGACCACAGTCACGCAAATGATTGCCAGCATTTTGCGCGCACATGCTGGTGATGCAGCCTATGCCACGCGCGGCAATTTGAACAACGACATTGGCGTGCCATTGACCTTGCTGGGTTTGCGCGCACATCACCGCATTGCGGTGGTGGAGTTGGGGATGAATCACCCCGGTGAAATTGCTTACCTGGCCAACATGACTCGACCCACGGTGGCAGTGGTCAATAACGCCCAGCGTGAGCACCAGGAGTTCATGCACACTGTGCAGGCGGTGGCTGAAGAAAACGGTTCAGTGTTCGCAGCTTTGCCTGATGGTGGCGTAGCTGTTTTCCCTGCCCAGGATGAGTGGACGCCTGTGTGGCAGCGTTTGGCCGGTGCGCGCACGCAGCTGCAATTTGGTGCTCCACACGCATCGGTGTGCGCAGCTGTGGTGGTCTGGCACGCTGGAGCCTGGCAGTTCACGCTCAAGACAATGCAAGGTACCGCACCGGTGACGCTGCACATTGCCGGGCGACACAACGTGAAGAATGCATTGGCTGCAGCCTCCTGCGCGCTGGCCGCGGGGGTGCCTTTGACCGCTGTTGTGCAAGGTCTGCAGGCATTTGAGTCGGTCAAGGGGCGTTCGCGTGTATTGGCGCTTGATGAAGGGCGTATCACCTTGGTGGACGACACCTATAACGCGAACCCGGATTCAGTACGTGCGGCCATCGATGTGCTTTCTGAGCTGCCCGGCCCCCGTTTGCTGGTGCTGGGCGACATGGGCGAAGTGGGCGATCAGGGGCCACTGTTCCATGCCGAGGTCGGTGCTTATGCCCTCGAAAAAGGCATTGATGCGTTGTTGACCTTGGGCGATTTGAGTCTGCATGCGCACCTGGCTTTTGGCGCTCAGCGTGGTCAACATTTCGCCGACATGGCGTCGTTACAAGCCGCCATGGCTGCAGTCTGGCGCAGTGTGAACAGCATCGTGGTCAAAGGATCACGCTTCATGAAGATGGAGCGTGTGGTCGAGACCTTGCAAGAACAAGATCTAAAGGGAGAAGCCCATGCTGCTTAGTCTGGCGCAATGGCTACAGGGCCTGCATCCGGAGTGGAGTTTTCTGCGGGTGTTCAACTACATCACTTTCCGCGCTGTGATGTCCGCCATGACCGCATTGTTGATCGGATTGATTGCCGGTCCGTTTGTGATTCGGCGCCTGACTGCGCTCAAGATCGGTCAGCCGGTTCGCGAATACGCCATGCAGACGCACCTGGTCAAGAGCGGCACACCCACCATGGGCGGAGTGCTGATTTTGTTGTCCATCGCGCTGTCGACGTTGTTGTGGTTTGACCTGTCCAACCGCTTTGTCTGGATCGTGCTGATCGTCACGCTCGGTTTTGGCGCTATCGGCTGGGTGGACGACTGGCGCAAGGTGGTCCACAAAGACCCCGAAGGCATGCGTTCACGCGAGAAGTATTTCTGGCAATCGGTGATTGGCCTGACCGCAGCGCTTTACCTGGTGTTCAGCATTTCCGAGAGCAACAACCTCAAGGTGGTGCAGCTGTTTGCCAACTGGGTCATGTCGGGGTTTGATGTGGACCTGCCCCCCAAAGCTGGCCTGCAACTGCCTTTCATCAAGGAAGTCAGCTACCCCTTGGGCGTGTTCGGTTTTGTCATCATGACCTACCTGGTCATTGTCGGCTCGAGCAATGCGGTCAACCTCACCGACGGTCTGGATGGTCTGGCCATCATGCCGGTGGTCATGGTGGGCTCTGCGCTCGGTGTGTTTGCCTATGTGACCGGCAGCTCGATCTACTCCAAATACCTGTTCTTCCCCTACATCCCGGGTTCGGGTGAACTGATGATCTTCTGCGCCGCGATGGCGGGCGCGGGGCTGGCCTTCCTGTGGTTCAACACCCATCCGGCGCAGGTCTTTATGGGCGATGTGGGCGCCCTGGCCCTGGGCGGTGCGCTGGGCACGATCGCCGTGATCGTGCGCCAGGAAATCGTGCTGGCCATCATGGGCGGCATCTTTGTGGTCGAGGCCCTGTCGGTCATGCTGCAGGTCACCTGGTTCAAATACACCAAGAAAAAATACGGCGAGGGCCGCCGCATCCTCAAGATGGCGCCCTTGCATCACCATTTTGAAAAGAGCGGCTGGAAGGAAACGCAGGTGGTGGTGCGCTTCTGGATCATCACCATGCTGCTGTGTCTGGTGGGCCTGTCCACCCTGAAGCTGAGGTAAGCGATGCAACAGTTGCGCGACCTCCACGTTCTCATTCTTGGTCTTGGCGCTTCGGGCCTGGCCATGGCGCGTTGGTGCGCCCGCCATGGGGCGGTGGTGACCGTGGCCGACACGCGCGAGGCACCCCCGCAGCTGGCAGCTTTGCATGCAGAGTGGCCTGCGGTGAAGTTTGTGAGCGGCTCCTTCAGCGCGGCTTTGGTTGAGGGTACGCCCGTGCGCGCTGTGTTCCGCAGCCCGGGGTTGGCACCAGCAGAGGTGGCGCCGGTGGTCGATGCTGCACGCGCAGCAGGCCTGTGGCAAGGCGGTGAACTGAGTTTGTTTGCCGCGGCTCTGAAAGATCTGAACGAACGCTTCGCCTATGCACCCAAGGTGCTTGGCATTACCGGCACCAACGGTAAAACCACCGTCACTTCATTGACGGGTCAGCTGGTGGCGCGAGCAGGCAAGACGGTGAAAGTCGCTGGCAACATTGGCCCGACGTTGCTGGATACGTTGGCGCAGGCGATGGTCCAGGCCGAGGTGGCTGCTCCTTTGCTGGAGCAGCAGGAATTGGAAGCGCAGCAAGCCGAGGCTGAGCGCCTGGCTGCCCAAGCAACCATGCCAGCCGCCAAGCAACCCGAAGAGGTTGAGCCTGAGGACAACCCGGATTCGGCCGAAGAAGTGCAGGATTTGCCTGCGGCGGATGAGGAAGAAAACCTGGAGCCCCTGACGGTTCAGGCGCCTGCACCCTTGTCAGCCATGGCCCGTGTGTTGCCACAAGTGTGGGTGCTGGAGTTGTCCAGCTTCCAGCTCGACAGCAGCGAAGGCTTTGAACCGACAGCCGCCACGGTGCTCAATGTGACGCAGGACCACCTGGACTGGCACGGCTCGATGCAAGCCTATGCGGATGCCAAGGCTCGTATTTTTGGCCAGCAAGGTTTGATGGTGCTCAACCGCGAAGATGCGACCGTGATGGCCATGTTGCCCGAACCTGTGCGCGTGAAGCTGCAAAAACCGGTGGTGCGTGCGCACACCACCTTTGGCTTGAGCATGCCGCAGCGCCCTGGCGACTGGGGCCTGGAAGTGGTCAATGGCATGGCTTGGTTGGTGCGCGCGCAGGAAGCGGATGAAACCCGCAAGCGTCGCAAGGGTGAGGAAGAAGAGCTCTTCATTCAACGCCTGATGCCAGCGGATGCCCTGCGCATTCGCGGCCGGCACAACGCCAGCAACGCTCTGGCTGCGTTGGCTTTGGCCAGCGCCGCAGGTTGCGCTTTGGCGCCGATGCTCTACGGCTTGCGCGAATACGAAGGCGAGCCGCATCGTGTGCAGTCAGTGGCGGTGGTCAACGACATCGAATTCGTAGACGACAGCAAAGGTACCAATGTGGGTGCCACGGTTGCAGCGCTCGATGGGCTGGGAGCTGACCGCCGTTTGGTCGTGATTTTGGGTGGCGACGGCAAGGGGCAGGACTTTTCTCCATTGCTCGAACCGGTGCAGCGTTGTGCTCGTGCCGTGGTCTTGATCGGCAAGGACGCCCCCTTGATTGAACAGGCTTTGCATGACGTGAGCGTGCCCAAAGTCCTCGTGTCCACCTTGCAGGAGGCTGTGCAACAAGCGCATGTGCTGGCTCAAGCGGGCGATGCGGTGCTGCTTTCGCCAGCTTGCGCAAGCCTGGACATGTTTGACAATTACGCTCATCGTGCAAAAGTCTTCTGCGATGAGGTGCAGGAGTTGGCGCTGGCCAGCGGCAACAGCATGGAGGGCGCACTGTGAGCGAGCAGATGCCCCTGATCGAACGGATTCGTCAATCGCTGTCGAGCCTGCTCAGCTCCCTGTCGGGCGGACGTTTACAGGCGCAGTCCGCAAGTGCGGTTCACTTGCCGGTTAATCTGGGCGGGTATGAATTTGTCCAGAACGGACAGGTGTCTTCTGCGCAAATGCAAGGTGTAGATCGTCAGTTGGTGGCAGTGGTTGTTGCTTTGCTGATGTGGGGCATGGTCATGGTGTACTCGGCTTCAATCGCCATGCCGGACAACCCGCGATTTGCCAGCTACACCTCCACACAGTTTCTGATCAAGCACGTGCTCTCGATTGGGGTGGCGTTCGTGGCGTCATTGATCGCTTTCCAAATCCCGATGCAGACCTGGGAGCGCCTGGCGCGACCCTTGTTCCTGGTGGCGTTGGTGTTGCTGGTGCTGGTGCTGGTGCCGCACATCGGCAAAGGTGTCAACGGAGCGCGTCGCTGGATTGCTCTGGGTTTCATGAATTTCCAGCCTTCCGAGCTGGCCAAATTTGCCACCATCATTTATGCCGCGGACTACATGGTGCGCAAGATGGATGTGAAGGAGCGCTTTTTCAAAGCCGTGTTGCCCATGGGGACGGCCGTCGCGATGACGGGTGTGCTTTTGCTGGCTGAGCCGGACATGGGCGCATTCATGGTGATTGCGATTGCAGCCATGGGGATCTTGTTCCTCGGCGGCGTCAATGCACGCATGTTTTTCATGATTTTGGGCGTGCTGGTGGCCGCCTTTGTGATGATGATCATGTTCTCGCCCTGGAGGCGGGATCGTATTTTTGCCTATCTGGATCCTTTCAGCGCCGAGCATGCCTTGGGACGTGGCTACCAACTTTCGCATTCCCTGATCGCGATTGGACGCGGCGAGATTTTTGGTGTTGGATTGGGCGGCAGTGTTGAAAAACTGCATTGGCTTCCCGAGGCGCACACCGACTTCTTGCTGGCTGTCATTGGCGAAGAGTTCGGCTTGGTCGGTGTGACGGTGGTGATCATGCTGTTCTTGTGGCTGACCCGTCGCATCATGGTCATTGGACGTCAAGCCATTGCCATGGATAAAGTTTTTGCGGGGCTGGTGGCTCAGGGGGTAGGCATTTGGGTGGGTTTCCAGTCCTTCATCAACATGGGCGTCAACTTGGGGGCGCTGCCTACCAAGGGCTTGACTTTGCCTTTGATGAGTTATGGTGGGTCGGCCATCTTGATGAATCTGGTGGCGATCGCCGTGGTTTTGCGCATCGATGCAGAAAACAAGCAACTCATGCGGGGAGGTCGCGCATGAAGATTCGCAAGGCTCTGGTGATGGCGGGGGGCACAGGTGGTCATATCTTCCCCGGACTGGCTGTGGCGGAGGCACTGCGTGAGCAAGGCTGGCAAGTGCACTGGCTGGGGGCTCCTGCCAGCATGGAGGCGCAACTGGTGCCCCCGCGAGGTTTTGCTTTCGAGGCGGTCCAGTTTGGCGGCGTGCGCGGCAAAGGACTCAAGACCCTGGCGCTGTTGCCACTGCGCTTGTTGCGTGCCTTCTGGCAAAGCCTTCAGGTGGTGCGACGCGTCAAACCGGATGTGGTGATTGGTCTGGGCGGTTACATCACCTTTCCGGGGGGCATGATGGCCAGCCTTTGGGGCAAGCCCTTGGTGTTGCACGAGCAAAACTCGGTGGCTGGGTTGGCCAATAAGGTACTGGCCCGACTTGCTGACCGTGTGTTCACGGCCTTCCCCGGCGTGTTGCCGGGCGCACAGTGGGTGGGCAATCCTCTGCGTCAGGCATTTTTGATGCAGGACGATCCGGCCAAGCGCTTTGCAGGACGCTCTGGCGCGTTGAAGGTGCTGGTGGTCGGCGGCAGTCTCGGCGCCAAGGCGCTCAATGAAGTGGTTCCCCAAGCCTTGGCATTGTTGCCAGAGAACGAGCGGCCTCAGGTCACGCATCAAAGCGGTGCTAAACAAATAGATGCACTGCGGGAGGCCTACGCGCAAGCGGGTGTGCAGGCTGAGCTCACACCTTTTATCGAAGACACGGCCACTGCGTTTGCCAATGCGGACTTGATCATTGCCCGCGCCGGTGCCAGCACGGTCACTGAAATTGCTGCGGTTGGTGCAGCCGCACTTTTTGTGCCTTTCCCTTTTGCCGTGGATGACCATCAGACCACCAATGCCCGTTTCCTGTCAGAGCAAGAGGGGGCTTGGCTGGTACAGCAGTCGGATTTGTCTGCGCAAGATCTGACCGAGCGTCTACGTACTTTGGGGCGCGCACAGCTGCAGGTCTGTGCGCAAAACGCATTCAAACAACGCAAAACAAACGCGACACGGGAGGTGGTGATGGCTTGTGAGGAGTTGCTGGCATGAAGCACGCCATCCGAAAGATTCATTTCATTGGCGTGGGTGGCTCTGGCATGAGCGGCATCGCCGAAGTTTTGTTGAACCTGGGCTACCAGATCTCGGGATCTGATCTGAGCGATAGCGCAACCTTGCGCCGCTTGGCCAGTTTGGGCATTGAAACCCATATAGGACACGCTGCCAGCAACGTCAAGCAAGCTGATGCGGTGGTGACTTCTACCGCTGTCAAGGCGGACAACCCCGAGGTGGTGGCTGCGCGTGAGCGCCACATTCCCATCGTGCCACGTGCTGTCATGCTGGCTGAGCTCATGCGTCTCAAACAGGGTGTAGCCATTGCGGGTACGCATGGCAAAACCACCACGACCAGTTTGGTGGCAAGTGTGCTGGCAGCGGCGGGTCTGGACCCCACGTTTGTGATTGGCGGGCGCCTGAACAGTGCTGGTGCCAATGCCAAGTTGGGCACAGGTGACTACATTGTGGTCGAGGCCGACGAGTCCGATGCATCGTTTTTGAACCTGTTGCCGGTGATGGCGGTCGTGACCAATATTGATGCCGACCACATGGAAACCTATGGTCATGACTTCGGTCGGCTCAAACAGGCATTCGTGGAATTTCTGCACAAAATGCCTTTTTACGGTACGGCGATCGTATGCAGTGATGATGCGGGTGTGCGCGCTATCCTCAACGACGTTGCGCGCCCTGTCACCACGTATGGCTTGAACGAAGGCGCTCAGGTTCGAGCTGTGGATGTGCTTGCCCAGAATGGTCAAATGCGCTTTACCGTCCAGCGTCGTAATGGCGTGACGTTGCCTGACTTGCAGGTGGTTTTGAATCTGGCCGGCGAGCATAACGTGCGCAACGCACTTGCTGCCATTGCTGTTGCGGTGGAGTTGGGCGTGCCCGATGAGGCCGTTCTGAGTGCGCTGGCCGACTTCAAGGGTGTGGGGCGTCGTTTCCAGCGTTATGGAAATGTGCGTACTGCCGACGGACAAGGGTGCTTTACGGTGATCGATGACTATGGTCACCATCCGGTCGAAATGGCAGCCACCCTGGCTGCAGCCCGAGGAGCGTTCCCGGGACGCCGTCTGGTACTGGCTTTTCAGCCACACCGTTACAGCCGTACACGCGACTGTTTTGAGGACTTTGTCAAAGTCATCAGTCAGGGGTGCGATGCTGTGCTGTTGTCCGAGGTGTATGCCGCAGGGGAGGCCCCCATCGTGGCGGCCGACGGGCGATCGTTGGCCCGCGCGCTGCGTGTGGCTGGCCAGGTCGAGCCTGTTTTTGTGGAGCACATTGCAGACATGCCGCAAGGCATTTTGAACAATGCACGCGATGGTGATGTGCTCATCTGCATGGGTGCCGGCTCGATTGGCGGTGTGTCTGCGCAGCTGGTGGAGTTGGGAGGCATCGCATGAACTTGGGTAAAGTCGCCGTGCTGTTGGGCGGGCTGTCTGCCGAGCGTGAAGTCTCCCTCATGTCCGGGCAGGGCGTGTTGCAGGCGCTGCAAAAATCGGGTGTAGACGCGCAGCCGTTTGATCCGGCCAAGCAGGACTTGAACGAACTCAAGTCTTTGGGCGTGGACCGGTGTTTTATTGCGCTGCACGGCCGCTACGGTGAAGATGGTGCGGTGCAAGGCGCACTGGAGTTGCTGGGCATTCCATACACGGGTTCGGGCGTGATGGCTTCGAGCATCGCCATGGATAAAGCCATGACCAAACGCGTCTGGGTGGCAGAAGATTTACCGACGCCAGAGCATGTGCTGGTTCACCGATCAGCGCTGGCGCAGGTGGATGTGCAAGCCCTGATTGCACAGTTGGGTTTACCCATGATCGTCAAGCCTGCGCGCGAGGGGTCTTCGATTGGCGTGACCCGCGTTGACCGTGCCGAGCAGCTGGCCCCAGCCTTGCAGGAGGCTGCGCGCTGCGATGCCGACATTCTGTGCGAGCAGTGCATTGTGGGCGATGAGGTCACCTGTCCTGTTTTGGGTCGGGGTGACGGAGCGCAAGCTTTGCCGGTCATTCGCATTGTGGCCCCTGATGGAAATTACGACTACCAGAACAAGTATTTCACCGACGATACGCAGTACCTGGTACCGTGTGGTTTGCCTGCAGGCGAGGAACAAGCCATTCAGGCCCTGGTGATCAAGGCTTATCAAGTACTGGGTTGCCGGGGCTGGGGGCGAATTGACGTGATGATCGATGGTCAGACACGTAAGCCTTATCTCCTGGAAATCAACACCTCACCTGGCATGACAGGGCATTCGCTGGTGCCCATGTCGGCCCGTGCTGCTGGAATCAGTTACGAACAACTGTGTTTGCAGTTGTTGCAGGACGCGCAGCTGGACAACGAGCTGCCACAGGGGGACCTTGCATGAGCAAGTCCCAGATCCTGCCGATGGATGTACGGTTGATGAACCTCACTGCCAGTGTGCTGGCCGTTGTGGCTGTCGGTGTCGTCGTCTATGGCAGTTTGGTCTGGCTGATGCGATTGCCGCTGTTCAACCTGAACCGGATCACGGTGCAAGGCGAGCTCATGCACAACAACGAAGTGACCTTGCGTGCGAATGTGTTGCCGCAGATGACTGGCAACTTTTTCACCATGAACTTACAACGCATTCGCCATTCTTTCGAAGCTGTTCCATGGGTCCGAGTCGCCGTGGTGCAACGTGAATTTCCGAACCGTCTGCGCGTTTCCCTGCTGGAGCATCACCCGGTAGCTGTTTGGGGTGATGAGGTTGGCGGCAGTGTCATGCTCAACCGCTTTGGACAATTGTTTGAGGCTCAGGCGGACGACGCAGAGGTGGCGCTCCTTCCTCATTTTGAAGGGCCCCAAGATCAGGCGGGGCGCGTTCTGGAGATGTACCAGCAGTTGCAGCCGGTGTTTCAAGGCATGGATATGACGATTGATCGCTTGCAGCTTTCGAGTCGTGGCACCTGGAGTTTGAGCACCAGCCATGGCGCCCAGCTCGAACTCGGTAAAGGCAATGCCCGTGAGGTGATGGGCAGGCTGGAAGTGTTCTGGAAAACCTTGTCGCAAGTCACTGCGCGTTACGGCCGTCATCCGAGCGCTTTGCAAAGTGCCGACTTGCGACATGAAAACGGGTATGCACTGCGTCTCAAGGGTGTGACCACGGTGGAGCCTGGGCAAGTGTCGGGACGCAAACCTTGAGTGTAGTGATGTGTTTTATTGAAATTGAACTGAATGGTGGAATGACAAATGGCTAAAGAATACAAAGATCTGGTCGTTGGTCTGGACATTGGCACCTCCAAAGTCATGGTGGTGGTGGCCGAAGTGATGGGCTCAGGCGACCTCAAGTTGGCGGGACTGGGCATTGCGCCCGGCAATGGACTCAAGCGAGGTGCGGTGGTCAACATCGACGCCACTGTGCAAAGCATTCAGCAAGCGCTGAAAGAAGCCGAGCTGATGGCCGACTGCAAGATCACGCGGGTGAACACCGGCATTACCGGCAGCCATATTCGGGGCCTGAACTCCAGTGGCATGGTGGCCATCAAGGACAAGGAAGTCAGTCCTGCGGATGTCGCTCGTGTCATGGAAACTGCCCGTGCGCTCAATATTTCGACAGACCAGCGATTGCTGCTGGTGGCGCCGCAAGAGTTTGTGATCGACGGGCAAGAAGTCAAAGAGCCTATTGGCATGAGCGGTATGCGTCTGGAAGCGAAAGTGCACATCGTGACCGGCGCTCAAAGCGCAGCCGAGAACATCATCAAATGCGTGCGCCGTTGTGGTCTCGAGGTGGATCAGCTGCTGCTCAATCCACAGTCATCGAGTTTGGCGGTGCTGACTGAAGACGAGCGCGAGCTCGGCGTGGCCTGCGTTGACATTGGCGCGGGCACTACCGATGTGGCTATTTTTGCGGGAGGCTCTATTCGCCACACTGCGGTGATTCCGATTGCGGGTGACCTGATCACCAGCGATATTGCGATGGCACTGCGCACGCCCACAAAAGATGCTGAAGACATCAAGGTGGAAAACGGTTACGCCAAGCAGTTGTTGGCCAACGCTGAGGCACAGGTGGAGGTGCCGGGTCTGGGCGATCGTGGTCCTCGCATGCTTAGCCAACAAGCTTTGGCCGGTGTGATTGAGCCGCGTGTAGAAGAAATTTTTTCCTTGGTGCAGCAAGTGGTACGCGAATCGGGATACGAGGAGGTGTTGTCCTCGGGCATTGTGCTCACCGGCGGCAGCGCGGTCATGCCCGGCATGATCGAGTTGGGTGAAGACATCTTCCTCAAGCCCGTGCGTCGCGGCATTCCCAAATACAGCGGCGCGTTGTCCGACATGGTAGGTCAGCCGCGTGCGGCCACAGTCATGGGTCTCCTCGAAGAGGCTCGTCTGGCGCGCCTGCGCGGCTTCAAGGTCACCCAGAAAAAGAGTTCGGTGAACAACGCGTTCACCCGATTCAAGGACTTCATTGTGGGGAACTTCTGATGGTTTTTCACAGACATTTTTTTCAGCAAGGCAGTCCGCCAAGAGCAGGCCCTCAAGCGCGATGTCGACGACGAAAACGTCCAACGCATACAAACACATTTTTTTAACTTCAACTGGCAAATCAAACAATAGGAGCACACCATGAGCATTGAGATGATCGAAACTGAAGAATTCAACCAAGGCACGCAGATCAAAGTGATCGGCGTCGGCGGCGGTGGTGGCAATGCGGTCGAGCACATGATCGAGCGCAACGTCCAGGGCGTGGAGTTTGTCTGCGCCAATACCGATGCGCAAGCCTTGGCACGCAGCTCTGCGCACAGCTTTATCCAGCTCGGCGGCAGCGGCCTGGGCGCAGGCAGCAAGCCCGAAAAAGGCCGTGAGGCTGCAGAGGCTGCAGAAGCGGCCATCCGTGAATCGATTGCAGGCTCGCACATGCTGTTCATCACCGCAGGCATGGGCGGCGGCACCGGTACGGGTGCTGCCCCTGTGATCGCGCGCATCGCCAAGGACATGGGTATCCTGACCGTGGGCGTGGTGACCAAGCCTTTCGAATTTGAAGGCGGGCGTCGTATGAAAAATGCGGACGAAGGCATGTCCGAGCTCGAAGCCAATGTGGATTCGCTGATCGTGGTGCTCAACGAAAAACTGCTGGAGCTGCCCGGCGGCGAGGACATGACCCAGGACGAGGCTTTTGCGCATGCCAATGACGTGCTCAAGAATGCCGTAGGCGGTATTGCCGAAATCATCAATGTGCCTGGCCACGTGAACGTCGACTTCGAAGACGTGCGCACTGTGATGGGCGAGCCTGGCAAAGCCATGATGGGCACGGCCATGGCCAGCGGTCCGGACCGCGCCCGACTGGCTGCTGAGCAAGCCGTGGCTTGCCCGCTGCTCGACGGTGTGGACCTGTCGGGTGCCAAAGGCGTGCTGGTGCTCATCAGTGCTGCCAAAGGATCCCTCAAGCTGTCCGAGTCCAAGCAAGCCATGAACACCATTCGTGCTTACGCTTCGGAAGAAGCGCACGTGATCTACGGTACCGCTTATGACGAATCCCTGGGTGACCAGATTCGTGTCACGGTGGTAGCGACTGGACTGTCCAAGGCGGGTGCTCGTCGCAACGCCCCGACACTGCAAGTGCTTCGTACAGGCACTGACAACACGCCTTTTGCGGTGGGCGGTGAGACGGAGTCCATGGTGGTGGCCGCTCCCGCATCCATGGCTTCGGGCATGAGCACGCCAGCCGTATGGCGCAGCAGCCGCACTCATGCTGCCGCGCGAGTTGACGGCATGTCGTCCGCCGGCATGGACGATATCGAGATTCCGGCTTTCCTGCGCAAGCAGGCGGACTGATCTCGGCCTGAAAGTCAGCGTCTGCCAGGCGCTGACTCGACTTTCAATGCTCTTTACCGGGCAGGCTTCACCGCCTGTCCGGTTTTTTGTGATCTGTAAGCAGAAGAAACAACAAGCCTTGCCCTCTGCAAGGTTGAGGCGGAAGACCTAGAATCGCTCCATGCTTGAACAACGAACACTCAAAACCCTGACCCGTGCTGTAGGCGTTGGCCTGCACAGTGGGCAGCGTGTCGAGTTGACGTTGCGACCCGCACCAGTTGACACCGGCATTGTGTTTCGCCGCGTGGATTTGCCCGAACCGGTGGACATTGCCGTCAATGCGCAGGCCATCACCGACACCCGACTGGCCTCGACGATTGGCACCGGCAACGCCAAAGTGCACACCATTGAACACCTGATGTCTGCCTGCGCCGGGCTGGGCATCGACAATCTGTATGTGGACATCACCGCCGAAGAGGTGCCGATTCTCGATGGCTCGGCCTCGTCATTTGTGTTCCTGCTGCAAAGCGCAGGGGTGGTGACCCAGAAAGCCCCCAAAAAATTCATACGCGTGCTCAAACCCGTGGAGGTGCGCGAGGGTGAGGGTGCACAGGCCAAGTGGGCACGTCTGGAGCCTTATCATGGTTTCAGCCTGAGTTTTGAAATCGACTTCCGCCACCCGGCTGTCGATTCCACCGGGCAAATGGTGAAGTTTGACTTTACCGAGGGTGTTTATTCGCGTGACATTGCCCGCGCCCGCACCTTCGGGTTTACCAAAGATGTCGAGATGCTGCGCTCCAACGGCCTGGCTTTGGGCGGTGGCTTGGACAACGCCATCGTGATGGACGACTACAAGGTGCTCAACGCTGACGGGTTGCGTTATGACGACGAATTCGTCAAACACAAAATCCTCGATGCGATTGGCGATTTGTATGTGGTCGGGCGTCCGCTCTTGGCCGCCTACACCGCATTTCGTTCCGGCCATGCGATGAACAACCAACTGCTGCGCGCCCTGCTGGCGCAGCCCGAGGCTTACGAAATCGTGAGCTTCAACAACGAAGCCCAGGCGCCTGCGGGTTATGCCCGCCTGCAGCCCGCCTGGTAATCCACCCTTGATGCAGCCTCAGTGGCTGCGGCCGCTGCGGTACATGCCGTGTGTCTTGCGCTGCAACGCGCCTTGCGCGGCCAGCTTGTTCATGGACGGGCTGGCATGCGCATGGGTAATCGCCAGGCCCAGGGCATCGGCAGCATCCTGGCGCGGAGTGCCGGGTAATTGCAACAGCCGTTTGACCATTTCCTGAATTTGCGCTTTTGCGGCACGACCGTGGCCGGTGATAGCCTGCTTCATTTGCAGCGCGGTGTATTCGGCCACCGGCAGGCCGCAAGACACCAGGGCCGTTACACAACACCCGCGCGCCTGGCCCAGCATCAGGCTGGCCTGCGGGTTGACGTTGATGAACACAATCTCGACCGAAGCCACATCGGGCTGGTAGCGGGCGTGGATTTCCCGGATGCCGTCGTAAATGATCTTCAGGCGGGCAGGCAGGTTACCCATCTCACCCTGGGTGGTTTCGATCACACCGCTGGCCACATAGCTGAGCTTTTGCCCTTGTATGTCGATGACCCCAAAACCGGTGGTCTGCAGGCCCGGGTCAATGCCCAAAATGCGCACGGTTTCTGTCAAGGCGCTCATGGGATACGCACCTCTGCCATGCGAGCCGTGATCGTGAAAGCCCGTTCGTTCAGATAGCTGGACTGAGCCAGTTTTTCAAAATAGCGTGGCCGCGGCAGCATCACAGCCAAGCGGGCGGCTTCCCAGTTGTCCAATCGCGCTGCTGGTTTGCGAAAGTAATGTTGTGCGGCGGCTTCGGCCCCGAACACCCCTTCGCCCCACTCCACGTGGTTGAGGTAAATCTCCAGAATCCGGCGCTTGCTCAGCAGTGCTTCGAGTGTGAGCGTGATCAGCATTTCCTGTCCCTTGCGCATCAGAGTGCGCTCACCGCTGAGGAACAGATTTTTGGCCAACTGTTGCGTGATGGTGGAGCCCCCCACAATCTTGACAGGCTTGGCGGCGGCGTTGGGTCGGCGCTGCGCCTGTTGGTCGGCACGCGCCTGGGCTTTGGCATTCTTTTGCCAGGCTTGTTCCAGAGAGTCCCACCAGATGCCGTGGTGTTGCACAAAAGCGCTGTCTTCCGAGGCAATGACAGCGCGCTTGAGGCTGTTGGCCAGTTGGTCCTGGCCACGCCAGTCCTGGCGCCATGGCAGGCGGTGTTGTTCGTTGGCGATGCGCCAGATTTGTGTGCGCTCGAAAGTGGTGGATTGCGGATCCACCACCGCCATCAAAGCGATGCGCAGCACAAAATACAGCTGCAGAGCCAGCAGGCTCAAGGCCAGCAACAGGATCCAGCGCATCAATGCTTTCATGGTGCTTGATTTACGGTTTCGGTTCGGGGCTGAGCACGCGGGTTTGCAAGGTATCGTCGCGAGAGAACATGAAGCGCGCCACCACCACAATTTGATCGGCTTGTTTGCGCATTTTGCTGCTGAATGCGTCAAACGGCGCAGCGTTGCGCACAATCGCTACGGCCCGCTCGTCGAGTAAGAGGTTGTGCGAGGTCACGGCGACATCGGTGCTCACCAGCTGACCGCTGGCATCGACAGTGATGACCATGGTCAACTTACCGTAAAGCTTTTGGCCATTGGCTTGTGGAAAGTTCTCGGTGCCTTTGAGCTCGATCAGACGGCGCAGCTTGTCGTAATACAGTGCATATACGGCTTCCCGCGTGGCCGGGCTGATGTAGCGCTTGCGCGGGGCCTGCTGGGTTTTTTGTACGCTTTGCTCAATGCGCGCCAGGTTTCGGGCCAGCTGGGCCTTGCGTTCTTCGCGTGCCTGGCGTTCCTGGTCTGTACCCTGATTGCCAGCATCATCGCGAGAGAGCTCGGCCAGCTCCTGCTTGAGTTGGGTCAGCAGCTGTACCTGCTGGGCGCGCAGGGCTTCGATTTTGCGTTGCATCTCTGCAATGTCCACACCTTCGGTGGTGAGAGTGGTCGGTGGCAAGGGCGAGCTGCTCAATCCTGCTTGCAAGGTGTCTTCTCCGCCACCTGCCAATTGCACTTGGGCCAGGGCTTGCGCCTTGCGCGGTGCATCTTTGCTTTGGGCGTTGACCAGCACCACCTCCAGAGGGGTGTTCTCAAACACACGGTTGAAGGTCTCGGGGGCGGCAAAGCGCAGCAGCAGCAAACTGGCGTGGGCCAGCACTGACAGGCCCAGTGCCCAGACCAGGGTGCGATTGGAGGCTGGACTCATGCGCCCGAACCCAAGGCAGGCACCTGTTCGGCTTCGTTCAGGTCCACCGCAATATGTACGGGGCCAGCGACGACTTCATCTTCGTCTTCTTCTGGTGTGGAGCAAGCCCCGGTGGTATCCGTGGCGTCCAGATGGGCCAACACGGTGCCGTGCACATCCAGCGCCATCAAGTCCACCTCACCCAGTTTGACGCGTACGCGTGCACCGCGCTGCAGACCTTGTGCTCCCATGACGGTAAAGACCAAGGGCAGGGTATCTGCGCGCACCAGCCAGGCACCGCCGCCCGCTTCCTTGATCAGCGCTGCGTCCAGCTCGGTGATGGTGTTTTGCTGCAGGTGCTTGAGCGTCCAGTAGCGCTCCATGCCGCCTTGAACCTGGTTGTAGCCGCTGTAGGCGGCGTCAAAAGCGCTGATGATCGAGAACAGCTCAGCGTCCTTGGGCTTGAAGGGCGCGGCCAGCGCAGCGGTGGCACCGTGGCGTGCGCACGCAATGATTTGCCACTGGTTGACCAGGTCGGTGTAGCGACGCAGCGGCGAGGTGCTCCACGCATAGCTGGGCACGCCAATGCCCGCGTGCGGCAGCGCCTTGGTGCCCATGCGTACCTTCACGCCCGGCGCCAAGCTGGCCTGGCTGCGGTAAATGCCGGGCACGCCCAGCTGGGCCAGCCACTGCCCCCAAGTGCTGTTGGCCAGAATCATGGCTTCGGCCACCATCAAGTCCAGTGGTGCGCCACGTTGGCGCAAGCCAATCAAGACCGTCTCATCGCCGTTTGGCGGCGTGTCGTTGCTGGGCCGATCGAGTTTGAAGCTGTAGTCGGGGCGGTTAAAGGTTTCGGGCTTGCCGCGCACCACCTCACGCCGAGCCTTGAGGGTTTGCGCCAGGCGCCAGAAAAACGCCAGCGTGGCGCAGCTGACGGGTACATCCGCGTGGTCGGTGGTGTCAGCGCCTTCCAGCCAGGCCTGGGTGATGCGGTCGTCAAGCTGGTCGTGGCGCAGGTTGACCTGGATCGGTACGCGTTCCAGTTTGGTTTCGGTGCTCTGCACCTCCAGGCTGGCTTCGTCAAACGTCACGTACAGCGATACCGCTGGGCAAGCCTGGCCCTCGGCCAGGGTGTAGTTCTGCACCACCGCGTCGGGCAGCATGGTGATTTTGTAGCCCGGCATGTACACGGTGGACAGCCGGGCGCGGCCCAGCTGGTCGATCGCATCCCCAGGTTTGAAGGCCAAACCCGGCGCTGCAATGTGGATGCCCACGGTGACCGTGCCGCTGCCCAGGCCTTGCAGAGACAAGGCATCGTCAATCTCTGTGGTGTGCGAATCGTCGATGGAGAACGCTTGCACGGGGGCCAGCGGCAGTTCATCGGTGATGGCGGGGGCCTGCAGGCTGGGAAAGCCTGTGCCCTTGGGGAACCACTCGAACAAAAAGCGTTGCCAATGAAAGTCCCAGGCCGAATTCAGTGCGCCGGCGCGTTGCAGCAGGCCCAGAGGGTCCAGCTGGCTCTCGCGCGAGGCTTGCACCACTGCCTTGTATTCGGGGGTGTTTTTGTCCGGCTTGAACAGGATCTTGTAGAGCTGCTCGCGCACGGGCTCGGGGCATTGGCCCTGCACCAGTTGAGCGGTCCAGTCCTCGATCTGGGCCTGGATCTGCTTTTTCTTTTCAATCGCGGCCAGAGCCTGCTGGACGATCTCGGCCGAAGCCTTGCGAAACCGGCCCTTGCCTGCGCGGCGAAAGTAATGGGGTGCTTCGTGCAGGCGCATCAAGGCTGCCGCTTGCTCCAGCGTGCTGGGCGAGGCCGAGAAATAGTCCTTGGCCAGATCGGCAAAGCCAAACTCTTCGTCAGGGGCGAATTCCCAGGCCAGGTCCAGCTCGATGCTGTCCGCCAGAGCGGCGGCCTGCGCCATCAGTTCGGCGGGGCTGGGCTTTTCAAAACGCAGCAGCATGTGCGCGGCCTTGACTTTGGCGCGCTTGCCGGAATCGAGTTCGACCTGGGCCGATGCTTCGGCCTCGGAAAGGATCCTGCCGGCCAGGAATTTGCCGGCGTCTTCGTACAAAACAAACATGGGGGGCATTGTCCCATGGCTGGGTGGTTTTCAGTCCCAGCCCAGAAACGAGATGACCTGCCGCAAATGACTTTCAAAGTCGCTGATACCGTGGTCGCTGCCCTCCAGCAAGACCACTTGCCCGTGCTGGCAAGCCTGCAACATTTCCTGCCAGTCCAGCACCTCGTCGCCTTTGGCAATGATGGCCAGGCTGTCCTTGCGTGCTGGTGGCAGGCTGGCCTCCAGTTGCATCAGTTCATCGACAAACTCGCTTTGAAAATGCACCTGCTCGCTGGGGTCGTGCCAGGCGGTGTGGGTGCCGATCTGGCTGGCCAGGTCGCGGGCGGGGTGTACGGCCGGGTTGAGCAGGACCGAGCGCATGCCCAGGGTGCGCGCCAGCCATTGGGCGTAAAAACCGCCCAAAGACGAGCCCACCATGGCGCTGGTGGCCTGTGGCCAGCCCTCGGTGAGTGCCAACGCCATGGCGATGGCCTGTTGGGGCGAGGCTGGCAGCTGCGGGCAGACCCACGTGATCTCAGGCCGGTGTGTGCTGACCCATTGGGCCAGCATGCGCGCCTTGAAGGAGTTGGGCGAAGACCGAAACCCGTGCATGTACAGCAGGTGCGTGACGGCCGAACGGTGGGGCGAGGACGAACTCATGGGCACATGCTAGCGCCAAAGGGCTTGCTCAGGGTCGATAATGACGGCCCATGGGAGCAGTCATTCAACGACCAACTTGGCGTCAGCGCATCGGCAGCTGGGTGCAGGGCATGGACGGTCCATTGGCTCTGGCGGTGGCATTCCTGGCCGGCGCGGGGCTGACCATCATGTATTCCTCGGGCTATGACCATGGCACGCGGTTTTTTGACCATGCGCGCAATATGCTGCTGGCCGGTTTTATTTTGTTGCTGGTGGCCCAGCTGCCGCCGCAAAAACTCATGGCCATTGCGGTACCGCTGTACACGGTGGGTGTGGTCTTGTTGATTGCAGTGGCTGTATTTGGCATCACTAAAAAGGGCTCTCGTCGCTGGATCAATGTGGGGGTGGTGATCCAGCCCAGCGAGATTTTGAAAATTGCCATGCCCCTGATGTTGGCCTGGTGGTTCCAGAAACGCGAGGGAAGGCTGTCGCGTCTGGACTTTCTGGTGGCTTTGGCTTTGCTGGCTGTGCCTGTGGGCTTGATCATGAAGCAGCCCGATCTGGGCACATCTTTGCTGGTCTTGGCCTCAGGGTTGGCAGTGATTTTTTTCGCTGGCCTGAAGTGGCGCTGGATTGCCCCTCCTGTGGTGCTGGGCCTCGGTGCTATCGTGGTGCTGGTCATCATGGAGCCCAGCTGGTGCGCCGACGGGGTGGACTGGAAAATCCTGCATGAATACCAGCGTCAGCGCGTATGCACCTTGCTGGACCCCGCCCGCGATCCCTTGGGTAAGGGTTTCCACATTATTCAAGGAATGATTGCCATCGGATCCGGGGGGCTTCTGGGCAAAGGCTTCATGCAGGGTACGCAAACGCATTTGGAGTTCATTCCCGAGCGCACGACCGACTTTATTTTTGCAGCCTACGGTGAAGAGTTTGGCCTGCTGGGCGGCATCTTCCTGTTGGCAGGTTACGGTTTGCTCATTTACCGTGGTTTGGTGATCGCACGGCAGGCGCCGTCGCTGTTCACTCGTTTGCTGGCGGCCAGCCTGACCATGATTTTCTTCACCTACGCCTTTGTCAATATGGGCATGGTCAGCGGCATCCTGCCGGTGGTGGGGGTGCCTTTGCCTTTCATCAGTTACGGTGGCACGGCGATGGTCACGCTGGGCCTGGCGTTGGGCATTTTGATGTCCATTTCGCGCTCCAAACAGCTGGTTCAGACATGAATGCTGTTGGCATCATCGGTGTGGGCAATATGGGCGGAGGTATGCTGGCGCGCCTGCGTTCGCTGCAAGTCAGTGTGGTCGCTTGTGACATGGATCCGACGCGTGAAGCTCAGGCTCGGCAGTTGGGCGCACAGGTGTGTGCGACGCCTGCGCAACTGGTGCAGGCGCTGGCGCCCGATGGGGTTTTGATCATTGCAGTGGTCGATGATGTGCAAACTCGCCAGGTTCTGTGGGGCGAGCAGGGCGCTGCGGCTGTGCTGCGGCCGGGCCAAACGGTGATGTTGTGCCCGACACTGGCGCCAGAGTTTGTTGAAGAACAGGCTGCGTTATTGAGCCAAACCGGGGTGCTGTGCGTGGACGCGCCCATGTCCGGGGGGCCGCAGCGCGCCGCCGAAGGCACCATGAGCCTGATGGTGGCAGGATCCCAGTCAGCCTGGCTGCAGGCCCACGGTGTGATCGAGCAGCTCAGCAGCAAGGTGTTTCGGATTGGCGAGCGTGTGGGTGATGCAGCGCGCACCAAACTGGTCAATAACCTGCTGGCCGCCATCAACCTGACGGGCGCAGCCGAGGTGCTGGCGTTGGCCGAGCGTATGGGGCTGGATGCGCAGCGCACCTTGTCGGTCATCGAGGCGTCCAGCGGACAAAGCTGGATTGGTTCTGACCGCATGCATCGGGCCTTGGTGCAGGACTACGCGCCGCGCGCCCACACCACCTTGCTGGCCAAGGACAGCCGGCTGGCTGTGGAGGCGGCAGCAGGGGTGGGCTTTGTGCCCTTGCTTGGACAAGTGGCAAAAGATGCGTTTGCACAGGCAGTCCAGGCGGGATTGACCGATCTGGACGATGCGGTGCTGCTTGAGTGGATGCGAAGCACCCGCTGAGCCATCAGCCCGCGGTCGGCAAGGACACCGCCAGCTGCCTACAATGGACAGCATGATTTCCCGCGAACCCACTCTTGAGCGCTTGGCCACGGCCAAGTCCCTGTTGCTCGACCCTTTCGGTCTGGATGAAAGCCATTTGACCCGGGCACTCAATGCCATCAAGGCGCACCAGGTGGACGATGCCGATCTGTATTTCCAGTACACCCGCACCGAGGGCTGGAGCCTGGAGGAGGGTATCGTCAAGACTGGCAGCTTCAGCATCGACCAGGGGGTAGGCGTGCGTGCGGTGGCCGGTGAGAAAACCGCCTTTGCCTATTCCGACGACATTTCAGAAGCCTCGCTGATGGATGCGGCCACCACGGTGCGTGCGATTGCTGCGGCCTCGCAAAACAAGCGCAGCAAAGTGCCCACCCGCAAGGTCTCGGCCAGCCGCTCGCTCTATCCCGCGCTCGACCCCATGTCCACCATGGACAGCACGGCCAAGGTCAAGCTGTTGGAGAAAGTGGAGAAGCTGGCCCGTGCCAAGGACCCCCGTGTGGTGCAGGTCATGGCCGGTCTGGCCACCGAATACGACGTGGTGCTGGTGGCGCGCGCCGACGGCACGCTGGCGGCCGATGTGCGCCCTTTGATTCGCCTGTCGGTGTCGGTGATCGCCGAGCAGAACGGTCGCCGCGAGGTGGGCAGCAGCGGTGGCGGTGGGCGTTTCGGCCTGGCTTATTTTGACGATGCGCTGGTAGAGACCTATGTCGACGAGGCTGTGCATGCCGCGCTCACCAACCTGGACGCACGCCCGGCCCCGGCCGGTGAGATGACGGTGGTGCTGGGTTCTGGCTGGCCCGGCGTGCTGCTGCATGAGGCGGTGGGCCACGGTCTGGAGGGCGACTTCAACCGCAAGGGCTCGAGCGCCTTTAGTGGCCGCATCGGCCAGCGTGTGGCGGCCAAGGGCGTGACAGTACTCGACGACGGCACGATGGTGGATCGCCGTGGCTCGCTCAATGTGGATGACGAGGGCCACGCCAGCCAGAAGAATGTGCTGATCGAAGACGGCATCCTGCGTGGCTACATTCAGGACGCGATGAACGCGCGCCTGATGGGCGTCAAGCCCACGGGCAATGGCCGCCGCGAGAGCTACGCGCATGTGCCCATGCCGCGCATGACCAATACCTACATGCTGGGCGGCGACAAGGACCCGCAGGAGATTGTGGCCAGCATCAAGAAGGGCCTGTACGCCACCAACTTTGGCGGCGGACAGGTGGACATCACCAGCGGCAAGTTCGTGTTCTCGGCGAGTGAGGCCTATTGGGTGGAGAACGGCAAGATTCTTTATCCGGTCAAGGGCGCCACGCTGATTGGCAGCGGGCCGGAGTCGCTCAAGAAGATTTCGATGATCGGCAACGACATGCGCCTCGATTCGGGGGTGGGTACCTGCGGCAAAGAGGGGCAGAGCGTTCCGGTGGGCGTGGGTCAGCCGACTTTGCGCATTGACGGCCTGACGGTGGGCGGCACAGCCTGACACACCCTGTCAGAAACCTGTGATACATTGATCCCCATGTTTTCGCGCTTCGCCTTTTACTTTTTTTACTTTTGGTTCTCGGTCCCCGGCGGACGAGAGGCGAAGGCATAAGCACCCGAACACCTCACACCCAACCGCCGGAGCCCCAAAGCCCGGCGGTTTTTTTTCACCTGTTTCAAACCCAACCTATCCAGGAGCCCTTGATGAACACCAAAGCGAATGCTGACCTCTGGCAACAGCACCCTGCAGACCGAACCGGCCAGACCGACGACGAACGCATCAAGGACATCACTGTGCTGCCCCCTCCTGAACACCTCATGCGCTTTTTCCCGATTGCCGGTACGGCAGTGGAAAAACTCATTGCCCACACCCGAAAAGCGATTCACCACATCATGCATGGAAAGGACGATCGCCTGTTGGTCATCATCGGCCCCTGTTCGATCCATGATCCGGCAGCGGCCCTTGAATACGCTCGCCGCCTCAGACCCCTGCGCGAGAAATACGCCGACACGCTCGAAATCGTGATGCGCGTGTATTTCGAAAAGCCCCGCACCACGGTCGGCTGGAAGGGGTTGATCAACGATCCCTACCTGGATGAAAGCTACCGCATTGACGAGGGTCTGCGCATTGCGCGTCAGCTGCTCATCGAAATCAACCGTGCTGGCTTGCCTGCGGCCAGCGAATTCCTCGATGTGATTTCGCCACAGTACATCGGTGACCTGATCAGCTGGGGGGCCATTGGTGCTCGCACCACTGAAAGCCAGGTGCACCGCGAGCTGGCCTCTGGCATTTCGGCGCCCATCGGCTTCAAGAACGGCACCGACGGCAACATCAAGATCGCGACTGACGCCATCCAGGCTGCAGCCCGTGGCCACCACTTCCTGTCGGTGCACAAGAACGGCCAGGTGGCCATTGTGCAGACCCAGGGCAATCAGGATTGTCATGTCATCCTGCGTGGCGGCAAGGCGCCGAACTATGACGCTGACAGCGTAGCCGCTGCGTGCAAGGAACTCGAAGCTGCCAAGTTACCAGCCACATTGATGGTGGACTTCAGCCATGCCAACAGCTCCAAGCAGCACAAGAAGCAGGTCGAAGTGGCCAAAGATATTGCGGCCCAGATTTCTGGAGGTTCGCGTCAGGTCTTTGGCGTGATGGTGGAGAGCCACATTCACGAGGGCGCGCAGAAATTCACGCCCGGCAAAGACGATGTGAACGCGTTGGAGTACGGCAAGAGCATCACCGACGCCTGCATCGGTTGGGACGACAGCGAAGAGGTGCTCAAGGTGCTGTCAGATGCAGTCAAGGCACGACGCGCATGAAGCCGCGCATTCTGGTTTCGCGGCAGGTGTTTCCAGAGGTTCTGGCGAGCTTGCAAGCCCACTTCGATGTGGACTACAACGATGTCGATGCGCCCTTGCCGCCTGCCGAGCTGGCGGCGCGGTTGGCCGACAAAGTCGGCGCGATCACCATGTTGTCTGACCGCATTGACGCCAGTGTGCTGGCGCAGGCGCCAGGGCTCAAAGTGGTGTGCAATGTGGCGGTGGGGTACAACAATTTTGATGTGCCTGCCATCACCGCAGCGGGCGTGATGGCCACCAACACACCGGGTGTCCTGGACGACACCACGGCCGACACCGCCTGGAGCTTGATCTTGTCGAGCGGACGGCGCGTGGTGGGGGCAGACCGCTGGGTGCGCGAGGGGCAGTGGAAGGGCTGGAAGTTTCAGGACGCCTGGCTGGGCCAGGATATTCACCATGCCACGCTGGGTATTTTGGGCATGGGGCGCATTGGCCAAGCTGTGGCCCGACGCGCGCTGGGCTTTGACATGCAAGTCATTTATCACAACCGCAGCCGTCTGGATGCCGAGCAGGAAAAGGCGTGCAATGCGCAATGGGTCAGCAAGGAAGACCTGCTTCGGCAGTCTGACTTCCTGGTGGCACTCGTACCCTATTCAGCGCAGACCCACCATGCCATTGGTGCGGCCGAGCTTGCGCAAATGAAACCAACTGCACACCTGATCAACATTGCACGCGGTGGCGTGGTGGACGATCAGGCGTTGATCGAGGCTTTGAAGGCCAAGCGCATTGCCGGTGCCGGGCTGGATGTGTTCGAAAACGAACCTGCACTCAACCCTGGTTTTCTGGGGCTGAACAACGTGACCTTGACGCCGCACATTGGCTCATCCACACGCCAGACACGTTTGGCCATGGCCATGCTGGCGGCGGACAACCTGGTGGCAGCGCTGTCGGGTCAGTGCCCGCCTTGCCTGATCAACCCGGAAGCGTTCAAGCCTTAGTGGCCAGCGCTTGCAGCAGCTTGGCGTGGATACCGCCAAAGCCGCCGTTGCTCATGCACAGCAAATGATCGCCCGGGCGCACCTGGGCGATCACTTGGGCGATCACTTCGTCAATGTTGGCCCCTATCTTTGCTCGCTCGCCCATGGGGGCCAGCGCAGCCTCTGCATCCCAGCCCAGTCCGCCTGAGTGACAGAACGCCAAGTCAGCCTCTTCCAGGCTCCAGGGCAACTGGGCCTTCATGGTGCCCAGCTTCATGGTGTTGCTGCGGGGCTCGAAAATCGCCAGGATGCGCGCGTTGCCCACCTGGCGGCGCAGGCCGTTGACGGTGGTGCGAATCGCGGTGGGGTGGTGCGCAAAATCGTCGTAGACGGTGATGTTGTTCACCGTGCCTCGCACTTCCATGCGGCGTTTGACGTTCTCGAAACTGGCCAAGGCTTGGGCCGCAATACAGGGTGCCACGCCTACATGCTCTGCGGCCGCAATGGTGGCAAGCGCGTTGAGCTGGTTGTGTACGCCGCCGATGGACCACTGTACCCCGGTCACCGGCTTGCCCGCCTGCAGCACTTTGAATTGTGAGGGCTCGCCCTCGGCCACAAAGTCGCTCACCGCGCTTCCAAAGCTGCGCACCTCGCTCCAGCAGCCTTGCGCCAGCACGCGCGTCAGGCTTTCTTCCAGGCCGTTGACGACCACACGTCCTGAGCCGGGAACGGTGCGTACCAGGTGATGGAACTGGCGCTCGATGGCGGCCAGATCGTCAAAGATGTCGGCGTGGTCAAACTCGAGGTTGTTCAGGATGGCCGTGCGGGGGCGGTAGTGCACAAACTTGCTGCGCTTGTCGAAGAAGGCGGTGTCGTATTCGTCGGCCTCGATCACGAAATAGCGGCCACCGCCCAAGCGGGCCGAGACGCCGAAGTTCAGGGGTACGCCGCCGACCAGAAAGCCCGGTTGCAGCCCGGCCTGCTCCAGCACCCAGGTGAGCATGGAGGTGGTCGTGGTCTTGCCGTGTGTGCCGGCCACAGCCAGCACATGCTTGCCTTGCAGCACATGTTCGGCTAGCCATTGCGGCCCGCTGGTGTAGGGCGCGCCAGCTTCCAGGATCGCTTCCATCAGGGGGAATTTGGGCGAGCCGTCCGGCAGGCGGGCACGGCTGACCACATTGCCGATCACATACATGTCGGGCTTCAAATCCATCTGGTCTGCGCCAAAGCCTTCGATCAGGTCAATGCCCAAAGCGCGCAGTTGGTCGCTCATCGGGGGGTAAACGCCGGCGTCGCAACCGGTGACTCTGTGGCCGGCTTCGCGGGCCAGGGCGGCGACGCCACCCATGAAGGTGCCGCAAATACCAAGAATATGAATGTGCATTCTCGAATTTTAGAGGCAGGGTGCTGGGCTTTGCGGGCACAATGCCTCGCATGAGCGATGAGATGCAGGAAATAGCGGCCGTGGCCGCCAGGCTGGTGGTGGAAGAGGGGCTGCGCTTCGGTCCAGCCAAAACCCATGCTGTCCGACAGTTAGGGTTGCCCGCCCGCACGGCCATGCCCAGCAACGAGCAACTTGAGGATGCGGTGCTTGAGCATTTGCAACTCTTCCAGGCCGATGTCCAGCCGGGACATTTGCTTGCGCTCAGGCAATTGGCGCTGCGCTGGATGCAGCGCATGCAGGACTTTGACCCTTATTTGACGGGCTCGGTTTGGTTGGGGTACGCCTCTCAGTTGTCGGATGTGGATATCGACTTGTATGTGGATGACCCCAAAGCGGTCGAAATTGCCCTGATCAATCAAAGCGTGCCCTACGATGTGGGGCAGATCGATGCGGGTCGACGCGAGCCTGTTCCGGTGGTGCATGTGACTGAACGTGTGCCGGGCTGGCCACACGGGGTGAGCGTGTACATGCGTGTACACGACCGTGGTGCTTTGCGAGGGGCTTTGTTGCCGGATGGGCGCGGGCGTTCCCCGCGCGGCAATGTGAAAGCGGTGCAGGTCTTGATGGTGGATGGAGTGGCAAATGACTGATTCAAAGGCGGGCAGCCGACGTACCTGGCTGGTTGGGGGCGCAGCGTTGCTGGCGGGCGCGGGAGCTGCGCTTTGGCGCTGGCAGGAGGAGCCCGCTCAGCCTCAGGCCATGGCCGAGGTTTGGGCGTTGAAGGTGTTACAGCCGGATGGGCAAATGCTTTCCCTGGCCTCCATGCGCGGAAAACCGCTGCTGCTCAACTTCTGGGCTACCTGGTGTCCGCCATGTGTGGAGGAGTTGCCCATGATTGATGCTTTTTGGCGTCAACATGGCGTCAATGGCATGCAAGTGCTTGCTTTGGCTGTAGATCGTGCCGATGCCGTCAAGACCTTTTTGGGTAAACATGAGGTTCAGATGCCCGTTGGTATCCTGGGGCCTGAGGGAGTCTCGTTGGCCAAAAACCTGGGTAATGCGGCGGGAGGACTGCCTTTTAGCGTCTTTTTGTCTGCAGATGGTCAAATTTACAAGCAGAAACTTGGGAAATTAAACGAAAAAGACCTTGATCAGTGGTTGCGGGATCGGTCAAAACGCTGATTTGTTTTTGAGTTTGCGCTTTTTGTCTTGTAAAGATGCGTGCGTACGACCAAAAAGACGGGTTTTAATATGTGTTTGGTGTACATTGCAGGCATCTGACATATGTTTACTGGAGGCTCCATGGATTTGCGCAAACTCAAGACACTGATTGACCTGGTGTCCGAATCCAATGTGTCTGAACTGGAAATTACCGAGGCTGAAGGCAAAGTTCGCATCGTCAAAAGCGGTGCTGGCGCCGTTGCCGCGGCACCCATGATGATGGCTGCCTCCGTGGCCGCAGCGCCTGTGGCTGCGGTTACTGCCCCAGCCGCACCGGCGGTGGAGGCTGCAGCTGCTGTGGCCGAGCCTGCGGGTCACGCCGTCAAGTCGCCTATGGTGGGTACGTTCTATCGTGCTGCCAGCCCCGGTGCCGCTGCTTTTGTGCAAGTGGGCAGCCAGGTCAAGGAAGGCGATACCCTGTGCATCATCGAAGCCATGAAGATCCTCAACGAGATTGATGCCGACAAGTCCGGCACCATCACCCAGGTGCTGTGTGAAAACGGCCAGGCTGTCGAGTACGGACAGCCCCTGTTCATCATCGAATAAGCGGGTCTGGCCATGTTCAAAAAAATCCTGGTCGCCAACCGTGGCGAAATTGCCTTGCGCATCCAGCGCGCCTGCCGCGAGTTGGGTATCAAGGCGGTCATGGTCTATTCCGAAGCCGACAAGGAAGCCAAATACGTCAAATTGGCCGATGAGGCCGTGTGTATCGGCCCCGGTCCCTCGGCGCAAAGTTACCTGAACATGCCGGCCATCATTTCGGCTGCTGAGGTGACCGATGCCGAGGCCATCCATCCTGGCTACGGATTCTTGAGCGAGAACGCCGATTTTGCCGAGCGCGTTGAAAAGTCCGGTTTCCAGTTCATTGGCCCGACACCCGAGTCGATCCGCATCATGGGCGACAAGGTCTCGGCCAAGCAGGCCATGATCAAGGCGGGCGTGCCTTGCGTACCCGGCTCCGACGGCGAGCTGCCCGACGATCCGACACAAATCCGCGCAATCGCCAAGCGCGTGGGTTACCCGGTCATCATCAAGGCCGCTGGCGGCGGCGGTGGTCGCGGCATGCGCGTGGTGCACACCGAGGCTGCACTGATCAATGCGGTGCAGATGACCAAGGCAGAAGCGGGCGCTGCGTTTGGCAACCCAGCGGTCTACATGGAAAAATTCCTGCAGAATCCGCGCCACGTTGAAATTCAGGTGCTGGCCGACAAGCATCGCAATGCGGTGTACCTGGGCGAGCGTGATTGCTCCATGCAGCGTCGCCACCAGAAAGTGATCGAAGAAGCGCCGGCTCCTGGCATTCCTCGCAAGCTGGTCGAGAAAGTGGGCGAGCGTTGCGTGGCAGCCTGCAAAAAAATTGGTTACCGTGGTGCGGGCACCTTCGAGTTCCTGTACGAAAACGGCGAGTTCTACTTCATCGAAATGAACACCCGCGTGCAGGTGGAGCACCCTGTGACCGAGCTGATCACGGGTGTGGACATTGTCAAAACCCAGATCATGGTGGCTGCAGGCGAGAAGCTGCCGTTCACACAGCGCCAGATCGGAATTCGCGGTCATGCCATCGAATGCCGCGTGAACGCAGAAGACCCCTTCAAGTTCATTCCTTCGCCGGGACGCATCACCATGTGGCACCAGCCTGGTGGCCCTGGCGTGCGCGTGGACTCACACGCCTATACCAACTATTTCGTGCCGCCCAACTATGATTCGATGATTGGCAAGATCATTGTTCATGGTGACACGCGTGAGCAAGCGATCGCCCGCATGCAGACGGCTCTGGCCGAGACCGTGGTGGAAGGCATCAAGACCAACATCCCGCTACACCGCGAGCTGATGGTGGATGCCAAGTTCATGGCGGGTGGCACCAATATTCATTACCTTGAGCACTGGCTCGAGCAACACAAGCGCTGAAGCCATGTTCGAGTTGTGCCTGTTGGCTCCCCAGGAGCGCATTGATGACTTGAGCGACGCGCTCGACGCCCTCGATGCGCTGAGCGTGTCGGTCGAAGACGCTGATGCATTCACCGAAGCCGAACAAGCCATTTTCGGCGAGCCTGGTATGCCGGCAACGCAGTCGGGTTGGAGCCGTTCGCGGGTCCTGGCACTTTTTGCCGAGCAAGCCCAAGCCCAGCAGGCGCTGGACTTGTTGCAGGTGCAAGATTTTTTCGAGGGCTGTACCTCGCTGGGTGTTCGCGCGGTTGAAGACCAGGATTGGGTGCGTCTGACGCAGTCGCAATTTGCACCGGTCGAAATCACGCCAGAGTTCTGGATTGTGCCGACCTGGCACGAGCCGCCTGCCCAGGCCACAAAAACCATTCGCCTGGATCCTGGCTTGGCATTTGGCACAGGCACACACCCTACTACACGCATGTGTTTGCGCTGGTTGGCCACACACCCCGTGGCAGGACAGCGCGTGCTGGACTACGGCTGTGGCTCCGGCATCTTGGCCATTGGCGCAGCCAAATACGGCGCAGGCTCACTGGATGCGGTGGACATTGACGAGGCGGCCGTTCAGTCCACCGAGCTTAATGCACAGGCCAACCATGTGACGCTCAATGCCGGATTCCCTGATCTGGCGAAAGGCGCGTACGACACGGTACTTGCCAATATTCTGGCCACTCCGCTGAAGGTGCTGGCGCCTTTGCTCTGTGCACATGTGGCCTCCGGTGGCGACCTGGTGCTGGCCGGTATTTTGGACCGTCAGGCCGATGAGCTCAAAGCCGCCTATGCGCCCTGGGTCGAGCTCCAAGTCGCCGACACCCAGGAAGGCTGGATCTTGATGACTGCTCGCAAGGCCTGATGGGTTTTCTGTCCCCTCTAAAATGCCGTCATGGCATGGATCACCTGTTGCCCCTCCTGTCGAACCACATTTCGCGTTACGCCTGAAGAGTTGACGCAGGCCGATGCATGGCTGCGCTGCAGTCAGTGTCAACGCGTTTTTGACAGTACGGGCCTCGTCGTCAGCTGGGATGAACCGCTCACGTTGACGAAGCTCGAGCAAGCGCAAGAACCGGCTGCGCAAGTTGCGCCCCCCGCTCGCGAAGCTTCGCGGGCGACGGCGTTATGGACAGCAGTTGTGCTCTTGCTGTGCTTGTTGCCTGCCTTGCTGGTCTTGCAACAGCGTCAGGCGCTGCTGGTCAGATGGCCGGCACTGTGGCCCATGTTCACCCGCGTGTGCGCGCTTGCCCATTGCGAGCTTCCTGCTGTGTTGCGAGCGCAGGATCTGGTGATCGACACGTCCAGCTTGACGCCTCAAAGCGATGGCTACGCCGTGACGGCGGTGCTGCGCAATACCGCGCCTTGGCCCGTGCGGCCAGCCGCTCTGGAATTGACGCTACTGGATGCTCAGGAGCAACCAGTTGTGCGGAGGGTATTTTTGACGGAGGCGTTGCAGATGTCGCAAACATTGCAACCTGAGCAAACCATCTCGCTGAGCTTGACCTTCACGCTGGATGCGTCTGTGGGCGCAGTGACCGGTTACCGCTTGCGTAGCATTCAATCTTGAAGGTAAAAAAGCCTGCCACTTTGCAGTGGCAGGCTTGCTGCTTGAATCCTCGCGAGGATCAGGGCTTGGCGGCCGAAGGGAACGGCCACGCAGCCTGAGGGCTCAACGTGGTTTGCGCAGCAGGGGCAGCAGGGGCAGCGGGGGCTTTGGCTGCCTTTTTGGCAGCGGGTTTTTTAGCGGCCTTTTTGGGCGCAGCGGCTTTTTTGGCAGCAGGCTTCTTGGCGGCAGCTTTTTTCGCTACAGCTTTTTTGGCAGCGGGCTTTTTAGCGGCGGCTTTTTTGGGAGCAGCAGCTTTTTTGGCCGGGGCAGCTTTCTTGGGAGCAGCGGCTTTTTTGGCTACGGGCTTTTTGGCGGCGGCTTTTTTGGGAGCAGCAGCTTTTTTGGCCGGGGCAGCTTTCTTGGGAGCAGCGGCTTTTTTGGCTACGGGCTTTTTGGCGGCGGCTTTTTTAGGAGCAGCAGCTTTTTTAGCCGGGGCAGCTTTCTTGGCTACGGGCTTTTTGGCCACAGCCTTTTTAGCAGCAGGTTTCTTGGCCGCGACGGCCTTTTTGGGAGCAGCTTTTTTTGCGGCTGCTTTTTTTGCAGTTGCCATGGTTTTCTCCTTGATCAAGTTGAGAAATCAACACAGGGAAACGCTTTGCACGTGTTGGAGGGTGCAAAACGATTCATGGCGCTGAAGCAAGCCCCAGCGCCATGAATTCGGGAAAGTCGCAGCACCAACCCCGTGCTGGGGAAGGGTGCTTGCGGCTTGAAGGGGGTATGCATGAGTTTGTGGGTCAATCCCAGGACAGCGCGCCACCGGACTGGTATTCGATAACGCGGGTCTCGAAGAAGTTACGTTCCTTCTTCAGGTCGATCATCTCGCTCATCCAGGGGAAAGGATTTTCTTCGTTGGGGAAGAGGGCTTCCAGGCCAATCTGCGTGGCACGGCGGTTGGCAATGTAGCGCAGATAGCCTTTGAACATGGAGGCGTTCAGACCCAGCACGCCACGGGGCATGGTGTCTTCGGCGTAACGGTATTCCAGATCCACGGCTTTTTGGAACAGGGCCTTGATTTCGGCCTTGAACTCGGCTGTCCACAGCTGCGGGTTTTCGAGTTTGATCTGATTGATCAGGTCGATGCCAAAGTTGCAGTGCATGGACTCGTCGCGCAGAATGTACTGGTACTGCTCGGCAGCGCCGGTCATCTTGTTCTGGCGGCCCAAGGCCAGGATCTGGGTGAAGCCGACGTAGAAGAACAGGCCTTCCATCAGGCAGGCGAAGACAATCAGGCTCTTGAGCAGGGTCTGGTCGGCTTCCATCGTGCCGGTCTTGAACATCGGGTCCATGATCGCGTCGATGAACGGGATCAGGAACTCGTCCTTGTCACGGATCGACTGCACCTCGTGGTAGGCGTTGAAGATTTCCGATTCGTCCAGACCCAGCGACTCAACAATGTATTGGTAAGCGTGGGTGTGGATGGCTTCTTCAAACGCCTGACGCAGCAGGAACTGGCGGCACTCTGGCGCCGTGATGTGGCGGTAGGTGCCCAGAGTGATGTTGTTGGCGGCCAGCGAGTCGGCCGTCACGAAGAAGCCGAGGTTGCGCTTGATGATGCGGCGCTCGTCTTCGGACAGACCGTTGGGGTCTTTCCAGAGCGCGATGTCGCGGTTCATGTTCACTTCCTGCGGCATCCAGTGGTTGGCGCAGGTGGCAAGGTATTTTTCCCAGGCCCACTTGTATTTGAAAGGCACCAGCTGGTTGACATCGGTCTGGCCGTTGATGATGCGCTTGTCGGCCACGTTCACGCGGCGTTCGCTGGCTGCAGAGGAGGTGAAGGACGCTGACGCTGCAGCCGCTGCGGGTGCAGCTGCACTTGGTGTGGAGGGCATTGCGGGTTGCAATGCGGGCTTGGATTGATCGTCCCAGGACAACATAAAAAATTCCAGTTCTCAAATTATGAAAGCACGCGCGCGAATTGCAAAGCAATCTGTGTGCGAAGACGTGCTTGCGTGCATGAAAGTGTTGTGCATTTGCATCGCAATGGTGCGATCGTGCGCACGCATTGCGAGGTTTCAATCACATCACTGGCAAGCCTCGCAACCCGGATCGTCGATCGCGCAGAACTTGATGTCAGTCGCAGGAGCGCTGTTCATCTGCGCTTGTGCGGCGGCTGCCGCAGCTTCCAGTGCGCTCATGCCGCCTGATGCAGCGCCCGAAGACACTGCATTGAGCTGGCCCGCAGAGATGGTCGACTTCTCGGCATGCGTGGCGCTGGTGGTGCGCAGGTAGTAGGTGGTCTTGAGGCCACGCAACCAGGCCAGCTTGTAGGTGTCATCGAGTTTCTTGCCCGAAGCGCCGGCCATGTAGATGTTGAGCGATTGCGCCTGATCGATCCATTTCTGGCGACGTGCAGCGGCTTCGACCAGCCATAGCGGTTCCACTTCAAACGCGGTGGCGTACAACTGCTTGATCTCTTGCGGCACACGGTCGATCGGGCGCAGCGAGCCATCAAAGTGTTTGAGGTCCATGACCATCACATCGTCCCACAGGCCCAGGCGCTTGAGGTCGCGGACCAGGTAGCTGTTGATGATGGTGAATTCGCCCGACAGGTTGGACTTGACCGACAGGTTGCCGAAGCAAGGTTCGATCGAGGCGTCCACCCCAATGATGTTGGAAATGGTGGCGGTGGGGGCGATGGCGACGCAGTTGGAATTGCGCATGCCGTCTGCCGCGATTTTTTTGCGCAGGGCATCCCAGTCCAGTGTGGAGGAGCGGTCAACTTCCACATAGCCACCGCGCTCGCGCGCCAACAGGTCCAGGGAGTCGTGCGGCAGGATGCCTTGATCCCACAACGAGCCCTTGTAGCTGGAGTATTTGCCGCGCTCTTTGGCCAGCTCGGTCGAGGCCCAGTAGGCGTAGTAGCAAATTGCTTCCATGGAGCGGTCAGCAAACTCGACAGCAGCCTGGCTCGCGTAGGGCGTACGCATTTCATACAGCGCATCCTGGAAGCCCATCAGGCCCAAGCCCACGGGGCGGTGACGCAGGTTGGAGTCGCGAGCTTTCTTGACGGCGTAGTAGTTGATGTCGATCACGTTGTCGAGCATGCGCATGGCCGTGGAGATGGTCTTGCGCAGTTTTTCGTGGTCGAGTTCCTTGCCGTTGGCACCGTCTTTGAGGTGGCGAGCCAGGTTCACCGAGCCCAGGTTGCACACGGCGGTTTCGGTGTCGCTGGTATTGAGCGTGATCTCGGTGCACAGGTTTGAAGAGTGCACCACACCCACGTGCTGCTGGGGCGAGCGTACGTTGCAGGGGTCTTTGAAGGTGATCCAGGGGTGGCCGGTCTCGAACAGCATCGAGAGCATCTTGCGCCACAGGTCTACGGCCTGGATTTGTTTGGCGGGTTTGATCTCGCCACGAGCGGCCTTTTCTTCGTAGGCCAGGTAGGCTTTTTCGAAGTCGGAGCCGAACTTGTCGTGCAGGTCAGGGCAATCGGAAGGCGACATCAGAGTCCAGGTGCCCTTTTCCATCACGCGGCGCATGAACAGGTCGGGGATCCAGTTGGCGGTGTTCATGTCGTGCGTACGGCGGCGATCGTCGCCAGTGTTCTTGCGCAGTTCCAGGAACTCTTCAATGTCCAGGTGCCAGGACTCCAGGTAGGCGCAGACCGCGCCCTTGCGCTTGCCGCCCTGGTTGACGGCCACAGCGGTGTCGTTGACCACTTTGAGGAATGGCACCACACCTTGCGATTCGCCGTTGGTGCCCTTGATGTGCGAGCCCAGGGCGCGCACGCGCGTCCAGTCGTTGCCCAGGCCGCCGGCAAATTTGGACAGCAGTGCGTTTTCCTTGAGGGATTCGTAGATGCCGTCCAGATCGTCAGGCACAGTGGTCAGGTAGCACGACGACAGTTGCGAACGCAGTGTGCCGCTGTTGAACAGCGTGGGGGTGGACGACATGAAGTCGAAGGTGGACAGGATCTCGTAGAACTCGATGGCGCGGGCTTCGCGGTTGACTTCATTGAGCGACAGGCCCATGGCCACGCGCATGAAGAAGGCCTGGGGCATCTCGATGCGGGTTTTGCGCACGTGCAGGAAGTAGCGGTCGTACAGCGTCTGCAGGCCCAGGTAATCAAACTGCAGGTCGCGCTCGGGTTTGAGGGCGCTGGCCAGTTTGGCCAAGTCGAATTGCAGCAGCTTCTCGTCGAGCAGGTCGTTCTCGACGCCCTTCTTGATGAACTGGGGGAAGTAGTCGGGGTAGGCTTTGGCGACTTCTTCTTGCGTCAGCTCCTGACCCAGGATCTCCTTGGCGATGGTGTGCATCAGCAGGCGGGCGGTGACGTAGGTGTAGTCGGGCTCTTTTTCGATCAGGGTACGCGCGGCCAGGATGGAGGCCTTGTACACCTCTTGCAGGGGCACGCCGTCGTACAGGTTGCGCATGGTCTCGGCCACGATGGGCTCGGGGCTCACGTCTTTGCCCAGACCTTCGCAGGCTTTGGAGACGATGCCTTTGAGGTAGTCCATGTCCAGAGCCACGCGCTGGCCGCCGTCGACCACGTGCAGTGCGGGCTGGCTGGTGGCGGCTGCGGCGGCCTGTTCTTGCTGGTGCTGGGCGCGCTCTTGCGTGCGACGCTCGCGGTAGAGCACGTAGGCACGAGCGACTTCGTGGTGGCCGCTACGCATCAGGCCCAGTTCGACCTGGTCCTGCACATCTTCGATGTGGAAGGTGCCGCCGCCGGGGCGCGAGCGCACCAGGGCGCGGACCACGGTTTGGGTCAGCTCGTCCACGGCCTCGCGTACGCTGGCGGATGCGGCACCTTGCGCGCCGTGCACGGCCAGGAAGGCTTTCATCATGGCCACCGCAATCTTGTTGGGCTCGAAGGGAACCACGGCACCGTTGCGACGAATGATCTGGTAATTGGCCAGCGCATGCACATTGTTGGCGGGCTTGGCGTCGGTGGTGGGCAGGCTCATCAGCCCAGAAGAGGAAGGAGGAATGGTTTGATCAGTTTGCAGGGTCATGGTCTTCTCTATTCTGGTGTTTGTGGTGTTTTGGGGTGCAGGCAAGAGGCTGCATCCAGTGAGCGTCGTAAATCACGTGGACACTATATATGGTGTTTGTGACGCGTTCAAGACACTACCGGTAGTGTACCTTCTGGATTTGAGAATCAACTTGGTGCATACCCGAATCGTCGCAGGTCGAGGGACGATTTCGCGATTTGAAAGCTCTTCGTGAGCGCCTTGAAACACATGGGATTCATGTCATCACAGCGCTACTTTCGAGGGTTGTCAACGCATTTGCGCGCCGAACCCGCATTGCTTCTTGGGAGTGTGAAAAAACAGCGTGTTTCTCACCCAGAGCAAAAGCACCAAAACAGTGACTTTGGCAGAAACAAAAAAATAAAAAATTTTTAGACCAAGGGAAAACACCGATCCGGCCAACCAGTGTCCTTGCGCACACGGGGCCAGTCGAACCCTGGGCCAGGGTCTTGTTTGCGTCCGGGGGCGATGTGCTCATGCCCGGCCATGTGGACGATCGGATAAGCCAGCGCCAGGTCCTGGCTCAGTTGGCTCAATGTTTGGTATTGCGCAGGTTCAAAGGTGTCGCCCTCCAGGCCTTCGAGCTCGATGCCGATGGAGTCGTCGTTGCAATTGCTGCGCCCACGGTAGTTGGATGCACCCGCATGCCAGGCGCGATCGTTGGCGCTGACACATTGCCAGAGGCTGCCATCACGGCGGATGAAGAAATGCGCCGAGACCTCCAGCCCCCGAATCTGTTCAAAGTAGGGGTGTGCATCCCAGTCGAGACGGTTGGTGAACAGTTGCAGCACCTCGGGGCCGCCGTACTGGCCTGGCGGCAGGCTGATCGAGTGCACCACGATCAAATCGATGTGCGCGCCCTCGGGTCTTGGCCCGAAGTTGGGAGAGGGCAGGTGTTTGGCCCTTGCGTACCAGCCCTGTTGCCAAAGCGCTTGATGGACCATGGTGTTCAGGCCGGGTTATGGTCGTTGGCGGCGGCGCGGTGCTCGGTGTTGCAGTAAGCGCCGCGGGACCCTTGCACGGCATCGCGTTTGGGCAAATGAAGGCCGCAGTGATTGCAGGCGACCATGTCTTGTATGGCGGGGCTATCTTTGGTGGCGGAAGGAGGGGCAGGACGACGCAGGCGGCTGATCAGCCAGATCAACCAGCCCAGCAACAGCAACCAGAACAGAGCTCTCATGCGATGGCCTTGGATCGATTCAGCTCATGCGGCCAAGCAGCACTTCAAGCACAAAGCGCGAACCCGCATAGGACAAGAGCAGCAAAGCGGTGCCGGTGTAAAGCACGCGGACGGCTTTTTTGCCGCGCCAGCCCAGGCGGTGGCGGCCAACGATCAGCACCACAAAGGTCAGCCAGGCCATCAGGGCAAACACGGTCTTGTGGTCCCAGCGCCAGGCATGACCGTACAGTTGCTCACCAAACACCATGCCCGCCAGCAGCGTGGCGGTGAGCAACACAAAGCCGGCATAGACAAAGTTGAAGGTCAGCCGCTCCAGCGTCAGCAGGGGCAGGCCGGTGTCGGTGTCGCGGCCGGTACGAATAAGTTGTTCGGTGCGCGTCATCATCCAGGCGTGGACCACCGCGGCGGCGAACAAACCATAAGCTGACAGGCCCAGCGCCAAGTGCAGCGGCAGCCAGGCCGAGCGGGCCATGTGCATACCCGCGCCCGGAAAAATGAGCGCCAGCAACACCGCCAGTGCGCCCAGCATGCCCATGGCCCAGCGGGCCCGCAGTTGCGGATAAAGCTGCGACTCGACGATGTACACCGTCAACATCAGCCAGGCGGTGACCGACAAGGCGGGGCCAAAGCCGAAATGCAGGCCTCCCACCAACAGGCCCAGCAGGCTCAGGGCATGACTGGCCCAAGCCAACCACAGCAAGCGTTGCGCTGTTTGCGCTCCCAGCCGATGCGCAGCCAGGGCCGGCAGGGCATAAGCCAAGGTGGCCACCACACCAGCGGGCCATGTCCAGAAAGGGCCAGTCGTTAGAATCATGGCCTAAGTTTAGCCCTCTTTCTTGTTTGGAATTGCCCCATGGCATCAGCCCTGACCGACAAACTCTCTCGCCTGGTCAAGACCCTCAGCGGTCAGGCGCGCATCACCGAATCCAATGTGGCCGACATGCTGCGCGAAGTGCGCATGGCCATGCTGGAGGCGGACGTGGCCTTGCCCGTGGTGCGCGACTTCATTGCCCGCGTCAAGGACAAGGCGCTTGGGCAGGAAGTCATGGGCTCGCTCAAGCCCGGCCAGGCGCTGGTGGGCATTGTCAACAAGGAACTCGCCGCCACCATGGGCGAGGGCGTGGCCGACATCAACCTGGCCGCGCAGCCGCCCGCCGTCATCTTGATGGCGGGCCTGCAAGGTGCCGGTAAAACCACCACCACAGCCAAGCTGGCCAAACACCTGATTGAAAAGCGCAAAAAGAAAGTGCTGACCGTCTCTGGCGACGTCTACCGCCCGGCCGCCATCGAACAGCTCAAAACCGTGACCGCGCAGGCCGGGGCTGAATGGTTCCCGAGCACGAGCGACCAGAAGCCGATCGACATTGCCCGCGCGGCCATCGACTACGCACGTAAACACTACTTTGATGTGCTGTTGGTGGATACCGCCGGTCGTCTGGCGATTGACGAAGCGCTGATGGCCGAAATCAAGGCGCTGCATGCGGAACTCAAGCCGGTCGAAACCCTGTTCGTGGTCGATGCGATGCAGGGCCAGGACGCGGCCAACACCGCCAAGGCCTTTGGCGAAGCGTTGCCGCTCACCGGCATTGTGCTGACCAAGCTGGACGGCGACTCGCGCGGTGGTGCGGCGCTGTCGGTGCGCCAGATCACCGGTGCGCCGATCAAGTTTGCGGGTACCAGCGAAAAGATCGATGGCCTGGAAGTGTTTGACGCCGAGCGCCATGCCGGCCGCATCCTGGGCATGGGCGACATCGTCGCGCTGGTCGAGCAAGTGGCGGCTGGTGTGGACATGGAAGCCGCGCAGAAGCTGGCCACCAAAGTCAAAGGCGGTGGTGGCTTTGACCTGAACGATTTCCTGGCGCAAATCCAGCAGATGAAGCAAATGGGCGGCCTGTCCAGCCTGATGGACAAGCTACCTTCACAGCTGACTGCCAAGGCCGGTCAGATGGACATGGACAAGGTCGAGCGCGACATTCGTCGCAAGCAAGGCATCATCCACAGCATGACGCTCAAAGAGCGCACCAAGCCTGAACTCATCAAGGCCACGCGCAAGCGCCGTATCGCCGCAGGTGCGGGCGTTCAGGTGCAGGATGTGAACCGCCTGCTCAAGGAATTCGAGCAGATGCAGGACATGATGAAGAAGATGCAGGGCGGCGGCCTCATGAAGATGATGAAGCGCATGGGTGCGATGAAAGGCATGATGGGGGGCGGTGGCTTCCCAGGCATGCCGCGCTGAGTGTTCTGAAGATCAGTCTTTAATCACCAGCTCGCCGCGCAGCGAGTGCGGGTAGGCCTGGGTGATGCGGACATCCACCATCTGACCGATCAAACGGTCCATGTTCGGGCCGCCCGGGAAGTTGACCACGCGGTTGCATTCGGTGCGGCCGGCCAGCTCTGTCGGGTCTTTGCGGGCCGGGCGTTCCACCAAAATGCGCTGCACCGTGCCCACGCGGCTGTCGCTGATGCGTTGCACGTTCGCTTCGATGGAGGCTTGCAGGTGCTGCAGGCGTTTGAGTTTGACCTCGTGCGGCGTGTCGTCGTGCAGATTGGCGGCTGGCGTCCCCGGGCGCGGGCTGAAGATGAAGGAGAAGCTGGTGTCGTAGCCCACGTCTTCGATCAGCTTCATCATCTTGGCAAAGTCTTCTTCGGTCTCGCCGGGAAAGCCGACGATGAAGTCGCTGCTCATCGAGATGTCAGGGCGCACCGCGCGCAGCTTGCGGATGGTGCTCTTGTATTCCATCGCGGTGTAGCCGCGCTTCATCGCCATCAGGATGCGGTCGCTGCCATGCTGCACCGGCAGGTGCAGGTGGCTGACCAGTTGCGGCACCTTGGCGTAGACGTCGATCAGGCGCTGGGTAAATTCATTGGGGTGGCTGGTGGTGTATCGGATGCGCTCGATGCCGGGGATCTCGGCCACGTACTCGATGAGGGTGGCGAAGTCGGCAATTTCGGCGGTGCCACCCATGGGGCCGCGATAAGCGTTCACGTTCTGACCCAGCAGCGTCACTTCCTTCACGCCTTGCTCGGCCAGGCCGGCGATCTCGACCAGCACGTCCTCGAACGGTCGGGAGAACTCTTCGCCCCGCGTGTAGGGCACCACGCAGTAGCTGCAGTATTTGCTGCAACCTTCCATGATCGAGACGAAGGCGCTGGCGCCCTCGACTTTGGCAGGCGGCAGGTGGTCGAACTTCTCGATTTCCGGAAAGCGGATGTCCACCTGCGGTCGGGCCTTTTGCTGGCGCTCGGCCAGCAGTTCGGGCAGGCGGTGCAGGGTTTGCGGGCCGAACACCACGTCCACATAGGGCGCGCGCTTGATGATCTCTTCGCCTTCCTGGCTGGCCACGCAGCCGCCCACGCCGATCAGCACACCCTTGGCCTTGAGGTGCTGCACGCGACCGAGGTCGGAGAAGACTTTTTCCTGGGCTTTTTCGCGCACCGAGCAGGTGTTGAACAGGATCAGGTCGGCCTGTTCGGGGTCGTCGGTGGGCACATAGCCTTCGGCGGCTTTCATGACGTCGGCCATCTTGTCCGAGTCGTACTCGTTCATCTGGCAGCCGAAGGTTTTGATGAAGACTTTTTTGGCGGGGGCAGTGGCTTCAGCGCCCTCGGGCGCAGTGGTGCAGCGGTTCATGGTGTAGATCCAGAGGCTGAAAAAAACGAAGGCTCAATTATCGCTGTTGCTTGCGGCAGGCGTGCGTGGCTTGTAGAACATGGGGTAGGCGCGTGCCACGGTGGGACTGTCAAAAGCCCAGGTCACGCAGTGCCCCAGATGAAAAGGCGCGTGTTCCAGCGCCGGGTGCGGCTGGCCGGCCAGTTCGCGGCGGTGCCATTGGCCCGATGGCAGGGTCTGGAAAGCGGCGGTGGCCATGTTGAACAGCATCTCGCGCAGGTGGGTGCAGCCGTCCAGGCCACCCACCTTCTCGTCGATGGTTTTGCGCCAGCCTTTGCCCATGCGGCAGCCTTTGAGCTTGTGCATATTCATGGGGCCTTGGCTGCACTCCGCATGAGGAATGTGATCCAGAGACGTGGCCACGTCGTGAATGAGCATGTCGTTGTCAATCGTCAAGCGAATGCTCAGGCCGTGAATGGGCTGGTCCGCCGGAAAGGCTGGCTCGTTGGGCACCTGAAAGGTATAGGGCTTGACGTCGGTCAGCGTGGCTTCGATGTCCCAAAGTCCATCTTCACGGTCATAGCCACGAAAAACAACGGTACGGGTGTGCGACAGGCGTCGCGGGGCGGGGGTAGGCAGGCTCACGATTGAAAGCAGTTACGGCTGAAAAAGGGTGACGCCCGCCTTCGCAGAACGTCCAGACACCTTCAGACCTTGGTAATACATCTGCACGATTGTCGCATTCGGGTGCCAGACTTTGAATGGTGGCGAGCCGTAAACACTTTTGGCTTCGCCTTTGCTCAGTTCAAGTGCAGTGACTCGCCCCTGTACGTCTTCAACGCAAACCGCGGTCGGCCGCTTGGCCACAAAGTGAACATAATTGCCCGGTTTAATGGGGGCTAAGGGCCGCGTAAAAACCTGTGTCTTGCCACTCTTGATCAACTGAGCGCAGTCGAATGGCTCGCCCTCTTGCGCCTTGGCCTCGGGTTTTTCAGCACGCTTGGGTGCTGCAGCTTCCGTTGCAGGAGCTTGTGGTGCGGATTGCTCTTGTGAAAGCATAGGCTGTCGCATCGCGGCAGTTGGTGCTTTTGAGTTCACGCCATCCTGGTCAACATAAAAAAGGACGGCAGCAGTGACCGCCAGGGCCGGCAGCAGGATCATGGCCCAGTGCCTCTTCAGGCGTGCGGCAGAAGGAGACGGTGCTTTGGGTTGCATCTGCCCAGATTCGGCCGAGGGCTTGGCCATCATGATTTTGGCGGGCGGAGGCGCTGGAGGTGCCAGAGGCTTGGCGCCCAGAGCAGACAGTGCCTTGGTGCCAGCAGCGAACTTGATGGCTTCACTGTAGAACTGTTTGCAATGGCTTTTGCCTTCCAGTTCTTGGAGCTGGCTGATGGAGAGCAGGCAACGCCTGGACAATTCCTGCTGATCGACTCCAGCCGCCTCACGCACCTGAACCAGGTGTTGCTCGTCAGCGGTAAGCCAAAGACGTGTGCTCATGGGGGGATTGTCGCATGCAAATACTGAACCAGGGGCCTTGGCAAGAGGTTGACTGGTTTCGGGCTATAATGGCGGGATTGGAGATATAGCTCAGTTGGTGAGAGCGCGGGATTCATAACCCCGAGGTCGGTGGTTCAAATCCACCTATCTCCACCATTCACAAGGGAACAGTTTTCGCTGTTCCCTTTTTCATTTCAGGGCTTCAATCTGCTGTGTCGAGTTCGCTGAGTGCAAGAGCCAGCAGTGGCGCAATGCTGACGCAGCTGCTCTCATGCGCTACGGTGTCGGTGCTCCAGATGTGGCGCACGCCAGCGTTGTGAACCACCTGCACTGCATCCCCGTAAAACAGCGCGTGTGTGATGGCGACGTCGACTGTTTTGGCTCCAGCTTGCAGCAGCAATCGCGTAGCTTGCGCCAGGGTATGACCGCTGCTGGCGATGTCATCGAGCAACACGACATGTCGTCCGTGCACCGGTACATCGGGCAGTTCGACTTCCACGTGTTTGTCGCCATGCCGTGTTTTGCTGCATACGCCGTGGTCAAAGCCGTGTTGCCGCGCTGCTGCGCTGATCCATTGTTCGGATTCTTCGTCTGGACCAATGAGCAGGGCGCCTTTGCACTGGCTGTGCACAAAGTCAGCCAGTAATGGCGCGGCGGTCAGCGTCAGCGCCTGTGGGCAGGGGATGGCTTCTCGCAAAGTGGAGATGCGATGCAGGTGCGGGTCGACTGTGATGACGGCATCAAACAACTCAGCCAAAAAGCGCCCCACAATTTTCTGGCTCACGGCCTCACCCGGTTGAAAGGCGATGTCCTGGCGCATATAAGCCAGGTAGGGAGTGACCAGCGTCAAATGTTGTGCGCCGAGTTCGCGGGCTGTGCGTGCAGCCAGCAGCACCTCCACCAGCTTGGTGTTGGGTTGATGCAGTGAACGCAGGAGCACGACCTTGCATGGCAGGGGCACAGGTAGGCGCAGTTTGATTTCGCCATCTGGAAATACATGCCGCTCAATACAAGCCAAAGGCAAGTCTGCCTCGCGGCCCAAGGCTTGTGCCAATGTGAGTTCATCATCGAAATACAACAGTACTGAGGACTCGGACATCAAAACTCCACAAACGCATGCGGCACATCGCTGGCTTGCCCGAGGGTGTAGCCGTTGGCCTTGTCACACGCTTGGCGGGCAAACTGCAAATCAGACGGGTAGTTGGCGTGTACGCGGTACAGCACGTCGCCGGCCTGAACTTCATCGCCCAGCTTTTTGAATAAATTTACCCCGGCACTGGGTACTTTGGGCGCGCCCGCGAAGCGGGCAATGTGTGCCAGCTGCAGGTTGTCGATGCCGCAAACCACGCCTGCGCGATCTGCAATCACGTCAATGGTCAGCGCCCCCAGGCTCAGCTGGTTGGGGTCAAACGGGTGAGCACCCTGGGCGCGAATGATGTCCTTCATTTTGGCCAGTGCGCGACCCGAGTCCAGAATGTCGCGTGCAATGGCGTAGCCATCGCCGCCGCGTACATCGGGGCTGAACTCGATCAGACGTCCAGCCAGCCGAAGCGATTTTTGGCGCAAATCCATCGGCGCTGTGGGATCGTTCTCCAGCACGCGCATGACATCGCGGGCTTCAAGTAGCGGGCCAATGCCATTTCCGATGGGTTGACGTCCGTCAGTGATGACGACATCCAAGGAGAGTTTGAGTCTGCCGGCCACGTATTCGAACAAGCGCCGCAGGCGCTGTGCCTCCGACATGGAACGAACCTTGGCTGTGGGGCCAATGGGAATGTCCAGTACCAAATGTGTGGAGCCGGCGGATACCTTTTTGGACAAGATGGAGGCCACCATTTGCGCTGGCGAATCCAGAGACAGCGGGCGTTCCACCGAAATAAGTACGTCGTCTGCGGGCGAGAGTTGCGCCGTGCCGCCCCAGGTCAGGCAGCCATGGTGCTCGCGCACGATGCGCGTCATTTGTTCGAAAGACAGCTCGACCTTGGCCAGCACTTCCATGGTGTCTGCCGTACCTGATGGCGAGGTGATGGCGCGAGAGGATGTCTTAGGAAACACCATGCCATAGGCCGCCACGATGGGCACGACCAGCATCGAGGTGCGGTTGCCCGGAATGCCGCCAATGCAGTGCTTGTCCACCACCACATGCTCTTTCCAGTCCAAGCGGCGGCCGGCTTCGATCATGGCTTGGGTGAGGTAGTACACCTCTTCGCGGTCGAGCTCGTCGCGGTGAGTGGCCACGACGAACGCAGTCATCTCGATCTTGGAGTAACGGTGCGCGGCAATGTCGCTGATGATGCCCTGAAAGTCATGCATCTCAAGACGCTCGCCCGCCAGTTTGCGGTGAAGTGCCTGGATGGATTGCGGAGGATCAGCTTGCGAGATGGTGACCAGCTGACCTGCTGGCACGCCAAGCTGTTCAAAGGCCGCATTGGACAAACCCAGTTCGTTGCACGTCAGGAACTCGCCGTTGTCAACGACGTTGAGGGTCGCCATGATGCTGCGACCATTCGTGCGTACCTCCACTTTGGACAAGGCTTTAAAGCCCTCTGTTCGGTAAACCTCGCAGTCACGGTGCATATACGCCACGTTCTCATGGTACGTGTCTATGCGCATTCGCCGAAGGCTTAAGTGTCCATCGCCCGCAGAGCTACAAGCGTTGTGGTGTGCAGTCGCCGGGCTGGGGGCCATGTGGGTCATCCGTTGATGAAATTGGCAGCGCGCTTGTTCAGGAAAGCGTCCATGCCTTCTTTCTGGTCGGCAGTGGCGAACAGTGCGTGGAAGATGCGGCGCTCGAACATCACGCCATCAGACAGACCACTTTCGAAGGCGCGGTTGACGCTTTCCTTGGCGGCCATGGTGGCCAGCTGGCCCATGCCACAAATGACCAGAGCGGCGCCCAGGGCTTCGTCCATCAGCTTGTCCAGCGGCACCACGCGACTGACCAGGCCCGAGCGCTCGGCCTCGGTGGCGTCCATCATGCGGGCGGTGAGCACCATGTCCATGGCTTTGGACTTGCCAATGGCGCGCGGCAGGCGCTGCGTGCCCCCGGCGCCGGGGATGATGCCAATCTTGATTTCAGGCTGGCCGAATTTGGCGTTGTCGGCGGCGATGATGAAGTCGCACATCATGGCCAGTTCGCAGCCACCGCCCAGTGCAAAACCGGCCACGGCCGCGATCACCGGCTTGCGGATGGTGCGGATGGTTTCCCAGTTGCGGGTGATGAAGTCGTTTTTGTAGACCTCGTGGAAGTTGTACTTGGCCATGGCGGCGATGTCGGCGCCGGCGGCAAAGGCTTTTTCGCTGCCTGTGATGATCATGCAGCCAATGGCTTCATCGGCGTCAAAGGCCTTGAGGGCCGCGCCCAGCTCGTCCATCAGCGGTGCGTTCAAGGCGTTCAGGGCCTTGGGGCGGTTGAGGGTGATGATGCCGACCTTGCCGCCTTCAACGCGGACTTCGATGTTTTCGTAGCTCATGAGTTCTCCAGCAGATGAATCAGTCCACTATAACCAACTCAACCCGTGTCAAGCTGTCACCAAAGCTAGGGAAAACATTAACCAACCGATCGGTCGGGAAATGATACATTCTTGAAATAAAGCTTAAAACACAACCATGACCGAGACCTCTACCGATTCCATCCTCTACGAGGAACGCGGCGCCGTTGCGCTGGTGACGCTCAACCGTCCCGCTGCCCTCAACAGCTTTACCCGCGAAATGCACCAGTCCCTGCGCCGCGCGCTGGACCGTGCCGAAGCTGCGCCGCACATTCGCGCCCTGGTGCTGACCGGCGCGGGTCGTGGCTTTTGCGCCGGGCTGGACCTGTCCGAGTTGGACTTCACGCCCGGCCCCGGCCTGCTGGAGCGCGCCGACCCCGGCCCGGTGATCGACCAGGAATTCAACCCCACCACCCGCCGCCTGCAATCGCTGCAATTGCCCACAGTGGTTGCCGTCAACGGCGTGGCCGCCGGTGCCGGCGCCTCCATCGCCATGGCCTGCGACATCGCGGTGGCCGCGCCGGGCGCCAGCTTTGTGCAGGCCTTCAGCAAGATCGGTTTGATTCCCGATGCCGGTGGCAGCTGGCTGCTGGTCGAGCGCCTGGGTCTGGCCCGTGCCATGGCCCTGGCCATGACAGGCGACAAGCTCACCGCTGACAAGGCGCTGGAGTGGGGGCTGATCTGGCAGGTGGCCGAAGACCCGCTGGCCGCTGCAGTGGCCATTGCCGAGAAGCTTGCCGACATGCCCACCAAGGCGCTGGTCGCTACCCGCCATTTGCTGGCGGGTGCGGGTACGCTTAGCTTGGACGAACATTTGAACGTCGAGCGCGACACCCAGTCGGCGCTGGGCAAAACGCACGACTACATGGAAGGCGTGAACGCCTTCCTGCAAAAGCGTGCGCCGCAATTCAAAGGGGAATGAACATGACGCCGCAAGAAGTCGCCCGCAAAGTGGGCGAGACCATGTTTCCGGTGGACGTGGCTTCCAAAGACACTATGGGCATGGAATTGCTGGTCTGCGAACCCGGTCGTGCCGTAATGCGTATGGAAGTCAAAGCGTTGCACCTGAATGGCCACAAAATTTGCCACGGTGGTTTCATCTTTACCCTGGCCGATTCGACCTTTGCCTTTGCCTGCAACAGCTACAACAAGAACGCCGTGGCCGCGGGCTGCAGCATCGAGTTTTTGCGCCCCGGCAAGCTCGGCGATGTGCTGACCTGCGAAGGCGTTGAGCAGACCCTGAGTGGCCGTCACGGCATTTACGACATGAAAGTCACGAACCAGAACGGCGAAGTGGTCGCCGTGTTCCGTGGCAAAAGCGCCCAGATTGCGGGCACCGTTTTTCCGGAGTGATCCATGAGCAAAGCCTTTCCCCTGGAATCGATTGAAAAAGCCAGCATCGACGAGATGCGCAGTCTGCAGCTCAAGCGCCTGCAGCAGACCTTGCACCACGCCTATGCGAATTCGCCGGTGTACCGCGCCAAGTTCGACGCTGCAGGCGTGCACCCCGACGACTGCAAGACCTTGGCCGATATCGCCAAGTTTCCGTTCACCACCAAGTCGGATCTGCGCGACAGCTACCCCTTTGGCATGTTTGCGGTGCCGCGCGAAAACTGCGCACGCATTCACGCCTCCAGCGGTACCACCGGCAAGCCGACGGTGGTGGGCTACACGCTCAAGGACATTGACACCTGGTCTACGGTGGTGGCACGCAGCATCCGTGCGGGCGGTGCCAAGCCCGGCGACATGGTGCATGTGAGCTATGGTTACGGCCTCTTCACCGGCGGCATGGGCGCGCACTACGGCGCTGAAAAACTGGGCCTGACGGTGGTGCCTTTTGGCGGCGGCCAGACCGAGCGCCAGGTGCAGCTCATCCAGGACTTCAAGCCCGACATCATCATGGTCACGCCCAGCTACATGTTGGCCATTGCCGACGAGTTCGAGCGCCAGGGCATCGCCCCCGCCAGCAGCTCACTGCGCATCGGTATCTTTGGTGCCGAGCCTTGGACGAACGACATGCGCCGTGCGATTGAAAAACGCGCAGGTATCGATGCAGTGGACATTTACGGTCTGTCCGAAGTGATGGGCCCCGGTGTGGCCAGCGAATGCATCGAGACCAAGGACGGCCCAACCATCTGGGAAGACCACTTCTACCCGGAGATCATCAACCCCGAAACCGGCGAGCCGGTGGCCGATGGTGAAATGGGTGAGCTGGTGTTCACCAGCCTGACCAAGGAAGCGCTGCCCATCATTCGTTACCGCACGCGCGACCTCACGCGCCTGCTGCCAGGTACTGCGCGCCCAAGCATGCGCCGCATGGAAAAGATCACCGGCCGCAGCGACGACATGATGATCATTCGCGGCGTGAACGTGTTCCCCAGCCAGATCGAAGAGCTGATCCTCAAGCGCAGCGAACTCGCCCCGCACTACCAGTGCGTGCTCACGCGTGATGGCCCGATGGACAACCTGAAAGTGTTGATCGAGACCAAGCCAGGCATCAACCCAGAAGGGCTGGAGGCTCGTGCTGCGGCCAAATTGCTGCAGCACGAGATCAAGGTCTACATTGGCTCCAGCGTCGAGATTGAGCTCAAACAAGAGGGCGGCGTTGAACGCAGCCAGGGCAAGGCCAAACGCGTGGTGGATTTGCGGCGCAAATAAAAATTCAAGCTGCAGGCCAAGCGTTGGAGCGACTGGTTGTCGCTTCCAACCGCCAAACTGTGCTCTGCTGAGGCACAGTCAGTGGCAAACGCAGAAGCAGTTTGTCGCGTGACACCAGGGCAAAGGCCTTGCGCTCCTTGCTCAGCAACAGTGGCACGTCGTCGAGTTTGGTGACGCGCCAGTGTCCATGTTGACCACGTGCACCGACTTCCAGGCCCAGCCATTCGTCGCCTGCAGCAAAGCCTGCAAGCTCGGCAGCGCTACCGCGCAAAACACCTTTGACCTGCACGCTGCCATTCGCATCCGCATGGCGCAAACCCAGATGCTGGGCAAAGTTGCCGGGTTCAGCATGGACGCGTATGCCCTGGGCCTCCAGCAAACGCGCCAGCGGTAGCTCGGCGGTGGAGTGCACCCAGGCCTGGAGCTCCTTGTGCCACGATCGATCGGTCAAAGCCTGCAATTCATCGAGTACATCCTGCTCGCGCATGGGGCCCGCCTTGCAGCGTTTCCACAGACCGCGCATCACCTCGTCAAGCGAATGTCCTTCAGTGCGAAGCGACAGGTCCAGGCACAACGCGACCAGCGCGCCCTTGGTGTAGTAACTCACCGTCGCGTTGGGTGTGTTTTCGTCCTGACGGTAGTACTTGACCCAGGCGTCAAAGCTGGCTTGAGCCACCGTCTGCACTTGCCGGCCCGGCGTTTGTGCAACCATGTTGATGGTTTTGGACAGCAGCTTGAGATACGTTGCGTCGTCGATCAGGTCGGCACGGCGCAGCAGCAGGTCGTCGTAATAGCTGGTAAAGCCCTCAAAGAACCACAGCAGCGGCGTGTAGTTTTCTTGCGTGTAGTCGTAGCGTGCAAAGGCATCGGGGCGAAGTTGTTTGACGTTCCAGGTGTGAAAGTACTCGTGGCTGATCAGGCCCAGCAGGGTGGTGTAGCCCTCGCTTGTCTTGTGGTCTCCCACGCGGGGAAGGTCGCGGCGGTTGCAGATCAGCGCGGTGCTGTTCCTGTGTTCCAGGCCGCCGTAGCCATCGCCTACTGCGTTGAGCATGAACACGTAGTTTTTGTGTGGTGCCTTGCGGCCCGCTTGCGCACCCTTGCCATGCCAGAAACGGATTTCGGCTTCGCAGATTTTCTGTGTGTCCGCCAGCAATCGCTCGCCATCGAAAGACGGTAGAGCCCCTGCCACCACAAAGCGGTGCTCAATGCCGCAAGCCTTGAAGCTGCCGCTCCAGAATGCACCCAGCTCGACGGGGCCATCCACCAGTTCATCGTAGTTGGCGGCTTGGTACAAGCCAAAACCGCGTTTGTCGGTTTTGACGGCTGTGAGCCCCGTGGCGGCCTGCCAGCTGGTTTGGCCTTTGACAGGCTGCAGCTGCAATTGGTGGGGTGTATCTTCTTGTCCGTGTACGCGAAGACACAAACTGGTGCCGTTGAAAAAACCTCGCTGGCTGTCGAGCCAGGCGGTACGCACCGAGTTGTCAAAAGCATAGACCTCGTAGCTCAGTATCAGCGGTTGACCAGCCTTGCAGTCAATTTGCCAGCTGCATTTGTCCAGTTGCTGGATCGCTGGTTGGCGGCGTCCTTGTTTGGCGTTCAGCCGTTGCAGGTTCTTGGCAAATTCGCGCACCAGATAGCTGCCGGGTATCCACACTGGCAGCGAAACGACTTGCTGCGCATCAGGCTGCGCAATGTTCAGCGTGACCCGAAACAGGTGGGCGTTCAGGTCGGCGGCTTCAATGCAGTAGTGCAGGCGGTTCATGTCGCGCCTGCAGCCAGAAAGCAGGATAAGCTGGCAATGAGGGTCAGCTGCAAACGCATGGGCAGCCATGCGGCCAGGCCCATGGCAGGCCAGGTGCGGCGATCCATGAGGTAGCAGGCAATCAAGGCAAAGCCCAGCAGGGGCAGGCCGGCAAAGGCAGGCATCATCACGCCCACCCAGGCCAACAGTGAGGGCATCACTCCCCAGGTGAAGGGCAGCGAAGGAGCGTTGCGAGTGGTCACCGCATCACGCAAACCTGAACCCCAATGAATGCCACCCAGAAACGAGACGATCACTGCGCCATAGCCCTGCATGGACAGGGCCACATAGGGGTGCAGGTCTTCATCAACCAGCCACAGGCAAAGCGCCAGAAAAGCAAACGGAATCAGTCCGGCAAAACTGAGTTTGCGAATGTATTGCCAGGTCTTGTCTGGCGCGTGTGGTTTGAGGTGCATGAGGCTTTAAGGTGTGATGTCATTGAGCATCTTGTCGACCTGCGTTGCGGGTACGGCGCCAGCAATGCGCGAGCCGTCGGTCAGGATCAGTGTGGGGGTGCCGGAGATGCGGTGTTTTTTGCCGAACTCGACGTTGGCATCAATCGCGGCGGTGTCGCATTGTGTCGCGGGTGGTGTGACGCCGCGCAGCATCCAGTCGTTCCAGGTCTTGACGCGATCTTTGGCGCACCAGATGTTGCGCGATTTGGCCTTCGAATCCTCTCCCAAAATCGGGTAAAGCAGATGGTAGATCGTGACATCCTGAAGGTTTTGCAAGTCTTTCTCGAAACGCTTGCAGTAGCCGCAGTTGGGATCGGCAAACACCACCAGTTTGCGCTTGCCGTTGCCATGCACCTGGGTGAAGGCGTTTTTCAAAGGCAGCTGTTCAAACGGAATGGCCGAGAGCTTTTCAACTCGCTCTTCGGTCAGGTTGCGACGTTGGCGCACATCGAACAGTGATCCTTGCAAAATAAAGTTGGCTTGGGCATCGGTATAAAAAACATCGCTGCCGATACGGACCTCAAACAAGCCGGGCATGGGGGTTTTGCTGACCTCGTCAATCGAGGGCAGGTTGGGCAGCCGCTCAGGCAGGTTTTTTCGAATGACGTTTTCCTGCGCCTGAACGTGCAGCGCAGATGCAATCAGAAGCAGGCAAGCAAATTTTTTCAGCATGGCAAATTCAAGGTGTGGTCAGTGGGTCAGGCCCATGGCGTGGCGTGTCACCCAGCGCTTGAGAGGGGCGAGTCGGTCAAAGCCCTGCATGCCGCAGTTGCGCAGCAGCTGAACGGCGGGGTGGGGATGCGCAAACAGGCGTTGCAGGCCATCTGTCAGGTGTCCCATGGCCAGCACATCGGCTTGGCGGGCACGTTCGTAGCGTCGAAGTAGCTTCATGTCGTTCAAAGGTCGCCAGAACTCTTTCTCGCGAATGATCTTGACCAGCTCGGTCACATCGCCCAAACCGACATTCAGGCCTTGGCCTGCCAAAGGGTGCATGGCATGGGCGGCGTCGCCTGCCAGCACAAAGGCCTGGTCAGCGGTGCCAGGCATGTGTCCGATCCAGCGCGATGCGCGGGCCAGCTGCAGGGGCCAGACGGCTCGCTCACTGCTCAGCTCCATGCGCCCTAGGCTCAGACCGCAAGCCTGTTCAAGTTCGTGAGCGAAGGCAGTTGCGTCCAACGCGGCAAGCTGGGTAGCGCGCTCAGGATGCACAGACCATACCAGTGCCACTTCTTGAGCGCCTTCGCCGCCCAATGGCAGCAAGGCCAAAATTTCTGCTTGTGGTTCGTGCAGGCCCGGTGTTGCGCCAAACCGGAACCATTGGCGGGCCGTGCCCTGATGGGGCAATTCGCAATGCAGCCGGGCAGCCACGGCGTGGTGCGGGTAATGTTGCACATCAAATTGCACACCTAGCTCAGCGCGGGTTTGGCTGGCGCGCCCCTCGCACACAATGGTCAAAGGTGCGGCAGCAGGGGTGTCGGCCACTTCAATCAAAGGTTGAAAGCCTACTGCCGTGGTGAGCAGGGTTTCCAGAACGGGCACATCCACCATCCAGTTGAGTTCGTTGCAGCCTTGCTCGCTGGCCAGAAAATTGAGCTCACCGCTTTCGTCGCCAAACACCTGCATGGCGCGCACTGGGGTGACTGCAGGTGCATCGGGCCAGCAGCGCAGCTCTTGCAGCAGCTGTTTGGCGGCATTGTTCAGGGAATAGGCGCGTACATCTGCCTTGTTTGCCGAGGCTGGCGCTTGCACCAGGCGCACGCGTAAACGCTCGCGTGCCAGCAGCAGCGCCAGGCTGCGGCCCACAATGCCGGCGCCTCGAATGCAGATATCAATTTGGGATGCCATGAACGCATTGTAGGAGCGGCCATGCTCGCCCGGTAAAATCCCCGGCTGTTTCCAAGAATTACCCTGAAAGTCGTCCATGAGCCTCAAATGCGGCATCGTGGGCCTGCCCAACGTGGGCAAGTCCACCCTCTTTAACGCCCTGACCAAAGCCGGTATTGCGGCCGAGAACTATCCCTTTTGCACCATTGAGCCCAACACCGGCGTGGTGGAAGTGCCCGATCCTCGCCTGCAGCAGCTGGCCGAGATCATCACGCCTGAGCGCATCGTTCCGGCCATTGTAGAGTTTGTGGACATCGCGGGCCTCGTGGCCGGTGCCAGCACAGGCGAAGGCCTGGGTAACAAGTTCCTGGCTCACATCCGCGAGACGGACGCCATCGTCAACGTGGTGCGTTGCTTTGAAGATCCCAATGTGATCCACGTGGCCAACAAGGTCGACCCCATTGCCGACATTGAAGTGATTCAAACCGAGCTGTGCCTGGCCGACTTGGCTTCAGTGGAAAAAGCCATTCACCGGGTGAGCAAAATCGCCCGCTCGGGTGACAAGGAGGCCGCCAAGCAAATGGCGATTCTGGAGAAATGCCAGCTTGCCCTGAACGACACCAAGCCGGTTCGTACCATCGACTTCAGCAAAGAAGAGCGCGCCGAGCTCAAGCAGTTCTTCCTCATCACCGCCAAGCCCGCCATGTTTGTGGCCAACGTGTCGGAAGACGGTTTCGAGAACAACCCCTTACTGGATCGCCTGAAGGCTTTTGCCGAAGCGCAAAACGCACCCGTGGTGGCCATTTGCGCCAAGATCGAAGCCGAGCTGTCCGAGATGGAAGATGCGGACCGCTTGGAATTTCTTAAAGAGTTGGGCCAGGACGAGCCGGGCCTGAACCGCTTGATTCGCGCCGCCTACGACTTGCTGGGTCTGCAAACCTACTTCACGGCTGGCGTGAAAGAAGTGCGCGCCTGGACCATCCGCAAAGGCGACACCGGACCGCAGGCCGCCGGCGTGATTCACACCGACTTTGAAAAAGGCTACATCCGCGCACAAACCATTTCGTTTGACGACTTCATCGCCTACAAGGGCGAACAAGGCGCCAAAGATGCGGGCAAGATGCGCGCCGAGGGCAAGGAATACGTTGTCAAGGATGGCGACGTGATGAACTTCCTGTTCAGCTCCTGAACCGAAGCCTCAATTGCCGTTGATGAAGGGCAGGCCCTGCGGGAAGACCCACAACAGGCCTGCCGTCATGAGCACATAGCGCGTCAATTTGCCCACAGCCATGTAGGCCGTGCATGGCCACAGGGGCATTCGCAGCCAGCCGGCCACCGCGCAGAGAGGGTCGCCAATGACGGGCATCCAGCTCAGCAGACAGGCCTTGGGACCCAGGCGCTGCAACCAGTCCAGCGCGCGCACATGGGTCTTGCTGTGGCGCCATTGGTCCACCGCTTGGTGGGCACCGTAGCCCATCCACCAGCTGGCCATGCCGCCCAGGGTGTTGCCGACGGTGGCCACCAGCACGGCTGGCCAAAACAGCTCGGGGTTGAGTTTGACCAAGCCAAATACCATGGGCTCCGAGCCCATGGGCAGCAAGGTGGCTGAGATAAAGGCAACCACAAATACGGTGCTCAGACCGTACTCTGGCAGGGCCAGCAGTTGCAGCAGGTGAGGAATCCAAGTGTCCATGGTCGCCAGTGTATGCCTAGCACATTCGGCTTTCAGTTGCTGAAATTTTGAGCAATTACAATCGTGCCTCCTTTTTAAGGAAAGCCCCGTTCCTGCACCTATGCGCATCGGTCCTCATGACTTGCCGAACAACTTGTTCGTCGCCCCCATGGCGGGAGTGACGGACAGGCCATTTCGCCAGTTGTGCCGACGCTTTGGCGCGGGCTATGCGGTCAGCGAAATGGTCACCTCCCGCAAGGACTTGTGGCACACCCTCAAGACCAGCCGCCGTGCTGATCATCAGGGCGAGCCTGGGCCTATTGCGGTGCAGATTGCAGGCACAGAGCCGGGCATGATGGCCGAGGCCGCGGCCTACAACATCGACCGGGGTGCGCAGATCATCGACATCAACATGGGTTGCCCCGCCAAAAAGGTGTGCAACAAATGGGCAGGTTCCGCCTTGATGCAAGACGAGGCGCTGGCGCTGAGTATTGTTGAGGCCGTGGTGGCCGCTTGTGAGCCCAAGGGTGTGCCGGTGACTTTGAAAATGCGCACGGGCTGGTGCCAAAGCGAGAAGAACGCACTGACGATTGCACGCGCTGCTGAAAGCGCCGGCGTGCAAATGATCACGGTGCATGGCCGCACCCGCGAGCAAGGCTACAAAGGCGAGGCCGAGTACGACACCATTGCCGCTGTCAAAGCCGCGCTGCGCATTCCGGTGGTGGCCAATGGCGATATTGATTCCCCCGAAAAAGCCCGCCAGGTGTTGCAAGCTACGGGGGCGAATGCCTTGATGATCGGTCGCGCCGCACAAGGGCGACCCTGGATCTTTCGCGAAGTGGCCCACTACCTGGCCACGGGCACCCACCTGGCGCCACCCCTGGTGGCGGAGGTGCAAAGGGCCTTGCTCGAACACCTGCAAGACCACTATGGTTTGTATGGCGAGTACACCGGTGTGCGCTCGGCGCGCAAACACATTGGTTGGTATGTGAAATACCTGCCCGGTGGCGAGGCGTTTCGCTCGGCCATGAACGCGCTGGAAACCTCTGAGCAGCAGCTCGATGCAGTAAGCGCCTATTTTGAAGAACTGTCCCAACAGATGGACCGTTTGCCAGCGGTGCAGTGGCACCCGGCACTGGAGACGATGCAATGAACGAACCCATGAGCCTGGACGCCTGCGTGCGTGCCAACCTCGAAATTTATTTCCGCGACCTGGACGGCACCGAGCCTGCCAGCCTGCACGACATGCTGGTGCGTGTGGTCGAGAAACCTTTGCTTGAAGTGGTGATGCAGCGCGCAGGCCAGAACCAGTCGCGCGCAGCCGAATGGCTGGGACTGAACCGCAACACCCTGCGCAAGAAATTGATAGAGCATCAGCTCGCCAAATGATTTTTTACTTTCTAGACTTACAGGACCCTTCTTATGAAAGCTTTGATTTCCGTCTCCGACAAGACCGGTATTGTCGAACTGGCACAACAGCTGCACGCCTTGGGCGTGGGTCTGATTTCCACTGGCGGCACCGCCAAGCTGCTGGCCGACAAAGGCCTGCCCGTGACCGAAGTGGCCGAAGTGACGGGCTTCCCCGAAATGCTCGACGGCCGTGTGAAAACCCTGCACCCCAAGGTGCACGGTGGCCTGCTGGCGCGCCGCGACACGCCCGAGCACATGGCGGCGCTCAAGGCCCACAACATCGACACGATCGACCTGCTGATCGTCAACCTCTACCCCTTTGAAGCCACTGTGGCCAAACCCGGCTGCACGCTGGCCGATGCGATCGAGAACATCGACATCGGCGGCCCAGCCATGGTGCGCTCTGCCGCCAAGAACTGGAAAGACGTGGGCATCGTCACCGACGCCAGCCAATACGCCGACGTCATCGCTGAGTTGAAGACCAACGGCAAGCTGAGCGACCAACTGCGCTTCGCTTTGTCCGTGGCTGCGTTCAACCGCATCAGCCAATACGACGGCGCGATCAGCAACTACCTCTCCAGCGTGAACTTTGAAGCCGAAAAACTGAGCGAAACCTACGTGCCCGAGCGTGCCCAGTTCAGCGGCCAGTTCAACGAGCAATACGTGAAAGTGCAAGACCTGCGCTACGGCGAAAACAGCCACCAGCAAGCGGCTTGGTACCGTGACCTGGCGCCCGCTGCCGGTTCGCTGGCCACAGGCGTGCAGCTGCAGGGCAAGGAGCTGAGCTACAACAACATCGCCGATGCCGACGCGGCGTGGGAATGTGTGAAGAGCTTTGACACCTCGGCCTGTGTGATCGTCAAACACGCCAACCCCTGCGGCGTGGCCGTGGGCGCCAACCCCTTCGAGGCCTACAGCAAGGCCTTCCAGACCGACCCCACCAGCGCGTTCGGCGGCATCATCGCCTTCAACCGCCCCGTGGACAAAGCCGCTGCCGAAGCCGTGAGCAAGCAATTCGTCGAAGTGCTCATGGCCCCCGACTTCAGCGCCGAAGCCCTTGAAGTGTTCAAGAGCAAGGTCAATGTGCGCTTGATGAAAATCGCCCTGCCCGCCGACTACGGCAACGTACGCAACGCTTTGGAAACCAAGCGCGTGGGCTCGGGCCTCTTGCTGCAAAGCGCCGACAACCACGAACTGGCCCTGGCCGACTTGAAAGTGGTGACCGTCAAGCAGCCCACACCTGAAGAACTCAACGATTTGTTGTTCGCTTGGAAGGTCGCCAAGTTCGTCAAGTCCAACGCCATCGTGTTCTGCAAAAACGGCATGACCATGGGCGTGGGCGCCGGCCAGATGAGCCGCCTCGATTCGGCCCGGATCGCCAGCATCAAGGCCGAAGCCGCCAAGCTCAGCCTGCAAAACACCGTGGTCGCCAGCGATGCCTTTTTCCCCTTCCGCGACGGCCTCGACGTGGTGGTGGATGCAGGCGCCACCTGCGTGGCCCAGCCCGGCGGCTCCATGCGCGACCAGGAAGTCATCGACGCCGCCAACGAGCGCGGTGTGGCGATGGTGTTCACCGGTGTGCGTCACTTCCGTCATTGATTGAACCCTTTGAATTTTGATGCATTAAATCTCGTCCCCGCGCTGCAAAGCGCGGTGGCAAACATGGGCCTGTACGCGCCCACACCCATTCAGGCGCAGGCCATTGCGCCTGCATTGCAAGGTCGTGACGTGTGGGCCACTGCGCCTACGGGTTCAGGCAAGACGCTGGCTTTTGCCTTGCCGCTGGTGCAGCAGCATGTGCTGCACCCACGGCAAACCAACTTTCGTCGCCCGGTGCGCACGCTGGTGCTGGTGCCTACGCGCGAGCTGGCGGTGCAGGTGGGCGATGTTTTCACGCATCTGGGTTATCCGTTGGGACTCAAAGTGGCGGTGGTCTATGGTGGTGTGTCCATCAACCCGCAAATGATGGGCTTGCGCGGCGGGGCCGACATCGTGGTGGCCACGCCGGGGCGCTTGCTCGATCTGGTGGATCACAACGCCTTGCGCCTGCAGGACGTGCAGCACCTGGTCTTGGACGAGGCTGACCGCTTGCTCGACCTCGGCTTTGCCGACGAACTGCAACGCGTGCTGGCGCTGCTGCCCGTCAAGCGGCAGACGCTGTTGTTTTCGGCAACGTTTGCTGAAGATGTGCAAGCCTTGTCGCACGACCCGGTACGCATCACGGTACAAGCGCTGGAGGCGCAAGCGCCCGACATTCGCCAGCGCGCCATCGCGGTGGATGAGAAAAAACGCACAGCTTTGCTGCGTCACCTGATCGCCGAGAACGGCTTGAAGCGCGTGCTGGTGTTTGTGGCGACGCGCTACGCTTGCGAGCATGTAGCCGACAAGCTCTACAAGGCAGGCATTTACGCCACGGGTTTCCATGGCGAGATGAGCCAGGGTTCGCGCCAGCAGGTGCTCGACGAATTCAAGACCGGTCGCTGGGATGTGGTGGTGACCACCGATTTGGCCTCACGCGGCATTGATATTGCGCAACTGCCTGTGGTGGTCAACTACGACCTGCCGCGCTCGGCCACCGACTACACCCACCGCATTGGCCGTACCGGACGTGCAGGTGCCAGCGGCGATGCAGTGAGCTTTGTGACCGCGAAGGCGCAGCAGCACTGGGCGCTGATCCGCAAACGCGAAAAGCTGGATCTGGCGCTGGAGGTGGTGCCAGGCTTTGAGCCTACAGAAACGCCCGTGCAACCGTCGGCATTGAACGATGGCAAGGGCGGCATCAAAGGCAAGCGCCCGAGCAAGAAAGACAAATTGCGGGCTGCCCAAGCCCAAGCTCAAGCCCAGGGGCAAGGCTCGACGCCAAGCGATTAAGCCTCGCTGTCCTCGTCAGCCGTGTCCATGTCGCCAATCTGTTCGTATGCATGCGGCGCTGGCACGCGGATGCCGTGCTTGCTCAAGATTTCCACATACACAGAGGCTGCACCCGACTTGGCTGCGGCGTCCACAGCCTCAATCACGGCGCTGACGCGCACCCCTTGCGCGGTGTCTGCGCTGGTGCCGACTTTGCAGTCAAAGTCCCAAAAGTCTGCATCCACAGGCACAGGGCGGCTGCGTTCGCGTTTGAAATATTTGCGGATGTCGTGCTTGACGGCATCGAGCACGCGATCAGGGTGTTTGCCTTCAACGCTGAGGGGGTAGGTTTTTTTCATGTGGTCTCAACGTTTACAGGGTGGCAAAAACGTCGCTGGCCGCTTGCACCGTGGCGGTAATGTCGGCGTCGGTGTGAGCCGCGCTCACAAAGCCAGCTTCGTAGAGCGCGGGCGCAATGTACACACCGCGGTCGAGCAAGCCGTGGAACAGTTTGTTGAATTTCGGGCTGTCGCTGGTCATGACCTTGGCGTAGTTCTGCGGCAACTCGGGCAGCAAAAAGAAGCCAAACATGCCGCCTTGGCAGTCGGCGGCAAAGGACACGCCTGCTTTCGCGGCTGCACCTTTAAGGCCATCGACCAGACTTTGCGTTTTACCGCTCAGGCTGTCCCAGAAACCCGGTTTGGCAATTTCGCGCAGCGTCGCTAAACCGCAGGCCGTGGCCACTGGATTGCCGCTCAGGGTGCCCGCCTGGTACACCGGGCCGGTGGGGGCCAGCTGGCGCATGATCTCGCGCGGGCCGCCAAAGGCCGCCAACGGCATGCCGCCGCCAATGACCTTGCCCAGCACGGTGAGGTCGGGTTTGAAGCCAGGAATCAATTTGGCGTAGACGCTTTGCGCAGAGCCGAGCGCCACGCGGAAACCGGTCATCACCTCATCAAACACGAACAGTGCGCCGTGCTCGGTGCACAGCTCGCGGCAGCGCTTCATGAAGGGCACGCTGGCGCGCACAAAGTTCATGTTGCCTGCGATGGGCTCGATCATCACGCAGGCGAGTTCCTTGCCGTGCAGGGCAAAGGCTTCTTCCAGTTGCTCGATGTTGTTGTATTCGAGTACCAGCGTGTGCTGCACCACCTCGGGCGGCACGCCTGCGCTGGTCGGGTTGCCGAAAGTGGCCAGACCGGAGCCAGCCTTGACCAGCAGCGCGTCGGCGTGGCCGTGGTAGCAGCCTTCGAACTTGATGATCTTGCTGCGACCGGTGGCGCCGCGTGCCAGGCGTAGTGCACTCATGCCCGCTTCGGTGCCGGAGCTGACCAGACGCACCATCTCCATCGAGGGCACGTGCTTCAAAATTTCTTCAGCCAGCTCGATCTCGCGCTCGGTGGGCGCACCAAACGAGAAGCCGTCGAGTGCCGCTTTTTGCACGGCCTCAAGCACGGCGGGGTGGCCGTGGCCCAGGATCATGGGGCCCCAGGAGCCGATGTAGTCGATGTACTTTTGGCCGTTGGCGTCCCAGAAATAGGCGCCTTGGGCGCGTTGCACAAAGCGGGGTGTGCCGCCTACGGCGCGAAAGGCGCGCACGGGCGAGTTCACGCCGCCGGGGATGACGCTGGCGGCGCGGTCAAAAAGTTGTTGGTTGCGGTCGGTCATGGCAAAAAAGGATCAATGCTTGGTTTCGTTGAAAGGCACTTCAAAGAAGTCGGCACCAGGCGCCAGCGGTTTGCTGGGCTCTTCGGTCTCGTCTTCGGTTTCATCATCGGGTTGGGCCCAAAACAGACGGTCAGGCACGACTTGGCCCATGCCAGGGCGAAAGCCGTCGTCCAGGCAGTGGTCCAAATACACGAGCGCTTCGTGCGCGGCTTCGGGTAAATCCATGCCCGTGGCCAGCAGACCCGCCAGCGCAGCGGACACAGTGTCACCTGCGCCGCTGAACAGGGCTTCAATGCGCTCGAATTTTTCGTGGGCAAGCACGGTCTCGGGCGTGGCCAGCACGTTGTCGATGTGTTGCTCGGGAAGTGGCAAACCGGTGACCAGCACATAAGGCACACCCATTTCACTGGCAGCCTTGGCAATGTCGCGTGGTCCCGGGTTACGCTCGCCTTCCCAGTCGGGCAGCAGCCAACGACGCAGGGTGCTGTGGTGGCCCACCAGGACACTGGTTTGCGGCAGCATCAACTCACGAAAGGCGTCCAGGTAGTCGTCAATTTTTTCGTCATCCCACCAGGACAGGTTGGGCATGTAGGCCACCACGGGTACGCCATCGTAGTCATCGGCAATGCCTGCGACCAGCGCAATGATTTCGGGGGAGCCCAGAAAGCCCACCTTGATCACGCGCACCGGAATGTCTTCAGCAGCCGTGCGGGCCTGTTCGCCGACGGCATCTTCGTCAAAGGCGTAGAAGTCGTGAGTGGCGCTGGTGTCCCGAATGTAGGTGCCCGTCACGACCGGCAGGGTGTGAGCGCCTACCGAACCTGCGGCCAGCACATCACCCGACAGGCCGCCAGCACCGCTGGGGTCATTGGCGTTGAAAGCCATCACGCAGGCGACGCCTTGTTCGAGCTCGGACTCGTCAGGGGCGTTCGGATCGGCTTCAAAAAGAGAGGTATCGGTCATGTCGGAAAAGACGGGCAGGGTTCAGTGGGGCTTCATCCGGCGCGATGGGCACCCGATACAATCAAAATCATTCTATTCGACGAATTTTCAAGAGGACGGCATGGAATACAAGACGTGGATGTGTTTGATTTGTGGCTGGATTTATGACGAAGAGGCGGGTGACCCCGAGCACGGCATTGCGCCGGGTACCAAGTGGGAAGATGTGCCCATGAACTGGACCTGCCCGGAGTGCGCTGCGCGCAAGGAAGATTTCGAGATGGTGGCGATCTGATCGCCTCTTCCCAGACAAGCCGCCTGATCAGGCGGCTTTTTTCTTGACGACGGCGTAGCGCTCCAGGGTTTTTTCGCGGGCCTCTGCATGATCCACGATGGGGCGGGGGTAGGTTTTGCCCAGTTCGACGCCTGCAGCCTGCAGCTCCAGTGCGCCAGCCAGCCAGGGCGCGTGGATGGCCTTGACCGACAGGCCTGCCAGCTCTGGCAGGTAGCGGCGTATGAATTTGCCTTCGGAGTCGAACTTTTCGCTTTGGCTGACCGGGTTGAAGATGCGAAAGTAGGGCTGTGCATCGCAGCCGCTGGAGCTGGCCCACTGCCAGCCGCCGTTGTTGGCCGAGAGGTCAAAATCGTTGAGGTGTGTGGCGAAATATTTTTCGCCCCAGCGCCAGTCCACCCCCAGGTCTTTGCACAAAAAGCTGGCCACGACCATGCGCAGGCGGTTGTGCATGTAGCCGGTCTGGTTGAGCTGGCGCATGGCCGCGTCCACCAAGGGGTAACCGGTGCGGGCCTGGCACCAGGCGTCAAACAGTTTGTGGCCGTGCGGGCCATGGTCCCAATGGATGGCGTCGTAATCGCGCTTGAAGCTCTCGCCTGCGCCCACGTGCGCAAAGTTGGCCAGCACCTGCACATAAAAGTCGCGCCAGATCAGCTCCGACAGCCAGACCGCTGCGCCAGCGCTGCCCGCCTGACTGCGTTCGTGCGCCATGCGGGCCAGTTGCCGGATGGACACGGTGCCAAAACGCAGATGGGTGCTCAGGTAGCTGGGGCCCTTCAGGCAGGGGTAGTCGCGGGTGCGGTCATAGGCGTCGATACGCGCGGCAAAGTCCTGCAGCAGGGCTTGGCCGCCGCTTTCGCCGCAGGGCAAATGCAGGGTGTGCAGGTTGCTGGGCTCAAAGTCCAGGTCGCTTAAGGTGGGCAGGGTTGACGGCCACTGTGCCGGGCGTGCGGCGAGCCGGTTCAGATCGCGTTCGCTGGGGTAGGCCTTGAGGTAGAAGTCGTTGACCTTTTTGAGCCAGGCATTTTTGTAGGGTGTGAACACCGAGAACGCGGTGCCCGCCTGGGTCATGATTTCCTGGCGCTCGAAAATCACATGGTCTTTGCAGGTGTGCAGCGAGATGCCATGGTCGGCCAGGTGGCCTCGGACCTTGTGATCCCGTGCCTGGGCCAGAGGTTCGTCGTCATGGGCGCAAAACACGGCCTGCACGCCCAGTTGTTGCGCCAGGGCAGGCAGGGTCCGGCTGGCCGGGCCATGCAGAGCCAGTAGTCCGGTGTCGTCACGCTTGCTGACAGTCCTCAGGTTTTGGTCCAACTCGGTGACGGCTGCATGGATAAAGTCCACGCGCCGGTCCTGCCGGGGCAGGGGGTCGAGAATCTCGGTGTCAAACACAAAGGCCACGTGCACCCGTTGGCAGTGGCGCAGGGCCAGGTACAGCGCCGAATTGTCGTGAAGGCGCAAATCGCGTCTGAGCCAGACCAATCCCGAGGTGTAAGAGGCTGTCATAGGTGAGGAGGGCTCCCGTTAAAATCCGTGCATGACCGCTGATTCTGCCTCCATTGACCTGACGCATCATTTTTTGATCGCCATGCCCACATTGGAGGATTCGCTTTTTGCCCGATCGGTGGTGTACATGTGCGAGCACAACGCTCATGGGGCCATGGGACTGATCATCAACAAGCCCACCGAGCTGAACTTGGCACAACTGTTTGCCAAATTGGATTTGCCCTTGCATCGCGAGGACCTGCGCGATGCCCCAGTGCTTCACGGCGGCCCTCTGCAACCCGAACGTGGTTTTGTGCTCCACGAGCCCATGGCCATTCCGGTTTCCGCAGAAGAGCAAGCGCCTTTGTATGCCTCAACCTTGAAAGTCAAAAACGGCCTGGAATTGACCACCTCACGCGATGTGCTCGAAGCCCTTGGTGGTGGAGGCGGTCCTCGCCAAGTGGTCATGACCTTGGGCTACGCTTCCTGGGGTGAGGGACAGCTGGAATCCGAATTGGCCGAAAACGCCTGGCTGACTGTACAGGCCGATCCTGCCACCGTGTTTGAGGTGCCGCTGGCGCAGCGCTACGAGCATGCGCTGGGTTTGCTGGGCCTGAAAAGCTGGATGTTGTCGTCCGAGGCGGGTCACGCATGATGGATGTGCCAAACACCCAGCAGATGTTTCTGGCTCTGGACTATGGTCTCAAGCGCACCGGGGTGGCCGTAGGTAACCGCATGTTGCGCACCGCCACGCCGCAAGGCACGATTGCAGCAGAAGGCGATGCGCGGTTTGCCAAAATTGCCGAGCGACTGAAAGAGTGGCAGCCCGACGCGCTGGTGGTGGGCGTGCCCACGCACCCCGATGGCGGCGAACACGAAAACACCTTGCGCGCCCGCAAATTTGCCCGCCAGCTGCGCGGCCGCTTTGGCTTGCAGGTGCATGAAGTGGATGAACGCTACACCACCACCGAGGCACATAGCCTGGGTGCGCGTGATGCGGACGCTGCCGCGGCAGCCATCATCCTGGAACAGTTTTTAAGGAGTTTGCCGTGAGTGCTTTGGCCCTGAATGCAGAGGCGTTGTACCAGGAGTTGCTGGCCGGTGTTCGGCGCATGAGTCATGCGAACACGCGCCTTGTTGGCATCACCTCGGGTGGGGCCTGGTTGGCCGAGCGTTTGCAACGCGACCTGGGTCTGGCCGGTGAGCCCGGTCAAGTGTCCTCAACCATGCACCGCGACGACTATGCCCAGCGTGGCCTGTCCAGCGGAGGCCAAACGCTGCTGCCTTTCGAGGTGGATGGCGCCGACATTCTGGTGCTTGACGATGTGCTTTACACCGGCCGCACGCTGCGCGCTGTGCTCAACGAGATTTTTGACTACGGCCGCCCACGTCAGGTGCAACTGGCCGTGCTGGTCGACCGTGGCGGTCGCCAGCTGCCGGTGCAGGCCGATTTTGCGGCGGCACGTGTCAGCCTGCCCGACACCCAAACCCTGTCGCTGGCCCGGGATGAAGCCGGTGCTTTCAGCTTCCAGGTGCAAACCCGATGACGGCCGCGGACTGAGGTGAACATGCTCTACAAACGCAACAACCCCCAACTCAACAAAAACGGCGAGCTGATCCATCTGCTCTCCACTGAGGGTCTGTCCAAGGACATCCTCACCCACATCCTGGACACGGCGGCTAACTTCGTCAGCGTCAACGACCGCGAAGTCAAAAAGGTGCCGTTGCTGCGCGGCAAAAGTGTGTTCAACCTGTTCTTCGAGAACAGCACCCGCACCCGCACCACCTTCGAGATTGCGGCCAAGCGCCTGTCGGCTGACGTGATCAACCTCGACATTGCGCGCTCCTCGGCCAGCAAGGGCGAGAGCCTGCTCGACACCATTGCCAACCTGAGCGCCATGGCCGCCGATATTTTTGTGGTGCGCCACAGCGAGTCCGGTGCGCCGTACCTGATCGCCCAACATGTCGCCCCGCATGTGCATGTGGTCAATGCTGGCGATGGCCGTCACGCCCACCCCACCCAGGGCTTGCTGGACATGTTCACCATCCGGCACTACAAGAAAGATTTTTCCAACCTCACCGTGGCCATCGTGGGCGATGTGCTGCACTCGCGCGTGGCCCGCTCGGATATCCATGCGCTGACCACCCTGGGTTGTGCCGAAGTGCGTGTGGTGGGCCCCAAAACCCTGGTGCCTTCGGACATGGCACACATGGGTGTGCGGGTGTTCAACAACCTGGAAGAAGGCATCAAGGGCTGCGATGTGGTCATCATGCTGCGCCTGCAAAACGAGCGCATGAGCGGTGCGCTGCTGCCCTCCAGCCAGGAATATTTTGAGAGCTTTGGCCTCACACCCGAGAAGCTGCAACTGGCCAAGCCCGATGCCATCGTCATGCACCCTGGCCCGATCAACCGTGGCGTTGAAATCGACTCTGCAGTGGTGGACGGCCAACAAAGCGTGATCTTGCCGCAGGTGACTTTTGGCATCGCGGTGCGCATGGCGGTGATGAGCATTGTTGCGGGGAATGAAGCATGAAAATCCTGATTCAAAACGGTCGCGTCATCGACCCCGCCAGTGGTCTGGACAAAGTGGCCGATGTGTCCATTGCTGCGGGCCGAATTGTCGGCATCGGGCAAACGCCCACCGACTTTGTCCCTAACCGCACGGTGGACGCTAAGGGCTGCATTGTTGCGCCGGGCCTGGTGGATTTGGCCGTGCGCCTGCGCGAGCCGGGCCACGAGCATGAAGGCATGCTCGAATCCGAAATGGCCGCAGCCGTGGCCGGTGGCGTGACCAGCCTGGTCTGCCCGCCTGACACCGACCCGGTGCTCGACGAGCCCGGCCTGATCGAAATGCTGCGCCACCGCGCCGAAAAGCTGCACCAGTCGCGCGTGTTGCCCTTGGGCGCACTGACGCGAGGACTCAAAGGCGAAGTGCTGACTGAAATGGGTCAGCTGACCGAAGCGGGTTGTGTGGGGTTCTCTCAAGCTGAAGTGACGCTCGCCAACACCCAGGTCATGCAGCGCGCCTTCCAGTACGCCAGCACTTTTGGCTACACCGTCTGGTTGCGGGCGCAAGACCACTTTCTGGGCAAAGGCGTGGCCGCCAGTGGTCCGCTGGCCACGCGCATGGGCTTGTCGGGTGTGCCGGTCATGGCCGAAACCATTGCCCTGCACACCATTTTTGAACTGATGCGCTCGACCGGTGCTCGCGTGCACTTGTGCCGCATCAGCAGCGCGGCGGGGGTTGAGCTGGTGCGCCAAGCCAAGGCCGAAGGCCTGAAGGTCTCGTGCGATGTCAGCATCAACTCCCTGCACCTGACTGATGTGGACATGGGTTACTTTGACAGCCGTGCCCGTCTGAACCCGCCGCTGCGCCAGCAGCGTGACCGCGACGCGCTGCGCGCTGCCTTGGCCGATGGCACCATCGATGCGTTGGTGTCTGACCACACCCCGGTGGATGAAGATGCCAAAGCCCTGCCTTTTGCCGAAGCCGAGCCCGGTGCGACCGGGGTCGAGCTGCTCTGGAGTCTGGCCCTGAAATGGGGGCAGGAACAAGGCGTGCCGCTGGTCAAGGTGCTTGAATGCCTGACAGCGGCGCCGGCAGCCCTGCTTGACGGCGCGGTCAAACACCTTCAGGGCGCCTTGGGGCGCTTGGAGGTGGGCGGCATGGCCGATGTGGTGCTGCTGAGCGAACAGGGTCATTGGGCGGTGCAAGCCCAGTCCTTGCGCAGCCAGGGCAAGAACACGCCCTTTGAAGGCTACGAGCTGCCCGGACGTGTGCGCATGACCGTGGTAGGTGGCCATATCGCCTTCGAGGCGAACTGAGGGCGGACACCATGCGCCGCGACCTGGTGGCCAGCTGGCGTTTGATGCGCGGAGCGGCCCATGTGCTGCGCGGCTGGTGGACGGTGCGGGTGCGTTTTCCGGGATGGTCTGAAGCCCAGCGCGAGCAAGCGGTGCAAGCCTGGGCCCAACGACTGCTGCAGCTTTGGGGCATTGAACTGCACACCCAGGGGCAGGCGCATCAGCAGGGAGCTGCCTTGCTGGTCAGCAACCATATTTCCTGGCTGGACATCGTGGTCATGCATGCCAGTCGACACTGCCGCTTTGTCTCCAAGTCCGATATTCAACGCTGGCCCGTGGTGGGCACCTTGGCCACCAGTGCCGGGACTCTTTACATTGAACGGCGCAGTCGCCGCGATGCCCATCGCATGGTGCGAGACGTTGGCGAGGCCATGCGCAATGGCGATGTGGTGGCTGTTTTTCCCGAGGGAACGACCAGCAATGGTCTGGATGTCTTGCCCTTTCATGCCAACCTGATCGAGGCCGCCTTGCTGGCGCAGGCGCCAGTGCAACCCCTGGCCTTGCAGTTCGTGGACAGGCATTCCGGTCAACCCTCACGAGCGGTGTGTTATATCGAAGACGATACCTTGATCGGTTCGGTCTGGCGCACCTTGCGTTCGCCGGGCATTGTGGCCAGGGTGTACTGGGGGTGTGCCGAGCAGGACCAGGGACGGGACCGACGCCGATGGGCCGCAGATCTGCGTCAGGAGGTTGTGCGCCTGAGGCAACAGTCATCTTTGTAAAGGTCTGTTTGGCCCTCCTCTTCAAATCAGGGACAATTCAAGACTTTCTTGTCATCCACGAGAGCGTCACCATGGTCAAACAGGCCAAAGCATCCGCTGAAGACACTGCCATCGCAGAGTCCGAAGAGGTTTTCGAAAAAGCTGCCGAAATGTTCCGGGTCATGTCGGCCCCGATGCGTCTGCGCATCGTCAGTGCCCTTTGCAACGGCGAAAAAAACGTCGGTGAGCTGATCGCCGAGGTCAACACCACGCAGCCCAACATGTCTCAGCACCTCAATACCCTTTACCAGGCCGGGGTCTTGGGCAAGCGTCGCGACGGTGTGCAGATTTATTACCGCATCATCAACGAGCGTGTGGTCACTCTGTGCCGTGCGGTGTGCGTTCAAATCGCCTCTGAAATGTAAGGTGCTTCGGTCGCGGGTTTTTACTGTGACGAAAGTGCTGAGGTGTTCCTACCATTTGTCCATAAGGAGTGACTGATGAAGAAACTGTTTTTGCTGTCGGCTGGTTTGTTGGCCACAACCCTGTCTTTTGCCCAGATCAAAGTGGCGTACCACTTGACCGATGGCCTGCCTCAGGCTGCCAGAGCCATGAACAACATTCGCAACCACCTCAATGCGGATCCCACGGCCAAGATCGTCGTGGTGACCCATGGCAGCGGCATTGATTTCCTGCTTGACGGTGCACAGGCACCCAACGGTTCTCCCTTTGCAGGCAATGTCAGTGACCTGGCCAGCAAGGGCGTGGAGTTTCGGGTGTGCAACAACACCCTGGTCTCGCGCAACATCAGCAAAGACAAGCTGGTGATGGAGGCAGTGGTGGTGCCCTCTGGCGTGGCCGAGGTGGCCAAGCTTCAGGCCAACGAACGTTTCGTTTACCTCAAGCCCTGAGCGTTCTTGATTGACACGACCTGTCGCGTGCTCAAGGCACGCGCAGGCCGTTTCCGGGATCGATGTTCACAGGGTGCTGATGAGGCTGATGAGGCTGATGTTCAGTGCTGTCCATCAGACGATCTGTCAGGCCTGCGCCAATCCACATACCGACCAAACTGAGCCAGGCGGTGATCGCAAAAATCGAGCCGCCCGTCACACCCGCACCCACAGCGCAACCCCCCGCCAGCATGGAGCCAAAGCCCATGAAGATGGCGCCCACAATGTAGCGGCGCATGCTGTAGCCGTCCTTGAAGCCTTCCAGCTTCCACTCACGTCCCAAGACAGCCCCCAGGAATGAGCCCAGAAACACTCCGGGCATCAGACCAAACCCAAAGTCCAGACCAGGCGCTGGCCATTTCACCACACGCATCAGCCAGTCAGCCGAAGGACCGCTGAATGTCACGCCCTGGATCTGGGCTTCGCCAAATGTTTCAGTGGCGACCCACTGCGTCAGGCCCCAGGCCAAGGCCACGCTCAGGCCGGTGCCGATGCCTCCAATCCACATCCAGAAGCTGCGTTTGGGGCTGTACCAGGCAAAGTACAAAGCGGCCAGCAGCCAGATGCCACCCATGGCCAGACCAAAGCCATGGCCCACACCCAAACGGGCCAAAAGGTCACGCGAGGGGCCGCCCTCTACAAGCCACCAGCTGCTGATTTCAAGGCGCAAGGGCGACAAAGCCCCCGACAAGGCGGACTGAGCCGCCACCGCAAAAATCAGCCCCGAGAGCAGGGCGCGCAAATTGCCATTGGCCGACAGCACCAGCAAGCGACTGGCGCAACCGCGGGTCAGAATCATGCCGGCACCAAAAATCAGCCCCCCGACCAAGGCTCCGGACAGACTGCCGGTGCTGGCGATCTGGCGTGCCGAGCTGGTGTCCAGCCAACCCAGCAGGATCATGGCCTGTACGGCAATCACGGCGGAAGAAAATGCCAGCAGCCAGACGATCAGCTTTTCGCCGAATTTGCGGTGCCAGAACTCGATGACAGCTGCCCGCAGGCAAAACTTGGAGCGTTGCCCCATGAAACCAAACATCAGCCCTGCGCCAGCTCCAGCGACCGCCAGCACCCAATCGTGTCCGTAGGATTCCACCCATTGCGCCATGGACATGGCCTGCTCCATTCGTCTATCCGTGAATACGGATGCAATCGTACGCGCGTGGTGCTGACGTCAGATTGACGTACCTCAAGATTTGATGGGTCTCAAACGGACCAGCCCAAGGCTTTGTGTGCCCGCCAGGTCAGGGCGGCCCCCAGCCAGATGGAGAGCAGGGTCAGCCAGGCGCTCACGGCAAAAATGGAGCCCCCGCTCATGCCGGCGCCGATCGTGCACCCTCCCGCCAGGACCGCACCAAATCCCATGAAGACGGCGCCGATCATGTAATGGCCCAAACGGTTTTCTGTCTTGAAGCCTTCGAACTTGAAGTCGCGCCCCAGCAGTGCCCCCAAAAAGGCCCCTGCAAAGGTGGCCGGCAACAAACCACTCTCGAAGCCAAAGCTGGCGGCGCTGTCGCTGGACAACACGCGCATGAGCCACTCGGCCGACGGGCTGCTGTAGGTCAGACTTTGCACGGCAATGGCTTCAAAGGACTGGCTCGCCACCGCCTGGGTAAAGCCCCAGGCCAGCGCCACGCACAAGCCCGCGCCCGAGGTCATGAGACCCAAGCCCCAGCGGCCACGGTGGTGCCGTGAAAACAGCACGAGTGCGGAAACCAGCATGAGCAGTCCCACAACGGAGCCCATCCAGGGTGCAGCGCCCAGCAAATGAAGCACGTTTCTATCCGGGCCGGGGTCGACCTGCCATAGTCCTGCCAAGCTGCGACGCAAGGGCGCCAGCCAGCCACCAATACTGGCCTGTACAGCGACGGCAAAAACCAGCCCGGCCAACAAGGCACGCAAATTGCCCTGGCCCGACAACACAATCATGCGACCTGCACACGCTTTGGCCAGCACCATGCCCATGCCAAACAACAAGCCCCCCAACACAGCACCCGAATAACTGCCGGGCTGAGCGATGAAGCGGCTGACCTCCGGCTGCAAGCCACCCATCAAAACCAGCAGCTGCACAGCCAGGACGGCAACGGCAAAGCCCAGCCACCACACACTGGTGCGCAGGGCCGGTTGGCGCTCGCAGCATTCGAGCACGGCTGCGCGTGCACAATAACGCGAACGCTGCGCCAGCAGGCCAAACAGGAGACCAATCACCAAGCCGCCGATGGCCAGCACGTGACGGTCACCAAAGCGCTCGATCGAGCTTGCGAGAAATTCCATCATCACGAATAATTCAGTGTTTTCTTATATAAAAAGTCTGCCTTGCAGGCAGCCCTCTATTGTCGGGGTTTTCAGGAAGGTTTGGGCATGAGCATGGCTTTAGGCATTGGGCGTATGTGGCTTCGCCAATTCGGGCTTGCGCTGATGGGTGCCTTGCTTTGGACGGGTGCTGCACAAGCTGCCCCCGACGCTCCTTTGCCTGCTTCTGTTTCCCTGTCCAAGGAGCTGGCGCAGGCCCTGCAAAGACAAGAGCCCCTGGTCGTCATGGTCAGCCTGGAGAACTGCCCGTTTTGCCGTATTTCCCGCCGTAGCCACCTGAACCCGATGTGGAAGGCCGGGTTGCCCATTGTCCAGGTGGACATGCGCTCAAACGCCATGACTGAAGACTTTGCCGGCAAGAGCGTGACGCACGATCAAATGGCGCGGCGCTGGCAGACCAAAGTGGCGCCTACTTTGCTGTTCATTGGTCCCGGTGGCAAAGAGGTGGCCGAGCGCATGGAGGGAACCTATTTGCCGGATTTTTATGGCCCCTACCTGCAAGAGCGCCTGGTGCAGGCGCGCAAAGCCCTTTGAGTCATGATGCAGATCAAGGCGTGATAAATTTCCGCATCGCCCCAATATCGCCTACCAGGTGAACGTCTCAGAGGCACCCGCAGTGATACCCATCAAAATTGAATCCGCCTGGAAAGGCACATCGGACTGCCGCAGTTGTGGCATCCGTGACATGGTGCTTTTTGCAGACCTCAATGAGCAGGACTTCAGTCTGATCCATTCGCCCATTGACGACTTGTCTTTCCCCGCCGATGAAGTGATCTACACCGAAGGCGAACAGGCGCTGGGCTTGTTCACGCTGCGCAAGGGCATGGTCAAACTGGTACGTTCCACGAGTGACGGGCGAGAGCGCATCGTGCGTGTGTTGCGTTCTGGCGATGTGTTGGGCCTCGAAGCACTGGCTACAGCGCATTACGACAGCGAGGCCGTGGCCCTGACCGAGGTGAGCGTGTGCCGCATTCCGCTGTCGGTGATCCACAACCTGTCGGCCAATTCACCCCGCATGCACATGCGCCTGATGCAAAAGTGGCAACAAGCCCTCAAGGACGCGGATGACTGGCTGGCCGAGCTCAACTTTGGCACAGCTCGTCAGCGCGTGGCTGGGCTGGCCCTGAAAATGCGCGATCCGGATGCGCCCAAAACCACCTCGTTTTTTGCCCGTGACGACATGGGCGCCATGCTTGACCTCAAGCTTGAAACCGTCAGTCGCGAAATCAGCGCGCTGGTGCGTGACGGCGCCTTGACCCCGCTGGACAAGCAAGGCCGTCGCTACGAAATTTCCAACGAACGCTTGCTCATGGATTGACGCTTTCGTGCGCAGACAGGCCGGGCCATAAAGGCCCAAACCTGGCAGCCAGATAGCCCTCGGCCTGCTCGAGCATGAAGTAGCGAAACGCTTCGGCTGCGGGCGAAAGCATTTTGGACTGGGTGTGTACCACGTTCCAGGCGCGCACCACCGGCGCGTCCCTGACGTCGAGCACATGGATCAAGCCTTGCTCAATCTCCAGCCCAATCGTGTGCAGCGACACAAAGCCCAGACCCAATCCCGCCATCACGGCTTGCTTGAGCGTTTCGTTGCTGTGCAACTGCATCTTCAGTCGCGGCTCGACATGGTGATCTTCAAAAAACTTTTCCATGGCCACGCGGGTGCCTGAGCCCGGTTCGCGCACGATGAAGTCATAGGGGCGCAAGTCTTCTACCGTCAGCGGCCCACGTTCGACCAAAGGGTGGTCGGGCGCACATACAAACACATGCGGGTGGGCCGCGAAAGGTTCGGCGCGGGTTTGCAATTCTTTGGGTGGGCGGCCCATCACGGCAACATCCACTTCGTTGGCCTGCAACATGCGCACCAGCTGCTCGCGGTTGCCCATGGACAGACGAATGTCCACGCCGGTGTGCTTGCGGCGAAAGTCGGCCAGCATGCGCATCATGAAGTACTTGGCCGTGCTGACCATGCCGATGGTCAGCACCCCGGTTTCGGCGCGCTGCAAGCGGGCGGCCGCATCTTCGGCGTCCTTGACCGTGGCCAGAATCTTGCGGGCATAAACCAGCATGTATTCGCCCGCGGTCGTCAGGCTCACCTTCTTGCCGGCGCGCTCGAACAGGGGCATGCCCACATGCCCTTCCAGCTCCTTGATCTGCATGGTCACGGCTGGTGGCGTCAGGTGCAGGCTTTCGGCGGCGCGCACAAAACTGAGGTGGCGGGCGACCTCGTTGAACACCCGCAATTGGCGGAAGGTGGCGTTTTTCATTCAGTAATAAATTAATTAGACGTCTATTAAGTTTGAATTTACCTTATCGAAGAAGATTTTTAAAGTCCGTACATCCCCTGATATCCAGGACCACTCAAGGAGACACACATGGACCAAAGCGCACGTTATTCAGACCTGAGCCTGAAAGAAGACGAACTCATCGCCGGCGGCAGCCACATTCTGGTCGCCTACAAAATGAAGCCCAAAAGCGGCTACGGCTACCTGGAAGCCGCCGCCCACTTTGCGGCCGAGTCTTCCACCGGCACCAACGTCGAGGTGAGCACCACCGACGAATTCACCAAGGGTGTGGACGCGCTGGTCTACTACATCGACGAAGCCAGCGAGGACATGCGCATTGCCTACCCGCTGGACCTGTTCGACCGCAACATTACCGACGGCCGCATGATGCTGGTGTCCTTCCTGACCCTGGCGATTGGCAACAACCAGGGCATGGGCGACATCGAGCACGCCAAGATGATCGATTTCTACGTGCCCCCTCGCGTCATCCAGCTGATGGACGGCCCCAGCAAGGACATCTCTGACCTCTGGCGCGTCTTGGGCCGCCCCATCCAGGACGGTGGCTACATTGCCGGCACCATCATCAAACCCAAGCTGGGCCTGCGCCCCGAGCCCTTTGCCAAAGCGGCTTATGAGTTCTGGTTGGGCGGCGACTTCATCAAGAACGACGAACCCCAAGGCAACCAGGTCTTCTCGCCCATGAAGAAGACCATTCCCCTGGTCTACGACGCCATGAAACGTGCGCAAGATGAAACCGGCCAAGCCAAGCTGTTCTCGGCCAACATCACCGCCGACGACCACTATGAAATGTGCGCCCGCGCCGACTTCATTCTGGAAACCTTTGGCCCTGATGCCGACAAAGTGGCCTTCCTGGTGGACGGCTATGTGGGTGGTCCCGGCATGATCACCACCGCCCGCCGCCAATACCCCAACCAATACCTGCACTACCACCGCGCTGGCCACGGTGCGGTGACCAGCCCCAGCGCCAAGCGCGGCTACACCGCCTTTGTGCTGGCCAAAATGAGCCGCTTGCAAGGGGCCTCCGGCATCCACGTGGGGACCATGGGCTTTGGCAAGATGGAAGGCGAGAACGACGACAAGATCATTGCCTACATGATCGAGCGCGACGAGTGCCAAGGGCCGGTCTACTTCCAGAAGTGGTACGGCATGAAGCCCACCACGCCCATCATCTCGGGCGGCATGAACGCGCTGCGCCTGCCTGGCTTCTTCAAAAACCTGGGCCACGGCAACGTCATCAACACCGCCGGTGGCGGCTCGTATGGCCACATCGACAGCCCCGCGGCTGGGGCCATCTCGCTGCGCCAGTCGTACGAGTGCTGGAAGTCGGGCGCCGACCCCATCGAATACGCCAAGCAGCACAAAGAGTTTGCGCGCGCCTTCGAGTCTTTCCCCAAAGACGCCGACGCGCTCTACCCCGGTTGGCGCGAAAAGCTGGGCGTGCACAAGTAAGTACCAAAGTCAGGAGGCCGCATGTCCAACGCCCCCCACTATTTGCCGCAAGGCGACGAAGTGGCCTTGTACCAGGCCGCCTACGCCGCGCGCCTGCCCGTCATGGTCAAGGGGCCCACGGGCTGCGGCAAGTCGCGCTTTGTTGAATACATGGCGCACCAGCTGGGCAAGCCATTGATTACCGTGGCTTGTAACGAAGACATGACCGCCTCCGACCTGGTGGGCCGCTACCTGCTCGACGCTCAAGGCAGCCGCTGGGTCGATGGGCCGCTGACCCAAGCGGCCCGCACCGGCGCCATTTGCTATCTGGACGAAGTGGTGGAAGCGCGGGCCGACACCACGGTCGTCATCCACGCGCTGACCGACCACCGCCGCAGCCTGCCCATCGACAAAAAAGCCGAAACCGTGCAGGCACACCCGGACTTTCAGCTCGTCATCTCCTACAACCCCGGCTACCAGAGTTTGATGAAGGACCTCAAGCCCTCCACCAAACAGCGCTTTGTGGCCTTCGAGTTTGACTACCCCGAGCAGGCGCAAGAAGTGGCCATCTTGCAAGGCGAAACCGGCATCGCAGCCGAACCTGCCGCCACGCTGGTGGCGCTGGCCCACACCGCCCGCAACCTCAAAGGCCACGGCCTGGTCGAAGGCGTGTCCACCCGCTTGCTGGTGTACGCCGCGCAGCTGATGGCGCAAGGCGTCGAACCCAAAGCCGCCTGCCGCATGGCGCTGGTGTGGCCCATCACCGACGACGCAGACATCCGGCAAAGCCTGGACCATGCCATTGAAGCCCTCTGGGCCTGATGCGCCCGACTTTTCCGACCCCCGCTGGCTCAGCGCCTGGCGCGAGCTGGACTGCCGCTTGCCCGGTGTGCAATCCGTGTTTGAAGCCTGCGCCGACAGCACGCTCGATCGGCTGACCGAAGCCCAGCAACACGGCCTGTGGGGTGCCGGCCGCCAGCTGGGCAAGATGGGCCGTGGGGCCGCGCCCGTCATGGCCTGGCTCACCCACTGGCCCGAGGTGGTGGTGCTCATGGGCGACGAGGCTTTGGACGATGTACTGGCGCTGGTCCACGCCATGAACCGCTCGCCCAACAGCGCCGCCATTGCGCCCATGCTGGGCAGCCTGGCCACCGCCGCCAAACGCTTGGGCGCGGCCGACGGCTTGCGCCAATACCTGCAGCTGGTGCAGCAGTTCATGCAGCAAACCACTGGCTCCATCCACGGTCACCAGCAAACCCTGCCCAGCCCCGGCCTGGTGCCGCTGCTGGAGCAAGTGCCGCGCTTGCTGCAACTGCTGTCGCTCGCGGGCCTGCGCCGCTGGGTCGAGCACGGCGCACGCGTGCACCGCCAACACCCCCAGCACCAGGCCGACTACTTTGGCCTGGTCAGCGACGACAGCATCGCCATGCTGCAACGCCAGCGCCACGGCACTTTGCTGGTTGATGTGCAGCGCACCTTGAACATGAGCCTGCAAGCCCTGTGCGAGCTGGATGTGCCGCTCGTGCCCCTCACCGGCGAAGACGCTGGCGCAGGCCGTGTGTCGCCCGCCTTGCAAAAAGATGCCTCGAAAACAGCTGAGCACACCAGCCTCGGCCTGCCCGACGTGCTCGAACCCCTGCACGGCGTGGACGCGCTCACCCGCTACCGCCTCATGCTGCTGCACGCCGCAGGCCACCACGCATGGTCGGGCCAATGCGTGGCCGACAACTGGAGCCCCGCGCAGCGCCTGGCGGTGGAGTGGTTTGAAGACGCCCGCATTGATCGCCTGCTGCTGCAGCGCTGGCCCGGCCTGCGTTCGCCCATGCTGGCCTTGCTGCCGCCGGTGCAAGAGGGCGCCTGCGACGAAGCGCACTTTGCCTGCCTGCGCCATCGCCTGGCCGTGTTCAACCGCGCCGTGCTGGACGCGCGCTTCGCTGCGCAAGACCCCACGCTGCAGGGCTTTGTGCGTGAATTTGAAGCCGCCATGCAAGCCAAGGCCAACACTTCAACCATGGCCGAGCTGGCCCTGCGCTTTGTGGCCCGCACCCGCCGCCAAAGCGACCAGCAACCCAGCGTGTTTTTTGAAGGCACGCAACTCGATTGGCGCGATGACAACCGCCACCTCTGGCGCTTCATTGAAGATGGCGACGAAGAAGACACCCAAGCCACGCCCCGCAACGACGCCCCGCACGAGCTGCACAGCCTGCCCCCGCGCCTGTACCCCGAGTGGGACTGCCACAGCCAAAGCGAGCGGCCCGACTGGGTCAAGGTCTACGAATACCTGCACCCCAGCGGCCACGCCAGCGACATTGACCGCCTGCTCGACCAACACAGCGGCCTGCGCCGCCGCCTGCAAAAAGTGCTGGACCGCCTGAAGCCCCAAGGCCGCGAACGCCTGCGCCGTCTGGAGCAAGGCAGCGAGCTCGACCTCGATCTGGCCCAACAAGCGCTGATTGACCTGCGCAGCGGCCACACGCCCGACGGCCGCGTGCAACAACACTGGCGCAGCAACAGCCGCGACGTGAGCGTGCAACTGGTCATGGACCTCTCGGCCTCGCTGGCCGAGCGCGTGCCCGGCAGCGAACACACCGTGCTGCAAGTGAGCCAAGCCGCCGTGGCCATTTTGGGCTGGACGCTGGCGCAGCTGGGCGACGCGCTGGCGCTGGGCGGCTTTCATTCCAACACCCGGCAAGAGGTGCGCTACATGCACCTCAAAGGTTTTAACGAGCCCTGGGGCGCAGAAGTCAAAGGGCGGCTGGCGGCCATCGAGCCCGCGTACTCCACCCGCCTGGGCGCCGCCCTGCGCCACGGCGCACGCCCGCTGGTGCAACGCGCCAGCAGCCGCAAACTGCTCCTGGTGTTGACCGACGGCGAACCCGCCGACGTGGACGTGAGCGACCCCGACTACCTGGCCCAAGACGCCCGCCAAGTCGTGCGCGAGCTGGAGGCCCAAGGCGTGTTTGTGTGGTGCATCCAGCTGCACCCCGCGCACGAAGAGAGTGTGCGTACCGTGTTTGGCGAGCACTACACGCTGGTGGACCGCATCGAGCGATTGCCGCAGGTTTTGGCAGGGTTGTTTTTGAGGTTGACGCGTTAAAAGTTGTTTACATGACTTGGCTAGACTCGCTGCATGACTGATTCATTATTTGGCTTCGGGCGCCGCATGCCCGACTACGCCGTCCCTGTTCTGAATGAGCGCGCTGTGCGTGCTGGAGCGGGCATCTTGTTTTTCCTGGCCATGGTGTCGTTCATGAACGCCTGGCTGCTGGGCAACTTTGCGCCCACGCGAGTGTTTGTGGTGGCGTTCTTGATCGATTTTTCGCTGCGCCTGTTTGTCAACCCGCGCTTTGCGCCCAGCCTGGTGCTGGGCCAGTGGATGGTGCGCAAGCAGCAGCCCGAGTGGACCGGCGCACCGCAAAAGCGTTTCGCATGGGCTATTGGTTTTGTGCTGGCGCTGACCATGCTTTATTTGATTGTGCTCAAGGGCGTGATCGGTCCCATCAACATGCTGGTGTGCGGCGCGTGCCTGTTGCTGTTGTTTTTTGAAAGTGCATTTGGCATTTGCATTGGCTGCTGGATCTACAACCAATTCAAGCCAGAGCAAGCCCAGCTGTGTCCCGGCGGTGCGTGCGAATACACGCCGGACCCCAAAGAGCGCGTCACGCTGGGGCAATGGTTTGCGGTCCTGGCGCTTGCGGTGGTGATGTTCTTTGCCGCCCCTGTTTTGGTCGCAACGGGTCAAGGTTCTTCACACGCGGCGCCCGTGGGTCAACCCGTGCCTGTTGTGCAGCCGGCGGCGGATGACGCTGCCGCAGCCGCCGAGGCCGAGCGCTGCAAAGTGCCCGACTTCGCCAAAGCCATGGGGCACGAAGAAAAATGGAAGCTCCACAACAACTGCAAATGAACCGAGAGGCTTGTATGAAGTTCAAAGGCTTTGTGCTTGGGATGACTGTCTGGCTGGGCATGACTGCTGCTCATGCGCAAGAGCCGCTCTACACCCCCAAGGCACAGCAAGTGACAGGCAATGTGTACGCCATCGTTGGTCCCTTGGGTCAGCGCAGCGAGGCCAATGCGGGGCTCAATGCCAACTACGGTTTTGTAGTGACGGCGCAGGGCGTCGCCCTGATCGACAGTGGCGCGAGTGCGCACAGCGCGGCCCTGATTGAACAAGCCGTCAAGGCCGTGACGCCGCAGCCCATCCGCTGGGTGCTCAACACCGGCTCGCAAGACCACCGCTGGTTGGGCAACGACTACTTTGCCCGGCGTGGTGCCCAGGTGCACGCCCAAGCGGCCACGGTACAAACCCAAAAGGCTTCAGCCGAACAGCAGCTGGCGGGCTTGCAGCGTTTTGTGGGTGACCAGCTCAAGGGCACCCAACCGGGCTATGCCACGGTGGTGCATGCAGGTCCCGAGGCCGCAGTCACGCTCGGTGGTGTGCAATTCCAATGGGTGCAGACCAGCGCGCATTACCCCGGCGACACCTTGATTCATTTGCCACAAGCTTCCGTCGTCTTTACCGGCGATCTGGTGTATGTGGACCGGCTGTTGGGCGTGTTGCCGCAATCGAATGTGCGCAAGGCGAGTCAGGCTTTTGAGCGCTTGCGTGCTTTGTCACCAAAGCATGTGGTGCCAGGCCACGGCCGGGTCACCGATATGGCGCAGGCCCAAAAGGAAACAGGCGACTACTACCGCTTCCTGATTGACCACATTGGCGCAGCCGCCCGCAACATGGACCCCTTGTCAGAAACGCTGGACAAGTTCGCTGCGCCAGCGCAGTTCAAGCACTTGCAAAACTTTGACGAGCTGCACCGCGCCAACATGAACCGCGTGTTTGTGGACTTCGAATCCAACCCTTAAGTGCCCAAGCCTTAATTCGACGCGCCCGGCCTGCCTGACTTGACGGTTCCCCAGCGGTCCATCACGCGCTTGTCCCGGGCGGCTTCGGACTGCACCGTCTCGGCAGGCAATTGTTTGCGGCAGTCTTCCAGTTCTTGTCCGGTCAGGACCTTGACCGGTGGCGGGTCGTCGTCGCGCCACTTCTCGGACTGACCGTTCCACACAAAGGGGTTGCGGAAGGCCGGCACCTCTGGGTCGCAGTCGTGGCGGTACAGCGGGGTGTCGTCGTTTGCAAACGGCGAGAAGACGATGGTTTTTTCAAACACCAGCGGCTTGCCAGTGGGCGTGGGGGGCAGGGGCGGCATGTGAGCAATCGCTTCGCGGGCTTTTTGCTCGGCCACGGGCGAGGTGCTCCACAGGGTTTCAAGCTTGGCCAGGGTACCGTTGGGCGCAATTTCAATACGAAAGCGCACCATGCCCTGGTCGGGTCCTTCAACCGCGGTACCCATCATGCTGCGCACCTGGCGGCCCCAGTTGTGCCGGTACCCCTTGCTGTTTTTGAGGGTGTAGCGCCCCGCAAAAGCCCAGTCTTCGGCGCTGGGGGCGGGGGGCGCGTCTTGTGTGGCCGTGGCCTGTGGATGTGCTGGTGTGGTTGCCGGAAGGGGTGATGCTGTCCGTGCTGTTGGCGAAGCAAGCTTGGGGGGTGTCGGGCGGGTGAGTTTGACCTCGACCGGCACCGTCGCATGGGGTTCTTGGGGTCTGGACGGAAACAAGGCCGGTCCGAGCAGCAGCAACACCAGCCCATGCGCCAGCAAAGACAGCACAACGGCCCCGAGCGCGGGTCGGCTTTTCAGTTGCATGGAGGCCACAGCTGGGCCGCTAAAGGCGCGTTCATGGCCGGGAATATAAGTGAAGTCCGCTGTAAAAGCCAGAAACACCGGGGAGTAAGCCCGTGGCTTCAATAAATTAAGTTAATTCTTAATCAAGACAAAAAGAATATTGAATTTACCTTATCGATTGCTCTTTTTACAGTCAATGCCTTGATACCCCCCAAGGAGGCAAAGACATGCTCAAAGCGCTGATTTTTGATGTGGACGGCACGCTGGCCGACACCGAAATGGCGCACCTGGCCGCCTTCAACCAGGCCTTTGCGCAGGTGGGGCTGGACTGGCGTTGGGATGTGCCCCTGTACACCCGGTTGCTCGAAGTCTCTGGTGGCAAGGAGCGTATTCGCGCCTATTGGGAAAGCCGTGGCGATGTGCCTCGCGAACTGCACGCTGGTGCGGTGGACCAGACGATTGCCCGTATCCACGAACTCAAAACCGCCGCTTACGAGCAAGCCGTACAAGACGGCATGGTGCAGATGCGCCCCGGCGTGCTGCCGCTGATGGCTGAAGCCATGAGTGCGGGCTTGACCCTGGCCATTGCGACCACCACCTCGCCGGTCAACATCACCAGTTTGCTCAAACAGGCCATGGGGCTCGATTGGCAAAACCATTTTTCCGTCATCGAAGACGCGACCACCGCGCCACGCAAGAAGCCTGACCCGTCGGTGTACCTGCAGACCCTGCAGCGTTTGGGCATGCAAGCGAGCGAGTGTCTGGCCATTGAAGATTCGTCCAACGGTTTGCGCGCTGCGCGCAGTGCAGGCCTGGCCACCGTGATCACACAAAACGAATTCACCGCGCACCACGACTTTGCAGGCGCCTTGCGCGTGCTGCCTAGCCTGGACGGCGTCGGTCTGACGCAGCTGCGCCAATGGCATACCGAGCAAGCCTGAACAAGAAAGAGAACACACCATGACCGTTCGTATCGCCCCCTCCATCTTGTCTGCCGATTTTTCCCGCCTGGGCGAAGAGGTGCGAGCCATTGAGGCCGCTGGCGCCGACTGGGTGCACTTTGACGTGATGGACAACCACTACGTGCCCAATCTGACCATTGGCCCGCTGGTGTGCGAAGCCATTCGTCCACATGTGCAGATCCCGATCGACGTGCACCTGATGGTCGAACCGGTCGATGCACTCATCCCGATGTTTGCAAAGGCCGGTGCCAACATCATCACCTTCCACCCCGAGGCCAGCCGCCATGTGGACCGCAGCTTGCAGCTCATTCGTGATCACGGCTGCAAGGCCGGCCTGGTGTTCAACCCCGCCACGCCGCTGGAGTGGCTCGACCACGTGATGGACAAAGTCGACGTGATCCTGCTCATGAGTGTCAACCCCGGCTTCGGCGGCCAGAAGTTCATCCCCTCCACGCTGGGCAAGTTGCGCCAGGCGCGTGCCCGCATTGACGCGCATGTGGCCGCAGGCGGCCAGCCCATTGCGCTGGAGGTCGACGGTGGCGTCAAGACCGACAACATTGCCGAGATCGTCGCCGCAGGCGCCGATGTGTGCGTGGCGGGCAGCGCCGTGTTTGGCGCGCCCGATGCCGATGGCGGCTACCGCGGTGTGATGCAAGCGCTCAAACAGGCCGCGCGCTGAAAACAAATTCAAAAAACGGAGATTTCCCATGACGACTGTCGTGACCCCACGCACTTCCACCACGCTCACGCAGTTCCTGATCGAGCAGCGCAAGCGCTTTCCCGACGCCAGCGGCGACTTCAACGCGCTGATTCTCGACGTGGCCATGGCCTGCAAAGCCATTGCCAAATCGGTGGCCTATGGTGCGCTGGCCGACATGCTGGGCAACCACCCTGGCGACGGTGGCGCCAGCGTGAACGTGCAGGGCGAAACCCAGAAAAAACTGGATGTGCTGAGCAATGAGTTGTTCATCCGCATGAACGAGTGGGGCGGCCATCTGGCCGGCATGGCGTCCGAAGAGATGGACGATCCATACCCCATCCCCGAAGGCAAGCCGCGTGGCAAATACCTGCTGGTGTTTGACCCGCTGGATGGTTCCTCCAACATCGACGTGAACGTGTCGGTGGGCAGCATCTTCAGTGTGTTGCGTGCACCCAAGCATGTGGCCGACGGTGCTGGGCTTAGCGCAGCTGACTTTTTCCAGCCCGGCGCCGAACAAGCTGCTGCAGGCTACGCGCTCTACGGCCCCACCACCATGCTGGTGCTGTCGGTCGGCACCGGCGTGCACGGCTTCACGCTCGATCCCGTCATGGGCGAGTTCATGCTCACCCACTCCGACCTCAAGGTGCCCGAGGACACGCAGGAGTTCGCCATCAACGCGTCCAACGCCCGCTTCTGGGAAGCGCCCGTCAAGCGCTATGTGGACGAGTGCCTGGCCGGCAAGACCGGCCCACGTGGCAAGGACTTCAACATGCGCTGGATCGCCTCCATGGTGGCCGAGGCGCACCGCATCCTCATGCGCGGCGGCGTGTTCATGTACCCACGCGACACCAAGGACCCGAGCAAACCGGGGCGCCTTCGTTTGCTCTACGAAGCCAATCCGATCGGTTTCATCATGGAGCAGGCCGGGGGCCGCGCCAGCACCGGCCGTCAGGCCATGCTGCAAGTTCAGCCCACCAGCTTGCACCAGCGCATAGGCCTGGTGTTTGGCTCCAAAAACGAGGTCGAACGCATCGAGCGCTACCACGCCGAACCGGTCAAGGTCGTCAACGACAACCCCTTGTTTGCCGAGCGCAGCCTGTTCCGCGATTGAGTCGCGAAGCCCCCCGAAAAGAATTTCAACATCAGGAGACAAGACCATGTCTGAACGCCACCCCATCATCGCCATCACCGGCTCTTCCGGCGCAGGGACCAGTACCGTCACGCGCACCTTTTCCAACATCTTCAGGCGCGAAGGTGTGAAGGCTGCCATCATCGAAGGCGACAGCTTTCACCGTTACGACCGCAAGGAAATGAAGGCCCGTGGTGCCGAAGCCGAAAAAGCTGGTAACGGCCACTTCAGCCACTTCAGTGCCGAGAACAACCTGTTTGGCGAGATTGAAAACCTGTTCAAGACCTACGGCGAAACCGGCCAGGGCAAGTCGCGCAAATACCTGCACAACGCCGAAGAAGCCGAGCCCTACAAGCAGGAGCCTGGCACTTTCACGCCCTGGGAAGACCTGCCTGCTGATACCGACATGCTGTTCTACGAAGGCCTGCATGGCGCCGTGGTGACCCCCGAGCACAACATCGCTCAGCACCCGGATCTGCGCGTGGGTGTGGTGCCCGTCATCAACCTGGAGTGGATTCAAAAACTCTGGCGCGACAAGCACCAGCGCGGCTACAGCACCGAGGCCGTCACCGACACCATCTTGCGCCGCATGCCCGACTATGTGAACTACATCGTGCCGCAGTTTGCGCACACGCATGTCAACTTCCAGCGCGTGCCGCTGGTGGACACGTCCAACCCTTTCATCGCACGCGACATTCCGAGCGCGGACGAGAGCGTGGTGGTGATCCGTTTTGCCAACCCCAAGGGTATCGATTTCCAGTACCTGCTGAGCATGATCGACAACTCCTGGATGAGCCGCGCCAACACCATCGTGGTGCCCGGCGGCAAGATGGAGCTGGCCATGCAGCTGATCTTCACGCCTTTTGTCTGGCGCATGATGGAGCGCAAAAAGCGCGCTCTGGGTTTGGCTTGAGGAGGTGCATCACATGAGCGCTGCACCAAACAAAGACATGGCCAACCGCATGGCCAACGCCATCCGCTTTTTGGCGATTGACGCTGTCGAAGCCGCCAAATCCGGCCACCCCGGCGCGCCCATGGGCATGGCCGAAATTGCCGAAGTCCTGTGGAACCGTCACCTGCGCCATAACCCCGGCAACCCGCTGTGGCCTGACCGCGACCGCTTTGTGCTGTCCAACGGCCACGGCTCCATGCTGATCTATGCGCTCTTGCACCTGACCGGCTATGACCTGCCGATGGACGAGCTCAAAAAGTTCCGTCAGCTGCACAGCAAGACACCGGGCCACCCCGAAGTGGGCATCACCCCCGGCGTGGAAACCACCACCGGCCCGCTAGGGCAGGGCATCACCAACGCCGTGGGCATGGCACTGGCCGAAAAACTGCTGGCCGCCGAGTTCAACCAGGAAGAGGGTGGCGAGCGTTTCGACATCGTGGACCACTTCACCTATGCCTTCCTGGGCGACGGTTGCATGATGGAAGGCATCAGCCACGAGGCCTGCTCGCTGGCCGGGACACTGCGCCTGTCCAAACTGATTGCGATGTACGACGACAACGGCATCTCGATCGATGGCCATGTTGAAGGCTGGTTTGCCGACGACACGCCCAAGCGTTTTGAGGCCTATGGCTGGAACGTGATCCGCGCGGTGGACGGCCACGACGCCACTGCCGTGGACGCGGCCATTGCCGCTGCAAAAGCGCAGGCTGTGTCGCCCAACGGCAAGCCCACCTTGATCTGCTGCAAGACCGTGATCGGCCAAGGCTCACCCAACAAGGCGGGCACGCACGATGTGCACGGTGCCGCCCTGGGCCCTGCCGAAATTGGGGCGACCCGCGAGGCGCTGGGCTGGGATGCTGCACCTTTCGAGATTCCTGCCGATGTGGCGCAGGCCTGGGATGGCCGCGCACGCGGTACGCGTCTCGAGCGTGAGTGGCGCGAACGCTTCGAGGCGTATCGTGCCAAGTTCCCGAATGAGGCTGACGAATTCGAACGCCGCATGCGTGGTGAGCTGAGCCCGCGTTACACTGAAGGCCTGCAACAGGCGCTGGTCGCCATCGTGGCCAAGCCCGATGCCGTGGCCACCCGCAAGGCCAGCCAGAACGCGCTGGATGTGCTGGCCCCCCTGCTGCCCGAGTTTTTTGGCGGCAGCGCCGACTTGACCGGCTCGAACCTGACCAACTTCAAGAACTGCACCCGCGCTGGTCGCGACACCTGGGGCAACCATTTGTCCTACGGCGTGCGCGAGTTCGGCATGGCCGCCATGATGAACGGCATGGCGCTGCACGGCGGCTTGCTGCCTTACGGCGGCACCTTCCTCACTTTCAGCGACTACAGCCGCAACGCCATCCGCATGGCGGCGCTCATGAAGTTGCGTGTCATTCATGTGATGACGCATGACTCCATTGGCCTGGGCGAAGACGGCCCCACGCACCAGAGCGTGGAGCATGTGCCCAGCCTGCGCCTGATTCCGGGGCTGGATGTGTGGCGCCCGGCCGATGGTCTGGAAACCGCTGTGGCCTGGGCCTGCGCGGTGGAGCGTCAGGACGGACCCAGCCTGCTGGCCCTGTCGCGCCAGAACCTGCCGCAATTGCTCAAGAGTGTGGACGATGCAGAAAAAGTCCGCAAAGGCGGCTATGTGTTGTCCGACATGGAAGGCGCACGCGCCGTCATCATCGGCACAGGCTCGGAAACGAATATGGCCTTGCAGGCCCAGGCGGACCTGGCAGCCCAAGGCATCGCCACCCGTGTGGTGTCCATGCCTTGCACCAATGTGTTTGACCGCCAAAGCGAGGCTTACCAGGACAGCGTGCTGCCGCTGAACCTGCCCACGGTAGCCATTGAAGCCGCACATCCGGATTTCTGGCGCAAATATGTGGGCCGCACCGGCATGGTGGTGGGCATCGCCACTTTTGGCGAGTCGGCCCCAGCGCCGCAGCTGTACAAGCACTTTGGCATCACTGCCGAGCATGTGGCCGAGGCTGTGCGTACGCTGGCCCACCGCCATGCGCATCGCACTGCAGATGCGTTGCCCGAGCACATCGTGCCCTCGACCAACTGAGGGCGCTGCAGGATGAACTGGAAGGCCATCTTTTTCGATCTGGACGGCACCCTCGTGCAAACCTCACCCGAGATTGCCGACGCCACCAACGACACCTTGCGCTACTTCGGCTGGCCCGAAGTCAGCCAGGCGCAGGTGGACGGCTGGATCGGGCAGGGCACGCGCGAGTTGTTGATCCTTGCGCTGGCGCACGTCAAACAAAAAGACGTGGAGCAAGTTCGTAAAGGCGCGCATCTGAAAGAAGCCTTGCCGATTTTTGACCGTTACTACCAGCAGCGCTGTGGTACACGAAGCGTTCTGTACCCCCATGTGCGCGAGGTGCTCAAAACCTTGCGTGAGCGCGGCTGCAAGCTCGCCCTGGTCACCAACAAGGAAGGCCGTTACACCGACACCGTGCTCAAGGCACACGACCTGACCGACCAGTTTGATCTGGTGGTCAGCGGCGATACCTTCAGCACCAAAAAGCCCGACCCGGTAGGCGTGCTGCACGGCCTGAGCCTGTGGGCTGCAGACAAAAGCGAGGCGCTGTTTGTCGGCGACTCCTCCATTGACGCCGCCACCGGTCGCAACGCAGGCCTGCAGGTCTGGCTGCTGCCCTATGGCTACAACATGGGCCAGCCTGTCGAGGCTTGCCAACCCGACCGCGTGATCGCGGATTTTTCTGAATTACTTTGAATCCCAGGAGACAACAATGACCATCAAGGTAGGCATCAACGGTTTTGGCCGCATCGGGCGCATGGTGTTTCGCGCCGCCATCAAAAACTTCAACAACGATATTGAAATCGTTGGCATCAACGATTTGCTGGAGCCCGACTATCTGGCCTACATGCTGGAATTCGACAGCGTGCACGGCCGTTTTCAGGGCTCGATCGCCATTGATGGCAACACCCTGATCGTCAATGGCAAGCGCATTCGCCTGACAGCAGAGCGCGACCCGGCCAACCTCAAGTGGAACGAAGTCGGCGCCGATGTGGTGATCGAATCCACCGGCCTGTTCCTGGACAAGGAAACCGCCAGCAAGCATCTGGCCGCAGGCGCCAAAAAGGTGGTCATGTCAGCCCCCTCCAAGGACGACACGCCCATGTTTGTGTACGGCGTCAACCACACGTCTTACGCAGGCGAGGCCATCATCTCCAACGCCTCGTGCACCACCAACTGCCTGGCGCCGCTGGCCAAGGTTTTGAATGACAAGTGGGGCATCAAGCGCGGTCTGATGACCACGGTCCACGCTGCCACCGCCACCCAAAAAACCGTCGATGGCCCCAGCAACAAAGACTGGCGCGGTGGCCGCGGCATTCTGGAAAACATCATTCCCAGCAGCACCGGCGCAGCCAAGGCGGTGGGTAAGGTGATTCCTGCGCTCAACGGCAAGCTCACCGGCGGCTCGGTACGCGTACCCACCAGCGATGTGTCTTTGGTGGACCTGACGGCTGAGCTGGAAAAGCCCGCCACCTACGCTGAAATCTGCGCTGAAATGAAAGCGCAAAGCGAAGGCGCGCTCAAGGGTGTGCTCGGCTACACCGAGAAAAAAGTCGTGTCGACCGACTTCCGTGGCGAGCCCTGCACCAGCGTGTTCGACGCTGAAGCAGGCATGGGCCTGGACACCACCTTCGTCAAGCTCATGGCCTGGTACGACAACGAGTGGGGTTATTCGAACAAGTGCCTGGAAATGGCCCGCGTGGTCGGAGGTGCCCGATGAAAGTCTTGCGTTTTTCCGATGTGTGCGCCAGCGGCTTTGCTGAAAACAAGCGCGTGTTCATCCGCGCTGACCTGAACGTGCCACAAGATGATGCGGGCAACATCACCGAAGACACCCGCATCCGCGCCAGTGTGCCGGCCATTGAAATGGCGTTGAAGGCGGGAGCTGCTGTGATGGTCACCAGCCATCTGGGCCGCCCCACCGAGGGCGAATTCAAACCCGAGGACTCTCTGGCCCCCGTGGCCAAGCGCATGGGTGAGCTCTTGGGCCGTGAAGTGCCCTTGGTGTCCAACTGGGTCGATGGTGTGGCGGTTGCGCCAGGCCAGATCGTCATGCTGGAGAACTGCCGCGTCAACAAGGGCGAGAAAAAGAACAACGAAGAGCTGGCCCGCAAGATGGCCGCCTTGTGCGACATCTTCGTGCACGATGCCTTTGGCACCGCCCACCGCGCCGAAGGCACCACCTACGGCATTGCCCAGTTCGCCCCCATTGCTTGCGCCGGCCCCTTGCTGGCTGCCGAGATCGATGCCATCAGCAAGGCCCTGGCCAACCCCAAACGCCCCCTGGCCGCCATCGTGGCGGGCTCCAAGGTGTCCACCAAGCTGACCATCCTCAAAAGCTTGGCCAACAACGTGGACCAGCTCATCGTAGGTGGCGGCATTGCCAACACCTTCATGCTGGCCGCGGGCCTGAAGATCGGCAAGAGCCTGGCCGAAGCCGACCTGGTGGGCGAGGCCAAAGCCGTGATCGAGGCCATGAAAGCCCGTGGCGCCGAGGTGCCGATCCCCACCGATGTGGTCTGCGCCAAAGAGTTCAGTCCTACGGCCACAGCCACCGTTAAGAAGGCCACCGAGGTGGCAGACGATGACATGATCCTGGACATTGGCCCGGAGACGGCAGCCAAGCTGGCGGCGCAGCTCAAGCAGGCTGGCACCATTGTCTGGAACGGCCCGGTGGGCGTGTTCGAGTTTGATCAGTTCGCCAACGGCACCCAGGAAATCGCCAAAGCGATTGCCGAGTCCAGCGCCTTCAGCATTGCTGGCGGTGGCGACACGCTGGCGGCGATTGCCAAGTACGGCATCGACAAGCAGGTGGGTTACATCTCCACTGGCGGTGGCGCCTTCCTGGAAGTGCTCGAAGGCAAGACGCTGCCCGCCTTCGAGATCCTGACCAAGCGCGCAGCCCAAGACTGATCGCATTCCCATTTCAATTTTCAAAGGACAAGACCATGGCTCTCGTTTCCCTTCGCCAAGTACTGGACCACGCGGCAGAACACAACTACGGCGTGCCCGCTTTCAACGTCAACAACCTCGAACAGGTACAGGCCATCATGGAAGCCGCGCAGGCCACCGACAGCCCCGTGATCCTGCAGGCCTCGGCCGGCGCGCGCAAATACGCGGGCGAGGCTTATTTGCGCCACATGGTGCTGGCCGCCATCGAAACCCACCCCGACATTCCGGTCGTGCTGCACCAGGACCACGGCGCTTCGCCCGCGCAGTGCCAGCAATCCATCCGCTCGGGTTTTTCCAGCGTCATGATGGACGGCTCGCTCATGGAAGACGCCAAGACCCCCGCCAGCTACGAATACAACGTGGCCGTGACCAAGCGCGTGTGTGAAATGGCTCACCCCGTGGGCGTGTCGGTGGAAGGTGAACTGGGCTGCCTGGGTTCGCTCGAAACTGGCGAGGCCGGCGAAGAAGACGGCGTGGGCGCCGTGGGCAAACTCAGCCACGACCAGATGCTGACCGACCCCGAGCAGGCCAAAGACTTTGTGGCCCAAACCGGTGTGGATGCACTGGCCATTGCCATTGGCACCAGCCACGGCGCCTACAAGTTCACCCGCCCACCCACTGGCGACATTCTGGCCATCGAGCGCATCGCCGCCATCCACGCCGCCATTCCCAACACGCATTTGGTGATGCACGGCAGCTCCAGCGTGCCGCAGGAGTGGCTGGAGATCATTCGCCAGTACGGCGGTGACATCAAGCAGACCTATGGGGTGCCGGTCGAAGAAATCGTGCGCGGCATTGCCCGTGGCGTGCGCAAGGTCAACATCGACACCGACATTCGCCTGGCCATGACCGGTGCGATGCGTCAGGTGTTTGCCCAGCAGCCCAGCGAATTCGACCCGCGCAAAGCGCTGGCCGCCGCCCGCAAGGCCGCACAAGGCATTTGCCAGCTGCGCTTTGAAGCGTTTGGTTGCGCTGGCCACGCCAGCAAAATCAAACCCATTGCCATGGATGACATGGCCAAGCGCTACGTTTGATGGTTGTTGCGCGATAACAACTTTCAAATATAAGCAATCATGGATATAATTGTTCGCATGAGGTACGGGAATGCGTTTGGTACTCGCATATCCCTTTGACAGAGCCTCCCGCGAGGGAGGCTCTTTTTTTGTCTGTCAAAGCCTTGGTGATAATCCCGATACTTGAAGTTACATGCTGAGCGCCAGCTGACAGCAAACTTCGGTTAAATTCGCACCTGGTTATATTTACCCACCCACCCTGAGGAGATCTCATGAAACTCGTGACTGCTGCAATCGCTCTGTCCGCCCTGGTTGCAGGCCCCGCCTTCGCCAGCAAGGAACTGGCCCAGAAAAACAACTGCCTGGCTTGCCACGCAACCGACAAGAAGCTGGTGGGCCCGTCCTACCAGGAAGTGGCCAAGAAGGGCAAGTCTGTTGCCGAACTGGCCAAGAGCATCAAGGCTGGCGGTTCCGGCAAATACGGCCCGATCCCCATGCCCCCACAGCCCCAGCTGAGCGATGCAGACGCCACAGCTTTGGCCACCTGGATCAATGCCGGCGCCAAGTAATACTGGCCCCTGTACAAAAAAGCCGCTTTCGAGGAAACTCGAAGCGGCTTTTTTATTACCCGGAGGAGTACACATGAAAACCTTGCAAACGCTGCTGGCCGCGCTGGCTTGTGCCACTGCTGTGGGTGCGCACGCAGAGCCCGCCATTTTCAAAGGCGCCGACCTGAAGCTTGGCGAGCAACTCATGGCCGAGCACAAATGCGCCGCCTGCCATGCCACGAAGGCGGGGGGCAACGGCAACGCTGTTTACAAACCCAAAGGCCGCATCAACAACCCCGGCTTGCTGCGCGGCATGGTCGAGCAGTGCAACACCGAGCTGAACTTCGGCATGTTCCCCGAAGAAGTCAATGCCGTGGCCGCGGTGCTCAACCGCGACCACTACAAGTTCAAGAACTGAGCGCGCAGCCCCGTCTCTGACGGGTGGCTTACCGTACTGTATAGGGTATCTTCGGATACCCTTTTTTTATGGCTTCTGGAATGATTTATGTCAATCGGTGAAAAAGTTTCTTCCACCGTCGATCAACTGCATGCTGTAAGGAGTCAAACATGCGCAAAAGCTTCGTGAAATGGATTTTGGTTTTGGCCTCTGTGGCTGGCATGACGGGCTGCGGCACCATCAGCACCCTGGGCAAGCTGGAAGATGGCGCTGGCTCCGAAGCCATGCGCATGTGGGACCGCTGGGTTGAAGGCAATGGCGACATCGCTGTGGCCACCACCTGGGAGCGCAAAGTGGCCAAAGGCGTCACCACCGACGACATCGAAGGCATCCTGCGCGCCGTGGCCGTCGAGCGCAACATGAAAGACGTGGGCACGCTGCCCCTGTCCAAAGAACTGGCTGCCCGCACCGGCAAGCCCGAAAAATTCCTGCAGGTGTATTCGTTCTGCACCCCCACCACCGCCCGCAAGATGGTGGACTTCAGCCCCCACATGTCGGCCTTCCTGCCTTGCCGCATCACCGTGGTTGAAAAAGAAGACGGCCTGTGGCTCTACACCCTCAACATGGACATGATGGTCAAGATGGGCCGCAAGCTGCCCTCGCCCCTGAAGGAAGAAGCCAAAGCCGTGCGCGACACCATCTGGGAAATGATGGAACGCGCTTCCAAAGGCGAAATTTAATCCTCAACTGGTATTGAAAACCCGGAGACACACATGAAAAAAATCTCTCTTCGCGCCACAGCAGTGGCAGTCGCAGCGCTGGCAGCCACCAGCGCTTTCGCAACCGATGGGTACTTCCCGCACGGCTACGGCATGAAAGCCTTGGGTATGGGCGGCGCTTCCGTTGCCATGACGGACAACGCTTTTGCGGGTGCGAACAATCCTGCGACGGCTGCATTTGCAGGTGGTCGTTACGATCTGGGTGTAAATCTGTTCATGCCAAAGCGTGGTGCAAGTCGTACTGGTGCCGCAATGACTGGTGATCAGTCGAGTGACAGTAATATTTTTGCTGTTCCTGAATTTGGCTATAACCGTCAAATATCTTCCACGACTGCCGTGGGGCTGACCGTTTATGGCAATGGTGGTATGAACACAGACTACCCTTCAACTGGAGTTGATTGTCAGGGTAACTCAAGTAACATGCTTTGCGGTTCCACACGTTTGGGCGTGAACCTGATGCAACTGATTGTTGCTCCAACAGTTGCGTATAAGCTATCTGAAACAACTGCTATTGGCGTGTCGCCATTGCTCGTTTATCAACAATTCAAAGCTTCTGGTCTGCAGGCATTTGCCGGTAACCAGAACTGGACTGGACAAGGCACATACTCCACCAACACGACTGATAACGGCAATGATTCAAGCACTGGTTTGGGTGTTCGTCTTGGCTATACCGCAGCCTTGAGCGACTCGGTTAGATTCGGTGCCTCCTATTCGCCAAAAATCGACATGAGTCGATTCAAGAAGTACTCGCAACTCTTTGCTGAGTCCGGTGACTTTGACATTCCTGAAAACTATGCCTTGGGTATTGCGATCCAGGCAAGCCCAAAGTTGTTGTTGGCGATGGATTACCAGTTCATTGGCTATTCTGGTGTTAAATCCATTGGTAACAGCATGATGCAGGGTGGTCCGTTGGGGGCGGCGAATGGGCCTGGTTTCGGTTGGGCTGATGCAAAAGTTACAAAAGTTGGTGTCGAATGGAAATATGACAGCAGTCTGACTCTTCGCGCTGGGTACAACCACACAAACAATCCTGTAAGTGGCGCTAACGTAACTTTTAACATCATCGCGCCCGGTGTTGTGACTGATCACTACACACTGGGCGCCACCTACGCGCTTGATCGTGCGTCTGAGGTTACCGTCGCTTATATGTATGCGCCTAAAAATACTGTGACTGGTTACTCTGCAATGAGTCAGAACCCGATATTGACTGAAACCATTCGCATGTCTCAGCAATCTTTGGGCGTCCAGTACAGCTGGAAGTTCTGATCGCTCTCCGGGTGTTGGCTTCGCCAGTGGTGGCGAACCAACACCCGTGTAATCCCTGATTCAGTTCCATCTTTTATCGTTTATATTCGCACATCCGAATATAAGAACTCACTTGCATGGAAGCACTTGAAGATGAGCGCGACGAGGTGTTTGAGAAGGCTGCCGAGCTGTTTGGTGTCCTTTCCACGCCGGTTCGCTTGCGCATCCTGAGTGTGCTGTGTTCGGGAGAGAAGAACGTCGGACAGCTGCTCGAATCGATTGACATAGCGCAACCCAATATGTCCCAGCACTTGAACATCATGTACAGGTCTGGCATTGTGGCCAAGCGGCGTCAGGGCGCGCAGGTGTTCTACCGGATCGCGGATGAGTCTGCGGTGAACGTTTGTCGTGCGGTGTGCACGCAGGTTGCTGATGAAGTGACCACCCCTTAAAGAAACTCAATACGAGGAGTTTGTGTGAAAGACGAAAGCATCAACTCGGGAAGGGTGCAAAAAGCACCGGAAAACTTCCTGACCCCAGAGGGCATTCGTACTGTTTTTGCCGAGGGCAAGAAGGGTCGTCGCGATTTCATTCGCAACGCCTTCGCTGCGGCAGCGGCAGGCGCGGCTGCACCCATGGCCATGGCGCAGGGCAACCCGCTGCCGACCGAGGGTGGTGACCCTAACATCCTGAACCTGCCTGAGCATGCCACTGGCCTGGGCCAGGGCGTGGCCTCCAACAATGGCTACGGCGTGCCTTCCAAGTTCGAGTCCAACGTTCAGCGTCGCCAGAGCCCGGGTCTGACCCAGACCACGCAGGCTTCGGTGTCGTTTGCGCCGCTGCAGTCGCTGTTCGGCATCGTGACGCCGAGCGGCCTGCACTTCGAGCGTCACCACCAGGGCTGGTGGGACATCGATCCTTCCAAGCATCGCCTGATGGTCAATGGCATGGTCAAGAACGCCAAGGTGTTCACCATGGACGAGATCATGCGTTTGCCCGCTGTGTCGCGCTTCCACTTCATTGAGTGCGGCGCCAACACTGCGACCGAGTGGGGCAACGTGGCGGTGCCCACGGTGCAATACACGCACGGCATGGTGTCTTGCAGCGAGTTCACGGGCGTGCCCCTGATCACCCTGCTGGAGCTGGCTGGCGCTGACCTGAAAAACGGCAAGTTCGTGCTGGCCGAAGGCGGCGACGGCTCTGCCATGACCCGTACCATCCCCATGAGCCTGATCACTTCCGGCGAAGTGCTGGTGGCTTATGGCCAGAACGGCGAAATGCTGCGTCCCGAAAACGGCTACCCCCTGCGCTTGATCGTGCCGGGCGTGCAAGGTGTGAGCTGGGTCAAGTACCTGCGCCGCATCGAAGTGGGCGACAAGCCCTACGCGGCCAAAGACGAAGCGGTTCACTACATTGACCTGCAACCCGGTGGCCTGCACCGCCAGTACACCAACATCCAGGAAGTCAAGAGCGTGGTGACCACGCCTTCCGGCGGCCAGGTGCTGCTGGACAAGGGCTTCTACAACATCACCGGCCTGGCCTGGTCGGGCAAGGGCAAGATCAAGCGCGTGGACGTGTCCACCGATGGCGGCCGCAACTGGCGCCAGGCTCGCCTGGAAACGCCGGTGTTGTCCAAGGCGCTGACGCGTTTCAACCTGGATTGGGTGTGGGATGGCAAGCCCGCCATCATCCAGAGCCGTGCGCAAGACGACACAGGCCATGTGCAGCCGACCTACCAGCAGCTGCGTGCAGTGCGTGGTACGCGCTCCATCTATCACAACAACGCCATCCAGTCGTGGTTGGTGCAGGAAAACGGCGAGGTGAAAAATGTCCAGGTTTCGTAAAGCCCTCTTGACGGCGGCTTTGCTGGCAGTGGCCGGCGTGGCTGCTGCGCAAAGCGCCAAGTATCCCGGCGTCGGCCGCAACGCTACCGTCAAGGAAGTTGCCGCGTGGGACATCGATGTGCGTCCGGACTTCAAGGGCCTGCCCGCTGGCTCTGGTTCGGTGTCGATGGGTCAGGACGTTTGGGAAGCCAAGTGCGCGCACTGTCACGGTGTGTTTGGCGAGTCCAACGAAGTGTTCAGCCCCCTGGTGGGCGGCACGACCGCTGAAGATGTGAAAACCGGTCGCGTGGCCAATCTGGCGCGCTCCGATTTCCCGGGTCGTACCACCATGATGAAGGTCGCCACGGTGTCCACGCTGTGGGACTACATCAACCGTGCCATGCCCTGGACCAACCCCAAAACGCTCAAGCCCGATGAGGTCTATGGCGTTCTGGCCTACCTGTTGAGCCTGGCCAATGTGGTGCCTGATGACTACGTGTTGTCCGACAAAAACATTGCCGAAGTGCAAAACCGCATGCCCAACCGCAATGGCATGACGACCAAGCACGCCATGTGGCCTGGCAAGGAGTTCGGTGGTGACTACAGCAAGCCTGACACCAGCAACAAGGTGTGCATGACCAACTGCACGCCCGAGCCCAAGCTGGCGTCCATGCTGCCTGACTACGCACGCAATGCTCACGGCAACCTGGCCGAGCAGAACCGTCTGGTGGGTCAGCAAAAAGGTGCCGACACCACAGCGCCCGAGCGCAAGGCTGGCGAAACACCAGCGCCTGCAGCCAAGCCTGCAGCGCCCAAGGCAGAAGCCAACAACGAAGCCAAAGCCGCCATAGCGTTGCTCAACAAGCACAGCTGCACGGCTTGCCACGGTGTGGACAAGAAAGTCGTGGGCCCCGGCTTCAACGAAATCGCCAAGAAGCACGCCGGCAAGGTGGACTATCTGGTGGGCAAGATCAAGGCCGGTGGCCAGGGCGTTTGGGGTGCCATTCCCATGCCGCCTCAGTCCCTGCCCGAAGCTGACGCCAAGGCGATTGCCGAATGGATTTCCAAGGGAGCCAGCAAGTAATTGGGGGGGTATCCCCAATGACAAGCTGAACCTGTTTTAATAGCATCACTCGATCACAAAGGAGATTTCAGATGCAAAACCGTCGCGAGACACTCAAGCAAAGCGCAGTTGTTGCCGGTCTGCTGGCTACCGCTGGTTTCCCTCAGTTCGCCCAGGCGTACAACAATGCCGCCTTCCAGGCCAAGACCGCGCAAGACGTGATCAAGGCCATGGGCGCTTCGTCCCTGGCTGAAAGCAAGGACGTCTCCATTGGCGGCCCCGACATCGCTGAAAACGGCGCTGTGGTGCCCCTGAAGGTTTCCTCCACCCTGGCTGGCGTCAAGCAGATGCTGGTGCTGGTCGAGAAGAACCCCGCTGCCATGGTAGGTTTCTTCAACGTGACCGACGCTGTGGAAGCCAACTTCTCCGTGCGCGCCAAGATGGGCCAGTCCTCTGATGTCTACGCTGTGGCCATCATGAACGACGGCAAGGCCTTCTTCGCCAAGAAAGAAGTCAAGGTGACTCTGGGTGGTTGCGGCGGTTAATTCGCCCCTCTAGCTCTCTCAGTCCCAACCGATTTATTTGAAAAAATTCAGGAGTTCAAAATGGCAGATCCGATGCGCATTCGTGCAAAAGCCACTGGCAACATCGCTAACGTTCGTGTGCTGATGAGCCACGAAATGGAATCCGGTCAGCGTAAAGACGCCGCCGGTAACCTGGTGCCCGCCCACTTCATTCAAGACCTGAGCGCCAGCCTCAACGGCAAGGTGGTCATGTCCGGCGAGTGGGGTCCCTCCGTGTCCAAGAACCCCTTCCTGGAATTCAACATCAAGGGTGCCAAGGCCGGCGACAAAGTTGCCGTGACCTGGAAAGACAACAAGGGCGATACCCGCACTGACGAAACAACCGTCGCTTAATTCGACGTCTGTTTGCAAGGGTGAAGTTCCGCACGCTTCACCCTTTTTCGTTTCCTGACAGAACAACACCAGAGGTGACAATGAAAAAACTTTCCTCCCTGACCATTGCAGCATCCTTGATGCTGTCCGTGGCTCCGGTCTGGGCCCAGAAGTCGGCCAGCCAGAGCATTGATGAGTACCGTGAAATGCTTCAGGACGGCAACCCCGCCGACCTGTTCGTTGCCAAGGGTGAAGATGTCTGGAAACAAAAGCGCGGTCCCAAAGGCGCTTCGCTTGAAAAGTGTGATCTGGGCAAAGGCCCGGGCGTGGTCAAAGGCGCTTTTACCGAACTGCCACGTTTCTTTGCTGATACTGGCCGTGTGCAGGACCTGGAGTCCCGCCTGGTGACCTGTATGGAAACCCTGCAAGGCTTCAATGCCGCTGAAATTGCCAAGACCGGTTTTGATAAAGGTGAGCAAAAGAACGTGACTGCACTGGCTGCCTGGATCTCTTCTGAGTCGCAAGGCATGCGCTTCAACCTGCCGCAGTCGCATGCGCAGGAAAAAATGTTCTACGAAGTGGGCAAGCGCCTGTTCTTCCAGCGCGGTGGTCCGCATGACTTCTCCTGCGCTTCCTGCCACGGCGAAGAGGGCAAGCGTATCCGCTTGCAAGACCTGCCCAACCTCACCAAGAACCCCGGTGACGGCATTGGCTTTGCCGCCTGGCCCGCTTACCGCGTGTCCAACGGCAGCATGTGGGGTATGCAGCAGCGTCTGAATGACTGCTACCGCCAGCAGCGTTTCCCTGAGCCGGTCTTTGGCAGCGATGCCACCATCGCATTGGGCGTGTACCTGGGCGTGAACGCCAAGGGTGCCAAGTCGATTGCCCCCGCCATCAAGCGCTGAACCAGGAGACACTCACATGAAATTCAACACCAAATGGACCCTGGGTGCCTTGACTGTGGCCGCTTTGCTGGCTGGCTGCGCTGCTGCACCCAATGTGGCTGAAGTCAAAGCCCTGACCGACAAGATCGTCAAGGCCTCTTTCCAGAGCAAGGGCATCGCCAAGGTGGACCGTGTTCTGAACATTGACGAAACCAACCTGGCTTGCGCCGAGGCCGATGTGGCCGGCAAACCGCTGGACGAGAAAACCGCCAAGGCGATTGAGGAAATGAACCTCAAGGCCGTCAAGTGGCCTTCGGACGGTAAGTTCATCGGCGACTGGAAAAAAGGCGAAGCCGTGGCCCAGAGTGGTCGTGGCCTGACCTGGTCGGACAATGAAAAAACCGTCAACGGCGGTAACTGCTACAACTGCCACCAGATCAGCAAGCAGGAAATTTCCTACGGCACCATTGGCCCGAGCCTCTACAACTACGGCAAGCTGCGCGGTATCACCGACCCCAACAGCGCCGCATCCAAACCCATCGTCGAATACACCTGGGGCAAGATCTGGAACTCCAAGGCCTACAACGCATGCTCCAACATGCCGCGCGCAGGCCATGCCGGTATCCTGAACGAATCGCAGGTGCGTGACATCATGGCTCTGTTGCTGGACCCCAAGTCGCCGGTCAACCAGTAAGCCATTTGGCGACCCGGCTTCGGCCGGGTTTTTTAGATCCGATATATCAGTGATTGCAAATCTATGAATCTCAGTAAACGCGAATTCCTGCAAGTGATGGGCGCCGGCACCATGGCCGGCATGAGCCTGGGCACCTACGCTGAAGCCAGCGCTGCGACTGCGGCCAATGGCCTGTACGACATCCCCAAGTTCGGCAATGTGTCTTTCCTGCACATGACCGACTGCCACGCGCAGCTCAAGCCCATTTACTTCCGTGAACCCAACATCAACTTGGGTATTGGTTCCATGAAGGGCAATCTGCCTCACCTGGTCGGTGAGCACCTGCTCAAAGTGGCCAAGGTTCGTCCAGGCACCGCAGAGGCGCACGCACTGACGTATCTGGATTACGAAAAAGCGGCCAAGCGTTACGGCAAGGTGGGCGGCTTTGCACACCTGGCCACGCTGGTCAAGCGCATGAAGGCCAGCCGCCCTGGCGCGCTGCTGCTGGACGGTGGCGACACCTGGCAAGGTTCGGGCACCTGCCTGTGGACCAATGGCCAGGACATGGTCGATGCCTGCAAACTGCTGGGCGTGGACGTGATGACCGGCCACTGGGAATTCACCCTGGGCATGGACCGCGTGAAAGAAATCGTCGAAAAAGATTTCGCCGGCAAAGTGGACTTTGTGGCGCAGAACGTCAAGACCAACGACTTTGGCGACCCGGTGTTCAAGCCCTATGTGATCCGCGAGATCAACGGCGTGCCTTGCGCCATCATCGGCCAGGCATTCCCCTACACCCCGATTGCCAACCCCCGCTACATGGTCGCGGACTGGGAGTTCGGCATTCAGGACGAGAACATGCAAAAGATGGTCGACGAGGCCCGCGGCAAAGGCGCGCAGGTCGTGGTCGTCATCAGTCACAACGGCATGGACGTGGACCTGAAAATGGCCAGCCGTGTCAGTGGCATTGACGCCATCATGGGCGGCCACACGCACGACGGCATGCCGGTGGCCACGCTGGTGTCCAACAAGGGTGGCAAGACCATCGTCACCAACGCCGGCTCCAACGGCAAGTTCCTGGGCGTGCTCGACTTCGACGTCAAGGACAAGAAGGTCAGCGATTTCCGCTACAAGCTGCTGCCGGTGTTCTCGAACATGCTGCCGGCCGACAAGGAAATGGACGCCCTGATCACCAAGATCCGTGCGCCCTACGAGGCCAAGCTGAGCGAAGTGCTGGGTGTGTCCGAAGGTCTGCTGTACCGTCGCGGCAACTTCAACGGCACGGGCGACCAGCTGCTGGTGGATGCGCTCATGGACGTGCAAGGCGCCGACCTGGCCTTCTCGCCCGGTTTCCGTTGGGGCACGACCTTGCTGCCGGGCCAGGAAATCACCCGCGAGTGGCTGCTGGACATGACCGCCACCACCTATTCCTACGCCACGGTGACCGAGATGACCGGCGAAACCATCAAGACCGTGATGGAAGACGTGTGCGACAACCTCTTCAACCCAGACCCTTACTACCAACAGGGTGGCGACATGGTGCGCGTGGGTGGCATGTCTTACTCGGTGGATCCCACCGGCAAGATGGGCAGCCGCATCAGCGATATGCGCATCAAGGGCAAGCTCATCGAAGCGGGCAAGAAGTACAAGGTCGCTGGCTGGGCCCCCGTGGCCGAAGAAGCCCGCAACGCAGGCAACAAGATGGTGTGGGAACTGGTCGAGCAGTGGCTCAAGGCCCAACAAGGTGGCAAAGTGGGTGCGCGCAAACTCAACGCGCCCAAGGTCACCGGCGTGGTGCCCAACCCCGGCTACGTGGTCTAAGAGCCTATGCGCGACACGGGCGGACAAATCCAGCGCAGTCGCAGACTGTTTCTGGGGGCCACAGCAGGGCTGGCGACCACCGCCGCCCTGTGGCCCGAGGCGCGTTTGCTGGCGGAGCAGGCGCATGACTTCGTCATGGGCCCGCCCATGCCGGACATCGCGCCTCGCCAGATCTCGCCCCATGTGTGGATCGTGTTCGCGCCCGATGGTTTCCCTACGCCCGAAAACAAGGGCATGATGTCCAACGTCACCTTTGTGGTGACGTCCAAGGGCGTGGTCATCCTCGACTCCGGCAGTTCGCTGCAGATCGGGCAAATGGTCATCCGCCAAATTCGCAAGGTGACCAACAAGCCCGTGGTGGCTGTGTTCAACTCCCACTTCCATGGCGACCATTGGCTGGGCAACCATGCCTTTGTGGAGGCCTATGGCAAGGACCTGCCCATTTACGCCTTGCCGCAAACCCGCGACATGATTGCGGGGGTGGAGGGCAATATGTGGCGCTCGATGATGGAGCGCTGGACCAACCAGTCCACCAGCGGCACCCAGGTGTTTGCACCCAACAAAACCGTGGCGCATGGCCAGGAGTTCCGCTTCGGCGATGTGACGCTCAAGATGCATTTCTACGGCAAGTCCCACACCGATGCCGACTTGTCGGTGCAGGTGGTGGAGGACAAGGTGACCCATGTGGGCGACATCGCGATGGCCAACCGCATTGCCAATATGGACGATGGCTCCTACCCCGGTACGTTCAAGTACTACAAGGAACTGGCGGCTGCCGCCGGCGAGCAGCTGTGGACACCTGGCCATGGTCAGCCGGGCAAGGACATCCTGCAGACCTATGGCCGCTTTCTGTCAGGCATTTGGGAGCCTTGCCTCAAGGCGGTGGAAGACGGCAAGTCGGAGTCCGAGGCCAAAGCCATGGTGCTGGCCGACCCGCGGGTGGCCAGCAGGGCCAAAACCATGCAGGGTTACGACAGCAACATTGGCAAGTACATCAGTCTGGCGTACCTGGAAGCCGAAAAAGTCGCTTTCTGAGCCGGCTTCACACAAGCTTCACCCTTACCGTCTATATTGACGGTCCATGAAAAGAAGAGAATTTTTGACCGCTGCAGCGGCCTTGTCGGCAGGCACTTGGGCGCAGGCGACTGAGCGTGCTCGCGTGACGCCGGAGAAATGGTCGCGCCTGGTCATTGTGGGTGGTGCAGAAGACCGGGTGCAGGACCGGGTCATTTTGCGCAAGTTCATCGAATACGCTGGCGGGCCGCTGGCACGCATCCGCTTGATCACGGCGGCCAGCGGAGTGCCCGAAGTCGTGGCCCAAAGCTACAGCGCGGTGTTTTCCGATCTGGGCGCGCAGAACTTTGCTGTACTCCCCCTGAACAGCCGCGAAGAAGCGATGAATCCACAGCTGAGCGCAGACATCATGCAGGCCGATGGCATTTTCATGAGTGGTGGAGACCAGTCGCGCCTGATGCAGACGGTGTTTGATACGCCGGTCATGGAGGCCATGCACAAGGCTTTTCATTTCAACCATTGTTGCATTGGCGGGACCAGCGCGGGCGCAGCTGTCATGTCACGCCACATGATTGCGCAAGGTGCAGCAGTACTGCGGCCGCGCAAAGACATTGTGGAGACCGATATTGGTTTGGGCTTTTTGCCTGCAGCTGTGGTGGATCAACATTTTTCGGAGCGCCGACGCTTGCCCAGATTGCTGTCCACCCTTGCTGGTCGCCCCGATTTGTTGGGCGTGGGCATTGATGAAGACACAGCTCTTGTGGTCGAACGCGCCCGTGCAATCGAGGTGTTTGGCAAAGGCACGGTCACGTTGGTGGACATGGGGCAAGCGCAGACCAATGCAGGTGATGTGGCCGAGGAGGCGCAAATTGAAATGCTCGGCGTTCAGTTGCACACCTTGCCTGCAGGGCATCGCTACAGCGCTGTCCGTAACGTCCCCCAAAACTGGCCAGCTGGTTTGCGCCGGGCCATCGAGCAGCTGGTCAAGCCCGGCCCGGTGTATTTGTAAGTCGGACGACGCTCAAAGCCATTGGCTCAGCTGAGCGACGTCTTCGGGAAACAGTTGACCTTTTTCGGCTTGCAGCACTTTGCCCTGGCGGTCCAGCACGATGGTGATGGGCAAGCCACGCGGCTTGGGCAGCTGCCTGTGCACCTCGGGGCTGACCCAGGCCGCAGGGAAGGTATAGCCCTTTTTGGCCAGGTAGCTTGTGGCATCTTCCGGTTTCTTGTCCACGCTCAAGGCCAGCAGCTGAAGACCCTTGCCCTGGAGCTGTGACCAGAGTTTTTGCATTTCAGGGCTTTGCTGGGCGCAGAAGGGGCAAGTGCTGGCCCACCAGTACAGCACCGTGACTCTGGCAGGCGATGTGGCCGGGTCATACATTTGGCCGTTCAGCAGGGACAAATTTGGGACACGCAAAACACTGCCCACCTCGGGCAATGCCGGCGCTTTGGCTTCGCGTGCCGCCACCGATTCGGCGGGGGCTGCACTTTGAGCTTGTGCCAGGCCAGATGAGCCCAGCAACACGCCAGCCAACCAGCTGCGGCGCGAAAGGGATGTGGGGTTGCGTGCCATGCCAGAACTCCGGTTTTATTTGTTCAGCATGGTAGCAAAGGGTGGACATTTGCGCTGGTATCGCAGAAGATGCCGGGCGATGAAGTTGATGATCAAAACTGCAGCAAAGGCAATGCAAAAACCGGGATGGCTGAGCGCGATCGTTGGCGTGATGTTGCTGACTGGCTGTGCCAGTGAGTCGCGTGTCAAAGTGGTCAACCTCGACCAGCGCCACCAGATGTACAAAACCGAGGGCTGCCAGCAGGCCATCACCAACGCCAAGGTCTACGACGACATGAAGCTGGCCCGGATCGTGGCCAGCCCAGTGGCGATTTTGTTGTCGGGCGGAAGCTTGCTGCTGCCTGTGCTGGCGACCAATGCAGGTCTGGAAACGCTCGATCACATGGAGGCTTCGAGCATTTCCGTGTCCTGTGGCGGGCCGGGAACCTCCACTGAAGACATGGCGATGGAGGTGCTCAAAGGCGCAGCCATCGGGTTGACAACCAGTACCTTGAACGTGGGTGGAGCTGTGGGCGCTGCCAGCAAGTGACAAGCCAAAAACATTTGGCGCCTCCGACAGGAATCGAACCTGTATCTAGCGCTTAGGAGGCGCTCGTTCTATCCATTGAACTACGGCGGCGTGTCTCGGATTGTAAGGTGCGCACCAGCCGCACCCCCCAGAACAGACAGCCCAGACTGAGTGAGCCGGTGGCCAGCATCCAGCTGGTGGCTTGCTGCTGACCGCCGCTCAGGTCCAGCACAGCACCAAACACCACCGGTGCGACAAAGCCTGCACCAAAGCCCGCCATGGAGTACAGGGCCATGGCGGTGCCGCGTTGCTGGCTGTCGCTGTGAGCCACCAGGCCAGCGGTCAGGCTGGCCGAGTCGGCCATGATCACCACGTTGTACAGGCAGGTCAGCCCCAAAGTGATGAACCAGGGCCACATGACACTGGCGCCAGCCAGCCAGGCCAGCAGGCCCGAGGCCAGCATGACCACGGCAATCCAGCGTTGACGGCCCCAGCGCATTGCGACTTCGTTGCCCAGAATGCTGGCGGGCAAACCCAGCAGGTTGAGCAAGGCGGCAGCCTCCGTCGGGTTGAGCCAGGACTGGCTGGCACTGGCCGCAAACGCGAAACTGAAAAAGGCCACTTGCCACGAACGCATGCCAAACAGCTCCCAGCAATGTACGGCATAGCCAATGATGTATTGCCGCATGACCGGCTGCGACCAGACCCGCCCCCAGCCCCACCCCTGGTGGGCGATGGGTTTGGCCACCGGGCAGGGCTGCAGTCCTTTGAGCACCAGCACGCATGCGAGCACGGGAAAGACGCCAAGCAGTACAAAAGCGGTTTGCCAGTTGAATGCATTTGCAAGCCAGCCGGCCAGCAAAAGCGAACCACTGGCCCCAATGCCAAAGGTGGCGGTGTAAAACGAGATATAGCGTGGTTGTTGCGGTCCGTGTACCCGATCGGTCAGGGCTTTGAGGCCAGGCATATAAGTACCCGCCAGGCCCGCACCAGCGATGGCCTGAAATGCCATGCCGCTGTAAAGGCCTGTGGCCAAGAACCCAAAGCTCACCGAGGCTGCAGCCGCCAGCAAGGACGAAACCGCAAACACCAGGCGAGCATCCATGCGGTCAGTCCAGCCGGACAGAAACGGCACGCTGAGCATGTAGCCCAGGAAAAAGGCGCCGCTGACCAAGCCTGCCTCGCGGCCGTTCATGGTCCACTCCAGCTGCAGTGTCGGCAACAGGGCAGGGTAGCTTCCAAAGCCGGCCATGGCGAGGGCCTCGGCGGTGCACAGCAGCATCACCAGGCGCAGTGGAGTTTTGCTGGAGGCGTTCATTTTTTGCGGATGGTGTAGATCAGGTCCAGCGTGTTTTGGTCGCCGGCCTGAGCGCGCAAGGTCCAGCGACGCGAGAGGTCGTAAAAAATGAACAGGCTGCCAAAGGTGCCATTGAGGCTGCTTTCATAAGCCATGTAAAAGTCCTTGGACAGTCGCTTGCCCAGCGTCAGCGCGGCGCCTGTAGCGCTGGTGTCGGCGCGGCTGCCTTGCGCCAGGGAGACCTCGTCCAGCCCCAGGGCTTGAGCCACTTCGCTGCCCAGTGTGTTCTTGCCACCCAGCAAGCTCAAAGCTGCTTGCTGCAGCACCACCGATTCGGCACCACCATTGGCTGCTGAGCGCCCGAGCATCAACCAGGCCAGTTTGTCCGCATCGGGCATGTCCGGGTCAGCATAAAGACGAATGGCCGGGCTCAATGCGGTGCCGGTGACGCGTACACCTACGCGTTCGGAAATGTTGGCACGCAGGGCCACGATGAGCAGCTGGGGGTTGTCGTAGGCGCCGCTGAAACTCAGCGCGCCTTGCTCAATGGCCAGGTTTTGCCCGTAGGCCTTGTACAGTCCGCCTACGGTTTGCAGCTGGCCCTGCAGGCGAGGTTGGCCCTGGGTGAGTGCGTTGCTGTGCACTTTCAGCTGTCCGGTCAAACGTGTGGTCAGGCCTTGGCCCATGACATAAAAGTCTTCGCCCAAATCCAGAGCGACCTGAACGTCAGGAACCAAAAGCCAGTTGCCGCTTGAACCAGGCGTTGCAGCGGGGAGGATGTCTCGCCCGCGCACGTGCACGTCCTTGCCCATGGTGGGTGTGGTGTCCTCGGGCAAGACGAACAAGGCCTGGTCTGCGCGAACCTGACCGCGCAGTTGCAGCTGGCGTTGAGCGATATGGGTATCCACTTCGCCGGAGATGACCAAGCGACGGTCAGCCCGGTTGGTGATGCGAAGCTGCTGGGCCACCAGCTTGAGTTGTACCCGTGCATCTGCTGCGTCCCAGGGTTTGCTGTCGTCTCCTGCAGGCCAGACGATGCGGCCTTGTCCACGCAAGAGGCCGCCTTGCTCGCCGGCACCAGCCATCGAGAAGTCCTGCAAGATGATTTCCTGACCTTGCAACTGTGCCGTAAAACGGCCGTCATGGAATTCCACGCCATCCACCGCTGAGCGAATCGACATGTTGTCGCCCTTGGCTTGTCCGTGCCATTGTGGACGCGCCAGGCTACCGCTGATGGTGATGCGACTGCTCAAGTGGCCCCGAACGCGCCAGCCCGGTGGTGCAAGTCGGGACCATGCACCCATCTCGGGCAATTCGGTTTGAATCTCGCCTTGCCATGGTGCCTGAGCAGACCAGTGCCATTGCCCGCCCTGCACACTGGCACTGCTTTGAAGGTGGGCATGCAAAGACCCCGCCACGGGCGAGTCCCAGTGAAGCTGCGCGCGAATGAGTTGCTCTTGTACCGACAACTCGGCTTGCGTATGGATGAGGGTGTCACTTAAAGCGTCAATGCCCAGCACCGCTTGTGCCCAGGCCAAGGGCCAGTTCTGCGCTTTGAGTTGCAGCTGGTGCGTGCCTGCACCCCATTGACCTTCGGCCAGCAGCAGTTGCGCGGTTTCTTTGGTGGGACCCTGGGTTTGCAGTGTGTTGGCCGTCCAGCGGGTTTGCCATTGCCCGCGCATCTGCTGATGCTCAGCCAGCAAAGGCGCGGCGAGTTGCGCAGACCAAGTCTGCCCTGAGGGGCTGACGATGCGCAGCTGCTCCAGGGTCAGCCGCGTTTGTGCTTTTTTCGGGGATACATCGGCTTGCGCGGACAGAGCCAACTGGCCTGCCCAGCGGTTTTGCAGCCACTGCGCCTGCAGGTTGGCTTGTGGATGGTTCCAGCCTTGTGTCCATTGCAGCTGTGCGTGCGCATGGCTCAGGGCCTGCCAGGGCAGGGCTGGAAGCTGCGGCCACTGAGCCAGCCAGCGGGCATTTTGCAAAGCTTGCGTGATGGTCAGCGACAGCTTGCCTTGGCCCTGTTCGGCTTGCAAGTCGCCTTGCCATTGGCCTTTCATGCCCGGCCATTGCCATTGCAAATCGCCCTGCAAGCGTCGCGGATCCATGTGCACCTGCAACTGGCCTTGCGCCACCAGACCTGCCCAACGCACATCGAGCGAATGCAGTTGCAAGCGTTTGTCGCTCCATTGCCCTTGGCTGCGGACATGAGCAGCTACGCCAGCGCGCTCCTGACCTTTCAGGTCTGCCAGAAAGCGAACGATATGGTTGGTGGTTTCGAAACGGGTCTCGCCAGTCCATACGGTGTCGGGGATGGCGCTGTACACATCCGCGCTGCGGATCTGGTTGAGCTTGAGCTGGCCTTGCCAGCCCTGCGCGGTTTGTGTGGCTTGCGCCTGGACGCTGCCTTGGCCAACACGGCTGTTGAGGTCCAGTTGCCAGGTGCTTTGCTGGCTTTGGCCTTTATCAAGGGCGCGCATGTCCAGCGTGCCGTCCAGCACAGTGTGTGGTGCCTGTGGCCACAGCAACGCGGCATCGAGCGAGCGCCATCGGGCTTGTGCGCTTTGTTGGCTCAAGCCCTGCCAGGGGTACAGCTGCGCGTCGAGTGTCAGCTGTGGTGTGGAGTTGCCCTGGGATTGTGCTTGCAGTTGGGCGTGCACATTAATGCGTGCTTGAGCGCTTGCAAGCTGTCCTTGCGCGCTGGCCTCCAGTTTCAAGGGCGTATTTCCGGGCCCCGTGAGTGAGGCCTGGAGCTGTGTCTGAAGGGCCAACGGCGCTGTGTCCTGCAATTGCAGCTGACCGCTGTACCGGCCTTGAGCCCACTGCAGCTGTTGCAGCTGGAGCTGGTGGATTTGTTTGTCGTAGGTGTAGTGGGCTTTGATGTCTTGCGCTTGCCATTTCACTGCGCCGGTGGATGCGACGCGGGTCAGGCTCAGTTGTGCCTTGATGCGCACAGGCAGCTGCAAGTGGAGGGGGGCTTTGAGGGGCCGAGAGGGGCGCTCATCCTGCAGGGTCAGGGTGTGCAAGGACAGCTCGGGCAAATCCAGCTGCGCTGACCACAAGGCTTGGGTGTTGATGCGCCATTGCAGGTGCTGGCCTTCGATGTCGAGCTGCTCCTGTTGCCAGTGCCACTTTTCCACCTTGCCCTGGATGAGACTGCCGGTCGCGTTCTGGTAGCTCAGCTGCTGACCTTGCGGCAACCAAGCCGCGCCCACTCGGAGGGCTTGCGCCAAAGAGCCGTCACTGCTCGCCCATGCCACCAAAGCGGCTACCAGCACCAGCACGCACAACGCGGACCACAGCAGCAGGCGAAGCAGGGTACGCATCAAAACACGAACCCCACGTTCAGGTGCAGGCGCCAGGCACGGATGGCCTCGCCATAAGCCAGGTCAATCTGCAAAGGACCGACAGGACTGCGCCAACGCGCACCCATGCCCAGGCCTACCTGGGCCTGCAGATCCCGCGGGTCGTTGGCCACTGCGCCGGCATCCAAAAACACAGTACCTTCCCAATCGGTCATGCGCTTGTTCATGCGAATGGGGACCTGCCACTCTGCGCTGCCCACCGCCATGTAGCGTCCGGGGCTGATGGTGCCATTGGCATTGGCCACGCCGATGCTGCCTGGCGCATAGCCGCGCACACTGTTTTGTCCGCCCGCGATGAACAACTGGGTGTTGGGAATGGCGCTGGCGTCTTGCGTGCCAATGCCGCCCGCCTGACCGCGCAGAGCTATGCGTCCCCATGTGCTGGACAAGGGCATCATGACCAGCGTTTTGCCCAGCCAGCGTGCATAAGGGACCTGGGTGGAGCCCAGCGTCATGCCAGCGCCAAGCTCCACGCCAAAGCCCCAACCGCGTGATGGAAAGGGCAGGCTGTCAAAGCCGCGCCAGGTCCAGGCAAAGTTCGCGCTGGCTGACTCCTTGAGGTCGTCGCCCACCAGCGTGGAGCTGGCGCTGTCGTACTGGGCGTAGATGTTGCGGTCAATGGTGTCGCCCAGCTTGGCCTGGCCTGCACGCCAGCGTTGGCTGTGGGTTTCGTAAGTGCTGAGCACTTCGTGGGTGGCTTTCGCAGAGAGGTTCCAGCGCCAGAGATTGGCATTGGGCGGGGCCAGCAATTCGGCACCCAGGCTTTGCAGTTTTTGGTCCAGCTCCAGCTTGGTGCTGGCTCGCCAGTTCAGGCCGGGCACGCGGTGGTGCACATGTTCGGCGCTGAGGTGCATGCCACTGTCGCTTTTGACGCCAACGCCGAGGACGAATTTCTGACGTGCGGCTTCGCGCAATTGCACCTTGACTGGCCAGGCCTCAGGGCTGCCTGTTTCAGCCAGGGCGATCAGTACCGAGTCGTAGTAGCCGCTGCTGATCAGGCGTTGCTGGGCTTCGAGCAAGTCGCTTTGCTTGTAGGTCTGGCCCGCGCGCAGGCGAGCCAGGCGCTGCACCATTTGGGCGTCGTAATGCTCGGTGCCTTCGATGTCCAATGCGCCCAGAAAAATTTGTGGTCCGGAGTCCAGTACCAGCACCAAGGTGGCGCTGTGGCGCTCGGGGTCAATGTCGGCTCGGGTTTCCTGCCATCGGGCTTGCGCGAAGTCCTGGGTACTGACCGTACGCAGCAACTGGTTTTTGGCCTGGTTCCAGGCTTCCTGTGTGAAGGGCCGCCCAGCAGGCAGCCACCAGCTTTTGCGCAGCTTGTCGCGTACGGACTCAAAGGCTGCACCTGACAGATCGCCCACAAACGAAAGCTGTACCTGGCTGATGCGGGTTTGCTCGCCGGGCACCACCGTCAGGCGCACGGGGTGCCGGGCTTGGGCATTGGCGCTGTTGCGTAGCCATTGCAGCTGGGGGGAGAAGTACCCCAAGGTGCCCAGCAGTTCGCGTGCCTGCATGTCGGCAGACTGGACCAGCTTGTCGACTTCGGTGGTGTCCAGATCATCGAGTGCGTTGTAGCGCAAGAGTTCAAGGTGACGTGAAAGGTAGTCCCGAACTTCTGCGGGGGCGTCGATGTTCAGGGACAAGGCCGCAGCGGTGGCGGGCGTGTTGGCTTGCGTCTGAGCCCATGCGGGAACAGCTGACAGCGCAGCTGCACAAAAAACGATGTGTGCCAAGCGCCGCACAACAACACTCATTTGCTGAGCATGCGCATGGCCTGCTCCAGCCCTTGCAGGGTGAGCGGGTACATGCGGTTGTTCATGAGCTGCTGCACGATCGCGATGCTTTGGCGGTATTGCCACATGCCTTGCGGCTCGGGGTTGATCCAGGCGAATTTGGGGAATGCGTGCGTCAAACGCTGCAGCCATTCGGCACCGGCTTCGGCGTTGTTGTATTCCACGCTGCCGCCGGGTTGCAGGATTTCGTAGGGGCTCATGGTCGCGTCCCCGATGAAGATGAGCTTGTAGTCCTTGTTGTACTTGCGCAGGATGTCGAACGTCGGAAACTTTTCGGCAAAGCGGCGCTTGTTGTTCTTCCACATGAAGTCATACACGCAGTTGTGGAAGTAGTAGTACTCCAGGTGCTTGAACTCGGCCTTGACAGCCGAGAACATTTCTTCCACCCGCGCGATGTGGTCGTCCATGGTGCCGCCCACGTCCATCAGCAGCAGCACCTTGACGTTGTTGTGCCGCTCGGGACGCATCAGGATGTCCAGGTAACCCGCGTTGGCCGCCGTTTTGGCAATCGTGCCGTCCAGGTCCAGCTCGTCGTGGGAGCCTTCGCGCGCAAAGCGGCGCAGGCGGCGCAGTGCCACCTTGATATTGCGGGTGCCCAGCTCCTGGCTGTCGTCGTAGTCGCGGTAGGCGCGCTGGTCCCAGACCTTGACGGCACTTTTGTTGCCGCCCTTGCCGCCAATACGGATGCCCTGCGGGTTGTAGCCGCCGTTGCCAAAGGGTGAGGTGCCGCCGGTACCGATCCACTTGTTGCCGCCCTCGTGGCGTTCCTTTTGTTCTTCGAGGCGCTTTTTGAGCGTCTCCATCAGCTCGTCCCAGCCCATCTTCTCGATGGCGGCTTTTTGCTCGGGCGTGAGCTCCTTTTTCAGGATCTGCTCCAGCCAGTCCAGCGGCACTTCTTTCGTGAAGTCAGTCAGCATTTCCACGCCCTTGAAGTAGGCGCCGAAAGCCTTGTCGAACTTGTCGAAGTGCTTTTCGTCCTTGACCAGCACGGTGCGGCTCAAATGGTAGAAGTCGTCCATGCTGCAGGCGTCGGACGCCGGGCCCACCACGTTGGCCTGCAGGGCTTCGAGCAGTGTCAGGTACTCGCGCACCGAGACCGGCACTTTGGCCGCGCGCAGGGTGTAGAAGAAGTCGATCAGCATGGGGGCTCTGTTTTTTTAGAGGGGCGCAATTCGATACTGGATGAACCCCGTCGAGCTGGCCACTTTGTCGTAGAGCAGGCGCGCGGTGGCGTTGCTTTCCTGCGTGAGCCAGTACACCCGCTGGGCGGGGTGGCCTTTGGCGGCATCGACCACGCTGTCGATCAATTGGCGTGCAATGCCCTGACCTCGATGTTCAGGCACCACAAACAAGTCTTGCAGGTAGCAGTAGTCGTGTTCGGTCCAGCTGGACGGGTGAAACAGGTAGTGGGTGATGCCCACCAGGGTGTCGCCCTGCAGCGCGGCCAGGCCATGCAAATTGAACTGGGCATCCATCAGGCGCTGCCAAGTGCGTTCGGTTTGCTCTGGGGGCAGTGTGCTGTTGTAGAAGGTCAGATAGCTTTGCCACAAGGCGGACCACGGCGCCAGGTCTTGGGCTTGCAGGGGACGCACTTGGATGCTCATGGATTGTTTCCTGATGCGAAAGTCTTTTTCTCAGACAGCTGAAAATCCAGATGCGCCTTCACCGTGGGCCATTCGCTGGCAACGATGCTGTAGACGCAGGTGTCGCGCAGCGTGCCCTGGGCTTGCGGGTGGGGGTTGGTCTGGTGGCTGCGCAGCACGCCGTCGAGCTTGGCGCCCAGGCGCTCGATGGCGCGCCGGCTTTGCTGGTTGAAGAAGTGGGTGCGAAACTCCACCGCAATGCAGTTCAGTTGCTCAAATGCGTGGGCCAGCAGCAGGCGTTTGGCTTCGGTGTTGAGGGGGGTGCGCTGCACGCTGCGGCGGTACCAAGTCGAGCCGATCTCGACGCGGCGGTTGACCGCGTCGATGTTCATGTATGTCGTCATGCCTACGGCCTGGCTGGTGGTCGGGTCGATCACGGCGAACGGACACATGGTGCCTTGAGTCTGCAGATCCAGTCGGCGCTGGATTTCAGCGGCCATGCCTTCGGGTGTGGGAATGGCGGTGTACCAGAGTTGCCAGAGCTCGCCATCGCGCACGGCTTGTACAAGCTCATCATGGTGACTGGCGCTCAAAGGTTCCAGCCGAACATGCTGACCCGCTAGGGTGACGGGGGCGGCGAAGACGCTCATGCCTTGTCCTGCGGCTTTTGCTGAGCCCGCCAGCGGCGAGCCAGTTGAAGGCCGCCACCACCGCCAAGACCCACCAGCACGATGGCGCCCATGCTGGCGCTGCCGTAGCCGTCAGCAAAGAGGTTCCAGCCAATCAGCTGGCCGATCCAGTAGCCCGCCAATGCGCCGCCAATGAATCCCACGGCGTCCGAAAGGCCTTCGAGCAGGAGTTTTTTCGATTCCGACATGGTTTTTCCTTCAGCGGTTGCGTTGGTTCATGAAGACCAGTTTTTCAAACAGGGTCACGTCCTGCTCGTTTTTGAGCAGGGCGCCCACCAGGGGCGGCACCGCCACTTTCTGGTCGGCGCTTTGCAGGGCTTCGAGCGGGATGTCTTCGGCCACCAGCAACTTGAGCCAGTCGATCAGTTCGCTGGTCGAGGGCTTTTTCTTCAGGCCGGGCAGGTTGCGCACGTCATAAAAGGTCTTGAGCGCCACGGCCAGCAAGTCCTGCTTGAGGTTGGGAAAGTGCACATCCACGATCTGCCGCATGGTCTCGGCTTCGGGGAACTTGATGTAGTGGAAGAAGCAGCGGCGTAGGAAAGCGTCGGGTAATTCTTTTTCGTTGTTGGAGGTGATGAACACCAAGGGGCGTGTCTTGGCCTTGATCAGCTGGCGCGTTTCGTAGCAATAGAACTCCATGCGGTCGAGTTCGCGCAGCAGGTCGTTGGGAAATTCGATGTCGGCCTTGTCGATTTCGTCGATCAGGATGGCTACGGGCGTTTCCGAAGTGAAGGCCTGCCAGAGCACGCCTTTGACGATGTAGTTTTCAATGTCCTTGACCCGCTCGTCCCCCAGCTGGCTGTCGCGCAGACGGCTCACGGCATCGTATTCATACAGGCCTTGCTGGGCCTTGGTGGTGGACTTGATGTGCCATTGCAGCAGGGGCAGGTTCAGGGCCTGGGCCACCTCTTCGGCCAGCATGGTTTTGCCGGTGCCCGGCTCGCCTTTGACCAGCAGGGGGCGCTTGAGGGTGATGGCGGCGTTGACGGCCAGCATCAGGTCCTGGGTGGCAACGTAGTTTTCTGATCCTTGAAACTTCATGGTGTGGACTTTTCAATACATGGGGGAACAGCCTGTCAGGATTATGAGGCCCGGGTCTATATAATCCACAGTTGATTTTTATCAATCAATCAGGATTGTCCAAGCAATGAACAAGCTGCTGCCCTCGCTGTTGTCCCTGGTCATCACTAGCGTGATGGCTGTTTCTGCCCAAGCCCAGGAAGTCAAGGGCGACGCCAAGGCTGCTGAAGCCAAGATCGCCATGTGCATCGGCTGTCACGGCATTCCTGGTTACCAGTCCAGTTTTCCCGAGGTGTACCGCGTGCCCAAGATTTCGGGCCAGAACGCCAAGTACATTGCTGCTGCCCTGACCGCCTACAAAAAGGGCGAGCGCAAACACCAGACCATGCGCGGCATTGCTGACACCCTGAACGACCAGGACATCGCTGATCTGGCCGCTTATTACGAGCAACACGGCAAGACCGAGGCCGTGACTGCTGCGCCCAAGGCTGCCAACGAGAAGGTGACTGCCTTGTTGCAAAAAGGCGCTTGCGTGTCCTGCCACGGTGCCAACTTCAGCCAGCCGCTGGACCCCAGCTACCCCAAGATTGCGGGCCAGCACAAGGATTACCTCTACGTGGCTTTGAAGAGCTACAAGGTTGAGAACCAGTCCACCTGGGGCCGCAGCAATGGCATCATGGGTGGTATTGCCAAGCAATACTCCAATGCTGAACTCAAGGCGCTGGCCGAATACATTGCAGACCAGCAAGGCGAACTCAAGACCATTCCCCAGTCCAAGTTCCGCTGATCGCTCGGATCTTCAGCCAAATGGCCCGCTGTAGCGGGCCTTTTGCATTTCAGTCTTGGGTGGCGTGGCGCTGCACGCAGTCGATGTACACCCCGCCATCGGGCATGCGCCCAGAGCGCTGGCTTTCAAATACCATGCGTCCCAAACACTCCATCGTGCGGTGGTGCGCTTCGTGCAGCGAATTGAGTTTGTGGCTGAGCAGTTCAACGGCCTGGCGTATGCCGCGCGGCTGGTCGATGCTGCACTGCTCGCTGATGGACAGGTGCATGGACAAGTGCAGAAAAGGGTTCTCGCGCGTGCTGTCCACTTCGTGCATCCGCGCCAATGCCGCGTCCACATCCGCAAGCTCGGCGTGAAATTCCGGGTGCTCGTCGATCCACCGGCTCACCAGCATTTCCATGGGTTCCAGGGGGGTGGAGGTACGGGCTTTGGCATACACGCCGCAAAAAAAACGGCGAACATCGGCTTGAGAGGGTTGGATCAGCATGATGTTCGGATCATAATTCCCGACCAAGTGGTCGGTTAATGATCGAAATACCAAAATATGCAACATAATGCATGTTATTACTTCAACCTTTTGTACAACGAGAGACAAACATGAACCAAGCCTTGATTTGCGACGCCATCCGTACCCCCTTCGGTCGCTACGGCGGTGCGCTGTCTGGCGTGCGTGCTGACGATCTGGGCGCAGTGCCGATTGCAGCCCTGATGGCGCGCAACCCGCAGGTCGATTGGGCAGCGGTCACCGACGTGCTGTACGGCTGCGCCAACCAAGCTGGCGAAGACAACCGTAACGTTGCGCGCATGAGCGCACTGCTCGCGGGTTTGCCGCAAGAAGTGCCCGGCGGCACCCTCAACCGTTTGTGCGGCTCAGGGTTGGACGCTGTGGGTTCGGCAGCACGCGCCATCAAGGCCGGTGAAGCTGGTTTGATGATTGCCGGTGGTGTGGAGAGCATGAGCCGCGCACCCTTTGTGATGCCCAAGGCCGAGAGTGCCTTCTCGCGCAGCAATGCGGTGTACGACACCACCATTGGCTGGCGTTTCATCAACAAACTGATGAAGGCCCAATATGGTGTGGATTCCATGCCCGAGACCGCTGAGAACGTGGCGGTGGACTTCAAGATCGAACGCGAAGCGCAAGACCTGATGGCCTACAACAGTCAGCTGCGTGCGGCTGCAGCCATTCGCGATGGACACTTGGCCCGCGAAATCTGCCCTGTGAGCATCCCGCAGAAAAAAGGCGATGCCCTCGTGGTGGACACGGATGAACATCCGCGTGCCACCACCTTGGAAGCGCTGGGCAAACTCAAAGGCGTGGTACGCCCGGACGGCAGCGTGACGGCGGGTAACGCCTCTGGCGTGAACGATGGCGCTTGCGCCTTGCTGCTGGCCGACGAAGCCAGCGCAGCCAAATACGGCTTGACGCCGCGTGCCCGTGTGGTTGGTATGGCCACCGCTGGCGTGGCCCCGCGCATCATGGGTGTTGGCCCCGCGCCCGCAACGCAAAAAGTGCTTGCGCAAACCGGCCTGTCGCTGGAACAAATGGACGTCATCGAACTCAACGAAGCTTTTGCGGCGCAAGGCTTGGCCGTGCTGCGCATGTTGGGCTTGAAAGACGATGATGCACGCGTCAACGCATGGGGCGGCGCGATTGCCTTGGGGCACCCCCTGGGAGCCTCGGGCGCGCGGTTGGCCACCACGGCGATCAATCGCTTGCACACCACAGGTGGCCGTTACGCACTGTGCACTATGTGCATTGGTGTGGGGCAGGGGATTGCCCTGATTCTGGAGCGTGTGTAACAGAGCGGGGGAAAACGGGGCTCGGCTGCGTCGGGCCCTGCGCAGAGGTCATGTTCCAGAGATGGGAGCGAGTGCGCCGGCAAAGCCGTTTTGACGCCAGGCTTCAAACACCGTCACCGCCACCGCGTTGGACAGGTTCAGGCTGCGTTGCGTGGGCAGCATGGGCAAACGGATGCGCTGCTGCGCGGGAAAGCTTTCGCGCTGTGCTTCGCTCAGGCCGCGGCTTTCGGGGCCAAACACGAACCAGTCGCCAGGTTTGAATTGCGTGTGGTGCAAGGGGGTGCTGGCCTTGGTGGTCATGACAAAGATACGGCCGCTATGGTGCTGAGCCTGTGCCAGCCAGTCGGCCCACGATGCATGGCGTTGCACGCTGGCGTACTCGTGGTAATCCAGTCCGGCGCGGCGCATGAGTTTGTCTTCCATCGAAAAGCCCAGGGGCTCGATCAGGTGTAGATGGCAGCCCGTGTTCGCCGCCAGGCGAATGATGTTGCCCGTGTTGGGCGGAATTTCGGGCTCGACTAAAACAACATTGAACATGGCACGTATTGTGACGAATCAGGCGCGTGCAAACACCAGCGCACTGACCGATCGCGCGCCAGCCTGGCGCAGCAGGCGTGCGGCCTGGCGCAAGGTTGTGCCGGTCGTCATGACGTCATCGATCAGTACGATGCTTTGCCCCTGGATGCTGGCGCGTGCCGTGGGATCCAGCGCAAAAGCTTGGTCCAGGTTGTGCAGGCGCTCGCTGCGGGGCAAGAGGCTTTGGGCTTCGGTGTGCCGCAAACGGTGCAGCCATTGGGTCTGCAACTTTGCTGCAGCCAGATGGCGTGCCAACAAGACCGATTGGTTAAAGCCGCGCTCGGCCAGCCGCTCGGAAGACACCGGAATGGGCACCACAGCATCGCATGACTCCAGCAGCAGCTCTGCGCCAGGGGTGTGGCGCATCAGCAAGGCCAGGTTTTGAGCCCAAGCGGGCTGGGCACTGAATTTGAAATCCACCATTACTTTGGGCCAGGGCCAGTCGTAGCTGACGCTGGCAATACAAAAGTCCAGCGCAGCAGGCTGGCTCTGGCAGTCTGAGCAAATGCGTTGGCCTGCTTGAACGGGCAGGGCGCAGTGTTTGCAGCGCAGGCGTGGCTGGGCAAAAGCACCTACGCAGCTCTCACACAAAACATCAGGCCCCCAGCTGTTGCAGATGGCGCAATGGGTGGGCCAGCGACGCGCCTGCCAGAGGTTTTGCAGCGGAGTCCAGGGCCATTTCATGCGGACTCAATATACTTCGGGGCCGGTTTGTCTACAAGCCGGTTGCCCACAAACTGTTCGCGTTTGCCCGACGCTGGATTGGCCATGACCGATGTGACTCCCCCTTCCATGGATGCTGTTGCCGCCCAGCGGTGGCTGGCGCAGGTGCCTGCACAGGTGCCGCCCGCTTCGCCTTGGCTGCACGAAGAGGTGGCGCGTCGCATGATGGAGCGTCTGGACATCATCACTGCGCAGCCTGAGCAGTGGGCGCACTGGCAGCCGGTGCGCGGTGGTTGGCAGGCGCATCAGGCGCTCAAAGCGCGCTATCCGCAAGCACGGGCCTGGCTGGTGCCCGGCTCCGGCGCTGAAGATGCTCTCTTGCAAAAAAGCGTTCAGCGGCCTTGGTGGGCCGTGTGGCGCAAGGAGAGCGAATGTGTCGGCATGCCCCCAGCGGGTTCGGTGCAAATGGTGTGGGCCAATATGGCCTTGCACCAGCAACCCAGACCGCAGGAGATGCTGGCGCAGTGGCACAAAGCGTTGGCGGTGGATGGATTTTTGATGTTTTCCTGTCTGGGCCCGGACACCTTGCGCGAGCTGCGCGAGCTCTACAGTGCGCAGGGCTGGCCCGCCCCGATGCACGAATTGACCGATATGCATGACTGGGGCGATATGCTGGTGCAGGCAGGCTTTGCAGAGCCAGTGATGGACATGGAGCGCATCACCCTGACGTTTGAGACGCCCGAGCGCCTTGTGCAGGAGCTTCGCGAATTGGGGCGCAATCTGGCGCTGGGCCGTGGATCGATAGTGCGTGGTCGCGTATGGCACAGGCAGTGGCTGAAAGCTTTGAGCCAGCTGGCGCAGCCCAGGCATGACGGGAAATTGGGCTTGACCTTCGAGCTGGTGTATGGCCACGCCTTCAAGCCGACGCCCCGGGCGCGGGTGGCGCAGGAGACGGGTATTGATCTGGTTGAGATGCGTCAAATGTTGCGTCAATCTGCCAAAGATCGATCTTCAAGTTGAGAAATATCAAAACCTTGCCCAACTCGGGTAAAATTCCGCACAATTTCGACCATTCTGTGCACGTGAAACGTGCATGAAATTCAGAAAAGTTGACGCATGTCAAGTTCGGGATTCCAGTTTGCGCAGGTGTCGGGGCCCAGCATTGATTGGCGCTTGCGGCGCAATTGTTCCGTGACGCCAGCCCAGCTGGCGTCAGTCTATGGACTGCTGTGCGTGGTTTCCTTGGGCATTGGCCTGTTTTTCTGGTCTTACGGTGCGCCCATGGTGTTGGGCTTTGCCGGGCTGGATTTGCTGGCGGTGGGCGCGGCTTTTCTGATGTATGCACGGCACGCAACAGATGGTGAGTGGATTTCGCTGCAGGGTGCAAGCCTGGTGGTGGAGCGAGAGACCGCAGGACGCCGTGAACGCACGGAGTTTGACCGGCAGTGGGTTCGCATCGAATCCGTGGCCGGCCGTCATGGACTGATTGCGGTTTCGAGTCGGGGGCAGACAGTCGAAGTGGGGCGCTTTGTGCGCCCCGAGATGCGTCGGGCTCTGGCTGGAGAGATCAGGCAGGCATTGCGCGTGGCGTGATTGCTCTGTTCGTAGTGTGTGGGTTCAACCGAGACTTGGAAGTAAGAAAACATGAAAATCATTTCCAGTAAATTGGCTTCGCAGCTGTCCCGCGTGGGCGTTCTGTCTGCCACGCTGCTGGCCACTGCGGCCCATGCCGTCAATGACCTGCCAGGGGGGCCGGCTGTACGTCAGCTGAACCTGCACCCCGCAGCCAGCAAGATTGCCGAAGCGCAACACGGCCTGCACTGGTTCTTGTTGATCATCTGTACGGTGATCTTCATTGCTGTGTTTGCAGTGATGTTTTACTCCATCTGGAAACACCGCAAAGACCGTGGCTACAAGCCCGCCACCTTTACCGATTCGGTGACTGTGGAGATTGCCTGGACGGTGATTCCTTTCCTGATCGTCATTGGCATGGCTTTGCCGGCCACCAAAGTGCTGGTGGCCCAGAAAGACACCACCAACTCCGACATGACCATCAAGGTCACGGGTTACCAGTGGAAGTGGGGCTATGACTACCTCAAGGGTGAGGGCGAAGGCATCAGCATGATCTCCACGCTTGACTCCTCCCATCGCGCCCTGTCGGACGCTGGCAAGCCTGCTGGCGACGACTACCTGCTCAAGGTGGACAACGCTCTGGTGGTGCCTGTCGGCAAAAAGGTGCGTGTGATCACCACCGCTACAGACGTGATTCACTCCTGGTTTGTGCCGGCCTTCGGTATCAAGCAAGATGCCATCCCCGGTTTCGTGCGTGACAACTGGTTCCGCGCCGAGCAGACTGGCGACTTCTACGGCCAGTGTGCCGAGCTCTGCGGTAAAGAGCATGCTTACATGCCTATCCATGTCAAGGTGCTGTCCGCCGAGGATTACACCGCATGGGTTACTGCCGAGAAGAAAAAGCTCGCCGCCAAGATGGATGACCCCAGCCGTGTCTGGAATCTGGATGACCTGGTCAAGCGTGGCGAGAAGGTTTACGCTGCCAACTGTGCGGCCTGCCACCAGGCCAACGGCAAAGGCGCTGGCCCTATCAAGCCCGTCGACGGCTCCGCTGTGGTTCTCGATGCTGACAAGAACAAGCAGATCGCTGTGTTGCTCAACGGCCAGAACAATGGCGCCATGCCGGCATGGAAGCAGTTGTCGGACACCGACATTGCAGCTGTGATTACCTACACCAAAAACAACTGGTCCAACAAGACCGGGCAGATCGTGCAGCCGGCCGAAGTGCTCGCCGCCCGCAAGTAAGTCAGTACCGCATTAATTTAAAGAGGAAATCAAGATGAGTGCCGTTCTCGACCATCACGATCACGCTCACGCTCACGATGACCATGCGCACCACGCTCCCACGGGCTGGCGTCGTTGGGTCTTTGCGACCAACCACAAGGACATCGGTACGCTGTACATGTTGTTCAGCTTTGCCATGCTCATGGTCGGTGGCATTTGCGCCATGATGATCCGCGCCGAGCTGTTTGTGCCCGGCCTGCAAATCATCAACCCCGAGCTGTTCAACCAGTTCACGACCATGCACGGTCTGATCATGGTGTTCGGCGCCATCATGCCGGCCTTCGTGGGCTTTGCCAACTGGATGCTGCCGCTGCAAATCGGCGCCTCAGACATGGCTTTCGCCCGCATGAATAACTTCAGCTTCTGGCTGATGATTCCTGCGGCCATCATGCTGGTTGCCGGCTTCTTCATGCCTGGTGGCGCGCCTGCTGCTGGCTGGACACTGTATGCGCCGCTGACGCTGCAGATGGGCCCCTCCATGGACGCTGGTATTTTTGCCATGCACATTCTGGGTGCTTCGTCCATCATGGGCTCGATCAACATCATCGTGACCATCCTGAACATGCGCGCTCCAGGCATGACGCTGATGAAGATGCCCATGTTCGCCTGGACCTGGTTGATCACCGCTTATCTGCTGATCGCCGTGATTCCCGTGCTGGCCGGTGCCATCACCATGACGTTGACAGACCGACACTTCGGCACCAGCTTCTTCAACCCCGCTGGCGGTGGTGACCCGGTCATGTACCAGCACATCTTCTGGTTCTTCGGTCACCCCGAGGTGTACATTCTGATCCTGCCGGCTTTCGGCGTCATCAGCCAGATCATCCCGGCTTTCGCCCGCAAGAAACTGTTCGGCTATACCTCCATGGTGTACGCCACGGCCTCCATCGCCATCCTGTCCTTCATTGTGTGGGCTCACCACATGTACACCACTGGCATGCCCGTGACTGGCCAGCTGTTCTTCATGTACGCCACTATGCTGATCGCCATTCCGACCGGTGTGAAGGTGTTCAACTGGATCGCCACCATGTGGCGCGGTTCCATGACATTTGAAACCCCCATGCTCTGGGCTGTGGGCTTCATCTTCGTGTTCACCATGGGCGGCTTCACCGGCCTGATCCTGTCGATGGCTCCGCTGGACCAACAGCTCCAAGACACCTATTACGTGGTGGCTCACTTCCACTACACCATGGTGGCTGGTTCCTTGTTCGCCTTGTTCGGTGGCTACTACTACTGGGCTCCCAAATGGACCGGTGTGATGTACAGCGAAACCCGCGGCAAGATCCACTTCTGGCTGTCGCTGATTTTCTTCAACGTCACCTTCTTCCCGCAGCACTTCCTGGGTCTGGCTGGCATGCCCCGTCGTTATGCCGACTACCCCATGCAGTTTGCTGACTTCAACATGTTGTCGTCCATCGGTGCCTTTGGCTTCGGTCTGATGCAGGTGTACTTCTTCGTCTTCGTGGTCATCCCCGCCATGCGCGGCCAAGGTGCCAAGGCACCTCAGCGCCCCTGGGAAGCTGCAGAAGGTCTGGAGTGGGAAGTTCCTTCTCCCGCACCTTTCCACACCTTCGAAAACCCTCCCAAGCTGGATGCAACTGCGACCCGTGTGGTGGGCTGATAGGACCTGGTCATGACAGATCGTAAAAAAAGCAATGTCCGACTGGCGCTGATTCTGGCGTCCGTGGCCTTGGTTTTCATGGCGGGCTTCATGGCCAAGATCGCCCTTTTGGGTGGCTGAGGTCGGGAAACAAGCATGAATTTGCGTGGCGCCAACAAGACGATGGTGAGCAAGCTGGTCGTGATCGCGATCGGCATGTTCGGCTTCGGCTATGCGCTGATTCCCATCTACAAGCAAATTTGTGAAATCACAGGCGTCAACATCCTGGCCTTGTCCGAGAACCAGAATGCGAGCTGGACCGCAGGCAAGGGCAGCAAGCCTGCCAATACGCAGGTTGATTACTCACGCACCATCACGGTTGAGTTTGATGCCAACGCACGTGGCCCTTGGTCATTCAAGCCCGAGAAAACCTCTTTGCAGGTTCATCCGGGCGAAATGATGACGGTCATGTACGAGTTCCAGAATACCCAGAGCCGTCGCATGGCCGCTCAGGCGATTCCGAGCTATGCCCCCAAGCAAGCTCAGGCGCATTTCAACAAGCTCGAGTGCTTTTGCTTTAACGAGTACACCCTTGAGCCCGGTGAAAAGAAGCAGTGGCCGGTTGTCTTTGTGATTGACCCCAAGTTGTCCAAAGATGTCCAGACCATCACCCTGTCCTACACCTTTTTTGAGGTAGGCAGCAAAGTGCCTCCAGCACCTGTAGCTCAAAAGTCAGGTGTGCAGACGCAAGCTGGGGCCGGTGCATGAACATCCCGCAACAAGCACCTCATCAACGCAAGGGTTCGCTGTGGCGAACCATTGTGGCTGTGTTGTGGTCCTTTGTCGGATTGCGTAGCCGCAAGGCATTTCAGCAAGACATTGCTCAGCTCAATCCGATCCACATCATTGTGGTCGGCATTGTCCTGGCCCTTTTATTCGTGCTGGGGCTGCTTGCCCTGGTTCAATGGGTGGTGGCTCAGCCCATCAGCCTGTAACGCACAACAACAGAACATACAGAATCAATCACAGGAGTCCTCATGAGTTCTACTGCACATGGCACCACGCCTTACTACTTCGTACCGCATGAGTCGCGCCATCCAGTGATGTCGGCGATCGGTCTGTTCTTCGTCATCCTGGGCGCTGGGCAGTGGATCAATGGCTCGTCCTGGGGCAAATACGCGCTGTTCTTCGGTCTGATCTGGTGGCTGACCGTGTTGTTCCAGTGGTTCCGCGAAGCCATTGCCGAAAGCGAAAGCGGTCTCTACAGTAAGCGCATCGACGTGTCTTACCGCTGGAGCATGACCTGGTTCATCTTCTCTGAGGTCATGTTCTTCGGTGCCTTCTTCTCTGCCCTGTGGTGGGCTCGCGCGCACTCTGTGCCTGCCCTGGGTAGCCTGGACAATGCCCTGCTGTGGCCAGACTTCAAGTCGGTGTGGCCGACTTTGGCTGCGGGTGTGACTGCTTCGCCCGCTGGCATTGTGGAGCCCTTCCAGACCATGGGTCCTTTCTGGTTGCCCACGATCAACACAGCTTTGCTGCTGACCTCGGGCGCAACGCTGACGGTGGCTCACCACGCACTGCAGCACGGTGACCGTGCCAAGACCATCCGTTTCATGTGGATGACGGTTGCTTTGGGCATTGTGTTCCTGTTCGTTCAGGGCTATGAGTACTACCATGCCTGGACGGGCATGAACCTGAAATTGTCTTCTGGCGTTTATGGCTCCACCTTCTACATGCTGACCGGTTTCCACGGTTTCCACGTGTTCGTGGGCATGCTGATGCTGTTGTTCATCACCCTGCGCCTGCAAAAAGGGCACTTCACCAACGAGCGTCATTTCGGTTTTGAAGGCGCTGCCTGGTACTGGCACTTTGTGGACGTGGTGTGGCTGGGTCTGTACATCCTGGTGTACTGGATGTAAGGTCTTGCGGCCTGCAACAAAAAAGCGCCTGAGGGCGCTTTTTTGTTGGGGCGTTCAGGGCTTGTTATGCGCCCGAGGGAATGCCGGTAGGTTGTACCCAGCCCATTTTCCAGGCCAACAGGATGCACAAAAACAGCACGATGGAAAAACCGACCCGAAAAGCCAGGGCCCGGACCATATTGCCCTTGGGGGCGGCTTGATCGGTGGTGTTGGGCGAGCCCTTCATCATGTAGACAAGGGCAGACGCTAAACTGATCAGGATGGCTGCAAAAGCCAGTGCGACAAGAATTTTCATGGAGTGATTATCCGGTGAGTTTCTCATCCTCGACAACACGCAAATGGGTGGTTTTGTTTGCTGCCGTGCTCGCTGGCGTCGTCACGACCTCGATGGGCATGTGGCAGCTGCGGCGTGCAGCTGACAAAGAAGCTGTGATCACAGCCCGCCAAGCCATGCAGGCGATGGCGCCTTTGGACCTGAGTGCGATGGGCGGCCCCTCTGATAGCGAGGCCAATCGTCAGGGGATGATTTACAGAAAGGTCACGCTCCAGGGCCAGTGGCTGAACCAGTACACGGTGTATCTGGACAACCGTCAGATGCGTGGACGACCCGGCTTTTACGTGGTCACACCTTTCAAGTTGGCCGACAGTTCCGCTGTGGTCTTGGTACAGCGCGGCTGGGTGACGCTGGATGCGCACAAGCATGACCGGGTGCCTGAAATCCAGACACCCATGCAAGCGCTTCGTATCGAGGGGGTGTTGGCCCCTTGGCCCTCAAGGATGTTCGAGCTCGACGGCAGTGGCAGTGGCCAAATACGGCAAAATCTGGACTTGGCCGCATACCGGCGGGAGACAGGGTTGCCCTTGCTGGAGATCAGCGTGCAGCAATCTGCTCCGCCTGACGACGCTTTGTTGCGCGAATGGCCGCAACCTGCCAGCGGTGTTGAAAAACATTATGGCTATGCTTTTCAGTGGTTTGGCCTGACGGCCTTGATCGCGTTTCTTTATGTCTGGTTCCAAATTGTCAAACCCCGCAGAAAACAATTCGCTGGTTGATGCCCCTTTGGGCATGACTGTGCACAGCCTGCCTGCGCCTGCCGAAGTGGCTGATGCCGATGCACACCGCACGCGCCGTGGCCGTAACATGATGCTGCTGGTGATGCTGCTGTGCGCAGCGCCCGTGATTGCCTCGTATTTCACTTACTATGTCTTGCGTCCTGCAGGTGGGCGCAATTTTGGCGACCTGATCGAGCCACCTGTAACCATGCCGAGCATCCAGGCTACGGGGCTGGACAGCAAGCCCCTGCCTTTGCAAAGCCTGCACGGCCAGTGGTTGCTGGTGACTGTGGCAGGAGGAGGCTGCGACAAAGTTTGCGAAAACAATCTCTACTTCCAGCGCCAGTTGCGTGAAACGCAGGGCAAGGAGAAGGACCGCATTGACCGCGTCTGGTTGGTGGCAGACGATGCCCCGGTGGCTGCGGCCCTGCAAGCGGGCTTGCAAGGTGCGCAGGTGCTGCGTGTGGACCCACAGGCTTTGTCTGCCTGGCTCAAGCCGGCTGCTGGTCAGGAATTGGCGGACCATTTGTATGTGGTGGACCCGATGGGCAACTGGATGATGCGCTTCCCGGCGGGCATGGATGTGCACATGGCCAGCAAGGCGCGTCGCGATCTGGATCGTCTGATGCGTGCATCCGCATCCTGGGACGAAGCCGGTCGCTGACCGACCGTTTGAGCTGTTGCCATGCAAGTGCCGCTGTACAACCTGGAACCCCTGCTGGAAGTGATGGGCCTGGGCCTGTTGCTGGCCGGGCTGCCCTTGGTGCTGTTTTGGCGGCGCCAGCGGCATGCATCGTCGCCACAGCGCTTGAAGGCGCTCACGCTGCTGATTCTGACCCTGACCTTTGAGTTGGTCCTGGTAGGCGCATTTACCCGCCTGACCGACTCCGGTCTTGGCTGCCCTGACTGGCCTGGCTGTTATGGCCAGGCCAGCCCCTTGGGGGCACATTCCGAAATTTCTGCCGCTCAGCAGGCCATGCCCACCGGCCCTGTGACCCACAGCAAGGCCTGGATCGAAATGATTCACCGCTATCTGGCGACCAGTGTCGGTGTTTTGATCATTGTGCTCACCGTCTGGACGTGGCGCGTGTGGCGACGTGAGCGCCAGCTGGCGGTGCATCCCGTTTGGCCAACGATCACCCTTGCCTGGGTGTGCCTGCAAGGCGCGTTTGGTGCCCTCACGGTCACCATGAAACTCTTCCCGGCGATCGTGACCCTGCACCTGTTGTTGGCACTCGGCCTTCTGGTGCTGTTGATGGCACAAGCCATTCGCTACAGCGGCTGGCGCGAAATTGCCCTGAGTGGTGGTTTGCGCTTGGGCTTGAAAGTTGTGGTCGCCTTGCTGCTGGTGCAAATTGCATTGGGCGGTTGGGTCAGCACCAACTACGCGGTGATGGCTTGCCAGGACTTTCCGCTTTGCCAAGGCAGCTGGTGGCCCCAGATGGACTGGCGGGGCTTTGCGCTCTGGCGGGAACTGGGCCATACCGCTGGTGGTGAGCTGCTGGCGTTTTCTGCGCTGGTGAGCATCCATGTGGTTCACCGCACCATGGCCTGGCTGGTCCTGGCAGCCTTGTTGCTGCTGGGATGGCAATTGCTGCGCGTGCAGCCTTTGAACAAGGCGGCGCGCCTGTTGCTTGGCCTGACGTTGTTGCAACTGCTCACCGGCATGTCCAACGTGGTGCTGGATTGGCCCTTGTTGGCAGCACTGTTGCACACCGGTGGCGCCTCGGCGCTTTTACTCACGCTGGTCTGGATGTGGGCACGCACCCGCCCACAGGCTGCTTCTTCATCTCCTGCTGCGGGCACCACGCCTGCGGCTTCTGCAAAGTCCGTCGAATGACCTCCGCAACTGCATTTCCCATGGGCAGCCTCTGGCAACAGTACTACGCCCTGACCAAGCCTCGCGTGGTCCAGCTCATTGTCTTTTGTGCCCTGATCGGGATGGTGCTGGCTGTACCTGGTCTGCCCGATGGCTCCCAGCTGATGCTGGGGTTCTGGGGTTGTGTGGGGATCTGGCTGGTGGCCGGGGCCGCTGCGGCTTTTAACTGCCTGGTCGAAAAAAGCATTGACGCCAAAATGAAGCGAACCGCTTGGCGTCCCACGGCGCGTGGTGTGCTCAGCGACCGCCAGGCGCTGGTGTTTTCTGCGGTGCTGTGCATCATCGGCTCGGCCATTTTGTATGTGCTGGTCAACCCCATCACCATGTGGCTGACCTTTGCCACCTTCGTGGGCTACGCCATCATCTACACCGTCATCCTCAAACCTTTGACGCCGCAGAACATTGTCATTGGCGGTGCCAGTGGCGCCATGCCGCCGGTGCTGGGCTGGTCCACCATGACGGGCGACGTCGGCCCCGAAGCGCTGATCCTGTTCCTCATCATCTTCCTGTGGACGCCGCCGCACTTCTGGGCTCTGGCCCTTTACCGTGTGGAGGACTATCGCAAGTCCGGCCTGCCCATGCTGCCTGTGACGCACGGCAATGAGTTCACCCGCCTGCAGATTCTGCTGTACACCGTGGTCTTGCTCGCTGCCTGCTTGATGCCCTTTGTCTATGGCATGAGCTCTTGGCTGTACCTGTTTTTTGCGGTGGTGCTCAGCTTGGGCTTCATGGGCTATGGCTGGGCCCTGTGGCGCAACTATTCGGACGCGCTGGCACGCAAGACCTTCCGCTTTTCCCTGATTCACCTGAGCGTGCTGTTTGCGGCCTTGCTGGTGGACCACTATTTGTTTTGAGAGCGCACCATGCATAAACGACTCTGGCTCAAGACCTTGGCAGGCACAGCCACCTTGGCTCTGACAGGCGGCCTGCTGACGGCTTGCAGCAGTGATGCCCCTGCGTTTCGCGGTGTGGACATTACCGGTGCGGACTATGCCAAAGACTTTGCCTTGACCGATGCGCATGGCAAGGTCCGCACGATCAAGGACTTTGCAGGCAAGGTCGTGATTGTGTTTTTTGGCTACACCCAGTGCCCGGATGTATGCCCTACGTCCTTGCAGGAGCTGGCCGAAACCAAGCGTTTGCTGGGCGTAGACGGTGACAAGCTCCAGGGCATTTTCGTAACCGTGGATCCCGAGCGTGACACGGCCGAACTGCTGGCCGCTTACATGACCAACTTCGATCCCAGCTTTGTAGCGCTACGCCCCACACCCGAGCAGCTGCCCGAGGTGACCAAAGCCTTCAAGATTTACTACAAGATGGTTCCAGGGCAAACGCCCACCAGCTACACCATGGACCACTCTGCCGGCAGTTATATGTATGACGCCAGCGGACATGTGCGTTTGTACAACCGCTATGCCAGCGGTGCCTCAGCCTTGGCGGACGATGTGCGTCTGTTGCTGCAAGGCAAATAAAGCAACACAAAAAACAAGCCCGCTCACACAGCGGGCTTGGTCCATTGCTTGAGTGGGCTCAGGCGTATTCGGCCAGCGCCTTTTTCATCTTCTTCATCGCAGCCACTTCGATCTGGCGAATGCGCTCGGCACTGACGCCGTACTCGTCTGCCAGTTCGTGCAGGGTCATGCCACCCGAGCCATCGTCGTTGACGCTGAGCCAGCGCTCTTGCACGATGCGACGGCTGCGTTCGTCCAGGCTTTCCAGGGCCGCGACCAAGCCCTCGCTGGCCAGGCTGTCACGTTGACGCGCCTCAAGCATGGCAGTGGGTTCGTCGCTGGCGCGGGACAAATAGGCAATCGGGCCAAAAGCCTGCTCACCATCGTCGCTGGGCGCCGGGTCCAGCAGCACATCGCCACCGGACATGCGGGTTTCCATTTCCAGCACTTCCTCGCGCTTCACATTGAGCTGGCTGGCCACGCTGTCCACCTCGGACGAGGACAGCGTGTCGCGGTGGGTTCCGTCTTCCAGATCGGCCTTGAAGCCCTGCTTCATCGAACGCAGGTTGAAGAACAGTTTGCGCTGGGCCTTGGTCGTGGCGACCTTGACCATGCGCCAGTTCTTGAGGATGTACTCGTGAATCTCGGCCTTGATCCAGTGCAGCGCATAGCTCACCAGGCGCACGCCCTGGTCAGGGTCGAAACGCTTGACGGCCTTCATCAGGCCAACGTTGCCTTCCTGGATGAGGTCGCTGTGGGGCAAGCCATAGCCCAAGTACTGGCGCGACACGGACACCACCAGACGCAGGTGCGAGAGCACCAGTTTGCGGGCGGCTTCAAGGTCGTCGTTGTTTTTGAGTTGGCGGGCAGCCTCCTGCTCTTCCTCAAGGGTGAGCATCGGCATGCGGTTGACGGCCGTGATGTAGGCGTCAAGGTGGCCCAAAGAGGGCACCACAGCCCAAGGGCTGCGCAGAGTCATCGCGGTGGACAGGGAACCAGATTGATGTGTCATTCCAGAACTCCTTTCAATGTCTCTATTTTAGCACTCATCAACGAAGAGTGCTAATTTCGAAAACCCTTGTCGTGACAAGGGGTTACGGCTGGTCGGGCGGGGCCATTCAGCTTGCGACTTGAAGCTGGGCCGGGCCCGAAACGATGCTGCCAATCACGCTGGCCCGGTCAAAACCGTGGGCCACAAAGGTGGACAGCACCTGCTCCACGCTGTCCGGGCTGCAAGCTACCAGCAGGCCGCCGCTGGTTTGCGGGTCGCTCAGCAAGGCTTGGTCCTGCGGCATGAAGCCAGGTGGCAGCTGCACGTCCTGGCCGTAGCCCGACCAGTTGCGGCCAGAGGCGCCGGTGACCATGCCTTGGGCGGCCAGTTCGCGCACGCCACTGAGCAGGGGCACTTTGTTCCAGTCGATGTGCACAGTGCAGCTGCTGCCGCGTGCCATTTCCAGCGCGTGGCCAGCCAGGCCAAACCCCGTGACATCCGTGATGGCGTGCACGCCGTCGATGCGGGCCAGATCCGGGCCGGGGGTGTTCAGGCGGGTGGTCGTGGCAATCATTTGCGCGTAGCCCTCGGGCGGCAGGGCGTTCTTTTTGAGCGCGGCGGACTGGATGCCCACGCCCAGCGGCTTTCCCAGTACCAGCACATCGCCCGCACGGGCGTCAGCATTGCGTTTGACGCGGCTGGGATGGACCAGACCGATGGCCACCAGGCCATAAATGGGCTCGACCGAGTCGATGGTGTGGCCGCCTGCGATGGGAATGCCTGCCGCCTTGCACACGCTGGCTCCGCCCTCAAGAATGCGACCAATGGTCTCGTGCGAGAGCACATTGATGGGCATGCCCACCAGGGCCAGCGCCATGATGGGCGTGCCACCCATGGCGTACACGTCGCTGATGGCGTTGGTGGCGGCAATGCGGCCAAAGTCGAAAGCGTCGTCAACGATGGGCATGAAAAAGTCGGTGGTGGCGATCAGCGCCTGCTCGTCGTTGAGCTTGTAGACGGCGGCGTCGTCCGCAGTTTCAATGCCGACCAGCAGCTCGGGCGGGACAGGCAGCCCCGAGGTACCACGCAGGATGTTGGCCAGCACGCCCGGTGCGATCTTGCAGCCGCAGCCGCCGCCGTGGGAGAGGGAGGTCAGGCGTGGCTCGGTTATGGGGGTGGTGTTGGTCATGACAAAAGTGCCTGCGCAAATTCGCGTGCGTCAAAGGTTTCCAGGTCTTCCAGCTTTTCACCGACGCCGATGAAGTACACCGGAATCGGCTTTTCGCGGGCAATCGCGCACAGCACGCCGCCCTTGGCGGTGCCGTCGAGCTTGGTGACGATCAGCCCGGTCAGCTGCAGGGCTTCGTCAAAGGCTTTCACCTGAGCGAGCGCGTTCTGGCCGGTGTTGCCGTCGATGACCAGCAAGACTTCGTGTGGTGCCGTTTCGTCGGCTTTTTGCACCACGCGCTTGATCTTTTTCAGCTCTTCCATCAGGTGCAGCTGAGTGGGCAGGCGGCCGGCGGTGTCGACCAGCACCACGTTCTTGCCACGGGCGCGGCCAGCGGTGACGGCGTCAAAACTCACGGCAGCCGGGTCGCCGCCTTGCTGGCTGACGATTTCAACCGTGTTGCGGTCAGCCCAGACGGCCAGCTGTTCCTTGGCGGCGGCGCGGAAGGTGTCGGCTGCAGCCAGCAACACGCTTTCGCCGCTGTCGGCAAGGTGCTTGGTCAGTTTGCCAATCGAGGTGGTTTTGCCTGCGCCGTTGACCCCGGCCACCATGATGACGGTGGGCTGTTGAGCGCCGATTTCCAGAGGCTTTTGCAGCGGCGCCAGCATGTCGGCAATGGCGTCCATCAGCAAGCCTTTGACCTGGGCTGGATCAGTGGCCTTGGCGTCCTTGACGCGGCGCTTGAGATCGGCCAGCAAGTGTTCGGTGGCCTTGACGCCGGTGTCCGCCATCAGGAGGGCGGTTTCCAGTTCCTCGTAGAGGTTGTCGTCGATCTGGGTGCCGGTGAAGACGGTGGTGATGGACGAACCGGTTTTGCGCAGACCGCTTTTCAGGCGCTGCAGCCAGCTGCTGCGCGGCGCTTCGGCTGTGGGCACAGCAGCCTCAGCGGGCGCTGACGCAACGGTATCCACAGCGGCTGGCGCGACAGGAGGGGGGGATTTTTTCTTGAAGAAACTGAACATGGTGGGTGATCCGCAGATCAGGCATTTTATGAAATGCCCGTGAGGGCCGCGGGGTCACCCCGGCATGGTGCTCAGATGTGCATCACAAAGCGGGGCACATGACGCATGTGCAGCGACATGCCAAGTGCGGCCATGCGGTGGTCGCTGCGGCCCAAAATGGTTTCTGCCAAGGGCAGTAACTGCTGCTCTTCCAATTGCGCATGGGCTTGGTAGCGGGCCACCAGGTCTTGCAACAAGGCGGTGTCCAGCTCGGTGTCCTGGCCTTTGGCCACTTTGCGCAAGGCGGGCTCGAGTTGTTTCCAGGTTTTTTCCAGACCACGGTGTTCGTGGGTGAGCTGGCTGATCAGCTCTTCGACGCGCAGCCTTTCGGGGCCTGCCTGGGCGCTGGCGCGGACAGCCGGAAATAGCTCTTCCTCTTCCTCGCTGTGGTGGGTGTACATGCCGCTGTCAAAAAATGCCAGAGACTGCTGGGCAATGTGGCGCGCCAGCTGGGCAGGCGCCAGCAGGGCGGGAAGCTGGCCCATGCGTTCGAGCTGGGTCAGTATCCCCACATGGCATTGTTCAAAGTGAGGGATGGGGGCGTCGTCTTGTGGGGTGCTCATGGTTTGTCCGTTCTTATTGAAAAGCGATGCCTCCAATCTAGCGGTGACGACGACAGACGCCAAGCTGGATTTGGGCAAAGTTTGACGCAAGTCATGTTTGTGGCCAGCCTTGCGCTGCAGACCGTACACTTGCGGCCATGGTTCGTTCCCGATCATCATCCGCTGCACAAGCTCGCCCCACTGCCAAAGCGCCACGCACGGGCGGCGGCACCCATGAGGTGCGCATTGTGGGCGGCGTGTGGCGCCGCACACGTTTGCGCGTGCTCGACAAACCCGGCCTGCGTCCCACGCCCGATCGCGTGCGCGAGACGCTGTTCAACTGGCTGGGGCAGGATTTGACGGGCTGGGTCTGTCTGGATGCGTTTGCAGGCACCGGCGCGCTGGGGCTGGAGGCCGCTTCGCGCGGTGCGCAGCAAGTGGTGCTCATCGAGCAGGACGCCCAACTGGTGCAACAACTGCACGCCCATGTGGAGCAACTCAAGGCCACTAAGGTCAAGGTGCAGCGCACCGATGCGTTGACGGCTTTGGCCAGCTGGCCAGCCCAAAGCGCGGATTTGGTGTTTCTGGACCCGCCGTTTTCCGGGGGGGAGGTGATGTTCAAACACGCCTTGCAACAAGCTGCGCGCTGCGTGCCGATAGGCGGCTGGCTGTACCTGGAGGCGCCAGAGGCCTGGACGGACGAAGGTCTGGGAACCCTGGGCCTGTCGGTGCACAAGCACCTGAAGGCGGGCGCGGTGCATGCGCACCTGCTGAAGCGCATAGCATAATCGTTTCATCCCGCAGGAGAACACCGCATGGCCCGCTCTGTGACCGCCGTTTACTCAGGAACCTTTGACCCCCTCACCTTGGGTCACGAAGATGTGGTGCGCCGTGCCGCGCTGATGTTTGACCAGGTGGTGGTTGCTGTGGCCGCTGCGCACCACAAAAACACCATGTTCACGCTGGACCAGCGCCTGGAGCAGGCTCGCGCCGCCTTGGTAGATTGCCCCAATGTGCGGGTACTGCCATTTGAAGGGCTGATTGTGGATTTTGTGCGCGAACAGGGTGGGCAAGTCATTGTGCGCGGCCTGCGTTCCTTGACCGATTACGACTATGAAACCCAGATGGCGGGCATGAACCGCCACCTGGCCCCGCAGGTGGACACGGTGTTTTTGCACACCAGCGCCAGCGTGCAGCACATCAGCAGCACGCTGGTGCGCGAGATCGCCAAGCTCGGCGGCGATGTGTCGGCTCTGGTGTCGGCGCCGGTGGCGCAGGCGCTCAAGGCGCGATTGGCCTGAGGCCACTGCAGGGCCTGCATTGCTTAAAGGTCTTGCGCGGCCTCGATCACAAATCGCACACGCTGCTGGCCTTGCCATTCATCGGTGTCGAGCCGGTAGGCCAGGTGGGCTTGTGCAGGCAACGGCTCATTGCGGCCAAACCAGATGCCATCGACCAGCTGTCCATGATGGCGCAGCTTGATCGATAAATGCTTTTCGCCCACCAGGCGCTGTGAAACGATCTCCAGCTTTTCGCTGAACACCGGCGCGGCAAAGCCCTGGCCCCAGACCTGAGCTTGCAGCAGTTGCGCCACATCGGCGCGTCGGAACTCGGCGGGCAAGGGGCCATCGGTGTCCAGACGGCGCTGCAGGGTAGCGGCATCCAGCCCCTCTTGCGCGATCTGCGCCAGGTGGTGCTCGAAGAGCTCAAAGTGTTCTTCGGCAATCGTGCAGCCCGCAGCCATCGCGTGCCCACCAAAACGCAGCAGCACGCCCGGTGCACGCTTGGCCAGCAAGTCCAATGCATCGCGCAAATGAAACCCTGGAATCGAACGTCCTGAGCCCTTGATTTCGTGCTCTTTACCTGGTGCGGTGCTGGGGGCGAACACAAATACGGGGCGATGAAATTGCTCTTTCAAGCGAGAGGCCACAATGCCCACCACGCCTTCGTGAAATTCCGGATCAAACACGCACACGGCGGGCGGTGCAGGCGCATCGTCTTCAAACAAGGACTGCGCAATTTCCAGCGCCATGTCGCGCATATCGCCTTCGATCACACGGCGCTCGCGGTTGATCTGGTCCAGCTGGGTGGCCAGCTGGGTGGCCAAGGCGGCATCGTCGGTTTGCAGGCACTCAATGCCCAGGCGCATGTCCGACAAGCGGCCAGCTGCGTTGATGCGCGGGCCCAGCGCAAAGCCCAAATCGAAGGTGCTGGCTTGTTGCACTTTGCGGGCTGCAGCCTGAAACAGGGCGCTCATGCCCGGTGGCATGTGTCCTGCGCGAATGCGCTTGAGGCCTTGTGCCACCAGGCGGCGGTTGTTCGCGTCCAGGCGCACCACATCGGCCACCGTACCCAAAGCCACCAGAGGCAGCAGGCTGTCCAGGCGGGGTTGGGTGCGGGCATCAAAAACGCCACGCTCACGCAGCAAGGTGCGCAGGGCCAACAGCACATAAAACATCACGCCCACCCCAGCCATGGATTTGCTGGGAAAGCTGCAGCCGGGCTGGTTGGGGTTGACGGTCACATCCGCCGTGGGCAGTTGCTCGCCGGGCAAATGATGGTCAGTCACCAGCACCTGCATGCCCAGCTGGTGCGCTGCGTCCACTCCTTCGACGCTGGCAATGCCGTTGTCCACGGTGATCAGCACATCGGCGCCGCTTTGTTTGACCCGCCCGGCAATGGTCGGCGTCAGGCCGTAGCCATCGACCACGCGGTCGGGCACCAGGTAGTCCACATGTTGTGCGCCCAGCATGCGCAGCCCCCGCAGGCCGACGGCGCAGGCGGTGGCGCCATCGCAGTCGTAGTCGGCCACGATGCACAGGCGTTTGCCATCCTGCATGGCTTGGGCCAGCAGTTCGGCGGCTTCGCGTGTTCCCTTGAGTTGGTCGGGCGGGATCAGCAAAGCCAGGTCGTCTTGCAGGTCCTGGGCGTTGTCGATGCCGCGTGCTGCCAGCAGCCGCGCCAGCAAGGGGTGGGTGCCAGCTTGCTCCAGCGCCCACACGGCGCGGGGGGGGATGTCTCGGTCAATCAGCTTCATGCGGTCAACAAGTCTTTCAGCACCTGGGCAGGCGTGGGTACAGCGGGACGGCGCAGGCGCTGCCACCAGGGTCGGGGCTGGGCGCGTTGCCAGGTCTGGCAGCGGGTTTCGCTGCACAGGCTCAGCTGGCCGTTGCCGCCGCTTTCCAGATGGGTCACGAACGCTGCCAAAGCGCCTTGGTCCAGGGCTTGCCAGGCTTGCTTCCAGGTTTGCGGATGAACCTCCAGGGCGGCCAGGTGTAACGTATCCTCAAACCGGGTCTGGGCTTGTCCTGGGGCCGCTTGAGGTAAGCCTGTGCCATGGAACCACAGGGCATTGACGGGCGGCATTCCCCGCGCCGCGCGCTCGTCGTTGACGGGGTGGTGGTAGAGCAGCATTTGCGCTTCGCTTTGCAGGCGACGAAGGGGGGCGGGCAAGCTCTCGGGCGTGAGCCAGGGTTTGACGTGGCTGCCCGCCATGCGCTCCAGGCTTGCGCTGTGGACGCCTTGCAGCATGTCGCCCTGGGCGTGCCACAGCAGTGGCGTGTGTTGCTGCACCTGCAGTCCGTCTTCGCTCAGCAAGGGTTGAAGGCTGTCGATGATGGATTGGGCTTGCGTTGCAGTCAGAGCGAGTTGTTCTGCCGGGTGCATCATCACCTGGTCCATGCCGATTTGCCAGTGGCAGGGGCTGATCCAGGCTTGGTGTGTCTGCGCTGTGCTGCCCGTGGCCAAAGCCGCCCAGGGCCAGGGGCCTTGTTTGGTCCAACCCAAGGCGCGGGCGTAGGCAGCCTCATGGGCCAGCCAAGGGCTGTGTTCTTCGCAATCGGTGGTGGTTTGCGCCTGCAACAGGTGCAAAGCTTTTTGCAGCTGGGGCAAATGCAGGTGTGCCAGTGCATCGGGGTGGCGGTGCGTGGCAGCGTAGGCGACGATCAAATGCATGGACTCGGGCGCGAGAGGTGAATCACCCTCTATTGTCAGGGATGCCACAATTACCACTTCACAGATTCAGAACAACAACAGGGTCTTCATGGTTTGGCCATATGAATGGGTACTCGGCTGGCGCTATACGCGCGCCGGCCGGGCATCGCGTAAGAACGGATTCATCTCCTTCATCTCGGGGGTGTCCATGCTGGGCATCGCCCTGGGGGTGGCTGCGCTCATCATCGTGCTGTCGGTGATGAACGGCTTTCAGAAAGAAGTGCGCGACCGCATGCTGGGCGTGGTCTCGCACATCGAAATTTACGCTGCGGACGGCAACGCCTTGCCCGATGTGCCCGCCTTGATCGCGCAGGTGCGGCAGCAGCCCGAGGTGGTGGGGGCCGCGCCTTTCATTGCCACGCAGGCTTTGCTGGCGCGTGGCGAAGACATGAAGGGCGTCATGCTGCGCGGCATTGACCCCGCGCTGGAGCCCGAAGTGTCGGATGTGCAGGCGGGTCAGCAGTCGGCTGCGTTGGCACAGTTGCAGCCTAGCGGTTTTGGCCTGGTGTTGGGCGCAGACCTGGCCATGAACCTGGGTGTGCATGCGGGTGATACCGTCACCTTGGTGTCGCCCTCCGGGCAAATGACGCCTGCGGGCGTGGTGCCGCGCATGAAGCAAATGCAGGTGCTGGGGCAGTTCTTCTCAGGCCATTACGAATATGACTCAGCGCTGGCGTTGATGCACTGGCAAGATGCCGCTCGCATTTTCCGGCTGGAGGGACCTAGCGGTGTACGTGTGAAGTTGCGCGACTTGCACCAGGCCCGCCAGGTTGCTGCCGAGCTGCAAGCTCGCTTGGGCACTAACTACCTTGTACGCGACTGGACGCAACAAAACCGCACCTGGTTTGCTGCCGTGCAGGTCGAAAAACGCATGATGTTCATCATCCTGACCTTGATCGTGGCGGTGGCGGCGTTCAACCTGGTCAGCACCTTGGTCATGACGGTGACTGACAAGCGCGCCGACATTGCCATCTTGCGCACGCTAGGCGCCAGCCCGCGCAGCATCATGGGGGTTTTTGTGGTGCAGGGGGCGACGGTGGGTGTGATCGGCACGCTCAGCGGTTTTGCGCTGGGCCTGCTGGTGGCCTTCAATATCGACGTGATCGTGCCGGCGTTGGAGCATCTGTTCAACGCGCAGTTCTTGCCGCGCGATGTGTACCTGATCAGCCGTATGCCCAGCGAACCGCAGGCCTCGGACATCGTGCCCATTGTGGTCATTTCGCTGGTCTTGGCCTTTGTGGCCACGCTCTACCCCAGCTGGCGTGCCAGCCGTGTTAACCCGGCGGAGGCATTGCGCTATGAGTGACGTGATTTTGAGCGCACGCGGCCTGAGCCGCCGCTTTACCGAAGGCACGCTGGATGTGGCCGTGCTCCAAGGCGTCGATCTGCAGGTGCATGCGGGCGAAACGCTGGCCATTGTGGGCGCCTCCGGTTCGGGCAAGAGCACCTTGCTGCATTTGCTCGGCGCACTCGACGCGCCCAGCGCAGGCCAAGTACTGCTCAAAGGGCAGGATATGTCCGCGCTGTCAGCGGCTGAGCAAGGGCACTGGCGTAACCGGTACCTGGGCTTTGTGTACCAATTCCATCATCTGCTGCCCGAGTTCACGGCGCTGGACAACGTGGCCATGCCTTTGTGGATTCGCCGCATGGACCGCACGCAAGCACGTGCGCAGGCGGCGCAGTGGCTGGAGCGAGTGGGCCTGGGCACGCGTGGCGAACACCGCCCCGCCGAGCTGTCGGGGGGCGAGCGTCAACGCGTTGCGCTGGCGCGAGCCCTGATCACGCAGCCCGCCTGTGTGCTGGCCGATGAACCCACCGGCAACCTGGACCGGGGCACTGCAGATGCCGTGTTCGATCTCATGCTCCAACTGGCCCGCGAGCAAGGCACCGCCTTTGTGCTGGTGACGCACGACCAGGCCTTGGCTGCTCGCTGCGACCGACAACTGCACCTGGTGCGCGGGCAACTGGCCTGAGGCCCTGGGCCTTGGGTATGTGTTTGAACATGTTCTGGATCGACACCCACTGCCATCTGGACGCGCCGGAGTTTGCGCCCGACCGTGCGCAGGTGCGCCAGTCCGCGCGCGATGCGGGTGTAAGTTTGTGTGTCCTGCCTGCTGTGCAGCGCAGCGATTGGGCGGGCGTACAGGCACTGGCCGCCGAGCATGGCGATGCGTATGCCTTGGGCATTCACCCCTTGTATGTGCCGCAAGCGCAAAGCGATGACCTGGATGCGCTGGACGAAGCGCTGTCCAAGGCACACCATGATCCGCGCCTGGTCGCAGTGGGCGAAATCGGCCTGGATTATTTCGTGCCTGAGCTTTGCACGTCCGAGATGCGTGAGCGGCAATGGAAGTTTTATCTGGCCCAGCTGCGGCTGGCACAAAAATATGGACTGCCCGTCATCTTGCATGTGCGCCGCTCGGCGGACATGTTGCTCAAAGGGCTGCGACAAGTGAAGGTAGCAGGCGGCATTGCGCACGCGTTCAATGGCAGCGCGCAGCAAGCCCAAGCTTTTATGGCGATGGGCTTCGCTTTGGGTTTTGGTGGGGCCATGACCTACGAGCGCGCCACCGCACTTCGCGAGCTGGCCCGCACCGTGCCAGAGCACGTACTGGTCCTGGAGACCGATGCGCCCGACATCCCGCCGCATTGGCTCTACCAAACCGCTCAGGCGCGGGCTGCTGGCCTGCGACAGGGGCGCAACACACCCGCCGAGTTGCCGCGCATTGCACAGGTGCTGGCGCAGGTGCGAGGCATCGATGTGCAAGCCTTGCAAGCTTTGAGCACCAGCAATGCCATGCGGGTGTTGCCGGGGCTGTTACGTTGCGCACAGGCCAACAGCACAGCTTCGCGGACAATGTCGCACTGACGCAAAAAACTCATGAGTACCAAGAAAAAAACAAGCCTGCCCGAGGTGCATTTTTCCGAAGATGGCGACATCCGTTACCTGCACCTGTCGAGCCCCTGGATTCAGGGCTCCATGCTCATCAAAAAGCCCTACGACATTGAGCTGGAGTATGTGCAGCGCATGATGGCCTGGCTGTTGTTCATGCCGCCCGAGGAGGTGGCTGGTGCCCATGCCATGCAGCTGGGTCTGGGCGCTGGCACCATCACCAAGTTCTGCTACAAAAAACTCAAGATGACCTGCACCGCCATCGAGATCAACCCAGGCGTGTTGCATGCGTGCCGAGGCTGGTTTCGGCTGCCGCCTGACGACGAACGTTTGCGCGTGGTCATTGCCGATGCAGCGAAAGAAATTCGTTCGCCGGAATGGACGGGGGTGGTCGACGCCTTGCAGGTGGATATTTACGACCACGAGGCCGCCAGCCCAGTGCTGGACACGCTGGACTTTTACAAGGACTGCCATGCCTTGCTCAGCCCCAACGCTTGCATGACCGTGAATTTGTTTGGCCGTGCTTCCAGTTACGACGAGAGCCTGCAAAAAATCATGGCGGCGTTTGGCGAAGATGCGGTCTGGGCCTTCAAGCCCACACGCGAAGGCAACACCATCGTGCTGGCGCAGCGCACCCCCAGCCGCCACAAGCGCGAGCAGCTGATGGAAGCGGCCGAACGCATCGAAGCCAAATATGGCCTGCCCGCCACCAAATGGTTGCGGGTGTTCAAGCCAGTGCGCAAATGAGCGCGGCGCACCCCAAACACCTGACCAGCGGTTTGCTGCTGGCGGCAGCTGGCTCCATTGCCTTCAGCGGCAAGGCCATCATCGTCAAACTGGCGTATCGCTATGGCGTTGATGCTGTCACCTTGCTGATGTACCGCATGCTGTTTGCCATGCCCCTGTTTGTGGCCATGGCCTGGTGGGCGGGACGCGGCAAACCCAAGCTGACGGGGCGCGACCTGCGCGGCATTGTGGGCCTGGGTTTTACCGGCTACTACATGGCCAGTTTTCTGGATTTTTGGGGGCTGGACTTCATCAGCGCTTCGCTCGAGCGCCTGATTCTGTACCTCAACCCCACGCTGGTGCTGGTCTTGGGCTGGCTGCTGTACGGCAAGAAAATCAACCACCGCCAAGGCGTGGGCATGGCGCTCAGCTATGCGGGGGTGCTGCTGGTGTTCGGGCATGAGGCTTCGTTCGTTGGTGCCAACGCGACGCTGGGCGCCTTGCTGGTGCTGGGCAGCGCCATTAGCTACGCCACTTACCTGAGCTACAGCGGCCAGATGGTGCAGCGCCTGGGTTCGCTGCGACTGGCCGGTTGGGCCACCACGGTCGCGTGTGTGTTTTGCATTGGGCAGTTTGCGCTGTTGCGCCCCATGTCGGCAGCGCAGGTGGCGCCCGAAGTCATCTGGCTGTCCTTGCTCAACGCTACGGCTTGCACGGCGGTGCCGGTGCTGATGGTGATGATCGCCATTGAACGCATTGGCTCGGGCCTGACCGCGCAGACCGGCATGATTGGCCCCATGTCCACCTTGGTGATGGGCGTGTTCATCTTGGGCGAGCCCTTTAACATGTGGATTTTGGCGGGCACGGCGTTGGTGCTCTCGGGCGTGTTCTGGGTTACGCGCATGCCCGCACACAAAGTTTGATTTCAGGAGACGAAGATGGATTTGGGCATTGCAGGCAAATGGGCTTTGGTCGGCGGCGCCAGCAAAGGGCTGGGGTGGGGCTGCGCCAGCGCGTTGGCCAACGAAGGCGTGAATGTGGTCATGGTGGCACGCGGTGCTGACGCTTTGCAGACCAGCGTGGCACGCTTGCGCAGCCAGACCGCTGGCCGGGTGCAGGTGCTAGGGGTGACGTGTGACATCACCACCGTCGAAGGCCGCGAAGCCATTTGGAATGTTCAAGGTGGGCCAGGCAAAGACTTTGACATCGTGGTCACCAACGCAGGTGGCCCACCCACCGGCGACTTCCGCGATTTTGACCGCGAAGCCTGGATCAAAGCCGTGGACGCCAACATGCTCACACCCATTGAGCTGATCAAAGCCACGGTGGACGGCATGGCCGCACGCGGTTTTGGACGCATCATCAACATCACCTCCAGCGCAGTCAAAGCGCCGATTGATATTCTGGGTTTGTCCAACGGTGCCCGCAGTGGCCTGACGGGTTTTGTGGCCGGCTTGGCGCGTAGCGCTGTGGCCGCCAAAGGCGTGACCATCAACAACCTGCTGCCCGGCAAGTTTGACACCGACCGCCTGGCCGCCACGCTTCAAGGCGCAGTGCAAAAAACCGGCAAGAGCCTGGACGAAGTGCGCAGCGCCCAAACCGCGCAAATCCCGGCCAAGCGCTTTGGCAACCCTGAAGAGTTTGGCGCCATCTGCGCATTCCTGTGCAGCCAGCACGCGGGCTACATCAATGGACAAAACATCCTGCCCGATGGGGGCTTGTATCCGGGGACGTTCTAAACACCCTGCAGGCTGTATTCACAATATTCTGGCCAGTTGGCCGATCCGCGTCAGGGCCTTCTTTTCTGCTGGGCCCCATGTGCCCGCAAAGCTCAGGCGCAGGCAGTGCTTAAAGCGCTCGCTGGCCGTGAACAGGCTGCCTGGGACAAAGACGATGCTTTCTTGCTGGCAGCGCTGAAACAACTGTTGTGTGTCGATGTTGCCAGGTAACTCCACCCACAAGGTGAAGCCTGTGGGCGGGGAGCTGACACGGGTTCCGGTTGGGAAGGCTTGTGCAATGAGCGTGCGTGCCTCTTTCAAACGGGCTTGCATGAACTCACTGAACTTGCGCATACGTGCTTCGTAGCCCGTTTGGGTGATCAGGTCGGCCAACGCGTGTTCAAGAACCTGGTTGGTTGGAACACCCTCTATGCGTTTAACCCGGCGTACCGCCTCTTTCCAACGCCCGGCTTCAGTCCACCCTAATCGAATGCCGGGTGCCAGTGTCTTGGAAAACGAACCGCAAATCATGACAGTGCCTTGCAGGTCATAAGACTTGACGGCTCTACGGCGTTCGTCCGCAGCCATCAGGTCATTGAAGACCACATCCTCGATCAATGGGATGCCTTGTGCCGAGAGCATCTCGACCATGCGCTGCTTGTTCGTATTAGGCATGATCGCACCCAATGGGTTGGAAAGTGTGGGCACAGACAAGACGGCTTTGATCGGTTGGGTGTCCAGGGCCAGTCGCAGTGCCTCTAGCGACATGCCATCTTGCGGATGGGTGGGAATCTCAAGGGCGCGTAAATTCAGCGATTCCAACAAATCCAGAAAACCAAAATGCGTGGGTGACTCCAGAGCCACCACATCCCCTGGCGAGGTCACGGCCCGTAAACACAGGCTCACAGCATGGATGCAACTGGAAGTGATGGTTATGTCTTGGGGGTGTAACTGGCAGCCCAGGTGCAATGCCCTCTGTGTTGCCGCCTTGCGCAGATCGTCAGTGCCTGGTTGATCGCTGTACTCCACTAAGCTCAGTCGGTGCTTGCGAACGGCCTGGTTCATGGCTGTTCGGATGCGGGCTTCATCAAAAAAGTCGGGGTCTTTCGGGCAAGCTCCTGCAAAGCTGATCACGGGGTCTGGGGATGTCGTGTTGAGCCTGTCTACGCGGCTGCTGTGCTGGACCACCAGGCTATGCCGTGGAGGATTGCTGACGCTGGGCAATGCAGGTGTTTGCGGATGCTGGGTCACGAAGTAACCGCTGCGAGGCTTGGCACTGACCAAATGCCGCTCCTCCAGCCATTGCATAGCCTCGATGGCTGTAGCCATGGAGATCTGGTGAGTCTGTGCAATTTCGCGCAAAGAGGGCAGTTTTTGTCCTGGCTGAAAGACGCGGGTGTCAATCAGTTTTGCCAGGTGCTGGGCCACTTGCGCATACAAAGGTTGGCGTGATGAGGCAGTCGTTTGCATGGAAGCATTGTGCTGTATAAAAAATGCATTCGGCTAAATGAAACCAGTACAGATGGGTCTTGTTCGGTCAGTACAGCAGGGGACAAAACGATGGTGTGATGGCGGTTCTCATGCGGTTCTGTGTCTGTGTTTTGCAGACGGACATGGGCACACTGTGAACATGAACACAGACACATCTCTTTGGTTATCGATGGCTGGATTTGCGATTGCAACCTCCATCACGCCGGGGCCCAACAACACCATGCTCCTGGCATCTGGTGTGAATTTCGGCTTTCGAGCCACCTTGCCGCATGCTTTGGGAATCAGTCTGGGTGGCCTGTGTATGTGGGTGGCTGTTGGGCTGGGTTTGGGGCAAGTCTTTGTGCAGTGGCCAGTGTTGCAAGACGCGATGCGGGTGGTGGGATTGATTTATGTGTGTTATCTCGCCTTTCGAACCTGGCGTGGGGCAAATGTGTCGATGTCAGGTATCACCACATCTGCACGTCCCTTAAGTCCGTGGGCTGCGGCTGCGTTTCAGTGGGTCAACCCCAAAGTGTGGTTCATGGTGCTGGGGTATTTTGGTTCTTTTATGCCGGAGCACCCTAGCGTGTTGATGGTGTTGGCGGCATCGGTGTTTTTCAGTGTGCTTAACTTTCCGTGCATCAGCGTCTGGGCTTACGCAGGTGCAAAGCTGCAACGCTACCTGAGTCAGTCTTTGTATTTACGTATCTTCAATACCGGCATGGCCTTGTTGCTGTTGGCATCCATGTTGCCATTGCTTATTTCGGCCAAGGTCTGACGATGAACAAGTTATCTTGCAGTGTTATCCGAGGAAAAGACTTCCTTGCTGAGCAAGCCTGGGGAGCCTTGGATATTGCGCACATTGAAAGCGTGAGCATTCGCCTGCACTGGACCAATGAGCCCTATCGCTGGCATGTGAACGATGGGCAAGAAGTGTTTGCGGTGATGGATGGTGAGATTGATATGCACTACAGATCGCAAGGCCATGTGCAGGTGGTCAGGCTGCATGCGGGTGACATATTTCATGCAGGCGTGGGTTGCGAGCATGTGGCTCACCCCGTTGGTGAGGCACGCATTCTTGTGATCGAGAAAGCAGGCAGTGTTTAACGCCTGGACGACACCACAATCCCTCCCACAATCAGCGCAAACGCTGCGGCGTGGTACAGGTGCGGCGCTTCGCCCAGCACCAGGGTGGAGAGTACGGCCGCAAACAAGGGTGTGAGGTTGGCAAAGAACCCGGCCACGGCCGGCCCGGCTTGCTGCACGCCCAGTCCCCAAAAGCGGTAAGCCACCACGGCCGGGCCTACGGCCACAAACACCAGCGCAGCCGCCAGCGGCCAGCCCCATTGGATATGGGCATCGATGGTGCCCCATTCCATGGCGGTGAACAGCCCTGACCAGCCCAGGCCATAAATGACTTGCGCCAGCAAGAAGGCGGCCCAGTTGCTGCGAATGCTGTCGGGCTCGTCCCGGCGCGAAAGCAGCCAGCTGTACCAGGCCCAACAGGCGGTGGCCAGCAGCATGAACACGTCACCAATCACGAACTTGACGTCCAGCAGGTGTGCAAAATCGCCGCGCGAGAGCACCACAGCCACGCCCATGAGCGAGAAGGCCGCCCCCATGAGTTGGCGACGATGCACCTGTGCCTGGAAAAACAGCGCGCCAATGCCCAGCATCCACACCGGGCTGCTGGCCGCCACCAGGGTCACGTTCATGGGCGAAGAGGTTTTGAGCGCCAGGTACTGCAACGCGTTGTAGCAGCCCACGCCCAGCAGGCCCAGCAGGCCAAAGCGCTTCCAGTGGCTCCACAGGCCCGAGCCACTGCGAAACAGGCCAGGCGCCAGCGGCAGCAAGATAAGCAGGGCACCGATCCAGCGCAAAAAGTTCAGGGTGATCGGTGGAACCAAGGGGCCCACCATGCGGCCCATGACGGCGTTGCCTGCCCACAGCAGGGGGGGAATGGTCAGCCAAAGCGCGGTCGCGGGGGTGAGTTTGTGGTGCATGCCCGCACTGTAGCGGCATTTGTCCCGGGGCTTGAGGGTGGGTGTCACCCATCTGTCTGTGCGGCCATGCAGGCACTGCCGTTTCGTGGCACAGTCTGCGTTTGTTTTTGATACACATCCTCAGAGGAGCAAAGCCATGAGCCAGGCCGTTCACATTGACCAACCCGGTGGTCCCGAAGTCATGAAACTTGTTGATGTGGCCGTCGGGCAACCCGGCCCCGGTGAGATTCGCATTCGTCACAAGGCCGTGGGCCTGAACTTTATTGATGTGTACCAGCGCACCGGCCTGTACCCCAATGCCATGCCCCTGCAGTTGGGCATGGAAGCTTCGGGCGTGGTCGAGGCCGTGGGCGAGGGCGTCACGCACCTGAAGGTGGGCGACCGCGCGGCCTACGCCAGCATGCCGCCCGGCAGCTATTGCGAAGAGCGCGTGATGCCCGCCAAATGCGTGTGCAAGCTGCCCGATGGCATCTCGTTCGAAACCGGCGCGGCCATGATGCTCAAAGGCCTGACGGCGCAATACCTGCTGCGCCGCGTCAAGCCGGTCGAGGCCCTGCAGCCCGGCGATTTTGTGTTGTTCCATGCGGCTGCGGGTGGGGTGGGATTGATCGTTTGCCAATGGGCCAAGGCGCTGGGGCTGCGTTTGATCGGCACCGCCGGTACCGATGCCAAGTGCCAGTTGGCTCGCGACAACGGCGCCGAATTCTGCATCAACTATTCCACTGAAGACTTTGGCGCACGCGTCAAGGAAATCACCGGGGGTGCGGGCGTGAAGGTGGTCTACGACTCGGTCGGCAAGGACACCTGGGACAAGTCGCTGGACTGCCTTCAGCCTTTTGGCCTGATGGTGAGCTTTGGCAATTCGTCCGGTCCGGTGGATCCGTTCTCGCCCGCGATTTTGGGCCCCAAGGGGTCGGTGTATGTGACGCGTCAGACCTTGTTCACGCACATTGCCACGCGCGAGCGCACGCAGCAAATGGCCGATGAGTTGTTTGATGTGGTGCTCTCAGGCAAGGTCAAGATCCACATAGACCAGACCTTCCCGCTGGCGCAGGTGCAGGAAGCGCACCGTGCGCTGGAAGCCCGCAAGACCACGGGCTGTACCATCCTGACGCTTTAATCAGGCCGCCAGTTTTTGCTTGGGCGCCACGGCGTCCAGCGCCTGGCGCAACTGGCCCAGCGTGCGCTCCACGTTGTGCCACTTGTCCAGGCCGAACAAGCCCATGCGGAAGGTGGAGAAGTCTGCGGGTTCGTCGCACTGCAAGGGCACACCTGCGGCCGTTTGCAAGCCTTGGGCCAGAAACTTCTTGCTGTTTTGAATGTCGGGGTCGGTGGTGTAGCTCACCACCACGCCTGGGGCTTCAAAGCCGGGCGCGGCCACACTGGCAAAGCCGTATTCCTTGAGCAAGCCGCGCACGGCGGCGCCTAGGGCCATTTGCTCTTCGCGCACTTTGGCAAAGCCGTAGGCCTCGGTTTCCAGCATGGTTTGCTGCAGGCGCTGCAAGGCGTCGGTGGGCAGGGTGGTGTGGTACATGTGGGCACCACTCTCGTAGGTTTCCATGACCTGCAGCCATTTTTTGAGGTCGGCGGCAAAGGTGGTGCTGGTGGTGGCGTCAATCGCTTTGCGTGCACGTTCGCTCATCATGACCATGGCGCAGGCGGGCGAGCTGCTCCAGCCTTTTTGCGGGGCACTGATCAAGATGTCCACGCCGGTGGCTTGCATGTCCACCCACATGGCGCCAGACGCAATGCAGTCCAGCACGAACAGACCACCCACGGCGTGCACCGCGTCGGCCACGGCCTTGAGGTAGTCGTCGGGCAACATCATGCCTGCGGCGGTTTCCACGTGCGGGGCAAAGACCAGGGCGGGTTTTTCTGCGGCGATGGCGGCTTTGACTTCTGCGATGGGGGCGGGCGTCCAGGCCGCCTGCTGTGCGTTGGTCACGCGGCGGGCCTTGAGCACGGTGTGGCTCTTGGGGATCTGGCCCATGTCAAAAATCTGCGTCCAGCGGAAGCTGAACCAGCCATTGCGAATGACCATGACGTGCTGGCCAGTGGCGAACTGGCGGGCGACAGACTCCATGCCAAAGGTGCCACTGCCCGGCACGAGGGCCACGCTGTGTGCCTTGTACACATCCTTGAGCATGCGCGAGATGTCGGTCATCACGCCAGCAAAGCGTTTGGACATGTGGTTGAGTGCACGGTCGGTGTAGACCACCGAAAACTCGAGCAAACCATCAGGATCAATGTTGGGCAGCAAGGCTGGCATGGGTTGTCTCCCTCAGCGAAGTCAGATGTTCAAAAACGCGAGCTTAACCGTTTAACGCCCGCGCCGCACGCGCAGCAGCTCGTCCAGGATCAAGAGGCCTGCGCCCACGGTGATGGCGCTGTCGGCCACATTGAAGGCCGGGAAGTGCCCGGCGTGGAACATGCCGTCCAGAAAAGTCCAGTGAAAGTCCAGAAAGTCCACCACATAGCCGTGCAGCAGGCGGTCGATCACATTGCCCACGGCGCCGCCCAGGATCAAGCTGATGGCCCAGGAAAACAGCCTCTGTCCGGCGTGGCTGCGCAACATCCAGACCATGACCAGCGTCGCAACAATGCCAATGCCGGTGAAGAACCAGCGTTGCCAGCCCCCGGCACCCGCAAGGAACGAAAACGCTGCGCCATGGTTGTGCGCACGCACCAGGTTGAAAAACGAGGTGACCGTCACGCTGTCGCCATACTGAAAGCTGCCCAGGATCAGGACTTTGGTGAACTGATCGAACAGCACGATCAGTACAGCAATGCCCAGCCAGTGCAGCCAGCCCGAGCGTGTGCCTTTGCCGCGTGCCATGTCGATCAGGCCACCGTGCGGGTTTCGCCCGCGCCGTACAGGTTGCTGGTGCAGCGGCCGCACAGCGTAGGGTGTGCGCTGTCGTGGCCGACGTCGTCGCTGTAGTGCCAGCAGCGCTCGCACTTGGTGGCTTCGCTCACCGCCACTTGCACCGCCAGCGCATCGCCGGCTTGCAGCGTGACTTTGGAGGTAATGAACACAAACTTGAGGTCGTCGCCCAAGCTGGCCAGCAGCGCGTGGTCGGCGGCAGGCGCCGTCAGGGTGATGTTGGCTTGCAGCGAAGCGCCGACCTTGCCTTCGGCGCGCACGGCTTCGATGTCCTTGTTGACGGCATCGCGGATCTCGCGGATGCGAGCCCACTTGGCCAGCAAGGCGGCGTCGGGTGCGTCGAACTTGGCGAAAGTTTCGAAGAAGATCGAGGGCGAGGTGCCCAGGGTCTTCCAGGCTTCTTCTGCGGTGAAGGACAGGAAGGGCGCCATCCAGCGCAGCATGGCGTGGGTGATCTGCCACAGCGCGGTCTGCGCGCTGCGGCGGGCCAGGCTCTTGGGTGCGGTGGTGTAGAGGCGGTCCTTGAGCACGTCCAGGTAGAACGCGCCCAGATCTTCGGAGCAGTACACCTGCAGCTTGCCCACCACGGGGTGGAACTCGTACACATCGAAGTGGCGCAGGATGTCGGCCTGCAGCTCTGCCGCGCGGGCCAGGGCAAAACGGTCAATCTCCAGCATTTGATCCAGCGGCACGGCGTCTTTGGCTGGGTCAAAGTCGCTCACGTTGGCCAGCAAGAAGCGAAGCGTGTTGCGGATGCGGCGGTAGGCGTCGACCACGCGGGCCAGGATCTTGTCGTCGATGTTCAGGTCGCCCGAGTAGTCGGTGCTGGCCACCCACAGGCGCACGATCTCGGCACCCATCTTGCTGGTCACGCTTTGCGGGTCCACCGTGTTGCCCAGCGACTTGCTCATCTTGCGGCCCTGGCCGTCGGTGGCAAAGCCGTGGGTCAGCAGGCCTTTGTAGGGCGCGCGGCCTTCCAGGGCGCAGCCCAGCAGCAGCGAGCTGTGGAACCAGCCGCGGTGCTGGTCGTGGCCTTCCAGATACAGGTCGGCCTCGGGGCCGCTCTCGTGGTACGGCGCGCGGGCATACGCATCCTTGTGGCTGCCGCGCAGCACATGGCGGAAGGTGGAGCCGGAGTCGAACCACACTTCCAGAATGTCGGTGCTCTTGGTGTAGTGCACCGCATCGGCGGCGCCCAGGATGTCTTCGGCCGTCACGCGGCTCCAGGCTTCGATGCCACCTTTTTCCACAATGGCAGCGGCCTGGTCCAGGATCTCCAGCGTGCGCGGATGCAGCTCACCGCTGTCCTGGTGGATGAAGAAGGGCACGGGCACGCCCCAGCTGCGCTGGCGCGAGATGCACCAGTCCGGGCGGTTGGCGATCATGTCGCGCAGGCGGACTTTGCCGTTTTCGGGGTAGAAGCTGGTTTGCTCGATGGCGTCCAGTGCGATCTGGCGCAGGGTCTTGGCGGGCTTTTGCGCCGGGTCTTCGAACACGCCCGTGCCTTCGTCCATGCGCACAAACCATTGCGGCGCAGCGCGGTAGATCACGGGCGTCTTGTGGCGCCAGCAGTGCGGGTAGCTGTGGGTGATCTTTTGCGTGGCCATGAGCCGGTCGCTTTGCGCCAGCACTTCCAATACGCGGGGCACCGCCTTCCAGATGTGCAGGCCGCCAAACAGCGGCAGTTCGTCGGTGTAGACGCCGTTGCCCTGCACCGGGTTCAGGATGTCCTGGTAGGCCATGCCGTGGGCCACGCAGCTGTTGAAGTCGTCCAGACCATAGGCGGGCGCCGAGTGCACGATGCCGGTGCCGTCGGTGTCGCTCACATAGTCGGCCAGATACAGCGGCGAGAGGCGCTTGTAGCTGTAGGGGCCGGTGGCCTTGTCGACGTCGTAGAGCGGGTGGCGGAACACCAGGCCGCGCAGGGCTTCGCCCTTGGCGGTGGCGACCACCGTGCCTTCAAGTCCGAAGCGTTCCAGGCAATTCTCCACCAGGCTGGCAGCCAGCATGTAGACGCCACGCGGGGTGTCCACCAGGGCGTAGTCGAGCTCGGGGTGGGCGTTGAGCGCCTGGTTGGCGGGAATCGTCCAGGCGGTGGTGGTCCAGATGACGGTGAAGGCTTTCTTGTTGCCGTCGCCCGGCAGCTGGCTCAGGCCAAAGGCCTTGGCCAGCGCGGCTGCGTCGTCGGCTTCAAAAGCCACGTCCAGCGTGTCGCTTTGCTTGTCGGCGTATTCGATCTCGAACTCGGCCAGAGACGAGCCGCAGTCGAAGCACCAGTACACGGGCTTGAGGCCGCGGTACACGAAGCCACGCTCGATGACTTGTTTGAAGGCGCGGATCTCACCGGCCTCGTTGGCGAAGTCCATGGTGCGGTAGGGGCGCTCCCAGTCGCCCAGCACGCCCAGGCGCTTGAAGTCTTCGCGCTGCTGGTTGATCTGCTCGGTGGCAAAGGCGCGGCTCTTGGCCTGCATGTCGTCGCGGCTCAGGTTGCGGCCATGCAGTTTCTCGATCGCGTTTTCAATGGGCAGGCCGTGGCAGTCCCAGCCGGGGATGTACTGCGCGTCAAAGCCCGCGAGCTGGCGGCTCTTGACGATCATGTCCTTGAGCACCTTGTTGAGCGCGTGGCCGATGTGCAGCTTGCCGTTGGCATACGGCGGGCCGTCGTGCAGCACGAACAGGGGCTGGCCGGTACGCGCGTCGCGCAGCTTTTTGTACAGACCGTTCTGGTTCCAGTCCTGCACCCAGGCCGGTTCGCGCTTGGGCAAGTCGCCGCGCATGGGGAAGGGTGTGTCGGGCAGGTTGAGGGTGGATCGGTAATCGGTGGCTTTGTCGGTCATGGCTTGAAACCTGAGTGCGGCACGCACGGCCGCGGGTGAAGATGGAGGCAAACCCAAGGGCTCATGGTGTGCCCGGTGCAGGGTGCCGAGAATGCGGGACGCGGTGAGCGTCAAATTCGGTCGCGGGTGGTCTGGCGGTGGGTCTCACCATGGCGCGAAGCAAACCAGGCGCGCGCGTTTTCGCAATCTTGAGCAATGCCCTGCGTCAGGGCATCAAGACTGTCGTATTTGAGCTCGTCATGGAGTTTGTGCAGCAGATCCACGCGGATGATTTTACCGTAGCCCCCCTCACCCTTCAGGGACGTGGGCCAGTCCAGCACATGGGTCTCCAGCAGCACGCGTCCCCCGTTGACATCATTGGGGTCCAGCGAAGGGCGGATGCCCAGGTTGGCAACGCCGGCCAGAGGGGCAGCGCTCAGACCGTGGACCTCGACGGCAAAAATGCCGCTGGCGGCTGATTTCCAGTGCGAAAAACGCAGATTCAGGGTTCGGAAACCGTCGCCTGCCCCCCCCTGCGAAGCGCCCAGTTCGCGCCCGAGCTTACGCCCATGCACCACATGGCCGCTGATGCTGTAGGGGCGTCCCAGCAGGGCGGCTACGTCCGCCATGCGCGCCTCGCCCAGAGCCTGGCGCACGGCTGAGCTGGACACGCGCAGGCCATGGACCTCATAGCTGTTCATGCGGGCAACATCAAACCCCAGCTTTTGGCCGGCTTGATCTAGCATGGCGTAATCGCCCACCCGTTTGGCACCAAAGCGGAAATCGTCGCCCACCAGCACATAGCGCACGCCCAAGCCCTTGACCAGCACCTGCTCAATGAAGTCTTGTGGTGACAAACTGGCCAGGCGAGCGTCAAACGGCAACACCACCACCTGGTCCACTCCGCAACGCTCCAGCTCCTGCAGTTTGTCGCGCAAGGTGGCGATGCGGGCAGGGGCAAGTTCGGGTTTTTTTTGCGCCTCGGCGAAGTAGTCGCGTGGGTGGGGCTCGAAGGTCATCACGCAGCTGGGCACCCCCCGGTGCGCCGCTTCATTGCGCAGCAGGGCGAGCATGGCCTGGTGGCCGCGGTGCACGCCATCGAAATTGCCGATGGTCAGCGCGCAGGCGGGGGCCAGTTCGGGGTGGTGGAAGCCGCGAAAAACCTTCATCCGGTGTGTCAACAAATTGAGAAATTTAGCGGGTATATTGTGACCGAGCCCGGATGGACCTTCCCGGCGCCCCATGCCCAACGGTCCAGTTCGCGACTCACGGTTCGTGTCAGTGGTTTTTTGACTGTTGATTGGAGGCGTGTGTGAAGGTTCTCAAGTTGTCGGCGCAAGGGCTGCCCCAGTCCTGGATTTCGCTCGAGGAGGCGGTGCTGCATTACGCCGCCGAAGAGGTGCGATGGGAGATGGGCCAGCAGGTGGCGGTGTTCCATGGCGGGCACAACGCCATCACTGGGGAGCAGTCGATCATCGCCGTCAACAGCATCATCGGGACCAAGGGTGTGCCCAACATCAACCCCTTTGACCTGAGGTCGAGCCTGACCAACGCGAAATTGTTCATCCGCGATCGCAACGTCTGTGCCTATTGCGGCAACCCCTTTCACGACAGCGAACTCACGCGCGAGCACATCGTCCCGGTCTCGCAACGAGGCCAGGACCACTGGATGAATGTGGTGACCGCCTGCAAAAGCTGCAACCACCGCAAGAGCAACCGAACCCCCGAGCAGGCGCACATGCCATTGCTCTACACGCCCTACATCCCCAGTCTCTGGGAAGACTTCATCCTGCGCAACCGCCGCATCCTGGCCGACCAGATGGAGTTCCTGATGGCGCATGTGCCGCGCACATCGCGGCTGTTGAGTTGATCAGGCAAACACCCCGGCCGTGTCCTGCATCCGGTTCGACACTTCACCGAGGTGGTGCAGCGTGTCGCCAAAGGTCATTTCCAGCTGGGTGAGCTTCTTGAAGTAGTGGCTGACGATGTATTCATCCGTCACGCCGATGCCCCCGTGCAGTTGCACCGCCGACTGACCCACAAAGCGCATGGCGTTGCCCAGCTGAACCCGTGCGCGGGCCATGGCCTGGCGGCGCTCGGCTTCGGGCGTCTTGAGCTTGAGGCTGGCGTAATAGCTCATGGAGCGGGCCAGTTCGAGCTGCATCTTCATGTCGGCCAGGCGATGGCGCAGGGCCTGGAAGCTGGCGATCGGCACGCCGAACTGCTTGCGCGTGTTCATGTACTCGGCGGTGATGGCCAGGGTCTTGTCCATCACACCCACGCCTTCGGCGCAGATGCAGGCCGAGCCAATGTCGGCGGCTTCCTGCAAGGCGGTCAGTCCGTTCTGGGTGATGAGTTGCGCCGGGCTGTTGCTGAAAGCCACTTCTGCCGCGCGTGAACCGTCCTGCGTCACATAGCCTTCGGCCTTGACACCAGCAGCAGCGCGCTCGACCAGGAACAGCGTCATCTGGCCACCGGCCAGTGCGGGAACGATGAACGCGTCGGCCACATCACCCACGGGCACGATGCTCTTGGTGCCGCTCACGGTCCATTGGCCACCGGCCTCTTTGGCCTCGGCCTTGCAGCGGTCCAGGTGGTGGCGTGCGCCGCGCTCCTGGTGCGCCAGCACCACGATGGCCTCGCCACCGGCGATGCGGGGCAGCCAGCTGGCCTGCAGTTCGGCCGGGGCGTGTGTCTGCAGCACAGCGCTGGTAATCAGCGTCTGGGCCAGGGGCTCGAGCACGATGCCGCGACCGAGTTCTTCCATGACCACCATGGCCTCGACCGGGCCCATGCCCAAGCCGCCGTGGTCTTCGCTCACGTACAGGCCGGAAAGACCGAGTTCGGCCAGTTCGTTGTAGGCGTCGCGGTCAAAACCACCGGCGTTGACGATGCTGCGGCGGCGCTCGAAGTCGTAGCCTTTGTCCACCCATTTGCGCACCGCATCGCGCAGTTGTGCCTGGTCTTCAGAAAAATCAAAATCCATGTCGGTCTCCCTGTCAGCCCAGAACCGTCTGGCTCACGATGTTGCGTTGCACTTCGTTGCTGCCGCCATAAATGGTGGTCTTGCGCATGTTGAAGTAGTTGGCCGCCAGCGGCGCATTGGCCACCACGCCGCCCGGGAAGTTGCCTTGCCAGCCCGCTTCCATGGCTTCGAAGATGAAGGGCAGGGCAAAGGGCCCGGCAGCCTGCATCATGAGTTCGGTGTAGCGCTGCTGGATCTCGCTGCCACGGATCTTGAGCAGACCGGCAATGTCCAGCGAGTTCTTGCCCGACTTCTCGGCCGAGAGCACGCGCAGCACCAGCATCTCCAGCGCGACGATGTCGACTTCGAGTTTGGCGATCTCATCGCGAAAGCGAACGTCCTCCCACACGCCTTCGGTTTTGGCGATGCGCTTGAGGCCCTCGAGTTCCCGCTTGGCGCGGTTGACATCGGCGATGTTGGTTCGCTCGTGGCTGAGCAGGTGCTTGGCATAGGTCCAGCCCTTGTTTTCCTCGCCGATCAGGTTTTCGGCCGGCACTTCGACGTTGTCGAACCAGACCTCGTTGACCTCGCATTCGCCGTCAAGCAGTTTGATGGGACGCACGGTGACACCGGGCGACTTCATGTCGATCAGCAAAAACGAGATGCCGGTTTGCGGCTTGCCTTCCGTGCTGGTGCGCACCAGGCAGAAGATCCATTCGCCGTACTGCCCCAGCGTGGTCCAGGTTTTCTGGCCGTTGACGATGTACTTGTCGCCCTTGCGCTCGGCGCGGGTCTTGAGCGAGGCCAGGTCAGAGCCGGAGCCCGGTTCGCTGTAGCCCTGGCTCCACCAGACTTCGCCGCTGGCGATGCCCGGCAAGAAGCGCTGCTGCTGCCCGGCATTGCCAAAGGCCATGATCACGGGCGCCACCATCACCGGGCCGAAAGGCACGATGCGGGGGGCACCCGCCAGGGCGCATTCTTCTTCAAACAGGTGCTTTTGCACGGCGGTCCAACCCGGGCCACCGAACTGCTTGGGCCAGCCGTAGCCTAGCCAGCCTTTCTTGCCGAGGATCCTGGCCCAGCGCTGCATGTCATCGCGCGAGAGGCGCTGTGCGGCGTGGACCTTGTCCGAAATGTCCTTGGGCAGGTTCGTGTGAACCCAGGCGCGGACCTCGTCACGGAATGCGAGCTCTTCAGGGGTGAATGCCAGATCCATGTGCTTTTCTCCTAGAGATGCCGATTTTTAGCACGACCGTTCGCCTTTCTTTGTCCTGGTCGAGACAAGGCAGGGTTTATCGGGAGGGCGGGGATAATCGGGACAACATGAAAAACATCGTCATCCTGATTTCTGGTTCTGGCTCCAACATGGCAGCTATCGTGCAGCGTGGGAGGCAAGAAGATTGGGCAGAGCGCTTGGGTGCAAAGGTGGCTGCCGTCATCAGCAACAAGGCTGAAGCCAAGGGCCTGGTGTTTGCGTGTGAAGAGGGTATCCCCACGGCGGTGCTGGACCACAAGGCTTACCCCAGCCGCGAGGCGTTTGATGCCGCACTGGTGCAGGAAATCGACCGCCATGCGCCCGCGCTGGTGGTGCTGGCGGGTTTCATGCGCATCCTCACGCCGGGTTTTGTGGCGCATTACGCAGGGCGATTGATCAATATCCATCCTTCGTTGCTGCCGGCCTTCCCGGGTCTGCACACGCACAAGCGGGCCATTGAGGCCGGCTGCAAGTTTGCCGGGGCCACGGTGCACGAGGTGACAGCAGAGCTTGACCACGGCACCATCCTGGCGCAGGCTGTCGTGCCGGTGCTGCCCGATGACACGCCCGAGGTGCTGGCAGAGCGTGTGCTCACACAGGAGCACCGCATCTACCCGCAGGCGGTGATCGAGTTTCTTAAGAAGTAGGCGCGGCGATACGTTCAAAGCGGGGCCGGGTGACGCCGTCTACGACCACGGTCTCGGCAAACATGGCTGCGGGGCGCACCCACAAGCCCTGCTCACCATAAAGGGCCTGGTACAGCGTCATGGGTTCCAGTGTTTCGCTATGGCGTACGGTGCCCAGCACACGGTACTGGCCACCCTTGTAGTGGTGATACAGGCCAGGAGGCGTTTGGATCAATTCGGGCAGGTCATCATCGGTCATGGCAGTAGGCTATGCGGGTACAAAGGGGACGCGCAGGTGGGACAATACGCGGCTATGCATCCTAAAGCCCTTCTTGATGCTTGTGCCGAACTGGTCAAGCTGTGTCTCCAATTCGATCATCCCGCTGATGCGGTGGTTTCGCGTTATTTCCGCGAGCACCGGTCCTTGGGCCCGCGCGAGCGCGCCACTTTGGCCGAAACCGCCTTTGCCGTGCTGCGCAAAAAATTGCTCTTCGAGCAGCTGGCCCGTTCGGGCAGCGGTGCGCGTGAGCGTCGGTTGGCCATTTTGGGGTTTGTGGGGCTCCGTGACTTTTTGAAAGGTGCCTTGAACGATGCAGAAAAGGTCTGGCTGGACGCCTGTGACAAGGTCTCGCCCGCTGACTTGCTGGCCCCGCACAAGCACAACCTGCCCGAGTGGATGGCCAAGGCCCTGCACGTGCAGTTGGGTGATGACTTCTGGGCTTGGGCTGAAGACCAGCAAAAGCCCGCGCCGCTGGATTTGCGCGTCAACACCTTGGTGGCCAAACGCGAAGCGGTGCTCAAGGAGCTCAAGCAGGCAGGCGTTGACGCCGAGCCTACCCCGTATTCACCTTGGGGCTTGCGTCTGCAAGGCAAACCCGCGCTGCAAAAGCTGGACGTGTTTACACGTGGCGCCATTGAGGTGCAGGACGAAGGTTCGCAACTGCTGGCGTTGTTGGTGGACCCGCATCGCGGCGAGATGGTGACCGATTTTTGCGCCGGTGCCGGCGGCAAAACCCTGGCCCTGGGCGCGGCCATGCGCAGCACGGGGCGTCTGTACGCCTTTGACGTGTCGGCGCACCGCTTGGAGGCGCTCAAGCCTCGTCTGGCCCGCAGTGGTTTGTCCAATGTGCATCCGGCGGCGATTGCCCATGAGCGTGATGAACGCATCAAGCGTTTGGCAGGAAAGATGGACCGAGTGCTGGTCGATGCACCTTGCTCCGGTCTGGGTACCCTGCGCCGCAACCCGGACCTGAAGTGGCGCCAGTCCGAACAGGCCGTGCAGGAGCTCAACGCCAAGCAGGCGGCTATTTTGGAGAGCGCGGCTCGCATGCTCAAGCCCGGGGGGCGGCTGGTGTATGCCACTTGCAGCGTGCTGCAACAGGAGAACGATGACATTGCCCAGGCCTTTACCCAGGCCCACCCGCACTTCAAGCCCGTGTCTGTGGCGCAAGAGCTGCAGCGCCTGAAGGTGCCTGGCGCTGAAGGGCTGTGTACCGCCAACGGCGACTACCTGCGACTGTGGTCTCACCGCCACGGGACAGATGGTTTCTTTGCTGCCGTTTGGGAAAGGGTTTGACTTGAAGCACTGGCTTTCAACGGGCGAAGAACTTAAAATCAGCAAATTGACCGCTTTTTGCGGTGTTCTGTAAAGGTATTGCCTTGATTTTTGCTGATTCCGATATTTTCAACGCCCTGGTGCAGTGGCTGGGCCGTGGTTTGTTTGACCTGGCCTGGTGGCAAATCGTGCTCATCACCTTGGGCATGACGCATATCACCATTGCCAGCGTCACGATTTACCTGCACCGTCACTCGGCGCACCGTGCGCTGGACTTGCACCCCATTCCCGCTCACTTCTTCCGTTTCTGGCTGTGGTTGACCACGGGTCAGGTGACCAAAGAGTGGACGGCCATTCACCGCAAACACCACGCCAAGTGCGAACGTGAGGGTGATCCCCACAGCCCCGTGGTGTATGGCATTGAGACCGTGTTCTGGAAGGGCGCCGAGCTGTACCGCGCCGAAGCCAAGAACAAGGAAACGCTGGAACGCTACGGCCACAACACCCCCAACGACTGGATTGAGCGCCATGTCTACACGGGTCGCTCCGCGCTGGGCGTGAGCCTGATGCTCATCATCGATGTGGTGCTGTTCGGCTTTGCAGGTCTGTCGGTCTGGGCTGTGCAGATGGCATGGATCCCGATCACGGCGGCAGGCATCATCAACGGCATTGGCCACTGGTGGGGTTACCGTAACTTCGAGGCGCAAGACGCCAGCACCAATATTTCACCTTGGGGCATCATCATTGGTGGCGAAGAGCTGCATAACAATCACCACACCTACCCCACGTCGGCCAAGCTGTCGGTCAAGCCCTATGAGTTCGATATTGGCTGGGTGTACATCACACTGCTGAGCAAGCTGGGTTTGGCCACGGTCAAGAAAACCCCTCCGAAAGCAGCCTATGGCGATGTGCGCCCGGTGGCTGACGAGAAGACGCTGGAAGCCCTGATTGCCAACCGCTACGAAGTCATGGCCAATTACGCCCGAGGCCTGCGCGCCACCGTGGCGCAAGAAGGCATCAAGCTGTCTGATGCCAAGGTGTTGGGTGCTGCCAACCGTTGGTTGCATCGTGACGCGGAAAAAGTGCCCGCTGACGCTGTGCCTGAGCTGGCCAAGGCCCGCGCGGCCAGTCCGGCTCTGGACAAGATGGTGCAGATGCGCGAAGAGCTGCGCCAGATCTGGCTCAATACACACGAGTCGCGCGAGCAACTGGCAGCAGATCTGCAGGCCTGGTGCAAACGTGCCGAGGACAGCGGTATCGCGGCACTGCGCGAGTTTTCGACAAAGCTGCGTTCTGTTCGCGTGCGTACAGCCTGATCAGGCTTTGTCTGAACGGACATCGCTTGATGCGAGGCCATAAAAAAACCGCTGCCAGGCAGCGGTTTTTTATTGGGGTGGGCCGAATTACTTCAGCTTCACTTCCTTGTACTCGACGTGCTTGCGAGCTTTGGGATCAAATTTCATGATCGCCATTTTCTCGGGCATGGTCTTTTTGTTCTTGCTGGTGGTGTAGAAGTGACCGGTACCGGCCGTGGACTCCAGCTTGATCTTTTCGCGTCCGCCTTTGCTTGCCATGGTATTAGCTCCTTAGAAGGTTCAGGCTTGACCGCGAGCGCGCATGTCTGCGAGCACGGCATCGATGCCATTTTTGTCGATCAGGCGCAGGGCAGCGCTGGAAACGCGCAGGCGCACCCAACGGTTTTCGCTCTCGACCCAGAAACGACGGTATTGCAGGTTCGGCAGGAACCGGCGCTTGGTTTTGTTGTTGGCGTGGGAAACGTTGTTCCCGACCATGGGCTTCTTGCCCGTAACGTCACAGACGCGTGCCATGAGGACACTCCAGTATTGTCAAAACGGCCGGTGCCGAACGGTCATTGCGAGTTTGCAATCACCAGGCGCTCCAGCCTCACCTCGCCAGGATGGGTGGCGGTAACCCAGATCGCTGCGCCTGTAAACCCTGCAGCAAAGGCAGGCAAACACAGCAAAGCTCCCCATTATAGCGAAAATTGAAGGGGTTGGCGATCAGCCGTTTTCCTGCTCCAGGAAGCGCTGTGCGTCCAGGGCGGCCATGCAGCCGGTGCCAGCGCTTGTAATGGCTTGGCGGTAGACGTGGTCTTGCACATCGCCTGCAGCAAACACGCCGGGCACGCTGGTCTGAGTGGAGAAGCCCTTGTGGCCACCTTGGGTCACGATGTAGCCGTTTTCCAGTTCCAGCTGGCCCTTGAAGATGTCGGTGTTGGGCGAGTGGCCAATGGCAATGAAGCAGCCTTTGAGCGTCACATCCTCGGTGCTGCCGTCCTGGGTGTTCTTCAGGCGCACGCCGGTCACGCCACTGGCGTCGCCCAGCACTTCGTCGAGGGTGCGGTGGGTTTTGAGCTCGATCTTGCCTTCAGCCACTTTGGCCATCAGCTTGTCGACCATGATGGGTTCGGCCGTGAACTTGTCGCGGCGGTGGATCAGGTACACCTTGTTGGCAATGTTGGACAAGTAAAGCGCTTCTTCGACGGCGGTGTTGCCGCCGCCGACCACGCAGCAGACCTCGCCTCGGTAAAAGAATCCGTCACAAGTGGCGCAAGCGCTGACGCCGCGGCCCTGAAATTCGGTTTCGGAGGGAAGCCCCAGGTAGCGGGCCGAGGCGCCGGTGGCAATGATCAGACTGTCGCAGGTGTAGGTGCCCGAATCGCCCGTCAGGGTAAAGGGGCGCTTGGACAGGTCTACAGCGTTGATGTGGTCGAACACCATTTGGGTGTTGAAGCGCTCGGCGTGTTCCTGAAAGCGTTGCATCAGCTCAGGGCCCTGCACGCCATGCACATCGGCGGGCCAGTTGTCCACTTCGGTGGTGGTCATCAGCTGGCCACCCTGGGCCATGCCAGTGATCAGCAGAGGGTTGAGGTTGGCACGTGCTGCATAAACGGCAGCGGTGTAACCGGCTGGGCCGGAGCCGAGGATCAGGACTTTGGCGTGTTGGGCGTTGGCGCTCATGGACGGACTTCTAAAACAGGGTCAAAAACAGGCCCGAAAAGGGGCTCCCGATGTTCTGATTGTAGGCAGGCTGGCATGACCGCATTTGTTTCAGGTCATGAGGGTGCCTGATCGGGTAAGCTTGCGCCTAGACATGAGTTATTCCTTGCACACCCTTACTGGTTCGGGAGAAGCCCCGAGCGCAATTGCCACGCCGGTCAGTGGCTGGCGGCGTTTTACCCAGGAAATTTCCTTGCTGATCACCGGTGTGGGCCTGTTATTGGCTGTGCTGGCCTTGATCAGCCATAGCCCGGTCGATGCCGCTTGGTCGACCACAGGCTCGCAAACTGACGTTCACAACTGGGCGGGACGCTTGGGCGCCTGGTTTGCTGATGTGGCGTATTTCCTGTTCGGGTATTCGGCGTGGTGGCTGGTGCTGGCTGCTTTGCGTCTGTGGTCAGGCGGAGTCAGGCGCTGGTTGCACAGCGCCGATCTGCCTCGTGCAGCATTGCTGCCACCCAGAAAGCATCGTGCCCGGGCGCTGGTGGTTGTGGGTTTGCTTTTGCTGGTGTCTGCCAGTGCTGCCCTGGAGTGGTCACGCCTTTATCGCCTGGATACCGGTTTGCCGGGGTCGGCGGGTGGAGCTTGGGGGCTGGTGCTGGGGCAGTTGAGCGAATACTGGCTGGGTTTTACGGGCAGTGCCTTGGTGACCTTGGGCATCATGGTGCTCAGCAGTGCCTGGGTGTTTGGTTTTGCCTGGGGCCAGTGGGCGGAGTTGATCGGTGAGCGCATTGACCGTTTGATGCGGGCGCGCGAGCTGCGCAAGGAAATGGAGCAAGACCTGGCCATGGGCCAGCAAGCCTTGCGCGAGCGCGAAATGGTGGCGAACCATTTCCAGCCGGTGGAGCCGATGCTGGATGCAGACATGTTGCTTGCTCCGGAGGGGCAGCTGGATCTTGAACCTGTGCAGGTGCCAGCGCCTAAGTCCGCCATGGTCATTGAGACCCCCGTTGCGCAGGTGCAGCAAAGCGAACGCGTGGTCAAGGAAAAACAAAAGCCCTTGTTCAATGAATTGCCCGACAGCAAGCTGCCGCAGGTGGACCTGCTGGATGCCATGTCTGGCAAGCAAGAGACGGTGTCACCGGAAACCCTGGAGATGACCAGTCGCCTGATCGAGAAAAAACTCTCGGACTTTGGCGTCAAAGTGCGCGTGGTGGCTGCTGCGCCCGGACCGGTGATCACACGCTACGAAATCGAGCCCGACACCGGTGTCAAGGGCTCGCAGATCGTCAACCTGGCCAAGGATCTGGCGCGCTCGCTGTCTCTGGTGTCGATCCGTGTGATCGAAACCATTCCTGGCAAGAACTACATGGCGCTGGAATTGCCCAACGCCAAACGCCAGTCGATCAAGCTCAGCGAAATCCTGGGCTCGCAGGTCTACAACGAAGCCAAGTCCATGCTCACCATGGGGCTGGGCAAGGATATCGTGGGCAACCCGGTGGTGGCAGACCTCGCCAAGATGCCGCACGTACTGGTGGCCGGTACCACGGGTTCGGGCAAGTCGGTGGGTATCAACGCGATGATCCTGTCGTTGCTCTACAAGGCAGAAGCGCGCGATGTACGCCTCTTGATGATCGACCCCAAGATGCTGGAAATGTCGGTGTACGAAGGCATTCCGCATTTGCTGGCGCCGGTCGTTACCGACATGCGGCAGGCTGCGCATGGCTTGAACTGGTGCGTGGCCGAGATGGAGAAACGCTACAAGCTCATGTCAAAAATGGGTGTGCGTAACCTGGCGGGATACAACGCCAAAATTGACGATGCCACGGCTCGCGAAGAGTTCATCTACAACCCTTTTAGTCTGACGCCGGATGATCCGGAGCCGCTCAAGCGGTTGCCGCACATCGTGATCGTTATCGACGAATTGGCTGACTTGATGATGGTGGTGGGCAAGAAGATCGAAGAGCTGATTGCCCGTCTGGCTCAAAAGGCGCGTGCTGCTGGCATTCACCTGATTTTGGCCACCCAGCGTCCCAGCGTCGACGTGATCACCGGTCTGATCAAGGCCAATATCCCTACCCGCATCGCCTTTCAGGTCTCCAGCAAGATCGACAGCCGTACCATTCTGGATCAGATGGGCGCCGAAGCTTTGCTCGGTATGGGTGACATGCTTTATATGCCTTCGGGGACGGGTTTCCCGATCCGAGTGCACGGCGCGTTCGTGAGCGACGACGAAGTGCACCGCGTCGTCGAATACCTTAAAGCACAAGGCGAGCCTGACTATATCGAAGGCGTACTCGAAGGTGGGACGGTCGATGGTGAAGACAGTCCCTTGGGTGATGGCAGTGAAGGTGGCGAGAAAGACCCGATGTACGACCAGGCGGTCGAAGTTGTGCTCAAGCACCGCAAGGCCAGCATCTCGCTGGTGCAGCGCCACCTCAAGATTGGCTACAACCGCGCTGCGCGTCTGGTGGAAGACATGGAAAACGCGGGCCTGGTCAGCGCCATGAGCGGCAGCGGCCAGCGCGAAATTCTGGTGCCCAACCGGGCGGAGTAAACAGCATGTTCGGACTTCGTCACGGTGTGATGGGTGCGTTGGCCTTGTTGGCATGGACAGCTGCGCAGGCTCAGGCTACGCAATGGCTGGATGAGTACCTGCGCACCGTGCACAGCGGACGAGCGCAGTTTTCTCAGGCTGTCACATCGCCGGCGCGTGCGGGGCAGGCGCCTCGTGTCAAGAACTCCAGCGGGACTTTTGAATTCAAGCGCCCTGGCAAGTTCCGCTTTGTGTATCAACGCCCTTACGAGCAGTGGTTGGTGGCTGATGGCAAAACCCTGTGGCTGTATGACCTGGATTTGCAGCAGGTGACTGCGCGTGCGCAGACGCAGGCTTTGGGCACGTCGCCTGCTGCCTTGTTGACATCGGCGCAGGGTGTCAGCGGTTTGCAAAAAGACTTTGAGCTGCAAGACCAGCCCGATGCCGAGGGTTTGAGCTGGGTGCTGGCCACGCCGCGCGCGGCTGATGCGTCGTTGGCTTCAGTGCGCGCAGGACTGCGTCGCACGGATGCTGGGGTTGAGCTGGTGCGCCTGGATGTGCTTGACCGTTTGGGGCAGCGCTCGGTGCTGACCTTTTCGGCCGGTGCCAACAACGTTGATTTGCCAGCCTCGCTGTTCGTGTTCCGTCCTCCAGCTGGGGTGGATGTGATTCGGCCATGACCGATTTGTTTGCCCAAGCGACACCGCACCAGCATTCGCCGTTGGCAGAGGCTTTGCGGCCCAAGACGCTGGATGAAGTGATTGGGCAATCGCACCTCTTGGGTGAAGGCAAACCTTTGCGGTTGGCGTTTCAGTCGGGCAAGCCCCACTCCATGATTTTCTGGGGTCCGCCTGGCGTGGGTAAAACCACCTTGGCCCGGCTGACGGCCACCGCTTTTGACTGTGCCTTCATTGCCTTGTCAGCCGTGTTCTCTGGGGTGAAGGATATCCGCGCGGCGATGGAGCAGGCCCAGCAGAACCAGGCCTTGGGACGGCAGACCATTTTGTTTGTGGACGAAATTCACCGGTTCAACAAATCGCAGCAGGATGCTTTGCTGCCGTATGCTGAAAGTGGTTTGGTGACGTTCATCGGGGCCACCACCGAGAACCCCTCGTTCGAGGTGAATTCAGCCCTGCTGTCGCGGGCGCAGGTGTATGTGCTCAAGTCGTTGACCGACAGCGAGTTGGGAGATCTTCTCAAGCGCGCGCAGGACAAGGCTTTGGCAGGCCTGGCGTTTGAAGACGTAGCCCGAGACACCCTCATCGGTTATGCCGATGGCGATGCCAGAAGGTTTCTGAATCTTCTGGAACAGTGCCAGACGGCGGCGGGTGCGGCAGGCGTGACGCGCATTGATGCTGATTTTGTGCAAAACGCCTTGACCTTGAACAGTCGGCGCTTTGACAAAGGCGGGGACAATTTTTACGACCAGATTTCAGCCCTGCACAAATCGGTGCGTGGCTCGCACCCCGACGCTGCCTTATATTGGCTGACGCGCATGCTCGATGGCGGTGCTGACCCGCGTTATCTTGTGCGGCGCATTGTGCGCATGGCCTGGGAGGACATTGGCTTGGCTGACCCGCGGGCCATGCAAATTGCCAACGATGCGGCGTTGACGTATGAGCGTTTGGGCAGTCCCGAGGGGGAACTGGCCCTGGGGCAAGCAGTGATTTACCTGGCGATTGCCGCCAAGAGCAATGCGGGCTACAACGCCTACAACCAGGCCCGGGCTTTTGTGAAGCAGGACAAGAGCCGCGAGGTGCCGGTCCATTTGCGCAATGCCCCCACCAAACTCATGAAAGAGCTGGGTCATGGCCATGCTTACCGCTACGCGCACGACGAGCCACATGCATACGCTGCAGGTGAAACTTATCTGCCCGAGGGAATGCCACAGCCTGGGTGGTATCAGCCTGTGCCGCGTGGTCTCGAGATCAAGATCAATGAAAAGCTGGCCTTTCTTCGGGGCCTTGATGAAGAAGTGGGTAAAACCTGACTTTGATTAATTTTGACAAGCTTGAAATCGTTTAACTGCCATGCAGGGTAAACACCTGATGTTTTGCCGGCTGACGTCCAGCTGACCACCGGTACAATTCGGGCCACATCAACCCGACCTGACTCAAAGCTGGCGGGTTTTTTGCTAAAGAGAACGGACATGGCCCACAAGGCCTGTTTTGAACTTAAGACATCAACCGATGAACTGACCAGGCATGAGCTGGTCGCAACGGAGTTATTCACGCATGGACATCTTGCTTCAACAGATCATCAACGGTCTGGTACTGGGCAGCATGTACGCCTTGGTGGCCTTGGGCTACACCATGGTGTACGGCATCATTAACCTAATCAACTTTGCGCACGGCGAAGTGCTCATGGTTGGTGCGCTGACCAGCTGGAGTGTCATCGGCATGATGCGCGACAGCATGCCGTGGGCACCAGGTTGGGTCATTTTGTTATTGGCCACACTCATTGCCTGTGTGGTGGCCGCAAGTTTGAACTTCACGATCGAAAAAGTGGCTTACCGCCCCTTGCGCAACAGCCCCAAGCTGTCGACGCTGATCACGGCGATTGGCATGAGTATCTTGCTGCAAACCGTGGCCATGATCATCTGGAAGCCTAACTACAAGGCTTACCCCGCACTGCTGCCCACCGATCCCATTGCGATTGGTGGCGCAGTGATCACACCGACACAAATCATGATTCTGGGCGTGACGGCAATTTCGCTGGCGGTGCTGATGTGGCTGGTCAACGCCACACGTCTGGGGCGCGCCATGCGTGCCACGGCAGAGAACCCGCGTGTGGCAGCCCTGATGGGGGTCAAGCCCGACATGGTGATTTCTGCCACCTTCATCATTGGCGCTGTCCTGGCTGCCATTGCGGGCGTGATGTTTGCGTCCAACTACGGTACGGCGCAACACGCCATGGGCTTCATTCCGGGCCTGAAGGCTTTCACCGCTGCCGTGTTTGGCGGCATTGGCAATTTGTCCGGCGCAGTGGTTGGCGGCATTTTGCTGGGCCTGATCGAGTCGATTGGCTCGGGCTACCTGGGCCAGCTCACAGGGGGTGTGCTGGGCAGCCAGTACACCGACATTCTGGCCTTCATTGTGCTCATCATCATCCTGACGCTGCGTCCGTCTGGCTTGATGGGTGAACGCGTGGCCGACCGCGCTTGATTGACAAGGAGCACTGAACATGAAAATCAACGCTTCTTCCAAAAACGTGCTGCTGGTGATCGTGCTGGCACTGATGTTGCCGCTGGTGCTGCAGAACTTTGGCAATGCCTGGGTGCGCATTGCCGACATGGCGCTGCTCTACACCTTGCTGGCGCTGGGGCTGAACATTGTGGTGGGCTACGCCGGTCTGCTGGACCTGGGGTATGTGGCTTTCTTTGCAGTGGGTGCGTACATGTACGCGCTCCTGTCATCTCCACACTTGATTGACACTTTCCCCGCCATTGCAGCCATGTTCCCGGAGGGCATGCACATGCCCTTGTGGCTGATCATCCCGGTGGGGGCAGGGCTTGCAGGCTTGTTTGGCATGCTGTTGGGTGCGCCAACGCTCAAGCTGCGTGGCGATTATCTGGCCATCGTGACGCTGGGTTTCGGTGAGATCATTCGCGTGTTCATGAACAACCTGGACCAGCCGGTGAACATCACCAACGGGCCCAAGGGCATCGACATGATCGACTCGATTCACTTCTTTGGCTTTAGCCTGAGCAAGCGACTGACCATTGGCGAGTTCGACATTCCTTCGGTGACGCTGTACTACTACTTGTTCCTGGCGCTGGTGCTGTTGAGCGTTCTGGTTTCGCACCGGCTGGAAAATTCGCGTATCGGGCGTGCCTGGATGGCAATTCGTGAAGACGAAATTGCGGCCAAGGCCATGGGCCTGAACACGCGTAACCTCAAGCTGATGGCCTTCGGCATGGGGGCCACTTTTGGTGGTGTTTCCGGAGCCATGTTTGCGGGCTTCCAGGGCTTTGTGTCTCCCGAGTCCTTCAGCCTGATGGAGTCGGTCATGATCGTGGCCATGGTCGTTTTGGGTGGTCTGGGCCACTTGCCCGGCGTCATCTTGGGTGCGGTGCTCCTGTCTGCCCTGCCCGAAGTGCTGCGTTACATCGCAGGCCCTTTGCAGGAAATGACGGATGGTCGCCTGGATGCGGCCATCTTGCGTCAGCTGTTGATTGCGCTGGCCATGATTGTGGTCATGCTGCTGCGTCCGCGTGGTTTGTGGCCAGCGCCCGAGCATGGCAAAAATCTGCGCAAGAGCCATAAGTGAGGGGCACACCATGAAAAAAGATGTTGTATTGAAAGTGGCAGGTGTCTCCAAACGTTTTGGTGGTCTGCAAGCCTTGTCCGATGTGGGCATCACCATTGAGCGCGGTCAGGTTTATGGCCTGATTGGCCCCAACGGCGCGGGCAAGACCACGTTCTTCAACGTGATCACAGGTCTGTACACGCCAGACGGCGGTACCTTCGAGCTCGCCGGGCATGCTTATGAGCCCACGGCCGTGCACACCGTGGCCAAGGCCGGCATTGCGCGTACCTTCCAGAACATTCGTTTGTTTGCAGACATGACGGCGCTGGAGAACGTGATGGTGGGCCGTCACATCCGGACGAACTCCGGTTTGTTGGGCGCCATTTTTCATACCCCCGGCTTCAAGCGTGAGGAAGCGGAAATTGCCGAGCGCGCCCACGAGTTGCTGGACTATGTGGGTATTGGCAAATACGCCAACTACAAGGCGCGCACGCTGTCCTATGGCGACCAACGTCGTCTGGAAATTGCCCGCGCTCTTGCCACCGACCCGCAGCTGATCGCGCTGGACGAGCCTGCTGCCGGCATGAACGCCACCGAAAAAGTGCAGCTGCGCGAACTGATCGACCAGATCCGCGCTGACAACCGCACCATCTTGCTGATCGAGCACGACGTCAAACTGGTCATGGGCCTGTGCGACCGCGTGACGGTGCTCGACTATGGCAAACAGATTGCCGAAGGTACGCCTGCCGACGTGCAGAAGAATGAAAAAGTGATTGAAGCCTATTTGGGCACCGGAGGACACTGACATGGCCAACACGCTATTGAAAGTCAAAGGCCTGAAAGTGGCTTATGGCGGCATCCAGGCCGTCAAGGGTGTGGACATGGAAGTCCACGAAGGCGAACTGGTGTCCTTGATCGGCTCCAACGGCGCGGGAAAGACCACGTCCATGAAGGCCATCACCGGCACCTTGCCCATGCAAGGCGGCGACATCGAGTACCTGGGCAAGAGCATCAAAGGCCAGGGCCCATGGGATCTGGTCAAACAAGGTCTGGCCATGGTGCCCGAAGGCCGTGGTGTGTTCACCCGCATGACGATTGTCGAGAACCTGCAGATGGGTGCCTACATTCGTCATGACAGCACCGCCATTGCCGATGACATGGAAAAGATGTTCCATATCTTCCCGCGTCTGCGCGAGCGCAAGGACCAGCTGGCCGGCACCATGTCCGGTGGTGAACAGCAAATGCTGGCCATGGCCCGTGCGCTGATGAGCCGTCCCAAGGTGTTGTTGCTCGACGAGCCCTCCATGGGTCTGTCGCCCATCATGGTCGACAAGATCTTTGAAGTGGTCAAAGACGTGTACGCCCAAGGCGTGACGGTGCTGCTGGTGGAGCAAAACGCCAGCCGAGCCCTGGCGCTGGCCGACCGCGGCTATGTGATGGACTCCGGCCTCATCACCATGACCGGCGCGGGCAAAGACATGCTCGAAGACCCCAAAGTGCGTGCCGCCTATCTGGGCGAATAAGCTTTCGCCTGATGCAAGAAAAACGCCCGGCATTGCCGGGCGTTTTTGTTGGGGTTTTGCGTGGACTCAGGCTTTGGCTTTGTCGGCCTCTGAAGTGAACGAGTCGGCGTAAAACTCTTCTGCGGGCAGTTTGCCTTGGGCCACATATTCGCGCTGGGCAGACTCCACCACAATGGGGGCACCACAGGCATACACCTGGTGGCCCGACAGGTCCGGGTGGTCTTGCAGCACAGCCTGGTGCACGAAGCCGGTGCGGCCCGTCCAGTTGTCCTCGGCTTCGGCGTTGGAGATGACGGGCACAAACTTCAGGTTAGGCATGGCCGCGCATTGCGTCTGTACCCAGTCGGCCATGTACAGGTCAGCCGGGCGGCGGCCGCCCCAGTACAGGGTGGCTGGGCGTTGGCTACCAATGTGCTGCATGTGTTCGATGAGTGCTTTGATGGGAGCAAAGCCTGTACCGGAGGCCAGCAGGATCATGGGTTTGTCGGAGTCTTCACGCAGGTAGAAGCTGCCGTATGGCCCTTCGGCACGCAGAATGTCTTTTTCTTTCATGGTGGAGAACACCGGGTCGGTGAACTTGCCGCCGGGCATGTGGCGAATGTGCAGCTCTACTTGCGGAGGAGATACCTCCAGCGTATGTGGCGCATTGGCCATGCTGTAGCTGCGGCGTGAGTTGTCGCGCAGGATGAACTCGATGTACTGGCCCGCACGGAACTTCATGGGTTCGCTGGCTGGCAGCTGGACCTTGAGCACCATGACGTCGTGAGACTTTTTCTCCAGGCTGGCCACACGCACTGGCATTTTTTTGACGGGCAGGCCGCCTTCCTCGGTCACTTGTTTGGACTCGAGCACCACATCGCTTTGTGCGGTGGCGCAGCAGGTGAGGATCATGCCTTGGGCTTCTTCGTCAGCTGACAGGGCTTTTTCCTGATGCGGGCCGTGCACCACGGTGCCCGACACCTTTTTGCATTTGCAGGAACCGCAAGCGCCGTCCTTGCAGCCGTAGGGCAGGCCAATGCCCTGGCGGATGCCAGCGGTCAGCAGGGTTTCGTTGTCATCGGCGGTAAAACGGCGGCCACTGGGCTCAACGGTGATTTGAAAGCTCATGTTTTAGGTATCCTTGCAGGGTTGTTGAACCCGGAATCCTCAATTTTGCCTTCAAATCAGACTCCCTTAGGTGCCTTGCCCTCACGTTTTCGTCGTCAACGAGTGCTGATCGTTGGCTGTGGCGATGTAGGGCTGCGTACAGCGGGCGTTTTGGGTGCGCCCACTTCGCAACGCGTGCGTCTGCTGGCGCTCACCTCCAGCCCCGAGCGCGTACGCTTGCTGCGTGCTTGCGGGTTAACGCCTTTGGTGGGCGATTTGGATGACCCGAGTAGTCTGTCCCGTCTGGCTGGTATTGCACACCGTGTGGTGCACCTGGCCCCGCCGGATGCCGAGCGTCGCAAAACCGGTGAGACGGACCCACGCACCCGCAACCTGATGCGTGCGCTGCGCAAACGCACATTGCCGCAGTCGCTGGTGTATGCGTCCACCACGGGCGTGTACGGCGACTGCCAAGGCGAGAGGGTCAGCGAGACACGCACGGTGCAGCCACACACACCTCGCGCCATGCGCCGCGTGGATGCCGAAGCCTGGGTGCGCCTGTTTGGGCGCAGTGGATCGGTGACCAGCATCTTGCGCGTGCCCGGCATTTACGCTCAAGACCGCGAAGGGGGGACGCCGCGTGAACGGCTGATCAAGCGCACACCCGTGCTGCAGCCGCAAGACGATGTGTACACCAACCACATCCACGCCAACGATCTTGCGCGTGCCTGCATGCTGGCCCTGTGGCGCGGCAAGCCGCAACGTACCTTCAATGTGTGCGACGACACCGACCTGAAGATGGGCGACTACTTTGACCTGGCAGCCGACCTCATGGGCTTGCAGCGCCCACCCCGTGTGGCGCGCAGCGAGGCCGACCAGTCTCTGCCTTTGATGCTGCTGAGCTTCATGAACGAGTCACGCCGGCTGGACAACGACCGCTTGAAACGCGAGCTGCGCCTGAAACTGAACTACCCGCATGTGCGCGATGGCCTGGCGCTGCAAAAGCAGTTGCTTTAAATGACTGGCTGAGCGTTCATGAACATCTCATAAAGCAATCAAGGCACCTCGTGGCCATTGGCGAGTTCGTATAACTCAAACCAGGTTTGGCGGTCCATGGGTACCTTCAGTGCCTGGGCAAAGGCGCCAATGCGCTCCAGCTGGTTGCTGCCCATGACCGGCAACACGCTCACCGGGTGATGTATGAGCCAGGCCATGGCCACGGCGGTGGTATCGGTGCCGCTGGATTGGGCCAGCTCGGCCAGCTTTGGCGCCAAGCGCGCAGCGGCAGTGCCAGCCTGCGATGCTTGCCTGTGCAGGCGACCGCCACCCAAGGGCGACCAGGCCATCACCGGCATCTGGTGCTGCTGCGCGTGCGCAATTTGCCCGTTGATGAAGGGCGCGGTGTGCAGCAGGCTCAGCTCGATCTGGTTGGTCTGCAGCCGGTGCTTCATGCGCGACTGCAGCAGGTCCACGTCCCAGGGCATGAAGTTCGACACACCCGCACCGCGCACCTTGCCGCTGTCGATCAGGCCGTCCAAGCAAGCGCCCAGCGCGGTGGCGTCGCACAGCGGGTCGGGGCGGTGAATCAACAGCAGGTCGATCACATCCACCCCGATGCGCTGCAGCGAGCGGTCCACGCTGGCGGTGACGTGCGCCGGTGAGGTGTCGTAGTGTTTGACGCGGGTGCTGGGCCACTGCTGCGACAGCAGCATGATGTCGGTTTTGGTGACGATCTCGATCTGATCGCGCAGGGCGGGGCGGGCCTTGATGGCCTCGCCAAACAGCGCTTCGCAGCGGTAGTCGCCGTAAATGTCGGCGTGGTCAAAGGTGGTGATGCCTTGGGCCAGGCAAGCGTCGATGCGCGCCAGGTTGGCGTTGACGCTGGTGTCGCTGGCTTCAGACAGGCGCCAGACGCCGTAGGCCATCTGGCTGAGTTGGCGACCGTTGGGCAGGGTGATGCGGTTCATGACAAGAGCATCGCAGAGAAAGTTGGGGTGCAGTCTTGCATCAAAAAAGGCCTCTCAAAGAGAGGCCTTTTGATCATGAACTGAATCTTGACTCAGTCTCAAGTGGTGCCCGGGGCCGGAATCGAACCGGCACGCCTTGCGGCGGGGGATTTTGAGTCCCCTTTGGTATTCATTTTGCTGTGTTGATTGATGTGGATATAATCAATAAAGATCAACAACTTACACAGTTTGGCTGGATAAAATTACAGCCTCAATTGTTGATTGATATTCCACAAAATAGGGATGTCCAGTCTGTAAAAAGTCTGTAAATCAAACAGAGGCCAACATGGTGAGACCAAGCAAGACAGCAGCGATTGACTACACCGCCGCCCACGACCTGACGCATGGTTTGCTTGACCGTGCTGCCTGTCCTAATGGCGTGGCCTTCGTTTTGTTGCGAGACGCAGTCAAAAAAGGTCTTCGTCTGCGAGTGACCAAAGCCGGGGGCAAGCATTGGCAGTTTGAGACCCGCATCAAGGGAAGGCTTTTCACGCGTGCGCTGGGCGAGTGGCCCGCTGTGGGGCTGGATGTGGCAAGGAAAGAGGCACACCGCTTGCGTGGCTTGGCTGAGCAAGGCATTGACCCAAGGGCCGGGGAGGCGCTGGAGAAAGCGGCCAAAGCTCAAGCCCAAGCCGAAAAAGAACGGGCCGCCAAATTCACCCTCGGGGCATTGATGACCGATTACGCCAACGAGCTGGAGCGCCAGGGCAAGACCTCACACACCAAGGTCCGAGGCATATTCAAGCTGCACCTGAATGAAGGCGCACCAAAGCTTGCAAACACCGCCGCCGCATTGGTGACTGCTGAGCAAGTAGCCGACCTGCTGCGTGGCCTGAGCGAGGCAGGCAAAGAGCGCACCGCTGGGAAGGTCCGAAGCTACTGCCGCGCCGCCTTTGAGATGGCCCGAACATCCAAGCTGAACCTCCAGGTGCCCGTGCACTTCAAGAGCTACGGGGTGCAGCACAATCCGGCCGCCGAGACGGTAGCTATCAAGTTGGTGCCCGACAAAAACCCTTTGATGCCCGTGCACCTGCGCCAGTATTGGCAGGCCATTGAGACGCTGCAAGGTGTCCGTGGTGCCGTGCTACGCCTGCACCTGTTGACCGGCGGGCAGCGCATTGAGCAATTGCGCCAATTGGTCCGGTCCAATGTGGGGGAGGGGGCTATCACCTTGCTGGATGCCAAAGGGCGTACAGGCCGTGGGGCAAGGCTGCACAGCATCCCGCTGCTGCCTGCCGCTCGTGAAGCACTGGACGACTTGCTGGCTCTCAACTCCGGTGAGTTTCCTTTGTCAGTGGACGGTGGCAAGTCGCCTGTGAGCGCCAAAGCGATTGCAGATTGGGCCAAGGACGCTGCAGTTGGGTTGGAATGGTTGCCGACCGATAAGCCCGTGGGCCAGTTTCAGGCAAAGCGCGTTCGTTCTGGCGTGGAAACCGCATTGGCCAGCCTGCGAGTCAGTCAGGAAACCCGGGGGCACTTGCTGAGCCATGGCGTCACAGGTGTGCAGGCGGCCAGCTATGACGGGCACGATTACGCACCGCAAAAGCGGGAAGCCCTGGAGACGCTGCACCGCTTCCTGACGGAGACCCGCGCCAGCGTGGTCCACATTGCATCGAGGGTTGTTGCATGACAGTATTCTTTAAGATACCATGATGGAAATTCGGATCTACACCGACACTGAAGGTCATGCACCTTTCGAGTATTGGCTTCAGGCACTGCCTGACCGGATGGCAAGGGCCAAAATCCGAGCCAGACTGGCGAGAGTTCAGGCGGGCAACTTTGGCGACTGCAAGCCATTGCGCGAAGGAGTCCAAGAGCTGCGGATTGACCACGGCCCGGGTTATCGCGTGTACCTGAGCCGCATGGGTTCTGTGCTGGTCTTGCTGCTGTGTGGCAGTGACAAGGGCGCACAAGACCGAGAAATAGGTAAGGCAATTGCCTACCTGAACGACTGGAAGCAAAGGGGTAAACCATGAACGCACCACGCGACAAGAGTTATGCTGACTCAATCAACAAGGCACTGACTGACCCGGTCGAAGCTGCCGCCTACCTGGATGCCGTGATGGAACTTGGCGAGCCTGCCGCCGTGTTGGTGGCGCTGCGCCATGTGGTGAAGGCGCATGGCATGGCCGAAGTGACCCGCCGCGCCGAATTGGGTGACAAGTCGTTGTTCAAAGCGTTGAACGAAAACGGCAACCCGACACTGGACACCGTGAACAAGGTGCTGCAATCCATCGGCCTTCGCCTGAGCGTAGCCCCTGCTGTTCATGACACAGAACACGCCTGAATATGCACAACCCCGCACACCTAGGCAAAAGCGTGGCGATTATTTGTTGTCGCAGGCCTGATGTTCAGTTGCTACTGCCGCCAGCGACGCTGCGCGGTCGTATCAAGTGGTATCTGATGCCATGGACCCGACCGCCATTAACACCCGAGCAGCGTCGAGCATTGAAGCAACTTGACTAAAAAATTCGAACGGAAGAGAGTCATGCGTGATGAACTGATCTGCTGGGACCAAGTGCACGAATTCACCGCGCAACAAGCTGCCCTAGCAATCGTGGGCGAACCGCCAAGCGATGACCCTAAAACTCTTGTCAAAACCTTGCCTGTGCTGGAGCGAATGCGCCAGTCTTACGAAGACACACTTCAATGGTTTTCCGCTGGCCCAGACTTCTGGGAAATTGCCCCTGCAAAACATGTGTTGATGAAACCCGCCCCGCAGATTCCATTGCCATCACCCATTGCCTTGCCGCAAAAGGCAATTCGTATTACCAAGGCGACTTCGAACAGAGAGCGAGTCAAGATTCATCAGAATTGGCTGGAAACTGAACGCATGAATCTCCCCCCCCTGCCTCGAGTGCTCAAAATTCCAGATCCGCAGAACCCCTTGCCATCAACCGAATTACAGCAAGCGCTTTCAAGCATTGATGCTGCGACCTCGGATGTGGCGCGCTCTATCATTTTTCATCGACGGATGGAACGACTGTTCACCGGCGAATCAGAATTTGATCATCAACATTTCTCACGATCTGTACTGGCACGTTGGGTAGATCAGGTCGGTACTAAGAGTCTGTATCTATTCGCTGAAACCACGAATGCAGAGACACACAACCAATCGACCGCCGCGTGCAGCGAAAGCAACGCCATACCACAAGACCAAGATCGTCGCCTAGTCCGTTTGCGCTCACTGGGCGGGAGCGCAAGACTAAAACGCGGGGAGTGGAGATTCGAGGGAATAGCCGCCCTAGTGAAATGGGAGAAAAGTGAAGGGCGCAAGCGAAGTGATGAAAAAACCATTCGCAATGATTTGAGAGAAGCGGCCGAAAACGAGCGTGATGCCAAGCGGGCTGGTCCACTTGATGGGCTAGGAAAAAGATAATCAATTCCCGTTTTCTCCCGTCCTGATTCCCGTTCTCAGAGGGAGCGACTGCCCAAAGTGATTCCCGGTTTCTCCTGTTCGCTCCCTTTCTTTTCTGATTCACCTTACGACACGAATCAACGTGTTGGAAAGGAGAAAAATGAAAATCGAAACGCTACACAGTGCAGAAACCAGACGCGCTACTTCCGAAGCACATTTGTTCCCTCCACTGGAACAAGTCACCCGCCCAACGGTCCCGACGGAACAAGCAGCGCATTATCTGTTGCGTCGACCCCAGACACTAAGGGGGTGGGCCTGTTCGGGCACTTTTCCAGATGGCCTGCGTCCTGTGCGCATCAATGGACGATTGGGCTGGCCCGTGGCAGGCATCCGTGCTGTTTTGGAGGTCGCTTGAAATGCAAATAGTCATGCACTTCGCCCTCAAGACCATTGGGCTGAGTACTGTCAACGGACGCAAGCCCTGCACGCTGATGAATGCCGCACGCCACAACCTGCGGGAAATTCAAGCCGAACTGGGAGCCGCTGGGCACATAGATCCGCGCCGGATGGCAGACAACACCATTTTGGTTGGGCCTGCCACTGCTGCAGAAGTTAAGACCTTGGCTGATGGACTGCTGGCGCTGGTGGATACATCGAAACTTAAACGTGACCACGTTCAAGCTCTTGAGGTGGTCTTCAGTTTGGCCCCTGGCACACCAGTTGAACCACAGGACTATTTCAACCGTTGCTTGGAGTGGCTACGTGTGGCGGTGCCGCTCCCCGTGCTACTTGCCACCTTGCACCGTGATGAAGCTGCACCCCACATGCACGCTCTGTTGCTACCCGTGAAAGACGGAAAGCACGTTGGTGGAGCATTGAACACCAGGCCCAATCTGAAGCGCTTGCGTGAGTCATTCTTCTCGCAAGTGGCCGGGCCGGCGGGTCTAAAGCGGGATGGTGCAAAGGTGCGCGGCATAGTCAAGCAATGGGCTATTTCTGCCGTGTTGGCTCGCTGCAAGGACATGGGACTGCCCACCGTCATGGGCCCCCTGTGGGAGAACTACATATCATCCATCGAACACGACCCGACGCCCCAGGTACAGGCATTGGGCATTGACATGAACGTGCTTCAATTTGACAGCTCCCTTGTACCAAGCCCAATAGGGCTTCAATTAACTCCCATAGGGCTTGAACCAAGGGCTATAGGGCTTCAAATACAGAGGCGACAAACCCAAGCCCTATCCTGTGTAGGGCTTGTCCGCCCCACCACCCTTGACTCTGCGCCCAAAGCATCTTTAGGCACTGTTGAAGATCCAGTCATCGACACCCTCACTGACCTATGGGCCGCTGTTGGTTACCACCCCGACAGCAAGCTGGTCAGCATCAGCTCACCAGCTACATGAACTCACCCAATCAACACCGAACCATTTGGAACACCATGGCCATCAAAGAAACCTTCCCCCACGTGACCGCCGAACTGCTGATGCGCGAACACGAGCAGATCGTTCTATTTACCCAGCCGGGCAAAGCAGATGAGCTCAGTGCGATCCTGATGCATCCGCTACAACTTCGCCACTTTGCTGAGCGCTTCTCTGGTATGGAACCGGTCGACTGGATGACTACCCGCCCAGTGAAGACCCTGACCAACAGGTTACGCACGCTTGCCTTCCACATTGACATCCTATACGACTACATCAAAAACCATTCGGACCACAAGCATGCCGACCTGAGCTTCGAACTGGCGAAAGCTATTGCTCTAACGGAAATGGCCGATGCGTTCTGTTCGGACTTGCCTGACGAAGACGAACCATCCAACGATGTGCCGCAGCCAGAACCGAGGCATGGTAATGGCGCCAAGGAAAACGGCCAAGCGTCCTTGATTTAACAGAGGCGAAACAATGACCGAACCCGTCAAGAAAGAACGCCCAGGCCGCTGGAAAGCTGGCGAGAGCGGAAATCCCAAGGGGCGACCTACAGGCACCGGCAAGGTGGCTCAGGTGCGCGCATCCATCGCTGAGCATATTCCCGAGTTGCTCCAAGCCCTCGTTGCCAAAGCCATCCATGGGGACGTGGGGGCGGCTCGCCTGCTGCTGGAACGGACCATTGCACCATTGCGGGCCGTCGAACCAGCTCAGGCATTGACCCTGCCCAATGGAACGCTAACCGACCAAGGTCGGGCGGTGCTAGCAGCAATCGCTGCTGGTGAATTGGCTCCCAGTCAGGGTGCATCACTGCTGGGTGCGATTGGCGCCCTAGCCCGTGTGGCTGAAATTGACGAACTGATTACTCGCATCGAAAAACTAGAAACCACGCATACAAACCGAGAGGGGTTACTTGGGTAAGAACTTAAGAAAACTTAAGATGCGCCTGCTTGCGCTGGAGCGTGGCCAAGCGGGTGGCCAGCCCACCTGTGGTGTTGTTAGGTTTGGGCTGCATGAGACGCCAGACGAAGCTATTGAGCGGGCCAGGCTGGCAGGCATGACTGGCGCTATCTTGGTGGTCCCTGAAACCATGACCGAAGAGGATTGGGAAGCCATGATGAAAGATGCGATCACTCAAGATGGCCAAGAAAATAACCTATGTTAGAGCCTCTCATGAACACAAAGAAGCAACCAGAAACCGTCGGCAACGAGAAGTATTCATCTGTCTGGGAAAGTACTCCTCATTGGACTTATGCTCGGCGGGACCGTTATCCCAGCGGCACTAGGCTCGACGAATACTTCAATTCTGGGAGCGTCAGGGACACCCTTCGGGGCCGATTGTATGGATTTCTTAATCGTATCAAGATTCGAAGTCGACGCACCCCCCCTTCCCATGACCATATATCCCGGGCTTTTGTGGAGATCCCCGCCAGCGCCTGGGAGGTATTCGGACAAGAGTAGTCTGTTTTGTTTAACCGATACAGGCCTTACGTAGGCCTACGCATGTGACGACCCATATGACTTTAAACACCTCAAGCCATGGCAAAGTGTCGATCCGGTGCCCTTCATGAAAGCACACTGGCCTAAAGAGTCGATAATCTGAACTGCAGCTTTTCAAGCTGATTTAGTCAAATTATGAATTCACGATTATTTAGCTACATCCGTCAAAACGCTAGTGGCAACAGCTGTACGAATCAAGCTTGGGCGCAATTGCCTGAGCCCCTGGACCCTGACCAACGAGCTGCCCTCAAATCCCATGCCGCACACCTGCTAAGAAAACATCATGCGGTTTTAGTCGCCCATTACTATGTGGATGGTGACCTTCAAGACTTGGCACTGGAGTCAGGTGGTTGCGTTGCTGATTCACTCGAAATGGCGCGCTTCGGTCGCGATCATGTCGCGCAAACCTTGGTGGTAGCTGGGGTGCGGTTTATGGGTGAGTCGGCCAAAATCTTGTCGCCGTACAAAAAAGTGTTGATGCCTGACCTGGACGCTACATGCTCGCTTGATCTCGGCTGCCAAGCGGTCGATTTTGCTCAGTTCTGCGACGCTTATCCTGACCGTCAGGTCGTGGTTTATGCCAACACCAGCGCCGCCGTCAAGGCTCGGGCAGACTGGATGGTGACCAGCTCATGTGCTTTGGGTATTGTACGTAGCCTTAAAGAACAAGGGCACAAGATACTTTGGGCCCCTGATCGGCACCTAGGCCGCTATATACAAGAGGAAACAGGCGCCGACATGCTCTTGTGGGAGGGTGCCTGCATTGTGCACGAAGAATTCAAAGGCGAAGAACTAGCAGCCCTCAAGGCCCAGTATCCGGAGGCCATGGTTCTGGTTCACCCAGAGTCACCTCGAAGCGTCGTGGTCCAGGCTGATGTGGTGGGCTCCACTGCACAAATGCTGCAAGCTGTTGTCAACGGCGCAGCTCAAATCTATATTGTTGCCACTGATAACCTGATCATGCACCGGATGCGCCAGCTTGCGCCTGGGAAGACTCTTATCGAAGCACCGACCGCTGGCCATGCAGCCAGCTGTAAAAGCTGTGCACATTGCCCATGGATGGCCATGAACAGCCTTCAGGGTCTGGTCCACTGCCTGGAAAACAACACAGGTGAAGTCATTCTAGATTCTGCTCTGGGCATGAAGGCAAAAACCTGCATTGACCGGATGCTTGATTTTGTGCAAAAGCATCCGGAGACTCTAGCTCCCAAGGTACAAGGTTTTGTACGTGGGATTGGCGCAGTGTGAGTGTGTCGGATTGGAACTCCATGTTTGAATACAACGAATCCTTGGGTCAGGCGCGTCTTCGCAATGTGCACGATGCGCTGCAAGAAGACCTCGGCAAGCAAGACTGGACTAGCCTCTTGGTACCGGCCAATCGCCGGGTGAAAGCCGTTTTGCGCGTTAGAGAGGAAGCTGTACTGTGCGGTCGTGACTGGTTTGACGATTGCCTGAGTCATTTAGATCCACAGGCGCAGGTGCGGTGGTTCTACGCCGAAGGGGACGCCATGAAGTCAGACGATGTGGTGTGCGATATCGAAGCCGATGCCCGGTCCTTGCTGAGCGCCGAACGCCCCGCCATGAATTTTTTGCAGCTGCTTTCTGGCGTAGCCACTTCCACCCGAGCCCACGTTCAGGCCATTGAAGGCGCCTCGACCAATCCTCGAGGATGTGTGGTTCTGGATACTCGCAAAACCTTGCCCGGTCTGCGGCAAGCTCAAAAATATGCTGTTCGCGTTGGCGGCGGCAGCAACCAGCGCATGGCTTTGTGGGACGGCATCCTGATCAAGGAAAACCACATTGCCGCTGCCGGAGGGATAGCACAGGTACTTGCCCAGGCCCAGGCCCTGAACGCGGGTGTGGATATTCAGATTGAGGTTGAATCGCTGAGCCAACTAGAGCAGGCCTTGCAAGCGGGGGCAGTCAGCGTGCTGTTAGATAACTTCGATGTACCACTTATGCGTGAAGCTGTGGATATCACCCGCGGACGCGCCTTACTTGAAGCGTCTGGGGGCATTGGCTTGGATGCTCTGCGAGACATTGCGGCTACGGGGGTGGACCGCATTTCACTCGGGCGTTTGACTAAAGACATCAAGGCCATCGACTATTCGATGCGGGTACTTTAAGGGTCAAGCGAATTGATTGCGCAATTTCCGTGTGAGCACAGTCGGGAAACTGACCGGCAAAGTATGCGGATAATCTCGGCTGAAATGAAGGCCTCGGCTTTCGTGCCGCAGCAACCCTGAACGCACAATCAATTCAGCACAGTCGACAAGGTTGCGCAGCTCAAGCAAATCTCGATTGACACGGAAGTTGGCGTAGTACTCATCAATCTCCTCTTGCAGTAATTCGATGCGGTGCAGGGCTCTTTCCAGTCTCCGTGTGCTGCGCACAATGCCCACATAATTCCACATCAACAGCCGCAATTCATCCCAATTGTGGGCAATGACCACTTGCTCATCGGCATCCTCCACCAAGCTTTCATCCCAGGGCGGTAACTCGCAGGAAGTTTCTGAGACTCTCGAGATAATGGCATTTGCACAGGTCTTTCCAATGACCACGCACTCCAGTAAAGAATTGCTCGCCAGGCGGTTGGCCCCGTGCAAACCTGTATAGGTCGCCTCCCCTACTGCGTATAAGCCTGGCAAGTCACACTGACCGCTCAAGTCAGTTACCACACCCCCACAGGTGTAGTGGGCCGCGGGGACAACGGGAATGGGTTGTCGAGCGATATCGATCCCCATGGCTAAGCAGCGAGCATGAATGTTAGGAAAATGCGACTTCAAAAAGGCTTCGCCTTTCTCGGCCACGATGGGCCGAGCATCTAGCCATACATGGTCCAGCCCGTGGCACTTCATTTCAAAATCAATGGCGCGGGCCACAATGTCACGCGGTGCCAGCTCGGCTAGTGCATGATGTGTCGGCATAAAGCGCTGCCCACCCAAGTCACCTGGTAAGCCATCGGGTAGGCGCAGCACAGCACCTTCACCGCGAAGCGCTTCTGTAATCAAGAGACTACGTTCTTGTGGATGATAAAGACAGGTGGGATGAAACTGTATGAATTCCATGTTAGCAACACGACACCCTGCGCGCCAAGCCATGGCAATGCCATCACCAGTAGCCGTATCCGGATTGCTGGTGTAACGATACACTTTACCAACACCGCCTGTAGCCAGCACAACCGCACGAGCAGCAAGTGTGTGGATCTTTTGAGTTTCGATCTCAAGGGCATAGACACCATGACATTGGGGTGCCTGATCACCTGCCAGGTGCCGCTGAGTGATCAGGTCCACCGCCATCCAGCGTTCACGCAATTCAATGAGCGGATGCGCCTGAGCATGAGCCAATAAGGCTTGGTGAATTGCCCAACCCGTAGCATCTGCAGCATGGGCAATGCGTCGCACTGCATGCCCACCTTCACGGGTCAAATGCAAGCCCATTGGGCCATCAGGATCAGGAGTAAAAGGTACGCCTTGTTGGACTAGCCAGTCAATCGCAGCAGCGCTGTTCTCGGCAATAAAACGGGCAGTCTTCTCGTCAACCAACCCTGCTCCGGCGTCTTGTGTATCGCGCACATGTGAGGCCACACTATCGTCTGAGCCCAGTACTCCAACAATCCCACCCTGTGCCCATGCAGTAGCGCTTTCTTGCATTTGACGCTTAGCCAGGACCAGTACCGATTGACCTTGTTGCGCCAATTGCAACGCCACCGTCAACCCTGCCAATCCCGCGCCAACAACTACTACGGGCAAAGAAGCTAAAGAATTTGCACAATCGTTTCGAGACATAACGCTGTGCACCCCTAATCCACATTGGGGAAGAGCCGGCAACGATCGCCCCCTGCCTGGCGCTCGACCGTGATGCAGGAAATTTCTGGCAATCGATCCTTGAGTTGGCGGTAAATATACGCACACAAGTTTTCCAATGTGGCTGGTCCGATGCCCTCCACCTCATCCAGAAAATGGTGATCCAACTGCTTTCGCACACGATCGACTTCCAAGCGCAGGATTCCCAAGTCCAGCATCATGCCGGTTTGTGGATCAGGCAGTCCTGACAAAGTGATCTCAGCATGATAGGTATGCCCATGAATACGCCTGCTGCCTTCAGCCTCAATCTTACGGTTCAAGGTGTGGGCCGCGTCAAAGAAGAAGCGCTGACTGAGTTCGTATTTCATCGAATTCCGATCCATTTGTGGGTTTGCACACTCAATCTCCAGAGAGGGTGTGTTTGGCAATAGGCGACAGCTGCTTGGATATTTTGCTCAATCATTGGCCCATCCATCGGTTGAAGGCACCAGTACTGAAACTTCAACCCCTCAAACTGCGCTGGGTCTAAGCCTTCTTGTGGAAACACGAGCTTTAACTCTTGTCCTTGCGTTACTAGATGTTGACTGCCTGCTTTGGGGCTCATGCATAGCCAATCAATGCCTTTGGGTGGTAACACAGTCCCATTGGTTTCGACTGCGATCTCAAAATCCAACGCATGCAATGCAACAATTAGTGGCGTATCAACCTGTAGCAGCGGCTCACCGCCCGTGAGCACGACAAAGCGGTGTGATTGTCCCGCAGGCCAATGTTGGGCAATGGCCTGTGCCAGAGCTTGCGCATTGGAATATTTGCCACCGCACGTGCCATCTGTTCCCACAAAATCGGTATCGCAAAAACGGCAAAGTGCACTGTTCCTGTCTTCCTCTCGACCGCTCCACAAGTTGCATCCTGAGAAGCGACAGAAAACAGCTGCCCGGCCTGCTTGCAAACCTTCACCCTGAAGGGTGTAAAAAATTTCTTTCACACTGTAAGTCATAGCGCATTTTCTCATCCCACGAGATCACGACTGAGATGTGAAATTTTGAGAGAATCCGGTGCTATTGCTTCTCCATAAATTGCATATGTTTCGCTCATTACTCAAATCTAAAATTCATCGCGTCAAGACAACCCAATGCGAACTTCACTACGAGGGTTCTTGCGCGATTGACGAAAACTTGCTTGACGCAGCCAATATCTGCGAGAACGAGCAAATTCATATCTGGAACATCAACAACGGTGAGCGCTTTATCACTTATGCCATCAAAGGTGAGCGTGGATCAGGCATGGTCTCCGTTAACGGCTCTGCTGCTCGTCGTGCCAGTGTTGGTGACCTTCTGATCATTGCGGCTTTCGCACAAGTGCATGAAGACCACATAAGTCAACATGAACCCCAGTTGGTTTTTGTAGATGAGAACAACAAGCAAGTCGAGCTGCGCCACGCAGTTGCTACCCAAGCATCACCTAGCAGTAAATGACTCACCGCCTAGGACAGGCCTGGATCTCTTATGAAAATCAATCAAATCGAAACCAAGACACCTACTGGTGATGAACAGCGCATGCAATCCAGACCGTGGTCTGTTGACGAAGTAAATGCTTTGTTCGAATTGCCATTCAATGATTTGCTTTTTCGTGCACAGCAGACGCATCGCGAAAATTTTGACCCCAACGCGATTCAACTTTCAACACTACTGTCGATCAAGACTGGTGGTTGCGAAGAGGATTGCAAATATTGCCCGCAATCTGCCCACTTCGACACCGGACTGAAAGCAGACAAACTGCTCCCCATCGAAGAGGTCTTACACGCCGCACATGCTGCGAAGTCCAACGGTGCAACTCGTTTTTGCATGGGAGCTGCATGGCGGTCTCCGAAAGAGCGCCACATTGAACAAATTGTCGAAATGATTGGGAAGGTTAAAGCACTTGGTCTGGAAACTTGCTTGACTGCAGGCATGCTGTCAGATGTCCAGGCACAACGACTACATGATGCTGGCTTGGATTACTACAACCACAATCTAGACACCTCACCAGAATTTTACGGAAAGATCATCACTACGCGCACCTATCAGGATCGACTTGACACCTTGGATTGTGTTCGTGAAGTGGGTCTTAAGGTTTGTTCTGGAGGGATCGTTGGCATGGGAGAATCACGCCGTGAGCGCGCGGGATTGTTGGTGCAACTAGCAAATCTTTCACCCTACCCGGAATCTGTCCCAATTAACAACTTAGTGCAAGTTCAAGGTACGCCATTGGCGGGAACTCAGCAGCTCGATCCATTTGAGTTTGTTCGGATGATTGCCGTTGCCCGAATTTGCATGCCGCGAACCATGGTCCGGCTTTCTGCTGGTCGAGAGGACATGCCCGAAGCAATGCAATCTTTGTGTTTCTTGGCTGGGGCCAACAGCATTTTTTATGGTGACAAACTTCTGACAACGACCAACCCTCAAGCGCAAAAAGACAGAGATTTACTTGATCGCCTAGGGATGAAATGCGTCACTGAAGAGAAAAGTAGAGTCAGCTGACATGGGTTTCGCCATTCAGGCGGAGCTCTGCTGCTCGTCGTGCCAGTGTTGGTGACCTTCTGATCATTGCGGCTTTCGCACAAGTGCATGAAGACCACATAAGTCAACATGAACCCCAGTTGGTTTTTGTAGATGAGAACAACAAGCAAGTCGAGCTGCGCCACGCAGTTGCTACCCAACAGAACCACACCAAAACCGTGTGCCGAAGTCTGTAAACAGTCTGTAAAAGCGTCAGACAAGAAAAAAGGCCAACCCGTGAGGATTGGCCTTGATTCGTCTGTAACCCGCATGGTTGCTGGGTTCTTGACTGTGGTGCCCGGGGCCGGAATCGAACCGGCACGCCTTGCGGCGGGGGATTTTGAGTCCCCTGCGTCTACCAATTTCACCACCCGGGCAGGGTTCTGTGTGAAGGGCCAAATTATGGCACATTAACACCATGATTTATCCCACCATTGAAGATGCCATTGGCAAAACACCGCTGGTCGCTCTGCAGCGCTTGGGCGCTGAAGTCTGGCAGCCCCGACGCAATGTGATTTTGGGCAAGCTCGAGGGCAACAACCCGGCCGGTTCGGTCAAGGACAGGCCTGCCTTGTCAATGATTCGACGCGCCGAAGAGCGCGGTGAGATCAAGCCGGGCGACACCCTGATTGAGGCCACTTCTGGCAACACCGGCATTGCGCTGGCCATGGCTGCAGCCATCAAGGGATACCGCATGATTTTGATCATGCCCGAGGACCTGTCGATCGAGCGTGCGCAGACCATGAAGGCCTTTGGCGCTGAGCTGATCCTCACGCCCAAGAGCGGCGGCATGGAATACGCGCGCGACCTGGCTGACGAGCTGGTGGCGCAAGGAAAGGGCCGCGTGCTGGACCAGTTTGCCAACCCGGACAACCCGCGCATTCATTACGAAACCACGGGCCCCGAAATCTGGGAGCAGACGGGAGGGCGCATCACCCACTTCGTGAGCGCCATGGGCACCACCGGCACCATCACCGGCGTTTCGCGATTCCTCAAGGAAAAGAACCCGGCTATTCGCATCATCGGTGCGCAGCCTAGCGAAGGCTCGCGTATTCCCGGCATTCGCAAGTGGCCGCAGGAATACTTGCCCAAAATTTACGACCCCAGTGGCGTGGACGAGCTGGTGTATGTGTCGCAAGACGATGCCGAGGACATGTGCCGCGACCTGGCCCGCAAGGAGGGCATTTTTGCGGGCATCTCAGCGGCGGGTGCCTGCTGGGTGGCGCAGCAAATTGCCAAGACGGTAGAGGACGCTACCATTGTGTTTGTGGTGTGTGACCGGGGTGACCGCTATTTGTCCACAGGCGTGTTCCCGGCCTGAAAGCCCTCGTGAGCGAATTCAAGTTTTGCCCGCAGTGCGCCACGCCTTTGCAGTGGCTCAGCCAGCTCGAAGACGGTGGCGAAAAGCTGCGTCTGCGTTGCCCGGCGTGCGACTTCACGCATTGGAACAATCCAACGCCGGTGCTGGCCGCCATCGTGCAGGTGGGCGACAAGGTGCTGCTGGCACGCAATGCGGCCTGGCCGGGCAGGCGCTTTGCCTTGATCACCGGTTTCATGGAGGCGGGGGAAACGCCAGAGCAGGGCATTGCCCGCGAGATCAAGGAAGAAACCCAGCTCGATGTGTTGTCGCTGAAGCTGGTGGGGGCGTATGACTTTCAGCGCATGAACCAGGTCATCATTGCCTACCATGCGCTGGCGCAAGGCACCGTGAGCCTCTCGCCCGAGTTGCTGGAATACAAGATGTTTGACCTCGACGAGCTCATTTGCTGGCCTGCAGGTACCGGCTATGCGCTGGGCGACTGGCTCAAAACACAGGGGCGTGAACCGCGCTTCATGAGTTGGGAAGAGCGCGAGCAGTTTGAGCGCGAAAAGAACGAGATGGAGAAGTGATGCAGATCGACAAGGAAATTGACACCAGCGGGCTCAACTGCCCCTTGCCCATTTTGCGCGCCAAGAAAGCGCTCAGCGAAATGCAAAGCGGGCAGGTGCTCAAAGTGATCGCCACCGACCCCGGCGCTTGGCGAGACTTTGAGGCCTTTGCCCGTCAGACCGGCAACACCTTGCTGCAACAGGAAAAGACTGAAGACCAATTCCTGTTCTGGTTGTCGCGCCGCTGAGGCCTACTCTTAGAACTTGAGGCTTTGCAGGTACTGCCGGAACGATTCGCCGACCTGCGGGTGTTGCAAGGCCAGCTCTACTGTGGCTTCCAGGAAGCCTTCTTTGCTGCCGCAGTCGTAACGTTTGCCGGCGTATTGGAAGGCATACACCGCCTCGCGCCGCATCAGGCGTGCAATCGCGTCGGTCAGCTGAATCTCGCCACCCACGCCCGTGGTTTGCTGGCGGATCTCATCAAAAATGCCAGGGGTGAGGATGTAGCGTCCGGCCACACCCATGCGTGAGGGGGCTTTCTCGGGGCTGGGTTTTTCCACAATCTGTTCGACGCGGATCATGTGCTTGCCAGCCGACTCGCCGGCCACGATGCCATAGCGGCGCACCTGGTCTTGCGGTACTTCCTGCACCGCCAGAATCGAGCGACCTTGCTGCGCATGGGCGCGCACCATCTGGCTCATCACGCCATCTTGTCCGCTGGGGCCGACCATCAAATCGTCGGCCAGCAGCACGGCAAAAGGTTCGTTGCCCACCAGAGGCTCGGCACACAGCACTGCATGGCCTAGACCCAGCATGCGGTTCTGGCGCACGTAGGCGCAAACCATGTCGTCAGGCTGCACCGAGCGCACCAGGGCCAGCAGCTCGTTTTTCTGCGCTTGTTCGAGTTCGGTTTCCAGTTCGTAGGCGGTGTCGAAGTGGTCTTCAATCGCGCGCTTGCTGCGCCCGGTCACAAAAATCATGTGACGGATGCCAGCGGCATAGGCCTCTTCGACCGCGTACTGGATCAGTGGCTTGTCCACTACGGGCAGCATTTCCTTGGGGGCGGCTTTGGTGGCAGGCAAGAAGCGCGTACCGAGGCCAGCAACCGGAAACACAGCTTTGCGAATGGTTTGAGACATGCGACCGATCCTTTATTGAAACTGGAATATTGTCACCCCAAACGGGCCAGCTGCTCTTTGACTTTGCCCAACGTGGCGGTGAAGTCGGCCACGCGCTTTTTCTCCTGCTCGATCACCGCTGGCGGCGCCTTGGCCACAAAGGCTTCGTTGGACAGCTTGGCGTTGGCTTTGGTGATTTCGCCTTCCAGGCGAGCCACTTCCTTGGACAGGCGCACCTTTTCAGCGGCCACATCAATTTCCATGAACAGGCACAGGCGGGCTTCGCCCACAACGGCCACCGGTGCAGCTTGCGCGGCAGCGGCCCAGTCGGCCTCGTTGTCGAAGACCTTGACCTCGCTGAGCTTGGCCAGCGCTTGCAACACCGGGGCAGCGCTTTGCATGAAGGCGGTATCGCCCAGCACATACATGGGCATGCGGGTAGCGGGGGAAACGTTCATTTCGCCGCGCAGGTTACGGCAGGCGTCCACCAGGGTCTTGAGCTTGGCGACATGGGCTTCGGCCTGCTCGTCAATGCGTTCGGGCTGGCTGACCGGGTAAGCGGCAATGCTGACGGACTCACCTGCGCGACCTGCGACGGGCGCGACCTTTTGCCACAGCTCTTCGGTGATGAAGGGGATGATGGGGTGAGCCAGACGCTGGATGGTCTCCAGCGTGCGGATCAGCGTGCGGCGGGTGCCGCGCTGCTGGGCTTCATTGCCGGTGTTGATCTGAACTTTGGCAATTTCGAGGTACCAGTCGCAGAACTCGTTCCACACGAAGTCGTAAATCGTGTTGGCCACGTTGTCGAGGCGGTACTCGGCAAAGCCCTTGGCCACTTCGGCTTCGATGCGTTGCAGGGCCGAGACAATCCAGCGGTCGGCCTGGCTAAATTCCAGGTAGCCACCAGGCAGGCACTCGGCCGCGCTGTGTTCTTTCAGACCGCAGTCCTGGCCTTCGCAGTTCATCAGCACAAAGCGCGTCGCGTTCCACAGCTTGTTGCAGAAGTTGCGGTAACCCTCGCAGCGCTTGCTGTCGAAGTTGATCGAGCGGCCCAGCGTGGCCAGCGCGGCAAACGTGAAGCGCAGCGCGTCTGCCCCGTAGGCTGGAATGCCTTCGGGGAATTCCTTTTCAGTTTGCTTGCGGACCTTGGGCGCGGTCTCGGGCTTGCGCAGGCCCTGGGTGCGTTTTTCGAGCAGGGGTTCCAGGGTGATGCCGTCGATCAAATCCACCGGGTCAAGCACGTTGCCTTCGGACTTGCTCATCTTCTTGCCTTGGGCATCGAGCACCAGGCCGTGGATGTAGACGTGCTTGAACGGGACGCGACCGGTGAAGTGGGTCGTCATCATGATCATGCGGGCGACCCAGAAGAAGATGATGTCGTAGCCGGTGACCAGCACGCTGCTGGGCAGGTAGAGGTCGTAATCTTGGGTCTTTTCAGGCCAGCCCATGGTGCTGAAAGGCACGAGGGCCGAGGAGTACCAGGTGTCGAGCACGTCTTCGTCGCGCTTGAGGGTTTTGCCTGCACCGGCCTTCGCCTGTGCTTCGGCTTCGTTGCGGGCGACATACACGTTGCCGTCTTCGTCGTACCAGGCGGGAATCTGGTGACCCCACCACAGCTGGCGCGAGATGCACCAGTCCTGGATGTTGTTCATCCACTGGTTGTAGGTGTTCACCCAGTTCTCGGGCACGAAAGACACCTGGCCGCTTTGCACGGCGTCGATGGCTTTTTGCGCGATGCTCTTGCCGGTGGCATCGCCTTTACCGACCTGGTTCATCGCCACAAACCACTGGTCAGTCAGCATGGGCTCGATCACCTGGCCCGTGCGCGCGCAGCGCGGCACCATGAGCTTATGCTTTTTGACTTCGACCAACTGGCCTGCGGCCTCCAGGTCAGCCACGACAGCCTTGCGGGCCACGAAGCGGTCCAGGCCACGGTACTTTTCGGGCGCGCTGTCGTTGACTGTGGCGTCGAGGTTCAGCACGCAAATCATCTCCAGCTTGTGGCGCTGGCCGACCTGGTAGTCGTTGGTGTCGTGTGCAGGCGTGACCTTGACCACGCCCGTGCCGAAGTCCTTGTCCACGTACTCGTCCGCAATCACGGGGATGGTGCGGCCGCACAGGGGCAGCTTGACCTGCTTGCCGATCAGGTGTTTGTAGCGCTCGTCTTCGGGGTGCACCATCACGGCCACGTCGCCCAGCAGGGTCTCGGGTCGGGTGGTGGCCACGGTCAATGATCCCGAACCATCGGCCAGGTCATAGCGGATGTGCCACATCGAGCCGTCTTCTTCCTCGCTCTCGACTTCTAGGTCGGACACCGCGCTCATCAGCACCGGGTCCCAGTTCACCAAGCGCTTGCCGCGGTAGATCAGGCCCTGCTCGTACAGCTGCACAAAGGTCTCGGTCACCACCTTGGAGAGCTTGTCGTCCATGGTGAAGTACTCGCGGCTCCAGTCCACACTGTCGCCCATGCGGCGCATCTGCTGGGTGATGGTGTTGCCCGATTGCTCTTTCCACTCCCAGACTTTGCTCACAAAGTTTTTGCGTGCTTCGGCAGGCGTGGGGCCCATGTCGTGACGGCTGATGCCTTGTCCCTGCAGCTGGCGTTCCACCACGATCTGCGTGGCGATGCCCGCGTGGTCGGTGCCCGGAATCCAGGCGGTGTTGAAGCCCATCATGCGGTGGTAGCGCGTGAGCGAGTCCATGATGGTCTGGTTGAACGCATGACCCATGTGCAGCGTGCCCGTCACGTTGGGCGGGGGCAGCTGGATGGCGAAATTCTTGCCAGCGGCGGCGGCCTGCTCGTCCGCTTGCGAGGTGCCACGGAAACCGGCCATGCCGTAGCCGCGCTTTTCCCACTCGGGGCCCCAATGGGATTCGAGGGCAGCGGGTTCAAAAGACTTGGACAGGCTCTCCAGGCCGGGCTGTTGGACTGGGGTGGCAGGCGTGGTGCTCATGGTGGGTAAAGATCAGACGGGAAACCCAGGATTTTACCGGCCGGCTCTGGCAAACTCGAGGCCTAACCAGGTTCAAAGCAAAAGCAGGAGAAAGCCATGACGACACTCAAAGGATCACGCACAGAGCAGGCTTTGCGCGATGCGTTTGCCTGGGAGTCGCAGGCCAACCGCCGCTACGTGTATTTTGCCAACCAGGCCGAAGAGGAGGGGCATGCCGATCTGGCCGCCTTGTTTCGCTCTTCTGCCCAGGGCGAGACGGGCCACGCCATGGGGCACCTGGAGTTTTTGCAACAGGTGGGCGACCCGGTCACTGGCCTGCCCATAGGCAACACCTTGCACAACCTCGCTTCTGCCCTGCACAGCGAGATCCGCGAGTCCACCGAGATGTATCCCGCCATGGCCAAAGTGGCCCGCGAAGAGGGCTTTAACGATGTAGCCGACTGGTTCGAGACCCTGGCCAAGGCCGAGCAGTCCCACGCCCAGCGCTACACAAAAGCCATCGAAAGCCTCAAGCAGGACTGAGCGCAGCCCGGTTCAGCGCATGCCGATGCGTGCGTCCGGGCCAAACACGGCAGCCGCCTCTTTGGGCAGGCAGCGCCAGTATTGGCCCACGGCCTGCACCTGACCTTTCAATTCGGCCGCCGCGTGCCAAGCCCAGCGCGGGTTGTACAAAAACGGGCGTGCCAAAGCCACCAGGTCGGCATCGCCGCGCTGCAAAATGGCTTCAGCTTGCTGGGCACCCGTGATCATGCCCACGGCCATGGTCGGCAAGCCGGCCGCGGCCTTGACGGCTTTGGCCAGCGGAACCTGGTACTCCGGGCCCAACGGGATTTTTTGCAGGGGCGAGACACCGGCAGAAGAAATGTGCACAAACTGCGCACCCGCGGCCTTGAGGCGGCGGCTCAGCTCGCTGGTTTGCTCCACGTCCCAGCCGCCTTCGACCCAGTCGGTGGCAGAAATGCGCACGCCCAGCACACCGCCAAACACCTGGCGCACGCGGCCAAACACATTCATCACAAAACGGATGCGGTTGTCAAAACTGCCGCCGTAAGCGTCCTGGCGATGGTTGGCCAGGGGCGAGAGGAACTGGTGCATCAAGTAGCCGTGGGCGGCGTGCAGCTCAATGGCTTCAATACCCATGGCCTGGGCACGTTGGGCGGCGTCTACAAAGTCCTGTTCAATGCGTTTGATGTCTTGCAGCGAAAGTGCTTGCGGCGGTGCCTCTTGCGGCAAATGCGGCAGGGCGCTGGGCCCCCAAGTGTGCCATCCGCCCTCTGCCGGGGACAGCAGCATGCCGCCGCGCCAAGGTACTTCGCTGGAGGCTTTGCGCCCCGCATGGCCCAGCTGGATACAGACCGGCATGTGAGGAGCCAGGGCACGCGCACGATGCAAATGGTCCTTCAAGGCCATGGCGGTTTCGTCGTCCCACAAGCCCAGGCAGCCAGGGCTGATCCGGCCCTCGGGCGAGACTGCGGTGGCTTCGAGGGTGAGCAAGCCAGCGCCGCTGTTGAGCAGATTGGCCCAATGAAACAGGTGCCAGTCGGTGGCTTGGCCGTCGCGCGCCGAATACTGGCACATGGGCGCGATCACGATGCGGTTGGGCAGGGTCAGGGACCCGGCGGGGGTTTCAAAAGTGAAGGGGGTAAACAGCAGGCTCATGGCGATATCTTAGGTGGCGTGCAGACTTTATCGGTCGTTTGTGTGACAGAGGTGGGCCAGACGCCCCAATGGGTGTCCAGCGGGGCAAACACCAGCAGGGCTTGGCCAGAGACGGGGTGCGCCATCTCCAGCTGCAGCGCGTGCAACCACAGCCGTTGCAGGCCCAGGTGCGCAGCCACCGCCCGGTTGAGCGGGCCTTTGCCATGGGTGGCGTCGCCCATGATGGGGTGGGCGATGTGCTTGGCGTGTCGGCGCAGCTGGTGGCGGCGGCCCGTGAGGGGGCGCAGCTCCACTTCGGCCCAGCGCAAGCTTGGAAAAGCACCTTGGGCGATGGGGAGCTCGCCCCGGCGCAGGGTGAGCAGGCGGGTTTGTGCGGTTTGCACTTCTTCGCGCTGACTGCGCATGTCGTCGGGCATGCGTTTGAGAGGGTGGTCGATGAACAGCTCGTCGATCGGCCAGCCGCGCACGATGGCTCGGTAGGTCTTGTGCAGACCTTCGCCGCTTTCAAAGGCCTGGCCCAGGGTGCGGGCCACGTCCGCACTCAGCGCAAACACCAGGACCCCGCTGGTGCCCTTGTCGAGCCGGTGCACGGGCCAGACCCACTGGCCGATCTGGTCGCGCAAGGTTTGAAGCACAAAGCGCGATTCCCCCTTGTCCAGCGGGGTGCGATGCACCAGCCAGCCGGGCGGTTTGTTCACGACGGCGAGATAATCGTCCAGGTAAAGGATATCGAGCATGTTGTTCTTATTGTCACCCGCCAAATCGCTGGACTACGAAACACCCGTGGGCGCTACACACCCGGATTTGCCGCACACACTGCCGCACTTTGCCGGGCAGGCGGCTGAGTTGATCGAGGTGTTGCGCCCGTATTCGCCGCAGCAGATTGCCGAGCTGATGGACCTGTCGGACGCGTTGTCGGTGCTGAACGTGGCCCGCTACGAGGCCTGGAGTCCGAAGTTCACCGCCAAAAACGCCAAGCAGGCGGTGCTGGCTTTCAACGGCGACGTGTACGAAGGCCTGGATGCCAAAACCCTGAATGCCAAACAACTGGACTGGGCGCAGGACCATGTCTGCATCTTGAGTGGCCTGTACGGTGTGCTGCGCCCGCTGGACTGGATGCAGCCCTATCGACTGGAAATGGGCACGTCCCTGAAAAACCCCAAGGGCAACAACCTCTACAAATTCTGGGGCTCGCAGATTGCTGAGTATTTGAATGAGCGCCTGGCCAAGGACAAGCGCCCAGTCATCATCAACCTGGCTTCGCAGGAGTATTTCAAGTCGGTGGACCGCAAAACGCTGCAGGCCCGTGTGGTCGAGTGCGTGTTTGAAGACTACAAGGGCGGCAAGTACAAGGTCATCAGTTTCAACGCCAAGCGTGCGCGCGGCCTGATGGCGCGTTGGGCCATCACGCACAAAGCCAGCCAACCCGAAGACTTGCTCGCGTTTGACAGCGAAGGCTACGCCTTCGACAAAACCGCATCCGAAGCGGACCGCCTGGTGTTCCGCCGCAAACAGGACTGATATGCACAACAATTCCCCCGAACAATCGCAACTGGGCAAAACCAGCAGCTATGTGGACCAGTACGATGCCAGCCTGCTGTTCCCGATACCGCGCCAGACCAAACGCGACGAGATCGGTGTGACCGGTCGGCCCGTATTTTTCGGCGCAGATTTGTGGACCGCGTTTGAAGTCTCCTGGCTCAACACCAAGGGCAAGCCGCAAGTGGCACTGGTGCACTTCACGATTCCCGCAGAGAGCACCCACATTGTGGAGAGCAAGTCCTTCAAGCTCTACCTCAACAGCTTCAACAACACCTGTTTTGAATCTGCCGATCAGGTGCGCGATCGTTTGCGCGCCGACATCAGCGCCGCTATCTGGGCGGGCAGCGCGGTGCAGGCAAGTGCGGGCGTCAAGCTGCTGATGCCCGAGCAGTTTGACGCCGAGCCGGTGCACGAGCTCGATGGTTTGAGCCTGGACCGACTCGATGTGGAGTGCACACGCTACCAACCCGCGCCCGAGTTGCTGAGCGTCAACACCGAAGAAGCTCCGGTGACCGAAACCCTGGTCAGCCACCTGCTTAAAAGCAATTGTCTGGTGACCGGACAGCCAGATTGGGGCAGCGTACAAATCACGTACAGCGGCCACCAGATTGATCAGGAAGGCTTGCTGCAATACATCGTGAGTTTTCGCAACCACAACGAATTTCATGAACAGTGCGTGGAGCGCATCTTCATGGACATCTGGACCCGCTGCAAACCTACGCAGCTGACGGTGTATGCACGTTACACACGCCGTGGTGGGTTGGATATCAACCCCTGGCGTACCAGTGCACCCGGCGCGCTGCCGCCCAATGTGCGTACTGCGCGGCAATAAATTCGCACGTTAATCGAAGCTGAACAAATCGCCGGTCTGGCCTGAGGTGCTGTCTTCTGGCGCGGCGGCAGTGGCTACGCTGTCGGCCGTCAGCAAAGAGCCTACGCGCACACCCAGCAAGCGGATACGGCGGCTTAAATCCACGCGTTTCAGACATTGCCCAGCCACTTGCCGGATGCGCTTGGCATCGGCAATGTGCTCGTCAATGCTTTGGTCGCGCGTCACGCTCTGGAAGTTGTCGTAGCGGATCTTGATGCCAATGGTGCGGCCCACATAGCCCTTGCGCTGCAGGTCGGTGGCGACTTGTTCGCACAAGCGGGTGAAGACAGCGCCCAGTGCTTCGCGGTCGCGCACGGCGTGCAGGTCGCGCTCAAACGTCGTTTCGCGGCTCATGCTCACGGGTTCAGACTCCAGCACCACCGGGCGCTCATCGCGCCCCCAGGCTGCATCGTGTAGCCAGGCGCCGTAGCTTTTGCCAAAGTGCTGCATCAGCCAGGGCAAGTCGCGCTCAGCCAGTTGCCCAATCGTCTCGATACCGTGGGCCTTGAGCTTGTCGTCAGCCTTGGGCCCAATGCCGTTGATCTTGCGGCAGGGCAGTGGCCAGATCAGGCTTTGCAAATCCTGTTCCTGCACGATGGAAATGCCGTTGGGCTTGTTGAACTCGCTGGCCATCTTGGCGATCAGTTTGTTGGGCGCCACGCCGATCGAACAGGTCAATCCCGTGGCGTCAAAAATGCTTTTTTGAATCAGGCGCGCCAGCACGCGACCGCCCTCGCGCTGGCCGCCGGGCACATCCGTAAAGTCGATGTAGACCTCGTCCACCCCCCGGTCCTCCATGAGTGGTGCAATGTCGGTAATCACAGCCTTGAAGGTGCGTGAGAAGTGCCGGTAACGCTCAAAGTCGACCGGCAGCAAGATGGCGTCGGGACAGAGCTTGGCAGCCTTCATCAGGCCCATGGCCGAGCCAATGCCGAACTGACGCGCTGCATAGGTGGCTGTGGTGATGACGCCACGGCCCGTGTAGCCCGACAGCCGAGGGAAAAAGGCCAAGGGAATCTCGCCAAGGCGTTCGGCAAAGTTCTCGCTCGACCAATCGTCTTCGGGGTAGGCGGCTTGGAGTTTGCCCAGCGGGTCATCCTCCTTGCGCCGGCCACCGCCAATGACCACTGGCAGCGCTTTGAGTTGCGGATAACGCATGAGCTCGCAGGAGGCGTAAAACGCGTCCATGTCCAGGTGAGCGATGCGTCGCACCATGTGTGGGGCCGGGGTGTCCCGGTGATCGGGTTACAGGGCCTTGTTGACCAAGGCGCCCTGGAACAGCCAGGGCAGGCGCGGGCCTTGCTCGTTGGGCACGCCGCCTTTGTTTTCCACGCTGATGGCCAGCGAGGTCGCACCTTGCAGCTGCTCAGCCGTGGCAGGCATGGCAACGGCTTTGAATTTGCTCTCGACCACGCCCAGAGACTGCGGCGCTTGATGGGGGCGCATCGCCCACAGCTGCATGCTGTCTTCGCGGCCTTCCTTGACAGCGTTCAGGCGCTCCAGCTGCAATTGTTTGGCCACAGGGTCATAGGTGACCAGCATGGCCGGTTTTTGATCCTGGTCCATCAGCACAGCCAGCTGCCGGATTTGCGGCAACTGGGACAACTTGCTTTGCAAGTGGCCAATGTGCGCCTGCAGCTGCATGTACAAACTCATGGATGCAGCCAGGCCAATGGCGAGCACCAGCATGAGCGTGATCGACAGGGCGCGCCACCAACGGCTCACCCCCGGGCGGGTAGGGCTAGAAGTCATGCGCCGATCTTAACGGCAGCAAGATCGTTCGCCCTTGATCCAGGTTCAGGCGATCGGATAAGTGCCGGGTAGCAGAATGCCCGTGTCCACATTCTGGATGTTGGTGTGCCCGCAAAACGCCATGGTCACATCCAGCTCTTTGTGAATGATCTGCAGGGCCTTGGTGACGCCCGCTTCACCCATGGCGCCCAGACCATAGACCATGGCTCGGCCGATCATGGTGCCCTTGGCGCCCAGGGCCCAGGCCTTGAGCACGTCCTGGCCGCTTCGAATGCCGCCGTCCATCCAGACCTCGATCTGACTGCCCACGGCCGCCACGATGGCCGGCAGGGCTTCGATGCTGCTGGGCGCGCCGTCGAGCTGGCGACCACCGTGGTTGCTCACCACAATCGCGTCGGCACCGCTGGCTACCGCCAGTTTGGCATCTTCCACATCCATGATGCCCTTGAGAATGAGCTTGCCGCCCCATTGCTTCTTGACCCAGGCCACATCGTCCCAGTTGAGCGTCGGGTCAAACTGCTCGTTGGTCCAGGAGGCCAGCGAGTTCATGTCGGTCACGGCTTTCACATGACCGACCAGGTTGCCAAAGGTGTGGCGCTTGGTCGTGGCCATGCCCAGGCACCAACGGGGCTTGGTCATCAGATTGATGATGTTGGCAATGGTCGGACGGGGCGGGGCGGTCAGGCCGTTTTTCAGGTCTTTGTGGCGCTGGCCAATCACCTGCAAATCGAGCGTGAGCACCAGCGCGCTCACATTGGCCGCCTTGCAGCGGTCGATCATGCGGGCCATGGCATCGCGGTCGCGCATCATGTAGAGCTGAAACCAGAAGGGTGCTTGGGTGTGAGCGGCGATGTCTTCGATGGAGCAGATGCTCATTGTCGACAGGGTGAATGGAATACCGAACTTCTTGGCGGCCATGGCGGCGTGCATTTCACCGTCGGCGTGCTGCATGCCAGTCAGGCCCACGGGGGCAATGCACACGGGCATTTTGGTATCGATGCCGACCATCTTCGTGGCCGTCGTGCGGTTTTCCATGTTCACGGCCACGCGCTGGCGAAGCTTGATCTTGTGGAAGTCGCTTTCGTTGGCGCGGTAGGTGCCCTCGGTCCAGGAGCCGCTGTCGGCATAGTCATAGAACATGCGCGGCACGCGTTTTTCGGCCAGAACGCGCAGGTCTTCGATATTGGTGATTACGGGCATGACAGCTGTCTCCAGGGTGGATGTTTTGATGATTGTTGCATGGTAGCCTCGTGTTTGTCTGTCCGCTGTGAAACACCACCTTCGGACTTTGAAATTTCTTTCAGCACGAAAGCCACCCCATGAATCTGGCCCATTTGCTCGACCGACAAGCCCGCCAGCACCCCGAACGCCCCGCCGTGTTCGAGGCCGATCGCCTGCGTGCCACTTACGGACAGTGGGCCGAGCGCAGTGCCCGGCTGGGTGCGCATTTGCTGGCGCAGGGGCTGATGCCTGGTGACCGAGTGCTGCTGTTCATGCGCAACCATCCGCGTTATCTGGAGTTTTTGTTTGGCTGCTGGTGGGCGGGGCTGGTGGTGGTGCCGGTCAACAACAAGCTGCACCTGAAAGAGGTGCAGTGGATTGTGGACAACGCGCAGGCCCGCTGGGCCTTTGTGACGCATGACTTGGTGCCAGATGGCGCTGTGTTGACCGGGCTCGATGGCGTGACCGAGGCAGACAGTGCACAGGCCGATGCCTGGCTGAACGCAGGCGAGCCTTTGTCTGCCGTGGCACAGCGCCAAGCTGATGACACCGCATGGTTGTTCTACACCAGCGGCACCACAGGCCGCCCCAAAGGCGTGATGATCACGCACCGCAATTTGCTGACCATGGGCCTGGGTTACTTTGTGGATGTGGACGCGGTGGCCGCTCAGGATGCCATTGTGTACGCCGCGCCCATGTCTCACGGGGCGGGCTTGTATGCGATACCGCACCTCATGGCCGGAGCTCGACACGTGGTGCCTGCCTCAGGCGGCTTTGACGCTGCGGAGTTGTTCGAATTGGGGCGGCAAGTGGGGCCCTTGTCTTTGTTTGCGGCGCCCACCATTGTCAAGCGTCTGGTCGATGAGGCCGCGGCCCAGCGCTACAGCCCCGAGCGCTGTGCGCAATCGTTCAAGACCATTGTGTACGGCGGCGCGCCCATGTACGCCGCAGACATTGAGCGTGCGCTGCGCACCATGGGGCCGCGCTTTGTGCAAATTTATGGGCAGGTTGAAAGCCCGATGACCGGTACTGTGTTGTCGCGCGCGCACCTGGCCGATGCGCAGCACCCGCAGCATGTACAGCGCATCGCCTCGATTGGTGTGGCACAAACACCGGTGCGTGTTCGCGTGGCTGATGCGCAGGGGCACGATGCTCCCTTGGGCGAGGTGGGTGAAGTGCTGATCGCGGGTGATAGCGTGATGGCCGGTTACTGGCGTAACCCGGAAGCTACCGCCGCTGCCATCAGGGACGGTTGGCTGTGGACGGGGGACATGGGCAGCCTGGATGCCGATGGTTTCTTGACCCTCAAAGACCGCAGCAAGGACTTGATCATCAGTGGCGGCTCCAACATTTACCCGCGCGAGGTGGAAGAGGTGTTGTTGACGGCGCCCGGTGTGGCTGAAGTTTCTGTGGTGGGCGCGCCGGACACGGAATGGGGCGAGGTGGTCGTGGCCTTTGTCGTTGCAGATGCTGGTGCCAGACTGAACACGTCAGAGCTGGATGCGCATTGCATGGCGCACATTGCGCGATTCAAGCGCCCCAAGCGTTACGAATTTGTGGATGCGCTGCCCAAGAACAACTACGGCAAGGTGCTCAAAACAGAGTTGCGCGCCCGCCTGCAGGCCTGAACACGCTCAGTGGCTGCAGCTGACGCTGCCGCAGCCCGACATGGTCACGCTTTGAATTTTGCTGGGGTCGGCCACGGTTTCGGTGACGGCGTCAAAACCCACGTTTTTCATGTGCTGTGCCAAGCCTGCATCCATGCTGGCAGCGTGGCCCGGGAACCACTCAGCCAGCGCTTCGGCCAGGCGGGTGATGATCTCGGTGTCACCCGCCTCGTAGTGCACCTGCACGGCGCGCATGGTTTCCAGAATGGTGTTGTGGTGTTCGGCGTGGCAGTTTTCAGCCGAAAAACCGGTGGCGACCATCCATCGCTCTTCCTGGGCAAAGTGTTCCACCGTGTGCTGCAAGAACTTCTGGTACAGCGGCAACTGCTGATCCTGAGGCGTGGCCAGGATCTCGTTGAGCATGTCGGTGAATTCCTTGTGGGTCTCGTCCATGCGGGCGTCGCCCGTGTGCAGGGACTGGGTCCAGGGCAGACCGTTGGCGGGAATGGCAGTGCTGAGATGGGTATCCATACCCGAATTATCCACCTTGCTCTTGCAGCACCCCGGCGCTGCATGAGCAAGATCGGGTGGTTTTACTGTGCGACGGCTTCGACGGCGATATCGATGCGCACGTCATCACCCACGTAAGGGGCGTACTTGCCGGCATTGAATTCGGAACGCTTGATAGTGGTGAAAGCGTTGGCGCCCAGGGCGGGTTTCTTCATCATGGGGTGGGGCATGGCCTGGAAGCTGGTCACGGTGAGCGTCACAGGCTTGGTCACGCCTTTAATGGTCAGGTTGCCTTCAATGCTCTTGGGCTTGTCGCCTTCGAACACGACTTTGGTGGACTTGAAGGTGGCAGTAGGGAACTTGGCGGTGTCGAGGAAGTCTTCGCCCTGGATGTGTCCATCAAACACTTCAAAGCCGGTGTTGACCGATTTCATGTCGATGCTGATGTCCACGCTGCCGGTTTTGGCTTCGGCATCGAACACGACCTTGCCACTGGTGTTCTTGAAGCTGCTCAGCTGGGTGGAGTAGCCGAAGTGCGAATACGAGAAGCGCGGGAAGGTGTGGCTGCCGTCCACGCCGTAGGTCACGGGGGCGGCGATGGCGCTGCCAGCCATGGCGGCGAACAGAGCGGTGGCGAGGGTCAGTTGCTTGAAGGATTTCATGGTTGCTCCAGGTTGAAAAATCATTTGAGGTTGAGGTTGAAATTCACGGTGATCTCGTTGGCCACGACATCGAACTTGGCCCACATGCCTTCGCCGATGGCGTAGTCGGCGCGCTTGAGCACAAAGCTGCCTGTCAATGCGCCTTGCGGCGAGAGCTTGAGTGGGGCTTGCAGTTCGCGGCTTTGACCCTTGATGGTGAGCTGGCCCGTGGCTTCGTACTGGTTGGTGCCGGTCGCCTTGAGGCTTTTGAGCACAAAGCTGGCCTTGGGGTATGCGGCCACGTTGAACCAGGATTTGCCCACCACTTCGTCGTCGGCTTCGCTCGAGCCGGTGTCGATGCTGGCCAGGTCGATGTCGATCCTGCCTTTGGCCTGAGCGGGCTTGGCTGTGTCCAAGTTCACTTGCGCAGTGAACTTTTTGAACTTGCCGTCCATGCCGACACCCATTTGTTTGTAGCTAAAGGTCACGCTGCTTTTTTCGGGTGCAACAGCCTGGAAGGTGGCAGCGTTGGCGCCGGCCAGTGAGACGCTGAGTGCGGCGCCAAGCGCCAGGGTGGTGATGAGGTGTTTCATGATGTTGATCCTTAACGCATGCGGCGCAGGGTGTCGTCTTTGAGCACAAAGTGGTGCCACAGTGCAGCGCCAACATGGCCAGCGAGGGTGAGCATGAGCGTAATGTTCAAGCCCTTGTGCACCAATTGCAGCAAGTTACCGAGTTCCTTGTCGCGGGCAAGCAGGTCAGGAATTGGCAACACGCCAAACCAGACGGTTTGCACGCCCTTGGCCGAGCTCATCAGCCAGCCACTCAGCGGGATCACCACCATGAGTGCGTACAGCGCGGCGTGGCCCGTATGGGCAGCCAGGCGCATCAGCGGCGACATGGCCTCAGGCAGAGCGGGCGGCCGGTGCGTGAGGCGCCAGGCCAAGCGCAGCCAGACCAGCAAGAAAACCGTCACGCCAGCCCATTTATGCCAGGAGTACAACTGCAGTTTTTCAGGCGACAGCGGCAACTCGTGCATGTAGATGCCCAACACCAGCAAGCCGATGATGAGCGCAGCCATCAACCAGTGCAGGCCTTTGGCGACAGGGGTGTAAGTGGAATTCATTTTTTCCTCAATGAAACGTATAGCCGTCCATGGCGATTACGTGGTCGTAAATGCCGCGGTAAAACGCTTGGGGCTGAGCGCCAGGGCCGGCAGCGCCCAGGGCGGTGAATAAGGGCAGCAAGTGCTCGTCGCGCGGGTGGGCGCGGCTGCCTGCGGTCTGGGTTTGGCGGTAGTTCAGCAGGGCATCGGCTTGGCCGCCGATCATTTGCGCATGGATCCAGTCGGCGAACTGTTGCACGTAGTCGGGGGTAGGCTGGCCAGTCATGCTGATGATCTGCCAGTCGCGCAGGTTATGCGTCACGTTGCCCGAAGCCACGATCAAAAAGCCTTGTTCAGCCAGGGGTGCCAGGGCCTGGCCCACGCGGTAGGCGTGTACCGGGCCGCCGTGGTGCTGTACCGACAGGGGCACCACCGGAACATCGGCATCGGGGAACATCTGGCGCAGCGGTACCCAAGCCCCGTGATCCAGGCCACGGTTCGCATCGGTGTCCACGGGCAGGCCTGAGGCTTGCAGGGCTTGCACCACTTGCTGCGCAGCCTCGGGGCAGCCGGTGGCGGGGTATTGAATCTGGAACAGGCGCGCGTCAAAACCGCCAAAGTCATGGATGGTTTCCAGACGCGTTGCAGTGCCCACAGTCGGGACGGCTGTTTCCCAGTGCGGACTGACGACCACGATGGCACGTGGAGCTGTCAGGCGCGCAGCAACATCGCTCATGGCGCTGCCTGCTGCACCGGGTTGGAGTGCAAACATCGGGGAACCATGCGGCACAAACAAGACATTGCGAAGAGTGTTCATGGGGGTGAACTGTAGATTTCCATGGTGAATAGAAAAACCACTTAATCAACACATCTTTGTTGCACAATTGGCAACAATGGATAAATTAGACGCAATGCAAACCTTTGTGCGGGTGGCCGAGGCCGGCAGCTTTATTGCCGTAGCCAACCAGCTTGGGGTGGCCCGTTCGGTCGTGACGCGCCAAGTGGCGGCACTCGAAACACACCTGGACAGCAAGCTGATCACACGCAGCACCCGCAGCCTGAAGCTGACGGCAGCGGGGGCGGCCTATCTGGAAAAGTGCCGCGTCATTCTGAACATGGTGGATGCGGCGGAGTCCGGCCTGCAGCAAGAAAAAACGGATGTGCGCGGGCGCATTCGGCTGGGTTTGCCGTTGTCCCATGGTTTGCAAGTGCTCATGCCCTTGTTGCTGGATTTTGCGCAGCTGCACCCGGGCATTGAGCTGCAGATGGACTTGTCTGACCAGCGCAGTAATTTGATTGAAGACGGCATCGATCTGTCGATTCGCATCACGGCGCAGCTGCAACCCGGCGACATTGTGCGCAAGCTGGGGCAGTGCCGCTTGCTGACGGTGGCCTCACCCGCTTACTGGGCTGCACATGGGGTGCCGCAAGACCCCAGGCAGTTGGTGCACCACGAGGCCTTGGTCTATACCAGCGGCGGGCAGCAGCTGAGTTGGCTGTATCAAATCGATGCGCAGGCCGTGACCGTGCCTGTACGCGGGCGCATCAGTGCCAACAACGGCGCTGCACTGATGCAGGCAGCGGCCAAAGGCATGGGGGTGACGGTGCAACCCGACTTCATTGCGCAGCCCTGGCTGGACAGCGGCGAAGTGCGCGAAGCCCTTGGCGACTTTGCGCGCGAGCCGCTGGGCATTTATGCGGTTTTGCCCAGCAACCGCTATGTGCCGCAGCGGGTCAGCTTGTTGATTGAGCATCTGGCCAACGCACTGCGAGACCAGGCACCTGAAAAATAGACTTTAGCCCGCCAGCCCCACGAACACGTTTTGCACGTCGTCGCACTCGTCCACCGTGGCCAGAAACTCTTCCACCTCGGACATGGCCTCGGCACCCAGACTGGCCGGGTCGATGGGGTTCTTGGGCTTGTAGCCCAGCTTGGCCGACAGCACATTGAAGCCCTGTGCAGGCAGGGCGCGGCTGACCAGGTCCAGATCCGCCGGGTCGGTGATGAACAGCGTGGTGCCTTCGTCGCCCGGCTCCAGATCCTGCGCACCGGCTTCGATGGCGGCCATCTCGGGGTCGGCATCCTTGGTGGTGGATTCGGCTTCGATCATGCCCACGTGGTCAAAGTCCCACGACACCGATCCCGAAGTGCCTTGCTGGCCCTTGCGGAAAATGACGCGCATGTCCGATGCGGTGCGGTTCACGTTGTCGGTCAGGCATTCGATCATCACCGGCACGCGGTGCGGGCCAAAGCCTTCGTACATCACGCGGTCAAAGTTGACGGCTTCGCCCGTCAGGCCCGCGCCCTTTTTGATGGCGCGGTCCACGGTGTCCTTGGGCATGGATACCTTGCGGGCCTGCTCCAGCACCATGCGCAATCGGGCATTGGCGTTGGGGTCGGCGCCATTGCGCGCGGCCATCATCAGGTCTTTGGCCAAGCGGCCAAACAGCTTGCCCCGCGCGTCGGCGGCTTGTGCCTTGCCTTTGGCTTTCCATTGAGCGCCCATGTGTTTCTTCCTTGAGGGTTAAGCCAGACGGCTGCGGTGGCGGGCGATCTGCGCCTTGACCTGGGTCGGAGCGGTGCCGCCCAAAGTGTTGCGCGCTTCGAGCGAGCCGCGCAGGCTCAGGCAGTGGAACACGTCTTTTTCGATGCTGGGGTGAAAGTCCTGCAGCACGGCCAGTGGCAACTCGGACAGGTCGCAGTTGTGCGTGCTGGCCGCCTTGACGGCGTGGGCCACGGTTTCGTGCGCGTCGCGGAAGGGCAGGCCCTTTTTCACCAGGTAGTCTGCCAGGTCGGTAGCAGTGGCGTAGCCTTTTTTTGCGGCGTCTTCCATGGCCTGCGCGTTGACGGTGATGCCGCCTTCCTTGGCGCCCGTGGCCGGGTTGACCTGGCCGCCCACCATCTCGCAGAAGATGCGCAGCGTGTCCTTGAGCGTGTCCACCGTGTCGAACAGCGGTTCCTTGTCTTCCTGGTTGTCCTTGTTATAGGCCAGCGGCTGGCCTTTCATCAGGGTGATCAGGCCCATCAGGTGGCCGACCACGCGGCCGGTCTTGCCGCGTGCGAGTTCGGGCACGTCGGGGTTTTTCTTCTGCGGCATGATCGACGAGCCGGTGGTGAAGCGGTCGGCGATTTTGACAAAGCCGAAGTTCTGGCTCATCCACAAAATCAGTTCTTCCGACATGCGGCTGATGTGCACCATGCACAAAGATGCGGCAGCGGTGAATTCGATGGCAAAGTCACGGTCGCTCACGCCGTCCAGGCTGTTCTGGCTGACCTGCGGGTTGCCCTGTGCATCGACCATGCCCAGCGTGCGGGCCACGCGCTCGCGGTCCAGCGGGTAGGTGGTGCCGGCCAAAGCGGCGCTGCCTAGGGGCAGGCGGTTGGTGCGGCGGCGCACATCGGCAAAGCGCTCGGCGTCGCGGGCAAACATCTCCACATAAGCCAGCAGGTGGTGCGCAAAGCTCACGGGCTGCGCCACTTGCAGGTGGGTGAAACCGGGCAGGATCACGTCCACATTCTTCTCGGCCACATCGACCAGCGACTTCTGCAGGTCGGTCAGCAGCTCGATGATCAGGTCGGTCTCGGAGCGCAGCCACAGGCGCACATCGGTGGCCACCTGGTCGTTGCGGCTGCGGCCGGTGTGCAGGCGCTTGCCGGCATCGCCCACCAACTGCGTCAGGCGCGCCTCGATGTTCAGGTGCACGTCTTCCAGGTCCAGCTTCCATTCAAAGGCGCCGGATTCGATTTCCTGCGTGATCTGCGCCATGCCGCGCTGGATGTCGGACAGGTCGTTGGCACTGATGATGCCCTGTGCGGCCAGCATGTCGGCATGGGCCAGCGAGCCCTGGATGTCGGCCTGCCACAGGCGCTTGTCGAAGAACACGCTGGCGGTGTAACGCTTGACCAACTCGCTCATCGGTTCCGAGAAGAGCGCAGACCAGGCCTGGGATTTTTTGTCGAGTTGGTTTGTCATAGTGCCCCGATTTTATCGGGTGCGCATCAACCCGTATTCCGCAATCCCGCCGCAATCCCGTTGATGCTGATGTGGATGCCGCGCTGCACGCGTTCGTCGGCTTTGCCTTCGCGGTAGCGGCGCATCAGTTCGACTTGCAGGTGGTGCAGCGGGTCAATGTACGGAAAGCGATGGCGAATCGACCGGGCCAGCGCCGGGTTGGCGATCAGGCGGTTCTTTTCGCCAGTAATCTGGGCCAGGGCCTGCGCGGTGCGGTGCCATTCGGCTTCGATGGCCGAAAAGATTTTTTTGCGCAGCTTGCTGTCGCTGACCAGTTCGGCGTAGCGCGAGGCCAGGGCCAGGTCGCTCTTGGCCAGCACCATGTCCATGTTGGACAGCAGGGTGCGGAAGAAGGGCCATTGGCGGTACATTTTTTGCAGCAGGGCCAGCGCGGCTTTGCGCTCGCTGGGGCCTTGCTGGTTCAAGAAGCCTTCAATGGCCGAGCCAAAGCCGAACCAGCCTGGCAGCGTGACGCGGGCCTGGCCCCAGCTGAAGCCCCAGGGAATGGCTCGCAGGTCTTCAATGCGCTGGCTGGGTTTGCGCGAAGCCGGGCGTGAGCCGATGTTGAGTTCGGCCAGCTCGCGCAGCGGCGTGGCGCTGAAAAAATAGTCGGTAAAGCCCGGGGTTTCGTACACCAGCTGGCGATAGGCGCGCATGCTGGCTTCGGACAGTTCGTCCGCCGCATCCAGAAACGCACGCGTGGCGGGCTTGGTGGGTTGCAGCAGCGTGGCCTCCAATGTGGCGGCCACCAGGGTTTCCAGGTTGCGGCGGCCGATTTCGGGGTTGGCGTATTTGGAGCCAATGACTTCGCCTTGCTCGGTCAGGCGAATCTGGCCGCGCACGGTGCCGGGGGGCTGGGCCAGAATGGCCTGGTAGCTGGGGCCGCCGCCACGACCCACGGTGCCGCCACGGCCGTGGAACAGACGCAGTTGAATCCCGTGGCTTTGCTCGAGTTTGTCAAACAGCTCCACCAAGGCAATCTCGGCGCGGTACAGCTCCCAGCTGCTGGTGAAGATACCGCCGTCCTTGTTGCTGTCGCTGTAGCCCAGCATGATGTCTTGCTCGCCACCCGAGCGTGCCACCTGCGCGGCCACGCCAGGCAGGGCGTAAAAGCCTTGCATGATGGGCGCGGCGTTGCGCAGGTCTTCAATGGTTTCGAACAGGGGCACCACGATCAGGTCGTGGCGTGCCTGGCTGTCGAGCGTGCCGTGCATGAGGCCGACTTCTTTTTGCAGCAGCAGCACTTCCAGCAAATCGCTCACGGTTTCGGTGTGGCTGATGATGTAGTGGCGAATCGCGTCAGCGCCGTAGGTCTGGCGCATGCGCAGCGCGGTTTCAAAAATGGCCAGTTCGCTGCGGGCGTGTTCGCTGTAACTGGCGCTGGGCACACGCAGGGGGCGGGCGTCGTTGAGCAAGCCCACCAGCAAGGCCTGTTTGACGGTTTCGTCCAGCTTGCTGTAGTCGGCTTCAATGCGGGCAGTGGCCAGCAGTTCGGCCACGACTTCTTCGTGTTTGTCCGAGCTTTGACGCAGGTCCACCGTGGCCAGATGAAAGCCGAACACTTCAACAGCGCGCATGAGGGGGCGCAGGCGTTGGTTGGCCAGCGCGTCGGCCTTGTGGCTGCGCAGGCTGTGGTCAATCACGCGCAGGTCCGCCAGAAATTCTTGCGCACTGGCGTAGGGGTTTTGCGGGGCCACGGCGTGGCGTGCAGCTTCGCCGCCGGTCAGGGCAGTCAAGGTCGCGGCCAGGCGGGCGTAAATGCCGGTCAGGGCGCGGCGGTAGGGCTCGTCCATCCGGTGGGCGTTGGTGTCGGGCGAGCGTTCGGCCAGGGCGACCATGTCGGGTGCAAAGTCCACCAGCATGGCTGAAAGCGACAGCTCGCTGCCCAGGTAGTGCACTTCGGTCAGGTAGTGGCGCAGGGCGACATCGCACTGGCGGCGCAGCGCCAGCTCCAGCGTGGGCGCGGTGACGTTGGGGTTGCCGTCACGGTCACCACCAATCCATTGGCCCATGCGGAAAAAGCTGGCCACGTTCTGGCCGTCCAGGCTGCTTTCGAGTTCGGCGTACAGCTTGGGAATTTCGCGCAAAAAGGTCGCTTCGTAGTACGACAGGGCGTTTTCAATTTCGTCCGACACCGTCAGCTTGGTAAAGCGCAGCAGGCGGGTTTGCCACAGCTGCAGCACGCGGGCGCGGATGTGTTCTTCGTTCTCGGCCAGTTGCTTGGGCGTGAGTGCATCGCGCGCTTGCGGGAAGGCGGCGGCGCGGGTTTTGATGTCGTCGCGTTCGGTCAGCAAGTTGGCAATGTCGCGCTCGGCATCCAGAATGCTTTTGCGCTGCACTTCGGTGGGGTGTGCCGTCAGCACAGGCGAGACATAGCTGCGCGCCAGCGTGGCCGCCACCTGGCGGGGCGTGATGCCGGCCCAACGCAGACGCTGCAGGGCCACGTCGATGCTGCCTTCTTGCGTGTTGCCTGCACGCTCGTGTACGGCGCGGCGGCGAATGTGGTGGCGGTCTTCCGCCAGGTTGGCCAGATGACTGAAATAAGTGAAGGCACGAATCACGCTCACGGCGCGGTCACCCGGCAGGCCTTTGAGCAGTTTTTTGAGGGCTTTGTCGGCTTCATGGTCGGCGTCCCGGCGAAAGGCTACCGACAACTTGCGGATTTGTTCGATCAGCTCAAACGCCTGGTTACCTTCTTGCTCGCGAATCACGTCACCCAGAATCCGGCCCAGCAGGCGAATGTCTTCTACCAGTGGCTTTTCGTTGTCGCGGGCGCGGCTGCGTGTGCTGGCGTTTTCGGCAGGGGCGGCTTTCGAGGGTTTCGTGGCCGGGGCGGGGCTGACCTGTTTCATGGTGATTCCTGGAGGGGCACGCAACGGGGTGTTGGGCGCTTGAGCACTCTGCAGCAAACCTTGTGCCAGCAGGGCTGAGGCTCATGCTAGCATCGCACGGGGCTTGAAAATTACCAATTGATTTCTTTTTAAGACCCGCTGAATTTTTTCGAAAGCAACGGCACTGTTCATGAGCTCCTCTCCCTCTCTCGTTATCGCGACCCGTGAAAGTCGCCTGGCCCTTTGGCAGGCCAAACATGTGCAGGCCTTGCTGCAGGCCCAAGGGGCCCAAGTGGATTTGCTGGGCATGACCACGCAGGGCGACCAGATTCTGGACCGCAGCCTGTCCAAAGTGGGCGGCAAGGGCCTGTTTGTCAAAGAGCTGGAAGTGGCGCTGCAAGAGGGTCGAGCCGACATTGCGGTGCACTCGCTCAAAGATGTGCCCATGGAGCTGCCTGCAGGCTTTGAGCTGGCCTGCGTGATGGAGCGCGAAGACCCGCGCGACGCCTGGGTGTCTTCCGACTATGCCCGCCTGGAAGACCTGCCCCAAGGCGCTGTGGTGGGCACATCCAGCCTGCGACGCACCGTTTTGTTGCAGGCGCTGCGCCCCGATTTGAAGATTGAACCCCTGCGTGGCAACCTGGACACCCGTTTGCGCAAACTCGACGAGGGGCAATATGCCGGCATCGTGTTGGCCGCTGCGGGCCTCAAACGCCTGGAGCTGGGTGCACGCATTCGCCATATTTTTGAAACCGACCAGATGCTGCCTGCGGCGGGTCAAGGCGCTTTGGGCATCGAGATTCGCAGCGACCGCGCTGACCTCAAAGCCTTGCTGGCCCCGCTGGTGCACATGCCCACCTGGCTGCGCGTGGCTGCCGAGCGCGCCGTGAGCCGAGCCATGGGCGGCAGCTGCTCCATGCCCCTGGCGGCGCATGCGGTGCTCGATGCCGATCAGCTCTCGCTGCAAGCCGCCTGGGGTGACCCTGCCCAGCCCGGCCGCTTGCTGCGTGCCCACATGCAGGCGCCTTGCACCGATCTGGTGACTGCCGAGGCTATGGGGCTGGCCGTGGCGCGCGAGCTGCAGGCGCAAGGCGCGGTTTGACGGACGGCGCATGGGTGCGGTGCCTCAACCCCATGTGATCGTCACCCGCCCGGCGGCGCAGGCGCAGCCCTGGCTGCACGGCCTGCAGGCGTTGGGTGTGCGGGCCGATGCGTTTGCGCTGTTGGACATTGCCCCTTTGCCAGACCCCACTGTGTTGGCTCCGGTGCGCGCTTTGTGGCCAACTTTGCATGCCGTGATGTTTGTCAGTGCCAATGCGGTGCAGCACTTCATGCAGCAAGCGCAGGTGCGGCCACAGCCTGGCCAGCAGGCGTGGGCCACAGGGCCCGGCACAGTGGCGGCTTTGGTGAAGGCCGGTTGGCCCATGGCACAGATTGTGTCCCCCTCCGCAGACAGTGCGCATTGGGATTCCGAAGCACTGTGGGCCGTAGCTCAGGCGCAGGTGCACGCTGGCCAGCAGGTCTTGATTGTGCGAGGGGCAGACGAGCAAGCGCAAATGCAGGGCCGCGACTGGCTGGCGCAGCAATTGGTGGCTGCGGGTGTGCAGGTGCATGCGTGCGCGGCCTATGTTCGCCAGGCGCCGCAGCACATGCCAGCGCAATGGGCGCAGGCCCGGCAATGGCTGGAGCAAGGCAGTTGGTGGCTGTTCAGCAGTTCGCAGGCTGCGCGGGAGTGGTTTCAGATGTGTCCGGATTGGCCTTGGTCCCAGGGGCGAGCCTTGGCCACGCACCCCCGCATTGCAGAGCAACTTCGCCAGTTGGGCTGGGGGCGGGTGCAACTGATGCCAGCGCACCTACAGCAATGGGGGGAGTCGATAGAATGCCTGACATGAGTGCAGCAGACAACGAAACCGCGACCGGTGCAACAGCGCCTATTTCTCCCGTGATGTCTTCTTCCGTTGGGAATAAGCTTGGCTTGGGCCTGTTGTGGCTGGTGGCCTTGTTGGGCGTGGCGGGTTCGGCCTTGCTGTGGCAAAAGCTGAGCCGTATGCAAGAGCAGCTGGCCCGCCAAAGTGCAGATGCAGGTCAGCAGTCTGTTGAGGTCAAAGCCTGGGCCAAGCAGGCGCAGGAGACAGTCAAGGACAATACCGCCCGGCTTGCGCAGGCCGAAGGCAAACTGGCCGAACTGGGTTTGCAGCGCACCCAGATCGAAGAGCTGATGCAATCCATGTCGCGCTCCCGCGATGAAAACCTGGTGCTGGATATTGAATCGTCTTTGCGCCTGGCGCAACAGCAAGCCGATATGACGGGTAATGCCGAGCCCTTGGTGGCGGCTCTGCAAACCGCTCAATTGCGTATCAAGCGATCTACACAACCACGTTTGGCACCCTTGGCCCGTGGCATCGAAAAAGATTTGCAACGCTTGCAAGCCTTTGGCGGTCTGGATTTGCCCGGCCTTTTGCTGCGTCTGGACGAAGCGGTGGGCATGATTGATGGCTTGCCCATCTCGGGGCTGAGTGTACAAGTGACCTCTGTACCTGCGGTGCCTGCCTCTGCAGTAGAAACGCCCGGCGACTGGCTGGGACAGTGGGGCGCGCGCGTGTTGAACGAATTCAAGTCGCTGGTGCGTGTGCGCCGGGTGGATACGCCAGAGGCGATGCTCATGTCGCCGGAGCAGGGCTATTTCCTCAAGGAAAACCTCAAACTGAAACTGCTCAACGCACGTTTGGGTGTGTTGTCGCATCAATACCCTGCGGCGCGTAAGGATCTGAGTTCCGTGTTCCAGTCGGTCAAGCGATTTGCGGATCCTGAGCACAGCAAATCAACCCAACTGCTGCAACTGCTGGAGCAACTGCAGCAGATGTTGTCCACCACCGAGTTGCCCCGACTCGATGCCTCCATGGTGGCCGTCAACACCCTGGCAACGGGCAGGTGATCAGCATGCGAGCAGCTTTGTGGTTCATGTCGTTGTTTGCCCTTGCTGTGGGCGGCGCTTGGTTGGTTGCGCACAACATCGGCACCGTCACCCTGTATTGGCCGCCTTATCGCGTGGATGTGTCGCTCAATCTGGTGTTGTTGGGTTTGGTGCTGGTGGTGGTGGCGTTGGCCGTGGTGCAAAGGGCAGTGCTGGCTGTGCTGGCCATGCCCAAGCAAGCCAAACAGTGGCGTCAGCAACATAAAGAGCGCGCAGCCTACGGGGCGTTACTCGATGCATTGACCCATTTCATGGCGGGTCGTTATGTGCGTTCGCGCAAGGCGGCCCAGCTGGCCGTTGAAAAAGAGGCGGCCTACCAGCAGGAGGAAGATGCCCGATTGAGCCATGCGTCTGCTTTGAGGACGCTGGCCCATTTGACCGCAGCTGATGCGGCCCACGCCTTGCAGGACCGTACAGCGCGCGAGCAGCATGCACAAGCTGCTCAGGCAGCGATTGACCAGGCTGCGCCGACCTTGCGGCAGACCTTGCAAGAAGGTGTGGATTTACGCGCTGCGCGTTGGGCCTTGAATGACCGTGATGCTGCGGGCAGCCTGAACCTTCTGGAGGCCATGCCCAGTGCGTTGGGCAGGCGAGTTGTTGCCTTGCGCATGCGACTGAAAGCAGCGCGTCTGGCCGGACAACCCGACAAAGCCCTTGAAACAGCCTTGTTGCTGGTCAAACACAAAGCCTTTTCACCAGATGTGGCAGGCAGTCTGATGCGTGGATTGCTGCAGGACTGGTTGCAGCGCGTGCATGAGCCGCAAGCTGTGGCTGCCATCTGGCGCAAGCTGGGCTCGGCCGAGCGTCAACGTTCCGAACTGGTGGTGGCGTGTGCAGACCGTTGGCTGGCTTTGGGGGGTGATGCGGTTGTTGCCCTGCAGTGGCTGGAGACTGTCTGGTTTGCCTGGGCGCAGAACCCTTCACGTGAGTTGCCATCGCCGTCGACCCAATTGGCTTTGAGTCTGGAACATGCCTTGACCTCCTGCGCAGCAGCTGACACACGTGACTGGCTGGCCAAGCTGGAAACAGCTCAGCGCGCACAGCCCAGACACGCTGCCCTGCAATATGTGGTGGGTGTGCTGTGTCTTCACCATCAACTGTGGGGCAAGGCACAAACGCATCTGCAGGCAGCGGTGGTGCAATTGCAGGCACCGCTGAACGCCCGTGCCTGGCAGCGCTTGGCCCAAATGGCTGAACACCGGGGTGATCAGGAGGTTGCCATGGCAGCGTGGAAGGCTGCAGCGCAGGCGCAGTGACGGACAAAAAAATAACCGGGCATCGCCCGGTTATTTTTTTGTGTGTTGCCACCGCTTGGGTGGCATTGCCCGATCAGAACGGGAACTTCATCTCACTGAGGTCCTTGCGTGTTTCGACCAGCACCAGCGGGCCTTCATCCAGTACGACCACTGGAGGACGTTCACGCGGCACATGGACGGGCTTGGGCTCGGCGGCGATGGCAGCTTGAACGGCTGCTACCTTGTCGGCATCCGAGTTGACCCATTGCAGGCCGCTTTGTGAAGCGACGGTCAGCAGCTCTTCGGTGGGCAGCGTGTAGCTGGCGACTTTGGGCAGGGCACGGCTGACGCTGGAGGTTGCGTTCTCAACAGGGGCCACAGGCTCAGCGCTGGCAATGGCCTCAGGTGCTGAGGCGGGTGCAGCTGCGGGGGCTGCAAAAGCGTCAAAGTAAGAAGAGCGTGGCGCGCTGTCGGTCGGCTCAGTAGCTTCGTTGCTCACGGGTTCGGTGGACTCTTGACGGCCATCGGTTTGACGTTCACGACGCTCACGGCCATAACGGTCACGGCCACGACGTTCGCGACGTTCTCCCTGAGCCGGTGCTTGCACCTCAGTCGAATCTGTCGTGATTGCGGCCTCGGTGCTGGCGGCTTCCATGGACTCGGAGCGTACCTCCGCTGCAGTCTCAGGTGCGCGATCGTTGCGGCGCTCGCCACGTTCACGGCGGCCTTCACCACGTTCGCCACGCTCACGACGTGGTGCGCGTTCGGTGCGCTCGCTGCGGGTTTCGCCATCGGCATTAGCTTCCGAGGGCGCGATGGCGTTCACAGTGTCTTGACGCGGCTCGTTGCGGCGCTCGCGTTGAGGACGGTCCCCGCGTTCACCGCGTGGTGCGCGTTCCTGACGAGCTTCGCCTTCGGCGCCGGCGGTGTTGCGGCGGTTGTTGCGGTCCTGGCCTTCGGCGCGTTCGCTGCGCTCGCCACGTTCTGCGCGATCACCGCGGCCTTCACCACGACGGCCACCACGGCGATTACGATCACCACCACGACCTTCGCGACTCTTTTCTTCTTTCTTGGCTGGCTGGGCGGCAGGCTTGGCTTCTTCGGACGCGCCAGTAAACAGGTTTTTCAGCCAGGTGAAGAAACCACCGCTGCTGGCCTGAGCTGCAGGAGCAGGTTTTACGGCTTTGGCTGCCGGTGCGGCTTCGGCCTTTGGGGCAACAGCGGGCGCTGGTGCATCGGGCAGCACGCCTTTGATGACCGGTGTCTGCTTGTTGGTAGGCTCCTGCGAGCGGCGCGTCACCGTGGTCGGATCTTCAACTTCTTCAGCCATCTTGTAGCTGGCTTCGATGCGGTCCAGACGTGGGTCGTCGTGCTTGAGGCGCTCGACCTTGTAGTGCGGAGTCTCCAGCGAACGGTTGGGCACCAGCAGAACACTGATGCGCTGCTTGAGTTCGATCTTGGCGATTTCGGGGCGCTTTTCGTTGAGCAGGAAGGCAGCCACTTCCACCGGCACTTGGGCGTGCACGGCGGCGGTGTTGTCCTTCATGGACTCTTCCTGGATGATGCGCAGGATCTGCAGTGCCGAGCTTTCGGTGTCGCGGATGTGGCCAGCGCCACCGCAACGCGGGCAGGGAATCGATGCACCTTCGGAGAGGGCGGGTTTCAGGCGCTGGCGGCTCATTTCGAGCAGGCCGAACTTGCTGATCGAGCCGAACTGCACGCGGGCGCGATCCTGGCGCAGCGCGTCACGCAGGCGGTTTTCCACTTCGCGGCGGTTCTTGCTTTCCTCCATGTCAATGAAGTCGATCACGATCAGACCGCCCAGATCGCGCAGGCGCATCTGGCGCGCCACTTCGTCAGCGGCTTCCAGGTTGGTGCGGGTGGCGGTTTCCTCGATGTCGCCGCCCTTGATGGCGCGCGCCGAGTTCACGTCCACGCTGACCAGCGCTTCGGTGTGGTCGATCACGATGGCGCCGCCGGACGGCAGCTGCACGGTGCGGGCGTAGGCCGACTCGATCTGGTGTTCGATCTGGAACCGGCTGAACAGCGGGGCGTCGTCGCGGTAGCGTTTGACGCGCGCGGCGTACTCGGGCATCACATGGCTCATGAACTGCTGAGCCTGTTCGTAGATGTCGTCGGTGTCGATCAGGACGTCGCCGATGTCGTTGTTGAAGTAGTCGCGGATGGCGCGGATCACCAGGCTGGACTCCTGATAGATCAGGAAGGCGCCCTTGCCCGACTTGGCGGCGCCGTCGATGGCGCTCCACAGTTTGAGCAGGTAGTTCAGGTCCCACTGCAGTTCGGGGGCGCTGCGGCCAATACCGGCAGTGCGCGCGATGATGGACATGCCTTTCGGGTATTCCAGCTGGTCCATCGCCTCCTTGAGTTCGGCGCGGTCATCGCCCTCGATACGGCGGCTCACGCCACCGCCACGCGGGTTGTTGGGCATCAGCACCACATAGCGGCCTGCCAGCGAGATGAAAGTGGTCAGTGCCGCGCCTTTGTTGCCGCGCTCTTCCTTTTCGACCTGGACCAGCAGCTCCTGGCCTTCCTTGATCACGTCCTGGATGCGGGCCTGGCTGGGCGAGACGCCTTCGGCAAAGTACTGACGGGAGATTTCCTTGAAGGGCAAAAAGCCGTGGCGGTCTTCGCCGTAGTCCACAAAGCAGGCTTCGAGCGAAGGCTCGACGCGTGTCACGACAGCTTTGTAGATGTTGCCCTTGCGCTGCTCGCGCCCTTCGATTTCGATTTCATAGTCGAGGAGTTTTTGTCCATCGACGATGGCCAGGCGGCGTTCTTCGGCCTGCGTGGCGTTGATCAGCATCCGTTTCATGATGCGTTCCTTCTTTTTGTTAACCGACCCTCAAGGGGTCACGGATGCCGGGTTAACGTCAGAAACGAAGGGAATTGCCGGGACGAACGCGATTTAGCCGAGCGCGGGCTCGGGCAGCGGGTTCAGGGCGCGTGGATGGGGCGAGGTCAGGGACTTGGGTGTTTGCGTCCACTGCTGCAGGCTTCCTGCAGTGTCCAGGACGAGTTCGGTTCGCGCAGGCGAAGGCGTTTGCACGGGTGCGATCACCCGCTGCAACCAGCTCAGCACTTGGACGAACAGTACAACCATCTCGCTTCGATCCGTTCAGCAGCGCCTGGCCTTGGGGCTTTGAGGCTGCTGAATGTGGGTATTCCGTATTCAGTGTTTCATGACGTCGTCCCATACACCGGGAGGGCGAGCCACTGTTGGCAAAGGCCTTCAGTCTGCTCGTCGTGCCAGTGCTGGCATCGACCTTCTGGAGCGGCGGGTGGGATGCTGGACTAAACTCCTGCTTCTTCAGGAATTCATTTCCATTCAAATCAACCACTTACAGCCAAAACCAGTGAAAGACATTATAGGGGGCAAGACAGCCATTTCTGCGCCAGCCGTGAAATGGCTGGTGGTGGATGAGGAATCTGCCGGACAGCGGCTGGACAATTTCCTGATGCGCCACCTCAAAGGCGTGCCCAAAACCCATGTGTACCGCATCATCCGCAGCGGCGAGGTCCGCATCAACAAAGGGCGTTGCAGCGCAGACAGCCGGGTCGAGGTGGGAGACGAGGTGCGTGTGCCGCCAGTGCGCGTGTCCGACAAGGTGGCTGAAAAAGCGGCCCATCCAGCCCCGGCGCGTGAATTTCCCTTGTTGCTGGAGGACGATCATGTGCTGGCCATTGACAAACCCGCAGGTGTCGCGGTGCATGGTGGTTCAGGCGTGAGTTTTGGCGTGATCGAGCAGCTGCGCCAAGCCCGACCGCAGGCCAGGCTGCTGGAGTTGGTGCACCGCTTGGACCGGGAAACCAGCGGTATCTTGCTGGTGGCCAAAAAGCGCAGCGCCCTGAAAAACCTGCAAGACCAGTTTCGCGAGCGTGAGACCGGCAAGACCTACCTGGCGCTGGTGAAGGGCGAGTGGCCAGCCAAACTCAAGGTGATTGACCAGCCCCTGCACAAATACCTGCTTCCCGACGGCGAGCGCCGGGTGAAAGTCACGCACAAAGACGACCCGGACGGCATGCGCTCGATGACCCTGGTCAAAGTGGCTCAAAAGCTGCAAGGCTGTACCTTGCTGGAGGTGACCATCAAGACCGGCCGCACCCACCAGATTCGGGTGCATCTGGCCAGCAACGGGCATCCGATTGCCGGCGATGACAAATATGGCGACTTTGAATGGAACAAAGTGCTGCAAAAGCAGGGCCTCAAACGCATGTTCCTGCACGCCTGGCGGTTACAGTTCAACCATCCGGCAACGGCGCAGCGCGTGGCGCTGCAAGCCGATTTGCCCCCAGAACTTCAAGAGTACGTTGACCATGTCCAGCCTCCGGCCGCGCCAGTTTGACCTGATTGCCTTCGATTGGGATGGCACCTTGTTCGACTCCACCGCCATCATCACCCGCTGCATCCAGCGGGCGGTGCAGGACGTGGGCGGCGCCATGCCCACGCGCGAGCAGGCTTCGTATGTGATTGGCATGGCCCTGATCCCCGCGCTGGCACATGCTGCGCCCGATGTGCCGCGCGAAAAGCATGCTTTGCTTGGCGAGCGCTACCGTCACCACTACTTTGCGCATCAGCACGACATCAGCTTGTTTGACGGGGTGCTGCCCATGCTGGCCGAGCTCAAGGCCCGCCACCACTGGCTCACCGTGGCCACAGGTAAAAGCCGGGTGGGTCTGGACGAGGCTTTGCATGCGGTGGAGTTACGCCAGGTGTTTGACGGCTCGCGCACCGCAGACGAAACCGCAGGTAAACCCAGCCCTCTCATGCTCCACGAGCTGATGCGCGAATTTGGCGTGGAGCCTGAACGCACCCTGATGATTGGCGACACCACGCACGATCTGCAAATGGCCGTGAATGCCGGTTGCGCCAGCATTGGCGTGAGTTACGGTGCGCACGAGCCTGATGCTTTTCATGCCTTGAAGCCCTTGCACATTGCGCATTCGGTGCGTGAACTGCATGACTGGTTGTTGGTCAACGCGTGAGGTTCTGATGAGCGAACGTATTGCCCTGTGCAACAGCCGGGACCTCCAAAACGGAGGACTGGCGGTGCCGTTTGATGTGATCTATGGCGGGCAGACTTGCCGTGCTTTTGCCATCCGGTATCAAGGTCAGGCGCACGCTTACCTGAACCGGTGCAGCCACGTGGCCATGGAAATGGACTACCAGCCCAACCGTTTCTTTGACGACACGGGGCGTTGGCTCATGTGTGCCACCCATGGTGCCACCTATGCGCCTGATACGGGTGCTTGTGCAGGTGGGCCGTGCCGTGGTGGTTTGGTCAAGATTGACCTGAGCGAGGAAGGGGCAGTGGTCTACTGGCATACTGCCTACAACCTCAAGCCCTTTGAATTCTGAGCCCCTCATGCAAGAGCAAGACAGCCCTCGCCCCGAAACACCGGCAAACCCTGAAGCTCCTTGGGAGCGGCAGGCCTTGAACACTTTGCTCAGCGCCATGCTGAGCGAGCAGCGCACTGCACGTCGCTGGAAAGTTTTTCTGCGCCTGATGTGGTTGGTACTTGCAGGCGTGCTGGTCTGGAACCTGGTGAGCTACAACGCACAAGCGGTCAGCCCGACCATGCCTCATACGGCGATGGTCGCGGTCAAGGGAGAAATTGCCGATGGCACGGACGCCAGTGCCGAAAACATCATCGCGGCCATGCGCAGTGCTCTTGATGATGAGGGCTCCCGCGCTCTGGTGCTGGTGATCAATTCGCCGGGGGGGTCGCCTGTGCAGGCCGGCCTGATTTATGACGAAGTACGTCGGTTGCGCAAGCTTCATGGCAAACCCATTTACGCTGTGGTGGAAGAGTCCTGTGCATCGGCGGCCTATTACCTGGCAACGGCTGCTGACAAAATTTACGTCGACAAAGCCAGTATTGTCGGAAGCATTGGCGTGCTGATGGATGGGTTTGGTTTTACCGACTTGATGGGCAAGCTGGGTGTCGAGCGCCGCTTGCTCACTGCGGGCGAAAACAAAGGTTTTCTGGATCCCTTCAGCCCACAAACGGCCAAACAGCGTGCGCATGCACAAACCATGCTGGACGCCATTCACAATCAGTTCATCACGGCTGTACGTCAAGGACGTGGCGATCGCCTGAAAGAAACGCCAGACATGTTCAGTGGCCTGTTCTGGACCGGTGAGCAAGCGGTTGACATGGGGCTTGCTGATGGCATGAGCAGCCTCGATGGCGTGGCCCGCGATGTGGTTGATGCACCTGACGTGATTGACTACACTCGTTACGAGAACATGGCTGAACGACTGGCCAAACGCTTTGGTGCGGCCATGGGTGAGGCATCTGTCAAAGCGTTGCGGGAAAGTCCCGTTCTTCGCTGACCTGTGGGAGCGGCCTTTGGCCGCGATTGCACAGGGAATCGGTATCGCGGCCAGAGGCCGCTCCTGCAGGGTCAAGCACCGACAGCAAATACGGCTGGTGTTTGTGCGTCCGGCCCCGCTGCACCCTTCTTCCACGTCGCTATGGTGTGGCTCTGAATGTTGGCGCTGTCCAGGGTCAGGCCACTGGCAATGGCCAGGCGGGTGTTGGGTTGCAGCGCTTGCAGCGCAGCGCTGAACATGGCGGGGTTGCGGTAAGGCGTTTCGATCCACATCTGGGTCTGTCCAGTTTTGATGGCCAGGGTTTCCAGTTGCTTGAGCCGGGCTGTTCGCTTGCTACTGTCTTGCGGCAGGTAGCCTACGAAAGCAAAGTTTTGTCCATTCAAACCGCTAGCCGCCAACGTCAGCAACAAAGACACGGGTCCAACCAGGGGCAGCACCTGCAGCCCCAGATCGTGCGCTGCACGCACCACTGAGCTTCCGGGGTCGGCCACAGCGGGCATGCCGGCTTCGCTGACCAAGCCGAAATCGTGTCCTTGCAGTGCGGCCTGCAGCAAGGGTTTGGCGTCAAATCCCCCCGCCTTGTGGTCGCCCTTTTTGTGCACTTCGCGTGGCAGTTCAGTGATGGTCTGCGCTTGAAGTGGCGCGGCCAACGCTTGATGCTCACCGACGCGCTTGAGAAAAGCGCGGGTTGATTTGGCGTTTTCCGTGATCCAGTGGGTGGTTTGCGCGGCGGCGCGCAAGGTGGCGAGCGGCAGCACGTCTTCGATGGGAGCCTGGCTGGCGCAGCCAAAGTCCAAGGGTGTAGGGACCAGCAGCAAGCGGCCTGGGGCAGGTGTGTTCACAGCAGCTGGACTCCTGCAGCGCGCAGCATGCGCGCGGTACGGATCAAGGGCAGACCCACCAGCGCGGTGGGGTCGTCGTTGTCGATGGCCTCGAGCAGGGCGATGCCCAAGCCCTCGCTTTTGGCGCTGCCTGCGCAGTCGTAAGGCTTCTCGGCCTGCAGGTAATTCTCGATTTCTGTGTCCGTCAGGTCGCGGAACTTCACGCGCACGGCGGCCAGATCGACCTGCTCGAAACCGGTTGCCAGACACACCACCGCCAGCGCCGTCTGGAACACCACGGTGTGACCACGCATCTGGCGCAGCTGCTGAACGGCGCGCTCATGGTTGCCGGGCTTGCCCAACGGAAGTCCGTCCAGGTCGGCCACCTGGTCGGATCCGATGACCACGGCTTCGGGATGAGTTTGCGCCACTGCGCGCGCTTTGGCCAGCGCCAGGCGCAAGGCCAGGTTACGGGGGGCTTCGCCAGTCTGCGGTGTCTCGTCCACGTGCGGAGCGGCCACTTCGAAGGGCAGGTTCAGGCGCGAGAGCAGTTCGCGCCTGTAGCGTGAGGTGGACCCCAGCACCAAGGTGCGGCTGGGTTGAGAAAGTGTCTGGGTCATGGGTGCGATTCTCTTACACTGCCGGGCATGGATACGAAATTTGATGCATCACACTTGGATGTGCGCGCTTTTGCCCGGGCACAAGGGCAGGCTGAGGGCCGTTCTTTTCTGCAGGAGTGGGCGCGTCTGCGCGAAGAGTCTGCTCCCGCTGGCTGGAAGACATTGCAGGTGCAATGGCGGCTGGCTGGGCGTTTGCAGCCGCGCACGGGTGCTGCCGATGAGGTCTGGGTGCATGTGCAGGCGCAGGCCGAAGTGGAAATGACGTGTCAGCGTTGCCTGACGCCAGCGGTGTTGCCCCTGGCCGTGGATCGGGATATTTTGTTTGTCGCCGATGAGGCCACGGCGGCCGACCTTGACGACGCGCTGGACGACGATGTGCTCGTGCTGGCCAAGGATTTTGATGCTTTGGCCCTGATCGAGGACGAACTCATCATGGCCTTGCCTCTGGTGCCCCGTCATGAGGTCTGCCCCGAGGGCTTGCCTGCCCAAAGCGTGGGTGAAGAGGAGTTGCCTCAGCGCGAGAACCCTTTTGCGGCGTTGGCTGCACTTAAAGGTGGTCCATCCGGCAAGTGACAGTCTGGCCGACTTGGGCTATAATCTCATGCTTTGCTCAGTCTGTGCTTTATGCGCGGCTGATGCAACCTGTGTTCAACCGAAGCTGCGCCAGCTCTCAAAAACCGCGCGGCGTCTAGCTTTCAAGGAGCCATCATGGCTGTTCAGCAAAACAAAAAATCGCCTTCCAAGCGCGGCATGCACCGTTCCCACAACGCCCTGGGCGTGCCGGGTATCGCTGTCGAGCCCACCACCGGTGAAGTGCACCTGCGTCACCACATCAGCCCCAACGGTTTTTACCGTGGTCGCAAGGTTCTGAAGACCAAAAACGAAGCTTGATGGGTTAAGCCCACTTGCCTGACCAAGGCCCGAGCTACTGGATACACGGTAGCATCGGGCTTTGTTTTTTTGTGCGATGAATTCTTTGTACTGACATCATGACTGCCAACTCCCCCATCACCCTGTCTGTCGATTGCATGGGCGGTGACCATGGCCCACGTGTGACGATGGTGGCATGTCAACGTTTTTTGGCGACTCACCCCGATGCGCGTTTGTTGCTGGTAGGCAAACCCGAGGCGTTGACGGCCTGGTCCGATCCGCGCGCGACGGTGGTGGCGGCCAGCGAAGTGGTGGAAATGGACGACCCTGTTGAAGTGGCCTTGCGCAAGAAAAAGGATTCGTCCATGCGCGTGGCCATCGAACAGGTCAAAACAGGCGCGGCCCATGCGGCGGTGTCTGCGGGCAACACGGGGGCCTTGATGGCCGTGGCCCGTTATTTGCTGAAAACGATGGACGGGATTGACCGTCCGGCCATTGCTGCCCAAATGCCCAATGCCAAAGGGGGCGGGACCACCATGCTGGATTTGGGGGCCAATGTAGACTGCACGGTAGAGCATTTGCTTCAGTTCGCAGTCATGGGCTCAGCCTTGGTGTCGGCCCTGGAAAACAAGGAGCAGCCCTCGGTGGGTCTGCTCAATATTGGCGAAGAAGTCATCAAAGGCAATGAAATCATCAAAAAAGCCGGCGAATTGCTGCGATCGGCTGGTAATTCGGGTGATTTGAACTTTTTCGGCAACGTCGAAGGCAACGATATTTTCAAGGGCACCACCGACATCGTGGTATGTGATGGCTTTGTGGGCAATGTGGCGCTGAAAGCAAGCGAAGGCCTGGCAACCATGGTGGGCTCTTTCCTGAAAGAATCCTTTTCTCGCAATATTTTCACAAAAATTGTCGCCATCATGGCGCTTCCGGTGTTATCTGCATTTAAAAACAAAGTGGATCATCGTCGTTACAACGGTGCGGCCTTGTTGGGTTTGCGCGGCCTGGTGTTCAAGAGCCATGGTTCGGCCGATGAGGTGGCTTTTGAGCAGGCGCTGGCGCGGGCGTATGATGCAGCGCGTAACCAATTGCTGGAGCGGGTGCGTTCACGCATTGCCCATGCCGCGCCTTTGTTGGGCACGGGGCAGGCCGCCACGACCGGTACAACCACATGAATACATACACACGAATTGCAGGCACCGGCAGCTTCTTGCCCCCCCGGAGGCTGACCAACGCCGATCTGGCTGCAGAGCTGGCCGCACAAGGCATTGAAACTTCTGATGAATGGATTGTGGAGCGCACAGGTATTCGCGCCCGCCATTTTGCCGACGCAGGTGTCGGCAGCAGCGATCTGGGGGCCGAGGCCGCTCGCCGTGCCCTGGAGATGGCGGGGATCAGTGCCAGCGAACTGGATTTGATCATTGTGGCCACCTCGACACCGGACATGGTGTTTCCATCGGTGGCGACCATGGTGCAAAACAAATTGGGCGCTGCTGGCTGCCCTGCGTTTGACGTGCAGGCGGTGTGCAGCGGCTTTATTTACGCAGTGACCGTGGCTGACGCCATGATCCGCGCCGGCTCGGCCAGCAAGGCCCTGGTCATTGGCGCGGAGGTGTTCAGTCGCATTCTGGACTTCAAGGACCGTACCACCTGTGTGCTGTTTGGTGATGGTGCGGGCGCTGTTGTGCTCGAAGCCAGCACGACGCCCGGTATTTTGGCCACTGACATCCACGCCGATGGCAAGCACCGCGATATTTTGTCTGTACCAGGCCATGTTTCTGGCGGCAATGTCCTGGGCGACCCTGTGCTCAAGATGGACGGCCAGGCCGTGTTCAAGCTGGCCGTGGGCGTGCTGGAAGAAACGGCACGTGCCAGCCTGACCAAGGCCGGTCTGCAAGACAGCCACATTGACTGGTTGATTCCGCACCAGGCCAATATCCGCATCATGCAAAGCACGGCCAAAAAGCTCAAGATGCCTTTGGAAAAAGTGGTGGTCACCGTTGATCAGCACGGCAACACCTCGGCGGCTTCCATTCCCCTGGCGCTGGACGCCGCGGTGCGCGATGGCCGCATTCAGCGCGGCCAGAACCTCATGCTCGAAGGCGTGGGCGGTGGCTTCACCTGGGGCTCGGTCCTGGTGAAATTCTGATTTCCTGTTTGTTTTCTTCTTGCAGAACATGACGACATTTGCTTTTGTATTCCCCGGCCAGGGCTCGCAATCGGTGGGCATGCTGGACGCTTGGGGCGACCACCCCGCTGTGCTCGAAACCCTCAAGGAAGCCTCTGACGCGATGGGTGAAAACCTGACGCAATTGATCAAGGACGGTCCCAAGGAAGCGCTGGCGCTGACCACCAACACCCAGCCCGTGATGCTGGTGGCAGGTGTGGCGGCTTACCGCGCCTGGCTGGCCGAGGGTGGCGCCAAGCCCGCCGTGGTGGCCGGTCACTCGTTGGGCGAATACAGCGCTTTGGTGGCTTCGGGCGTGCTGACGCTGGCTCAGGCCGCGCCGCTGGTGCGTTTGCGTGCTGCGGCCATGCAGGAAGCCGTGCCTGTGGGGGTGGGCGCCATGGCCGCGGTATTGGGTCTCGCGTCTGACAAGGTCATGGAGGGCTGCAAAGAGGCACAAGCCAGCTTTGGCGCGGGCAGCGCGGAAGTGGTGGAGGCCGTGAACTTTAATGATGCGGCGCAGACCGTGATCGCTGGCACCAAGGCCGGTGTGGACAAGGCCTGCGAAGTGCTCAAGGGTATGGGTGCCAAGCGCGCCTTGCTGCTGCCGGTGTCGGCACCTTTTCACTCCAGCCTCATGAAGCCTGCCGCCGAGAAGCTGCGCGAAAAGCTCGCTACGCTGGAACTGGCCGCGCCGCAAATTCCGGTGATCAACAACATCGATGTGGCGGTGCAAACCGATGCAGACCGTATCCGTGACGCCCTGTACCGCCAGGCCTTTGGCCCAGTGCGTTGGGTGGAATGCGTGCAGGCCATCAAGGCGCGTGGTGTCACCACCCTGGTGGAGTGCGGCCCCGGCAAGGTGCTGGCAGGTATGACCAAGCGCATTGATGCTGAATTGAACGGGTTGGCACTGTTTGATCCTGCCACCCTCGCTGAAGTCAAAGGAGCCCTCGCATGAGCGACAAACAAGTAGCCCTCGTCACGGGCGCATCGCGCGGTATCGGTGCCGCCATTGCGCTGCAGTTGGCCCAGAATGGTTTCATCGTCATTGGTACCGCGACGTCTGACGACGGCGCAGCCAAGATCAGCCAGGCCCTGTCGGCCTATGCGGGCTGCCGTGGCGCCAACCTGAACGTGACCGATGCCACCGCTGGCGAGGCCTTGATTGACGCCATTGTCAAGGAGCACGGCAGCCTGCAGGTGCTGGTCAACAATGCCGGCATCACCCGCGATACCCTGGCCATGCGCATGAAAGACGACGACTGGGACGCTGTGGCCGACACCAATTTGCGTGCCGTGTTCCGCATGAGCCGTGCCGTGATCCGCCCCATGATGAAGCAGCGCTATGGCCGCATCATCAGCATCACCAGTGTGGTGGGCGCCTCAGGCAACCCCGGTCAGGCCAACTACGCAGCCGCCAAAGCGGGTGTGGCGGGCATGACCCGCGCCCTTGCTCGCGAGCTGGGCAGCCGCGGCATTACCGTCAACTGCGTGGCGCCGGGCTTCATCGAGACCGACATGACAGCGGCTCTGCCCGAAGAGCAACAAAAAGCCCTGCTGGGTCAGATCCCGCTGGGACACCTGGGCAAGCCGCAAGACATAGCCCATGCGGTGGCTTATCTGGCCAGCGCGCAAGCCGGTTATGTAACTGGACAAGAGCTGCATGTGAATGGCGGGATGTTCATGGCCTGACCAGGCACATGAAAACTCCGGCCCACATGCGGGTAAAATGACATTTTTTTACAACCCTTAGAGGGATCCCATGAGCGATATCGAAGCACGTGTCAAGAAAATCATTGCTGAACAACTCGGCGTTGAAGAGTCCCAAGTGACCAACGAAAAAGCCTTTGTGGCCGATCTGGGCGCTGACTCCCTGGACACGGTGGAACTGGTGATGGCACTCGAAGACGAGTTCGGCATCGAGATTCCCGATGAAGACGCAGAAAAAATCACCACGGTGCAAGCTGCGATCGACTACGCCAACAGCAAGAAGGCCTAATTGCCCATGACCCGGCGCCGCGTTGTTGTCACGGGTTTGGGATGTATCAGCCCCGTGGGCAACACGGTGGCAGATGCATGGTCCAACCTGCTTGCCGGCCAGTCCGGCATTGGCCTGATCAGCAAGTTCGATGCTTCAGCCCTGGCGTGCAAGATCGCGGGCGAAGTCAAAGGCTTTGATCTGGAGTCCTACATCAGCACCAAAGAGGCGCGGACCATGGATTCCTTCATTCACTACGGCATTGCTGCTGCTGCACAAGCCGTGGCCGATGCGGGCCTGGCCACTGGCGAGGCCTTGGGTGAAGAAGAGGCTTGCCGTATTGGGGTGGTGATTGGTTCGGGTATTGGCGGTCTGCCAATGATCGAAGAAACCCATGCCGAATACACCAACCGCGGCCCACGCCGTATTTCTCCTTTCTTTGTGCCGGCCTCGATCATCAACATGATCTCTGGCCACGTGTCCATGCGTTTTGGCTTCAAGGGCCCAAACCTGGCCGTGGTGACCGCCTGCACAACCGGTTTGCACAGCATTGGTGAAGCCGGCCGCCTGATCGAGTACGGCGATGCCGACGTCATGATCGCTGGCGGCTCCGAAGCCACCGTCTCGCCGCTGGGCGTGGGCGGTTTTGCCGCCATGCGCGCCCTGTCCACCCGCAACGACGACCCTACGGCCGCATCCCGCCCCTGGGACAAGGACCGTGATGGTTTTGTGCTGGGTGAGGGTGCAGGTGTGCTGGTGCTCGAAGAATACGAACACGCCAAGGCCCGTGGCGCGAAGATTTATGCCGAACTGGCGGGTTACGGCATGAGCGCCGATGCCGGCCACATGACCGCACCCAATATGGACGGCCCCCGCCGCGCCATGCTCAATGCCTTGCGCAACGCCGGTGTCAATGCCGATCAGGTCGATTACCTGAACGCGCACGGTACCTCCACGCCTTTGGGCGATGTGAACGAAACCAATGCCATCAAGGCTGCGCTGGGTGACCACGCGAAGAAGATGGTGGTCAGCTCGACCAAGTCCATGACGGGGCACCTGCTCGGTGGCGCCGGCGGCATCGAGAGTGTGTTCACCGTACTGGCTTTGCACAATCAGAAGGTCCCTCCGACCATCAACCTGGTCAACCAGGATCCCGAGTGCGATCTGGACTACTGCGCCAACACCGCGCGCGATCTGAAGATCGATGTGGCCGTCAAAAACAACTTTGGTTTTGGCGGCACCAACGGTACCCTGGTGTTCAAGCGCGTTTAACGGCGCCAAGCGTCATGCGAACAGCCCCACCCGTGCAATACCCGGTGGGGCTTTTTCTTTGGTGGCGTCGGGCCATCTGGTTGTTTTTCGCAATGTCTGTCTTGAGTGCGCCTGTACTGTTGTGGGCAACGCCGCTGGCAGCTGCGTCTTTGACAGGAACTCTTTTGCTGGTGTGTGCCATGGCATGGGCGTTGAATCGCTATCAGAGCAAAGTGTGCAAGACCAGCGGGTACCTGCTTTGGGATGAAGGTTGTTGGCACTATATGCATGATGGACAAGTCGGGGGCATTGAACACTTGTCAGTGCTTTGCGATGCAGGCGATCGCATATGGTTACGCTGGAGCAGCTTGATGCCGGGCTCCAGGCGGTCTTGGAGTGAAGCTTGGTTGCTTAACCGCGACGCCCCCGAGCACTGGCATTTGCTCCGTTGCGCCGTGGCAGCGCACTCTGGAAAAAACTTTACACAGCCCTCACATTAGCCTTAAGTCTCTGGGGCAAGATACGCGCACGCATGGAATGTTTGCGCAAATGCCAAATTTCGTTTCCATCTTTCATTGCAGGAGTCAGCCTTGAAAACCGTGTCTTTCAACAAGAAGCTTCTTGCTGCAGCAGGCGCTGCGATTGCTCTGGGTGCAGGTGTCATGCTGTGGACGCAAAGTGTGCAGGCCCAATCCGCCGTGAGTACGGCCAGTATCGCCGCGCCAAGTACACCCTTGGTCAGAGGGCTGCCAGATTTCACAGCCCTTGTGGATGCAGTAGGTCCCTCGGTGGTCAACATCCGCACACTTGAGCGTGTTCGCCCTCAAGCTGAACGGGGGGACGGCAACATGGACCCAGAAATGCAGGAGTTCTTCCGGCGTTTCTTTGGTGCGCCTTTCCCCGGTATGCCGCAGCAACCGCAACAACCTCAGCCGCGTCGTCGCGGAGGGCAGGGTGAGGGGGAACTGCGCCCGAGCGGGGTGGGCTCGGGTTTTGTCCTGACGGCTGACGGATTCATCATGACCAATGCCCATGTGGTCGAGGGTGCCGATGAAGTGCTTGTGACGTTGGCGGACAAACGTGAACTCAAGGCCAAGGTGGTTGGGTTGGACAAACGCTCGGATGTGGCGGTGGTGAAAGTGCCTGTCAGCGGCTTGCCTGCGCTCAAGGTGGGTGATGTGAGTCAGCTCAAGGTAGGTGAGTGGGTCATTGCAATTGGTTCACCCTTTGGCCTTGAGAACACGGTCACGGCCGGCATTGTGAGCGCCAAACAGCGTGACACAGGAGACTATCTTCCCTTTATTCAGACCGATGTCGCCATCAACCCGGGCAACTCGGGTGGTCCGCTGATCAATATGCGCGGCGAAGTGGTGGGGGTCAACAGTCAGATTTATTCGCGCTCGGGCGGCTACATGGGGATTTCGTTCTCGATTCCGATGGACGAAGCCATGCGTGTGAGCGATCAGATTCGTGCCAATGGTCGTGTGACCCGTGGCCGTGTGGGTGTGCAGATCGACCAAGTCAGTACCGAGGTGGCCGAGTCCATCGGCTTGGGCAAAGCCAGGGGGGCGCTGGTGCGCATGGTGGAGTCCGGTGGGCCTGCAGAAAAGGCCGGCTTGCAGGCCGGGGACATCATTCTTCAGTTCGATGGCAAGCCCATCGACAAGGCCTCTGACCTGCCTCGCATTGTCGGCAACACCCGACCCGGTACCAAGGCCGAGATGCAGGTTTATCGCCGAGGTGTGCAGCGAAAGCTCACCGTGACAGTCGGTGAGTTGCCTGCGGACAAAGTGCAAGCTGAGGCCAATACAGCCGATGAACAAGTGCAGACAAACAATGTGTTGGGTTTGACGGTGACCAATTTGTCGGCCGATCAAAAGAAGCAGCTGCGTGTCGAGGGCGGTGTGCGTATCACTGCCGCTCAGGGCGCAGGGGCCCGTGCTGGTTTGCGCGAGGGGGATGTGGTTTTGGCGGTGGGCAACAAGCAGGTGTTGCAAGTAGCCGATTTCAATGCGGCAGTAGGAACTGTTGAGCCGGGCAAGATCGTGAGCATGCTGGTGCGTCGCGGTGAGACTGTTCAATACGTCCTGGTGCGCACCGTGCGCTGATGATGGCTTTGTCAAGAGGCCCTTTGTCCTTTCAGGACCGAGGGCCATTGTTTTGGGGTTTGCGCAACGGATACAAAAAATAAATGACGTGAGTGCAAGCTAACTTGATGTCTCGTTCATAACGCGATTGGCTAAAATAAGCCACCTTGATCAGCAATTGATGGCATAAAGCGCAAGAGCCACTTCACGATGTGAGACGTCCCGCAGGCATGCACCGGGCATCCACATTTCACGCACAGCTTGTCCAGAATTTTGTCCACACAATCTGTGGATAAATTGTGAATAATTTAATGTGTTGTGACTTGGCAACGGCCTGTGGCCGGCTTGCCGACCTGTTCAAACAGGCGGTTTTGCCTACAATGAAGTCCCAACTATCGCAGTTGCCATAGATTGTTGGTTCAGGGCGCGTCCAAGTGAGACGCGCCCTTTTTTTCTGGCTGTGAAGCACACAAACGATGAACCACATTCGTAATTTCTCCATCATTGCCCACATTGATCACGGTAAGTCCACGCTGGCCGACCGGATCATTTCGCGCTGTGGAGGATTGTCCGATCGCGAGATGAGCGAGCAGGTGCTCGACTCCATGGACATCGAAAAAGAGCGCGGCATCACCATCAAGGCGCAGACGGCTGCGCTGCAGTACAAAGCCAGGGATGGCAAGGTCTACAACCTCAACCTGATTGACACCCCTGGCCATGTGGACTTCTCCTATGAGGTGAGCCGCTCGCTGTCGGCTTGCGAAGGCGCATTGTTGGTGGTGGACGCCAGCCAGGGTGTGGAGGCCCAGACTGTGGCCAATTGCTACACCGCCCTGGACCTGGGCGTCGAGGTGCTGCCCGTGCTCAACAAGATGGATCTACCTCAGGCTGATCCCGAGAACGCCAAGCAGGAAATCGAGGACGTGATTGGCATCGATGCCTCGGGTGCCGTGCCTTGCTCCGCCAAGACAGGCATGGGCGTGGAAGATATTCTGGAAATGGTGGTGGCCAAAGTGCCCGCGCCGCGTGGCAACCCTGAGGGGCCCTTGCGCGCCATGATCATCGACAGCTGGTTTGACAGCTATGTGGGTGTGGTCATGCTGGTGCGCGTGGTCGATGGCAAGCTCCAGCGGGGTGACAAGATCAAGCTCATGGCGACCGAGTCGCTCTACAACGCCGAAAAACTTGGCGTGTTTACCCCGCACAACGAATCGCGCGATGCGCTCAAGGCCGGTGAGGTGGGCTACATCATTGCTGGCATCAAGGAACTCAAGGCGGCCAAGGTGGGCGATACCATCACGGCCATCAAGACATCCAGCGGTGCCAACCTCGAGTTCGCGACCGAGGCGCTGCCTGGCTTCAAGGAAGTGCAGCCACAGGTTTTTGCAGGTCTGTACCCGTCCGAAGCCAGTGAATACGACCAGCTGCGCGATGCGCTGGAAAAGCTTCAGCTCAACGATGCTGCCCTGCGCTACGAGCCCGAAGTTTCACAGGCGCTGGGCTTTGGCTTTCGCTGCGGCTTCCTGGGACTGCTGCACATGGAAATCGTGCAGGAGCGTCTGGAGCGCGAGTTTGATCAGGATTTGATCACCACAGCTCCCAGCGTGGTGTACGAAGTGGTCAAGGGTGATGGTGAGGTCATCCAGGTCGAGAACCCTTCCAAGATGCCCGATGTGGGACGTATCCAGGAAATCCGGGAGCCCATTGTGACGGTGCACCTGTACATGCCCCAGGACTACGTGGGTGCTGTGATGACGCTGGCCAACCAGAAACGCGGCGTACAGATCAACATGGCCTACCATGGCAAGCAGGTCATGCTGACCTATGAAATGCCACTGGGCGAGATCGTGCTGGACTTCTTCGACAAGCTCAAGTCGGTCAGTCGGGGTTACGCTTCCATGGACTATGAGTTCAAGGAGTACCGGGCCTCTGATGTGGTCAAAGTGGACATGCTGCTCAACGGCGAAAAGGTGGACGCCCTGTCCATCATCGTGCACCGCAGCCAGTCGCAATACCGTGGTCGCGCTGTGGCGGCCAAGATGCGCGAGATCATCAGCCGTCAGCAGTTTGATGTGGCCATTCAGGCCGCCATCGGGGGCAATGTGATTGCACGTGAAACCATCAAGGCTTTGCGCAAGAACGTGTTGGCCAAGTGCTATGGTGGCGACATCACGCGCAAGCGCAAATTGCTCGAAAAGCAGAAGGCGGGTAAGAAACGCATGAAACAGATTGGTTCGGTCGAGGTGCCGCAAGAGGCATTCCTGGCCATTTTGCAGGTGGAAGATTGATGCCATTGCTCACGGGTTTGATTCTGGGCGCCTTTGTGGCGTATGGTGCAGGCTGGTACCTGGGCATGTTCACGGGTAACTTTGCCTTGCTGATGCTCATGGCGACGGTGGTCTCGGGGGTGTATTGGGTTGCCGAACGCCTGGTGTTTCTGCCCAGGCGCAAAGCGGCCGCAGCCCAGCTGCAGACGCAGGCGGCGCAGCGGCGTGAAGAACTTTCTCGCATGGGCATTGCGCAGACTGATGTGGATGTGACTGCTGCAAGCGAAAAGCTCATCATGCAGCCCTGGTGGCTGGATTGGACAGCGGGGCTGTTCCCGGTCATTGCCGTGGTGTTCATCCTTCGCTCGTTCCTGTTCGAACCCTTCAAGATTCCTTCGGGCTCCATGATCCCGACCTTGCTGGTGGGTGACCTCATTTTGGTCAACAAGTTCCACTATGGTTTGCGCCTGCCGGTGGCGAACATCAAGATGACGCAGGGTGAACCCGTGCGCCGTGGCGATGTGATGGTGTTTCGCTACCCTCCCAATCCGAATGTGGACTACATCAAGCGTGTGGTCGGTTTGCCCGGGGATGAAGTGGCGTACCTCAACAAAAAGCTGACCATCAACGGCCAGCCGGTGGCTGTCGCTGACCTGCCCGAATTTTTTGACGAATCGGTCATGCGCTATTTCAGGCAGGAGCGCGAAAGCCTGAGCGACAAGCCGCACTTGATCATTGAAGACAATGACCGTCCGGCCTTTATTGCCGGTGTGGGCGACTACCCGTTTCGTGACCATTGCGGCTACAGCGTGGAAGGCGTGGTTTGCAAGGTTCCTGAAGGTCATTACTTCATGATGGGCGACAACCGAGACAACTCGCTCGATTCGCGCTACTGGGGTTTCGTGCCCGACGCCAACATCGTGGGCAAGGCCTTCTTCGTCTGGATGAACTTTGGCAATTTCAAACGCATCGGTTCGTTTGACTGATGAGGTCCGCACCATGACCTTGCCTGCAGCTTTTGCCGATTTGCAAATCCGTCTGGGTTACGCTTTCCGTGATGTGAATTTGCTGCAGCGGGCCATGACCCACCGCAGCTTTGGTGCTGACCACAACGAGCGCCTGGAGTTTTTGGGTGATTCGGTGCTTAACCTGGTGGTGGCCCATTTGCTGTTTGACCGCTTGGCGAATATGCCCGAGGGCGATTTGTCCCGCGTGCGTGCCAATCTGGTCAAACAGGAAACCCTGCACCAGCTGGCGCTGCAACTGGAGCTGCCTGGCCGCATGCGTCTGGGTGAAGGTGAGTTGAAGTCGGGCGGCACGCGCCGTGCATCCATTCTGGCGGATGCGCTGGAAGCGCTCATCGGCGCGGTGTACCTGGACGGTGGTTTTGACGCGGCGCAAGCGTTGGTGCAGCGTCTGTTCGCCAAGGTCGAGATTCGCCCCGACATGCAAGCGGCCGAAAAAGATCCCAAAACCCAGTTGCAGGAATGGCTGCAAGGCCGCAAACTGCCCTTGCCGCGTTACACCGTCATTGGGACCAGCGGCGTGGCGCATCGCCAAACCTTTGAAGTGGCTTGCGAAGTACCGGACTTGAAGAAACACGAACGCGGTACGGGCGCTTCACGCCGCGCCGCAGAGCAAGCGGCTGCTGCTGCTTTGCTCGCCATCCTGACCCAGGCAGATAAAGCATGACTGACCACAACGACGCACACGAGCAAACGCCACACGAGCGACTGCGCCGCCGCTCCATCGACATTCCGGGTGTGACGGTGCAGCCGCGCTCCGCGTCTGAGGCGCAAGACTTGCCACCTGTGACCGAATCCGGGCCCGAGCAGGCTCCAGGGCCGCAGCGTTGCGGCCTGGTGGCCATTGTGGGCAAACCGAACGTTGGCAAGTCCACCTTGCTCAATGCGCTGGTGGGGCAAAAAATCAGCATCACTTCGCGCAAGGCGCAGACCACGCGCCACCGCATCACCGGCATGCGCACCGAGGGCGCGACCCAGTTTGTGTTTGTCGATACGCCAGGTTTTCAGACCCGTCACAGCACCGCGCTGAACAAGTCGCTGAACAAAACCGTCATGGGTGCGGTGGGCGATGTGGACCTGGTCTTGTTTGTGGTGGAAGCCGGTCAATTCACTTTGGCCGATGCCAAAGTTTTGTCCTTGCTCAAGGCCAATATTCCCACGCTGCTGGTGGCCAACAAGCTCGATGCAGTCCATCGCCGCGCCGAAATCGCGCCCTGGCTGCGCGACATGCAGGAGCGCCACGCATTTGCCGAATTTGTGCCCATGTCGGCCAAGAACCCCAAGGACATCGAGCGTCTGTTGGGCATTTGCGAAAAGTACCTGCCTGAGCAAGGGTGGTGGTATTCGCCTGACGAGCTGACCGACCGCAGCGAAAAGTTCCTGGCCAGCGAAATCGTGCGCGAAAAGCTGTTCCGTTTGACGGGTGATGAGCTGCCTTACACCTCCACCGTGGTGGTGGACAAGTTTGAGGAAGAGCCTGGCCGCACGGCTAATCGCATGGTGCGTATTGCTGCGACCATTGTGGTCGAGCGCGACAGCCACAAAGCCATGGTGATTGGTGACAAGGGCGAAAAACTCAAACGCATCGGCATGGAGTCACGCCAGGAGCTGGAAAAGCTGATGGATGCCAAGGTGTTCATCGAGCTGTGGGTGAAAGTTCGCTCGGGCTGGGCGGACGACGAGGCCCGCGTGCGCTCTTTCGGTTACGAGTAAAGCGCTCAGGCCGCACAACAGGCACAAGCCATGGCCACCAAACGCATCGGGGATGAGCCAGCGTACGTGCTGCACCACTATGACTGGAGCGAAAGCAGCCTGATTCTGGAGCTGTTCACCCGCCACGCCGGACGTGTGGCGCTGGTGGCCAAGGGGGTGAAGAAACCCAGCTCCAGCTTCAGGCCGGTGCTTCTGCCTTTGCAGCCTCTTCGGGTCAGTTACGGGGGTGATGCCGACATTCGCACCCTCAAATCGGTGGATTGGGTCGGCGGCCATGTGATGCCCACGGGCGAGGCCTTGCTCTCGGGCTACTACCTCAATGAGTTGTTGATGCGTTTGCTCGCGCGCGACGATCCGCACGAGCGGGTGTTTGATATTTACGCGCCCACGGTGGCTTTGCTGGCCAGCGGGCAAAACAGCTTGTTGCAACCGGCTTTGCGGGCGTTTGAATTGTTGCTGTTGCGTGAGTTGGGCTTGCTGCCCACGCTGGATGCACAAACCTTGAGCCTGCATGCGTTGCAGCCCGAGCAAACCTATGCACTGGTGCCCGAAGTGGGCTTGCGCCGAGCCGCAACAGATGACCGTTACCATTTGTCAGGTGCACAGTGGCTCGCTTTGAATGAGGCCATGTCCGAAGGACAGCCGCTGACGGCCTTATGGACCCTGCCTGAGCTCGCTTCGAGCGCTTTGCGCGTGATGCTGCGGCAGCTACTCACCTACCATTGCGGCGTGGGCGCACTCAAGACCCGTCAAATCATGCTGGATTTGCAAAACCTATGAACACACAAGTTTCTGGCGCCGTGTCGCTGTCCGTCAATGTCAACAAGGTGGCCTTGTTGCGAAACTCGCGCCACCTGGGTATTCCCAGTGTTACGCGTGCCGCGCAGCTGTGCCTGCAAGCCGGTGCACAGGGCATCACCATTCACCCGCGCCCGGACGAGCGCCACATTCGCGCCACCGATGTCGACGAACTGGCCACACTCATGAAAGCCTGGCCTGATCGCGAATTCAACATTGAAGGCAACCCCTTTCACAACCTGATGGCGCATGTGCGCGAAGTGCGCCCGCACCAGGTGACGTTTGTGCCCGACAGCGAAGGCCAGTTCACCAGCGACCATGGTTGGTCCTTCCCGCAAGATGCTCAGCGCCTGAAACCCTTGATTGACGAATGTAAGGCCCTGGGCGTGCGTGTGAGTTTGTTCATGGACCCGGTGCCCGAGCAGATGGCGGCGGCCCGCACCGTGGGGGCCGATCGTGTGGAGCTTTACACCGAGCCTTATGCGGCCTCATGGGGGACGCCCGAACATGCGGCGCAACTGCAGCGCTACGCTGCCGCCGCACAAGCTGCGCTGGATGTGGGGCTGGGCCTCAATGCTGGCCACGACCTCAACCGTGACAACCTGCCTGCATTTGTGAAAGCCGTGCCGGGTTTACAGGAAGTCTCGATTGGCCACGCGCTGATCGGCGACGCACTGGAGCTGGGCTATGCCGCCACCGTGCGGGCTTACCTGGACTGCCTGAAAAAATGATTTACGGCATCGGCACCGATATTTGCGACATCCGCCGCATCCGCGCCAGTCTGGAACGGCACGGCGAGCGCTTTGCTGCCAAGGTGCTGTCCGAAGCCGAAATGGTCACCTGGAAGCAGCGCAGCGCACGTTGGCCCGAACGTGGTATGCGCTACCTGGCCACGCGGTTTTCAGCCAAAGAGGCCTTCAGCAAAGCCATTGGGCTGGGCATGCGCATGCCCATGACCTGGCGCTTGTGTGAAGTGGGCAAGCTGCCGAGCGGACAGCCCTACATCGTGCTGCATGGCGAGCTGAAAGACTGGTTTGAAGCCAAGGGGCTGAAGGCCCACATCACCGTGACCGACGAGAGCGAATACGCCGCCAGTTTTTGCGTGGTCGAGACCTCTTGAATTAAACCGGTTTGGCCTGATCTGAAAGAACAAGACATGACACAACACGCCCCCCTGATTCTGGACATTGCCGGCACCTCGCTCACCAAAGTTGACCGTCGGCGCTTGAAGCACCCGCTGGTGGGCGGTCTGATTTTGTTTGGTCGCAACTGGCAAAGCCGCGCGCAATTGACCGAGTTGTGCGCAGAGGTCAAAAGCATCCGCCCGGATGTGCTGATTGCGGTGGACCACGAAGGTGGGCGCGTGCAACGTTTTCGTACCGATGGTTTTACCCACCTGCCGCCGATGCGTGCGTTGGGCGAGATATGGCTGCAAGACAGCAAAGGTATGCCTGGCTCGGGGGCCTTGAAAGCCTGCGAAGCCGCCACTTCGGCGGGCTTTGTGTTGGCCAGCGAGCTGCGAGCTTGTGGCGTGGATTTCAGCTTTACGCCGGTGCTTGATCTCGACCATGGTGAAAGTGGCGTGATTGGTGACCGCGCCTTCGCACGCGATCCGCGCATGGTGTCTTTGTTGGCACGCAGCCTGATGCAAGGCTTGCTGCAAGCAGGTATGGCCAATTGCGGCAAACATTTTCCCGGGCATGGCGCCGTCAAGGCCGACTCCCACGTGGCCCTGCCGGAGGACAAGCGCAGTCTCAAAGCCATTTTGGAGGACGACGCGTTGCCTTACACCTGGCTGGGCAGTGTGCTCACAGCGGTGATGCCCGCGCACGTGATCTACAGCAAGGTCGATGCGCGGCCTGCCGGTTTTTCTTCACGCTGGATTCAGGATATTTTGCGTGGCCAGCTGGGCTTTGATGGCGTGGTGTGCACGGACGATTTGTCCATGGCTGCAGCACGTCAAATCGGTGGTCGTGAGCTGAGCTACACCGAAGCGGTGCTTGCCGCTTTGCAAGCCGGGTGCGATCTGGCCCTGCTGTGCAACCGATCTGCTGTGAACGATGGCACTGAACTTGATGAGGTGCTTGATGGCCTGACGGAAGCCTTGCTCAAAGGCCATTGGGTGCCGGATCAGGCCAGCGAAGAGCGCCGCTTGTCCCTGCTGCCGCGCTCTCCGTCGCGTGCGTGGGATGAACTGGTGCGCGCACGAGACTACATGCAGGCGCTCGATCGTCTGCACTGACAAGGAGTCACGACATGAATGTGTTGTTGCAAGGCTTGGTCCGGCTCTTCATGGCTCTGCTGGGATTGGCGTTTCTGGCAGGTGTGCTGCTGGCCCTGGGCGTGTATGTAGTGTTCGCCAGCCTTCGCTGGCTGGTGACTGGACAAAAGCCCCAGGTGGTCATGGTCTGGCAGCAGTTCGGTCAGATGCGCAAAGGTGCGCGCTGGGCCGCACCAGGCATGGGTACGCCTTTCGAGCAGGGCGCAGCACCTGCCGATGATGTGGTGGATGTGGAAGTGCGCGAGGTGCGGGAAACGCAAGAAAAGCTGCCGCACAAAGCAGGCTGACAAACTGGAGATGGCTTCGTGCCTCGCAATGACACGCACGTCATTGCGAGCGAAGCGCAGCAATCTGCCAGGTATTAAGCCAAATCGTGCTCGCGGCGCAGGGCCGGGAACAGGATGATGTCGCGGATGCTGGGGCTGTCGGTCAGCAGCATCATCAGGCGGTCGATGCCGATGCCGCAGCCGCCAGCAGGCGGCATGCCGTATTCAAGGGCGCGCACGAAGTCATGGTCGAAGAACATGGCCTCGTCGTCGCCACCGTCCTTGGCGGCCACCTGGGCGTGGAAACGGGCGGCCTGGTCTTCGGCGTCGTTCAGCTCGGAGAAGCCGTTGCCGAATTCGCGGCCAGTGATGTAGAGCTCAAAGCGCTCGGTCACCTCAGGGCGCACGTCGTTGGCGCGGGCCAGCGGGCTGATCTCGGTGGGGTGTTCCATGATGAAGGTGGGCTCCCAGAGCTTGTCTTCCACGGTTTCTTCAAAGTAGAGCACCTGCAGGCTGGCCAGGCTGCGGCTGCTGAGTTTGTCCTTCTCTTCGCTCATACCCAGTTTTTTCAGGGCGCTGATCAGCCAGGCCGCATCGTCCACATGGGCGCCAGCCTCGGTGTGGGCGTAGATGGCCTCACGGATCGTCATGCGGGCAAACGGCTTGGACAGGTCCACCGGGCGGCCACCGTAGGTCAGCTGGAGGGTGCCTGCCGCATTCATTGCCGCGTCGCGGATGAGTTGTTCGGTGAAGCCCATCAGGTCCTGGTAGTTCCAGTAGGCCGCATAGAACTCCATCATGGTGAACTCGGGGTTGTGGCGCACCGAAATGCCTTCGTTGCGGAAGTTGCGGTTGATCTCGAACACGCGCTCGAAGCCACCGACCAGCAGGCGCTTGAGGTAGAGCTCGGGCGCAATGCGCAGGAACATCTCTTGCTCGAGTGCGTTGTGGTGTGTCACGAAGGGGCGGGCGTTGGCGCCGCCAGGAATCGGGTGCAGCATGGGCGTTTCGACTTCCAGAAAGCCGTGTTGCACCATGAACTCGCGAATGCCGCTGACGGCGCGCGAGCGGGCCGTGAAGCGTTTGCGAGCGGTTTCGTCGGTCATCAGGTCGACATAGCGCTGGCGGTATTTGACTTCCTGGTCGTGGATGCCGTGGAACTTGTCGGGCATCGGGCGCAGGCTCTTGGTCAGCAGGCGGATGCTGCTGGCGTGGATGGACAGCTCGCCGGTGCGCGTCTTGAACAAGTGGCCTTCGACGGCAATGATGTCGCCCAGGTCCCAGTGCTTGAAGCCGTTGTAGACCTCTTCGCCCACATCGTCCTTGGTGATGTAGGCCTGGATGCGCCCGGTGGCGTCCTGCAGCGTGGCAAAGCTGGCTTTGCCCATGACGCGCTTGAGCATCATGCGGCCAGCCACCTTGACTTGCACTTTGGCAACGCCTTCGCCGTTGAGGGCTTCGGGATCGGCAGCGCCGTGTACATCGTGCAGCTGCTGCGCGTGGTGCTCAGGCTTGAAGTCGTTGGGAAAGGCCACGCCTTTGCCCTCAGCCTGGGCTTGGCGCAGGGCTTTGAGTTTTTCGCGGCGCTCGGCAATCAGCTGGTTTTCGTCTTGCTGGGGCGCGGCTGGGGCAGTGGTGGTGTCGGACATGGTCTTGTGTTTGCTAGGGTCCCGCATCGGTCTTGGCTGCGGGCTGGGCCAAAACCTTCTATTTTACCGGGCAGGCTCGGTATCATGAGAGGTTGTTGTTGAAAGGAGCCCCATGTTTTTGAACTTGATTTCCATGTTGCTGGATATCGCAGCCAGTCTGGTGGCGGGGGCCTGCCTGTTGCGTTTGCTGATGCAGTGGCAACGGGTGTCCTTTCGTCAGCCCTTGGGACAATTTGTCTGCGCTGTGACCGATTGGCTGGTGCTGCCCTTGCGTCGGTATATTCCGGCCTGGGGTAAGCTGGATACGGCCAGCGTAGCAGGGGCCTGGCTGGTCAAGGTTGTGCAATACGGCATGCTGTGGGCTTTTTCGGGCGCCAAGGGGGCGTTGGCCTTGCTGCCTTTGGTCAGTGTGGTGGGCTTGGTGCAGTTGGTGGTGTCGGCCCTGAGTGCACTGGTGTTTTTGTATGTGCTGATGTCCTGGTTACAGCCGGGTTCTGCGGCCTATCATTTGCTGAACCTGTTGACACAGCCATTTCTGGACTTCCTGCGCAGACGAATGCCACGCCTGGGGGGCGTGGACATTTCGGCTTGGGTATTTCTGATTTTGATGCAGGTTCTGGGCGTGGTCCTCACAGGCCTGCAAACCAGCTGGATGCGCTGATCAGCTGACGGCGTCCGCACTCTGGCGCTGGAGCATGGCCAGGGTGCTGGCGATGGTCTTGCGCAGCTCGCGGCGGTCGCAAATAAAGTCCACAGCGCCTTTTTCCTGCAAAAATTCTGCTCGCTGAAAGCCTTCGGGCAGCTTGACGCGCACGGTGGTCTCAATCACGCGCGGACCGGCAAAGCCGATCAGTGCCTTGGGCTCGGCAATCACCACATCGCCCACAAAGGCAAAGCCAGCGGACACACCGCCCATGGTCGGATCGGTCAGCACGCTGATGTAGGGCAGGCCCTTCTTGGCCAGGCGCGTCAGGGCCGCATTGGTCTTGGCCATTTGCATGAGCGAGAGCAGGCCTTCCTGCATGCGGGCGCCACCGGTGGCGGTAAAGCAGACAAAAGGCACTTTTTGCTCGATGGCGGTCTCGACACCGCGCACAAAACGCTCGCCCACCACCGAACCCATGGAGCCGCCCATGAAATCGAACTCGAAGCAGGCTACGACCAGCTCGATGCTGTGCACGGCGCCGCCCATGACCACCAGCGCATCGGTCTCGCCGGTGTTGTCCATGGCTTCTTTCAGGCGCTCGGGGTACTTGCGGCTGTCCTTGAACTTGAGGGCGTCAACCGGCACCACTTCCTGACCGATCTCGTAGCGGCCCTCACCGTCCAGAAAAGCGTTCAGGCGTGCACGTGCGCCAATGCGGTGGTGATGTCCACAGCTGGGGCAGACGTTGACGTTTTCTTCCAGATCGTGCTTGTAGAGCACCGTCTCGCAGCTCGGGCACTTGATCCAAAGACCCTCTGGTACCGAGCGGCGATCTGCCGGGTCAGTGTGGGCGATCTTTGGGGGTAACAGTTTTTCAAGCCAACTCATGGGGGTCTCCTTGGGGAGGGATTATCGCTGCTCAAGCGTCCAAAGCCTGGCGGATACCAGACAGGAAGTCAGCGGCCACTGCGTTGACCTGGTCGGCGCTTTCGTTTTCGATCAGCTGGATCAGGCGCGAGCCGATCACCACCGCATCGGCGACGCGGCTGATGGCCTTGGCCGAGGCGGCGTCGCGGATGCCAAAGCCCACGCCAACGGGCACGCTCACGTGCTGGCGGATGCGGGGCAGCATGGCTTCCACGGCGTCGATGTCCAGCGCGCCAGACCCCGTCACGCCCTTGAGCGAGACGTAGTACACATAGCCGCTGGCCACTTGCGCGACTTGCTGCATGCGCTCGTCCGTGCTGGTCGGAGCCAGCAAAAAGATCAGGTCCATGCTGTGGGCGCGCAGCTTGGCGGCGAACTCTACGCACTCTTCGGGCGGGTAATCCACGATCAGCACGCCGTCCACACCGGCAGCAGCGGCATTCTTGATGAAACTGTCCGCGCCGTGCTTCTGGTCGTAGCGCTCGACCGGGTTGGCGTAACCCATCAGCACCACAGGGGTGGTGGTGTTGGTCTGGCGGAACGCGCGCACCATGTCCAGCACCTGCACCAGGCCAATGCCGAAGGCCAGCGCGCGGTCACCGGCCTTCTGGATCACCGGGCCGTCAGCTGACGGGTCAGAGAAAGGCACGCCCAGCTCGATGATGTCGGCTCCGGCCGCGGCCATGGCGTGCATCAGCGAGGGGGTGCTGTCCGCGAACGGAAAGCCTGCGGTCACGAAAGGAATCAGCGCCTTGCGGCCCTGGGCTTTGAGCTGGGAGAGGGTGGTGTCAATGCGGCTCATCTCTTGGCTCACTTCACAAGATTCACGGGCTGTTCGCCGCCCTTGACCGACTGGCCACGGCAGCTGGGACGGCAGTAAAAGTCGGCCTGGCTCAGGTCTGCCACGGTACCAATGTCCTTGTCGCCACGGCCGGACAGGTTGACCAGAATCGACTGGTCCGGGCGCATGGTTTTGGCCAGTTTCATGGCGTAGGCCACGGCGTGGCTCGATTCGAGCGCCGGGATGATGCCTTCGGTACGGCACAGGTAGTGGAAGGCGTCAAGCGCTTCCTTGTCGGTGATGCCCACGTACTCGGCGCGGCCGATGTCCTTGAGGAAGGCGTGCTCGGGGCCGACGCCCGGGTAGTCCAGACCTGCACTCACGCTGTGCGTTTCGGTGATCTGGCCGTTGTCGTCCTGCAGCACATAGGTGCGGTTGCCGTGCAGCACGCCGGGGCTGCCGCATTGCAGCGAGCACGAATGCTTGCCCGAATCCATGCCTTCACCGGCGGCCTCGACGCCGATCAGGCGCGTCTTCTCGTGCGCGATGTAGGGGTAGAAGATGCCCATCGCGTTGCTGCCGCCGCCCACGCAGGCGATCACGGCGTCGGGCTGCTGCTCGGCCATCTTCAGGCTCTTGAGCATTTCGGGCATCTGCGTCAGGCACTCTTCGCCGATCACGCTCTGGAAGTCGCGCACCATCATGGGGTAGGGGTGCGGGCCCGCCACCGTGCCGATGATGTAGAAGGTGTTGTCCACATTGGCGACCCAGTCGCGCATGGCTTCGTTCAGCGCGTCCTTGAGCGTCTTGCTGCCCGACTCCACCGGCACCACGGTTGCGCCCAGCAGCTTCATGCGGTAGACGTTGGGACTTTGGCGCTTGACGTCTTCACTGCCCATGTAGACCACGCACTCCAGCCCGTAGCGCGCGCAGATGGTGGCGGTGGCCACGCCGTGCTGGCCCGCGCCGGTTTCGGCAATGATGCGCGGCTTGCCCATGCGTTTGGCCAGCAGCGCCTGGCCGATGGTGTTGTTGATCTTGTGCGCGCCGGTGTGGTTGAGGTCTTCACGCTTCAAGAAGATTTGCGCACCGCCCACTTCGCGGCTCATGCGGGCGGCGTGGTAGATGGGCGAGGGGCGGCCCACAAAGTGCGCCAGCTCGGACTTGAATTCGGCGATGAATTCGGGGTCTTGCTGGTACTTGGCGTAGGCCTCACGCAGTTCGTTGATGGCGTGCGTCAGCGTTTCGGACACAAAGCTGCCGCCGTAAATGCCAAAGTGGCCCTTGGCGTCGGGCTGGTGGTAGTCGTACATAAAACCTGAGGGGAAAGGGGTTCAGGAGAGCATGTTGTCAGCGGCGCGAACCGCAGCGACAAACTGCTGGATCTTGGCGGCATCTTTCAGGCCTTTGCCTGCTTCGATGCCCGAGCTCACGTCAACGGCCAAAGACCGCGCACGCGAGCGCAGCAGGCGAATGCCATCGGCCACGTTTGCAGGTGTGAGTCCACCAGACAAAACGAGGTGAGCGTTGACGTTTGGTGGCAGCAGTGACCAATTGAAGCTCTGGCCCGAGCCTCCGTAGCCGTCGACCAGGGTGTCGAGCAGCAGGGCTTGGGCATGTGGGTTGTCCTGGGCGAATTTTACCAAGTCGAAGCTGGAGGCGGGATTTTGCGGAATCCGGGCCACCCGTAAAAACGGTCGCTGACAGCGCTGGGCCACCTGGGCACAAAACTCGGCGCTTTCGTCACCATGAAACTGCAGCGTGGCACCTGGCACCTTGGCGCTGGCAACAGCCACTTCGTCACTGCTGGCATTCACAAACAACAACACCGGTGTGACAAAGGCGGGCAGGCGTACGGCCAATTCGCTGGCTCGCTCGGCGCTGACGTAGCGCGGGCTTTTGTCATAGAGCACAAAGCCCACGGCATCGGCACCAGCGTGGACGGCAGCGTCCACATCGGCTTCGCGGGTGAAGCCGCACATCTTGATGCGGGTACGGGTCTGAGCAGTCATGGCAGCCATTGAAAAGCAGGGATATCGGTGGGCAGCCCCCATTCTGGCGCATAGACGGGGCCTGCGAAATACAGACCATCGGGCGAGAAGGTGGGCGCTGCCGCATCGCGGTTGCGCGCTGCCAGCACCTCGGCCATCCAGCTGGCCGGGTGCAGCCCTTGGCCAATGTAGACCAGGCAACCCATGATGTTGCGGATCATGTGGTGCAGAAACGCGCTGCCCTCGAAGTCGAAGCGCCAATAGGGGCCACGGCGCGAAATGTCGATGCGGTACAGCGTTTTGACCGGCGACAGCGCCTGGCAGCCACTGGCCCTGAACGAGCTGAAATCGTGCTCGCCCAGCAAATGCTGGCTGGCGCTTTGCATGGCCTGCAGGTCCAGCGGACGAAACACCCAGCCTACTTTGCCATGCTCAAGACTTGGGCGCACCGCAGACTCCAGCAGGATGTAGGTGTAGCGTCTTGCCACCGCACTGGCCCTGGCATGGAAGGTGTCGGGTACAGGTTGCGCCCATTGCACTGCGATGTCGGAGGGCAGGAAACGGTTGGTGCCGCGTACCCACGAAAACGGCTCACGGTCGATGTCGGTGTCCAGATGCACCACCTGCATCAGGCCATGCACACCCGTGTCGGTGCGGCCTGCGCAAAGCGTATGGACGGGGATGGTGGCGAATTCCTGCAGCGCGGCTTCAAGCTTGTCCTGAATGGTTTGACCATTGGGCTGGCTTTGCCAGCCCAAGTAGCCGTGACCGTTGTAGCTGATGCCGAGGGCCAGTCTCACTGCAGGGTGTTGAGCAGCTGCAGCGCCTGGGTTTGCACGCTGGGGTTGTTGGACTTGATGGCTGACAGCAAAAGTGCGCGGGCCAGATCTTTTTCACCCTGTTGTAACAATTGCTGGGCCAGTTGCAGTTTGTTGGCGCTGGTGTCGTTGGGGGCCGTCGGTACAGGTGCGGCAGGCACCTGTGCCGGGGCGGGCGATGTTGACATCACCATGGGGGCCACCGAGGCGGGGACAGGTGCATTGGGGGGACTGTTGAGGTCCAGGTTCAGCCCGGACAGACCCGCAGGCATACCGGCCAGTGCGCTGGGCTCCATGCTGGGTGGGGTGTTGGCTGTGGCTGGAATATCGTCATAAGACGGGGAGTAAGCCATGGCACCTGCATTGCCACGCTTGTGGCTGCGTCGTACCCACCATGCCAAAGCGAACATGGCCGCCAGAAGTGCTGCCGCCCAGCCCATGGTGCGGGGGTCATTTTTGAGCTGCTCGAGCACATTGCTGGAGCTCTTGACATCGGGGGCGGCTTCAGTGGGCTTGGCTTCGGGTTGGGGCAGGTTGATGCCCACGCCCGGTCCGGCTTCCTTGTTCTTGGCCAAATCCTGTAGCTCGGCCATGTTTTTCTGCAAGGCGTCGAGCTCTTTTTGCTTGTCCTGACCTTCTTGCTCTTTGGCAATTTTCACTTCCTGCCCATCGCTCACGGTGGCCTGGCTCAAGGTCAGTCGGTCTGGCTTGCCTTCTGCTTCCTTGACGCTGGCTTCCGGCGCGGTCAGGCGACCGCTCATTTCGTTGGTGGAGGTCTGGTCCACTTGCACGGGCGAGCGCGCCAGGCGCTGGGTGTAGGCGACGAAGTCGCGGGTTTGTGCAAGCACGATCTGGCGTGCTTCCTGGCGTGAGACGGTCTGGGCATCATTGGCTGAAGGCATATGCAGACGCGTACCGGCGCGCACCAGGTTCACATTGCCGTCGATGAAAGCTTCAGGGTTGGCTTTGGCCATTGCGACCAGCATCTGGTCCAGGGAGACGCTCTCAGGCAAATTGCGCACCGCAATTTCAGAAGCGGTGTCGCCCGTGTTGACCTCTACCGGCCCCTCGGCCCGTGAGCTGGCGCCGCGGGCTTGTGCCGCGGGAGCCGACACGGCTGACGCTGGCGAAGCAGCTGGTGTCGAGGCTGCTGCAGGCGCATCAAACTTGTAGACGGGAACGCCATCGCTGTTGAGTACGGGGGCAGGCATCTTGTCAGCAGGCTGGGCTGTCTGCACCGGCAATTGCGCAGCCGCGACAGGCTCATTTGTGCGTTGCCGCTGCGGTGTGATGCTGTTGAGCAGCAAAGCGTAATTGCGCTTGAGTTTGCCGCCGTTGCTCCATTGGGCCTGAAGAATCAGATCCAGAAAGGTGTCCTTGACTGGCTGACGCCCCTGTACCACGAGGAAGGGCAATCCTTCGCGAGTTTGAAGTGAAACCGTGGCACCTTGCAGGGCCGGGTTGAATTCCATGCCCGACTGGCTGAACAGGGCTGCGGGTGCCACCTGCGCTTGAAGACCAGACAGTTCTGCCGCGGTGGCGTCCACCACCGCGACCTCGGCATGCAGGGGATCACCCAAGCCGGACAACACTTGAAGACGCCCCAGATTCAGAGCGTGGGCAGGCAGGCTCCAGGCCGCAAGCACGAGCAAGGCAGTGCTGCTCACAGCCCATGTGATGCGGTGGTTTGAGCTTTTCTTGGCCATGTTGTACTTCCCTGAATCTTGTTGTGTGAACGACTTTGGCCTGAGGATCGCTTATGCGTCCAGCAGGATGCGCAGCATGCGGCGCAGCGGTTCGGCTGCGCCCCACAGCAGCTGATCGCCAATGGTAAACGCACCGACGTATTCCGGGCCCATGGCCAGTTTACGGATACGACCCACTGGAATGGTCATCGTGCCGGTCACGGCCACAGGCGTCAAGTCCTGCAGTGTGGCTTCGCGGGTGTTGGGCACCACTTTGACCCACTCGTTATCGGCGGCAATCATGGCCTCGATATCGGCCACGGGCACGTCTTTTTTCAGCTTGAAGGTCAGCGCCTGGCTGTGGCAACGCATGGCGCCCACGCGCACGCAGAAACCGTCCACAGGAATGGCTGCAGAGCCAAAGCCTTCGCCCAGACCCAAAATCTTGTTGGTCTCGGCCATGCCTTTCCACTCTTCCTTGGATTGGCCGTTGCCCAGGTCTTTGTCGATCCAGGGGATCAGCGAACCACCCAGGGGCACGCCAAAGTTGGCGGTCTCGGCACCGGTCAGGGCGCGCTGCTTGGCGATCACCTTGCGGTCGATTTCCAGAATCGCGCTCTTGGGGTCGTCCAGCAGGGCTTTGACTTCGGCGTTGAGCGTGCCGTATTGGGTGAGCAATTCGCGCATGTGCTGTGCGCCGCCGCCAGATGCAGCCTGGTAGGTTTGGGTGCTCATCCATTCGACGAGCCCTGCCTTGTACAGAGCGCCCACGCCCATCAACATGCACGAGACGGTGCAGTTGCCGCCCACCCAGTTGTTGCCGCCCTTGGCCAGGGCGTTCTTGATCACGGGCATGTTGACCGGATCGAGCACGATCACGGCATTGCCTTCCATGCGCAGGGTGGAAGCGGCGTCGATCCAGTGGCCGTTCCAGCCAGCTGCGCGCAGCTTGGGGAAGACTGCGCTGGTGTAGTCGCCGCCTTGGGCGGTGATGATGATGTCGCAGCGCTTGAGAGCCTCGATGTTGTGTGCATCCTGCAGCACGGTCTCGTTCTTGGCCATGGCGGGGGCTTTGCCGCCAGCGTTGGAGGTGGAGAAAAAGACCGGCTCAATCAGGTCAAAATCTTTCTCGGCAACCATGCGGTCCATCAGAACCGAGCCGACCATGCCGCGCCAGCCGACCAAACCTACCAACTTGCTCATTTCAATGCCCTTTCAAAGTTTCAAACAGTGCCACGCCTGACTGTCTTGCCCGGCTCGTCTGGCCGGGTTGGGCGCACGACAAGCCAGAGCCGTTCAGCCCTTAATGGTCGTGGTTTTGGTGGAGATTGCGCGCACGCCAACGGCCACCGTGGTGGTGACAGCAAGATTCGGCGTGAACAGGCGTGCGGCAAACATGGGTGCAGATTGTAAAGGAAAGGCTTGGCCCGCCCTTACAGCGCCTTGACCACAGCGTCGCCCATCTGCACGGTGCCGACCTTGGTCGTGCCTTCGCTGTAAATGTCGGGCGTGCGCAGCCCCTGGGCCAGCACTTTTTTCACGGCTGACTCAATGCGATCCGCAGCTTCGGGCTGGTTGAGCGAGAAGCGCAGCATCATGGCCGCAGACAGGATGGTGGCCAGCGGGTTGGCCACGCCCTTGCCCGCGATGTCCGGGGCGCTGCCGTGGCTGGGCTCGTACAGGCCCTGGTTTTTCGTGTTCAGGCTGGCCGAAGGCAACATGCCGATCGAGCCCGTGAGCATGGAGGCCTCGTCGGACAGGATGTCGCCAAACATGTTGCCGGTCACGACCACGTCAAACGCCTTGGGCGCTTTGACCAGCTGCATGGCGGCGTTGTCGACGTACATGTGCTGCAGTTCCACGTCGGGGTATTGGGCGTGCACTTCGGTGACCACGTCCTTCCAGAACTGGAAGGTCTCGAGCACATTGGCCTTGTCCACGCTGGTGACCTTTTTGTTGCGCTTGCGGGCGGCCTGGAAGGCCACGTGCGCGATGCGCTCGATCTCGGGCTTGGAGTAGCGCATGGTGTCAAACGCTTCTTCGGCGCCGGGGAAGTGGCCGTCGGTGGCCACGCGGCGGCCGCGCGGCTGGCCGAAGTAGATGTCACCGGTCAGCTCGCGGATGATCAGGATATCCAGGCCCGCGATCAGCTCGGGCTTGAGGCTGGACGCACCCACCAGCTGCTCGTAGCAAATGGCGGGCCGGAAGTTGGCAAACAGGCCCATGTTTTTGCGCAGGCCCAGGATGGCCTGCTCGGGGCGCAGCGGGCGGTCCAGGGTGTCGTATTTCCAGTCGCCCACGGCGCCGAACAGCACCGCGTCGGCGTCCATGGCCAGCTTGAGCGTGGATTCGGGCAGGGGGTGGCCGTGTGCATCAAACGCTGCGCCGCCGACCAAAGCGGATTCCATCTCGAACTTCAGGTCGAGGGCGTTGAGGACTTTGACGGCTTCGGCGACGATTTCTGTGCCGATGCCATCACCGGGGAGGACTGCGATTTTCATGATGGATGATCTCAATTAAGCGGTATGTGCCAACCAGGGCTTGGTCGCCAGTCGTTCGGCTTCAAAAGTCTTGATCTTGTCGGCATGGCGCAAGGTCAGGCCGATGTCGTCAAAGCCGTTGAGCAGGCAGTATTTGCGGAAAGGGATCACGTCAAACGGGATCTCTTCGCCTTGCGGACGCACGATGACCTGACGTTCCAGGTCGATGGTCAGTTCGTAGCCGGGGAAGGCCGCGACTTCGTTGAACAGCTGGTCCACGGTGGACTCGGGCAGCACGATGGGCAGCAGGCCGTTCTTGAAGCAGTTGTTGAAGAAGATGTCGGCAAAGCTGGGCGCGATGATGGCACGGAAACCGTACTGATCAATCGCCCAGGGCGCGTGTTCGCGGCTGGAGCCGCAGCCGAAGTTCTTGCGGGCCAGCAAGATGCTGGCGCCCTTGTAGCGCGGCTGGTTGAGCACGAAGTCCGGGTTGGGCTTGCGGTCGCTTTCGGGCACGCCGGGCTGGCCGGGTTGGTCCAGGTAGCGCCATTCGTCAAACAGGTTGGGGCCAAAGCCGGTCTTGCGGATGGACTTGAGGAACTGCTTGGGGATGATGGCGTCGGTGTCCACGTTGGCGCGGTCCATCGGGGCCACCAGGCCTTTGTGAAGGGTGAATTTCTGCATGGTGTGGTGTCTCCGGGGCTCAGGCGAATTTGCGCACGTCCACAAAGTGGCCGTGGATGGCGGCGGCAGCGGCCATGGCGGGGCTGACCAGGTGGGTGCGGCCCCCGGCGCCTTGACGGCCTTCGAAGTTGCGGTTGCTGGTGGAAGCGCAGCGTTCTCCGGGCTCCAGGCGGTCGGCGTTCATGGCCAGGCACATCGAGCAGCCGGGCTCGCGCCACTCAAAGCCCGCGGCTTTGAAGATCTCGTGCAGGCCTTCGGCTTCGGCTTGGGCTTTGACCAGACCTGAGCCGGGCACGACCATGGCCAATTTGACGTTCTTGGCCACTTTCTGGCCTAGCTTTTTGACCACGGCGGCGGCCTCGCGCATGTCTTCGATGCGGCTGTTGGTGCACGAGCCGATGAAAATTTTGTCCACGGTGATGTCGCTCACGGCTTTGCCCGGTTGCAGCGCCATGTAGGTCAGGGCGCGCTCGATGGCACCGCGCTTGACGTCGTCTTTTTCCTTGTCGGGGTCGGGCACGGTGCCGTCAATGCCCAGCACCATCTCGGGCGAGGTGCCCCAAGTGACTTGCGGCACGATTTGGGTGGCGTCCAGTTCCACCACGGCGTCGAATTTCGCATCGGCGTCGGAGTGCAGTGTTTTCCAGTAGGTCACGGCCTGGTCCCATTCCACGCCCGTGGGCGAGAGCAGGCGACCCTTGACGTAGTCGATGGTCTTGTCGTCCACCGCCACCAGCCCGGCGCGGGCACCGGCTTCGATGGCCATGTTGCACACCGTCATGCGGCCTTCCATGCTCAGGGCGCGGATGGCTGAGCCAGCAAATTCGATGGTGTAGCCGGTGCCGCCAGCGGTGCCGATCTTGCCAATGATGGCCAGCACGATGTCCTTGGCGGTCACGCCGGGGGCCACCTGGCCCTCGACCTTGACCAGCATGTTCTTGGCCTTTTTGGCCAGCAGGGTCTGGGTGGCCATGACGTGCTCGACTTCGGAGGTGCCGATGCCGTGGGCCAGTGCGCCAAAGGCGCCGTGGGTAGAGGTGTGCGAGTCGCCGCAGACCACGGTCATGCCGGGCAGGGTGGCGCCGTTTTCCGGGCCGATCACGTGCACGATGCCCTGGCGCTTGGACATGAAGGGGAAGAAGGCCGCAGAGCCGAATTCCGCAATATTGCTGTCCAGCGTGGTGATTTGCTCTTTGCTGATCGGGTCGGTGATGCCGTCGTAGCCCAGCTCCCAGCCAGTGGTGGGGGTGTTGTGGTCGGCGGTGGCGACGATAGAGCTGACCCGCCAGACTTTGCGACCCGCCTGCCGGATGCCTTCAAAGGCCTGGGGGCTGGTGACTTCGTGGACCAGATGGCGGTCGATGTAGAGGACGGCGGTGCCGTCTTCTTCGGTGTGGACGACGTGTTCGTCAAAAATCTTGTCGTAAAGCGTGCGGGCCATGGGGCGAGTCCTTCTTAGCAAGCCTGCCATTTTATGCGTTTGCGGCGTGTGTCGATGGGTGGAGATGGCAGCCTCTGGCGTCCCTCCCAGCCGCTGCGCGTCAGAACGTCGGGCCGCCAGAGTCCACCATCTCCACCCATTTGCCTTCGTGCTTGGGAATGAAAAAAGCCCACCACATGTGGCGGGCTTGTGTGCGCAGCAGCGCAGCGCTTAGGCGTCGCGACGTGGCGAGCCGGTGAACAGCTGACGGGGACGGCCGATTTTGTACTCGGGGTCGCTGATCATTTCGTTCAATTGGGCAATCCAGCCCACGGTGCGGGCCAGGGCAAAGATACCGGTGAACAGGTTCACAGGAATGCCGATGGCGCGTTGCACGATGCCGGAGTAGAAGTCCACGTTGGGGTAGAGCTTGCGGCTGACGAAGTATTCGTCTTCCAGGGCGATCTTTTCCAGCTCTTTGGCCAGTTTGAACAGCGGGTCGTTTTCCAGACCCAGTTCGGCCAGCACTTCGTTGCAGGTTTCCTGCATGAGCTTGGCGCGGGGGTCGTAGTTTTTGTAAACGCGGTGACCGAAGCCCATCAGCTTGACGCCGGAGTTTTTGTCCTTGACCTGGTTCATGAACTCGCCGACCTTGGCCACGCCACCCATTTTCTGGATGTCTTCCAGCATGTTCAGGCAGGCTTCGTTGGCGCCGCCGTGCGAGGGACCCCACAAGCAGGCCACGCCCGCGGCAATGGCTGCAAACGGGTTGGTGCCGGACGAACCGCACAGACGCACGGTGGAGGTAGAGGCGTTTTGCTCGTGGTCAGCGTGCAGGATGAAGATGCGGTCCATGGCGCGCTCGAGCACGGGGTTGACCTTGTAGTCTTCGCAGGGGGTGCCGAACATCATGCGCAGGAAGTTGCCAGCGTAGGACAGGTCGTTGCGAGGGTACATGTAGGGCTGACCCATGCCGTATTTGTAGGCCATGGCCACCAAAGTGGGCATCTTGGCGATCAAGCGGATGGCCGCAATTTCGCGGTGCTCTGGGTTGTTGATGTCGGTGCTGTCGTGATAGAAGGCAGACAGGGCACCCACCAGACCGGTGAGCACAGCCATGGGGTGGGCGTCACGACGGAAACCGCGCAGGAAGAACTGCATTTGCTCGTTGACCATGGTGTGGTGGTTCACGGTCTCGTGGAAATCTTTGCTTTGCGCGGCGTTGGGCAGTTCGCCCTTGAGCAGCAGGTAGCAGGTGTCGAGGAAGTCGATCTTGTTGGCCAGCTGTTCGATGGGGTAGCCGCGGTACAGCAGCTCACCCTTGTCACCGTCGATGTAGGTGATAGCGGACTGGCAGGATGCCGTGGACAGGAAGCCGGGGTCATAAGTGAACATGCCGGTTTGTGCGTACAGCTTGCGGATGTCGATCACATCCGGACCGATGTTGCCCGAGTAGACGGGCATTTCGACGCTCGGTGCGCCGTTGCTGAACGACAGGGTGGCTTTGTTGTCGGCAAGTTTCATGGTCGGGTTCCTTGAGGTAAAACGGGCTGGCCCCAAATTGGATCAATCTCGGAGCATGTTCAGGACTTGGCGCACCTCATCGGTGCTGATCTCGGGCTGCAACTCCTTGCGGCGCAGCAGCAAGTCCATGAGATCGTTGTCGGACAGGTCCATCAGTGTGTACATGCCGCGTGCCTGACCCACGGTCATGCAAGAAGCGTGCTTGTCGAAGAAACGCTCGATGAACAAATCGTTTTCGAGCAGGCCACGCCGGCAGCGCCAGCGCAGCTTGCTCAGAGACCGCTCGCTCAAAGGGGCGTGCTGATCCTGACCGTTCAAGGTTTCGTCGGCCAACATGTGGGTTCTGTCCGGGCTTTGGGGTCAGACGGCGCGGCGCACCATCAATTCCTTGATCTTGCCAATGGCCTTGGTGGGGTTCAGACCTTTCGGGCAAACGTCCACGCAGTTCATGATGGTGTGGCAGCGGAACAGTCGGTAAGGGTCTTCCAGGTTGTCCAGACGTTCGGCGGTGGCCTGGTCGCGGCTGTCGGCGATGAAGCGGTAAGCCTGCAGCAGACCGGCGGGGCCCACGAACTTGTCGGGGTTCCACCAGAAGCTGGGGCAGCTGGTCGAGCAGCTGGCGCACAAGATGCACTCGTACAGGCCGTTGAGCTCGTCGCGCTCTTCGGGGCTTTGCAGACGCTCGGTGTCCGGGGCCTGGTCGTGGTTGATCAGGTAGGGCTTGACCGAGTGGTACTGCTTGAAGAACTGCGTCATGTCCACGATCAGGTCGCGCACCACGGGCAGGCCAGGCAGCGGCTTGAGGACGATGTCGCCCTTGAGCGTGTTCAGATTGGTCAGGCAGGCCAGGCCGTTCTTGCCATTGATGTTCATGGCGTCCGAGCCGCACACGCCTTCGCGGCAGGAGCGACGGAAAGACAGCGTGGGGTCCGCAGCCTTGAGCTTGACCAGGGCGTCGAGCAGCATGCGCTCGGAGCCGTCGAGCTCGATGTCCAGGCTTTGCATATAAGGCTTGGCATCCTTGTCCGGATCGTAGCGGTAGATCTTGAATGTACGTTTTGCCATTTTTCAGATTCCTTGTTTTCTAACGTTCCGGATCAGAAGGTACGGGGTTTTGGCGGCACGGTTTCGGCCGTCAGAGGTTTCATGCGCACAGGCTTGTAGCTCAGGCTGTTGTTTTCGCTGTGCCACAGGGTGTGTTTCATCCACTCGGCGTCGTTGCGGCCCAGCGGGCAGGTGGGGTGGGTCACGTCGTGTTCGTAGTCACGCACCAGGTGGGCGCCGCGGCACTCTTTACGGGCAGCCGCACTTTCCATGGTGGCCTGGGCGGCTTCCATGAGGTTTTCCACTTCCAGCGCTTCGATACGGGCGGTGTTGAACACCTTGGAGGTGTCTTGCAGACCGATGTTGGCTACGCGCGAGCGCAGGGCGGCAATCTTGCGAACGCCTTCGTCCATGGTTTCCTGGCTGCGGAACACGCCGGCGTGAGCTTGCATGATGGCGCGCATGTCGTTGGCGATGTCCTGTGCGTATTCGCCGCTGGAAGCAGCTTCCAGGCGGTTCAGGCGGGCCAGGGTGGCGTCTGAGGCGCTGGCGGGCAGATCAGCTTGGGCTGCACCGGCCTTGGTGTTGGCGATGATGTGGTCGCCAGCGGCCTTGCCGAAGACCAGCAAGTCCAGCAAGGAGTTGGTGCCCAGTCGGTTGGCGCCGTGCACCGACACGCAAGAGCACTCGCCCACGGCGTACAGGCCTTTGATGGGCTTGTCTTCGCCGTTGATGTTTTCAACCACCTGGCCATTGATGTTGGTGGGGATGCCGCCCATCTGGTAGTGGATGGTGGGCACAACCGGAATCGGCTCTTTGGTGATGTCGACGTTGGCGAAGTTGTGGCCGATTTCTTCCACGGAGGGCAGACGCTTGCGAATGGTGTCGGCGCCCAGGTGGTCGAGCTTCATGAAGATGAAGTCCTTGTTGGGGCCGCAACCACGGCCTTCCAGGATTTCCTGGCCCATGCAGCGGGACACGAAGTCGCGCGGTGCCAAGTCTTTCAGGGTAGGCGCATAGCGCTCCATGAAGCGCTCGCCATTGCTGTTGAGCAAGATGGCACCTTCACCGCGGCAGCCTTCGGTCAGCAGCACGCCCGCGCCGGCCACGCCGGTGGGGTGGAATTGCCAGAACTCCATGTCCTGTAGCGGGATACCTGCGCGAGCGGCCATGCCCAGGCCGTCACCGGTGTTGATGAAGGCGTTGGTGGACGATTGGAAGATACGGCCAGCGCCACCGGTGGCAAACAGCACGGTCTGGGCTTGCAGGGTGTACAGGTCGCCAGTTTCCATTTCGAGGGCGGTCACGCCGACCACATCGCCTTCGGCGTTGCGGATCAGGTCCAATGCCATCCATTCCACGAAGAAGGTGGTGCGGGCTGCCACGTTGGCCTGGTACAGGGTGTGCAGCATGGCGTGGCCGGTACGGTCAGCTGCAGCACAGGCGCGTTGCACCGGCTTTTCGCCAAAGTTGGCGGTGTGGCCGCCGAACGGGCGCTGGTAGATGGTGCCGTCAGGGTTGCGGTCGAAGGGCATGCCCATGTGCTCGAGTTCGTAAACGACTTTCGGCGCTTCGCGGCACATGAATTCGATGGCGTCCTGGTCGCCAAGCCAGTCGGAGCCCTTGACGGTGTCGTAGAAGTGGTATTCCCAGTTGTCGTCGGACATATTGCCCAGCGAGGCGGACACGCCACCTTGAGCGGCCACGGTGTGCGAACGGGTGGGGAACACTTTGGACAGGACGGCCACATTCAGGCCGGCACGGGCCAGTTGCAGCGAGGCACGCATGCCCGAGCCACCGGCGCCGACGATGACAACGTCGAACTTGCGGTTGGCGATTTGGTCTTTGGTATAGCTCATGGTCTTCAATCAGTGAGAGGTACGCGAAGAAGGGCGACGATTACAGACGCCACAGCACCTGGACGGCCCAGCCGGCACAGCCGACCAGCCACACAATGGCAAACACCTGCAGCGACAGGCGGATGCCCACGGGCTGGATGTAGTCCATGAAAATGTCACGCACACCCACCCACACGTGCCACAGCAGGGCCACGATGACGGCAAAGGTGAGGAACTTCATCCATTGGGGGGCGAAGATGCCGGCCCACTGTTCGTAGCCGATGGGGCCGGAGGTGAAGATCACCTGAGCCAGTACCACCAGGGTGAACAGGGCCATGAGGGCGCCGGTAACGCGCTGCGCGAGCCAGTCGCGCAGACCATAGTGAGCGCCGACGACGATGCGCTTGGAGCCGTAATTGACGGACATGTTGTTTGCTCCTGGTGAATTAGTAAAGGCCGAACAGCTTGGCGCCCAGCACAGCGGTCAGACCCAGGCTCAGAGCGAGGGTGACCACGGCGGAAGACTTGCCAAATTCCTTGCTTACAGCATGGAACACGTCCATGTACAGGTGGCGAACGCCGGCAATGAAGTGGTGCAGATATGCCCAGATCAGGGCCAGGGTCACCAGCTTGACCAGCACACCTGGCACAAAGCCCAAGCCCACATTGAAGGCGGCGCTGAAGCTGGCGAAGGAGATTTCGGAGCTGACGGAGGTGTCGAACATCCAGATGATGAAGGGCATCAAGAGGAACATCAGGACACCGCTGACGCGGTGCAGGATCGATACCCAGCCTGCTGCGGGCAGGCGGTAGGTGGGCAGATCCTTCAGGGCATTGATGTTGCGGAACACGGGCCGCTTGCGTGCGATTTCAGTCATGGTGGCACTTTCTGAGGGGTGGTAACGCGTTTGTAATTTTTGGGGACAAACGCACGGATTCTATTGCAATGCAACAAACTGACATGAGCATTTCAGAAGGTTGACCTTGCAGCGTGGAAAAACGTTTTTTCAGCTCAGGGCATTGTGGTAATGGTGACTGTCAGTCCGGTACAGGCCGCGGCGCAGCTCCATGGGCGTGTCGTTGTAGGTGTAGGCCACACGCTCGACGCTCAGCAGCGGGGTACCAGCGGGCACGGCCAGCAGGGCTTGTTGGCCCTCATCGGGCAACACGGCACGGATTTTTTCGTCAGCTCGCACCATGCGCACGCCAAACTCGGACTCGAAGAGGCCGTACATGGGGCCGTGGTACTCGGCCAGGCGCTCTGCACTCAGGCCTTTGAAAGGGCCGCCGGGCAGCCACAGGTCTTCCAAAATGGTAGGCACACCCGCAAAGGCCAGCACGCGCCGCACCTGCACCACGGTGTCGCCCGAGCGCAGGGCCAGGGTGCGGGCAATTTCGGCGCTGGCGCGCAGACGGCGGCAATCCACGATGGTGCGCTGGGCCGGGCCTTCGCTGGACAGATCGCCGCTGTCGGGCACGAGTTTGAGGAAGCGGTATTGAACGTGCTGTTCGGCATGGGTGGCCACAAAGGTGCCTTTGCCCTGGCGACGTACCAGCAGGTTCTCGCCAGCGAGCTCGTCAATGGCTTTGCGCACAGTACCCTGGCTGACGCGGTAGCGGGCGGCCAGGTCCATCTCGCTGGGAATCGATTCGCCTGGCTTCCACTCTGCGGCTTGCAGGCTTTGCAGGATCAGCCCCTTGATCTGTTGGTACAGCGGGCTGAAGGCCGGCGCAGGTGCGGTGTTTTCCGAGCTTGCTGTGAGTTCTGGAGGGGTGCTTTGCGTGTTCATGGGCAACAAATGGGTGCAGGAGGTCAGCCCCCTGTCAGGTGTGCAATCATATCTTATATAAGACATAAGACAAATTGACCTCTCAGGGTTTTCGCGGGTACACTCACGCGTTGTTTCTCTTTTCTGTTACCTCACACTTTTCTGGAGTTTTCTATGAGCAAGAAGCCTGTCCGCGTTGCCGTTACCGGCGCAGCTGGTCAAATCGGTTACGCCCTGTTGTTCCGCATTGCCTCTGGCGAAATGCTGGGCAAGGACCAGCCCGTCATCCTGCAACTGCTGGAAATTCCTGACGAGAAAGCCCAGAAAGCCCTCAAGGGCGTGATGATGGAACTCGAAGACTGCGCTTTCCCGCTGCTGGCTGGGATGGAAGCCCACTCCGATGCCATGACCGCCTTCAAAGACACTGACTACGCCCTGCTGGTTGGCGCCCGTCCCCGTGGCCCCGGCATGGAGCGTGCTGACCTGTTGGCTGCCAATGCACAGATCTTCACCGCCCAGGGCAAGGCTCTGAACGCCGTGGCCAGCCGCGACGTCAAGGTTCTGGTGGTGGGCAACCCCGCTAACACCAACGCGTACATCGCCATGAAGTCGGCTCCCGACCTCAAACCCGGCAACTTCACCGCCATGCTGCGCCTGGACCACAACCGCGCTGCCTCGCAAATCGCCGCCAAGACCGGCAAGGCCGTCAAGGACATCGAGAAGCTGGCCGTGTGGGGCAACCACTCGCCCACCATGTATGCTGACTACCGCTTCGCTACCATCAACGGCGAATCCGTCAAGGACATGATCAACGACCAGGTCTGGAACGAAACCGTTTTCCTGCCCACCGTGGGCAAGCGCGGCGCCGCCATCATCGAAGCCCGTGGCCTGAGCTCTGCTGCTTCGGCTGCCAACGCCGCCATCGACCACATGCGCGACTGGGCCCTGGGCACCAATGGCAAGTGGGTCACCATGGGCATCCCTTCGCAAGGCTGGTATGGCATTCCCAAGGACGTCATGTTCGGCTTCCCCGTCACTTGCGAAAACGGCCAGTACAAGGTTGTCGAAGGCCTGTCCATCGATGCCTTCAGCCAGCAGTGCATTGACAAGACGCTCAAGGAACTGACTGACGAGCAAGCTGGCGTGGCCCACCTGCTCTGATAGGTCGCTTGCATGCATCCGCGTGACGTGTTGTTAGGGGCGCAAGCCGGTAGCGTGCAGCTGCCGGTGTGTGACCATTACAGCGGCGTCGAAGCGCGGATGCGCAAAAGCCTGCAACTGCAGGCCGAGATGACGCAGGAATACGGCACCTGTGTCTTCGATGTCACCCTCGATTGCGAGGATGGCGCCCCGGTGGGCGGCGAGGCGGAACACGCCGCGCTGGTCACCGAGCTGGCGCTGGCCGCAGCACCAGACGCTCGCGTTGCGGTGCGGGTCCACCCGGTGGACCACCCCTCTTTTGATCCCGACGTGGCCCAGATTGCAGGTCGCGCTGGTCACCGCCTGGTGCACATCATGGTGCCCAAGGTGGAATCGGTGCGGGATGTGGAGCGCGCTGCTGCAGCGCTCGATGCCGCTGGTGCCACAGCCCTGCCGTTGCAGGTGCTGATCGAGTCGCCCGCCGCCGTGCACCGTGCTTTTGATATTGCAGCCCACCCCCGCGTGCAGTCGCTCAGCTTTGGGTTGATGGACTTTGTGTCGGCCCATGGCGGTGCGATTCCATCGGACGGCATGGCAGCGCAAGGGCAATTCACCCATCCGCTGGTGGTGCGAGCCAAGCTCGACATTGCCAGCGCCTGCCATGCTCACGGCAAAGTGCCGTCGCACTGTGTAGTGACCGAGTTCAACAACACGGACGCCATGCGCGAAGCCGCCCGAAAAGCTGCACGCGAGTTTGGTTACACCCGCATGTGGAGCATCCACCCGGCGCAGATTCGCCCCATTCTGGAGGCGATGGCCCCCACCGAAGCCGAAATCGAGCGCGCCAGCGACATCATTGCTGCAGCGCACGCTGCGCAGTGGGCACCCATCAGCCATGCCGGTCAATTGCACGACCGCGCCAGCTACCGATTTTTCTGGCAGGTGCTCGAACGTGCGCACCAGACGGGACGCAGTCTGCCATCTGCCATTCAGACCTTTTTTTAGACAGGAGAACGTACCATGTTGCAAGCCTACCGTGAACACGTCGCCGAACGCGCGGCCCTCGGTATTCCACCGCTGGCGCTTGACGCCAAGCAAGTGGAAGCTCTTATCGAGTTGATCAAGAACCCTCCCGCAGGCGAAGACGCCTTCCTGATGGACCTGCTCACGCACCGCGTGCCGCCGGGCGTGGACGATGCCGCCAAGGTCAAGGCCTCTTTCCTGGCCGCTGTGGCACACGGTGATATCAAGGTCGGTCTGGTCTCCAAGGCCAAGGCCACCGAGCTGCTGGGCACCATGGTGGGTGGTTACAACGTGCACCCCCTGATCGAACTGCTGGACGACGCTGAAGTCGCTGGCATCGCCGCTGAAGGTCTGAAAAAGACTCTGCTGATGTTCGATTACTTCAACGACGTGGCCACCAAGGCCAAGGCCGGCAATGCCAGGGCCAAGGAAGTGATGCAAAGCTGGGCCGACGCCGAGTGGTTCACCAGCCGCCCCGAAGTGCCCAAGTCCATCACTGTGACCGTGTTCAAGGTGCCTGGCGAAACCAACACCGACGACCTGTCGCCCGCGCCCGACGCCACCACCCGTCCTGACATCCCCATGCACTACCTGGCGATGCTCAAGAACACCCGTCCTGATGCTGCCTTCAAGCCTGAAAAAGACGGCGTTCGCGGCCCCATCCAGTACATTGAAGACCTCAAGAAAAAGGGCAACCTCGTGGCCTATGTGGGCGACGTGGTCGGCACCGGTTCTTCGCGCAAGTCGGCCACCAACAGCGTGATCTGGGCCACGGGCCAGGACATCCCCTTTGTGCCCAACAAGCGCTTTGGCGGTGTGACCCTGGGTGGCAAGATCGCCCCCATCTTCTTCAACACGCAAGAAGACTCCGGTTCCCTGCCCATTGAAGTCGATGTGTCCAAGCTCGAAATGGGCGATGTGATCGAAGTGCTGCCCTACGATGGCAAGATCACCAAGAACGGTGCCGAAGTGGCCGCTTTCTCGCTCAAGTCGCAAGTGCTGCTCGACGAAGTGCGAGCTGGTGGCCGTATCAACCTGATCATTGGACGTTCGCTGACCGCCAAGGCCCGCGAATTCCTGGGTCTGCCTGCTTCTACCCTGTTCCGTCTGCCCCAGGCGCCTGCCGCCAGCAAGGCCGGCTTCACCCTGGCCCAGAAGATGGTCGGCCGCGCCTGCGGTCTGCCTGAAGGCCAGGGCGTGCGTCCGGGCACCTACTGTGAACCCAAGATGACCACCGTGGGCTCGCAAGACACCACTGGCCCGATGACCCGCGACGAGCTCAAAGACCTGGCTTGCCTGGGCTTCAGCGCTGACATGGTGATGCAGTCCTTCTGCCACACCGCTGCTTACCCGAAGCCGGTGGACGTGAAAATGCACCGCGAACTGCCCAAGTTCATCTCCAACCGTGGTGGCGTGGCCCTGCGCCCGGGCGACGGCGTTATCCACAGCTGGCTCAACCGCCTGCTCTTGCCCGACACCGTGGGCACCGGCGGTGACTCGCACACCCGTTTCCCGATTGGTATTTCCTTCCCCGCGGGCTCCGGCCTGGTGGCTTTCGGCGCTGCCACTGGCGTGATGCCGCTGGACATGCCCGAATCCGTGCTGGTGCGCTTCAAGGGCCAGATGCAGCCTGGTATCACCCTGCGCGACCTGGTGCACGCCATTCCGCTGTACGCCATCAAGGCGGGTCTGCTGACTGTGGAGAAGGCCGGCAAGAAGAACGTGTTCTCGGGCCGCGTGCTCGAAATCGAAGGGCTGCCCGACCTGAAGGTGGAGCAAGCGTTCGAACTGTCTGATGCCGCTGCCGAGCGCTCTGCCGCTGCTTGTGCCATCCAGCTCAACCCCGAGCCGATCGCCGAGTACCTGCGTTCCAACATCGTTCTGATGAAGAACATGATCGCCAACGGCTACGAAGACGCCAAGACCCTGGCCCGCCGCATCGAGAAAGTCGAAGCCTGGCTGGCCAAGCCCGAGCTGCTCAAGGCCGACAAGGATGCCGAATACGCTGCCGTGATCGAGATCGACCTGGCCGACATCAAGGAGCCGATCGTCTGCTGCCCCAACGACCCCGATGACGCCAAGTTCATGTCCGAGGTGTCTGGCACCAAGATCGACGAAGTGTTCGTGGGTTCTTGCATGACCAACATCGGCCACTTCCGCGCCGCCGGCAAGATCCTGGAAGGCAAGAAAGACATCCCAGTGCGCCTGTGGGTGGCCCCGCCGACCAAGATGGACGCTGCCGAGTTGACCAAGGAAGGCTACTACGCCACCCTGGGCGGTGCGGGTGCCCGCATGGAAATGCCAGGCTGCTCGCTGTGCATGGGCAACCAGGCCCAGATCAAGGAAGGCAGCACTGCCATGTCCACCTCGACCCGTAACTTCCCTAACCGTCTGGGCAAGAACACCAATGTGTTCCTGGGCTCGGCCGAACTGGCGGCGGTGTGCTCCAAGCTGGGCCGCATCCCTTCTGTGGAAGAGTACATGGCCGAGATCGGTGTTGTCACCAAGAACGCCGACAAGATCTACAAGTACATGAACTTCGACCAGATCGAAGAGTATGCAGAGACCGCCAAAAGCGTGACCCTCTGAACTTGAGAGACTGAAAAGCGAAACCCCCGCCGGTGCAAGCTGGCGGGGGTTTTTATTTAGTCGTCATTGCGAGGAGTGCAGTGACGAAGCAATCCAAGGTGTCAGCAACGAGATTGCGTCACGTCGTTCGCAATGACGTTTCAGTAACGGAAATCCAGATTGTTGCACTCTTCGCATTCTTCTTTCACCAGCCCCAGCTTGGCGGCGATCGAGTGCAATTTGCAACCCATGCAAAAGCCTAGAACGGTTTCAAGCCACATGAAGCCTAGACAGGTCCAGACCAGGGTCACTGGAATCCAGCGCGGCATGTAGTTATAAGTTGTAGGCAGTACTTCGCTGCGCAGCAGGGTGTTGACCCAACCTGCAAATGTGTCCGGATTGAAGAAGATCAGACAGGCAATGATGAAGCTTGAACCCAAGGTCCAGGCAAAGCGCTTGGGCACCAGTGGCTTCCAGTAGGGACGGTGGCCCTTGGCCAGGAAGCTGGCCATCAAAATCGTCGGCGATAGGCGAGAGGTGGTCACAAACAGGCCGGACAGCATTTCGAACAGGGCATAAAACAAGACCCAGGTCTGCGTCGTGTAATCGTAGGTACGACGTACGGCTTCGACATGGTAGAGAATGCGGCCGTCAAAGTCCGTGTCAAACGTGTCCTTGATCATGTTGCCCGTGATTTCCCAGTGTGAGCCAAAGACCACGTCAAACAAGGTCAGGCCCATCATGATGGGAATGATCATCAAGATGCCTGCGCGGATGCGCACGGCGGTGTCGTTGATGAAGATGCTGTCTTCCTGTGTGTCGCGAAACCAGAGGTTGCGAACCGTGGTGCGGACTTCGTTAAGGTTCCAGGCCATGTTTTGTCTCCCGGGGGAAAACCGAAATTGACGGGGTCAATGAAGGCAAAACTATACTCCTTTTACCCCTGGGGGTAAATGATTCAGAACATGCGTGCGATCAACGCGCCATCTGCCGGGCCATCCATGGGAATCAAAACACGCAGCGGGCTGCCCGAAGCCACTTCGATGGTGTGGCCATCCATGTTTTTCATCTGGGTCAGCTGTACTTTGCGGTTGCCGCTGGGGTGAATGATTTCCAGCGTATCGCCCACCGCAAAGCGGTTTTTGGTTTCCACCTCTACCCAACCCTCGCGGACGCTGCGCACCTCGCCGACAAACTGACTGCGGTGGCCCACCGAATGGCCGGTTTCGTAGTTCTGGTAACTCTGCGCGGGGCGGCGCTCCAGAAAACCGGTGGTGTAGCCCCGGTGTGCCAGACCATCGAGCTCGCTGATGAGTTCGGGGTTGAAGGGGCGGCCAGCCACGGCATCGTCAATTGCGCGGCGGTACACCTGTGCGGTGCGGCTCACGTAATACAGGCTCTTGGTGCGGCCTTCGATCTTGAGCGAGTCCACACCAATTTTGACCAGGCGCTCAATCAACTCGACTGCGCGCAGGTCCTTGCTGTTCATGATGTAGGTGCCGTGCTCGTCTTCCATGATGGGCATGAGCTCGCCAGGGCGGTTGGCTTCTTCGATCAAATACACCTTGTCCGCGGCCGGGTGGCGCTTACCATCGCCGCAGGACGAAAATGCCTTGTCGGCGCTTTCCTGTTCGCTGGCAAAGTTGAAGTCGCCTTCCATCTTGACGGGCAGCACTTCGCCGCTGTCGGTCTGGTCAGTGGCTTCGCTGGTGGCGTAGTTCCAGCGGCAGGCGTTGGTGCAGGTGCCCTGGTTGGGGTCGCGGCGGTTGAAGTAGCCCGACAACAGGCAGCGGCCCGAGTAGGCAATGCACAGCGCGCCGTGCACAAATACCTCGATCTCCATGTCCGGGCATTCCTGGCGGATTTTTTCCACCTCGTCCAAACTCAGCTCGCGGCTCAAAATAATGCGGCTCACGCCCATCTTCTGCCAGAACTTCACCGTGGCCCAGTTGGTGGTGTTCGCCTGCACCGAGAGGTGGATCGGTACGTCAGGCCACTTCTCGTGCACCATCATCATCAGACCGGGGTCGGCCATGATCAGGGCATCTGGCTTCATCTCGATCACGGGTTCAATGTCGCGCAGGTAAGTGCGCACCTTGTCGTTGTGCGCAATCAGGTTGCTGGTGACAAAAAATTTCTTGCCCAAGGCGTGTGCTTCAGAAATGCCTTGGGCCAGTTGTTCCAGTCGGAATTCGTTGTTGCGGGCACGCAGGCTGTAGCGCGGCTGGCCGGCGTAGATGGCGTCGGCACCAAAAGCATAGGCGGCGCGCATTTTGTCCAGCGAGCCGGCAGGCAGCAAAAGTTCGGGGGCTTTGATCGAGGTCATGCCCGTATTGTCCGATGTTTGGCTCTGCTTGGCATGCAGCAGGCACAATGGGCCCATGGTGAAGACAGACATGGTGATTGCAGGCGCAGGCATTGGCGGGCTGGCTGCCGCGTTGGCACTGGCGCGTCAGGGGCAGGCGGTGCAGGTGCTCGAGCGTGCCGAGGCGTTTTTCGAGGTGGGGGCGGGCATTCAAATTGGGCCCAATGTCACGCGCATTTTGCAAGCCTGGGGTTTGAAAGACGCTTTGCATGCCGTGGCGGCATTCCCCAAACGCCTGCAGGCGCGCGATGCACGCAGTGGTCGTGTTGTGGGCGAGCTGCCTTTAGGCGAGCGCACGCAAGCCGTTTATGGCGCACCCTATGCCAGCATTCACCGCGCCGACCTGCATGCTTTGTTGGCCGAGGCTGCTTTGGGTGCAGGTGCCAAGATATTCCTGGGACATCAACTACAGCAGGTGCTGCAAACCTGCGATGGCGTACAAGTGCAAGGCGTACGTGCCGACGGCTCGGCCTGGCAAATGCACAGCCCCGCGCTACTGGGGGCCGATGGCCTTTGGGGCCTGACCCGACAAGCCATGGGACTCTTGGAGGAGCCGCGCTTTTCGGGGCAACTGGCCTACCGTGCCTTGGTTCCGCAAGCGGACTTGCCCGCGCATTTGCGTACCGACCAGGTGACGGTCTGGATGGGTCCTAAAGTTCATGTGGTGCACTACCCGGTGCAGGCAGGGCAAGGGCAAAACATCGTGGCTATTGTGCATGGCGCCAAGCCACAGGACCCGCAAGACTGGGACCAGGCAGCGGTGCAACAAGGGCTGAGGACGGGTTTGGGCGTGGTCTGTTCATCTTTGCGTGAGCGTTTGGAAGCTGTGCCGAGCTGGCGCTTGTGGGCTTTGCACGACCGCCCACCGTTGATCAGTGCAACCCAAATGGCGCAAGGTCGCCTGGCCTTGCTGGGCGATGCCGCACACCCCATGCGACCATACCTGGCACAGGGCGCGGGCATGGCCATTGAAGATGCATACGCCTTGGCGCAATGCTGGTCGCAAGGCGAGCCTGTTGAACAACGCTTGGCGCACTACGCCAGCCAGCGCTGGGCGCGCAATGCACGGGTGCAAGCGCGATCCATTCGAAATGGCGAAATCTTTCATGCCCAAGGGCCCATGGCACTGGGGCGTAATCTGTCATTGCAGTTGCTGGGCGCTCGCCTGATGGATGTGCCCTGGCTTTACGGGCCCGGGGTTAGAAGGCAAAGGCTTTAGGCGAGCGTTGGCAGGCCGTGGCGTTGGCGGGCGCGCTGGCAGGCATCGCTGCCTTCCTCAAACTCGCGGCAAGGGGAAGGGCGCCACTCGTAAATGCCGCAGGTCGCTTTCTCGCCCACGCGGCCATACAGTGCGGCGCAGCGTGGCGGGCTGTGATCGGTGCCGCGCATGCGGCAGGTGTGTTCGGTGATCGGGGCGGCCAAGCCTGCAGGCACCGAGCCGCCGCCTTCTTCGTATTCAAACACCGAAAAGTCCACCCGAAAGCTGGCGCAGCAAGCCCCGCAGCTGGTGCACTGGCTCATGTCACTGCATTCAGGCGTTCACGCGGCCGAGCAGCAAAAACTCCATGAGTGCTTTTTGCACATGCATGCGGTTCTCGGCTTCGTCCCACACGACGGACTGCGCGCCGTCGATGACTTCGGCGGTCACTTCCTCGCCGCGGTGGGCGGGCAGGCAGTGCATGAACAACGCATCGGGCTTGGCCACGGCCATCATGGCTTCGTCCACGCACCAGTCGGCAAAAGCGGCTTTGCGCGCTTCGTTCTCGGCCTCGTAGCCCATGCTGGTCCACACATCGGTGGTGACCAGGTCTGCGCCACGACAGGCTTCGAGCGGGTCGCTGAACACCTTGTAATGTGCATTGCCTTTGACGCCCGCCACCTCGGCATTGACTTCGTAGCCGCTGGGTGTGCTCACGTGCACGGTAAAGCCCAGCAGCTCCGCTGCCTGCAGCCAGGTGTTGGCCATGTTGTTGCCGTCACCCACCCAAGCCACCACCTTGCCCTGGATGGAACCGCGGTGCTCGATGTAGGTGAAGATGTCCGCCATGATCTGGCAGGGGTGAAATTCGTTGGTCAGGCCGTTGATGACTGGCACGCGGGAATGCGAGGCGAACTTTTCGATCTTGTCCTGGCCAAAGGTGCGGATCATGACCAGGTCGGTCATGCGGCTGATCACGCGGGCGCTGTCTTCGATGGGTTCGGAGCGGCCCAGCTGGCTGTCGCCCGTGGTCAGATGCACCACCGAGCCACCGAGCTGGTACATGCCCGCCTCAAAGCTCACGCGGGTGCGGGTGCTGGCCTTTTCAAAAATCATGGCCAGCGTGCGGTCGGCCAGCGGATGGTATTTTTCGTAAGCCTTGAACTTGCGCTTGATCTCGGCAGCGCGCTTGAACAAGTGCGCGTATTCGTCGGCCGTGCAATCGGTAAACTGAAGGTAATGGCGAATCGTCATGCTTGCTCTGCCAAAAATTGTTGGATCTGCGGCACCACAATAGACAGCACCTCGTCAGCCTCGGCGATGGTCATGATCAGCGGGGGCACCATGCGCACCACGCTGTCCGCAGTCACGCTGATCAGCAAGCCCGCTTCGGCGCAGCGGTTGGTCAGCAAGCCGCAGGGCTTGTCCAGTTCCACACCGAGCATCAAGCCAAAACCACGGATCTCTTTCACGCCAGGCTTGCCGGCCAGGGCTTTTTCCAGACCGGCTTTCAGGTGCGCGCCGACTTTGGCGGCGTTGTCCAGCAGGCCATCTTTTTCCATGATGCGAATGGTCTCCACCCCCGCGCGCATGGCCAGCGGGTTGCCGCCAAAGGTGCCGCCGTGGTTGCCCGGCTGGAATACGTTGGCGGCCTTGGGGCCCGCCACCACGGCGCCAATCGGCACACCCGAGCCCAGGCCTTTGGCCAGCGGCATCACGTCAGGCACGATGCCCGCCCACTGGTGCGCAAACCATTTGCCGGTGCGGCCCATGCCGCACTGCACTTCGTCAATCATCAGCAGCCAGTCTTTTTCGTCGCACAAGGCGCGCACTTGTTGCAGGTACTCGGTGCGCATGGGGTTGACGCCGCCTTCGCCCTGAATGGTTTCAAAGAACACGGCCACCACGCTGGGGTCGTTGGCGGTGGCGGCCTTCAGGGCTTCGATGTTGTTGACGGGTACGCGAATGAAGCCCTCGACCAACGGCTCAAACCCCTTTTGGATTTTGGCGTTACCCGTGGCACTCAGCGTGGCCAGCGAGCGGCCATGGAAGGCTTTTTCATACACCACGATTTTCGGAAAGCTGATGCCCTTGTCGTGGCCAAACTTGCGCGCCAGTTTGATGGCGGCTTCGTTGGCCTCCAGCCCGGAGTTGCAGAAAAACACATTGGTCATGCCCGACAGCTCCACCAGTTTGGCGGCCAGCTTTTCCTGGTTGGGTACGTGGTAGTAATTGCAGCTGTGGATGATCTTGGCCACCTGATCCTGCAGCGCAGGCACCAGTTCGGCGTGGTTATGGCCCAGGGTGTTCACGGCAATGCCGGCCAAGGCATCGAGGTACTGCTTGCCATTGACATCCCAAACGCGGCAACCCTGACCGCGCTCGAGCGCGATGGGCAGGCGCCCATAAGTGTTCATGGTGTGCGGCGAAGCGGCTTCAATGAAAGCAGACATGCGAAAACTCCGGTGCAAATAAAAAGCGGCCCAACGAAGAGGGCCGTTGAAACGTGATTTTAGAGGTATTCATGCCCCTCTCCTGGCAAGCTCTTCGCTTGTGGAAAACCGTTGCTTCTCAGGGTTACCACTGAGTTTCAAGTCTTATATAAGATAGAATACCTGTATCGAGTGGCGTGTGGTGATCCCATGCGTCAGCGTCATGCGTTTTATCCCTCTACCCGATGGTCTCCAATACTGCCAAAGAAGTTTTCATCCAGGGTATCACCCTCGATGGCAAAACCTTCCGTCCCAGCGACTGGGCGGAGCGTCTGGCAGGCGTCATGAGCCCGTTTCGCCCCGGTGGTGCGCGCTTGGGCAGTCACCTGAGTTATTCCCCTTGGTGTATTCCCACCTCTATGGGGGGTGTCAAATGTGTGGTGGTCAACCGTGATTTGCGCGACCATGAACCCATGGCCTGGGATTTCGTCATGAACTTCGCCAAAGACAATCATTTGCAGGTGGTCGAAGCCTGTTTGCTGCCAGATCCTCCGGTAGCCAAATGACCATGAAAAAACCGCCCGAAGGCGGTTTTTTGTTTTTTTGCTGACAGCGCACCCGTTTCAAACGGCGGCAGGGCTGGCCCTGCCGGGCTGTGATCCGGTAGAGGGGATCAGGCTGCGGCCAAGGCCAGAGCCTTGACTTTGGCGGACAGGCGGCTCTTGTCGCGAGCGGCCTTGTTTTTGTGGAAGATGCCTTTGTCGGCAATGCTGTCAACCACGGCTTGCATTTTGGCAAACAGTTCGGTGGCTTTGGTTTTGTCACCAGCCACAACAGCTTTTTCCACGTTCTTCACAGCGGTGCGGTACTTGGAGCGCAGCGAAGAGTTGGCGGCGTTGATTTTGGTGTCCTGGCGGACGCGTTTACGGCCAGAGGCCAGACGGGGGTTCTTTTTCTTAGGCTTTCCAGATGCCATGATAATTTTCCTTAGGAGTCTGAGGATGTTGTCAGCAAAGCCAACCATTGTAGCAGGTCAGCGAGAGCCTGCCAATGCAGCACACCCAAGGGTGCGCCAAGCCGCTACACTGCGCATGTGAGCTTGTTCAAATCTGCCTCTGTTGTGTCTTTCCTGACTCTGGCCTCGCGCGTGCTGGGTCTGGGGCGCGAGTTGTTGGTGGCTTCGACTTTTGGAGCCAGTGCCTTGACCGACGCCTTCAATGTGGCGTTTCGCATTCCAAACTTGTTTCGTCGTCTGTTTGCCGAGGGGGCTTTCAGCCAGGCCTTTGTGCCTGTTTTGGCGGGGCATCGCGCTCGTGAAGGAGACGATGCCACACGCGAAGTGATTGACAACGTGGCCACTTGCTTGTTTTGGGCCTTGTTACTGGTTTCGGTGGTGGGCGTGCTCGCCGCTCCAGCCCTCGTGTGGGCGCTGGCCAGCGGCTTGCGTCAAAACGCCCAGGGCTACGACGCAGCCGTTCACATGACGCGCTGGATGTTTCCCTATATTGCCTTCATGTCCCTGGTGGCCTTGTCGGCGGGGATTCTCAACACATGGAAGCGTTTTGCGGTCCCGGCGGCCACGCCGGTCTTGCTCAACGTCAGCATGATTGCAGCTGCCTGGTGGGGAGCGCCGCTGTTTGAACGCGTGGGTCTGCCCGCTATTTATGCCTTGCCCGTGGGGGTCATGGTCGGCGGAGCCCTTCAGCTGGCACTGCAATGGCCAGCACTTAGGCGCTTGAAGCTTCTGCCCGGCATCGCCATGAGCGCCCGGGGCGTTGCGCAGGCCTGGCGCAGTCCGGCTACCCGTGATGTGCTGCGCTTGATGGCGCCGGCTTTGCTGGGTGTAGGTGTGGCACAGGTGTCCTTGCTCATCAATACCCAGATTGCATCGCACCTGCAAGAAGGCAGTGTCAGCTGGCTCAGTTATGCCGATCGTTTGATGGAGTTTCCGACTGCCTTGTTGGGTGTGGCGCTGGGCGTCGTGCTCATGCCCCAACTGGCGGCGGCACGTGCCAAAGGTGATGCGCATTCCTACAGTGCCATGCTGGACTGGGGGTTGCGCTTGGTGCTGCTGCTGGCCTTGCCTTGCGCACTGGCCTTGTTGGTGTTTGCCAAACCGCTGGTGTCTGTGCTCTACCACTATGGCGCGTTCACAGCGATAGATGTACAGCAAACCACGTTGGCATTGATGGGGTACGGCTTGGGGCTGATGGGGTTGGTGGCCATCAAGGTGCTGGCGCCAGGTTACTACGCCAGCCAGGATATTCGTACGCCTGTTCGTATTGCCATGGTGGTGCTGGTGCTTACACAGTGTATGAACCTGGTTTTCGTACCCTGGCTGGCGCATGCAGGTTTGGCCTTGTCGATCGGCGTGGGCGCTCTCATCAACGCAGCCTGGCTGCTGGCAGGGCTGCTGCGCCAAAAACGCTACACACCTCAAGCGGGCTGGTTACGGTTTTCCGGACAAGTAACGGCAGCTACTGTTGCACTGGGTGTGTGGCTGTGGTGGGCCGCTCAGGCGCTGGACTGGGTGCAACTGAAGGCTCAACCCTTGCAGCGGCTGGGCTGGATGCTGGGCGTATTGTTGGGCAGCGCGCTGGTGTACTTCTCCGGTCTCTGGCTCTTGGGCGTGCGTCGCCAGGCTTTTGTACGCCGTTGAAATTCAGAGGTGATTCATCATGAACATCCCCAATTTTGACCAAACCCCATCGGCACTGGACTACTTTGCCGCACTGGTGAGCAGTGATGAGCATTTTCCTTTGCTGGAGGCGGCTGCCAGCATTGCCCTGATCGATGAACCCGAGCTGGATGTGGAGTCGGTGCTGGAAGAAGTGGAACGCATGGTTGATCGTGTGCGCAGTCGCATGATCAGCAGTGCCGATGACCTGACGCGCTTGGCTGTCCTCAACCACGTGTTCTACAAGGACATGGGTTTTGGTCTCAATGCCAATGACTACTATGCGCCGCGCAACAGTTTTGTTAACGAAGTGTTGCGTACGCGCCGGGGCATTCCAGTCTCACTGTCCGTGATCTGGCTGGAAATGGCCCAAGAGCTGGGCTTGCGTGCCCACGGGATTGCTTTTCCGGGTCACTTCCTGGTCAAGGTGGCGCTCGACAGTGGTCTGGTGGTGCTGGACCCCGCAACTGGCGAGTCGCTGGGCATTGACCACCTGTCTGAGCGTCTGGAGCCTTTCCGCGACCAAGAAGATCAGCTGCTCAAACCCGATCTGGACGAGGGTGAGACCCCGCTGGGCCTGTATCTGCAAAGTTGCCCGCCGCGCGATGTGCTCACGCGTATGTTGCGCAACCTCAAAGAGATATACCAGACCCAGCAAGACTGGGCTGCCTGCCTGGCGGTGCTGGACCGTATTTTGGTCTTGTGGCCAGAGTCCTGGGCAGAGCGCCGCGACCGCGGCCTGGTGCACGCCGAGCTGGGCAATGCAGGCCAGGCTTTGTCAGACTTGCAAGCCTATCTGGATGCAGAGCCCCTGGCCGCAGACCAAGGGGCGCTGCAAGCCCGGATCAAGGAGATTGCTTCGCCACTGAGTGGCTCGCAATGACCTTGGGCCTTAAGCTACCACCACCTGTGCGCCATCGCCTTGAACAGCAATCTGGCCAATGGTATAGACCGTCTCGCCAGCGGCGCGTAGCGTGGCCGCGCAGGCATCGGCCTGGTCAGCGGCAATCACCACCACCATGCCGATGCCGTTGTTGAAGGTGCGGTTCATCTCGATATCGTCAATGCCAGCGGTTTTTTGCAGCCAGGCAAAGAGCTCAGTTTGAGGCCAGCTGCCTTTTTGCAGGTGGGCGGCGAGACCGTCGGGCAGCACGCGGGGGATGTTTTCGAGCAAACCGCCACCGGTGATGTGGGCCAGGGCCTTGATGGGGTGCGTAGCCAGCGCAGCCAGCACGTTCTTCACATACAGGCGGGTCGGCTCCATGATGGCGGCTTTGAACGGCTTGCCGTCCAGCGTTGCGGGGGTGTTGGTGCCTGCGCGCTCAATGCACTTGCGCACCAGACTGAAACCGTTGGAGTGCACTCCGGCTGAGGCCAGTCCCAACACCACGTCACCTGCCTGCACGTTTTGACCGGTCAGGATTTTGGATTTTTCGACCGCACCGACGGCAAAGCCAGCCAGGTCGTATTCGCCCGCGGGGTACATGCCCGGCATTTCGGCCGTTTCGCCGCCAATCAAGGCGCAGCCCGACAGCTCGCACCCCTTGGCAATGCCGCCGACCACTGCGGCGGCCGTGTCCACATCGAGCTTGCCGCAGGCAAAGTAGTCCAGGAAGAACAGGGGCTCTGCGCCTTGTACCAGTACATCGTTCACGCTCATGGCCACCAGATCGATGCCCACGGTGTCGTGCATGTTCCACTCAAACGCCAGCTTGAGCTTGGTGCCCACACCGTCGGTACCGCTCACCAGCACCGGTTCTTTGTAGCGCTTGGGCACTTCAAACAGGGCGCCAAAGCCACCGATGCCGGCCAGCACGCCTTCGCGCATGGTTTTTTTGGCCAGGGGCTTGATGCGTTCGACGAGTTCGTCACCGGCAACAATATCCACGCCGGCGTCTTTGTAGGAGAGAGGTGTTTGGCTCATGAGGGGGCCTGCGCATGTGCAGGTCTAATCAGGGTCGATGGGGCCCGATAAACGGTGGGCAGACTAAAATCAGACTCAATTTTAAGGGTTTACCCAAAACGGCTGATCTTCAAGCCCGGCTTTTTATACAAACTCATCTGTCATGACCTCCAATCCTTCATTTGCTCGCTGGCTCGCTTGGGCTGGCCTGGCTGCCTTGGCTGCGCTGCTGGTGTGGATGTTGGCACCGGTTCTTTCCCCTTTTGTGGTGGCTGCAGTGCTCGCCTATGCTCTACAGCCGCTGGTGAAAAAGCTCCATGGCTTAGGTTTGCCTCGCTGGCTGGCTGCAGTGCTGGTGCAATGCTTGGCTGTGCTGGCTCTGCTGGGGTTGCTGATGCTGCTGGTTCCCGTGCTGCTCAAAGAGTTGCCATTGATCCAGCAACAGCTGCCGGTCATTGTTGAGCGCCTGGGCGTGGCTCTGGAGCGTTTGCTGGCTCAGTGGGGGTTGCCAAGCGTGCCGGATTTTTCCCAGCTGCAGGCGCAGCTGCTCTCTTATCTGAACGATAACCGTGAAGATTGGATTAAGCCCTTGCTGTCTTCGCTCAAGGTGGGTGGCAGCGCTGCCATGGCTGTTTTGGGGCACGCCGTGCTGGTGCCTGTGGCGCTTTTTTTCCTGCTCAAGGACTGGGGCCGTTTGTCCGACCAGGTTCAAGTGCTTGTTCCTCCTGCCTGGCGCGCTACGTTGGACAGTTTGCTCCATGAAGTGGACGAAGTGCTTGGCCAGTACCTGCGTGGCCAACTTTCGGTGATGGCGCTGCTGGCGCTTTACTACGCATTGGGCCTGCGTTTGTTTGGACTCGAACTGGCTTGGCCTATCGGCGTATTCACAGGCTTGGCCATGTTTGTGCCGTATTTGGGTTTCGGTGTGGGCTTGCTGCTGGCGCTGATGGCCGGGGTGCTGCAAATGCCAGTCGCTGATGCGTTGACCATGGTGGCCGTGGTGTATGGCAGTGGGCAATTGATCGAAAGTTTTTTCTTGACCCCCCGCTTGGTCGGCGAGCGTGTAGGCCTGCACCCACTGGCCGTGATTTTTGCCTTGCTGGCTTTTGGGCAAGTGTTGGGTTTTGTGGGTGTATTGGTGGCGTTGCCTGTCAGTGCGGTGTTACTGGTAGCGTTGCGCCATGTGCGTGCACGTTACCTCAGCAGTCCGTTGTATCGAGCCAGACCGGAAGGTGACGCGTGAGGCAAATCGCGCTGGACATTGGTCTGGCCCCAGAGCCCTCGTTGGATAATTTTGTGGCTGTGGGCAATGAGGCCGCGCTCAACCACCTGCGCTTATGGACGCAAGATGGTGCACGTGCTCCAGTGCCTACTTACCTTTGGGGTGGGGAGGGCTGTGGCAAAACCCACTTGCTGCGCGCCGTCTATCTGGCTCTGCGCGATCACGGCGTGCCTGTTGGCTGGATGGACGCACACAGGCGCCACCCTCCTGAGTTTGATGAGGACTGGCGCGTTGTCATCCTGGACGACGTGCATCTGTACGACGCCGAGCAGCAACACATGGCCTTCAACTGGTTTGTGAACGCGCTCACCCCCCAAACCGGCGACGCCCGCTGGCTACTCGCCTCGGGCAGCGTAACGCCCATGCAACTGCAACTGCGCGACGACCTGCGCAGTCGCCTGGGCTGGGGTCACGTCTACAGCCTGCACGTGCCAGACGACGACGCGCGCCGCGCCGTACTGCGGCAGGCGGCCGATGCCCGCGGCCTGTTTTTGAGCGACGAGGTCATGTCCTATATGCTCAACCGTTTTTCACGCGACCTCTCCAGCCTGATGCAACTGCTGGACAATCTGGACCAATACGCTTTGCAAACCCGTCGCGCCATCACCATCCCCCTGCTCAAATCCATGCTGGAAAACGAATGAAACTGGCCCTTTTCGATCTGGACCACACCCTTTTGCCCATCGACTCCGACTACTCCTGGGGCGAGTTCACCATCACCCTGGGCTGGACCGATGCCAGCAGTTTCAAGCAACGCAACGACGAGTTCTACGCCCACTACCAGGCCGGCACGCTCGATATTCACGACTATGTGCGCTTTGCCACCCAAGCCGTGCGCTTGCAAGGCGCGCAAGCCGCCGCTCAGGCACACGAGCGCTACATGCGCGAAGTCATCATCCCCAACATCCGTCCCGCCGCACAGGCACTGGTGCGCAAACACCAGGCTGCGGGCGACACCGTCATGATCGTCACCGCCACCAATGAGTTTGTCACCCGCCCCATCGCCCAAGCCTTTGGGGTGAGCGAACTCATTGCCGTGGAACTCGAGCGCGACACCAGCGGCTGGATCACCGGCGAAATCAAAGGCACGCCGTCTTTCAGAGAAGGTAAAGTGCAACGCGTGCAGCAGTGGCTGGCCCACCGCGGTCTGGACTGGAGCGATGTCGACATGCACTTTTATTCCGACTCGCCCAACGACCTGCCCTTGCTTGAGCGCGCCCAACACCCCGTGGCCACCAACCCCGACGAGCGCTTGCGCCAGCTGGCACAAACCCGTGGCTGGCCCATACTGGATTTGTTTCAATGATCAAAAAAATCATCCATAAATTGCTGGGTAAATCTGCCGGCAACCGTCCCGACTTTGGTCGCCGCCACGAAGTGCCGGTTTCTGTACACGGTATCAACCCCGACCTGGTGGACGAGCGCGCCATTACCGTGGTGCGCACCTTGCACCAGGCGGGTTACGAAGCCTATGTGGTCGGCGGTGCTGTGCGCGACCTGCTGGTCGGTCTGCGCCCCAAAGACTTTGATGTGGCCACCAACGCCACACCCGAGCAAGTCAAAAGCCTGTTTCGCCGCGCCTTCATCATTGGTCGCCGCTTTCGCATCGTGCACGTGGTCTTTGGCCGCGGGCGCGAGCATGAGGTGATCGAGGTCTCCACTTTCCGCGCCTACCTCGACAACAGCGCTGCCGAGCAAGTCAAAGGCAACGAAAAAACCAGCAAACGCGCCCTCGAAGGCGTCAAACACGCGGTCGACGCCAGCGGCCGTGTGCTGCGCGACAACGTCTGGGGCCCGCAAGACGAAGACGCCACCCGCCGCGACTTTACGGTCAACGCCATGTACTACGACCCGCAAACGCAAATCGTTGTCGACTACCACGGCGGCATTGCTGACGCCCAAAAACGTGTACTGCGCATGATTGGCGACCCCCAATCGCGCTACCGCGAAGACCCGGTGCGCATCATCCGCGCCGTGCGCTTTGCCGCCAAACTCAGCCCCTTGGGCTTTGCCATCGAGCCTCGCACCGCCAAGCCCTTGGCCAGCATGAAAAAACTGTTGGCCGAGGTGCCCCAAAGCCGCCTGTTTGACGAAATGCTCAAACTGCTGCAAACCGGCCATGCGCTTGCCTCCATTGCGCAGCTGCAAACCCTGGGCCTGGCCAAAGGCATTTATCCGCTGCTCGACATCGTGGTCGAACGTGCCCAAACCGACTTTGTGCGCGCCGCCCTGGCCGACACCGACCGCCGCGTGGGCGAGGGCAAGCCCGTCGCCCCCAGCTTCCTGCTCGCGTGTGTGCTGTGGCAAGACGTGCGCCAAGCCTGGCAAGAGCGTCTGGCCCAAAAAGAGCATCCCTTCCCTGCGCTGCAAGGCGCGATTGACGAGGTGTTTGACACCCGCATTGGCGACGTCTCTGGCCGCGGCAAGCTCGGCGCTGACATGCGCGAAATCTGGATGATGCAACCCCGCTTCGAAAAACGCGTGGGCAGTACCCCCTTCAGCCTGGCAGAGCAACCGCGCTTCAGGGCCGGGTTCGACTTTTTGCGCCTGCGTGCGGATGTCCAGGAAGTGCCCGAAGAGCTCGCAGATTGGTGGCAGGAATTCAGCCTGGCCGACGAGCAAACTCGCGCCGAACTGGTCGAGCAAGCCCGCGCCCAGCAACAAGCCAGACCCAAAACCCGCACCCGCCGCGTCAGCAAACCCAAGCTGGACACGGCTGCTCCCGAAGCGGCCAGCAGCGAAGTGCAGGGCAGTGCAGGCGAGGGCGAAACCAGCCCCGCCAAAAAACGCCGCCGTCGCCGCCGCAAGCCAGCGGGCGGCGCAGCAGGCGAGGGTGGTAGCGAAAGCTAAGCCCTTGTCCACGCGCCCCCCCGTCACTGCCTACATTGGCCTGGGTGCCAATCTGGGCCAGGCTGCGCAAACCCTGCGCTGGGCGGTGGCACAAATGGCGCAGTGGCCCGGCGTACAAGTGCAAGCCGTGTCCGACCTGTACCGCACCGCACCGTTCGAGGCCCAAGGCCCCGACTTTGTGAATGCCGTGGCCGTGCTGCACACGCCCCAAACCGCACCCGATCTTCTGCAAAACCTGCTGGCGCTGGAGCTGCAAGCCGGGCGTGAGAGGCCCTATCGCAACGCTCCCCGCACGCTGGACCTGGACTTGCTCTTGTACGGCCACGCCAGCATCAGCAGCCCGCACCTCACGGTGCCGCACCCCCGCATGCATGAGCGCGCTTTCGTTCTTGTACCTTTGGCACAAATTGCGCCAGCGCTGGTAACTCCCGATGCATTGCGCGATGTGAAAAATCAGGCCGTTTCCAAGCTTGAGTCCTGGGTCTAAGCGGTTAAACTTCTTTTGTCATAAAAGTGTCACGTCACAGAAACGGTCGTGTCACCCAAACCGTCAGGAGTACCGCATGTTGTTTGCCAAACTGCTGCCCAAAGAGGGCAATTTTTTTCATCTCTTCAATCAACATGCAGATCGTGTCGTTGAGGCTGCACGTGCGTTCTCGAACCTGGTAGCCAATTACCAGGATGCGCACCTGCGCGAAAAATACAACCGCGATGTCGACAACGCCGAACATGCAGCAGATCGTGTCACCCAGGAAGTCAACCGTTTGTTGCACACCACGTTCATCACTCCTATCGATCGTGAGCAAATCCATGCGCTGATCAACATGATGGATGATGTCGCCGACCTCATCCAGGACTCAGCCGAGACCATGGCCCTGTATGACGTCAAGCACATGACTGACGAAATTTCGCGCCTGACCGACCTTTCGGTCAAGTCTTGCGAGCGCTTGCAAGATGCGGTCAAGCTGCTCGCTCGTATTGGTGAGCCTGCTGTGGCCGAAGCTGCGCTCAAGACCTGCGAGGAAATTGACCGTCTGGAGTCGGACGCTGATCGTGTGTTGCGCAGCGCCATGAGCAAGCTCTTTCGTGACGAGCCCGATGTGCGTGAAATCATCAAGCTCAAAGCGATTTACGAGTTGCTCGAAACCATCACCGACAAGTGCGAGGATGTGGCCAACCAGATCGAGGGCATCGTCCTCGAAAACTCCTGATCCGGGCGGGACTGCGCGATGGAAACCGTGCAAGCTGCTTTCTGGATCGTCTCGCTGCTGGTGGTGCTGGCGCTGGTGTTTGACTTCATGAACGGGTTTCATGATGCGGCCAACTCCATTGCGACCGTCGTGTCCACCGGAGTGCTCAAACCCTCTCAGGCAGTGGTGTTTGCAGCCTTCTTCAACTTTGTAGCCATCTTCATCTTTCACCTCAGCGTGGCAGCCACCGTCGGCAAAGGCATCGTCCAGCCTGGGGTGGTGGACGTGAACGTGGTCTTTGGGGCCTTGACAGGCGCCATCGTCTGGAACGTGATCACCTGGTATTACGGTATTCCCAGCAGCTCTTCGCACGCCCTGATTGGTGGCATTGTCGGAGCTGTGATCGCCAAGGCGGGCACGGGTGCGTTGCTGTCTTCGGGCATCATCAAGACCGTGTTGTTCATCTTCGTTTCACCTTTGCTGGGCTACTTGCTGGGCTCTCTCATGATGGTGCTGGTTGCCAACATCTTCCGTCGTACCCGACCGCTCAAGGTGGACAAATGGTTCCGTCGTTTGCAGCTGGTCTCGGCCGGTGCCTACAGTCTGGGGCACGGCGGGAATGATGCTCAAAAAACCATTGGCATCATCTGGATGATGCTCATTGCTACCGGGTACGCCACAGCTGCCGACAAGGCACCTCCTACATGGGTCATCATCAGTTGCTACATGGCCATCGGTCTGGGTACCATGTTTGGGGGGTGGCGCATCGTCAAAACCATGGGCCAGAAAATCACCAAACTCAAGCCCGTGGGCGGCTTTTGTGCCGAAACGGGGGGAGCCATGACCTTGTTCCTGGCTACCGCGCTGGGCATCCCCGTGTCCACCACCCACACCATCACCGGTGCCATCGTCGGCGTGGGTTCTACCCAGCGAGCCAGCGCCGTGCGCTGGGGAGTGGCGGGCAACATCATCTGGGCATGGGTGCTGACTATTCCAGCCAGCGCTTTTGTGGCTGGTATCGCTTATGGGGGTAGTCTGTACCTCTTCTGAACAGCTTGAGATACAGACCAAGGGCCGCATTCACTGCGGCCCTTTCATTTACAGCATGACCTTGCCTGAGCTGCCTCTTGGTTTCTGGCATCACGCATGGCGCATACGCTATGCTTGGAACGATTAGAAAGCATGTTTATGACGCAACGCAAAGGCATCATTCTGGCTGGTGGCTCGGGCACCCGGCTGTATCCCGTCACGCAGGCCGTGAGCAAGCAGCTCATGCCGGTGTACGACAAGCCCATGGTGTACTACCCGCTCACCACGCTCATGCTTGCGGGCATACGCGATGTGCTGCTCATCAGCACCCCGCAAGACACGCCGCGCTTCGCCGAGCTGCTTGGCGACGGCAGCCAGTGGGGCATGAATATTCAGTATGCGGTGCAGCCGAGTCCGGACGGGCTGGCGCAAGCCTTCATCATCGGCAAGGACTTTGTGGGCAAGCACCCGAGCACGCTGGTGCTGGGCGACAACATCTTTTACGGCCATGACCTGGTCAAGCTGCTGGGCAGCGCCAATGCACGCACCCAGGGCGCGAGTGTGTTTGCCTACCATGTGCATGACCCCGAGCGTTATGGTGTGGTCGACTTTGACCCCCAGCAACGCGCCCTCAGCATTGAAGAAAAGCCCGCCAAGCCCAAGAGCAACTACGCTGTCACGGGTCTGTATTTCTATGACCAGCAGGTGTGCGACATCGCGGCAGACATCAAACCGTCGCCACGCGGTGAGCTGGAAATCACCGACGTCAACAAACGGTACCTTGAACAAGGCCAACTCAACGTCGAAATCATGGGCCGTGGTTACGCCTGGCTGGACACCGGCACGCACGACAGCCTGCACGAGGCGGCAGGCTTTATCGCGACTTTGCAAAAGCGACAGGGTTTGATGGTGGCCTGTCCTGAGGAAATTGCCTTTGCCCAAAAGTGGATTGATGCCGCAGCCATCCAAAAGCTCGCAGCTCCGCTGGCCAAGAACGGCTACGGTCAATACCTGCTGAACTTGCTTAAATAATGCCTTACACCGTAACCTCTACTGCGATTCCCGATGTGCTGATCCTCGAGCCGAAGGTGTTCGGCGATAGCCGGGGTTTCTTTTTTGAGAGCTTCAACGCGCAGGACTTTGCCAAGGCTACCGGCCTGAATGTTGAGTTTGTGCAGGACAACCACAGCCGCAGCAGCCAAGGGGTGTTGCGTGGGCTGCACTACCAGCTGCAGCAGCCGCAGGGCAAGCTGGTGCGCGTGGTGCGCGGCGCTGTGTTTGACGTGGCCGTGGACATCCGCAAAAGCTCGCCCACGTTTGGCCAATGGGTGGGCTGCGAGCTGACCGAAGACAATCACCGTCAAATGTGGGTGCCTCCGGGTTTCGCACACGGCTTTGTCGTGATGAGCGCGTCGGCTGACTTTTTATACAAAACCACCGACTATTACGCCCCCGCGCATGAGCGCTGCATCGCCTGGAACGATCCGGCCATTGGCATCCGCTGGCCCCAGGGCATCGCGCCGCGGTTGTCGCCCAAAGACCAGGCCGGACTATCGCTGGCGCAGGCTGAGGTGTTTGGGTGAGCAGCCCAAATTGCCGTTTTATTGGCTGATCAGACGTGCTGCTTCGATCTGATATTCAAAGTAGCGCTGGAAACTGAAGACCAGGCTGGACATCAGGATTGCGGTCCCGATCAGCAGGGATACAGCGACGCCACCGATGGTGAGCCAGCTGGTTTGTCCTGCAGGGTGTTCAACCGAGTGTTCTGGATTGAACCTGGCGTTCCACTTTTCAGTTGGCATCAGGCCATAAACGATGGCGTTGAGCGCACAGGCGGCGATGTTGAAGCCCAACAAGGGAATAAGCCACCAGCTCATCATGTCATCCAAACCGAACGCCTGGACACGGCTTATGCCGTAAAGTCCCAACGCAGTCGGGACAGGCATCAGCCAGCCGAGCCAGTCACCCAAGCCGTGCAAGTAAAACCGGTGCAAGCCCAGTGGGCCGCCAAAGAACGTTAGCCAGGTTGAGAGGGTCTTGCTTTTCATGCACGCATTATCGTGTCGTTTGTCTCTGCGAGCGCAGCGCGGCAGTCTAAAAGGTTATAATCCAAGGCTTTTCAGTGTGTCACTGGCCGGGTGGCCAGTTGCGTGTCTCAAACGCTGAAGATTTGATGGATGCTGCACAAGGCAGTTTCCAGACCACCCAAGGATTTAAAAATGGTCGTTATCCGTATGAGCCGTGGCGGCTCCAAAGCCCGTCCTTTCTACAACATCGTTGTGGCCGACAAGCGCGTTCGTCGCGATGGCAGCTTCATCGAGCGCCTGGGTTTTTATAACCCTACCGCCAAGGGCGGTGAAGAGGGCCTGCGCATTGCCATGGACCGTCTGACCTACTGGAAGAGCGTTGGCGCGCAGGCATCTCCCACCGTGGAACGCCTGATCAAGCAAGCTGCCAAAGCTGCTGCCTGATTGGTTCGCACCTGATGCGCCCTTCGCTCGACCCAGCTGCTTTGCCAGCTGATGCTGTGGAGGTGGGGCGCATTGCAGATGCCTGGGGCATCAAAGGCTGGTTCAAGGTCTTGCCCCACAGCGCCTCGCCCGAGGCGCTTTTTTCTTCCAAACGCTGGTATTTGCTGCCGCCCGAAAAGCAGCAGGCGCGCCCGGCACGAGCTGCGGCATCGGCCACGCCAACCCCCAGCTTGCCCTGGACCGAGCCTTTGCTGCTCAAGGTCAAAGAGGCCAGAGAACATTCCGACAGCATCGTGGCGTGCAGCGCAGACGTGACTGACCGCAATGGCGCCGAGGCCCTGAAGGGCGCTCGGGTGTTTGTGTCGCGTTCGAGCTTTCCGACCCCGGAAGATGGCGAGTATTACTGGGTGGACCTGATGGGCTTGCCCGTGACCAACCGTGAGGGCGTGAGCCTGGGTGTGGTGCACGATTTGCTGGCCACCGGACCGCAGACGGTGTTGGTGTTGCACGCCGAAGAGGGCGGCAAGAAGGTCGAGCGCATGATTCCGTTTGTGGACGCCTTTATCGACAAGGTGGACCTGCAGGCACGGTGCATTACCGTGGACTGGCAGCCCGATTACTGATGAAGGGCGCGTGCTGTGCGCTTTGACATCATCACCCTGTTTCCTGAACTGTTTGAGCCGTTTTTAAAAGCGGGCGTGACGCGCCGTGCCTTTGAGACGCGTCAGGTGGATGTGCGTCTGTGGAACCCGCGCGATGTTGCCGAGGGCAATTACCGCCGCGTGGACGACCGCCCCTTTGGCGGTGGCCCCGGTATGGTGATGCTGGCCGAGCCACTGGAAAAGTGCTTGCAGGCCATTCGCGCCGACCGAGGTGAGGGCGCGCCCGTTGTTCTGTTTTCCCCCATCGGTCAGGCCTTGAACCACACGGCGGTGCAGGCCTGGTCGGACAGCGAGGGCGCCGTTTTGCTGTGTGGCCGCTACGAGGGCGTGGATCAGCGCTTTATTGACCGCTATGTGACGCACCAGATCAGCCTGGGCGACTTTGTGTTGTCGGGTGGTGAGATTGCGGCCATGGCTTTGCTCGACGCGGTGGCGCGGCTGCAGCCTGGCGTGCTCAATGACGAGGGCAGCCACCAGTTGGACAGCTTCAACCCCGCACTCGATGGCTTGCTGGACAGCCCGCACTACACCCGCCCCGAGGTGTGGCAGGGCGAGCCGGTGCCCGAGGCCTTGATGTCTGGCCACCACGCCCGCATTGAGCGCTGGCGGCGCGAACAAAGCCTGACGCTGACAGCCAAGCACCGCCCCGAGCTGCTGGCGCAGGCCCGTGCAGACGGCAAACTGAGTCCGGCTGACGAGCTTTTCCTGAAAAAGCTATAATCTAAGGCTTTCGGTCCTCTACTCGCCGCGGTCCAGCTTAGATTTGGAACGCCCCTAGTGCAGCGGGCATGAACGAAAAAATTGTGGAGTTTCAGATGAACCTGATCCAAACCCTTGAGCAAGAAGAAATTGCTCGCCTTGGCAAGACCATTCCCGAATTCGCCCCTGGCGATACCGTGATCGTGAACGTGAACGTGGTTGAAGGTAACCGCAAGCGCGTGCAGGCTTACGAAGGTGTGGTGATCGCCAAGCGCAACCGTGGCCTCAACAGTGGCTTTACCGTGCGCAAGATCTCCAGCGGCGAAGGCGTGGAACGTACGTTCCAGACCTACAGCCCCCTGATCGCCAGCATCGAAGTCAAGCGTCGTGGCGACGTGCGTCGTGCCAAGCTGTACTACCTGCGCGAGCGCAGCGGCAAGTCGGCCCGTATCAAGGAAAAGCTGCCCCAGCGCAAAGCTGCTGTGGTTGCCCAGTAATCCTGATCAGCACAAAAAGAAAACCGCCCGTGGTGCAAACCCGGGCGGTTTTTCTTTGGGCGCCTTGTGGACGCCCGTAAAGGTTTTTAACCGCGACGCTTGGGGGCGTGAGGCTTGAAGCCGCCGCCGACCACTTTGGGGCCACGGCTGGGGCGATCGCCGAAGCGGTCGTTGCCGCCAGCGCGGGCTTGGGCGCCACGCGGCGCGTGTTGGGGCTTGTCGAAGCCACCACCAAAGCCACCACGGGGCGCGCGGTCGTCGCGGCGCTCGAAGCGTTGCTCGCCGGGGTGGCCAAAGCCACGGTCCTGGCCGCGGTCGTTGCCACGACGTGGGTCGTTGTTCCAGCCGCCCTGGCCCTGCTCAAAGCGAGGGTCGTGACGCGCCTCAAAGCGGGGCTCCTGGCGAGCGCCGAAACGATCGCCACCAAAGCGGTCACCGCCACGGAAGTCGTTGCCGCGTTGTTCGTTGTTGCGATTGCCCCAGCCTTTGGCTTGGCCGCCAAAGCCGCGGTCACCACCGCCAAAGCCGCCACGCTCGCTGCGGCCGCCTTTGCCGCCCTTGCCGCCAAAAGATTTGCGCGCAGGGTAGTCAAAGCGTTGCTTGGGTTCCAGGCCGGGAATGGTTTCGGCCTTGAAGGGTTGCTTGGTGTAGAACTCGATATCGCCAATCTTGCGGCGGTCGCGGATTTCGGCAAACGTGACCGCCAGGCCCGAGCGGCCAGCGCGGCCGGTACGGCCGATACGGTGGGTGTAGTCCTCGGCCTTCATCGGCAGGCCGAAGTTGAAGACGTGGGTGATGGTGGGCACATCAATACCGCGCGCGGCCACATCGGTGGCCACCAGGATCTGCACCTGGCCGTTGCGCAGCGCCATCAGGCGGCGGTTGCGCAGGCCCTGGCTCAAGGCACCGTGCAGGGCCACGGCGGCAAAACCGGCCTGCTGCAGTTCGGTGGCCAGGCCGTCGCACTCGATCTGGGTGCTGGCGAACACGATGGCTTGGTCAATCGACGCATCGCGCAGCCAGTGGTCGAGCAGCTGGCGCTTGTGCTCGGCGTTGTCGGCCCAGAACAGCACCTGTTTGATGTTGGCGTGTTTCTCTTGCGGCGTGTCGATCTGCACCTTGTGCACGCCTGAGCCGCCATCGTGCATCACGCGCATGGCCAGTTGCTGGATGCGCGGCGCAAAAGTGGCGCTGAACATCATGGTCTGGCGACGCTGCTCGGTCAGCTGGTTGATCTCGGCCAGGTCATCGGAGAAGCCCAGGTCCAGCATGCGGTCGGCTTCGTCGACCACCAGGAACTGCACTTCATTGAGCTTGATCTGCATCGAGCGCTGCAGGTCCAGCAGGCGGCCCGGCGTGGCCACCACCAGGTTGGCGTTTTGCAGTTTGGCAATTTGCAGCTGGTAAGGAATGCCGCCCACCACGTTGGCAATACGCAGGCCTTTGCAGTGTTTGACCAGCTCGATGGCGTCGTGCGCCACCTGTTGCGCCAGTTCACGCGTGGGGCACAGCACCAGGGCGCCGGGCACGGCGGCCTTGAAGTTGCGCGGGTTGGTGGGGTCTTTACGGCGGGCGCGCTTGGGCGGCTCTTCGCCACGGGCGATAGCGTCGGCGCAGGCCTGGTCGAAATCGGCCTTGGCTTTGGCGTCGGCAGCGGCTTGCTGCGCAATCAGGGTGTGCAGCACGGGCAACAGGAAGGCGGCGGTTTTGCCGCTGCCGGTCTGGCTGGAGACCATCAGGTCGTTGTAGCCGTGATGTTCCTGGTCATCGGCGGGCAGGGCCAGCGGGATGGTGCGCGATTGCACGGCGGTCGGCTGGGTGTAGCCCAGATCGGCTACGGCCTGGACGAGCTCGTTGGCCAAGCCCAGTTGAACGAAGCCGTTAGGTTCGTTGGACTCGGTGGCTTGGACCACTTCGGGCGTATCGATGGAACGGTCTTGCGCAGGCACGTGCTCGGCCTGCAGGTCGGTGATTTGTTCAGTCATGAAATAACTCGCACGGCACTGCAGCGGGTAGCTGCAGGCACCGTCAGGTTGAAAACAACATCAACCTTCAAACGGTGCTCAGCGAAGGCGTGAAGCCTGGTTCGCGAGTGACCCGAATTCAGACGCAAGCGTCATGGGCCAAGGCATGAGGGGAGATGCAAGAAAAACGCCACCGCTGGGGTGGCGTGGCGCAATTATCGCATGGATCGGATTTTTGTGCAGGGTTTTCCCTGAAATCACAAACGAATGAACTGATCGCGGTAGTGTTCGAGCTCGTCAATGGACTCGTGCACATCGGCCAGCGCGGTGTGGCGTTGCTTCTTTTTGAAGGCTGAATACACCTCGGGCTTCCAGCGGCGCGAGAGCTCTTTGAGCGTGCTCACATCCAGGTTACGGTAGTGAAAGTACGCCTCCAGCTTGGGCATGAACTTGACCAGAAAGCGTCGGTCCTGGCTGATGGTGTTGCCGCACAGCGGTGAAGCGCTCTTGGGCACGTACTTCTTGATGAAGTCCAACAGCTGTTGCTCGGCCTCGGCCTCGGTGGTGGTGCTGGCCTTGACCTTGTCGATCAGGCCGCTGCGGCCATGGGTGCCTTTGTTCCAGGCGTCCATCTTGCCCAGCAGCTCGTCGCTTTGGTGGATGACCAGCACCGGGCCTTCGATGCGCGGCGTCAGCTGCGGGCCGGTGACGATGACGGCGATTTCCAGCAGGCGCTCTTTTTCAGGGTCGAGCCCGGTCATTTCGCAATCGATCCAGACCAGGTTTTGGTCGGACTTGGCGAGTGTTTCTGGAGCAGGGGATGCGTTGACTTCAGACATGGGGGAATTGTCGCCGAAGTAAACCGAATGCCTGGGGCTTTTACAATTTCCCCCATGAATCCTTCTTTGTTGTTGACGGTGGCGCTGGCTGCGGTGCTGGTGCTGCATGTGCTTCTCAAGCTTTGGCTCAATGCTCGCCAGGTGCGGCATGTGGCTGCGAACCGGGCGCAGGTGCCTGCGGCGTATGCGGGCACCATTGGTCTGGCTGACCACCAAAAGGCGGCTGATTACACGCTGGCCAAGGCGCGGCTGGCTCAGTGGGATATTTTGCTGGACGCTGCGCTGGTGCTGGGCTGGACCTTGCTGGGTGGTTTGCAGGCTTTGCAGACCGTGGTGCAAAGCCTGGTGTCGCCGGGCTTGATGCAGCAGGTGGCGCTGGTGCTGGGTTTTGCTTTGGTGGGTGGTGCGCTCGCCTTGCCCTTGTCGTGGGTGCAGACCTTTGGTGTGGAGCAGCGGTTTGGTTTCAACAAAATGACGGCCGCGCTGTGGCTGACGGACCTGGTCAAGGGGCTGGCACTGGGCCTGGTGCTGGGTGTGCCTTTGCTGGCTTTGGTGCTGTGGCTCATGCAAGCCGGGGGCAGCCTGTGGTGGCTGTGGGCATGGGGCGCGCTGGTGCTGTGGCAGCTGGTGCTGATGGCGATTGCACCCAATGTGATCATGCCGTTGTTCAACAAGTTTACGCCTTTGGAGGACGAGGCCCTCAAGGCCCGTGTGCAGGCGCTCATGGTGCGCGCAGGTTTCAAGGCCAGGGGCTTTTTTGTGATGGACGGTAGCCGCCGCTCGGCGCATTCCAATGCGTTTTTTACCGGCTTTGGTGCCAGCAAGCGTGTGGTGTTTTTTGACACATTGCTCAAGCAGTTGAGCATGGCTGAAATGGGAGCTGTGCTGGCCCATGAGTTGGGGCACTTCAAGCACAAGCACATTGTCAAAATGATGGTCACGTCGTGGCTGACCAGCCTGCTGGGCTTGGCGCTGCTGGGGTGGCTGGCGCAGCAGGTGTGGTTTTATACGGGGCTGGGCGTATTGCCTGATATGCAGGGCGGCAACGATGCGTTGGCGTTGGTGCTGTTCATGCTGGTGGTGCCTTTGGTGACGTTTTTTGCTTCGCCCATATTGTCGTGGCGTTCACGCCAGCAGGAGTTTGAGGCCGATGCTTACGCGGCCTCGCTAACACCTTCCAAAGACCTGGCCAGTGCCTTGCTCAAGCTCTACCAGGACAACGCATCCACCCTCACGCCCGATCCGCTGTATGTGCGTTTTTATTATTCGCACCCCCCGGCCAGTGAGCGCCTGGCGCGCATGCAGGCGGACTGAGGCAGCATGTCCAAGAAACCTTTTAAAACTGCCGCCACGACAGCCTTGCAGCAGGCGCTGGTGGTGGGCTCGTTCGGGCGGCATTGCCTGATTGAAACGGACGATGGCCAGCGCCTGATTGCCCATCCGCGTGGCAAGAAAAACCAGGCGGTGGTTGGCGACCGCGTGCAGTGGGTCGCCACGGGTGACGAGGCCAGCATTGAGGGCTTGGTGCCCCGGCGCAACTTGTTTTACAGGCAGGATGAGATTCGCACCAAATCGTTTGCGGCCAACCTGGACCGGGTGCTGATTTTGCTGGCGGCCGAGCCCGAGTTTTCTGAAAGCCAGTTGGCACGCGCTTTGGTGGCCGCTGAAGCCGAGCACATTGCGCCGATCATTGCCTTGAACAAGTGCGACTTGCGCGAGCCGTTTGAACGCGCCTGGCAACGTTTGGCGCCGTACCGCCGCATGGGCTACCAGGTGTTGCCATTGGGTTTGGCGCCGCGCGGCGATGATGTGGCGGATGACGGCGTGGCCGCGCTTGTGCAGGCGCTCTCTGGGCACCACACCCTGGTGTTGGGCCCTTCGGGTTCCGGCAAAAGCACATTGATCAACCGCTTGGTGCCAGATGCGCAAGCTGAAACGGGCGAGATTTCGCAAGCCCTCAACTCGGGCAAACACACCACCACCAGCACCCGCTGGTATTGGGTGCCTGCGCTGGATGCAGGTGCCGAGCGTGGCGCCTTGATCGACTCACCAGGCTTTCAGGAGTTTGGCTTGCACCACATCGAGCCGACCATGCTGGCCCAATGCATGCCGGACTTTCGAACCTACCTGGGGCAATGCAAGTTCTATAACTGTACGCATCTGCATGAGCCCGGTTGTGCTGTATTGCCCCATGTGGGCATTCAGCAGGACGACCGCATCAGCGAGCGGCGTCACAACATTTACGCACAGCTCTTTGAAGAGCTCAGTCAGCAGCGCTGGTAAGGACGGTCAGCCCAGCAAGTTGGCCATGCTCAGCAAAGCCAGCAGTGCCAGCCACATGATCACCGAGCGCCAGACCAAACCCACCACTTGTGCAAAATGCGCCAAGGTGACGTGGTGACCCGGTGTGCTGGCGCTGTCTTGTTTGTCGGGAGCATCGGTATGGAGGTCTGCTCCGCCAAGTTGAACATTGATCGCGCCTGCTGTAGCCGCCAAAACCACGCCATCGTTGTCTTGCGGAAATTTCTGTGCGTGAAAGCGCCAGCCGTCCATGACTTCTTCGAAATTACCCACAACGGCAAAGCCCAATGCTGTGGCGCGGGCGGGCAACCAGTCCACCACCCGCCAAGCCTGACGGGAGATCACTTGCAGTGCGGGATTGTCCTGAATCCAGCTGCGAGGCAAGGCGGCAGCCAGACGGTAAATGACAGCACCCAAAGGCCCCAGACCAACGATGGCCAGCACGCTGTACCAGAAGAACACTCCGAAAACATGCCGGTGTGCGGCCAGTACGGATTGTTCGATCACGTGTCTCATGATTTCGTTGCGTGAAATCTGACCCACGCCTACATGTTGCCACTCGGCCAGCAACTCTCGGGCTTTCTGTTCGTCGCCCATATTGAGGGCTTCGCGAATGTCCGTAAAGTGGTGACTGAACTGGCGAAAGCCCAAGGTCAGGTACAACAGGGCCACATTCCAGGCCATGGCTGCAAGCCAGCCCAGGGTGTGCAGCAAGGCGCTGTGTACAAACCAGGCCGCCAGAGCAGGCAGCAGTACAGTCAGCCACCAGGCCAGCCAGGCTTGCCGGGGGTGACCGGTGTCCAAGGTGCGGGCCATCCATTGCATCCACTCACGCATGAACTGGTTGAGCGCATGGCTGGGCGACAGGGGCCGGATTTGTTCGGCAATCAGGGCGAGCAGTATGGCGAAGAAACTCATGCGCTGTTCGAAGGCAAGCGGGCTTGCAAAAAACGGTACAGATTGCGAAGCATACCCGCTGTGGCGCCCCAGATGAAGCGCTCAATGGCCTGAGGCCGAGCGGGTTGCAAGTAGGGCATGGAGTACCACTGGCGTATCACGCCTTCAAATTCCATCTGGTGCAATCGATGATGAGCGGGGTTCATCAAGTAGCTCAATGGGACTTCAAAGACCTCGTCAACTTCCTGCGGATTGGGCGCAAGGGCCTCGCCACTTTGGACCAGGGCCACAACAGGCTGTACCCAAAAAGCACTGCCGGTGATGTAGGTCGGCAGCTGACCGATCACCTGTACACGCTCCGGGTCAAGGCCAATTTCTTCGTGCGCTTCGCGCAAGGCGGCAGCTTGTGCATTGGCATCGTTGTCGTCTACCTTGCCGCCAGGAAAAGCAATTTGACCAGAGTGGGTGGACAGGTGCTTGCCCCGTAGTGTCAGCAGCACATGCAGTTCATCATGGGCATGCGCTGGTGTGGTCAGTCCAATCAGTACAGCCGCTTGTGCGCTCGGGCGTTGCATATAGCTGGGCTCGCGGCGCAGCTCGGGCTCCCAGTCGGGTTGAATGGCGAACCGATGGCGTAGCGCTTGGGCGGTGAGTTGGCTGGCGTCGATGGCGGGCAATTCGGTACTGACATGTACAACTGGGACGCTTTGGGGGTGAATGATGGTGCTCACGGCCCGTTTATAGCAGCAGCTGCCAGCATTCGGTGTCACCTGAGGCTGCGACAATGCGAGCCATGAGGAGTGATGTGCATGGCAGTCTATCTGGTGGGCGACATTCAGGGATGTGACGAGGCTTTGACTCGTTTGCTGCAGGCCGTGGATTTTTCGCCGAGCCGTGATCATTTGATCGCGCTGGGTGATTTGGTCAACAGGGGGCCGAACTCCCTGGCCGTGTTGCGTCGCTTTGTCGCTTGGGAGGGCAGTGCCGATGCCGTACTGGGCAATCACGACTTGCATGCCTTGGCTGTGCATGCAGGTGTACGCCGTTCCAGTCGGATGGATACCTTGGGCGAGCTGCTTGAGGCCGACGACGCCTTACCCTTGATGCGTTGGCTGCAGGACAGACCCCTTGCGATGCATACGCATGGGATGCTGTTGGTGCACGCCGGGGTACTGCCGCAGTGGACGCTCCAGCAGGTGATGACATTGGCTCACGAGGTACAACAGGTCCTGCGTGGACCTGATTTGACGAATTTCCTGGCGCAGATGTATGGCAACACGCCTGATACTTGGGACGAGAGTTTGCAGGGGACCCAGCGCTGGCGCGTGGTCGTCAATGCGCTGACGCGCTTGCGGTTCTGCACGGTGCAAGGGCGCATGGAATTCGACAGCAAAGAGGGGGCGGACGGCGCGCCCGAGGGTTTTTTGCCCTGGTTTGAGGTGCCCGGCAGACAAACTTCTCAGGTGGATGTGGCCTTTGGCCATTGGTCCACCTTGAGCGAGGTTTCAACGGCCCACGTTTGGGCATTGGATACGGGTTGTGTCTGGGGTGGGCAATTGACTGTGCTCAGGGTGTCTGCAGACGGGCGGCATGAGCGCATTGCCGTTGATTGCCCACAAGCCCAAAAGCCTGGGCGCTGAACTTGGCACAATAAGAACATGGATCTGCTATTGATTGTTTTTCTGACGCTGCTCAACGGCGTGTTTGCCATGTCGGAAATGGCCGTTGCGTCGAGCCGCAAGGTTCGCTTGCAGGCCCTGCAGGAGGCAGGTGAGCATGGCGCTGCTGCTGCGCTGGGCCTGATGCAGGAGCCCACCCGATTTTTGTCTACGGTGCAGGTCGGCATTACCTCCATTGGCATGCTCAATGGCATTGTGGGCGAAGCTGCGTTCAGCGGCGCGCTTGCCTTGAAGTTACAGGTCTGGGGCGTGAGCAGTGCAGTCGCGGGTGGGTTGGCGACGGCGATTGTGGTGACCTTGATCACCTTTACCACCATCATTTTTGGTGAGTTGGTGCCCAAGCGGATCGGGCAGCTTTACCCGGAGACCGTGGCACGCCTGACAGCGGTGCCCATGGCCTGGCTGGCGCGTGTTGCGGGGCCGTTTGTGAAGCTGCTGTCTTTGTCCACGCAAACCATATTGGGCCTGATGCGGATAGACACCAAAGCCCAGCGACAGGTGACCGAAGAGGAAATCACTGCCAGCCTGGAAGAGGGCGTGGATGCTGGCTTGATTGAAGCGCACGAGCATCAGATGGTGCGCAATGTGTTTCATCTGGATGACCGCCCTTTGACTTCCATGATGACGGCACGTGCCGATATTGTCTGGCTCGACGCAGATCTGAATGTGGCCACTGCATTAAAGAAAATCCAGTCTGAAATACAGGTTTACGGCGCGCACTCCTGGTACCCGGTATGCAAGGAGGGACTGACTCATGTGGTCGGGGTGGTCAGCGTGATTCGTTTGCTGGGTGTGCCAGACCATGAGCTCTCATTGCAGACTTATATGGAGCCAGCGCATTTTGTCCCCGAAACCTTGACGGGCATGGAATTGATGGAACAGCTCAAAGATCGCTCGGGGCGAATGTTGTTCGTGGTCGATGAATATGGCGATATTCAGGGCTTGTTAACCCCTCGCGATTTACTGGAGGCCATTACTGGCGAGCTCAAACCCGCGCAGCAGCTGGAAGGCTGGGCGACGCAACGCGCGGATGGGAGCTGGTTGCTGGATGGGCAAATGCCTCTGTCTGAACTTAAGAGCCGCTTGCAGATCAAGGCTTTGCCTGATGAGGATCGAGGACGCTATAACACTGTGGCTGGCCTGATCATGTATTTGCTGGGAGATTTACCAATCACAGGGCAAACTGCATATTGGCATGAATGGTCATTTGAAGTGGTCGATATGGATGCGCGCAGGATCGATAAGGTTTTGGCTTTTTCCACCAGTCCATTAACTGAAAATCATATTAAAAATGAAAAAAGCCTATAATACGGGCATATTATTCAATTGAAAGGTTCAGATCATGACCAATTCCTACAAAGATTTGCTCGCCCAGCGTGAAGCCTTGGAAAAAGCCATTGAGCAAGCTCGCCAGAATGAAATTGCCGGTGCCGTTACCAAGGTGCGCGAGCTGGTGGCTGAATACGGTCTGACCGTTCAGGACGTGTTCCCTGGTCGTGCTGGCAAATCGGCGGCCAAGTCTTCGGGTGGCAAGGTTGCGGCCAAATACCGTGATCCGGCCACCGGTCAGACCTGGACGGGTCGCGGCAAAGCGCCCAAATGGATTGACGGCAAAGACCGCAGCGCTTTTCTGATCGCCTGAAGTTATTGCGAGCGTTGCGTGCCCAACTTGCAGATGGGCTCACTTCATTCGTCATGACGGTCAACGTAAAGCCCCATTTTGGGGCTTTTCTGCTTTTGGGCCAGCGAGGTCATTTAGAATGTGACAAATTCTAGAAAACAATGTCTGATTCGCCTTTGGTCTCCGATTTGTTGCAGCCTCGTACCGATATTTGGTACCTGGTTTATGCCAAGCCTCGGCAAGAAGAGATCGCACGCTTTAATTTGCAGCAGCAAGGCTTTGAGGCCTATGTGCCGCTCTACAAGAAATTCAAAAAGACAGAGCAGGGACCCGTTGCGGTGTTTGAACCGATGTTCCCGCGCTATCTGTTTTTCCGCCCAACATCCTCCGGTCAAAGCCTAAGCGCTGTGCGTTCTACGCGTGGTGTGACGACGTTGGTACGCTTTGGCTTTGAACCTGCGCTGGTGGCTGACGCTTTGGTAGATCGCATCCGACAGCTTGAGCATGAACGCAACGAAGCGACTTTGCAGCAGACCAGTGATGTACGGGCCGGACAAAGAGTCCGCCTCAGGCACACGGCCTTGGGCGATGTGGAAGGCTTGGTTCAAAGCGTGTCGAGCAAGCGGGTAGCCGTGTTGCTCGAAATTCTGGGCAGGCCTGCAGTGGTTCAGGTTGAGTATTTTCAGGTGGAGCCAGCTGACGCCTGATGCAGGGCAACAGCGGCTTGACTGCAGGGAGAGAAATCATGAAAAAAACACTCGTCACACTGTCGTGTGCTTTGGCCGCCAGCTTTGCTTTACAGGGATGCACCGTACTTGCCATCGCCGATGCGGCAGGCTCTGCAGTGGTCTACGGTGCCAAGACAGCAGTCAATGTGCTGGACGCCATCACGCCAGACATCATCAACAAGGACTGAGGGTGCTGCCACCGGCCATCATGGGCCAGTGACGCTGTTCAGATGCCCAGCCAGCCGTGGGTGCGGGCAAAGTGCAAGGCTTGCGTGCGGCTGTTGACGCCCAAGCGACGAAACAAACGCCAGAAGTGGACCTTGACGGTGTGCTCGCTGATGTTCAATTTGTCGGCAATGTCGCGGTTTGACAGGCCTTGATCCAGCATCAGGATGAGTTGCTTTTGACGCTTGGACAATTTTGTCGGGGCAGAACCTGTGCTCTCTTGGGATTCGTCTTCCGTGACCAGCAGCTCGCGCAATTTTTGCAGCACTTGATTGACCGGTTCTGTTTTTTCAATGAAGACATTGGCACCTGCATGCATGCTGGCAGCCTCATAGTCTTGAGCATCGCTGGCGGTGACCACGGCCAAAGGCACATCAGCGTGGTTGGCGCGCACCATCTGTACTCCCGACATGCCCAAAGTGTCGGGCAGTTGAAGCTCCATGCAAATAAGCTCGGGCTCGCCGCCTTTGAGGACTGCGGAGTCCAATGCGTTCATCTTGTGCACCGGCACCACCTTCAGGCCGGGTTTGATGCGCTGAATCAGCATGGTCAGCGCATCGCGCATCAGGGGGTGGCTGTCGATGACGTAAACAGTCATGATTTGTGGCGAAGCATTAATTGGAAAGTTGTAGGATAGCAGCTTTCCGAGGAAATGCAAGTAAATCGATATATTTGTTGAGAATGTTATTTCTTTTTGCTTTCGGCAATTTCTCTCAGGTCTGAGAGGGCTTGCGCGATCAAGTTGCTTTGCCCGGTGCTCACGCCCAGCAATTTGTCAGCAAGTGTCTCAAGCGCTGTTATTCCCTCGTTTTGAAGGCGGGCTATGGCTTGGCCCGCTTCTTTGGGGGCTTCAAACCCGCGGCTTTGCAGCAGGACTTGTCCTTGGGCATCAACCAGTTTGAAGTAGAACAAGCCATCAGGTTCGCGGTATTGCTTGAATGCAGGAGGTGCTGTTTTTTCAATCTTGGCGGCAGTCGTGGTGACTGCGCTGGCCAAGCTTCGCAGCCCCACAGCATGGCGTAGTTCCTTGATGAAGGGGGTGGCCAGCGCGCGCGCTTTCTCAGCCCCTTGCAGCAGCAAGGCATCCACCTTTGCAGGATTGGCGATCAGGCTGTTGTAGGCGTCGCGCATGGGGGCCATTTCGCGGTCAATGCGTTCAAACAGAACTTGCTTGGCATCACCCCAGGCAATGCCGTCGGCGTAGGCTTTAGCCAAAGCAGCGGTTTCTTCTGTGCTGGCAAAAGCCTGGTAAATCTGGAACAGCGCTGAGCCTTCGGTGTCCTTGGCCTCGCCGGGGGCGCGAGAATCGGTCAGGATGCTGGCAATGAGCTTGCGCATGTCTGCTCCCGATGCAAACAGCGGGATGGTGTTGTCGTAGCTTTTGCTCATTTTGCGGCCATCCAGACCGGGCAGCAGCGCAACGGTTTCTTCGACAACTGCCTCGGGCAGCACAAAGTGTGAGCCGTAGAGGTGGTTGAAGCTCGAGGCCATGTCGCGGGCCATTTCGATGTGCTGGATCTGGTCGCGACCTACGGGTACTTTGTGGGCCTTGAACATCAAAATGTCTGCGCCCATGAGCACCGGGTACATGAACAGACCAGCGGTGACGTCGTTGTCCGGGTCGCTGCCGGCAGCCTGATTCTTGTCTACAGCGGCTTTGTAGGCATGGGCGCGGTTGAGCAGGCCTTTGCCGGTGACGCAGGTCAGCAGCCAGGTCAGTTCCGGGATTTCGGGAATGTCGGACTGCCGATAGAAGGTGACTTTGTCTACATCCAGGCCCGCTGCGATCCAGCTGGCGGCGATTTCAAGGGTGGAGCGCTGGATGCGCGCCGGGTCATCGCACTTGATGAGGGCGTGGTAGTCGGCCAGAAAGTAAAAGCAATCGGTGTCCGGGTTGCGGCTGGCTTGCACAGCTGGGCGGATGGCGCCCACATAGTTGCCCAGATGAGGAATGCCGGTGGTGGTGATGCCGGTCAGGACGCGGGTGCGCTCAGCGTTGCTCATGGAAATACCTGGAAAAAATCAGTGAAGCAAAAATGACAGGGGGCTCAGCGCAAGCTTGAGCAATGAAAAGGTCAGGGCCATGATGGGTTGCATCCACAAAGCACTGACGACGCCGGCAATCACCAGCGCCATGACGATGAAAAAGCCCCAGGGCTCGATGCGTGAAACCATGGCCGCCTGGCGCCAGGGCAGCAGACCTACCAAAATGCGTCCACCGTCCAGAGGGGGAAGGGGAAAGAGGTTGAAGGCGAACATGACGACATTGGTCAGCATGCCAGCGCGGCACATTTCCAGAAAGAAACGCTCTTGCAAGCCGATGCCAGCCAACACATAAAGCACCACTCCCCACAGCAGGGCCTGCAGCAAATTGGATGCGGGTCCAGCCAGTGCGACCCAGACCATGTCTTTCTTGGGATGGCGCAGGCGGTCAAAACGAACGGGGACAGGCTTGGCGTAGCCAAACAAGAAGGCCCCACCAGTGCTGAAGTACAGCAGCAAAGGCATGAAGATGGTGCCCAAGGGATCAATATGCACCATGGGGTTGAGTGTGACTCGTCCGAGCATGGCGGCTGTGTTGTCCCCCAAGCGTTGAGCAGCGTAGCCGTGTGCAGCCTCGTGCAGCGTGATCGCAAAAATCACCGGCAAGGCATAAATCAGAACGGTTTGAATCAGATCGGTCATGGCATTCACATGCCGATTGTCTCAGACCCGCGCAGGTGTGGGCTTAAAGACCCAAACGTGCAGGGTCACCTGCGCCATGGCGGAGCAATTCGGGGTTGTCGCCGCTCATGTCGATTACGGTGGTCGGAGCCATGGTGCAGGGGCCGGCGTCAATGACGCCGGCAATCTGGTGTTCCAGTTGTTCGCGGATCTCGTGCGGATCGTTGAGCGGGTCGGTTGCGCCAGGCAGGATCAATGTGGTGGCTATCAGGGGCGCGCCATGCAACTCCAGCAGCGCTTGCAGGGTCAGATGCTCGGGCACGCGCAGGCCAATGGTTTTGCGTTGCGGGTGGCTCAAGCGGCGGGGCACTTCCTTGGTGGCTTCCAGAATGAAGGTGAAGGGCCCTGGCGTGGCTTGCTTGATGAGGCGGAATTGGCGGTTGTCCACCCGCGCGTAGTTGGCCAGCTCGCTCAGGTCGCGGCAGAGCAGGGTGAGGTGGTGCTTTTCATCGACACCGCGAACACGGCGCAATTGATCTGCGGCAGCCTTGTCATCCACATGGCAAACCAAGGCATAGCTGGAGTCTGTGGGGACGGCCAGGATGCCGCCCTTGTCGAGCAGCAAGCAGGCCTGTTTGAGCAGGCGAGCTTGTGGGTTTTCGGGGTGGATGCTGAAATGTTGGGCCATGATGATCAGGATTCCGGCAAGGTCACGGGAACGCGGCTTTCCTTGAGGGTGAGCCATGCGCCTATGGCGCCTGAAATGCCGACCAGCACCATGCCCCATAAAGTGATGTGGTCTGGCACATGGTTGAACACCAGCCAGCCGCCCACTGTGGCGAAACCGATTTGCACGTACATATAGGGCGTCAGCGTGGCTGCGGGGCTGCGCGAGTAGGCCATGATCAGGAAAAAATGCCCCAATGTGCCCAGCAGGCCAATCAGCAGCATCTGTGCCCATTCTGTCCACAACGCAGGGCTTTCCCACGTCCATGGCAGGATGAGCGTCGCCAGCAAAGCACCCACCCAGCCGGTGTACAGGTGCATGATGATGGGGTCTTCAGTGCGCGCCATTTTGCTGGTCAGCACCTGAAAGGCCGAGTTGGTGCCCACGAGCAGCAAGGGCAATATCAAGCCCCAGTCAAATGCCGTACCGCCGGGGCGAATGACCACCAGCGTGCCCGCGAAGCCCATGCACACCAGCAGCCAGCGCGTACGGCTGACCTTTTCCTTCAGTTGCCGGGCGGCCAGCAAGGTGATGACCAGTGGCGTGATCATGACAATCGCCGTGAACTCTCCAACTGGCATGTACTTCAGGCTGAAAAATGCGAGCAGGCTGGTACAAAACAGCAGCAAGCCACGCAGCAGCTGATAGCGCGGGTGAGCGGTGTAAAAGATCTTGAGTCCTCGCCCAGGCAGCACTACAGCGGTTGTGGCCAAGGCCTGAAAAGCGTAACGAACCCATAAAGCCATGAGCAGCGACAGTTGCAAACTGATGTGTTTTGTGGTGGTGTCCATCGCTGCAAAACAGGCCACCGCCAGCAAGGCAAAGCCAATACCGGACAGGACGTTGTACGCAGGAGTCTTCACTGAATACGATCGGCCAACACTTCCCATACCGGGGTCAGTTCACCTGACAGCCAAGGCAGGGCGCCCAGATCGGTGTGGCTTTCTTCGGGGCTGTGAAAGTCACTGCCGCGAGAGGCGAAGAGGCCAAATTCCTTGGCGGTGTCTGCATAACGCACAGCCTCTTGTGCGGAATGGCTGCCTGTGACCACTTCCACGCCCTGGCCGCCGTGTGTCTTGAACTCGGTAAAGAGTGCGTACTCTTCGTTGGGTGTGAAGCCGTAGCGCGCAGGGTGGGCGATCACGGCCATGCCGCCAGCCTGTGTGATCCACTGCACCGCATCTTGCAGGCGAGCCCAGCGGTGGGGCACAAAGCCGGGCTTGCCTTCGGTCAGGTATTTGCGAAATACCTCTGAGGTTTCTTTGCACACACCTGCCTCGACCAGATAACGGGCGAAGTGGGTGCGGGAAATCAGGTCGGGATTGCCCACGTATTTGAGCGCACCCTCGTAAGCGCCCACGATACCGACTTTGGCCAGAGAGTCAGACATTTCCTGGGCGCGGTCTCCACGGCCGCCGCGTGTGCGGCGCAGGCCGTCTTGGAGCTGGGTGTCGTGATGGTCAAAGCCCAAACCCACAATGTGTACGGTCTGGTTGGCAAACGTGACCGAAATTTCGACGCCAGTCAGATAAGGCAGTTTCTGCGCACGGGCTGCGGCCAATGCGCGGTCCTGGCCGCCCACTTCGTCGTGATCGGTCAGCGCCCAGAGTTCCACGCCTGCAGCCTTGGCGCGCTCGGCCAGTTGCTCTGGCGTCAGGGTGCCATCCGAGATGACGGAGTGGCAGTGCAGGTCGGCATTGAGGATGGAATTCACAAAGTCATTTTAGACCGTGACACGGCAGTGTCATGCGGGCTGCGCATAATGTCCATATGCTTCAATTACGTTTGATTCGCCATGGCCAGACAGACTGGAATGTGCAGTCCCGTTTCCAGGGGCAGGTGGATGTGCCGCTCAATGCCTTGGGTCTGGCGCAGGCAGAGCGTCTGGCCATGCGCCTGAAGGTGGAACCTGCCGAGACGCTGGTGGTCAGCGATTTGCAGCGCACACGCCAGACAGCGCAAGCGGTGGAACAGATGTGGTCGGTGCCGGCGCAGGCCTCGGCGAGCTGGCGCGAGCAGTCTTTTGGCATTCTGGAGGGGATGGTGGCGCAGGACATTGCGCAGCAGTACCCTGCCGAGTGGCGTCAATGGTTGTTGTACCGATCGGACTATGCGCCGCCAGGGGGTGAGTCTTTTCAGATGCTGGACGCTCGCATTCGTCGGGCGGTCGGCGACGTGGTGCAGCTGTGTGAGCGGCTGCAAGTGCCTTCGTGCACTGTGGTCACGCACGGGGCTGTGCTGGATGTGATCTGGCGCTGGGCCAATGGCCTGGACCTGGAGGGGCCGCGCAAGTGCCCTATTCCCAATGTGGGGCTGAACACTGTCCGTACCGACGGCGAGGTCATGCAGCTGGTGCAGTGGGCTGACGATGCACATGTCCGATAATTCGGTTTGGCATTTTCACAGCACGAAGGAACCCCATGGCACTGATGATCACGGACGAATGCATCAATTGCGATGTGTGCGAGCCGGAGTGCCCGAACCAGGCCATTTTTCTGGGGCCGGAAATTTACGAAATCGACCCCGGCAAGTGCACCGAATGTGTGGGGCACTTTGACGAGCCCCAGTGCGTACAGGTGTGCCCTGTGGCCTGCATTCCGGTCAACCCGCAGCATGTTGAAACGCGCGAACGCCTGTGGGACAAATACCGCCAGCTCACGCAGTCGGCGCAGACTGCATCCCACAACAAATAAGCACAGAGCTCATTGCGCCGTATCAGGCGGTGCCAGGCGGGGTGGCTTGGGGCGAGGTGGTTTGCTGGTGTGGATTTTGACCATGGCTTTGGCCATGTCACCTTCCAGCAGCAGAGGCAGTGCTGTCACCGCGCGGGCAATGGCGGTGTGAATGGCTTCACGATGCTCGGCCATGGGCTTTTTCAGCACCCAGCTGACCACTTCCGATTTGACACCGGGGTGGCCTACGCCAATGCGCAGGCGCCAGTAATCGGGGGTGCCGAGTTGCGCGTGAATGTCGCGCAGTCCATTGTGACCAGCGTGTGAGCCGCCCTGCTTGAGTTTGACCTCACCGGGCGGTATGTCCATTTCGTCGTGTGCGACCAGAATTTCGTCAGGCTGGATTTTGAAAAACCGTGCCAGTGCGGCTACCGACTTTCCTGACAGATTCATGAAGGTTTGTGGTTCCAGCAGCCAGACGGTTTGACCGTCGACCGTGGTTCTTGCCATCACTCCATGGTAGCTGCGCTCGGGCGCGAGTCGTACCTTGAGTTCGCGAGCGACCGCGTCAATGAACCAGAACCCCGCGTTGTGTCGGGTGTCTTCGTATTCCGTGCCTGGATTGCCCAGACCAACGAACAGTTTGATCATGAAAGGATTATCTGGCCAAAAAAAGGCCCGCACACGGCGGGCCTGGTTGCGCGAAGCGGGCTTGAATTACTTCTTGCCTTTGCCCTTGGCGGGTGCTTCTGCAGGGGCTGCAGCGGGGGCTGCAATTTCCTCTTCCACCGGCACGGTGACGGACACCAGGACGGGGTTGGGCTTGCCATGCACCAGGGCCTTGACGCCTTTAGGCAGGGTGATGTCGTTCAGGTGCAGGGACTTGCCGCTTTCCAGGGTGGACAGGTCCACAGCGATGAACTCGGGCAGGTCTGCGGGCAGGCAGGCCACTTCGATTTCATTGACCACGTGGTTGATCAGGCACTTGTCGTTCTTGACGGCAGGAGAGTTTTCTTCGCCGGAGAAGTGGAAAGGCACCTTCATGTGCAACACGGTGTTGGCTTCCACGCGTTGGAAGTCGATGTGCAGCACCAGTTGTTTGAAGGGGTGCATCTGGTAGTCACGCAGCAGCACTTTGCTGGTTTGACCAGCCAGTTCCATCTCCAGGATGGAAGCGTGGAAGGCTTCTTTTTTCAGGGCGTGCCACAGTGCGTTGTGGTCCAGCTCGATCAGCTTGGGCTCACTGGAGCCACCATAGACGATGCCGGGGGTCATGCCGGTGTTGCGCAGACGGCGGCTCGCACCCGTACCCTGCTTGGAACGCTCAAAAGCGACGAATTTCATACTTACTCCTTGTTGAACACACCGCGACCAGTGTTGTTCAGGCTTTAAAAACTGTGCTTCGATCAGCTCTGATCGGAGAACAGGCTCATCACCGACTCTCCTTTGGCGATCCGGTGAATCGTTTCTGCGATCAGCGGAGCCACGGACAGTTGGCGAATCTTGGGGCAGGCGGCAGCAGCTGCCGACAGCGGGATGGTGTTGGTGACCACAACCTCGTCCAGCGCGTCGCCCTGGGCGATGCGGTCAATGGCGGGGCCGGAGAAGATAGGGTGCGTGCAATAAGCGTACACGTTCTTGGCGCCACGAGCCTTGAGCACTTCGGCAGCTTTCACCAGCGTGCCTGCGGTGTCGATCATGTCGTCCATGATCACGCAGTTACGGCCTTCGATCTCGCCGATGACGTGCATCACTTCGGAAACGTTGGCTTTGGGGCGGCGCTTGTCGATGATGGCCAGGTCGCAGCCGAGCTGCTTGGCCAACGCACGGGCGCGCACCACGCCACCCACATCGGGCGACACGACGATGAGGTCTTCGTAGTTTTTCTGGCGCAGGTCACCCAACAGCACGGGCGAAGCGTAGATGTTGTCCACCGGGATGTCGAAGAAGCCCTGGATCTGGTCAGCGTGCAAGTCCATGGTCAGCACACGGTCCACGCCCACAGCCTGCAGCATGTTGGCGACCACCTTGGCCGAAATCGGCACACGGGTGGATCGGGGGCGGCGATCCTGGCGAGCGTAGCCGAAGTAGGGAATCACGGCGCTGATGCGCTCAGCCGATGCACGCTTGAGGGCATCCACCATGATGAGCAGCTCCATCAGGTTTTCGTTGGTGGGTGCGCATGTGGACTGGATGACGAACACTTCGCGAGCGCGAACGTTTTGCTTGAGTTCGACGGTGACTTCGCCATCAGAGAAGCGACCCACGTCCACAGCGCCCAGCTGGGTGCCCAGGTGTTTGGCCATTTCTGCGGCCAGCGCCGGGTTGGCGTTGCCGGTGAACAGCATGAAGTCGGAATGATTGGCGGCGGGCATTTGCTGCATGGCGCGTTCCAGCGATCAGAAAACGTGAAGAACGGTTTGAGGTATTTGGCAGGGGAGGAAGGACTCGAACCCTCGCATGCCGGAATCAAAATCCGGTGCCTTAACCAACTTGGCGACTCCCCTACACAGGTTGACAGCACAAGGCTGCCCACCGATCAACTGTCGCTGGCTGCCCACCCCAAAAAAGGATGAACATCCAAATTGCGGCATAACCGAGAAACCCATTGGTCAGGCATAGCGCCGGGTTTCACCGAGACTGGGCAATGCGCAAAAACTGCGCTGCCAGAACCTGTCATTTTACCGGCCAAGCCAGTGTTTTTGAGCCATTCAAGCGCCTGATGAACCTCAGGGCACAAACGCTCAGCGACAGGTTGCAAGTCGTTATGGCCAAAGCCATAAGGGTCTGCAGCAAAGACTGAAATTGTAGCATGGTTTGTATCGCGCTTCAATTGCGGATCTGCAAAAATTTTTGCGGTTTCCAGGCCGGCAGGGGGCTTGATGACTAAAAAGTTCCCGGGCGGCAATTCGACAGGGGTGATGGACTCGCCTATGCCTTCGACCCACGCGTTATGCCCATGCAGAAAAAACGGCACATCGGCCCCCAGTTTCAGGCCCAGTTGGGCCAATTGGCCCGTGCTCAGCTTCAGGCCCCACAGCCGGTTGAGGGCCAGCAGGCAGCTGGCGGCATCGGATGAGCCACCGCCCATGCCCGCCTGGGCGGGGATGTTCTTTTCCACGGCAATGTGAGCCCCCAACGAGCAACCGGTATGGGCCTGCAGCAAGCGTGCTGCACGGGTGATGAGGTCATCTGCAGGCAAGGGCACGTTTAAATCCTCGCGCGAGATCAGACCATCCCCACGCACCTCAAAATGCAAAGTGTCCTGCCAGTCGATCAACATGAATGCCGATTGCAGCAGGTGGTAACCATCCGGCCGTCGGCCGGTGATGTGCAAAAACAAATTGAGTTTGGCCGGTGCCGGCACGTCGACAAGGGATTGCATGATTGAATTATCCCCGTCGCATCAGCGGTCCAGTTGCAGCTTGAGCAGGGTGCGAGGTTCAGGCTTCAGGCGCTCGGCACGTATTCGGTGATGGCTTTCGAACTGACTCAAGTCAAACTGCCAGCCAGGTGCATCGTGGTCCTGTCCCTTGAGCCATGAGAAGAGGGCTTCCAAAGGCAATGTTGTGCCCGTCAATTGTTCGGTCAGAGCCTGGACGGATCTGTCTTGCCAATGTTGATCGCCCTGGTCAAGTTGTGCCTGGCCGGGTTGCCAACGCAAGCGTCCCAGTGTGTTGCCCAGAGGCGAGAGCAGGAGCAATTCGCCTTGCTGGGCCGACCCCAGCAGCTCAAAACTGGCGCTCAGGTTTTGCGGGGGGGTGCTGTCCACCTGCAAGGCCAGCCGACCGGACCAGAAAGCAGGTATGTCAGTCGATGTCGCATGCGGGCGCAGGCTTGGGGTGCTACAGGCGCTCAGCCATAGCACGCTGGCCAAGAGGAGCCAACGCAGCAAGCGGATGGTCATGGCGTGTAGCCCAGACGCTTCAGGGTTTGGCGCAGGGTGGCGTTGTCGGGGTTGAGCAAAAGGCCTTCACGCCAGATGCGCGCTGCACGCTCCTTGTCGCCCATGACCCATAGCACTTCACCCAAATGGGCTGCAATTTCGGCATCAGGGCGCTGTGCATAGGCGCCATGAAGAATCTGCTGTGCTTGCGGTAAATCCCCCATACGGAATTTCACCCACCCCAGGCTGTCCTGGATGAAAGGATCCTTGGGGGCCAATTGCACGGCTTTTTCAATCAGTACCAGCGCTTCAGGCAGGCGCAGGCCCCTGTCGGCGAGCGAATAGCCAAGCATGTTGTAGGCCTGCGGGTCTTCGGGTTGCAGCTGCATCAGTTGACGCAACAGGCCTTCCATTTCTTCGTAACGCTGCAGCTCATCGCACACGATGGCCATTTCAGACATCAATTCGGCTTGTCCGGGGCGTTCCTGCAGCGCAGTTTTCATGACGTTGTAAGCCTGCTGGGGCGTTTTGCGTTCACGCCACCAGCGAGAGAGCGTCAAGGCCTTGTCGATGCTTTCTTGATCGGTTTGCGGACTGATCTGTTCAAGCAACTGCTGTGCTTCTCTGGCTCGTCCTTGTTTCATCAACAAGGCAGCGCGTTGGCTGGCCACTTTGACCGGGTCTGCCTGAGCCGGAATTTGTTGCAGCCAAGAGTCTGCCTGCGCCAGTTGGCCCTCGCGCTGAGCCATTTGGGCCATGGCCATCAGGGCTTCGCTGCGCCCGGACAGGGTTTCCGTGTCCTGTTTGTCTGCTGTGAGTGCCAGATAGTGTTTCAGTGCAGTCTGCGCTTGTTCATATTGGCGGTTGTCTGCGTGCAACAAGCCGCTGACAAGCCATGCAGGCGCATAGGCCGCAAATTTTTGACCGATCAGTTGCAGCTGCGTTTGCGCTTCCTGGCGTGCCCCCAGGCTGATCAGCATGCGGGCATAGCTCATGCGCAATTCCACTGGTGGTGCATTGCCTTGCATGGCTGTGTCCAGCAAAGGTTTGAGCTCAGCGCTGGCGTGTTGCAACAAGCTCATGGTCAGGATCAGCGGCCCCAAGGCTTGAGGGTCCTGCCTGTGGGCCTGCACCACGGTGGAGACCGCTTCTGAAATGAGCCCGCTGTCACGCTGCATGCGACCCAAGGTTGTCAGGGCGACGGTCTTTGTCTGTGGGTGTTGCAAGGCTTTGTCGAGTGCGCTGCGGACCGTGCGAAGGGCAAGTTGTTTGTCACTGACCCGTTCGAACAGACGAGGCACCGAGGCAATGGCGGCAGACTGGTCTGCCAAAGGCATTCGCTGGAGCCAGTCTGTCAGCGCGGCTCCGGCTTCTTCGATCCGGTTGAGCGCGACCAGGATTTGCAGCAAATACCGGTCTGGCTCCATGGCCTGTGGTTGTTCACGTTTCCAGGTCCGCACGGCTTGCAAGGCTGCGTCGCCCGAGCGAGAGGCCAGAGCGACCCCCACTGCACGCTCAAAAAGACCTGCATCGCCCGAGCGGCGGGCGGCATCGAGCATGATGGAATAGCCCGTGCCGTTCTCGCCGCCACGCACATACAACTCGGCCAACAAGATTTCGTAAAAAATCTGCGCATTCAACGCAGAGTTGACCACCACCGGTGCAGAGGGAGGAGGTGTGCCAGCAGGCAACTGCGCCCAAGCCCCTATGGGCAAGCATGAGAACGCAACCAATTTCTGCCAGAACTTCATGCCGGGGATCATAATCCAGCGCTCATGGCCTCTGGTTTCAGAGTGCTTTCCTTGTTCACCTGTTTGCACCGTATCGGCATGCCTGAATTGCCCGAAGTTGAAGTTACCCGTCAGAGCTTTGCACATCGTATTGCCGGGGCTCAGATCCTGGCCCTGCGCTTGGGCAAACCCCTGCGCTGGCCTTTGGGTGTGGAGACACAGTCCCTGGTCGGACTGCGGGTACTGCAGGTCGACCGGCGCGGCAAATACCTGTTGCTCCAGTTGACTGAGGGCTTGCTGCTGCTGCACCTGGGCATGTCGGGCAGTTTGCAGTTTGCACAAAACCTGCCTGCACCAGGTGTGCATGACCACATGGATCTGGTGACCTCTCAGGGCACCTTGCGTTTGCACGATCCGCGTCGCTTTGGCGCCGTGGTGTGGGCGCCTGATATGGATGCGCCGATCGTGCACAAGCTGCTTGGCCGCTTGGGTGTGGAACCTTTGGGCGATGCATTTACGGCTCACGCTTTCCACCAAGCCTTGCGCAAGCGACGGGCCCCGATCAAACCTGTTTTATTGGCTGGGGAAGTGGTGGTGGGCGTGGGCAATATTTACGCCAGCGAGGCTTTGTTTGCAGCGGGTATTCGCCCGACTGTGCGAGCTGACCGTCTGAGCATGCCACGCGCAACCCGTCTGCATGCAGCCATTCGGGATGTACTGTCGCGTGCCGTGGCCGCAGGCGGCAGCAGCATGCGCGATTTTGTGAATGCTCACGGTCAGGCCGGTCACTTTCAGCAATCCTGGGCAGTCTATGGCCGTGCAGGGCAGCCCTGCCGAGTGTGTGCAACGCCAGTGCGCACGCTGGTGCAAGGCCAGCGCAGCACCTTCTACTGCCCACAATGCCAAAAACCATGAACTCCTCAAAGGCTTTTGCCCCTGCCCTGGTGCAGTGGCAGCGCAGCCATGGTCGACACGATTTGCCCTGGCAAAACACACAGGACCCTTACCGGGTCTGGCTGTCGGAAATCATGTTGCAGCAAACCCAGGTCAGCACCGTGCTGGACTACTACACACGCTTTCTGGAACGCTTTCCAACTGTGCAGGCACTGGCCGCTGCACACCAGGACGACGTGCTGGCTTTGTGGAGTGGTCTGGGTTATTACAGCCGTGCGCGTAATCTGCACAAGTGTGCGCAGCAAGTGGTCACTGATTGGGCTGGAGTCTTTCCAACCACAGCGGCTCAGTTGCAGACCTTGCCTGGCATCGGGCCTTCCACGGCTGCAGCGATTGCGGCGTTCTGTTTTCAGGAGCGGGTCGCCATTCTGGATGGCAACGTCAAACGTGTGCTCAGTCGTGTGCTGGGCTATGGGCAGGATCTTGCGGTCTCTGCCAACGAGAAAGTGTTGTGGGCGCATGCGCAAGAGATGCTGCCCTCCTGTGCTGCAGATATGCCCACGTACACCCAGGCCGTGATGGACCTGGGCGCTACATTGTGTTTGCCCCGCAGTGCGCAGTGCGCTGCATGCCCTGTGTCAACCCAATGTGCAGCCCATGCGCAAGCGCAGCCCTTGGCCTATCCGGTCAAAACCAAACGACTGGTGCGCCGCAGCGAAGTCTGGTGGTTGCTTTGGGCCGAGGATGCAAAAGGACGCCTCTGGCTGGAGCAGCGCCCCCAGCGAGGCGTGTGGGCCGGTCTGTTCAGCCTGCCTGTTTTCTCCAGCGAGAAAGAGTTGCTCGAGGCTTGGCCGGGTGGCCGTGTGCAGGCGTATCTGCCGGCCTGGGTGCATGTGCTCACGCACAAGGACTTGCACTTGCACCCCGTTCAGCTGCAGGTGCATGTCGGGCAAGCGCCTTCTGATTGGCAGGGGCAGTGGTTGACCCGATCGCAGGCTTTGGCGCTGGGCCTGCCTGCGCCCATACGCAAGCTGTTAGAGGGTGTTTGAAACGGGCTCAGCCCGCATCGAGTTCGCGGTGACGCTTGAGGGTCGGGTAGCGACCAGAAAAGGCCTGGACCAATTGCTCAACCAGGTAAACCGAACGGTGCTGTCCACCCGTGCAGCCGATGGCGACGGTCACATAGCTGCGATGGTCGCGCTCAATATGCGGGATCCAGTGGCTCAAAAAGTCGCTGATCTGCTGTTGCATGAGCTGCACTTCGTCGAATTGCAACAAATACTGCTTGATCGGTTCGTCGCGTCCGGTCAGGGGCCTCAGATGGGACTCGTAGTGCGGGTTGGGCAGCATGCGCACATCGAACACATAGTCTGCGTCGATGGGCACGCCTCGCTTGAATGCAAAAGACTCGAACACCAGCGTCATTTGCTGGGTGCGTTTGCCAATCAGGGTTTTGACATACGACTGCAGTTGCGCTGCACGCAGCAGGCCAGTGTCAATCACATGCGCATGCTCGCGAAGCTCGGCCAGCATTTCTCGTTCAAGCTCAATCGTTTCGGCCAGACCGACATCGCTGGGCAGGTAGTCTCGACCTGACAAGGGGTGCTTGCGGCGTGTTTCTGAAAAGCGACGCAGCAGCACATCGGAAGCGGCGTCCAGAAACAGGGTTTTGACGGTGAGCCCCATCTCGCGCAGCACGGCCAGTTGCTCGGGCAGCATGTCCAGCGAGTCGGCGCTGCGCATGTCGATGGCAATGCCCAGCTGCCGCACCTTGTCTTGCTCGAGTTCGAGTTTGACCAGCGGGATCAGCAATTCGGGGGGCAGGTTGTCGATGCAAAAGTAGCCCGAGTCTTCCAGCGCATGCAAGGCCACGGACTTGCCGGAGCCGGACATGCCAGTGATCAACAACACATCCATGGGCTTCATGCGGGGGCTCCTTGCGCGTGGGCAAGCATTTCGCGGGCATGGGCCAGCGAGGTGTCTGAGGATTTGGCGCCGCCCAGCATGCGTGCGATTTCCTGTACACGCTCTTCCTGGGTAAGGGGGGTGACCGTACTCTGCGTGCCTTGGGCATTGCTGCTTTTGCTGACGCGCAAATGGTGGTTGGCGCACGCAGCCACCTGCGGCAGGTGCGTGACTGCGAGCACCTGACGGTGGCGACCGAGTTGCTGCATCAGCTGGCCCACAGTTTGGGCCACAGCGCCCCCCACACCCGAATCGACCTCGTCAAAAATCAGGGTGCCTGCGCTGCCCAGCTCGCTGGTGGTGACCGCAATGGCCAAGGCAATGCGCGAAAGCTCGCCGCCTGAAGCCACTTTACCCACAGGCTTGGGCGTGCTGCCTGCGTGGCCGGCGACGAGAAACACCACGTCTTCCAGGCCATGGCTGGCAGGGGCCTCCAGTTTGGGCAGTTCAATCTCGAAACGCCCGCCTTGCATGCCCAGCTGCTGCATGGCTGCCGTTACTTTGCCCGCCAATTCCGGCGCTGTTTTCTGGCGTTGTTTGCTGATGCGCTTGGCCAATTCCAGAAGGTGTGCATGGGCTTGTTGTTCAGCCTGGGTCAATGCCTGCAGATCGGCGGCAGCCTCCAACTGAGCCAGTTCGCGCTGCCAGCCTTGCAGGGTTTGAGCCAATTCTTCCGGCGGGCGCTTGAAGCGGCGGGCCAGGGACATCCACAAACCCATGCGCTCATCGAGTTGGGCAAGTTGTGCAGGGTCCAGATCGGTTTTACGCAAATAGGTGTGCAGGCTGCGGGCCACATCGTCCACCTGGGCGTAGGCAGACTCCAGGTTTTGCGCCCACTGGGCAAACTCGGGTTCGATGTGCGCCATCTCCTGGAGCTGCCCAGTGGCGCGTTGGAGCAAGCTGCTGGCGCTGTTTTCGTCATCGTCCAGTTGCTGAGCAGCTTGTTGTGCAGTGTCCAGCAAGGCTTGAGCGTGCGACAGACGGCTGTGTTGGCTGTTGAGCTCGGTCCACTCGTCGGTGCCGGGGGCGAGCTTCTGGACTTCGGCAATTTGCCAGTTCAGGCGTTCTTGTTCGCTTTGCAGCTTGTCTTGGGCGCTCTTGGCTTGTTCGAGCGCTTGCTGCGCTTGTCGCCACTGTTGCCAGGCAGACTGCAAAGGAGCGGTGTCAATGCGGGCGTAAGCATCGAGCAACTCGCGCACTTGCTGCGCTCGGGTCAGGCTTTGCCAGGCGTGTTGGCCGTGAATGTCCAACAAGAACTCGCCCAGCTCACGCAATTGTCTGGCGGTGGCGGCGCTGCCGTTGATCCAGGCGCGGCTTTTGCCTTGCGTGTCTACCGTGCGGCGCAGCAGCAGGGGGCCATCGACTTCCAGACCTGCATCTTGCAGCCAGGCGTGGGCGGTTTCGGGGCAGTCAAATTCGGCGGCCACCTCGCAGCGACTCGCGCCTTCGCGAATCGTGCCGGTGTCTGCACGGGCACCCAGCACGAATTGCACCGCATCAATCAGGATGGATTTGCCTGCACCGGTTTCACCCGTGAGGGCAGAAAAACCGGTGTTCAGATCCAGTTCTAGCGCTTGCACGATCACAAAGTCGCGCAGCGCCATGCGCAGCAGCGCCATGGCTTAGTAGCCTCCCTCATTCCAATGCATTTTTTTGCGAAGCGTGTCAAAGTAGTTCCAGCCCTCGGGATGCAAGAAGCGCACCGTGTGCTGTGAGCGTTTGACGTTGATGCGGTCACCAATCATCAAGGACGCCAGCGACTGCATGTCAAAGTTGGCACTGGCGTAGCGGCCCGAGACCAGCTCCATGCTGATAGCGCACGAGTCCGGCAGCACGATGGGGCGGTTGGACAAGGTGTGCGGCGCAATCGGAGCCATGACCCAGCCGCCCAGCACCGGGTGCATAAGGGGGCCACCGGCGGACAAACTGTAGGCCGTGGAACCCGTGGGCGTGGCAATGATCAGACCGTCAGCGCGCTGGTTGGCCAGAAAGTGGCCGTCCACCTCCACGCGCAACTCCAGCATGCCCGAAGTGCCGCCGCGGTTGACCACCACGTCGTTCATGGCCAGGGCATCAAACACGCTGTGACCGTCGCGCATCACTTGCGCCTGCAAAATACGGCGGTCTTCGGTCTGGTAGTGGCCTTGCAGCATGGGCTTCAAGACTTCCTGGTAATTCTGGATGGGAATGTCGGTGATGAAGCCCAGGCGCCCCTGGTTGATACCGATCAGTGGCAGCCCGTATTGCGCCATTTGTCGGCCCACGCCCAGCATGGTGCCGTCACCGCCAATGACCAGGCCCAGGTCGCACTCTTTGCCAATGCGCTCGCGCGGCAGGGTCGGCAGCTGGGTCAGACCGGTGTGGGTGGCGGTGTCGTGCTCGAGAACCACTTCGATACCCAGGCGCTCCAGAAAGTGCACCATCTCTTCGAGCACCTTGCGGGAAATCTCCAGCGCGCTGCCGTGGGTGGTGGCGTGGTACTTGCCAAAAAGAGCAACGTGGCGGAATCTGGATTTCATGCGCAAATTACATCATTAAAATGAGCCATATGCTCGACGATCGCGCCAAGTTATTGCTCAAAGCGTTGGTTGAACGCTATATCGCTGACGGCCAGCCCGTCGGCTCGCGCACGCTTTCCAAGGCTTCGGGGCTGGAGTTGTCCCCAGCCACGATCCGTAACGTCATGGCGGACCTGGAAGACCTGGGGCTGATTGCCAGCCCGCATACCTCGGCCGGGCGGGTGCCTACAGCCAAGGGTTACCGCCTGTTTGTCGACACCATGCTGACCATTCGCCGGGACCAGGCGCAGGCCTCGGCCTTGTCGCCCACCCTGGCTCCCGACCAGCCTCAAAAGGTGATTGCCAGCGCTGCATCGCTGCTGTCCAACTTGTCGCAGTTTGTGGGCGTGGTCATGGCGCCCAAACGCTCGTCGGTCTTCAAACATATTGAGTTTCTCAAGCTTTCCGAAAAACGCTTGCTGGTCATTATCGTCTCACCCGATGGCGATGTGCAAAACCGTATCTTGTTTACCGAGGTGGATTACTCGTCCAGCCAGTTGATTGAGGCGTCCAACTACCTGAACACGCACTTTGCCGGCATGGCCATTGAGCAAGTGCGGGCGCGTTTGCAGCAAGACCTCAAGCGCCTTCAGGGTGAAATTGCCAAGCTGATGCAGGCAGCTGTGCAAGTGGGCTCCGAAGCCATGACGCAGGACACCAGCGAGGTGGTGATTTCTGGTGAACGCAACCTGCTCTCGGTCAGCGACTTTTCCAGTGACATGGGCCACCTGCGGCGTGCGTTTGAACTGTTCGAACAAAAGACGCAGCTCATGCGGCTGCTCGATGTGTCCAGCCAGGCCGAAGGCGTGCGCATTTACATTGGGGGCGAAAGCCAGATCGTGCCCATGCAGGAGCTATCGGTGGTCAGCGCACCCTATGTGGTAGACGGGCAGGTGGTTGGCACGCTGGGGGTGATTGGCCCCACACGCATGGCGTATGACCGGATGATCGAGATCGTGGACATCACCTCACGCTTGGTGGGCAATGCACTGAGCCAGGGGAAGTCCTGAAATTTTGGTAGGGCGTGTAGGACTTGAACCTACGACCAAAGGATTATGAGTCCTCTGCTCTAACCAACTGAGCTAACGCCCCCCATTCCCGCAGGAAAGCCGCAATTGTAGTGTGACTCAGGCCCTGAGCAGGTCCTGCAGCTGCTGCGTTTGCAGTCGGTTGCCGTGTTGGCTCACCACCTGGGCTGCAGCGCGGTTGGCCAGTGTGGCGGCCGTGCGCAAGTCCATGTGGTGGGTCATGCCGTACAAAAAGGCGCCAGCAAACATGTCGCCTGCGCCGTTGGTGTCTACTGCCTTGACGGGGGTGGCGGGCACTTCGATCACGTTTTGGCCTTGAATGACCAGGCTGCCTTTGGGGCCACGGGTCAGGCACACGGTTTTGCCCAAAGCGGACAGGGTCTGCACCATGGTGTTCAGGTCTGTGCTGCCGCTCCAGACTTGCGCTTCTTCTTCGTTGGCAAACAGGTAATCCACCCCATCGTCCAGCATGGCCAGCAAGCCGTCTTTGCAGAAGTTGATCATGCTCACATCGCTCAAAGTCAGCGCCAGTTGGACATGGTGCTCGCGTGCGATCTGGCGACCTTGCAAGGCGGCTTGCAAACCAGTGGGCGAGGCGGCCAGGTAGCCCTCCATGTAGTAGATGCGGCTTTTGGCAATGTCGGTCGGGTGCAGGCTGTGGCTGTCGAGCTCGGCGCTCACGCCCAAAAAGGTGCACATGGTTCGCTCGGCGTCTGGCGTGACCAGGACCATGCAGCTGCCGGTCTGGCCGTGTTCGGCGCGGGTGTGGCTGAGGTTGGTGGCCACGCCGTTGGCCTGCAAGTCCTGGGCATAAAAAGCGCCCAGTTCGTCGTCGGCCACGCGGCAGGAGTAAAACGCCTGTCCGCCCAGCTGGGCGAGGGCGACAGCGGTGTTGGCGGCTGAGCCGCCACCGGTGCGACGGTGGTGCAGGCCTTGCACATGGCCAAGCAACTCGGTGCGGCGGAGGGCGTCAATCAGGGTCATGTGGCGCTTGCTCACGCCCATGGTGGCGAGCAAGTCGTCGCCCACTTCGTATTCGGTATCGACCAAGGCGTTGCCAATGGCGTAGAGGTGGTAGTGGCTCATGAAAACTCGTCTGTCTCAAATGTGATGCTGCCCGTGAGTGTATCGGCTTAAAATGCGGCCGCTGCTACTGTTTTGCAGCGTATTTTTTACAGGTTTATTGATATGAAGCGTGAATTCTTTTCCCATGGGCCCCGTCATGAGCGTCGTTCTTCCGAGCGTCATGGCGCGTGCATGGCCCTTATCGATGGTCGATTCCTGATCTGGCTGGCGCAACAAGGCGCCATGGGCACAACTGGTGAGTCGGTCAACCGCCAGGGCTTGCTCACCTTGCTGGCCCAATCTTTGTCGCAATCCGGGCTGGATGTGGACTTGCGCCGCATCTACTGGTACACCGACCGCTCTGACGGCCTAGTGATTGATGATCAGATCGTGCGTCTGGTGCAAACCCACGATGCCGATGGCGGCGCTTCACTGCTGCGCTCGTTGGGCCATGACCTCAAGCAACTGGCCGCGCACCATGCTTGCGACCATGTATTGGTGGCCAGCGATGACGAACGCTTTTTGGCCAGCATCGACGAAGCCCAGCTCAGTGGTTTGAGCGTCCACTTGCTGGCTGACGAGTCCGCACGCAACATGCCGCAAATGGTCCGCACGGACCCCGGTTGGGCAAGGTTGTTGGCGCAGGCCGATCGACGCGTGATCGTCAACTCCCAGGCGCTAGCCGACATTCTGCAAGGCAAGACGCCGGTGGGTATGGGCCTGGCTGTTGAGGACCTAGAAGAGCTGAAAAAGTCCATGCAGGAAGTGATTTCGAGCTGGTGGGACGAAGAGCCCGAAGACCTGCGCGAAGACCTGCGCGAGGCGCTACAGATCAGCCGCGGCATTCCGCAAGAAGTGGATCGCCAACTGCTGCTGCGCATGCGTCACCGCTTGGCGCGTGCATTGAGCTTACCCGAGAAGAAACTGCTACGCGAAACTCTGCGTCACGTGGTGATGGGTGAGCAGGCGCAGTCTCAGACCGATGGTTTGTCGGAAGATACTTCCAACGAGGATTGATCGAAGTCGCTAAGCTGCAGGCCATCAGCGCCAGCAGCGAAGCCTTCGTGACGGAGGTGGGACTCGGCCTGGGTCATCGCTTCCAGAAGTTTTTCAAAGCCCAGGCTCTCTGCCATTGTCTTTTCGAGGTGATAGCGCAGCACCAGCAGACCCTGCAACTCACGGTGTTCTCGAATTTGCAGCGGCGAATCAAAGGGCGTCAGCTCTTTGTGCCAATGCAGCATTTTTTCGATGTCCTGCTCGTCATGCAGTGGCAGTTCCAGTGAGAGTGATAGCCTTGCAATGCGTTCACCCAGTCGTTGGAACAGAGCCTCAGCCCGCTCGATCTCATTGTCCAGGCCAGAGGTGTTTGTCGGCGTGCGGAAAAAAGACGTCATGCGTACGAGTTTAGCGGGACAGAGCAGTCAGCAGATGAAAAAAGCCCAGTCATGCGACTGGGCTTTTTGTTTGGTGCCGATAACCGGAATCGAACTGGTGACCTACGCGTTACGAATGCGTTGCTCTACCAACTGAGCTATATCGGCGTGGGCAAAATTATACCGTGGTGTGGTAGCGGGTGACGCGGTCCACCTCGTTCTTGCTGCCCAGCATTACGCTTACGCGTTGGTGCAGTTGATCGGGCTGGATGTCGAGGATACGCTCTTTGCCATTGGTGGCAGCACCACCTGCCTGCTCGATCAACCAGCTCATCGGGTTGGCTTCGTACATCAGGCGCAGCTTGCCGGCTTTGCCCGGCTCACGCTTGTCCCAGGGGTACATGAAGACGCCACCACGGGTCAGGATGCGGTGCACGTCGGCAACCATGGAGGCGATCCAGCGCATGTTGAAGTCTTTGCCGCGTGGGCCTTCCTTGCCCTGCAGGCATTCGTCGATGTAGCGGCGTACTGGGTCGGCCCAGTGGCGCATATTGCTCATGTTGATGGCGAATTCTTTGGTGTCGGCCGGGATGCTGACATTCTCTTGCGTGAGCACAAAAGAGCCTTGCTCTCGGTCGAGCGTGAACATGGCTACGCCATCGCCCACGGTCAGCACCAGTGTGGTCTGAGGGCCGTAGACGCAGTAACCGGCTGCGACCTGGTTTTTGCCTGGTTGCAGGAAGTCTTGTTCACTCACGCCCTGGCTGCCTTCGGGTTTCTTGAGCACACTGAAAATGGTGCCAATGCTGACGTTGACGTCGATGTTCGACGAGCCGTCCAAAGGATCAAACAGCAACAGGTATTCGCCTTGCGGGTAGCGGTTGGGTACGGGCAGGATGTGATCCATTTCTTCGGAAGCCATGGCGGCCAGGTGGCCGCCCCATTCATTGGCTTCGATCAGCACATCGTTGGCAATGATGTCCAGTTTTTTCTGGACTTCGCCTTGCACGTTTTCGCTTTCAGCACTGCCCAGCACCCCACCGAGCGCTCCCTTGTTGACGGCGTGACTGATGCTTTTGCAAGCCCGTGCGACCACCTCCAGCAGCAGGCGCAGTTCGGCAGGTATCTTGCCTTTGCTGCGTTGCTGCTCGACCAGGTAGCGAGAGAGGGAAATTTTGCTGCTCATATGGATTCCTTAGGGCTTGCAAACATTCAGGCGCTGGCCAGAGCGCGGCTGATCACTTCGCGCACATCGTTGCTCAAATCGGCTTTGGCGGCGACGCGTTCAATGGCCACTTTGGCGGCGTCCCGGTAGGGTTGCTCCAGGCGGGCCCAGCGGTCCATGGCACGCGCCAGTCGGGCAGCGACTTGCGGGTTGATGGCGTCCAGCGCCAGCACCTGCTCGCTCCAGTACACATAGCCTGCGGCGTCCTGGCGGTGGAAGGCGGCCGGGTTGGCGTTGCAGTAGCTGAAGATCAGGCTGCGCGCCCGGTTGGGGTTGCGCAGGTTGAAGTCGGGGTGCTGCATGAGTTGACGCACTTTGGGCAACACATCACCACCGCGGTCTGGCGCGCCAGCTTGCAGGGCAAACCATTTGTCAATCACCAGCGCTTCGTCCTTGAACAAGGCGTGGAAACGCTCCAGTGCAGGTTGAGCCAGTGCATGGCCGCTGATGACCAGAGCCGACAACGCGTTGAATCGGTCGGTCATGTTGCTGGCGTCCTTGAACTGCTGGTAGACCTTGCCCACGCTGACGTCGTCGCCGTGGGTCTGCGCAGCGATGCACAGCATGGTCATGGCCAGGCCACTCAAGGCGCGGCGACCGCTGGAAAAAGCGTCGGGCTGGTAAGCGCCGATGCTGCAGTAGGTGTCCAGTGCCCATTGCCAATCGGCATGCAAGGCCAGTGCCAGTTGCTGTCGCATGGCCTCGCGCACGGTGTGCACGCGCTGAGGGTCGACGCTCTCCAATTGGTCTGCCATGTAGGCTTCGGACGGCAGCGTCAGGGCCAGCTCCTTGAACGCGGCATCCAGCTGTGGGTGGCGCAAGACGGTACGCAATGCTTCGACGAGTGCAGCAGGTAGCGGCTGGTCATAGGACGCATCTGCGGGCGTGCGCAGCGCTTGAAGTGCGGCCTGCAGCATCAGGCGTTGACCGGCCTCCCAGCGGTTGAAGGCGTCACTGTCATGTGCCAGCAGGCTCATGAGGGCGTCTGTGCTCAAGCCATCGTCGAGCAGCACCGGCGCACTGAAGCCACGCAGCAGGGAGGGCACAGGCTCGCTGTCCAGATTCACAAAAGTCCAGCTGGCGCTGGCCTCGGTCAACACCAGTGTGGTTTGCTCGGCACTCTCGTTACTGCCGGCCAGCTGCAGGGGCAGGGCGCGGCCGTCGGCGTTCAACAAACCTAGCGTGACGGGGATGACAAATGGTTCTTTGACAGCTTGCTCTGGTGTGGCAGGGCAGCTTTGGCTGAGGGTGAGTGTGTAGCTGCACTCGGCTGCGTTGTACTGGCCACGGGCCTGCAAGCGCGGTGTGCCAGCCTGGCTGTACCAGCGCTTGAACTGCGGCAGGTGCCGTGCCAGCGCTGTGCCGGGGTTGGCGTCGGCAATCGCCTCTGCAAAGTCGTCACAGGTCACGGCTTTGCCGTCGTGGCGCTCGAAATACAGCTTCATGCCTTTGGTAAACCCGTCGCGGCTGGTCAGGGTCTGCATCATGCGCACCACCTCGGCACCTTTTTCGTAGATGGTGACGGTGTAGAAGTTGTTGATCTCGACGTACTGGTCCGGGCGCACCGGGTGGGCCATGGGGCCCGCGTCTTCGGCAAACTGGACGGTGCGCAGTACGCGCACATCTTCGATGCGCTTGACGGCGCGGGCGCTGGCCTCGTGGGCCATGTCCTGGCTGAACTCCTGGTCGCGGAAGACGGTGAGGCCTTCCTTGAGCGAGAGCTGGAACCAGTCGCGGCAGGTGATGCGGTTGCCGGTCCAGTTGTGGAAATACTCGTGGCCCACGACGGATTCGATGTTGCCGTAGTCCACATCGGTGGCGGTGGCAGGGTTGGCCAGCACAAACTTGGTGTTGAAGATGTTCAGGCCCTTGTTTTCCATGGCGCCCATGTTGAAGTCGCTGGTGGCGACGATCATGAAGCGTTCCAGGTCCAGCGGCAGGCCAAAGCGGGCCTCGTCCCAGGCCACGCTGGCCATGAGCGAATTCATCGCGTGTTCGGTCTTGTCCAGGTCGCCGGGGCGCACAAAGACCTGCAGCAAATGGTCTTGTCCCGAGCGCGATCGGATGCGTTGCTCGCGCGCTACCAGCTTGCCCGCCACCAGGGCGAACAGGTAGCAGGGCTTCTTGTGCGGGTCGACCCATTTCGCAAAGTGGCGGCCATCTTCCAGGTCGCCTTGCTCGACCAGGTTGCCGTTGGACAGCAGCACCGGGTACTGGGCCTTGTTGGCGCGCAGCGTGACGGTGTAGCTGGCCATCACATCCGGGCGGTCCAGGAAGTAGGTGATGCGGCGAAAGCCCTCGGCCTCGCACTGTGTGAAGAAAGTGCCCTGGCTCACGTACAGACCCATGAGCTGGGTGTTCTTTTCGGGGTTGCAGGTGGTGAAGATTTCCAGATCGAAAGCATCGTTGCCTTCGGGCAGGTTTTCCAGCACCAGCACGTTGCCGTCCATTTTGAACGAGGTACCGCTGCCGTTGACCAGCACGCGTGCCAGGTTCAGGTCTTCGCCATCCAGACGCAGCGGCTGGGCCGCCACATCGGGGTTGCGGCGCAGGCGCATCTTGCTCAGGACGCGGGTCTTGGTCGGGTCCAGGTCAAAGGTCAGATCGACCGTGTCGATCCAGAACGCCGGGGCGGTGTAGTCTTCGCGGCGCACGGCCGCGGCTTGTCCTTCACGCATGGTCAGACGCCTTGTTTGAGTGAAGCTTCGATGAATGCATCCAGATCGCCGTCGAGCACCTTTTGGGTGGCCGAGATTTCGACGTTGGTGCGCAAGTCCTTGATGCGGCTGTTGTCCAGCACATAGCTGCGAATTTGATGACCCCAGCCTACATCGGTCTTGGTGTCTTCGAGCTTTTGCTGCTCTTCCATGCGCTTGCGCATTTCATGGTCGTACAGGCGTGAGCGCAGGCGCTGCCAAGCGACGTCACGGTTGCTGTGCTGGCTGCGGCCGTCCTGGCACTGCACCACGATGCCGGTGGGAATGTGCGTCAGGCGCACGGCCGAGTCGGTCTTGTTGATGTGCTGACCACCTGCACCGCTGGCCCGGTAGGTGTCGGTGCGCACATCGGCCGGGTTGATGTTGATCTCAATCGAGTCATCAATTTCGGGGTAGACGAACAGTGAGGCAAACGAGGTGTGACGACCACCCGACGAGTCGAACGGACTCTTGCGCACCAGACGGTGCACGCCGGTTTCGGTGCGCAGCAGGCCATAGGCGTACTCGCCCTCGACCTTGATGGTGGCGCTCTTGATGCCGGCGGTATCGCCCGGAGTTTCTTCTTCCACGGTGGCTTTGAAGCCTTTGCGTTCGGCGTATTTGAGGTACTGGCGCAGCAGCATGCTGGCCCAATCGCAAGCCTCGGTGCCACCGGCGCCGGCCTGGATGTCGACAAAGCAGTTGAGTGGGTCGGCGGGGTTGCTGAACATGCGGCGGAACTCGAGGTCTTCCACCATTTTGGTCAGCTTGGCGGTTTCGGCTTCGATGGTGAGCAGGCCAGCTTCGTCGCCTTCTTCCTTGCTCATTTCGAACAATTCGGAGTTGTCTGCCAGTTCACTGGTTAGCGTGGTGATGGTCACCACCACGCTGTCGAGCGATTTTTTTTCCTTGCCCAGTTCCTGGGCTTTCTTGGGGTCGTTCCAGACCGTTGGATCTTCGAGCGATGCGTTGACGGTTCTCAGGCGGTCAGCTTTGGCATCGTAGTCAAAGATACCTCCGTAAATCTTCGGTACGGGCCGTCAGGTCTGTCAGGGCCGTACCGATTTGATTGATGTGTTCTGCGTCCATGGAAATCTCTTGTGTGTTGACTGTCAAACCATCGATTTTCTCATGCCTGCAAGTGCCTGTGCTTCAAAAGCGGTAGCCGTAGGAGTACATCAGTGCTGCGGCGCCCAGAATATTGACTTACAAGGATCTGTTCTCACGAAGATCCCGGAAATATACTAAATTATAATTAATTAAAGAACTCAGCCAGAGCTTGGGCCAGTCGTAGCGGCTGGTCGTGTTGCAACATGTGGCCGGCATCAGGAAGGGTCAAGGTTTGCAGCTGGGGGACATGTTGCAGGCGTTCGTCGTGCTGCTGGCGTGTGTAGGTGCCTTTCCACCACTGCGTGAGCGAGTCGGCTTGGGCCTGCACAAACAGCGTGGGACACTGGATTCGGCGGTAGGCCTCCAGGGTTTCATCCAGTCGGTAGAGGTAGGGATTGACATTTTTGTGCGCACGGTCGCCGCAAACCTGCCACTGGCCTTGGGCATCGGGTTGCGCCCAGTGTGAAGCCAGCCATTGGGCGCGGTCTGGAGCCAGACGAGGGTTGTTTTTGCGCAGGCGTGCTGCCACCGCATCCAGGTCAGGGTAGGTCTGCATGGCATTGCTGCCTTGCTGGTGGGCGCTCAGTTCATCGAGCCACTGGCCCAGGCGCGTGGGTGCTTGTGCGGCACGCGTGGCGGCCATGCCAAATCCTTCCACATTGACCAGGCGCCGCACACGCTGGGGTCGCACGGCCGCATACATCATGACCACATTGCCCCCCATGCTATGTCCCACCAGGTCCACCTGCTGTCCCGGGTAGAGGGTCTCCAGTAATGCGTCCAGATCGCCAAGGTAGTCGGGGAACCAGAAGGCGTCTGTGGCGGGGCCTGTGGTTTGGCCATAGCCACGCCAGTCCGGGGCGACGATGCTGCGATGGTCCATGAACGATTGCGGCAGGGCATCGACCATGAATTGCCACGATGCGGACACATCCATCCAGCCGTGCAAGAGCACCACTGGGGTCGACGTGGGCTGTGTGGACTCGGACCACTGTCGCATGTGGTACTCATGATGGCGAATCGGCAGGAAGCGGGAGGTGGATGGGCGCAGAACTTGGTACATACTTTGCGATCATAAGGAGACAGGGCATGAAGCGTGTGCACATACAAGACAGCTATGAACAGTTGCATCGGCAGTTTGGCTGGAAGGTGCCTGCGCGGCTGAACATGGCGCACGAGTGCTGTGGTCGATGGGCCACGCAGCCGGCCAAGGCCGGGCAAGTGGCTTTGATCGAGCACGACAGTGCGGGTCGTCACCGCCGCTACACCTATGCCCAGTTGCAAAACCAGGCCAACCGGCTCAGCCATGTGCTGCGCGCCCAAGGTGTGCAGGCGGGCGACCGGGTGGCGATCGTGATGCCCCAGCGTTTTGAAACAGCCGTGGCCTATGTGGCGGTGTTGCAGATGGGCGCAGTGGCCATGCCGCTGTCGATGCTGTTCGGGCCGGAGGCGCTGTCGTTTCGCATCAATGACAGCCAGGCCGCGGTCGCAATTTGTGACGAGGCTGCCATTGGCGCCGTGCTGCAGGCACGCAAGGATTGTCTAGGGCTGAAAGCCTTGATTGGCGTAGGTGCAGCTGCGGCTCGTGCGGATCTGGATTACGCCAAGGCCATCGCGAAAGCCAAAGCCGGTTTTGACGCCGTAACCACCCAGGCCGATGCGCCAGCCGTGTTGATCTACACCAGCGGCACCACCGGCAACCCCAAAGGCGCCTTGATCCCACAGCGGGCCCTGATCGGCAACCTGACCGGCTTTGTGTGCAGCCAGAACTGGTTTGGTTTTGACCCCGCAGATGCACGCAAACCGTCCAAGGCCGTGTTCTGGTCGCCGGCAGACTGGGCCTGGACGGGCGGGCTGATGGATGCCTTGCTGCCCAGCCTGTACTTTGGGCGGCCGATTGTGGCGTTCAACGGACGTTTCTCGCCCGAGACGGCATTCGAGATATTGCACACCCACGCGGTGACGCACACTTTTTTGTTTCCCACCGCCCTCAAGGCCATGATGAAAGCCGTGCCCGAGCCGCGCAAACACTACCGCCTGAAGCTGCAAGCCATCATGAGTGCAGGCGAAGCGGTGGGAGATGCCGTGTTTGCGTATTGCGAGCAGCAGTTGGGTGTGACCGTGAACGAAATGTTCGGTCAGACCGAAATCAATTACGTGGTCGGCAATTGCGCCCGCATGTGGCCGCCGAAAGCCGGCAGCATGGGTAAAGGCTATCCAGGTCACCAGGTGGCGGTGATTGACGATGCAGGGCAAGTGTGCGCGACAGGTGTGCCTGGCGAGGTGGCAGTCAACCGATTCGATGTGCACGGCGAGCCCGACCCGGTGTTCTTTTTGGGCTACTGGAACAACGACGAGGCCACGCGTAAAAAATACACTGGCAACTGGTGCCGCACCGGCGACATGGCTGTGCGCGACGAGGACGGGTACCTCTGGTACCAGGGCCGAACCGATGACATGTTCAAGGCAGCGGGGTACCGTATTGGTCCTGGTGAAATTGAAAATTGCCTGGTCAAGCATTCGGCTGTGGCCAATGCGGCGGTGGTGCCCAAACCTGATGCCGAGCGGGGTGCACTGGTCAAAGCCTATGTGGTGCTTTCGCCAGACTATGCCGCCAAGCGCAGCCAGCACGCCGATGCAACAGCGTTCGAAGAAGGGGTGCGCAAGGCTTTGCAAACCCATGTGCGTGGTTTGCTGGCTCCCTACGAATACCCCAAGGAAATTGAATTCATCGACCAGCTGCCCATGACCACCACCGGCAAGGTGCAGCGCCGTGTGCTGCGCCTGCAGGAAGAGGAGCGGGCGCGAGCCAGGTCATGACAAAATCACTTCTTTCAGAAGCATGACAGACAGACACTCCATGAAAAAAGTTCAACTTGGTACCAGTGACCTGCACGTCACGCCCATTTGCCTGGGCACCATGACCTTTGGCGAACAGGTGGGCGAGGCCGATGCACACGCCATCCTGAGCCGCAGCGTTGAGGCAGGCATCAACTTTGTGGATACCGCTGAAATGTATGCGGTGCCTGCCAAGGCTGAGACGTGTGGCGCGACCGAAACCATCATTGGCAACTGGCTGCAAAAGAACCCTGGCATGCGTGAACGCATCGTGCTGGCGACCAAAGTGGCCGGACCCTCGCGCGGAATGCCCTGGATTCGCGAGGGCAGCGGCATGACCGCGCAAGACATCCTCAATTCCTGCGAAGGCAGCCTCAAGCGCCTGCAAACCGATGTGATTGACCTCTACCAAATTCACTGGCCCGAGCGCCATGTGCCGGTGTTTGGCATGAGCTACTTTGACCCGGCCAAGGACAAGTCGGTGACCTCGATCCACGAACAGCTCGAGGCCCTGGCCAAGCTGGTTCAGGCGGGCAAGGTGCGTTACATCGGCCTGTCCAACGAAACGCCTTATGGCGTGCACGAGTTCATCCGCCTGGCCGAGCAGCATGGGCTGCCACGCGCCATGACGGTGCAAAACCCCTATGCCTTGACCAGCCGTTTTTACGACAATGGTCTGGACGAAACCTGCCACCGCCTGAAGGTGTCCATGCTGGCGTATTCGCCGCTGGCTTTTGGTGCCTTGACCGGCAAGTACGACCAAAGTGGTTTTGAAGGTGCCGGTGTGCCCGATGCCCGCATTGCCAACTACGAATCCATGCGCAAGCAGCGCTGGGGCCGACCGGAAGCGCTGGAAGCCGCACGTCGCTACAACCGGCTCGCTCGTGACAATGGCCTGACGCCCACGCAAATGGCGCTGGCGTTTTGCTACCACCGCTGGAGTGTGGCCAGCACCATCATTGGTGTCACCTCGCAAACGCAGCTGGATGAAAACCTGGCGGCCTGGAGCGTGCAGCTCAGCACCGAGCTGTTGCAGCAGATTGACGCCATCCGCTGGGACATTCGCGACCCGGCGCTGTAAGCACGCATAGAAAGATTGCATGGACTCCTTGATGCCTCTTCTCGCCCTCTTGGGCGGCTATTTGGTGGGCTCGCTGAGCTTTGCCGTGATCATCAGCCGTTTCATGGGCCTGAGCGATCCGCGCACCTATGGCAGCAAAAACCCGGGCGCCACCAATGTGCTGCGCTCGGGCAACAAAAAGGCTGCCGTTTTGACCCTGCTGTTTGATGCTTTCAAAGGCTGGTTGCCTGTGTGGGCCGTGCTCATGTTGGGGGGCGATGCTTCTGTCGCCGCCCTTGCGGGTCTGGCCGCATTTGTCGGGCATCTGTACCCGGTGTTTTTCCGCTTTCAGGGCGGCAAGGGCGTAGCCACGGCTTTGGGTGTCCTGGTAGGCGTGAATGCCCTGCTGGCGCTGGCGACCTTGGGGACTTTTGCCATCGTGGTGTATTTCAGCCGTTTCGTGTCGCTGGCGTCCATGGTGGCGGCGGTGTTTGCACCGGTCTATCTGGTGTTTGGCGATGGCGTGGCCTGGCAGGCACAAGGTGCGCAGGTGCTGAGCCTGAGCGTCATGGGCTTGCTGCTGGTGTGGCGCCATCGGGAAAACATCAATCGCCTGTTTGCGGGTACTGAGTCCAAGGTGGGCACCAAAAAGTCATGATCGATACCCAAACCGACATTCAGCGATTGCATGTGGCGGCTCGCTACAGCGAAGCCGCTGTGTTCAACGGCGTGGTCTATCTGGCCGGTATGGTGCCCGAGTGCGAGGCGACAGATATTCGCAGCCAGACGGCAGATGTACTGCAGCAAATCGATCTGCGCCTGGCTGAATGCAACAGCGACAAAAGCCGTATTTTGCGAACGCAAATCTACCTGCGCGACATTGCTGACATTGCGGCCATGAACGAAGTCTGGGACGCCTGGGTGGCTGTGGGTCATGCTCCGCCACGTGCCACGGTGCAGGCAGCGCTTGCCGATCCCGGCTGGCGCATTGAGGTCGTCGTTACAGCCGCGGTGCGCGGCTGATACCCATCAGGATTTAGTCGCGGAAGTTGTTGAAGGACAGTGGCAGCTCGGCCATGTCCTTGCGCAGCAGGGCCATGGCGGCTTGCAGGTCATCGCGCTTGGCGCCCGTGATACGCACTGCATCGCCCTGAATGGAGGCCTGCACCTTCATCTTGGACTCCTTGATGATCTTGGTGATCTTCTTGGCGTCTTCGGTGGCAATGCCTTCGCGCACCTTGACCACCTGTTTGACCTTGTCGCCGCCAATTTTTTCGACCTTGCCGATGTCCAGATAGCGCACGTCCACATTGCGCTTGGTGAGCTTGTTGCGCAGGATGTCTTCGACTTGCTGGAGCTGGAAGTCGGCGTCGCCATACATCGTGATCTCTTTGTCTTTGAGTTCGATGGCCGCAGACGTGCCCTTGAAGTCAAAGCGGGTGCCGATTTCCTTGGCCGAAGTGTCCACAGCATTGCGGACTTCAACCATATTGGGTTCACAGACGGTGTCAAAAGAAGGCATGGCAGACTCGTAAAGCAAAGTTCGGGAATGCGACAATTGTCCCATGATCCTGGAGCACAACGTCCCCCTTCAACCCTACAACACGTTCGGCATTGCTGCCCGCGCCGAAGCCTTGGTGCGCGTGCGCAGCGAAAGCGATATTCATGCGGTGCTCAAGGATGTGCAGTTGCTCAAGTTGCCGCGCCAGGTGCTGGGCGGCGGCAGCAATATTGTGCTGACGGGCGACGTCAAAGGGCTGGTGCTCAAAATGGAAGTGGCCGGTCTGCACCTGGCGGGTGAGACGGACAAGGCCTGGATTGTTGAAGCTGGCGCTGGCGAGCGTTGGCATGATCTGGTGGCGTGGAGTCTGGCGCACGGCTACCCCGGCCTGGAGAACATGGCGCTGATCCCGGGCACCGTGGGCGCATCCCCCGTGCAAAACATTGGCGCCTATGGCGTGGAGCTTCAGGACCGTTTTCACGAGCTGGATGCGATGGACCTGTTCACCGGTGAGGTCTTCACGCTCAATGCTGCCCAATGCGGCTTTGGCTACCGCGACTCGGTGTTCAAGCACGCCAGCCACGGCCCTGAAGACCTGGGCCTGGCCGGGCGCGCCGTCATTTTGCGTGTGCGTCTGGCTCTGCCCAAAAAGTGGAAGCCCGAGCTGGGCTACCTGGACCTGGAACGCAAGATGACCGAGACGGGCATTACCAACCCGGACGCCCGCACCATCTTTGATTGGGTCTGCCAGATCCGCAGTGCCAAATTGCCAGATCCGGCCGTGATCGGCAACGCCGGCAGCTTCTTCAAGAACCCGACCGTCACGCCCGAGCAGTGCGCCGACATCATCGCCCGCGAGCCCAAGGTGGTGCATTACCCCATGCCTGACGGCAGCGTGAAGCTGGCCGCCGGTTGGCTGATCGACGCCTGCGGCTGGAAGGGCAAGACCGTGGGCCACGCGGGGGTCTATGACAAACAGGCGCTGGTGCTGGTCAACCGCGGCACCGCCGAGCACCCTTGCACTGGCGGCGAGGTGATGACGCTGGCCCGCGCGATTCAGACCAGCGTGTACGAGCGTTTTGGGATCCGGCTGGAGCCGGAGCCAGTGGTCATTTAAGGCACTTGCTGGACCACAAAAAAACGGCCCGAAGGCCGTTTTTTATTGAGGTATCCCAAGCGTTACTTCTTGTTGGTGCCTTCGAGCTTGAAGATGTGCGGGCCTTCGCCCGAGGACAGCAGCCCGGTATGAGCATACACGCCCAGTTTGGCGCGGGTGTCGGTGATGTCCAGGTTGCGCATGGTCAGCTGGCCGATGCGGTCCAATGGGCTGAACGGCGCGTCTTCCACCTTTTCCATCGACAGACGCTCGGGTGCGTAGGTCAGGTTGGGGCTCTCGGTGTTGAGCAGGCTGTAGTCATTGCCGCGACGCAGTTCCAGCGTGACGGTACCGGTCACGGCGCGGGCCACCCAGCGCTGGGCGGTTTCGCGCAGCATGATGGCTTGCGGGTCGAACCAGCGGCCCTGGTAGAGCAGGCGGCCCAGGCGCAGGCCGTTGATGCGGTACTGCTCGATGGTGTCTTCGTTGTGAATGCCGGTCACCAGGCGCTCGTAGGCGATGTGCAGCAGCGCCATGCCGGGTGCTTCGTAGATGCCACGGCTCTTGGCTTCGATGATGCGGTTTTCGATCTGGTCGCTCATGCCCAGGCCGTGGCGGCCGCCGATTTCGTTGGCCTTGAGAAACAGCGCTACCGGGTCGGCGTATTCCACGCCGTTCAGGGCGACCGGGATGCCTTCTTCAAAGCGCACAGAGACTTCTTCGGCCTTGACTTCGACTTCGGGCTTCCAGAACTGCACGCCCATGATGGGGTTGACGATGCGGATGCCGGAATTCAGGTGCTCCAGGTCCTTGGCTTCGTGCGTGGCGCCGAGCATGTTGGAGTCGGTCGAGTAGGCCTTTTCCACGCTCATCTTGTAGTCAAAGCCGTTGGCAATCAGGAACTCGCTCATTTCCTTGCGGCCGCCGAGCTCGTCGATGAAGGTCTGGTCCAGCCAGGGCTTGTAGATTTTCAGGCTCGGGTTGGTGAGCAGGCCGTAGCGGTAAAAACGCTCGATGTCGTTGCCCTTGAAGGTCGAGCCGTCGCCCCAGATGTGGACGTCGTCTTCCTTCATGGCCGCCACCAGCATGGTGCCCGTCACAGCGCGGCCCAGCGGGGTGGTGTTGAAGTAGGTGATGCCGCCGGTGGAGATGTGGAAGGCGCCGCACTGGATGGCGGCAATGCCTTCGTGGGCCAGCTGGGTGCGGCAGTCCACCAGGCGGGCTTTCTCGGCGCCGTAGGCCATGGCCTTGCGCGGGATCTCTTCGTAGTCCGACTCGTCGGGCTGGCCCAGGTTGGCGGTGTAGGCATAGGGCATGGCGCCCTTTTTCTTCATCCACAGCAGGGCGGCAGAGGTGTCCAGACCGCCCGAGAAAGCGATGCCGACTTTTTGCCCCTTGGGCAGGTTTTGCAGGATGGTGGACATGGGATTAACCGAAGTGGCAGATGTAGTGGTAAGCCTCGGTCACGCGGATCTCGAAGCTGGAATTGCCGGGCACGTTGAACTTTTGACCCGCGCTGGATGGGACCCAGGCGTCGGTGCCAGCGAGCTTGTATTCACAGGAGCCGGCCACGCACTCCATGATTTCGGGGGCGCCGGTGTTGAAGGTGAGCGTGGCGGGCAGGATCACGCCCACGGACAGCTTGGTGCCGTCGGCCCGAGTGAGGCTGTGGCTGACGCACTTGCCGTCAAAGTAAACATTGGCCTGGGTGTTGACGGAGACGCCGTCGATGCTTTTGGTGCTCATCTGAGAATTCCTGTAGACAGTGCTTTCGGCCCATGAAAAGACCCAGCGCCTTGCAAAGGCCTGGGCCGTTTTGCCGATCAACCCCGGATTTTAGGTCAGTTGAGCGTGTTTGCTGTCAAAGCACTCAATGGGGGCGAGGGTGGTGTCGATGGGGGTGTCGGTGTCCCCCGCCCGAGCTCCAGGCCAGGTTGACGCCAAAGGCAGGGTGCCAAGGGCGATAAGCCGGGGCGTACACCACTGAAGGCGCAGAGACCACCACCCGTGTGGGCGTGGACATCAGGGTGTTTTCGGACACAGGGGCGGCAGGCAGGACAACAGGTGCTGGCGCTGCGGGGGCTGCCATGGGGGTCACCTGCAGGGGCAGGGTGGGGCCAGGGTCCTGGGGCAACTGAACGGTGTATTGCTTGCCGGCGTACTCGTAGGTGACGTTGTAGCCGACCAGACGGTTTTCATACACGGTTTGCGTGACACATGTTTGCTGGCTCTGAATCTGGGCAGGCGGTGCGCCCTCGATTTTGTCCCCCAGCATGGTGCCGCCAATCACACCGACCATGGTGGCCAGGGCACGCCCTGTACCGTCACCGATGGCGTTACCGACCGCGCCGCCTGCAACTGCACCCATCAGGGCGCCGGCTCCCGATTTTTGGGCAGGCACGGCCACCTGGTTCTGGCTGCATACCTGACGCGGGACGGCCACTTGCTGGTAAACAGCGGTTCGGGAAAGCACTCGACCCATCTCTTGAGCCTGGACAAAGCCAGTGCCCCCCAGTGTGGCCAGCAAAGCCGTGGTCGCAAAGAGTTTGTTCATGGTGGATGCCCTTCTCGTGTTGATGTCTGAATTGTGGAAGGCATCGACGAAATCTGATGTCTGGCTTCGTAAAGTTTCGTAACCAACTGTCACTGCTGCAAGGGTTTCAGGCCGGCCATTGATCTGGCGCAAACCCCGCGGTGGTTTTGCCCGAGGGCCATGCAATCACAGGGCGCTTGATGACGCTGGACTGAGCCAGCATGAGGGCTTTGGCTGTGGCGGCGTTGGTCACGCCAGCCTGGGTGGCTTCATCGAGTTTGCGCCAGGTGGTGCCTTTGCGGTTGAGCACCACTTCCCAACCGCAGGTTTTGAGCCATTGGTCCAGCTCCGGTTCGGGGACGCCTTGTTTTTTGAAGTCATGAAAGGTGTAGTTCAGGCCCTGTTCAGTCAGCCAGGCACGGGCTTTTTTGACGCTGTCGCAGTTGGGGATGCCGTAGACGGTCAGGGTGGTTTTTTGCATGGGTGGTTGGTCAGGAAGCAAGCTGGGCGACAATCACGCCCCATGAGAACTCTACAGGAATGGCTGGACTGGTGCGAACGCCTGCACCCCGTGGCCATCGACATGGGCCTGGACCGTGTGCAGGCTGTGGCCCAGCGCATGGGTTTGCAGTTTGGACAGACGGTGGTCATCACCGTGGCGGGGACCAACGGCAAGGGCTCCACCTGCGCCATGCTTGAAGCGATTTTGCTGCAGGCAGGTTACCGCACGGGCGTATATACCTCCCCGCATCTGGTGCACTTTGAAGAGCGGTGCCGGGTGCAAGGGCAGTCGGTCCAGTCGCAAGAGCTGGCGCAGGCCTTTGAGGTGGTCGAGCAGCACCGTGGCGAGACCAGCCTGACGTATTTTGAGTTCAGCACCCTGGCCATCCTGCATCTGCTGTCACTGGCCGGTCTGGATGTGGTCATTCTGGAGGTCGGTCTGGGTGGGCGGCTGGATGCGGTCAATATCGTGGATGCAGACTGCGCCGTCATCACCAGCATTGACATCGACCACGCCGCCATTTTGGGCCATGACCGCGAGACCATTGGCCGGGAGAAGGCGGGCATCATGCGTGCGGGCAAGCCTGTGGTGGTGAGCGACCCCGTGCCCCCGCAAAGTGTGCTGGACCATGCGCAGCAATTGGGCGCAGACCTGTGGCGATTCGGGCAGGACTTTAATTTCTCGGGCGACAAGCAGCAGTGGAACTGGGCGGGCCGTGGCCGTCGCTACAGTGGTCTGGCCTATCCGGCATTGCGCGGTGCCAACCAGTTGGTCAATGCATCGGGTGTGCTGGCTGCGCTCGATGCATTGCGCGCCCGTGTACCGGTGACGGCGCAGGCTGTGCGCAATGGCTTGGCCATGGTCGAATTGACCGGACGTTTTCAGATCGTCCCGGGTGAGCCAGTGTTGGTGCTCGATGTGGCGCACAACCCGCACTCGGTCGCAGCCTTGGCCGAAAACCTGGATGCCATGGGGTTCTACCCCAACACCCGTGCGGTGTTTGGGGCCATGGCCGACAAGGATCTGGCTCCGATGCTGGCCCGTGTGGCTCCGATGATTGACCATTGGTACTTCACCGATTTGCCCTTGCCCAGAGCGGCCACAGCGCAAGCGCTGGAACAAGCCTGGCGAGCGCAAAACAAGCGCCCGGATACCACTGCACAGTGTTTTGCAGACCCTGCTGCGGCACTGGCGCAGGCGGTGGCTGAGGCAGGGGCGGCTGATAGAATCGTCGTATTCGGCTCTTTCTATACCGTGGGTGGGGTTTTGCACAACGGCTTGCCCCGTTTGCAGGCCAAACACCTGGGCTCCTGATCTGCACGCCATGGCCTTTTTCAAGTTCCGTTTATCCCGGTCTGACCGATCTTCAACAGTCGCTGACAGCGATAACTCCGCCGAGAATGTCGAGGCTGTGCGTCGCCGTGCGCGTTACCGCTTGATAGGTTCCGTGGTCCTGGTCACCACCGCTGTGGTGGGCTTCCCGCTGCTATTCGATACCCAGCCTCGACCGGTGTCGATGGATACCCCGATTGTGATTCCTCCTCGCCAAGTGGCCCAAGGTGAATCCGTTGTAGCGCCTGCACAACTGCCTGTTGTGCCCGCTTTGCCCGCCCAGGCCGGACTGGATGCCAAGGAAGAAGTTGTCAAGGACGAGGGCGCCCAAGCGGTAGCACAACCCAAGCCAGCCGAGGCCGTTAAGCAGGAAACGCCTGCTGTGGCGCCTGTGCCGGAATCCAAGCCGGTCGTGCCAAAGGCCGAAATGCCTTCGCAGGCAAAAGCCGAACCCGTGGCAGCCAAGAGTGCTACGACGAGCTCAGCCGAGCGTGCCCAAGCCTTGCTCGACGGTAAAACGCCTGAGTCAGATGCTCCAAAGTATTTGATTCAGGTTGGTGCCTTTACTGAAATGGACAAGGTCAAGGAGGTGCGCTCCAAGCTTGAGCGTGCTGGACTCAAGACCTACACCCAGGTCACGGATACCAAAGACGGGAAAAAGCTGGTTCGCGTACGTCTGGGTCCCTACAAGGGCAAGGATGAGGCTGACAAGACCGCCGAGCGCATTCGCAAGCTGGGCCTGAAAGCGGCCCTCCTGAAGCTCTGATGAACAGCTTTGCAACAACAGATTGGGTGTTGCTGGGCATTCTGACCCTGTCTTTGTTGTTGGGTATCTGGCGTGGCCTGGTGCATGAGTTTTTTGCATTGGCGGCTTGGATCGTTGCTTTCTTTGTGGCCCAGTGGTTTGCTCCGCTGGTCAGTACCTGGCTGCCTTTGAGTGGCATGGCACCAGCGCTGCAGTACGCTGTGGCTTATGTGGTGGTGTTCATTGCCACTGTGTTTGCGGTGGGTTTTGTCAGTTGGCTCATGCGTAAGCTGTTGCACTCCGTGGGCCTGGCACCTGCGGATCGGGCTTTGGGTGGTTTGTTTGGTCTGGTGCGGGGTGTGGTGGTGCTGTTGGCGCTTACGGTCGTGGTCCAGATGGTTGGCATGCACCAACAAGCTTGGTGGCAAGAGTCGTATGGGGCCGCAGCACTGGAATTCATGATCGCTGCCCTCAAGCCTGTGCTGCCAGAACAGTTTTCAAGTTATTTGCCGTGAGTATTGCGGCGTTTTAATTCAGAACGGATAGGGCTATGTGTGGAATTGTCGGGGTGGTCAGTGCGGCACCCGTGAACCAGTTGATCTATGACGCCTTGCTGCTGCTGCAGCACCGCGGGCAAGATGCCGCGGGCATTGCAACCCTCCAGGATCGCAAGTTCTTCATGCACAAAGCCAAAGGCATGGTGCGTGATGTGTTCCGCACCCGCAACATGCGTGCCCTGCCGGGCAACAGTGGGCTGGGCCAGGTGCGCTACCCTACGGCGGGCAATGCTTTCAGCGAAGAAGAGGCACAGCCTTTTTATGTGAATGCGCCGTTTGGCATCGTGATGGTGCACAACGGCAACCTGACGAACGCGCAGTCACTCAAGGCAGACTTGTTTTCGGTCGATCACCGCCACATCAACACCGACAGTGACTCTGAGGTGTTGCTCAATGTGCTGGCGCACGAGCTTGAAAAGACCACGCGTGGCCTGCCGCTCAAGCCGGCCGATGTGTTTGCCGCCGTGCGCGGAGTGAATCAGCGCATCAAAGGGTCGTACGCCGTGATCGCCCTGATCGCAGGCCATGGCCTGCTGGCTTTCCGCGATCCGCATGGGATTCGTCCGCTGTGCATGGGGCGCAGCAGCGACGGTACCGTCGTGGTCGCCAGCGAATCCGTGGCGCTGGAAGGCACGATGCACCACTTCGAGCGCGATGTGGCCCCGGGCGAGGCCGTGTTTGTGGATCTGCAAGGCCAGGTGCACAGTGAAATGTGCGCCGAAGGTGCGCAGCTCAACCCCTGTATTTTTGAATTCGTCTACCTCGCTCGCCCCGACTCGACCATGGATGGCATGTCGGTGTACCAGGCCCGCCTGAACCTGGGGGAAACGCTGGCCAAGCGTGTGATCTCTACTGTGCCACCCAACGAGATTGATGCGGTCATTCCGATCCCTGAATCCAGCCGGCCCAGCGCCACGCAGCTGGCTCATTTGCTGGGTATTCCCTATCGCGAAGGCTTCGTGAAGAACCGCTACGTGGGGCGCACCTTCATCATGCCCGGCCAGGGCGTGCGCAAGAAATCGGTGCGTCAAAAGCTCAATGTGATCACCAGCGAATTCAAGGGCCGCAATGTGCTGCTGGTGGACGACTCGATCGTGCGTGGCACCACCAGTAAAGAGATTGTGCAAATGGCCCGCGATGCTGGTGCCAACAAGGTGTACATGGCCAGCGCCGCGCCGCCGGTGCGCTACCCGAACGTTTATGGCATCGACATGCCGACCAAGGACGAACTTGTCGCCCATGGTCGCACGGTCGAAGAAATCCGCCAAATCATTGGCTGCGATGCCCTGATTTATCAGGATGTGGAGGCCATGAAGCAAGCCGTGGCCGCTGCGCGCGTTGCCGGGCGGACGACTCTCCATGGGTTTGATGCTTCGTGCTTTGATGGCGTTTATTGCACAGGTGATGTGTCGGCTGACGACATTGTGCGCATCAACGAAAACCGTCTTAAGACAGAAGAGGGCGACGCCGACAACTCGCGCCTGTCCTTGCCCAATGCTTCGGAGTGAACACGTATGAGTTCTGATGCCACCAAACCGGGTCTGCATCGCGACACACTAGCGGTGCGTGCCGCTGTGCCACGCAGTGAGTACGGTGAAAATTCCGAGGCCCTGTACCTGACCAGCGGATATGTGCAGCCCAGCGCCGAGGTGTCGGCTGCGCGCTTCGCGGGTGAAGAAGACGGCTACACCTATGGCCGTTCGGGCAACCCCACTGTCAGCAGCATGGAGCTGCGTTTGGCAGCGCTCGAGGGTGCCGAGGCTGCGCTGGCCACCAGCAGCGGCATGTCTGCCATCTTGCTGATGCTGCTGAGCCTGCTCAAGGCGGGCGATCATGTGGTGTATTCGCAGTCCATGTTCGGCTCCACCATCAAGCTGATTGGTTCGGAGTTCGCGCGCTTTGGCGTGACTTCCACAGCGGTGCCACAAACCGATCTGGACGCCTGGCGCGCAGCCATCACGCCCAACACCAAACTGCTGTTTGCCGAAACGCCCACCAATCCGTTGACCGAGGTGTGCGACATCGCCGCGCTGGCCGAGATGGCGCATGCGGCTGGCGCCCTGCTGGCCGTGGACAACTGCTTTGCCACGCCTGCCTTGCAGCGCCCCATCGAATGGGGTGCAGACATCATCATGCACTCAGGCACCAAGTACCTGGACGGGCAGGGCCGCGTCATGGCGGGGGCCTTGTGTACAACCGAACAGCTGGTCAAGGAAAAGCTTTTGCCTGTCATCAAGAATGCCGGCATGGTGCTCTCGCCTTTCAATGCCTGGGTGGTGCTCAAAGGCATGGAAACGCTGGACATTCGCATGCGCGCGCAAAGTGAGCGTGCCCATGCGCTGGCGCAGGCGCTCGAAGAGCACCCTGCTGTGGCGCGGGTGTTCTACCCCGGTTTGCCCAGCCACCCGCAACACGAGCTGGCCATGCGCCAGATGGGTGGTTGCGGCGGTGCATTGCTGTCGTTTGAGTTGAAAGCCGACGCGCCAGAGCAAGCGCGTGCCCGCGCCTTCCACGTGCTCAACCAGTTGCAAACGCTGTCGCTGTGCACCAACCTGGGTGACACCAAAACCTTGCTCACGCACCCCGCCAGCACCTCGCATGGCAAATTGGCTGAAGCCCAGCGCCAGGCGGCTGGCATTGGCCAGGGCCTGATCCGCGTGGCTGTGGGCCTGGAACACCTTGACGACATTCGCGCCGATTTGTGGCGCGGCCTCGATACCCTTTGAACATGACGAAAATTCGTACCCGCATTGCCCCATCACCGACGGGCTTTCTCCATCTGGGCACCGCCCGCACCGCGCTGTATTCGTGGGCCTATGCCCGCCACTTTGGTGGCGAGTTTGTGCTGCGCATCGAAGATACCGATGTCGCCCGCTCCACTCAGGATTCGGTAGACCAGATTCTGCACTCCATGCACTGGCTGGGTCTGGGCTATGACGAAGGCCCCGTTTACCAGATGCAGCGCCTGGAACGCTACCAGGCCGTGATCGACCAGATGCTGGCCGCCGGTACCGCCTACCGCTGCTATTGCACGCCCGAAGACCTCGAAGCGATGAAGGCTGCGCAGGAAGCGCGTGGCGAAAAGCGCCTGTACAACCGCACCTGGCGCCCTGCACCAGGTAAAGTGCTGCCGCCTGTCCCTGAAGGCGTGAAGCCGGTGATCCGCTTTGCCAATCCGGTCGATGGTGTTGTCAGCTGGGATGATCTGGTCAAGGGCCCGATCAGCATCAGCAACACCGAGATCGACGACCTGATCATCCAGCGCGCTGATGGGGTGCCCACCTACAACTTCGCGGTGGTGGTGGACGACTGGGATATGGCCATCAGCCATGTGTTTCGCGGTGACGAGCACATCAACAACACGCCCTGGCAGATCAACATCTACCGCGCGCTCGGCGCTGCGTTGCCGCAGTTTGGCCACCTGCCCGTGATCCTGGGTGACGACGGGCAAAAGCTCTCCAAGCGCCGTGGTGCGGTGGCTGTGTCCAATTACGACGAAGCCGGCTACCTGCCCGAAGCCATGAACAACTACCTTGCCCGTCTGGGCTGGAGTCATGGCGACGACGAAGTCTTCAGTCTGGAGCAGATGGTGCAGTGGTTCGACGGCACGCACTTGTCCAAGAGCCCGGCGCAATGGGATGCAGCCAAGCTGCTGTGGGTCAATGCCCAGCACCTCAAGGCCATGCCCGACGCCGAGCTGGCCCAACGCGTGCAGCCGTACCTCAAAGGCCTGGTGACCGATGAGCGCCTAGCGGGCATCTGCGGTCTGTTCAAGGACCGTTGTGACACGCTCGTGGCGCTGGCCAACTGGGTCCGTGCCTTCTACGAGGATGTGCAACCCAAGGCCGAAGACCTGGCCCAACACGTCACATTGGCGGTGCAACCTGCGCTCGATTTGCTTTCAGCCAAGCTCAAGGATGTGGAGTGGACGGCGCCAGCCATCAGTACTGCATTCAAGCAGGTGTTGGCCGAAGCGGGGCTGAAAATGCCTCAATTGGCCATGCCGGTGCGCGTGCTGGTCATGGGCACGCCTCAGACGCCTTCGGTCGATCAGGTGCTTTTGCTTTGTGGTCGCGAAAAAGTTTTGGAGCGACTTGCAAAACGCTAAAAAACCTGTCTATAATTCGAGTCTCGACACCAACGCGGTGTAACGCAAAGCAGCAATGCCAAGTGTGAAACCAAATGGGGGTATAGCTCAGCTGGGAGAGCGCTTGCATGGCATGCAAGAGGTCATCGGTTCGATCCCGTTTACCTCCACCAAATGTGTCGAACGTTTCGCAAGAAACAGTCCAGGTTTTGACCCTATCGTCTAGAGGCCTAGGACATCACCCTTTCACGGTGAGTACCGGGGTTCGAATCCCCGTAGGGTCGCCAAGTTTGTAGCACTTGGCTGCAACGCAAGTTGTAGCAAAGCTATCTACCAGGAGTGGTAGTTCAGTTGGTTAGAATACCGGCCTGTCACGCCGGGGGTCGCGGGTTCGAGTCCCGTCCACTCCGCCAAAAGATAAAAAGCCTTCTAAGTCGTTGATTTAGAAGGCTTTTTTGCTTCTAAGGTACGTAGAGTGATTTTCGAGTTGGTAGCAGATTTGGTAGCAATCTGACCATGGCCTACCTCCCCAGCACTTTTCGACAAGCCTGGCGAGATGAGAGTTGTGATAAAGTAATTAATGAATTACCAAATCATGTAGATCTTCTCCGTGCGATCCAAACTCAAATCCGAAGACCGACAGGCTGAGCTGGTCGCAGCCGCCTTGGATTTGGCCGCAACGCAAAGTCCAAGTGAAATCACGACGGGTGATCTGGCCAAAGTCATTGGCATCACCCAAGGCGCTGTGTTCAAGCACTTTGACAGCAAGGAGGGCATCTGGCTGGCTGTCGTTGATTGGGCACATCAAGTTTTGATGCTGAAGCTCAGGCAAGTTGCAGAGGGTGAAAATCAAACCGCCTTGCAATCATTGCGCGCTGTATTCATGGCGCACATCTCATTTGTTGAGCAGTACCCGGGCGTTCCGCGGTTGATATTTCAGGAGCTACAGCACCCCAAGCGCACTCCTTTGAAAGACAAGGTGCAGTTGCTCATGACGGACTATCGACAGCTGCTGATGGGTTTATTGGCTCAAGCGCACAAGGAAGGAGTCATCGCTCCCGAGGTGGATATGCAGGCTGCAGAGGTCTTGTTTATTGGGGCCATTCAAGGGCTGGTGATGCAGTCTCTCATGACTGGCAGTCTCGAGAAGATCAAGCAGCAAGCAAAAACGGTGTTCAGTATTTACGAAGCGGGACTTCTCGTGTCCGCACAGCCGAAAGTTAGGAAGCTCAAATGATGGTTCTGAAATTTAACAAGCGGGTAGCCCTGATGGTCGCTGGAAGTGTTGTTTTGCTGACCGCCATTGGTTTCATTGCATTTCGAATGGGACCTTTGGCACCAACCAAAATCACAGTGAGCCAAGTTAAAACAGAGAGCCTCACGCCTTCGGTGTTTGGAATAGGGAGTGTGGAAGCTCGCCAGAGTTGGCTCATGGGTCCAACTGTGGCTGGTCGTGTGCTGCGGGTTCATGTGGATGTGGGGCAGGAGGTCAAGGCGGGGCAGTTGCTGGCTGAAATGGATCCCGTCGATTTGGACCAACGGCTGCATGCACAAGAGGCGGCATTGTCTAAAGCGATGAACGTTGAGATGGCAGGCAAAGCGCAAGTTGCGGATACCAAGGCACGACGCGAGCTTGCGCATGCAAATTTGAAACGTCAACAGGAATTGGCACGACAAAATTTCATCAGTCCTGCGGCTTTGGAGGGGCGAGATCAAGAACTGCAATCTGCGGATGCGGCGTATCAAGCAGCTCAAGCTAACCTGCAAGCAGCCAAGCAAGATACCTCGCGCTTGCAGGCTGAGCGAGCCGCAGTAGCTCTGCAAAAGCAAAATACCAAACTGGTGGCGCCAGCTGATGCTGTTGTGATCAGCCGGGATGCTGAATCAGGGAGCACGGTGGTTGCAGGCCAGCCTGTTCTCAAGTTGGCCAATCCATCCAGTTTGTGGATCAAATTACGTGTAGACCAAGGGCGATCATCCGGGCTTGAAGTTGGCTTGCCCGCGCAGATTGTTTTGCGATCTCGTCCTCAGCAGACGCTCAAGGGCAAGGTGGAAAGGGTCGAATTACAAGCCGATGCTGTGACTGAGGAACGAATTGCTCAAGTTGCTTTTGATCGCATCCCGTCAGCTTTATCCATCGGTGAAATGGCTGAAGTGACACTGGGCCTCAAGGCTGCAGCTGATGCGTTGACTGTACCGCAGGCCAGTGTGCAAACTTACCAAGGTCGTTCTGGTGTCTGGCGCGTCACTGACAGCAAACTGGAATTTGTGCAGGTGCAATGGGGTGCAGCTAGTCTTGACGGGCGTGTGCAGGCGATGGAAGGGTTGAATGCGGGTGACACCGTGGTGGTTTATAACGAGAAGCCATTGTCGGTAGGTGCCAGCTTTCGTGTGGTGGATGCATTGGTGAAGAAGACCAAGCCATGATTAACCTTGCAGCACGCGACATTCAGCACAGTTGGACCAAGTTTGTTCTAACTGGCTTAGGGCTAGGGTTGCTGATTGGCGTCACACTGACCATGGCGGGTGTGTTCCGTGGCATGGTTGATGATGCGCAGGCCCTGCTCAACAACAGTGGTGCTGATTTATGGGTGGTTCAGAAAAACACCCAAGGGCCTTATGCAGAGGCGTCCAGTCTCAAAGATGATGTGGTTCGAAGCATCGTGGGCATGCCGGGTGTCGGCATGGCGTCCAACATCACCTACTTCACCATGCAAGTCAAAACGGTTGGCGGTAAAGAGGCCAGAGCCATGGTGGTTGGCATCGAGCCGGGCGCTGGTGGATTGCCGGGGCAGCCCAGTTTTTTGTTGGCAGGACGTCACCTCATACGTAGCCACTATGAGGCGGTTGCGGACATCAAAGCGGGCTTGTCTTTGGGGGACAAAGTCGAGATTCGACGTCATACCTATGAGGTTGTCGGACTGACACGTCGCATGGTGTCATCGGGTGGGGATCCGATGATCTTCATTCCTTTGAAGGATGCGCAAGAGGCGCAGTTTCTCAAAGACAACGAGGCCATCGTCAATGACCGTATGCGAACGGCAGCAAACAGTGCGTTCAACAGGCCGGCAGTACCCGGCTTGCTGGAAGCGGTACAAAACCTGCAAACCAGTAGTCGCAATGTTAACGCTGTACTGGTGCGAGTGGCGGATGGGTGGACTGCCGATCATGTGGCTGAGCCGATCCGTCGCTGGAAGCATCTGACCGTATTCACCCGCGCGGAGATGGAAGAAATCCTTGTTGAAAAATTGATTGCAACATCTGCCAAACAAATCGGCATGTTTCTAGCCATTCTTGCTGTGGTGAGTGCGGCGATTGTGGCTTTCATCATTTACACGATGACGCTTGGAAAAATTCGAGAAATTGCTGTTCTGAAATTGATCGGGACACATAACGTCACCATCGCCGCAATGATCTTGCAGCAGGCCTTGGGCTTGGGTGTGATCGGGTTCGTAGTGGGTAAAGTGGCTGCCACGATTTGGGCACCGGTGTTCCCTAAGTTTGTTTTGCTCCTGACGCAAGATGCGATTGCAGGTTTTGGGGCAACGATGCTCATTTGTGCGTTGGCCAGCACCATGGCCATTCGTGTTGCCTTGCGTGTTGATCCGGCGCAGGCCATCAGTTGAGGTGTACGAGATGACCGATAAAACAGGCGGTATCCGAATCGAAAATCTCCGCAAAGTCTATGGGCATGGAGATACTGCGGTCGAAGCCTTGAAGAACGTCAATATGCAAGTTTCGCCGGGCGAGGTGGTTGGACTGGTTGGCCCTTCTGGTTCAGGTAAAAGCACATTGCTCAAATGTTTGGGAGCCATCATTGAGCCTACGTCGGGGCGGATGACGTTGGGTCATGATGTGATCTACGATGATGGCTGGAAGATCCCCGACTTGCGAACCTTGCGCCGTGATCGGATTGGCTTTGTATTCCAAGCGCCGTATCTCATTCCCTTTTTGGATGTCACGAATAATGTTGCTTTGTTGCCCATGCTGGCAGGTGTCCCTAACGAACTTGCCAGACGAAGAGCGTTGGAGTTGTTGACATCTTTGGATGTGTTGCACCGTGCCAAGGCCGAACCATCGCAGCTATCAGGTGGCGAGCAGCAACGGGTGTCCATCGCACGTGCGCTGGCCAACAAACCGCCTGTGATTCTGGCCGATGAGCCCACAGCACCTCTTGACAGCGAGCGTGCGCTGTCCGTGATTCAAATTCTCAATGACATGGCGCGTCTTGCACAGACCGCCATCATTGTCGTGACGCACGACGAAAAAATCATTCCCACCTTCAAGCGGATCTACCACATTCGTGATGGGCAGACGGTGGAAGAGGCGGGTGAGGGTCGCTCGATCAGAGAGTGATGCATTACGAAAAAATCCTCAGTATCGAGGCCATCACTACAATAAATTAACCACTGGAAGTCGTAAGGGGTACCCAATGATCCCGGGTCAACGATTCCTTTGCAGATAACGCCAAAAGCATCCGCGTCGAGTGTGGAGGTACCTGTTGTCGTAGCGCAGCAATCCGCCGTTGTAGTAAAGCAGCCAGTCGTGTACCAGACTCTGTAAGTGTACAACCCTGCAGTCCGGATTTATTGGGGGGCTGGGTCGTTGGCCAAATGGGAGCGTACATAGGTGGTGATCTTCGATCGAGACAATTTTGAATTGGGTCGATTAACAGCATGACAGAGGCAATGCTGCCAAGGGTATTTGAATGGAACGTCTCTAGTTTCAAACTGTCCACTTGACAGAGAAGTCTACGAATAAAGGGCAAGCCGTGTTGACCCAGACTCAATCCAGCACTGAAAAATATTGCTCCAATGCCGGACGAGCCCGGGGTGTGCGCTGGTCCCGAATGTGGCCCATGTTGATGAAGCACAACGCTTGTTCTTGAGGGGGCAGCTTGAACAAGGTACGCAGGGCGTGGGAGGACATGGCTTTGCCACTGGTCAGGGCGCTGCCCAGTCCCATGGCGGTGGCCATGAGCAGCATGTTTTGAATCGCTGCGCCTGCACTGAGCAATCGCTCTTGGGCACCTATCTCAACAGGTGCACCCTCCGTGCGAACCACGGCCAGCAAGAGCCATGGTGAACGCATCGCTTTTTCATGGGCCTGAGCGCGCTCTTGCGCCCCTGCATCGGGGTCGCGTTCAAGCAAGGCAGCTTCGAAAGCCTTTCCCAAGACACTGCGGGCGTGGACGGGAATTTCCACGAAACGCCAGGGTAAGAGCTGATCATGGTCTGGCGCTGCAGACGCGGCTTGCAAAATGGCAGACTTTTGTGCTGCATCAGGCCCTGGACCCGTCAGGCGTTTGGGTAAAGTGGTTCGGCGACTTTGAATCAGGGTCTGTGCCCATGCGGGCGCATCGGAAGTGCTGGTGCTCATGCCCACACTGTGCCTGTATTTGCTGGGTCTGTACATCCTTCCAAAGACCGTTGAAGGTGCAAGACTGTGCTTGTCCATACTCCTTTAGAACTATGTCCGTAAGGCTGGCATAGGCGCGCAAGGCGCTACCATGCACACCATGAAAACACGCCAGCGGTTGTCTACCAAATTCTTCAGTTTTGGCTTGGGGTTATTGATCCTGGCCCTGTTGTCCATTGGCTTGACGATGTGGGTGACGCGGCAACTCGATGGGGGAGCCGCAGCTGTGAACGAGGCGGGGCGACTGCGTATGCAAACCTGGCGACTGGCCAGCCTGGTGCAGGCGCAGGCCCATTCGCAAGAGATTGCTCAGCGTGTTGCCGAGTTTGACCACAGTCTGGTGTTGCTCGAGCAGGGCGATCAAAACCGTCCCCTGTTTGTCCCCTGGAACAAGGTGACCCTGGCCAGTTTTGAACGCTTGCAGAAAAGCTGGAAAGTATTGCGTGTGCATTGGACCACATCGCAAGCGGTTGATCGGGTGGAAGTGGCTAACGACGCCGAGGCTTTTGTGGTCCATGTCGATGAATTGGTCGGTGCCATCGAAATCACCTTGTCCCGTTTGACGGCTGCCCTGAATCTGTTCCAGTTTGTCATGATGGCGCTGGCGGTGGGCGCGGCCGTAGTCATGCTCTACATCGGGTACTTGTTTGTGTTCTTGCCACTTAGGCGGTTACAGGGTGGGTTGCGGCAGGTGGAAGAAGGGGATTTTTCCACGCGGGTGGTGACTGACTCTTCCGATGAATTTGGTGAGCTGAGTGCAGGCTTTAACCACATGACGTCGACGCTACAGGAGCTCTATCAGGGGCTTGAGCGCAAGGTGGACGAAAAAACACGCGATCTGGAGGCGGAGCGGGTGCGACTGGCTGCTTTGTACGAAGTCAGCCATTTTTTGACGCAGGTGCACACCCTGGAGGATTTGGCGCAGGGCTTTGCCCAGAAGGTGCAACGCATCAGCAAGTCTGATGCCGTGGCGGTGCGTTGGTCTGACCAGGCCAGTCAGCGCTACCTGATGTTGGCCAGCGAGAATTTGCCTCAGGAAATTGTCAGCCGGGAGCAGTGCGTCGAGCCTGGTTCTTGTGCGTGTGGACAGCCGCCGGAGAGTGCGCGCACGCGTGTCATTCCGATCGTGGCCGATAGCGAGACAAGCCTGGGCATGTGCGTGCGTGCGGGCTTTGGGGCGTTGGTGAGTGTGCCCATACGCTATCAAAACCGAGTGCTCGGCGAAGTGGATCTGTTTTACCGACTGCCCACCACATTGACCACGCAAGATCGAGATCTCTACGACGCTTTGGCGGGACACCTGGCCCACGCGGTGGAAAACCTGCGTACCGATGCGTTGTTGCGCGAAACGGCGGTGAGTGAAGAGCGGACGATGCTGGCGCGTGAGTTGCACGATTCCATTGCGCAGGCACTCGCGTTTTTGCGTATCCAGGTGAAACTGTTACGTCAGGCCTTGCAGGCCGCACAGGCCGACCGAGTGGGCCAGATTCTGGATGAAATCGATGTGGGGTTGAAAGAGAGTACCAGCGATGTTCGAGAGCTGTTGCTGCACTTTCGTACCCGTACCAATGTGGATGATATCGAACAAGCCCTGTTGACCACCTTGCAAAAGTTTGAGCATCAAAGTGGTGTCAAAACCCAACTGGAGATGCACGGCCATGGGGTCGCCTTGCCCTCGGATGTGCAGCTGCAGGTTTTGCATGTGCTTCAAGAAGCGCTGTCCAATGTCCGCAAGCACGCCCAAGCCGATCGGGTGCAATTGTTGGTGCAGCGTGGTCCGCAATGGGTCTTCACGGTGCGCGACAATGGCAAAGGTTTTGATGCTCAGTCCTCGCGTGAAGAGGACACACGGGTGGGCTTGCACATCATGCAAGAACGTGCCCAGCGCATCGGGGCCCAAGTGACCATTGAATCCGTCCCAGGCACGGGAACCGAAGTTCGTATTGCATTGAATGTCTGATGAGCCAGAACGCGCAAAAACCCATTCGTTTGCTGGTGGTTGATGACCACAGCCTGTTTCGTCGTGGCCTGATTGCTTTGTTGTCCCAGGACGATCGTTTTGAGGTCGTGGGCGAGGCAGGGGATGCCAATGCCGCGCAGGTGGCTGCACGCAAACACCAGCCGGACCTGATCTTGCTGGACAACCACATGCCGGGGGTCCAGGGGATCGATGCCATTGCGGGCCTCAAGGAAGTGTCTCCACAAGCGCGTGTGCTGATGTTGACCGTCAGCGAAAACGTCGAGGACATGGCTGCAGGCCTGCGCCAGGGGGCGGACGGTTATTTGCTCAAGACCATCCACACGGAAGACCTGTGCGATTCGATCTGCAAGGTCTGGGAGGGGGACTCGGTGGTCAGCCCCGAGATGATGGGCAAGCTGGTGGGTTTGCTGCGCCAGCCATCCGGTGCCGGCGATACATCTCAGGTGTCTGTGCCTTCAACCATGGTCAACGACGCGGCTTCAGTCTCCAGTGCTACGGTGGTGCCTACGCCGGACGAACCGATCCACCAACTCTCGCCACGAGAGCGAGAGATTCTGATGCTGATTGCCAAAGGGGACAGCAACAAGCACATTGCGCGTGAACTGGACATTGCCGAGACCACAGTCAAGATCCACGTTCAGCATATCTTGCGCAAGCTTGGCTTGACCAACCGCGTGCATGCCGCTGTCTATGCCACCGAGCGTGGCCTGATCTGAGCATCTTCAGGTTCGAGGCCTACAGGCCACGGCGCAAACGCATGGCCTGCCCGATGTCCTTTAAGGCCTGATCTCCCAACAGCCGTGCGGCTACGGGCAGCAGCTCCTGGTCTTCGCGCTGGATGTGGCCACGGTAGGCCTGGGTGAAGGCCTGCACCTGTGGTGCAGACAGCGTGGTGGGCTGACCCTGCGCCACTTCCAGCAAGGTCAATCTCAAGACATGCCAATGCTGTTCAAGTTGACGATGCTCCACCATGAGCGCCATGGTCAGCTCGCGCAGGCATACGGCATCACTGCCGGCCATGGCTTCCAGTACTGCAGGAAACAGATCCTGCTCTTCGTCTTCATGGTGGTGCCGTGCCGCAGTGTCAAAGTACCGAAGAATGGCCTGCGCCGCTTCCTGGGCTTGCGTGTCGCTGCCGTGCAAAGGCAGGTGCGCTTGCAGTCGCTCCAGGGTTTGGCATTGTTTTTCTACGCGCGTGTGGCAGGCGGACAGCATGTCCAGAGGGGCCTCAGGCCCCGCAGCCGGACTGCTGAAACCAGGGAAGGATGTGGGAACGTTCATGGCGCCATGGTACGGGCACGGTTGAGCGAAAACCAGGGAGTAGTTCTTTAGGAGGATACCTGTCGCCAGCTTCGTGCCCGTGCATCGTTCTTTTGCCGCACCGGACTAGTCGCTCTGAAGGATACCCAAATGTGCCTTGAAAAAGCACCATCGTGAGTATCTCAATGGAGCTAACTATGGCCACAGAACTTCAACACAAACGCCAGGCGTGGTCGGTGCTGATCGTCAGCACCTGGGCCTTCACCGTCTGTTTCATGGTCTGGATGATGTTTGGCGTGATCGGCATTCCGATCAAGAAAATGCTGAACCTCAACGCGACGGAATTCGGCTTGCTGACGGCCACGCCAGTGCTCACTGGTTCGCTGATCCGTGTGCCCTTGGGCATCTGGACCGACCGATTTGGTGGCCGTATTGTCATGGCGCTGCTGATGCTGGCCACCGTACCCGCGATCTGGCTGATGGCCTATGCCACCAAGTTCTGGCACTTTCTGGTGATTGGCCTGTTCGTTGGCCTGGCGGGTGGCTCCTTCAGTGTGGGCACGCCTTATGTGGCGCGCTGGTTTCCCAAGAGCCAGCAGGGCATGGCCATGGGCGTGTATGGTGCGGGCAACTCGGGCTCTGCCGTCAACAAGTTTGTGGCGCCGGTGATTCTGGTCGCCTTTGGCTGGGCGGCTGTCCCTCAGGTGTACGCCGCCATCATGGCTGGCACGGTGATCCTGTTCTGGCTGTTCAGCCACAGCGATCCCTCGCATCTGGTGTCGAGCAACGTGAAATTCACTGACCAGCTCAAGGCTCTGAAGGATCCAAAGGTGCTCAAGTACTGCCAGTACTACAGCATCGTGTTCGGCGGCTATGTGGCACTCGCCCTGTGGATGGTGCAGTACTACATCGGTGAATATGGCCTGGACATCCGCGTGGCCGCCCTGCTGGCTGCATGTTTCTCGCTGCCCGGTGGCGTGTTGCGCGCTGTAGGCGGGGTGCTCAGCGACAAGCATGGCGCACACCAAGTCACTTGGTGGGTGATGTGGGTGTGCTGGATCTGCCTGTTCCTGCTGTCTTACCCGCAAACCGATTTCACCATCAAAACTGTCAATGGCCAGCAGACTTTTCACATCGGTCTGAACGTGTATGCCTTCACCGCACTGATGGCTGTGCTGGGCATCGCCATGGCCTTTGGCAAGGCCAGCGTCTTCAAGTACATCGCCGACGACTACCCGCACAACATCGGCACGATCAGCGGCATCGTGGGTCTGGCCGGCGGCTTGGGGGGCTTTGTGCTGCCCATCATGTTCGGCGCCTTGCTTGACCTCACCGGTATTCGCTCCAGCGCTTTCATGCTGATGTACGGCGTGGTCTGGGTCTCGCTGATCTGGATGTACTGGACCGAAGTGCGCCGCACCGACGTGGTCAGCGGACAGCCGGCTTGAACATTTTTCTAAGGACTTCATCATGAGTACGAACACTTCTGTGGCCACCAAGGATGGCACCTGGCTGGAACGCTGGGAACCCGAGAACGCCACCTTCTGGCAAAACGGCGGCTCCAGCCTGGCCTGGCGCACGCTGACCATTACCACCCTGAACTTGACGATGGCCTTCATGGCCTGGTTCCTGGTGTCTGCACTGGTGGTGCGTTTGCCACAAATCGGTTTCAAGTTCTCGCCGACACAGTTGTTCTGGTTGGCTGCCATGCCTGGCCTGGCTGGCGGCACGCTGCGTCTGGTGCACATGTTTCTGACCCCCATGTTCGGCACCCGCACGGTGGTGAGTCTGTCCACCCTGAGCCTGTTGGCGCCGCTGGTGGGCTGGTTCTATGCTGTGCAGGATCCGACGACTCCCTACTGGATGCTGATGACGCTGGCGTTCCTGGCCGGTTTGGGTGGCGGCAATTTCTCGTCCTTCATGCCCTCGACCAGCATGTTCTTTCCCAAGCGGCTGCAAGGCACCGCACTGGCCATTCAGGCTGGCATCGGTAACTTTGGCGTGTCCATCGTGCAGTTCGTGACGCCCTGGATCATTGGCTTCGCATTGGCTGGCAGCAGCTTGTTGGGCGGCTCGCAAACCCTGACCAAAGGCGGCGTGCAAAGCCAGGTCTACCTGCAAAACGCGGCAGCCGTGATGATTCCGTTTGTCGTGGTGTTTGGCATCAGCGCCTGGCTCATGCTCAAGTCGATCCCGATCAAGGCCAACTTCGCGCAGCAGTTCGACATTTTCCGCTCGCGCCACACCTGGAGCATGACGGCCCTGTACATCATGACCTTCGGTGCCTTCTCGGGTCTGGCCGCTACCTTCCCGCTGCTGATCAAGCAGATTTTTGGCGGCTTTGAGGGTGCACCCGATCCGCTGGCCTGGGCCTTCTGGGGGCCGTTTGTGGGTTCTGCGGCTCGCGTGATTGCTGGTCCCCTGTCCGACAAGCTGGGCGGCGCCCGCGTGACGCAATGGGCTGGCCTGGGCATGTTGGGTTCGACCTTGTGGTTGACCACCCTGACCAGCCCCGCCGGTCTGGACAGCTTCCCGATGTTTGTGACCGGCATGTTGCTGCTGTTCTTCTTTGCGGGCATTGGCAATGCGTCCACCTTCAAGCAAATGCCCATGCTGTTCGAGCCGCGTCAGGCTGGTGGCGTGATCGGCTTCACCGGTGCCATCGCGGCCTATGGCCCCTTCCTGTTCGGCATGCTGTTTGCCGGCTCTTTCGCTTCCTACAAATCGGCCACCCCGGTGTTTTACGGACTGGCCGCTTTCTTCGCCTTCAACGTGGCGATGAACTGGCGGATGTACGCACGACGCGGCGCCGCTAATCCTTGCTGAACCGCATTCCTCACGGAGAACGCACATGAGTCACTTTCTCGACCGACTGACCCACTTCAACCTGCCCAAGGAGACCTTCTCGGGCGGTCATGGCCAGGTTACCAACGAAGACCGCACCTGGGAAGACGCTTACCGCAATCGCTGGGCGCACGACAAAATCGTGCGTTCCACCCACGGCGTGAACTGCACGGGCTCGTGCTCGTGGAAGATCTATGTCAAAGGCGGCATCGTCACCTGGGAAACCCAGCAGACTGACTACCCCCGCACCCGCTGGGACATGCCTAACCACGAGCCTCGTGGCTGTGCACGTGGGGCCAGCTACAGCTGGTATCTGTATTCCGCCAACCGCGTCAAATACCCGATGGTGCGCGGTCGCCTGCTCGAGCGCTGGCGCGCTGCCCTCAAGGTGGCCAAGTCGCCCGTGGACGCCTGGACCCTGATCGTCGAAGACGAAACCGCACGTCGCGACTACCAGCAGGTGCGCGGCATGGGCGGCATGGTGCGCAGCACCTGGGACGAGGTGAACACGCTGATCGCTGCGGCCAACGTCTACACCATCAAGAAACACGGCCCGGACCGCATCATTGGTTTCTCGCCGATTCCCGCCATGTCCATGGTCAGCTACGCGGCCGGTAGCCGCTACCTGAGCCTGCTGGGCGGCGTGTGCATGAGTTTTTACGACTGGTACTGCGACCTGCCCCCGGCCAGCCCGCAAATCTGGGGTGAGCAGACCGACGTGCCCGAATCGGCCGATTGGTACAACAGCAACTACATCATTGCCTGGGGCTCCAACATCCCGCAAACGCGCACGCCTGATGCGCACTTCTTCACCGAAGTGCGTTACAAGGGCGCCAAGACGGTGGCTGTGACGCCGGACTACTCTGAAGTGGCCAAGCTGGCCGACTTGTGGATGCACCCCAAGCAGGGCACCGATGCGGCCCTGGCCATGGCCATGGGCCATGTGGTGCTCAAGGAGTTCTACTTCCCGGCCCATGGCCAGCGCAGCGCCTACTTTGACGACTACGCCCGCCGCTACACCGACTTACCCATGCTGGTCATGCTCAAGGAGCAGACCTTGCCCGACGGCAGTACCACCCTGGTCCCTGACCGTTACCTGCGTGCCAGCGATTTCAATGGCAAGCTTGGCCAGGACAACAACCCCGAATGGAAAACGGTGGCCTTTGACACCACCGGCAAGGCCATCCTGCCCAATGGATCGATCGGTTTCCGCTGGGGTGCCGAGGGCCGCGAAGATGTGGGCAAGTGGAACCTCGAATCCAAAGAAGCCCGCGATAACGGTGATGTGAAGCTCAAGCTCTCGGTCATCGAAGACGGTGCACAAGACCACCAGGTGGTGGACGTGGGCTTCCCGTATTTCGGCGGCCAGCAGACGCCCAATTTCCCGGCCAATGCGGCTGTGGGCGATGTGAACCGCGCCAAGGTGCCTGCCGTGCGCCTGCGTTTGGGCAAGGCTGGTGAAGAGCGCTACGCCATGGTGGCCACTGTGTTCGACCTGCAAGTCGCCCAGTACGGCATTGACCGTGGTCTGGGAAGTGGCGCGAAAAACTTTGACGATAACGCCCCCTATACCCCTGCCTGGCAGGAGCAGATCACCGGTGTGCCGCGTCAGCAGGTCATCACCGTGGCGCGCCAGTTTGCCGACAACGCCGACAAGACGCATGGCAAGTCCATGGTGATCATCGGTGCGGCCATGAACCACTGGTACCACGCCGACATGAACTACCGCGGCGTCATCAACCTTTTGATGATGTGCGGCTGTATCGGTCAGAGCGGTGGCGGTTGGGCCCACTATGTGGGCCAGGAAAAGCTGCGCCCGCAAACCGGCTGGACCGCGCTCGCGTTTGCGCTGGACTGGATCCGTCCACCGCGCCAGCAAAACTCCACCAGCTTCTTCTATGCCCACACCGACCAGTGGCGCTACGAAAAGCTCGACGTATCCGACATCGTGTCGCCGCTGGCCGACAAGACCAAGTTTGGCGGCAGCATGATCGACTACAACGTGCGCGCCGAACGCATGGGCTGGCTGCCCAGCGCGCCCCAGCTCAAGACCAACCCGATGCAGGTGGTCAAGGACGCCACCGCCGCCGGCATGGATCCGAAAGACTACGTCGTCAAAGCGTTGCGCGACGGCTCGCTGGAGATGAGTTGCGAAGACCCGGATGCCCCTCAGAACTGGCCACGCAACATGTTCGTCTGGCGCTCCAACCTGCTGGGTTCCAGCGGCAAGGGCCACGAATACTTCTGCAAGCACTTGCTGGGCACCGAAAACGGCGTGCAAGGCAAAGACCTTGGCCATGACGAAGCCAAACCGCAAGAAGTGAAGTGGCACAAGGACGCACCACAAGGCAAGCTGGATTTGCTGGTCACGCTGGACTTTCGCATGAGCACCACTTGTCTGTACTCGGACATCGTGCTGCCCACCGCCAGCTGGTACGAGAAGAACGACCTCAACACCAGTGATATGCACCCCTTCATTCACCCGCTGTCTGCCGCGGTGGACCCGGTCTGGCAAAGCAAGAGCGACTGGGAAATCTACAAAGGTTTCGCCAAGCGTTTCAGCGAGCTTTGTGTCGGCCACCTCGGTGTGGAAAAGGAAATTGTGCTCACCCCGTTGATGCACGACAGCCCTGCCGAACTGGCCCAGCCCTTCGAAGTGAAAGAGTGGAAAAAGGGCGAGTGCGATCTGGTGCCCGGCAAGACCGCGCCTCAGATTGCGGTGGTCGAGCGTGACTACCCGAACCTGTACAAGCGCTTCACCGCGCTGGGCCCCTTGATGAACAAGGTGGGCAACGGCGGCAAGGGCATCGCCTGGAAGACCGAGATCGAAGTTGAGCAACTGGGCCAGCTCAACGGCGTCACACGCGAAGAAGGTGTGAGCCAGGGCATGCCCAAGATCGTCAGCGACATTGATGCCTGCGAAGTGATCCTGCAGCTGGCCCCCGAGACCAACGGCCATGTGGCCGTCAAGGCCTGGGAAGCGTTGGGCAAGCAAACCGGGCGTGACCACAAACACCTGGCGTTGTACCGTGAGGATGAGAAGATCCGCTACCGCGACATCCAGTCGCAGCCGCGCAAGATCATCAGCTCGCCCACCTGGAGCGGCATCGAGAGCGAAACCGTGTCCTACAACGCGGGTTACACCAACGTGCACGAGCTGATCCCATGGCGTACCCTCACGGGCCGTCAGCAGTTCTACCAGGATCACCCCTGGATGCTGGCCTTCGGCGAGGGCTTCTCCAGCTACCGTCCGCCGGTGGATCTGAAGACCACCGATGTGGTGCAAGGCGTCAAGCCCAACGGTCACAAGGAAATCGTGCTGAACTTCATCACGCCACACCAGAAGTGGGGTATTCACAGCACCTACAGCGACAACCTGCACATGCTCACGCTCAACCGTGGTGGCACCGTGATTTGGCTGTCCGAGGACGACGCCAAGAGTGCCGGCATTGTTGACAACGACTGGATCGAACTCTTCAACGTCAACGGCGCTGTGGCTGGCCGTGCGGTGGTGAGCCAGCGTGTGAAGAGCGGCATGGTGATGATGTACCACTCGCAAGAGAAGATCATCAATACTCCCGGCTCGGAAATCACCGGCGTGCGTGGTGGCATCCACAACTCGGTGACCCGCATCGTGCTAAAGCCCACGCACATGATCGGCGGCTACGCGCAGCTGAGCTACGGCTTCAACTACTACGGCACCATCGGTACCAACCGCGACGAGTTTGTAGTGGTACGCAAGATGCAGAAGGTTGACTGGCTTGACACGCCGCGCGACGACCAGCTCGCCCGCGCCTACCAGTCCCAGGGCGAGAACCCCTGATCACCGGCACGAAAGACTAGGAGAAACAAGATGAAAGTACGTGCACAGATCGGCATGGTCCTCAATCTGGACAAATGCATCGGCTGCCACACCTGCTCGGTGACTTGCAAGAACGTGTGGACGAGCCGCCCGGGCGTGGAATACGCCTGGTTCAACAACGTTGAATCCAAGCCCGGCATTGGTTATCCCAAGGAATGGGAAAACCAGGACAAGTGGAAGGGCGGTTGGGTGCGCAAAGCCGATGGCTCCATCGTGCCCAAGCAGGGTGGCAAATGGTCTTTGTTGATGAAGATCTTCGCCAACCCCAACCTGCCGCAGATCGACGATTACTACGAGCCCTTCACTTTCGACTACGACCACCTGCAGTCGGCCCCCGAGATGCAGCACGCGCCCACCGCGCGTCCGCGCTCGCTGATTACCGGCCAGCGCATGGAAAAAATCGAATGGGGCCCGAACTGGGAAGAAATCCTGGGTGGTGAATTCGCCAAGCGCAGTGTTGACCCCAACTTTGACGGTTTCGAAGCCGCGCAAAAGGCCATGGTGGGTGAATTTGAAAACACCTTCATGATGTACCTGCCGCGGCTGTGCGAGCACTGTCTGAACCCGGCCTGCGTGGCATCCTGCCCATCGGGCTCGATCTACAAGCGCGAGGAAGACGGCATTGTGCTGATCGACCAGGACAAGTGCCGTGGCTGGCGCATGTGCGTCTCCGGCTGCCCCTACAAGAAGATCTACTACAACTGGAAGAGCGGCAAGGCCGAGAAGTGCATCTTCTGCTACCCCCGCATCGAAGCCGGTCAACCGACCGTCTGCTCCGAAACCTGCGTGGGCCGCATCCGCTACCTGGGCGTGCTGCTGTACGACGCCGACCGCATCGCAGAAGCCGCCAGCGTGACCAACGAGACCGACCTGTACAAGGCCCAGCTCGACATCTTCCTGGACCCGCACGATCCCAAAGTGATCGAGCAGGCCCGTGCCGATGGCATTCCGGAAGCCTGGCTGGAATCGGCCAAGAACAGCCCCGTCTACAAGATGGCCGTGGACTGGAAGGTGGCGCTGCCGCTGCACCCCGAGTACCGCACGCTGCCCATGGTCTGGTACGTGCCGCCGCTGTCTCCCATCACGGCCGCTGCCAACGCTGGCCAGATCGGTGTGAATGGCGAGATTCCGGACGTGAACCAGCTGCGCATCCCGCTCAAGTACCTGGCCAACCTGCTGACGGCCGGTGACACCATGCCCGTGGCGAATGCGCTTGAGCGCATGCTGGCCATGCGCGCCTACCAGCGCGGCAAGCATGTGGATGGTGTGGTCAACCAGACCGTGCTCGATCAGGTTGGCCTGTCGTCCGCGCAGGTCGAGGACATGTACAAGACCATGGCGATCGCCAACTACGAAGACCGCTTCGTGATCCCGAGCACGCACCGCGAATACGCCGAGAACGCCTTCAATGTGCGCGGCGGCTGCGGCTTCAGCTTCGGTAACGGTTGCTCCGAAGGCGTGACCGAGACCAGTCTGTTCGGCAGCGAGAAGAAGCGCACGATCCCGATCAAGGTGGAGGCCTGAGCATGTTCAAGACCCAAGCCCCCACCATGCGCTTGACGCTGCGGGTGCTGGAGCACCTGCTGCGCTACCCGGATGCCGAGCTGCGCGCCCACCTGGGCGAGCTGGCAGAAGCCTTGCAGCTTGAGGCGGCCTTGCCTGGTCAACGCCTGGATGAGCTGCTGGCGCTGATCCGTCGGCTGGACACGCAGGATTTCCTGCAAGTCGAGTCCGACTATGTGGAGTTGTTCGACCGGGGCCGCAGCACCGCGCTGCACCTGTTTGAGCATGTGCATGGCGACTCGCGTGACCGCGGGCCGGCCATGATCGACCTGATCCAGACCTACGAGCAAGCCGGTCTGTACCTCGGTCCTGAAGAGTTGCCAGACCACCTGCCGGTGCTGCTGGAGTTTGCCTCCACCCAGCCGTCGCAACAGGCCCGCGAGTTTCTGGCCGAGACTGCGCACATCGTGCGCAAGATCTTCAGCGCCTTGCTCAAACGCGAAAGCTCTTACGCCAGCGTGCTCGCTGCCGTACTGGAGCTGGCCGGTGAAAAAGCCGAACCGGTACCGGTCCAGCCCGAGCCCGAAATGGACGAGTCCTGGGCCGAACCTGAAGTGTTTGGTGGTTGCTCCACAGCGGGGCAGGCTCGCCCCGGCCAAGCGCAACCGGTCCGCATTGTCAAAAACGCCTCCACCTTGGGAGCACAAGCATGAACACCCTGCACAACTTTCTTTTTGCGGTTTATCCCTACATCGGCCTGTCGGTGTTCCTGATGGGCAGCCTCGCGCGCTTTGACCGCGACCAGTACACCTGGAAAAGCGATTCATCGCAGCTGCTGCGCAAAGGCCAGCTCAAGTGGGGCAGCAACCTGTTCCATGCGGGCATCTTGTTCCTGTTCTTCGGGCACAGCGTCGGCCTGCTCACGCCGCACTGGGTGTATGAACCCTTCATCACCCCGGCGCAAAAGCAACTGCTGGCTGTTGTGGCGGGTGGTGTGGCCGGCTTCTTCTGCTTCATTGGCCTGACGCTGCTGCTGCACCGCCGGATCTTTGATCCGCGCATCCGCCTGACCAGCCACCGCACCGACCTGATGATTCTGGTCATCCTCTGGGTGCAGCTGGTGCTGGGGTTGGTCACGTTGCCTTTCTCGTTGGGCCATACCGACGGCTCCGTCATGCTCAAGCTCTCGGCCTGGGCGCAGAGCATCGTCACCCTCCAGCCCAATGCCGATCATCTGGCGGGTCTGGACTGGCCCTATCTGGTGCACCTGGTGCTGGGCATGACCATCTTCGTGCTCTTCCCCTTCAGCCGTCTGGTGCATGTGTGGAGCGGTTTCGGCACGCTGGCCTATGTGCTGCGTCCCTACCAGGTGGTGCGCAGCCGCCGTCTGGGTGTGACCACACGCGGTCGTTGAACCCGAGGAGCTTCGCATGGATCAAGTGCTCGACAAACCTGAAGCGACCAATGGCTGTGGTTCCGGCAGCTGCGGTTGTGGCTCGGCGGCCATCGACATGACGCCTGCCGCTGCTGCGCTGCCCGAGGTGCGCATCCATGGCCGCCGCCTGCACATTGGCCCCGGAGAAGACCTGGATGCAGTGCGCGAACGCGCCTGGGGCGAGGTGCTTCGCCAGGAGGCCGTGCGCCAGGGGTTGCTGGCCGATACCGAGGGTGATCTGGCGCCGACCCTGAGCGCAGAGCAGCAGCAGGCCATCGAAGACATGCTCGACGCGGCGGTGCAGACGCCCGAGCCCACGCCCGAGGCCTGCCAGCGCTACTACGACGCGCACAAGCCGCGCTTTACCCACGGCCAGCAGGCGCAACTGCGTCACATTCTGTTTGCCGTCACGCCTGGCGTTCCGGTGCAGAAGCTGGCCGAGCGTGCCGAGGCCGCCCTGCTGGAGCTGACCCACAAGGACGCACCCGTCGAGCGTTTTGTGCAACTGGCGTCTGAACTGTCCAACTGCCCCAGCGGCGCACAGGGCGGCGATCTGGGCTGGGTGGGTCCGCAGGATTGCGCGCCCGAGCTGGCGCAGTTCCTGTTCCTGCAGGAGGGCGGCATTGCCAACGGCCTGCAACCGCGCCTGGTGCATTCGCGCTTTGGTCTGCACATTGTGGATGTGCAGGATCAGCGTCCGGGTGAGCTGGCACCGTTCGAGCAAGTCCAGGGCCGCATCGCCGGTGAGCTGACGCTGCAGTCGCGTGCCACCGCACTGCGCCAGTACATGCTGCTGCTCGTCGGGCAGGCCCGCATCGAGGGCATCGACCTCGAAGGCGCGGACACACCTCTGGTGCAATGAGCGGTGGTTTGGCACGGACTGGGACGCCGTTGCCGTGGACAAAGAGACACTGCCCGCACGCCCGAACGAAGCCGCGCCAGCCCCTGATACACCATGGACGACATGACCGCACCGCCCGATGAACTGCTGCAACGCCTGCAGCAGTTCCACTCGGACTATTTTCCACGCCACCAGCAGCGCTTTCAGGACCTGGTGGCCCATGGCCAGCACCCCAAGACCCTGTTCATCGGTTGCTCGGACTCGCGCCTGGTGCCTTATTTACTGACCGGTGCAGGGCCGGGCGAGCTGTTTCTGGTGCGCAATGTGGGGGCGCTGGTTCCTCCCTACGACGGCTCACATGGCCTGCATGGCACCACAGCGGCTATCGAATACGCGGTGCTTACCTTGCAGGTTGAGCACATCATCGTTTGTGGTCACAGCCACTGCGGCGCGGTGCGTGCAGCGTATGACGGCGCACCGCCCGAAGCCATCAATCTCAACAAGTGGCTGCAACTGCTGGGGGAAGCCTTGCTGCCTGTACAGACCAGCCCCGAAGCGCTGGAACGTACCGCACAGCGCAGTGTGGTGTTGCAACTGGAACGTTTGCTGGACTACCCTATGGTGCGCAGGGAAGTTGAAGCTGGCCGTCTGCGCCTGCATGGTTGGCACTATGTGATTGAAAAGGGTGACGTGCATGTGTTCGATGCACAACAGGGCGCGTTTGTGTCCGCGACCGAAGCCGGGCACAGCGGCACCGGTCCGTACCGTCCCTACGTTGAACACGATGGGCAGGTGATCTCCGAGGAGTGAGGTCGTTCAGTGGACATGAACTTTCCAAGACGGTTCGCAACAGGTGAAACGCACGGTACTCAGCCGAGCGCAAATTTGCTCAGCAACTCTTTGAGCATGGCTTGTTCCGCTTGAGTGAGCATTGCCATCGCTGTTGTTTCGCCTTCTTGGATGGCCGCCCGCGCTTGAGTCAATTTCGTTGCCCCTAGCTTGGTGACCCACAGATGGACTGCGCGCATGTCATTGGCGTCTGGTTTGCGTTTCAAAAGCCCTTTGACTTCCATTTTGTCAATCACCGCTTTATCCAAAAGGACGGTACAAATATCTGCGGCCTGGCTTCAGGGCAGGGTACAGCCAGGGGTGGTTGGCGAGCGTGTTGGTCATGCAGCCAAGGGTAACAGCGGTGCCGGGGTGAGCAGGTGCCTCACCAGATCGGTCACCCCATGAATCTGATCGCCAAACGGCAATCGACCCGCGCCTCGGAAGAACAGTCCTCGGTCGGCGTCGCCGTCCATGGCGTGACTGAGTTGCTGGTCGATGCAGAACTGACCAACGCTTGCATTGCCGTCACGCAGGCCGCAGTGCGCCAGGCAGTCGAACGACAAATTGCATTTGGCCTTGGGGTGGGCACGTTCTTGCAGGATGGGCAGGATGCGCAGGTATTTGTCCAGCCAAGGGGTGCGCACAGCGCGTGCCGGCAGTCCGGCTACGCTGACAAATTCGACCATGTCCTGCGGTTTGGCTTGCGCCAGGATGCGTTTGAACACGATTGAGGCGTCGCATTCTTCGGTGACTGCAAAGGCGGTGCCCAGTTGCACGCCCGCAGCGCCCAGGGCTTGCAGGCGTGCGATGTCGGCATGGCTGTCGATGCCACCCGCAGCGATCAGCGGGATGTCTTGCTCATACCCAGCTTGTTTGAAAAATTCACGCACCTGAGGGATGACCACCTCAAAGTCAAAGCGTGAATCGCCCAGGTCGGTCACTTTGGCTGCACCCAGGTGGCCACCGGCCAGACGCGGGTTTTCAATCACGATGGCGTCAGGCAAGCGGCCTTTCTTCTCCCATTTGCGTACCAGCAGCTGCACACCACGCGCATCGGACAGGATGGGGATGAGTGCCACGTTCGGAAAGTCGTGTGCCAGGTCGGGCAAGTCCAGCGGTAGCCCCGCACCCACGACAAGCGCATCGGCGCCGCTTTGCAGAGATTGTTGAACGTAGTCCTCGTAGGCGCTGAGCGCCTTCATCACGTTGACGGCAATCCAGCCTTGGCCTTGCGCGGCTTGGCGCGCGCTGTGGATCTCGCGGTCCAGGGCCAGCAAGTTGGCTGCGTTGATGCGCTCGCGGGCATCGGGTTCCTTATCCAGATGGCCAGTTTGCGCCATCAGATCGGCGTGACGGCGGCGCAGGTCCACCGAAGAGATGGTGCCCATCCCTCCCAGTCGAGCCACAGCCGAGGCCAGACCCGAGGCCGAGACGCCGACCCCCATGCCGCCTTGCACAATGGGCAACAGGGTTTTGCCGCGGATACGCAAAGGGCGAAGGCCTGCCGCTTCGGCCATGGCCAGCCACTGCGTAGGGTGGGTGAGCTTGTCGGGTTGCGTGTTCATGGCTCAGTGCTTCGCCTGGCCCTCAAAGGCCGGGAAGAGCAGGTTGTTTTCAAGGTGGATGTGCGCGATCAGGTCTTCGGTCAGGCGCGCGGTGCCCGCGTACAGGGCCTGCCAGGTGTTGCAGGCGCCTGCGGGCGGCTGGTGCTGGTGGGTCAGGGTGGCCAGTCGATCAAGTTGCGCACCGTGGCTCACGTGCTCGTGGCGCATCATGCCGATGGGGTGCCCGATCATCGGGTGCCCGCCTTGTTTGAGCAGCGGAAACAGAATCTGTTCTTCCTTGGCCATGTGGTCCAGCAGTTCTTGCTCCATGGTTTCGAGCTGGTCGGCCAGGCCAATGGGCACGTGCGGGTGGTCACGGTGAACGGCCTCCACGCGACGCGCCATGCGGATCAGCTCGGGCAGTTGCTGGCGGTGCACCTCGTGGTATCGCTGCAGGATGTGGTCGATCAGTGCGGACGGCGTAGGTTGTTCGGGCGCAGCTTCTAGCTGTTGCAGGGCCCGAATCTCGTCGAGCACGGTGTCGACGTCAAGTTGTTTGTCGGTGCAGGCCTTTTCCAGCGATTGCTGACCGCCGCAGCAGAAGTCGAGCTTGAGCTTGCGGAACACGGCCGTAGCCCCGGGAATCTGTACGGCCAAGCTGCCCAGGCTTTGTTGCGCATTTGCGCTGGCGGTGGATGGGGTGGTCATGAGGTGGTCCTTTTTAAGATTCATTTGTTGCGAATCTATTTTGCAATAAGATTCATATAATGTGAATGTTTAACCTGCGCAGCGCAGGGTTTTGTGTTTGACGATCATCAAGGAGAAGCTGTTTGCGCCTGACCCAATGGACCGATTACGCCTTGCGTGTGCTGATGTATTGCGCTGCGCACGAGCACCGTGAGGCGGCTCCTACGATCGCACAGATTGCACAGGCACATGACATTTCACGCAGTCATTTGATGAAAATCGTGATGGAACTGTCGGCCAAAGGCTGGCTGTCGACCACCAGGGGGCGGGGAGGTGGTCTGCGCTTGTTGCGTCAGCCCTCCCAGATTGTGCTGGGTGAAGTGATCCGGCAAATGGAAAAAGATTTCGCGCTGGTCGATTGCATGAGCGACGATGCCAAAGGCTGCCACATCGATGGCCGCTGTCGGCTCAAAGGGGTGCTGGGTCAGGCTACTCAGGCTTGGATGCAGGTGCTCGATGGTGTGACATTGGCCGAATTGGTGACCCCGGTTTCGGCAGGGTTGAGCCAGTCAGTCAGCATCCGAAATATCGGCCTTGCCGGTGGTTCATCGCGATCACCAGGTTCAAGGCCAATGCGCTGAGCAAGGACAAGGCCATGGCCTTGAGCGGTACCACCGCCATGCCGGACAACAGTACAGCTGCATCGCAGACCATCTGGATATGGCCCGCCCGCCAGCCTTTGCGCTTTTGCAGATAAAGCGCCATCACGCCAACGCCACCCAGGCTTGCGCCGTGCCGGATGAAAATCAGAATGCCTGTGCCCGCCAGAAACCCCGCTGCAATGGCCGCATAGATCGTGTTCATGGCGTGCAGCTGCAGGAGGTTGGGCATGTATTCCGTCATCGCCGAAAAGCCCAGCACTGCCGCAAAGGTTTTGAGGGTGAAGGTCCGACCCATGGCCAGCCAGGAAAACACATAAAAAGGCAGGTTGACCACAAACAAAATGGCCCCCAGCGGCCAGTGGCTGACGTAGTGAACGATGAACGCCAGCCCCGTGGTCCCGCCCGTCAGCAAGCCTGCATGGCGGTAAAACGTCACCGACAGTGCCATGAAGATACACCCGGCCACAAGGGCCAGGAGGTCTTCGATTTGTGTGTGTCTGGGACTGTTCGTTGTGGCGTTGGCTTGCTGCATGGTCTGGGCGCTCGATGAGCCCGGATTATCGCAGTACCCTCGTGAAGAACGTCGACAACTCGGCAGTAGCGTTCAAGGGTAGAACATGCGCAACATACTGGTCGGGGCGCACCACGATCATGCAGCCTTGCTGACGATCGATGCCGCGCATGTCGTAAATGTCGCCCAAGCCTTTGTGGTCCACGCAAAAGATTTTTTCGTGGTCCTGCAATCCCAGTTTCCCGGTATGAGGCTTGAGCAGTGAAGGCATTTTTTCGTAGGCCAGCTGGTCAAAGGTGGGTTGGAACACTGCGCGTACGTCGATGATGGCGTCAATGTCCTCGCCCGTGCGTGTGTGTTTGACCACGGGAGAGTCGGGGTGCTTTTCCAGCCAGTCGGCCAGCTGGGCCATGGGCGCGTCTGGTTGTCCCAGATCGCCCGCACCAGCGAAGGCGTAAATGCGCCAGCGTGCATCGGCCTCTGCGGCGTGGCCGAGCTGCATTTGCTTGGCGTCGGACACACGCACCACTGGAGCGGAGTGAAAGCGTCGGCCAATTTCTTCGCCTTTGGCCAAGGCCTGATAGGCAGAGGCGGCAAACAAGTAAGAATGGTCGTATTTGACGGCGGTGCCGCCTGTGAATTCGAGGTTGGCTTTGAATTGACGAATGATGCGCGGCTCTTCGGTACCATCACGCTCGGCTTGGGTGGTGGGGGCGGACATGATGCGTGCCCATTCGTGGTCGGTTTCGACCAGGCGCTTGGCTTCGGTTAAGCGTTCTTTGGAGTAGCTGCGCAGCAGGCTCGGATCGGCACGGCCTTGCAGCACGTGTACCAGCTTCCAACCGAGGTTGAAGGTGTCTTGCATGGACACATTCATACCCTGGCCGGCCTTGGGCGAGTGGGTGTGGCAGGCATCGCCTGCGGTGAACACGCGGGGGTTGCCGGTGCCGTTTTCGCCAATGTCGTCAAACTTGTCGGTGATGCTGTGGCCAATGTCGTAGATGGACCACCAGACCACTTCTTTTACATCGATGGTGTAGGGTTTGATGATGCGGTTAGCCGCTGCAATCATGTCGTGTTGAGTCAGCTTGCGCTGCGCTGCTTTTTCACCCACATTGAGTTTGTCCAGCTCCACATACATGCGGAACACGTATCCACCTTCGCGGGGCAAAATCAGCACATTGCCTTCGTTGGCCGAAGAAATCAAACACTTCTGGCGCACATCCGGAAAATCGGTGTTGGCGAGAATGTCCATCACGCCCCAGGCCTGGTGGGCTGCGTCTCCATGCAGTTCACCACCAATGGATTTGCGTACCTTGGAGTGGGCGCCATCGCAACCCACCACATAGTTGGCGCGCACAGTACGTGTGGCCCACCAGTTGATGCCAGTTGCGTCCTTGAGCGTCACGATGACGGGGTACTCGGTGGCATCCGGATCAATGGTCAGGCTCTCGACTTCCCAGCCGTAGTCAGGCTCCAGGCGCGAAGGGGAGTTCTTCATCACCTCCAGGAATAGCTCGTGTAAACGTGCCTGATTGATCAGGATGTGTGGCATTTCCGAACTGTCATCGGCCACGTCCTGCACGCGACCTGCACGTCGAATGTGCTGTGGGTTCTTGGGGTCAGGCATCCAGAACGCGGTCTGGTTGACCCAATAGGTTTCGCGCTTGACCTTATCGGCAAAACCGAAGGCCTGGAACATTTCCATTGTTCGCGTGTTGATGCCGTCCGCCTTGCCCTTGATGATGTTGGCTGGCATCCGTTCCACGATCAGGGTTTCGATCTCGGGGAACTGCGACAACTGTGCAGCCAGGCACAAGCCGGCGGGGCCAGTGCCAGAAATCAGTACGTCCACTTTTTCGGGCAGCGGTTCATTGACCCCGCGGTTGCGGCGATTGGGTGCAGCTTGTTTGATGTCGGGATTGCCGCCCCGGAAGCCATTTTTGTAGAACTGCATGCTGTCTCTCCAAAGTTAGAAGTGAGTCCGATGTTTCGGCGTCTGGAAATAATAACTGTACTTATCAATTGATGTCAACATTGTAAGTGTGCATATTAGTTATGCGCTTATTGAATGTCTCCGCTATACTTTGCAACGCTCCGGGGTGCCCACATGGTGTGGGCCGAGATGGCCAAGCCAAACCCGTGAACTTGATCCGGCTTGTACCGGCGTAAGAAGAGCTGTTTCTTCCCTCTGACTTGACCCCCTCGCGTGGTTCATGTCCTGGGCGAACCTTCGGAGCACATTGTTTCCTGAAAGAACGCCCATGAACGCTCCAGAACCTTTTGTCGCTGCACAGGCCCAGGTGGACCAGGCTGCGGTGGCGCCTTTGCCCAATTCCCGCAAGGTCTATGTTCAGGGCTCCCGCCCAGATGTGCGCGTACCCATGCGCGAGGTCTCGCAAAGCGATACACCGTCAGCCTTTGGTGGGGAAGCGAACCCACCTGTGTTTGTGTACGACTGCTCGGGGCCGTACACCGATCCGGAGGTGCGCGTGGATGTACGTCAGGGTCTGCAGCCCTTGCGCCAGGCCTGGATTGAAGAACGTGCCGACACCGAAGTCTTGCCTGGTCTGAGCAGTGACTATGGTCGCGCGCGTGCAGGCGATCCGGCGCTCGATAGCATGCGTTTCCCCGGCCTGCATCGCACCCCCAGGCGTGCACGTGCAGGGGGCAATGTGACGCAAATGCACTATGCCCGCCAAGGCATCATCACCCCCGAGATGGAGTTTGTGGCCCTGCGCGAGAACCTGCAGCGTGAGGCTTATCTGCAATCGCTTCTGGCCACAGGCAAGGGCGGCGAGCGCATGGCGCGCATGTTGGGTCGTCAGCATCCCGGGCAAAGTTTTGGCGCCAGTTTGCCAGCCCACATCACGCCCGAATTTGTGCGTGAAGAAGTGGCGCGCGGACGTGCCATCATTCCGGCCAACATCAACCACCCTGAGGCCGAGCCCATGATCATTGGGCGCAACTTTCTGGTCAAGATCAATGCCAACATTGGCAACTCGGCGTTGGGCTCGTCCATCAACGAAGAAGTGGACAAGATGACCTGGGCCATCCGCTGGGGGGGGGACACAGTCATGGACTTGTCCACTGGCAAACACATTCACGAAACACGGGAGTGGATCGTGCGCAACTCGCCTGTGCCCATCGGAACCGTGCCGATTTATCAGGCGCTGGAAAAGGTCAACGGCAAGGCCGAAGATTTGACCTGGGAGATTTTCCGGGACACCCTGATTGAGCAGGCGGAGCAAGGTGTTGACTATTTCACCATCCATGCGGGGGTGTTGCTGCAATACATTCCCTGGACGGCCGAGCGTATGACGGGCATTGTCAGCCGCGGTGGTTCCATCATGGCCAAGTGGTGTCTGGCGCATCATCAGCAAAACTTCCTCTATACCCACTTTGAGGACATTTGCGAGATCATGAAGGCCTATGACGTGGCCTTCAGCCTGGGCGATGGCTTGCGTCCGGGCTCCATTTATGACGCTAACGACCAGGCGCAATTGGGTGAGTTGCGCACTTTGGGTGAGTTGACCCAGATCGCCTGGAAGCACGATGTGCAGGTCATGATCGAAGGTCCGGGCCATGTGCCCTTGCACATGATCAAGGAAAACATGGACCTGCAATTGCAACAGTGCGACGAGGCGCCGTTCTACACCTTGGGCCCCTTGACCACCGATATCGCACCGGGCTATGACCACATCACCAGCGGGATTGGTGCGGCCACCATCGGTTGGTACGGCACCGCCATGCTGTGTTACGTGACACCCAAGGAACACCTGGGCTTGCCCAATAAGCAAGACGTCAAGGAAGGCATCATCACCTACAAGCTGGCGGCGCATGCAGCTGACTTGGCCAAGGGGCATCCGGGCGCACAAATTCGCGACAACGCCTTGTCCAAGGCGCGCTTCGAGTTCCGCTGGGAAGATCAGTTCAACCTGGGTCTGGATCCGGACAAGGCGCGTGAATTCCATGATGAAACCTTGCCCAAGGACTCGGCCAAGGTGGCGCATTTTTGCTCAATGTGCGGCCCTCACTTTTGTTCGATGAAGATCACGCAGGATGTGCGCGAATATGCCCAGTCCAAGGGGCTGGAGACGGACGAAGCCTTGGCGATGGGCATGCAGGAAAAGTCCGCTCAGTTCAAGGCTGCAGGCGGCGAGGTCTACATTCCCATCGTGCCTACGCCTTGAGGTCAGGCGTGTCCGCAGGGGGCTCAGCTGCGGGTATGCTTGCAGTCTTTCCCCCTTGTGTGTTGAACCGCCATGCCCGACCAAATGCTCGCCCCTCCTTTGACGCCTGCTGATCAGTTGCAGGCCCATCTGCGCGCACAAGGTTTTGCGGTGCTCTCGGCGCAGGATGTGTCAGCCCTGTCTGGGGTAGCGCTGTCGGATCTGCAAGCCTTTGCGGCGGACTGGGCCGATTTGCCACCTGACCAATACCTCAAGGACGGTGGGCGTTATCGCCGTCGTCGCCATGCGAGTTTGCGTATTGACGCTCAGCAATGCCAGCAGATGCCTCACCGTGCGCATTGGCAGCCACTGGCCTACAACGCCTTGCACGGTGGCATGCAGCGTTGGTTTGACCCCATGAAGCCCGAGTGGCTGCAACAGGCTTTCTGGTCGCGTTTGATGGTGTGGCTGGGGCAGGTCACATCGGGCCTGCGCAGCCCGCAAACCTGGTTTGCCGAAGCGCATCAGTTCCGCATCGATACGACCGACGGTATTGGCCGGCCTACGCCTGAGGGCGCTCATCGGGACGGTGTGGACCTGGTGGCTGTGTTCATGGTGGGGCGCAGTGGCATCAAGGGCGGTGAAACCCGCGTGTTTGACGTGAAAGGGCCGCAAGGCCAGCGCTTTACCTTGACCGAACCGTGGTCGGTGTTGCTGCTCGATGACACGCGTGTGATTCACGAGTCCACGCCCATCCAGCCCACGGGGCCTGTGCCGGGCACGCGTGACACCTTGGTCATTACTTTGCGCTCGGGTCATTTCTTGGACGACCCGCAGGTCTGACAGGTCAAAAAAAGCCCGCCCTGTTCAAGGGCGGGCCAGCATCGTAAGAGCGCGTGGCTTACATGCGCTCGAAAATGGCAGCGATACCTTGGCCTCCGCCAATGCACATGGTCACCAAAGCGTAGCGACCCTGGATGCGTTGCAGCTCATACAGGGCCTTCACGGTGATCAGTGCGCCCGTGGCACCAATGGGGTGACCCAGCGAAATACCCGAACCGTTGGGGTTGACCTTGGCCGGATCCAGGCCAAGTTCTTTGGTCACGGCGCAGGCCTGGGCGGCAAAGGCTTCGTTGGCTTCGATCACGTCCAGGTCGTTCACTGTCAGGCCGGTGCGTTTGAGCACGGCTTGCGTGGCGCTGATCGGGCCGACGCCCATGATCTTGGGGTCAATACCGGTGTGGGCATAGCCTACCAGGCGAGCCAGCGGCTTGAGGTCACGGGCTTGGGCTGTTTTGCCTTCCATCAGCACCACAGCGGCGGCGGCGTCGTTGATGCCCGATGCATTGCCGGCGGTCACGGTGCCGTTTTCCTTGACGAACACGGGCTTGAGTTTCGCGAAGTCGGCCATCGTGGCGCCTGCGCGGAAGTGTTCGTCAGTCGCGTAGGCCACGTCACCCTTTTTGCTCTTGAGCATGACGGGCACGATCTGGTCCTTGAAGCGACCTTCGGCTGTTGCGCGTTCGGCACGGTTGTGGCTTTCCACGGCCAGGGCGTCTTGCATGTCACGGGTGATGCCGTACTGGGCGGCCACGTTTTCGGCGGTCACGCCCATGTGAATGTTGTGGAAGGGGTCGTGCAGAGCGCCAACCATCATGTCCACCATCTTGGTGTCACCCATGCGGGCGCCCCAGCGACTGGTCAGGCTGGCATACGGTGCACGGCTCATGTTTTCAGCGCCACCGCCGATAGCAACATCGCAGTCACCCAGGGCAATGGCCTGGCTGGCGCTGACAATGGCCTGCAGACCCGAGCCGCACAGACGATTAACGTTGAACGCGGGCGTGCTTTGGGCGCAACCACCGTTGATGGCCGCAACGCGAGACAGGTACATGTCCTTGGGCTCGGTGTTGACCACATGACCAAACACAACATGGCCGACATCCTTGCCATCCGTGCTGGCACGAGCCAGGGCTTCGCGGACAACCAGTGCGGCCAGTTCGGTAGGAGGGGTGTCTTTGAGGCTGCCACCATAGGTGCCAATAGCTGTACGAACTGCGCTGACGACGACGACTTCACGGCTCATGGGATATGTCTCCGGTTGTATTGAAAAATGTAAGAAACATCAGTGTCCAGCTCAAAAGCTACAAGCAACTGACAGTAGGGTTTATTCGTCTGGATCGCGAACGTCGGCCACGCTCTGGCTACCGTAATCGGGGCGGGCCAGGTATGCGAGGACCTGACGAGCAGCCTCTTGACTGGAGGTGAGCAGGCCCTGTGTTTTGAGTTTTTCAAAACGAGGCTGGTCGGGGAATTGTTCGGTGCTGGCGCTGCGCAACTCAACTTGCATGTCTGTGTCCACCACGCCCGGTGCCAGCGCGCACACGCGTGCACCGTGTTCCCGCTGGGCTTCGTCAAGAGCCAGGCAACGTGTGAAATGATCCAGCCCTGCTTTGGCTGCGCAGTAAGCCGACTGAGAAGCCATGGGTCTGCGCCCCAGCCCGGAAGAAATGTTGAGCACTTTCAAGGGAACGGACCAGTGGTGGGTCACATGAAGGAACGCAGCTGTGATTTGCATCGGCGCTTCCAGCCCCACGCGCATGGCGCGTGACAGGTCTGCGGGGTGGGCATTGCCCAGCGGCGTGATGGCCGGGATCATGCCCGCGTTGTTGATGAGAGTGGCCGAGCTAAAGGTCTCGGGACCTTGCAGTGCCAACCAGTCCTGCAGGCGGCGACTCAAGGCTTCGCCGTCGATGAGATCGTGTGTCCACTGCGTGAGGGGGATGTCGGCTTGCGCAGCCGTTTGTGCCAGCAAAGCATTGGCGTGACGGGAAATGCACAGCAGACTGTTGCCGGGTTGCATCAGTTGCTGAGCCATGGCTAAGCCCAGGCCACGCGAAGCACCTGTGAGCACGTACAGATGAGGCTTCATCCATACATGCTAACGCGAGACTTCGTCTTTGAACAGGGTGGCAAACCCAGGTTCATAGCCATTTCAAAAGGGCAGGGGCGCTTGCCAGTGCATGGCGATTCCGGTGACAGGATGCGGCAGCTGGAGCTGCCACGCGTGCAGCAGCAAGCGTGTAGAAGTCACGGGGGCATCTGCTGGTGCATACAAAGGATCGCCGACGATCGCGTGCCCGAGTGCCAAGGTATGCACTCGCAGTTGGTGGGTGCGGCCAGTATGAGGCTCCAGCAGCAGGCGTGTGGTTCCAGGCCAAGGACCAGCGCCCAGGCTGGTCCATCGGGTCTGGCTGGGTTTGCCGTTTTGGTGGCAAATGATGCTGCACGGGCGGTTGAGCCAGTCAATGCGCACTGGCAAGTCAATCAAGCCTGTATCGCCTTCAGAGCCCATGTTTCCCAACACCACGGCTTGATAGTGTTTAAGGATGCCGCGCTTTTCAAAACACTGCCCCAGCTGTTTTTGCACCTGCGGGCTGCGCGCCATGATGAGCAAGCCCGAGGTGGCCATGTCCAGTCTGTGCACCAGCAGGGTCTCGGGGTGCGCGGCTTGCACCCGGGCGAGCAGGCAGTCCTGCTTGTCTGGACCGCGACCAGGAATGCTGAGCAGACCTGAAGGTTTGTCGAGCACCAAAAGGTGCTCGTCTTCGTAGATGACGTTAAAGGCGCCGGACATGCGTCAATGGTCCGTGCTGGCGCGAATGCGGTTCACTTGCAAAGGTGTGACTTCGCTGGCCTGGTTGCCCCATTGTGAGCGCACGTAGCTGAGCACGGCAGCAATTTGCCTGTCGTCCAAGGTCAGCTTGAAAGGTGGCATACCGTAAGGTGATGGGCGCAGTTGGGTGGAAGGGCCATAGCCGCCTTGTAAAACAGACAACACCAAATTGGTCGGGTCGCTTTGTTGAATAGCCAGACTGCCCGCCAGTGATGGGTAGGCTTGTGGCATTCCCTCACCTTGCTTGCCATGGCATTGGGCACATTGGTTTTTGTAAATGTCCTGGCCGATGTCCAGCACACTCCAGCGTGGCGCAGGTGCAGGTGCGTTGTGGATTTGCGTTTGCTGGCGTGCACGGTTTTGCAGGTAAACCAACATGGCTTGTGCATCAGCTTCACTAAGGTACTGCAGGCTGTGTTGCACGACCTCTGCCATGGGGCCAGAGGCCACGCTGCGATCGTGGTAACCGGTTTGCAGGCGGCGTAGCCATTGGGCGGTGTCCATGCTCAGGATGCCTGTTTGCGCATCGCTGAGCAGGTCGGGGGCGTACCAGCCTTGTGTCGGCATGGCTGCGCCATAGAGGTCTTGCACATCAGGAAACCCGCCCAGCAAATCGCGTTGGCCGTGACAGGCTGCGCAATGGCCCAGGGCTTCAACCAGGTAGGCGCCGCGCTGCATGGCTGTGGGGGCCTCAGGCGGTGCATCGACCTTGGCGCTTGCATCAAAGTACAGACTGCGCCAAACGGCCAGCGCTGCTTGCGTTCCCAAAGGCCAGCGCAAAGTGTGGGCGGGCTGGGCTTGGTGCGCCGGTGGCAGGCTTTGCAGCCATTGCCACAAAGCATCGCTGTCGCTGCGGCTGATCAGGCGAGTGTGGTTGTAGGGAAAGACAGGAACCAGTAAACGGCCAGTGGGTGTTCGTCCCAACTGCAGTGCGACCCAAAAATCCTGTGCAGACCAGCCACCCAGGCCGGTTTCGGGGTCAGGGGTGAGGTTACTGCTGTAAACCGTGCCGAAAGGTGTGTCGATGGCACGGGCACCGCTCATCAGGGGTTGACCGCGCACCGAATGGCAAGCGATGCAGTTGCCGGCGCGAGCCAGGTATTGGCCTCGTTCGATCTGTTGCTGGTCTGTATGCGTTGTTGAAAGTGTTTCAGCTGTGGAGGGCGTGGAGGCTTGTCGTCCCCAATTGTCCCAAAGCACCCACGCGGCCATGAGCAGCCACAAGGCTGCACTGACCTGCAGCGGTACGAGTACCCACAAAGGCCATTTTTTCATGGTTGGCCTTTCTTGTGGGGTTGAGGGTTCAGCTCTGGTGCACTGCCGCAGCGCAAAGAGTCGTCCAGCAACAGGCCTTGCTGCAGAGTGCGGGCGTGAGTAGCTGCAGGAACGGGTTGCATGGATAACCAGCTGGCCACGGAAATGATGTCGCCGGGAGTCATGCGTCGCACGATGGCTGCCATGCAGTCAGGAGCGTGTGCGCGGCGTTCGCCGGTTTGCCAGGCGCCCAACTGTGCGGTCAGATAGTCCAGAGGCAGCCCAAGGAGGGCTGGCACATTGGGCTCGGTGCCCATCAGGGCCGCGCCGTGACACGCAGTGCAGGCGGGCAGTTGGCGTGCGGGATTGCCATGTACAGCCAGTTGACGTCCACGCTCCAGGTCCTGTGGGCTGATACGAGGGGCTTCGCGGCTGGGGGCGGGGTACGGTATGTCCAGCGATGCAAAATGCTGAGCCATACGCAGCAAATAGTCATCGGACAAAGGTTGCACCAACTGGGCCATCGACCCATAACGACGGCGCCCTTCAGCGAAATTGAGAAGCTGGTGATACAGATAACCTGCAGGCTTACCGGCCAGTCGCGGGTAGTAACCATCTGGAGCGGCACGGCCTTGTTCACCATGGCAGGCGGTGCAGGCACGCACGCGTTCAGCCATGTTCTCGGGTGTGCTGATGGGTGCTGCGGGGGCTGCTGACGCGCAGAGCAGGACGATCCACAGAGGCAGGGTTTGACGAAACAAGGTCTGGAGCATCACCCAAAGATAACCGATCAGCGCCTTGTTTCTGAGGTGCCGTGAAACAGCGAAAATGTGGCCTGTTTCAAATACTGGTCATGCGCAATACACCCCACACCACCACACCCATTGCCCAGCGGTCGGCTGCGGGGCGGGTTTGGCTTGCGCCGATGGAGGGTTTGCTCGATCACAGCGTGCGCGATGCCTTGACCCGTTTTGGCGGGGTCGACATGTGCGTGACCGAGTTCATCCGCGTGACGGACAGCGTTTTGCCCAAGCGTGCTTTTGTTCGGGTCATGCCCGAATTGCTCAATGGCGGGCGCACAGCGGCTGGGGTGCCTGTGCGTGCGCAACTGCTGGGCTCCGATCCGGCGTGCCTGGCCGACAACGCGGCGGCATTGGCGCAGCTGGGACCGCACGGGATTGACCTGAATTTTGGTTGTCCAGCCAAAACGGTGAACCGACATCGCGGTGGAGCCGTGTTGCTTCAGGAGCCTGACTTGGTGCACCGTATCGTCAGCGAGGTACGTCGCACGGTGGCTGAGCATGTGCCGGTGTCGGCCAAGATGCGGTTGGGCTATGAGGATGACGCGCTGGCTGAAGATTGCGCGCGTGCCATCGAGGCGGCGGGTGCCAGTGAGCTGGTCGTGCATGCCCGCACCAAGGTGCACGGTTACAAACCACCGGCGTACTGGGACAGGATTGCCGACATTCGCCAAGTGGTGAAGTTACCCTTGGTGGCTAACGGTGAGATCTGGAGTGTGGCCGATGCGCTGCGTTGCCGTGCTGTTACCGGCGTGCAGGACGTGATGATCGGACGCGGCATGGTCACCGATCCAGGGCTGGCCTTGGCTTTGAAACAGCACGATGCCAGCGGCAGGATTCACCTGCCCGGACAAGCATTGCCATGGTCTGCGGTTCTTCGGGTGTTGGCTCAAGTCTGGTGGCCGCGCATGTGCGCGCATGTGGAGGCGCGCCACCGTGCTGGTCGTCTCAAGCAGTGGCTCAACTATTTGCGCAAAGCGTATCCGCAGGGACAAGCTGCGTTTGACGAGCTGCGTTTGCTGCGCGATGCGCGCGAGCTGCAGGCTTGGCTGGATGCGCAGTTGCCGGCAATGTCTCCCGATTCGCCGGGCGTGTTGACGCTGGTCTGAGGCCTTACATCATCAAGGCCGCCAGACCTCCCTCGGGCTCAAAGCGTTTGTTGCGAAAGTACAGACGAGTCGGACCAGAAAACGCGGCGGTACGCACGCTGTGCATCGGGTCGCCGGGATAGCAGATCATGCGTTCACCATGGATGTCATGCGCCTCCGGTTCAACCAGGGCCGGGGGTCGCTGTCGTGCATCGGCCAGAGCTTGTTCGGCTTGGGTGTATTGACGCAGATGCGCAAGACTCATGATTTGGGGTGGGGCCAGTTCAATTTGGCGATCCCAGTAGGCGCGCAGCGCTTCGTCCGGGCTGAGCCAACGGATTTCGGTGGCCTCGTGGTTGTCGTGACGGCCCTCTTGCTGTGGCTCGGCGTGCGCCAGGAAAAACCGGGTATCAAAGCGTTTGTTGGTGACCGAGGGTTGTTTGGGGGTGATCCAGCGTGACCACGGAGTCAACAGTGTGGCTTGCAGCTGGTGACCCAAGCTGCTCACGACTTGATGCCAGGGTTCTGAAGGGGGGGTGCTGGCAACCGCGCTGCCCAGCAAAATGCCGGCTTCTTCGTGTAGTTCGCGCAAGGCGGCGACATACAAGCCTGCAGCGCGTTGCTGATCCAGCCCGGGTTCTTGCAGCAGACGATGGAGCTGAGCGTTGTCTTCCTTCAGCCATTTCAATACAAGTGGAGACATGTCGTCATCGTCGAGCTTTCCGCCTGGAAATACATGCACACCACCGAGCACCTGAGAGGCGCTGTGGCGCTGCATCATCAAGACTTGCAGACCTTGAGCACTGTCGCGCAGCAGAACCACGGTGGATGCATCGCGTGGCGGGGTGGTCACGATTTCTGAGTTGAGCTCCATGAGACAGTCTTTTGTATATATTGCAGTCATGATGCCACGACTCAGAGATTGCGCTTTGTTGTTTGGGCGTCAATGCCCAAGGAAGGAAAACAAAATGACGATTGATTTCAACGGCCGAGTGGCCATCGTGACGGGTGCAGGGGGTGGGCTGGGGCGCCAACATGCGCTGGCACTGGCCAAGCGTGGTGCCAAAGTGCTGGTCAATGATTTGGGAGGCGATGTGCACGGCGAAGGCGGTTCGGTTTCCGCCGCGCAAAAAGTGGTGGATGAAATCCGCGCTGCGGGTGGCCAAGCTCTGGTCAACGGCGCATCGGTCACCGACTTTGCTGCGGTGCAAGCCATGGTGCAGCAGGTGATGGATGCCTGGGGTCGCGTGGACATTCTGGTCAACAACGCGGGCATCTTGCGCGACAAGAGTTTCGCCAAGATGGAGATCGATGATTTTCGTCTGGTCATGGACGTCCATGTCATGGGCGCGGTGCATTGCTCCAAGGCCGTGTGGCCCATCATGCAGGCGCAACGCTATGGCCGCATTGTCATGACCACCTCATCCACAGGTTTGTATGGCAATTTTGGCCAGGCCAATTACGGGGCAGCCAAGATGGCGCTGGCCGGACTGGTGCAGACCTTGTCACTGGAAGGGCAGAAATACGATATTCGCGTCAATGGATTGGCTCCTACGGCAGCCACCCGCATGACCGAAGGCCTGATGCCTGAAGCGGTGTTGCGCGCCCTGCAACCCGAAGCTGTGGTGCCCGCCATGCTGGTCATGGCTTGTGAGCAGGCGCCCAATCGCACCATTTTGTGTGCGGGGGCTGGCAGCTTCGAGGTGGCCAACATCACCCTGACCCAGGGCGTGCATTTGGGCATGGGCGACGATGTGCCCGAGCAGTTGTTGCACCAGCTCGAAGCGGTGTGCAACCGCGTGGGCGATCTGGTGCCGGGCTCAGGGTCGGAGCAGGGGCAGCACGAAGTGGCTAAGGCTCTCGCCGCGCATGGTGGCTGAAATGGGGTGGGGTTAAGGGGCTTTGGCCGTGAAGGTGGCCATGCGTTCACGCTCAACCGCTTGCCCCAACTCGATCACCGCCATCGCGTAGTAGCTGCTCCAGTTGTAGCGGGTGACGACATAGAAGTTCTCGGTGCCCAGCACGAAACTGGGAGCATCTTCGCCATTGCGCAACTCGATCAGGGCCAATTTCCCCGGGTATTGCGTGGCCTCTGGTGGCAGCAGCAGCCCGAGTGATTGCATGCTCTGGGCATTGAAGGTGGGCAAGATGTCGGGAAGCAGCAGTTTCTCCAACTGTTCCGGGCTGCTGTTGATCTGTACACCAAAGGTTGTAGGCTGTCCTACCTGCCAGTCGAAAGCGCGAAAGTAGTTGGCCACCGATCCAATCGCGTCTGCCGTGCTGTTCCACAAATCGATGCGACCATCCCCATCAAAATCTACGGCGTAGCGCCGCCAGCTCGAGGGCATGAACTGCGGCAAACCCATGGCTCCGGCATAGCTGCCCTTGAGACCACGTGGGTCGGCCCGGTTCTGGTGGGTCATGAGCAGAAAGTGTTCCAGCTCTTGCTTGAAAAAAGCTTGACGTTCCTGCGCACGAGGGTGTGCCTGGGGAAAGTCAAAAGCCAGGGTGGCCAAAGCGTCGAGGATTCGGAAATTTCCGGTGTGTTGTCCGTAGAGGGTCTCCACGCCCAGAATGCCCACGATGATGCGAGCGGGTACGCCATAAGTATGCTCGGCACGGGCCAGGTCGGCGGCGTGTTCTTGCCAAAATGCAAGGCCAGCAGCAATGCGACGGGGTTCGATGAAGCGCTCGCGATACGCGCTCCAGTTTTTGGCAGTTGGCTTGACCGAAGGGGTAACCAGGCGGGCCACATTGGGCAGCATGCGCGCATCGGCTAGAACACCTCGCACCCAAGCATCTGGAAGGTTTTGTCGGGCGACCAATTCCTGGCCCCACTGGAATGCGTCCTCGCGTTTTTCGTAGGTGGGAGCCACTGCCGCACGGGCCGTCTGGCCCTGTCCGTGTTTTGACTTGTGGGCCTTGCTGGATTTTTTGTGTAGAGGTTTGCTGGTTTCAACCTTGGCCCATACCGGATTGACTAGGCTCAAGCTGGCCAAAGCCAGCAGGGCTACACTGAAGATGAACTTGAAGGCTGGACGGACTTGCATATGGGCAGTTTACAGTTGCCAGTGCGTTGTCGCCATCATGCTAAGCTCATGCCACGTCTGTGGCTGCACTCTTGGAAAGATGTCATCATGGGGCACACTGCCTATTACGCGCATCCCACTTGTTTCAAGCACGATATGGGGCCGGGTCATCCGGAATGCCCCCAGCGCCTGAGCGCCATTGAAGACCGGTTGCTGATCACGGGTGTGGACATGGCTTTGCAACGACTGGAACCTGCGCCCGCTGCGCTGGCCGACCTGGAGTTGGCGCACACCCGTATGCACATTGCAGCTTTGCGCGGCTTGACCGATGTGCTCAAGGAAGACATGGCGGCTGGCGGCCCCGAGCATGCCCAGCTGGACCCGGACACATCCATCAATGAATTCACTTTTCAAGCGGCCTTGTTGTCTGCTGGCGCTGCAATTGCGGCGACCGATGCCGTGTTGGCGGGGGAATATGAAAACGCGTTTTGCGCCACCCGTCCGCCTGGCCACCATGCTTGCCGTGACAAGGCCATGGGGTTTTGCTTTTTCAACAATGTGGCGATTGCCGCTAAGCATGCGGTCGAGCGTCACGGTCTCAAACGTGTGGCCATCATTGACTTCGATGTGCATCACGGCAATGGCACCGAAGACATCGTGGCCGGTGACGAGCGTATCCTGATGGTCAGCTTTTACCAGCATCCGTTCTATCCGGAAGGGGGGTCTACCTCCGATGCCTCCAACTTGCTGAACGTGCCAGTGCCAGCCTACACCAAGGGCATGGATATTCGTGAAATGGTGGATACCGTTTGGGTCCCGCGTTTGCTGGAGCACGCACCTGAGCTGATTTTCATCAGTGCTGGTTTTGACGCCCACCGGGAAGACGATATGGGGCAGCTCGGTTTGGTGGAGCAAGACTATGTCTGGATCACCCGGCGCATCATGGATGTGGCACAGCAATGTGCCAAAGGCCGAGTGGTCAGCTGCCTGGAGGGAGGGTACAACCTCAGCGCCTTGTCTCGCAGTGTGGAAGCCCATGTGCGAACCTTGGCAGATGTGTAAGGATTTTTGGAAACCATGAGTAGCGAGAGCACCTCGAAAATGTCAGAACCCTTGGCCTGGATGGATGCAGTTACGCAGACGGATGCTTTATCCGTGATGGGCACTTTTGCCCTGTGTGTTGGGATCTCCTGGGGCCTGGTCTGGGCGCTGCGTCGAACGCTCAGAAGCGGAGATTTCAATATTCTGTTGGGCCAGAGGCTGGTAGATGGGGTGTTGTTTCCAGCGCTGTTGCTGGCTACAACCTATGCAGCCAGCATTGTCTTGACGCGTCAGCACCAGGGCGCCTTGTTTGCAGTTTTGCTGCCGGTGTGTATTTCCTTGGCAGCCATTCGACTGGGGGTCAAGGTCATGCAGGTGGCCTTGGGGGCTACGCCCATGGTGCGTGCACTCGAGCGCACCATTTCCTGGGGAGCGTGGGTGGCGGTGGTGTTATGGGTGACAGGCGTATTGCCCCTTGTGCTCGAAGAGCTGGACCAGATCCGCTGGAAGGTGGGGGGCAGCATCTTGTCAGTGCGCACGCTGATCGAGGGAAGTTTGACTGCGGGCGCTGTTTTGATTGTGGCCTTGTGGATTTCATCGGCGATTGAAAGCCGTTTGCTCAAGTCAGCGACGGGCAGTGATTTGTCCTTGCGTAAAGTCATCAGCAATACCGTTCGCGCATTGTTGATGTTCATCGGTGTGCTGATGGCCTTGTCGATGGTGGGCATCGACTTGACGGCCCTGTCGGTGTTGGGCGGTGCCATTGGCGTGGGGATTGGTTTTGGCTTGCAGAAACTCGCAGCCAACTATGTCAGCGGGTTTGTGATCCTTGCCGAGCGCAGCATGCGCATTGGTGACAGCGTCAAAGTGGACAACTTCGAGGGACGCATCACGGACATCAAGGCACGCTATACCGTGATTCGGTCTCCGACGGGAAGGGAATCCATCGTTCCCAACGAATTGCTGATCACCCAGCGGGTCGAGAACCTGTCTTTGACGGATCCTAAAGTCTGGCAGTCCACCGTGGTTTCTGTGGCTTACGACAGTCCGGTGGAGGAGGTGATGGATCTGCTCAGGCAAGCCTGTGTTGGTCAAGCCAGGGTGCTGGCTGATCCAGCCCCATCGGTGGCTTTGTCTGCTTTTGGTGCTGACGGCCTGGAGTTCACGGTGATCTACTGGATCGAGGATCCTGAAAACGGACAGCTCAACCTCAAGTCCGATATCAACCGCGCGATTTTGAGCAGCCTGCGTTCACGGGGCATTGAAATTCCGTATCCACAGCGTGTCATTCACACGCCCGCCCCCGTGACGCGCGCATCAAACAAGTGAAGTGCACGCCCTGAACGGCGTGCTCAATCCATCATGGAGGGCAACCACAGGCTGATGCTCGGGAAAAACAGCAAAATTCCCAGTGTGAGGACCAGCACCAGCACCAACGGCCAGACCCCACGGTAGATGGTGGTCAATCCTACATTGGGCACTAGTGTGTTCAGGACGAACAGGTTCATGCCTACAGGGGGTGATACCAGTCCGATTTGAATCACCATCACGATCAGGACACCGAACCAGACGGGATCGAAGCCCAACTGCACCACAATCGGGAAGAACAGTGGGATGGTCAGCAGGACCATGGTCAGTTCTTCCATGACAGTACCCAGAAGAACGTAAATCAGCATCATGGCACCGACAATCATGACGGGTGACAGTCCCAGCCCGGTGATCCAGCTTTGCAAATCCATGGGCATGGTGGTGTAGTTGACAAAGTTGGCAAAGATGGTTGCTGCAATCAGCAGCGTGAAGAGCATGGCTGTGGTACGTGCCGACTCGATCAGAACCTGGCGCAATATCGCCCAGCTCAAGGTCCGGCGTGCAAGTGCAAACAAGAAGGCGCCCATGGCACCGATGCCGGCACCTTCAGTCGCGGTGAAGAGCCCCCCGTAGATGCCGCCGAGCACAACGATCACCAGAACCAGAACCCCCCAGATGCCACGCAGGGCCACCAGTCGTTGGTGCCAGTTGAATTTTTCACCTGCAGGTGCATGAGAGGGGTTATGCCATGTCATCAGCACGACTGCAAACATCATCAGTGCCGCTGTCAGCAACCCTGGGATCACGCCTGCTGCAAACAATTTTCCAATATGGGTTTCGGTGATGATGCCGTAAATCACCATGATGGTGGACGGCGGGATCATGATGCCCAGCGTACCTCCAGCGGCGATCACGCCAGCGGACATGGCGTCGCTGTAGCCAAGCTTTTTCATGGAGGGGTAGGCTACCTTGCTCATGGTGGCTGCTGTGGCAATCGATGAGCCGCAGATGGCGCCAAAGCCTGCGCAAGCGGCGATCGTGGCGTGTGCCAAACCGCCGCGGCGGTGACCGATGAAGGTGTAGGCAGCATGGAAAAGCTCATGGGCAAGTCCAGCACGCGCCACAAAATTGCCCATCAAGATGAACAAGGGAATGACAGACAGGGTGTAGGCGAATCCCGTCTCATACACCACGTTTGCAGTGCTGGCCAACGCAGGAGCCCAGCCCACGGTCAGGCCCATTCCTGCAAGTCCGACCAGTCCCATGGCAAAAGCCAGCGGTATGCGCAGCAATGCGAGCAGAAAAATGGCACCAAAGCCCAACAATGCAGCTGTCACAGCGTGCCTCCTTCGTGTTGATCCTGAGGCTGGAACATCAGTCCAAGATGTACCAGTCCGGTAAAGGCGCACAACAGGCCCATGCCGTAAATGAAAGGTGCCTTGAGAATTTTGAGTTGAGCTGTGGTTTCGCCACTGGCCAGGAAATCATTGCCGGTGTGCCACATCAGCCAGCCCAGTCCCAGCAATGCGACAGCACAAATGACATGAACCGTGGCCTGCTGGAACTTTCGGATGGCTTGAGGAAGGACGCCGTCAAGGGAATCGAACACCACATGCTCGCCACGCTCGGAAACCAGAGGTAGGGCTCCGAAGATCACCACCACCATCAGCAATTCAGTCAATTCCAAAGACCCAGGGATGGAATGTGAAAGCAGCTTTCGTCCACCCACATCCAGGAACGTCAGAACCATGATCGAAAACAGAGCAATCCCCGCCAGCAAGGCTGACAGTGTTTCAAGCCATTTTTTCAAGATCGGACACTCCTAGAAGATGAAAAGGCGGCCCCTTCGTACTGACCGGGGCCGCCTTGCTGCCACTGCAGTGGTCAGCGATTGAACTTACTGTTTTTGAAGTTTGGCAATTTCCGCACGGAAGTCTGCCAGAACGGACGAAGCGTTTTTCAGGCCTTTGGCGCCAGCTGCGGCCGCCCAATCACGCTCGAGCTTGTTCACGCGGATGGTGACGCCGCTGACCAGCGAACTGTCGGCCTGGATGACCTTGACACCGTTTTTCTGCATGTTGGCAAGAGCAGCGGCATCGACGCGGTCCCAGGCTTTGCCGAACAAGCGAGCGGCGTATTCGCCAGACAGTTCGTCCACGACTTTCTTGTCATCAGCCGACAGCGCGTTGTACTTGGCCGGGTTCATCATGAAGACGAAGCTGGTGTTGTACAGACCTCCAGGGAATTGGGTGGCGTGCTTGATGATCTTGTCGATCTTGAAAGAGTCTGTGGACTCGGCAGGGAACAGTGTGCCGTCCATCACGCCGCTGGACAGCAGCTCGTAGGACTCCGGGGCTGGCTTCAGGGTGACGTTCATGTCCAGCTGTTTGGAAATCTCGTTCACCATGCCGCCACCGACGCGGAACTTCAGACCGGCGAGGTCTTCAACACGGGTGATCGGACGTTTGGTGTTGAAAACGATCCCGGGGCCATGCGTAAAGTAGGACAGTACTTTGACGCCCTGGTGTTCAGCAGTGAATTCAGGGTGCTTGCTGGCCACGCGGTTGAACGCCACCGAGATGGGCTCTGCTTTGTCGCCCAGGAAGGGCAGTTCGGCCATTTGTGTCAGCACGAAACGACCTGGGGTATAGCCGTGCACGGTGAAGGAGATATCCACCAGTCCGTTTTTGACGGCATCAAAAGTCCCGGGTGGCGGGGTGACTGCACGGGGCAGGATGTTGCAACGGACCCGGTTGGAGGTTTTGCTGGCAAGGGTGTCGCACCACTCTTTTTGAGACACCGACAAGCCGTGAGTAGGAGGAACCCAGCTCGAAGCGGTGAGTACTGTTTGTGCCTGTGCCAGGCCAGCCCACAAGGAAAGGCCCACGAGGCCAGTGGTGACAAGGGTTTTTTGCATTGCATGTCTCCGTTAAATTGGTTACAAAACATAATCTAATCCATTTCTGGTCAGACTGTTCTCCATGCTAACCCTGATAGTCCGACCGCATGGTTGGTGAATTCCCGGGGTTACCATTCCGAACAGACAGTCGACAGAGGTCTGTAAAATTTGCACGACCGTGCTTTTTTGTCGACCAAACGTTGCGGGCGGTTTTACCGCTCACGAAAATTGATGCACAATTGACGTTAACGTAAACGTCAATTTGACCAGCGGACAGCATTCAACAGTTCAGGAGATGACTTCATGAAAATTCTGGTTCCCGTCAAGCGGGTGGTGGACTACAACGTCAAGGTTCGCGTCAAGAGCGACAACAGCGGTGTCGACATCGCCAACGTCAAGATGAGCATGAACCCCTTTGACGAAATTGCCGTTGAGGAAGCTGTGCGTCTGAAAGAAAAAGGCGTGGCCACCGAAGTGATCGCCGTCTCCTGCGGTGTGGCCCAGTGCCAGGAAACCCTGCGCACCGCCATGGCCATCGGTGCAGACCGCGCCATCCTGGTCGAAACTGCCGAAGAACTGCAACCCCTCGCTGTGGCCAAGCTGCTCAAGGCCTTGGTGGACAAAGAGCAACCCGGCTTGGTCATTTTGGGCAAGCAAGCCATTGACGACGACGCCAACCAGACTGGCCAGATGCTGGCCGCGCTGGCCGATTTGCCTCAAGCCACTTTCGCTTCCAAGGTTGAGGTCGCTGACGGTAAAGCCAACGTGACCCGCGAAATCGACGGTGGTCTGGAAACCCTGTCGGTGAGCCTGCCTGCTGTGGTGACCACCGACCTGCGCCTGAATGAGCCGCGCTATGTGACGCTGCCCAACATCATGAAGGCCAAGAAAAAGCAGCTCGACACCTTCAAACCCGAAGACCTGGGCGTAGATGTCACGCCGCGTCTCAAAACCCTCAAAGTGGCCGAGCCTGCCAAGCGCAGCGCCGGTATCAAGGTGCCCGATGTGGCCACCCTGGTGGACAAACTCAAGAACGTTGCAAAGGTGATCTGATCATGACCGCTCTCGTCATTGCCGAACACGACAACGCCTCCATCAAAGGCGCCACCCTCAACACCGTGACTGCTGCCGCCGCTTGCGGTGGCGATGTGCATGTGCTGGTCGCGGGTCACAACGCTGGTGCTGCTGCGCAAGCGGCGGCCCAAATTGCCGGCGTGTCCAAAGTCATTCACGCCGACGGCGACGCCCTGGCGCACGGTTTGGCCGAAAACCTTGCGGCGCAGGTGTTGGCCATTGCCGGCAACTACAGCCATATCCTGTTCCCGGCCACCGCCAGCGGCAAAAACGTGGCCCCCCGCGTGGCCGCCAAGCTGGACGTGGCCCAGATCTCCGACATCACCAAGGTCGACAGCGCCGACACCTTTGAGCGTCCCATCTATGCGGGTAACGCCATTGCCACCGTGCAAAGCAGCGATGCCGTCAAGGTCATCACCGTGCGCACTACTGGCTTTGACGCTGCTGCCGCCACTGGCGGTTCTGCTGTCGTGGAATCCGCTGCAGCCCAGGCCGATAACGGCAAGAGCAGCTATGTGGGCAGCGAAATCGCCAAAAGCGATCGCCCCGAGCTGACAGCTGCCAAGATCATCGTCTCCGGTGGTCGCGCCTTGGGCAGCTCAGAGAAGTTCAACGAAGTGATGACGCCCCTGGCTGACAAGCTGGGCGCTGCCATTGGTGCCAGCCGCGCCGCGGTGGACGCGGGCTACGCCCCCAACGACCTGCAGGTCGGCCAGACCGGCAAGATCGTTGCCCCGGAGCTTTATGTGGCGTGTGGCATTTCCGGCGCCATCCAGCACTTGGCTGGCATGAAGGACTCCAAGGTGATCGTGGCGATCAACAAGGACCCGGAGGCCCCGATCTTCAGTGTGGCCGACTTCGGCCTGGAAGCCGATCTGTTTGCGGCGGTGCCCGAACTGACCAACGCACTGTGATGTGCTGACCTCTGCAAAAAGGCCTCCTACCCGAGGCCTTTTTTGCAGCCCTCAAAAATTCAATAAAAGCAATTCATACGGAGAACCTCATGAGCTACACCGCCCCCCTCAAGGACATGCTGTTCAACATCGAGCATCTGGCCCGCATTGACCAGATTGCGCAGATTCCTGGCTTCGAAGATGCCGGCCTCGAAACCGCTCAGGCTGTGCTCGAAGAGTGCGGCAAGCTCAATGCCGAAGTCATCGCCCCGCTCAACTGGGAAGGTGACAAGAACCCGTCTTCGCACAGCGGCACCTCGGTGACCACCACCCCCGGCTTCAAGGACGCCTACAAGCAGTTCACCGAAGGCGGCTGGCAGAGCCTGCAGCACCCGGCCGACTACGGCGGCCAGGGCCTGCCCAAGACCATTGGCGCCGCCTGCGGTGAAATGCTCAACTCGGCCAACATGAGCTTTGCCCTGTGCCCGATGCTGACCGATGGCGCCATCGAAGCGCTGCTGACTGCAGGCTCCGACGAGATGAAGGCCAAGTACCTGGAGAAGCTGATCTCCGGCGAGTGGACTGGCACCATGAACCTGACCGAGCCGCAAGCCGGCTCCGACCTGGCCGCCGTGCGCACCCGCGCCGAGCCCCAGCCCGACGGCACGTATAAAGTGTTCGGCACCAAGATCTTCATCACCTACGGCGAGCACGACATGGCCGACAACATCATCCACCTGGTGCTGGCCCGCGTGCAGGGTGCGCCCGAAGGTGTGAAGGGCATCAGTCTGTTTGTGGTGCCCAAGTTCATGGTGAAAGACGACGGTTCGCTGGGCGATCGCAACGATGTGTATTGCGTCTCCATCGAACACAAGATGGGCATCAAGGCCAGCCCGACCGCCGTGCTGCAGTACGGTGACCACGGTGGTGCCATTGGTTACCTGGTGGGCGAGGAAAACCGTGGCCTCGAGTACATGTTCATCATGATGAACGCCGCCCGCTACGCCGTGGGTGTGCAGGGCATTGCGACTGCCGAGCGCGCCTACCAGAAGGCCGTGCAGTACGCGCGTGACCGCGTGCAAAGCCGCCCCGTGGACGGCAGCCTGAGCGCCGCTGGCCCCATCATTCACCACCCGGACGTGCGCCGCATGCTCATGACCATGCGTGCCTACACCGAAGGCTGCCGCGCCATGGCCACCGTGGCCGCTGCGGCTTATGATGCCGCGCACCACCACCCTGACGCCGCAGTGCGTAAGGACAACCAGGCCTTCTACGAATTCCTGGTGCCGCTGGTCAAGGGCTACAGCACCGAGATGAGCATCGACGTCGCCAGCCTGGGCGTGCAGATCCACGGCGGCATGGGCTTCATCGAAGAAACCGGTTGTGCCCAGTACTACCGCGATGCCAAGATCCTGACCATCTACGAAGGCACCACCGCCATCCAGGCCAATGACCTGGTGGGCCGCAAAACCGCCCGCGATGGCGGCACCGGTGCCAAGAGCATTGCCGCCCAGATCGCCAAGACCGAGGCTGAACTGGCTGCATCTTCCAACGCCGATGCCCAAGCCATGGCCAAGCGCCTCAAAGCTGCACGCGAAGCCTTTGTGGACGTGGTGGACTTCATCGCCGCCAACGGCAAGTCCAACCCCAACGCCGCCTACTCGGGCAGCGTGCCCTACCTGATGCTCGCGGGCAACCTGGTGGCCGGCTGGCAGATGGGGCGCGCCTTGCTGGTGGCGCTTGCACCCGAAGCGCAAGCGCAGGATGCCGCCTTCATGGCTGCCAAGGTCACGACCGCGCGCTTTTATGGCGACCACATTCTGAGCAAGGTGCCGGGCATGCGTGACAGCATTGTGGAAGGTGCTGACAGCGTGACGGCACTGCCTCTCGACGCGTTCTGATCAAGGAGGGCGCCATGTCCAAGTTGCCCCCGGTGCTTGCTGCGCAAAAATTTCCGGTCATCGGCTCGCCGCTGTTCATCATCAGTAACCCGAAGATGGTGATCGAGCAGTGCAAGGCGGGCGTGATCGGCTCCATGCCTGCACTCAATGCGCGTCCGGCCTCGCAGCTCGACGAGTGGCTGGCCGAGATCACCGAGACGCTGGCTGCACACAACAAAGCCAATCCTGACAGCCCGGCTTCACCTTTTGCCATCAACCAGATCGTGCACAAGAGCAACGACCGGCTTGAACACGACATGGCCTTGTGCGTGAAATACAAGGTGCCGGTGATCATCACCAGCCTGGGTGCCCGCGAAGACATCAATCAGGCTGCACACAGCTACGGCGGTGTGGTGCTGCACGACATCATCAACAACAAGTTTGCGCACAAGGCCATCGAAAAAGGCGCTGACGGCCTGATCGCGGTGGCAGCAGGTGCAGGCGGTCACGCAGGCACCAAGAGCCCGTTTGCCTTGATCCAGGAAATTCGCCAGTGGTTTGATGGGCCGTTGGCACTTTCGGGCTCGATCGCAACGGGAGATGCTATCTTGGCAGCGCAGGCCATGGGGGCTGACTTCGCCTACATGGGTTCGGCTTTCATCGCTACACATGAAGCGCGTGCGGCCGAGGCCTACAAACAAACCATTGTGGATTGCAACTCCGATGACATCGTGTACAGCAACCTCTTTACAGGCGTCCACGGCAATTACCTGGCGCCATCTATTCGCGCGTCCGGACTTGATCCTGAAAACCTGCCCGAGTCCGACCCGAGCAAAATGAACTTTGGTGGGGATGCCAAGAAAGCCTGGAAAGACATATGGGGGTGTGGTCAGGGGATTGGTGCCATCAAGGCTGTGGTCTCAGTGGCGGAGCGTGTGGCGCAACTCAAACGCGAATACCAGCAAGCACGAGCACGTCTGGCTTTGTGATGAGTGGGCCAGTGATACTTCAAGCCAGGCTTGCACAGCGCCCTTCGGGGCGTTTTTTCTGGATTGATCTGCTCAAGGCAGTGGGGTGCATATTGATCGTGCTGCACCACATGGCTTTTTATGGCCCGATGTCGGATGTCGTGGCCCAAGCCTGGCCTGGACTGATGAGCTGGTTGGCACAGCATGCTCGCCTGGCTGTACAGGTGTTCCTGGTGTGCTCCGGGTTTCTGACGGCACAAGTCATGTTGTCGTTATCTCATGTGACGTTCAGTACTGTGCTGAGGATGTGCGGCCGGCGTTATTTGCGGCTGGTGCTTCCTTTGCTGGCGGCACTGAGTCTGACAGTCTTGCTCAGCGAGATGATCCGTCCATCCTTTCAGCATGATAGTTTGTCTGCAGTGCCTGATGGCTGGCAAGCGCTGACGCATGTGTTGTTGCTGCAGCACCTGCTGGGCGTCGAGGCGCTGTCGGCAGGTGTCTGGTATGTTGCCGTCGATTTTCAGTTGTATCTGTCGGCCCTGCTGGTGGCTTGGCTGGCTCAAAGCCTGGCAAGGCAAGGGTGGGGGAGCGCGCTGCACTGGCAGATGAGGTGGGTGGCCCTGCTGACTGTGTTTTCGCTTATGTACTGGACCCATCTGCAAGCGTTGGAAGACTTGGCAGTGTTCTTCTGGGGTGCATATGGCATGGGTTGGCTGGCCTGGTATGCACGTACGCGCTGGAGTGTTCTGCAGCGCACCCTTGTCTGGTTGGCACTCGGCACGCTGTGCGCCTTGTTCGATGCGAAAGGGCGTGCACTGACGGCCTGGGGTGTGTCGGTGCTATTGCTGGTGATGCCTGTGCTGGGCTCGGGGCTGCCACAAGCTGCCAACTTTGGAGCCAAATTTGTGCGTTGGCTCTCGCGTATCTCCTACCCTGTGTTTGTCGTTCATTTCGGCGTGACCCTGGTGGTGAACGCCAAAGTGTCTTCGCTGTGGCCCAGCTCCACGATCATGAATGGCCTGGGCATGGTTGCAGCCCTATTGCTTTCGCTGTGGGCTGGAGACGCGCTGCATCGTCTGACCGAGCAGGGCCCTGCCACATGGCGACGGTGGATGGCCTGGATGACGACGTTCATGGCCAGTACCGGACTGGCCATCTGGCTCGCTTCCTGATCAGGCGTGACCGACGCGCTGGCGAATGTGTGCCAGGGCCTCTTCGACCTGGTCAATCAGGATCAGGCACAGATCACCTTTTGATAATCTGGACAGTGCGGTGTCGATGGCGTTGAACTCGCCCTGGATGGACTCGACATGCTTTGTTCGCATTGCACCTTGCAGCCCTTCTTGCAGTAAAGCGACCACCTCGCCATCCGCACGTCCACGTTGACATGCGTCCTGGTAAAGCAGAACTTCATCGAACGCAGCACCCAGAATACGGGTCTGGTCACGGATGTCTTCGTCGCGTCGGTCACCAGCGCCACTGATCACCACCACGCGTTTGCCTGCAGGCATGTTGTCTACAGCTTGTACCAAGGCTTGCATGGCATCTGGGTTGTGGCCATAGTCGGCGATCAGGGTTGCGCCTTTGTAGTCAAAGACATTGAAACGCCCAGGAACGCCTTGCACATCGCTGATGAAGGTGGACAGGCCTTGTGCAATCGCATCCCACGGCGTGTTCACGGCCCAGGCAGCACCTACGGCAGCCAGCACATTCTCGGTCTGGAATCCGATCTGGCCATTGCGTGTCAGGGGCACTTGTGACAAAGGAATGCGGACGACCTGTTTGCCTTTTTGGGCCACGATGGAGCCGTTTTCGACATAGACCACTCGTTTGCCTTGGGCGCGGTGCGTCGCCAGAACGGGGTGGTGCGCATCAAGAGCAAAGAAGGTGACATCTCCAGGGCAATGCGGGCCCATGGCTGCCACGGCCGGATCGGCAGCATTGAGTACAGCCATGCCATCGGGCTGAACGTTGAGTACGATCACGCGTTTGAGCACCGACAGGTCTTCCAGTGTGGTGATGTAGTTCAGGCCCAGATGGTCGCCCGCGCCCATGTTGGTGACTACAGCCACCTGGCAACGGTCAAAGGCCAGACCTTCGCGCAGCAAGCCGCCACGCGCGGTTTCAAACACAGCCGCATCGACCTCTGGGTGCGAGAGCACATTGCGTGCACTTCTGGGGCCACTGCAATCGCCGGAATCGGTTTGCCGATCATTGACATAGACGCCATCGGTATTGGTCATGCCCACGCGCAGGCCATTGGCCTTGAGCAAATGAGCAGTCAGGCGTACGGTGGTGGTTTTGCCATTGGTTCCCGTGACTGCGATCACGGGCACGCGACCATCGTTGCCAGGAGGGAACATGTGGTCAATCACAGCTTGTCCGACATCGCGTCCTTTGCCGTAAGAAGGCGTAAGGTGCATGCGCAGACCTGGAGCTGCGTTGACTTCCACAATGCCGCCGCTTTGTTCCTCAAGGGGGCGCTGCATCGATTCACACACGACATCCACCCCGCAGATGTCCAATCCGACCATGCGCGCCGCAGCGACGGCACGGGCCGCCACTTCGGGGTGGACCTCGTCAGTGACATCGGTCGCGGTACCGCCGGTGGACAGGTTGGCGTTGTTGCGCAGGATGACGCGTTGACCCTTCTCAGGCACCGATTCAGGCTCCAGGCCTTGAACCTTCAGGCGCGCGACGGCAATGTCATCAAATCGAATTTTCGTCAGCGAGGTGGCGTGGCCTTCACCACGGCGCGGATCGGCATTGACCTGCTCAACCAGTTGACGCACGGTGTGAACGCCATCGCCCACCACCAATGGGGGTTCACGGCGTGCTGCTGCCACCAGTTTGTCGCCAACCACCAGCAGGCGGAAGTCCTGACCGGGCAGGAATTTCTCCACAAGCACTTGACCATATTTGTTGGCGGCGTTGTAGGCGATGCCGAAGTGCTCCCGATCGACGATATTCACCGTCACGCCTTTGCCTTGGTTGCCGTCCAGGGGCTTGACGACCACGGGCAGACCAATCTCTTGTGCAAATCGCCAGGCTTCTTCCAGATTTTCGACTGGGCGACCCAGGGGTACGGGCACGCCTGCAGCGTGCAGCACGGCTTTCGTCAAATCCTTGTCTTGTGCTATGGACTCTGCGATGGCACTGGTGGTGTCAGTCTCGGCGGCTTGAATGCGGCGTTGACGGGAGCCCCAGCCCAGCTGAACCATGCTGCCGCGCGTCATGCGCTTGAATGGGATGCCACGGGCGACAGCTGCATCGACAATACATCCGGTAGAGGGACCCAGCCGCTCGTCTTCATCAAGTTCACGCAGTTCGGCCAACGCAGCTTCTACATCGAAAGCGCTGCCGTTCTGGGCGGCCTGGCACAAATCTTGGGCCAAAGCCAAAGCCCTGCGACCCACTGCTTCCTCCGAGTATTGAACGGTCACCTGGTAGGTGCCTTCTTCCTGGGTGGGGGTGGTGCGGCTGAAAGTGACGGGGCAGCCCGCCTGAACCTGCAAAGCCAGTGTGATTTTTTCCAGTGCATGGGCCAGGCATAAGGTCTGCTCAGGCGAGCTTGCGCGTATCAGGCCAATGGCGGGAAAAGTGCGGCGAAGTTGTTGTTCGAGGCCTGCCACCAGCGTGTCGGCAGCATTGCAACTGACGATGGCTTCAACAGCAGTGTGGCGACTCCACAGATTGGGTCCCCTTAGGGCACGGATGCGAGAAACTTGCATAGCTCAGAGATGTGTCTGTAGGTCAGTGGGAGTGGGCATTCTGTCCAAAGCTCTTGATGCCGGCGCGGATCAGGTCAGGGGATGTTTCCAGCGCCCAGGCAGCACAGGCAGCCACCAGGATGTCTTCCTGGCTGAGGCTGCCGTCCTTGAGCAGTCGAGCGACAGCGGGGCGTTGAGTGCTGAGAACTTCGGTCTCATGCTCTCCTTGGGCCAGGACGAGTACATCGTCGCGCCAGAATGCGGTACGCCCGCCTTCAGCCCGGTGAGCGATCAGACGCGGATGCGTTCCGGCTTGTGCATACAAGGTCACAGCGCCATCACTGTATTGGGCCAGTTCAGCCACAGCATCAATGTCAGCATTGAGAATGCTGGTGCCCATGGGCAACACGACATCAATCTGCGTGCGGATGTAGCCCGGCATGCGATCGTCCTCTCCTGCGAACAGGTCCTGCAGATTCTGCGTGGAGGGCATGCGGGTGACGATGCCGACCTGGCAGCGGTCGTAGGGCAGGCCCTCTGTCATCAAGTGGCGCACATCGGTTTCGAACACGGCAGCATCCACATTGCGGTTGATCAGCAGGCGTTGGGCATTTTCAAAGTCCATGCCCCCGGTAGACTGCAGACATCGCTGGTTCAGGTACAGGCCATCGCTGCAGGCCAGACCCGTGGCCCAGCCCTTGAGATGTAGCAGCCAGGCGACCAGCTGGGCCTTGCGGCTGGTGTCAGCATCGCCCATCATGCCGACCACGGGGATGCGTGCGCTTTCTTTTTCAGGGAAAAGGTGTTGCACGATGGCCTGACCCACATCACGCGCGTTGCCTTGCGCCGGGTTGAGGTGCATCAGCAAGCTAGGACCGGCATTGACCTCCACCACCACGCCGCCCACTTTGTGCAGGGGCTGTGTGATGTCGGGGGTGACGACGTCTACTCCGGCTATGTCCAGGCCCACCACTTTGGCGGCCAGGCAGGCCATGTAAGCGACTTCGGGATGAACAATGTCAGTGATGTCGGTGGTCATGTTGCCGGTGCGCTTGACCAGCACGCTGCGGCCTGTTTCGGGGACCGAATCGGGCGTCATGCCTTGGCGTTTGAGCTCCAGCACTTCAGGGCTGTTTTCGCGCAGGCGAACACTTTCCAGCGGCAGACTGCCATCACTGCCACGACGTGGGTCGGCGTTGATTTGCAGGTCTACCAGTTGCTGCACGGTGTGCCGGCCGTCGCCGGTGACGCTGGCCGTCTCTCCACGACTGGCCGCAACCAGGCGGCCGCCTACCACCAGAAGGCGATGCTCCAAGCCTGTGATGAATTGCTCAACAATGACTTCACTGCCCTGCTGCAGAGCGATATCGTAGGCAGCACGAATATCTGCTTCTTGTGTCAGTTCAAGCGACACACCGCGCGCACGGTTGCCGTCACCAGGTTTAACGCAAACGGGCAGACCAATGTCTTGTGCGGCCTCCCAGGCTTGCTGCGGGCTTTCCACGACTTCGCCCTGCGGAACTGGCACTCCACAGGCAGCCAAAAGCTGCTTGGTCATGTCCTTGTCTTTGGAGATGCCTTCGGCGATAGCGCTGGTCCGATCGGTCTCTGCTGTCCAGATCCGGTGTTGCGCGCTGCCATAGCCCAGTTGAACCAGGTTGCCAGCATTGAGGCGAATGTGCGGAATGCGTCGTTGGTTCCAGGCAGCGTCCACAATGGCGCGTGTGCTTGGGCCGACCAGCAGGTCATCGACCAAATCTGTCAGCTCCTGCACATGGGTGGCGATGTCGAAAGAGCGGTCTTCGACGGCAGCCATGATCAATTCACGGGCCATGTGCAAAGCACGCTTGGCCACTGCGGGGTGGGCAGCGCTGATGATGACTTTGTAGACGCCTCTCGGACCAGCCTCGCGTGCACGGCCGTAGCCATCGGGTAAACCGGCCAGGGTGAGCAGTTCCAGTGAAACGTGCTCAAGGATGTGTCCGATCCAGGTGCCGTCTTGCAACCGTTTGAGAAAACCGCCGCGCACGCCGGGGCTACAGCGGTGTTCAATCAGTCCCGGCAGCCAGGCCGAGAGTCGCTCGTTGAACCCGGGCAACAAATTGGAGGGGAAATCTTCAAACTCACCAATGTCCACCAATACTTCCATCACGGGACGGTAGGTCCAGATGCTGGGACCACGCAGGTGGGTCATGCGCAGGAAATCGATCTTTTTGTTACTCATGGGTGTGTGCCGCGGCATACAATGGCCCGCCGCACGGGTCGGCAGCGAGGGACGCACAAGAGGCAAGTGGGCGCATGGCAGACAATGCAAATGCAAGCCTACGAATGCTTTGTGCATCCGGCTGGCCTGGCGTTTTGCAGTGATTTAACATGACTCCGACTTTGCCCTCTGTGTTGCGTTCAGGCATCGCCCAAGCCTGGTTGAGCCGCGTTCCTTTGGAGCTGCTGCCAGACGAATCACCTTTGTTCGGTCTTGAGTTGGACCTTGATGGTGAGCTTGTGTTTGCCAGAACAGTGCTCATTTTGACCGAACGTCGGCTTCTGGCGTGTCATGAACACGAAAAAAAGTGGCAACAATGGGTAATCGAGCCTGACTGGAGCTGGCGTGTTTCTGACCACGCCGGTGTCGGGCGCCTGGAGCTGTTCAACGGTCAGGGGCGTTTGTGCAGTTGGCGCTACACCTTGGGTCAGCAGCCAGCCGTGCAGCGCTGGGTGGCGCAAGCCCGACAGAGTCTGGACAGACAAGGGGAACAAGACACAACATCGCAGGCGCCATTCAGTGGCCCGAGTTGTCCGCAGTGCCAGGCTCCTATGCCTGAGGGTGCCATGGTCTGCCCGGCCTGTCAGTCGGAAGACACCCCTCCCTCGACCTGGACGCTTCTCAAACTCTGGCGCTTTGCCCGGCACTACAAATGGCAGCTGTTCAGCGGATTTGCATTGACGCTGGCCTCAACGGCAGCCACGCTGGTGCCACCCTACATGACCATGCCTTTGATGGACGAGGTGCTGATTCCCTACCAGAACGGCAAGGAAATTGACCCGAATCTGGTGGCCATGTACCTGGGCGGTTTGCTGCTGGCAGCTATGCTGGCGTGGGTGCTGGGTTGGGCCAAGACCTATATCCTGGCACTGGTGTCCGAGCGCATTGGTGCAGACCTGCGCACCACCACGTATGAACACCTGCTCAAGCTCTCGCTGGAATATTTTGGGGGCAGGCGCACAGGTGACTTGATTGCCCGTATTGGCAGCGAGACGGACCGTATCAATGTGTTCATGTCTTTGCACCTGCTCGACTTTGCAACCGATATCTTGATGATTGTGATGACGGCGGTCATCCTGTTCACCATCCACCCCACACTGGCCCTGGTGACCTTGTTGCCGCTGCCTTTTATCGGATGGCTGATTCACGTGGTGCGTGAGCGACTGCGCACTGGTTTTGAAAAAATTGATCGGGTTTGGGCCGAGGTGACCAATGTTCTCGCCGACACGATACCGGGCATACGGGTGGTGAAGGCATTTGCTCAAGAGGGGCGCGAGGCCCAGCGCTTTAAAGATGCGAACCGCCACAACCTGCAAGTCAATGACCGGCTCAACAAGGTCTGGTCGCTGTTTGCGCCCACAGTGGCCCTGATGACCGAAATCGGTTTGCTGGTGGTGTGGGGCTTTGGCATTTGGCTGGTCTCGCATGACCGCATCACGGTCGGTGTGCTGACGGCCTTCCTGGCTTACATTGGTCGCTTTTACACACGGCTCGACTCCATGAGCCGGATCGTGTCGCATACTCAAAAGGCCGCCTCGGGCGCCAAGCGTATCTTTGACATCCTGGACCATGTCTCCAGCGTGCCCGAGCCTGTGGATCCGGTGCCCCTGCCTGCAGTGCAAGGGCATATTGCCTTGCGTCAGGCGCATTTCCGCTATGGCAACCGTGCGGTGATCCGCAACCTGGACCTGACCATTGAGCCCGGCCAGATGATTGGTCTGGTGGGTCACAGCGGCTCAGGCAAGAGCACGCTGGTCAACCTGATTTGCCGTTTCTACGATGTCAGCCAAGGGCAGGTGTTGCTGGACGGAGTGGACATTCGTCGCTTGAAGCTGTCGGACTACCGCAGCCAGATTGGCCTGGTCCTGCAAGAGCCATTCCTGTTTTTTGGCACGATTGCCGAGAACATTGCCTATGGTCGCCCGGATGCCACGCGCGAGCAGATCATTGCGGCCGCACGCGCTGCGCACGCCCACGACTTCATTTTGCGCATGCCCCAGGGTTACGACTCTTTGGTGGGTGAGCGCGGGCAGGGTTTGTCGGGCGGTGAGCGTCAACGCATTTCAATTGCGCGTGCTTTGCTGATCAATCCACGCATCCTGATTCTGGACGAAGCGACCTCTGCAGTAGACACCGAGACCGAAAAAGAAATTCAGAACGCTCTGGATAACCTGGTGCGTGGCCGTACCACGATTGCCATTGCCCACCGCTTGTCCACGCTGCGCAAAGCTGACCGTCTGGTCGTCATGGACAAGGGCGAAGTGGTGGAGGAGGGGACGCACGAAGCCTTGATGCAGGCCGAAGGCGCTTACTGGCGTTTGTACCAAGCCCAGCAACGCAAAGCCGAAGATGGCTTGTTTGAGGAGCAATCATGAGCGCGGTGACTTTGCAACGCGATGCCTGGGGACGTTGGGTCTTGACCTTGGCCGATGGCCAAGAGCATGTGCCCGTTACCGTTGTGCGCGCTTATCCTGTCAGTGCGCCCGAAGAGGGCGTGGCTGTGATGGATGCCGAAGGGCATGAGCTTTGGTGGTGCGATCGGTTGACCGATCAGCCACAAGCCTTGGCGCAGGCCTTGCGAGAGGCTTTGCAGGAACGCGAATTTCTACCTGAAATTTTCCGTCTGGTGAGTGTCAGCAGTTTTGCCACGCCCAGTGAGTGGGTGGTGGAAACCAGTCGTGGTCAGACGCGTCTGACACTCAAAGCCGAAGAGGACATACGCCGCTTGAGCCCGGGTGTGCTGCTGCTCAGCGACAGTCACGGTGTGCAATACCTGATTCGCGAACCGCAGCGCTGGGACCGTCATGCCCGGCGCTTGCTGGACCGCTTCATGTGATCAGGGGCGGCGGCAGCTGGCGTACAGGTCCAGCTCGCCCTGGTACAGCGTGGTCTTGACATTGGCCAGGCCCAGCACTGAGTGGAAATAGGCGTCGTGGGTGAAGGGCTGAGTGACTTTGCTGCGCACGCAATCAAGGGGCAGGTTTTGCTGGCGCTGGTAGCTGTCGGACATCCAGGTGATCCAGGGAACACGCTTTTGCTCTTCCGGGGCAATACGGTAGGGAAGACCATGCAGGTAGATGTTGTTCTCGCCCAGTGACTCACCATGGTCTGAGACATACATCATCACCGAGGGTTGTTTTTGTTGCTTGAGCCAACTGATCGTCTGACTCAGGAAGTGGTCGGTGTAAACAATGGTGTTGTCAAAGGCATTGATGACCTGCTGACGCTCGCATTCCTGCAAGGCATTGCTGGTGCATTCAGGGGTGAATTTTTTAAATGCCTTAGGCGTGCGTTTGTAGTAGGCGGGGCCATGGCTGCCCATTTGGTGCATCACCAGAACCACGCCTTTGGCGCGCTGCTCTGTGGGTAGCTGGGTCAGGCGATCGACCAGTTTGTCGAGCATGATTTCGTCGTGGCATTCCCCCTCATCGCACCATGGCGAGACCTTGAGCTGTGTGGTGGAGGCGCTGTGCACACGGTCGCAGAGGCCTTTGCAGCCGGCCTGGTTATCGATCCACAGCACGGCCAGTCCGGCGCGTTGCAGCACATCCAGCAGGTTTTCGTAGTTGTGTTTTCGGCCGTCGAAGTCTTCACGCCCCAGGTGTGAAAACATGCAAGGCAAGGAGGCTGCAGTGCTGGTGCCACAAGAGGTCACGCCTCGCAGACTGGCCACTTTTTCCTGAGCGAGTTTGGGAGTGGTTTGTCGTTCGTAACCGTTGATGCCAAAGTTGCCCATGCGTGCTGTTTCGCCGACCACCAGAACAATGAGAGGCGCTTGCGCGTTGGGGGGGAGTTGTTGCACGGCATCCTGCCCTATGGGCAAGAAGGTTTTTTCGTCACGGCGAAAAGGTTGCGCCACCACTGATGCAACGGCATACAGGCTGTTGAGCGGATTGATCAGATAGCGGATCTGGGTGTGGTTGCGCATGATCGAGGCGAAGTCCTGGAAAATTGCCATCAGGCACAGCACAGCCACCAAGGCAGAAACAATCACCGCGCTCAGTTGCGTCATCAGGGTGCGGCGCCAGCCCAATGCACGCAAGGGCGTGCGCCAGATCAGCCACAAAGGCAGGGCGGCCAACACCAGCAGCGTCAGTACCATGCGCCAGTTGAACAGGTCAGCGGCTTCGCGCGGATCGGTCTGGATCACATTGGTGATCATGCTTGCATCAATGACGATCCCGTAGCTGAGCATGAAATAAGCACCAGAGGCGGCGCTGACCACCAGCAAGCTCAGCACGGGCTTGAGCAAGCGAGACCAGCCTAACATCAAGGTGAGCATCAGTGTGATGGCCCAGATAGCCACGCCCATACCCAGCGCGAACAACAAGCCCCGTGCGCCTTGCACTTCCGGCAAAGCCATCAACTGACGCCACAGCGGCCAGTTGGGCAGGGTGACCAGCCACAGCGTGGTCAGCACAGAGAGCCACAGAGGATGGGTGGCGACGGCAGAGGGATGTCTTTTGGCGTTCATGGGCTGCAATCCAGTTGGGGTGTATTGTCGCCGAGACGCATCTGCGATTCTGAGTCTCTGCTGAAGTCCTCAGGCCGGCCAGCTTGAGCCGTGCTCCGGCACCACCGCGCGCCAGTGCAGTTCGCGCTCGATACGTTGGCGAAGGGCATCTGACGCTTCACGCTCGCCATGCACCACATAGACTTGAGAGGGCGCTTGTGGCATACGGGAGAGCCAGTCCAGCAACTCCTGAGCGTCGGCATGGGCCGAAGCACTTTCCAGCTGTGCAACCTCTGCGCGTACAGGGACATCCTGTCCATGCAGGCGGATGGTGCTGCTGCCATTGGCGAGGCTGGCACCGCGCGTGCCTTCAGACTGATGGCCCGTGAGCACAATGAGGTTGCGATGATCCGGCGCGTAACGCTCAAGGTGGTGCAGGACCCGTCCCCCCGTGGCCATGCCACTGGCTGCCAGAATGATCATGGGACCATGGCGCAGGGCCAAGGCCTTCGATTCTTCCGGGGTTTCGATCATGCGAGCGACATGCCCCATGGCGCGCATGTCTTCGCTATTGAGTTTGTGGGCATCAGGGTGTTTGGCAAACAGTGCAGTGGTGTGCGATGCCATCGGACTGTCCAGAAACACGGGCAGTCCATGAGGCAAGTCTCCCCGTACTTTGTAACGCGCCAGCATGTGCAAAATCATTTGTGCGCGGCCCACTGCAAAAACGGGCACGACGGCCACACCACCACGTGCAGCCACCTTTTTCAACAAGGGCAGCAACTCGGTTTCCAGATTGCTGTCGGGATGCAGGCGATTGCCATAAGTGGACTCGATCAGCACCGTGTCGGCCGCTGGTGGAGCCTCGGGGGGCCGCATCAGCTCGTCATTGGGACGTCCCAAGTCTCCCGAAAAAAGCATGCGGTGACCCGCGACTTCCAGGTACAGGCTGCTGGCACCCAGAATGTGTCCCGCTTCGCTGAAGCGGGCCTTCCAGCCTCGCACAGGCTCAAACCACTGCCCCCTTTCGTGGGTCTTGAATTGCGGCATGCAGGCCAGTGCGTCCGTACGTGTGTACAGCGGCTCGGCGGGGTGATGCTTGGAGAAACCATGTCGGTTGGCAAAGCGGGCGTCCTCTTCCTGGATGTGTCCGCTGTCAGGCAGGAGGATGGCGCACAAATCCCGAGTGGCCGCAGTGGCGTGAATGGCTCCTTCATAGCCCTTGCGTACCAGCAGAGGTAAATAGCCACTGTGGTCAAGGTGTGCATGGGTCAGGATAACCGCATTGATTCGAGCCAGGTCAAACTGCGGCTCTGCCCAGTTGCGCAAGCGCAACTGTTTGTAGCCCTGAAACAGACCGCAGTCCACCAGCAATTGTTGTTCCTGGTGCCGCACCAGGTATTTGGAGCCGGTGACCGTGTCGGCTCCACCCAGAAATTGAATTGAAACGCTCATGGCCCCATGGTACGTCGATTCGGGGCGCAGAGTGAGTTGCAGGAGGTCAGGCTCCGAAGAAGTTCTTGAGCTTGTCGGTCCAGCTTTCGCCAGTGGGCTGGTGTTTGTGGCCGCCCTTCTCGAGCGAAGCTTCCAGCTCCTTGAGCAGCTTTTTCTGATGCTCAGTCAGCTTGATGGGTGTCTCCACATTCACATGGCAGTACAGGTCGCCGGGGTAACTCGAGCGCACGCCCTTGATGCCTTTGCCGCGCAAACGGAACTGCTTGCCGTGCTGGGTGCCTTCTGGAATCTCGATCACGGCTTTACCGCCCAATGTAGGCACTTCGATTTCGCCGCCCAGCGCTGCACGCGTCATGCTGATGGGCACGGCGCAATGGAGGTCGTCGCCATCGCGCTCGAAGATGTCGTGTTTCTTGATCCGGATTTCGATGTACAAGTCGCCCGGTGGACCGCCGTTGGTGCCGGGTTCGCCGTTGCCTGCGCTACGAATGCGCATGCCGTCGTCGATACCAGAGGGAATTTTGACTTCCAGTGTCTTTTGTTTTTTGACCTTGCCTTGGCCATGGCAGCTGGTGCAAGGATCAGGAATGATCTTGCCGGTGCCGCGGCAGTGCGGGCAGGTCTGCTGTACGCTGAAAAAGCCCTGGCGCATTTGCACTGAGCCCGAGCCATGACAGGTGGAGCAGGTCTTGGCGCTGGTGCCGGGTTTGGCGCCAGTACCGTGGCAGGTGTCGCACTCTTCCCAAGAGGGTATGCGCAATTGCGCGTCCTTGCCGTTGGCCGCTTCTTCCAGGGTGATGTCCATGGCGTAGCTGAGGTCAGCACCACGGAAAACCTGGCGTCCACCCCCACCGCGACGACCGCCGCCGAAGATATCGCCAAAGATGTCGCCAAAGGCTTCGCCGAATCCGCCAAAACCCTCTGCGCCGCCGGGACCGCGCATGTTCGGGTCCACGCCAGCATGACCGTACTGGTCGTAGGCTGCGCGTTTCTGAGCGTCAGAAAGCATTTCATAAGCTTCCTTGACCTCTTTGAACTTGGCTTCGGCTTCTTTGGCAGCATCACCCTGGTTACGGTCAGGGTGGTATTTCATCGCCAGCTTGCGATAAGCCTTTTTGATGTCGTCGTCCGAGGCGTTCTTGGGAACGTCCAGGACTTCGTAAAAATCACGTTTGCTAGTCATGAATGGACATCAGTCTTTCTTGACTTCCTTGACTTCGGCGTCGACCACGTCGTCGTCAGCAGGCTTGGTTTGTTCGCCGCCAGCGGCGCCAGCAGCTTGCTGGGCCTGCATGTCGGCGTACATCTTCTCGCCCAGCTTCTGGCTGGCGGTCATCAGGGCTTCGGTCTTGGCGTCGATCGCAGACTTGTCGTCGCCTTTGAGGGCTTCTTCCAAGTCCTTGATGGCAGCCTCGATTTTTTCCTTTTCACCGGCTTCGAGCTTGTCGCCGTACTCGGTCAGGCTCTTCTTGGTGGAGTGCACCAAAGCGTCGCCCTGGTTACGGGCCTGCACGATTTCCAGCTTCTTCTTGTCTTCGGCAGCATTCAGTTCGGCGTCTTTCACCATTTGCTGAATCTCGGCTTCGGACAGACCCGAGTTGGCCTTGATGGTGATCTTGTTTTCCTTGCCGGTGCCCTTGTCCTTGGCGCCCACGTGCAGGATGCCGTTGGCGTCGATGTCAAAAGACACTTCGATCTGGGGCGTGCCGCGCTGTGCAGGCGGGATGCCTTCGAGGTTGAACTCACCCAGCAGCTTGTTGCCGCTGGCCATCTCGCGCTCGCCCTGGAACACCTTGATCGTCACGGCCGGTTGGTTGTCTTCGGCGGTCGAGAAGGTCTGTGCGAACTTGGTCGGGATGGTGGTGTTCTTGGTGATCATCTTGGTCATGACACCGCCCAGGGTTTCGATGCCCAGAGACAGGGGGGTCACGTCCAGCAGCAGCACGTCCTTGCGGTCGCCCGAGAGCACCTGACCCTGGATGGCAGCGCCCACAGCCACGGCTTCGTCGGGGTTCACGTCCTTGCGGGGCTCTTTGCCGAAGAACTCCTTGACCTTGTCCTGCACCTTGGGCATGCGGGTCTGACCGCCGACCAGGATCACATCGTCGATGTCGGACACGCTGATGCCGGCGTCCTTGATGGCGATGCGGCAGGGCGCAATCGAGCGCTCGATCAGGTCTTCCACCAGCGACTCGAACTTGGCACGGGTGAGCTTGACGTTCAGGTGCTTGGGGCCGGTGGCGTCGGCGGTGATGTAGGGCAGGTTGACGTCGGTGGCCGAAGACGAGGACAGCTCGATCTTGGCCTTTTCGGCGGCTTCTTTCAGGCGCTGCAGGGCCAGCACGTCCTGCTTGAGGTTGACGCCCGATTCCTTCTTGAACTCGTCGATGATGAAGTCGATGATGCGCTGGTCAAAGTCTTCACCGCCCAGGAAGGTGTCGCCGTTGGTGGAGAGCACTTCGAACTGCTTTTCGCCATCGACGTCGGCGATCTCGATGATGGACACGTCAAAGGTGCCGCCACCCAGGTCGTAGACGGCGATCTTGCGGTCGCCCTTTTCCTGCTTGTCCAGGCCGAAGGCCAGGGCAGCAGCGGTGGGTTCGTTGATGATGCGCTTGACGTCCAGACCGGCAATGCGGCCAGCGTCTTTGGTGGCCTGGCGCTGGGCGTCGTTGAAGTAGGCGGGCACGGTGATGACGGCCTCGGTGACGGCTTCGCCCAGGTAGTCTTCGGCGGTCTTCTTCATCTTGCGCAGCACTTCGGCGCTGATTTGGGGCGGGGCCATCTTGTTGCCACGCACTTCCACCCAGGCATCACCGTTGTCGGCGGCAGCAATGGTGTAGGGCATCAGGTCGATGTCCTTTTGCACTTCTTTTTCGGTGAACTTGCGGCCGATCAGGCGCTTGACGGCGTACAGCGTGTTCTTGGGGTTGGTCACCGCCTGGCGCTTGGCGCTGGCGCCAACGAGGATTTCGCCGTCGTCCTGATAGGCAATGATGGACGGCGTGGTGCGCGCGCCTTCGGCGTTCTCGATCACCTTGGTGGTGTTGCCTTCCATGATGGCCACGCACGAGTTGGTGGTGCCCAGGTCAATACCGATGATTTTTCCCATGATGTGTGCTCCGTGAGGAAATTTGAAACTGTTGAAGAGATGGAGGAGGTGTTCAGGAATTCAAGGGCCTGAACCACCGATCCTTTATTTGGGTGCGGCCACCGTCACCAGGGCCGGACGCAGCACGCGCTCGGCGATTAGGTAGCCTTTTTGCAGCACGCTCACCACGGTGTTGGCTTCCTGCTCGGCAGGCACCATGCTGATGGCCTGGTGCTGGCTCGGGTCGAACTTGGTGCCTGCGGCGGGGGCCACTTCGAGCACCTTGTTGCGCTCCAGCGCGCTCTTGAGCTGGCGCAGGGTCGCCTCGGAGCCTTCGCGAATCTGTTCGATGGTGGCGTTGGGGATGGCCAGGCCGGCCTCCAGGCTGTCGATCACGGGCAGCAGGCTTTCGGCAAAACCTTCGACGGCGAACTTGCGCGACTTGGCCACTTCTTCGTCGGCGCGGCGGCGGGCGTTTTGCACATCGGCCTGGGCGCGCAGGTACAGGTCGGCCAGCTCAGCGTTTTTGGCCTGCAGTTCGGCGAGCTGTGCAGCCAAATCTTGCGTGGCTTCAGTGGCTTGGGATTCAGGGGCTGCCTGTTCGGCAGTGCCGGGGTCAATAGGGGTGTTGTTTTCAGACATGAGTGCTTAAAAAAACAGCAAAATAAGAACTTGCCACTCTAAATAGGGGCAAGTCCCGGACTTTCAAGGGGTATTTTTTGCAGGGCTGCTTGCAGCGCGCCCCGGTGAGAAACGTCGGCGACTTATTCGACAGCCAGCAGCTCGACGTCGAACTTGAGCGTGGCGTTAGGTGGAATCACACCGCCAGCACCGCGGGCACCATAGCCCAGCTCGGGCGGGATGATCAAGGTGCGTGCGCCACCAACCTTCATGCCAGCCACACCTTCGTCCCAACCCCTGATGACCATGCCCGCACCCAGAGCAAACACAAAGGGGTCGCGGCGGTCCTTGCTGGAATCGAACTTGGCGCCCTGTTGGCCGTCCTTGTAGAGCCAGCCGGTGTAATGCACGACCACGTCCTGGCCGGCTTTGGCTTCAGCGCCTTCTCCAACAGTGGTGTCTTCGTATTGCAGGCCGGAGGCAGTGGTGTTCATGTCGATCCAGTAGGTCAAAAAATGATGGCTGATTATGCCAGCGGGGGTGTGTCACCCGGACTTGCGCTTTGCAGCAGGCTCTGGCGCATGCGTCGCTCCAGCAGCTCGTCAAAGTTGTACAACCCTGGCGGGCAGGTCTCCAGCTCATGCAGGGCAAATACCGCCCCTGTACCGAATGCTTCGCGTTTGATGGAGTTGTGGATCAGACGCACGGTTTGATAGGGGAATCCAAAAATGACTTCGTGATGACCCACGATGCCGCCCAGACGCAAGGACGTGATCTGGTCTTGCTCGACCGACAGGGTCTCGGCAATGCGGCGTGCGGTGCCGGAAATTTCCTCTTTGTGTTTGAAGTGCTGCTCCAAAATGGCGACATCGGCAAACGGGGCAATGTTGCGCAACAGTTTGGCCGCCAGGATTAAAAAGTTGATCCCCAGCGTGATGTTGGGCGAGCATAAAACCTGGGTTTGCTGGCCCAGCTTGGCCATGAATTCCAGGTGTTCGGACTGGTGGGCCGAGTTGGCACTGACCAGCATGATGCCGCGCTCGGCCAAGGCGGCACCGTATTGATAGACAGCATCAGGATGCGAAAAGTCCACGATGGCGTCTACGGGATGCTGGTCAAGCCAAGCCCCCCAGTCCTGGTCGGAAGGGGTAAAGGGAATGTTCTTGCCCTCAAGGTGAGCAAGTTCTGGGACATGTTTGCGCGCGACCCATTGCAGGCTGCAACGCGGATCCTCCATGAGGACGTTTGCAACGGCCTGGCCGGCTTTGCCATAGCCCATCAAACCCACGCGAAGTGGTTGTTGTGTAGTGGATGGTGTCTGGTTGTACATGTATCTTTCCTCCTGTCTTAATTATATTTGTTCAAATATAAAAGTGCCTATGCTCATGAAAATGTGTCATGAAGTAACCCGAACAGTTGCAGGTGCAAAAATGAATGCACAATCAAAGCATTACATCAACGTGTTTCAAAGGAGGAAACCATGAAAAAAACGATGACATCCCTGATCACGCTGGCCTTGATGGGCAGTGTGGTGCTCACAGGGTGCGAAACCATGACGACCCAGCAAAAGGGTGTGGGCGGTGGCGCGGCTATTGGTGCCATTGCCGGCCAGGTCATTGGCAAGGACAAAAAAGCAACTGCCATCGGTGCTGCTTTGGGCGCTTTGGGTGGTTACGTCTGGTCACGCCAGATGGAAGACAAAAAGCGCCAAATGGAAGCCGCTACTGCGGGGACAGGTACTGAAGTGACGCAGACGGCCGATAACCAGCTGAAACTGAGCATTCCCAATGACATTTCATTTGCCTCGGGCAAGTCCGATATTCAGGCACGCCTGAAACCCATTCTGGACCAGTTCGCGCAAGGAGTGAACCAGCAAGGCTCGATGGAAGTCAAAATTATTGGCCACACGGACAGCACGGGCAGTGACGCGATCAACAACCCCCTGTCGATGCGCCGTGCTGAAAGCGCTCGTGACTACCTGGTTTCGCGTGGCGTGGCTGCTAGCCGCATCAGCACCGAGGGCCGTGGTTCGCGCGAGCCGATTGCAGACAACGCCACCGAAGCGGGGCGCGCACGCAATCGTCGCATCGACATTTACCTGGCCGAGCGTGGCCGCTGATCGGTTCGCTCAAAGGTAGATTTTTTGCAGCAGCTCCAGCAGTGTTTTGCGCTGGGCTGCTGTCAGACGGGCTGACCGTTCGATTTCCAGATCGGTGGCCGCCTGTTCGGCTTGCACCATCAGAATTCGGCCTTGTTCGGTGGGATGCAGGCCCATGGCCCGCCCATCCGTAGGGTGGGGATGACGCTCGATCAGGCCGCGCGCTTCAAGTGACTGGACCAGACCCACCAGGTTCGGCGGCAACAAATTCAGCGCAGCGCACAGCTGGCGGGAGGTGACGCCAGGGTTGTGCTGGATGACCGACATCACCGAAAAATCGACCGGTCGCAGGCCAAACTCGGCCATGCGTTCCAGAAATCCTTCGATGATGGTCAGGGCCGCCCGACGAGCGTTATAGCCCAGCAGGGTTTGCAAGTAACGCGTGTCCACCTGATCGACTGCGCTGACCTGTGGCAAGCCTGTTGTCGCGGGCTTGTGACGGCGCGTGGCGTGCTTGGGACTGGATTGAGCCGTGGTAACCATGGGCACAAATTATGCTGCAGCTGCTGTGCACTGCTGCACCAGGATGAAGGTGCGCATCTGAAACTCGGGCAGTACCCACTGGCGCAAGGCTTGGGCCGGAGCCTGCCATCGGCTGGCTGCGTTCGCTGTGTCGGCGTCGACGGCAGCGTCGATACGCAGCCAGGCCCAGTCCAGCAACACCAGCGCACAGGCACGCAGGTAATCGTCGGCGACACGGTAAGGCAGTTGCGCTTGCTTGGGGGCAGTCTCCACAATCTGTTTCGTCACGGCGCGTAATGTGCTGATGCGGGCAGCTGCGGCTGTTCGTGTGCGTGCATGGGGGGGCATATCGGCTTCGAGGAAGTCGAGCAACGCATTCATGCCCTGGCCACCGTCAGCCAGCACCTTGCGCACCAGCAGGTCGATGGCCTGGATCTCGTTGGTGCCCTCGTAAATCATCGCCACGCGGGCGTCGCGCAGGATCTGTTCGATGCCCCATTCGCGGACATAGCCGTGACCACCAAACACCTGCAGACAATCGCTGCCGCCATGAAAAGCCTGATGCGTGAACACAGCTTTCATGATGGGGGTGACCAGAGCGCACCAACGCTGCGCAAAAGCTTGTGCTTCGGGCGCGCCGTGCTTGATCTGGTCCAGCTCGATAGCTGTCTTGTAGGCCAGAACGCGACCAGCGTCGATCCAGGCTCGCTGGGTGTCCAGAATGCGGCGCATGGCGGGGTGCTCGGCAATCAGGTCCGCTTCACCCGCGCCTTTGCCCTTGCCGGGTGCACGCATCTGGCGACGCTCTTGCGAATACGCATCGGCTTTTTGCCAAGCCGCGTCCAGCAGGCCAATGCCTTGCAAGGCCACATGCAGACGAGCAGCGTTCATCATGATGAACATCGCATTCAGGCCTTTACCGGGCTCGCCCACGATCTGGCTGGCCGCTTCGTCAAAGCGCATGACGCAGGTGGGGCTGCCATGCAGGCCCATTTTTTCTTCGATGCGCTCACAGTGCACCGCGCTGCGTGTGCCATCGGCGTAGAACTTGGGCACCAGGAACAGCGACAGCCCCTTGGGGCCAGGCGGCGCATCGGGCAGGCGCGCGAGCACCAGGTGCACGATGTTGTCGGTCAGGTCGTGCTCGCCACCGGAGATGAAGATTTTGGTGCCTGAGAGCAGGTAGCTGCCATCGGGCTGCGGCACCGCCTTGGTCCGGCACAGGCCCAGATCGGAGCCGGCGTGCGGTTCGGTCAGGCACATGGTGGCCAGCCATTCGCCGGTGGCCACTTTTTCGAGGTACTGCGCTTTGAGTTCTTCGCTCGCGTGGTGCTTGATGCACTCGTAGGCGCCGTGCAAGAGGCCCGGGGCCATGGTCCAGCCGTGGTTAGCGGCCGAGAGCATTTCGTAGAGCATGGCTTCCAGCACGCTGGGCAGACCCTGACCACCGTCTTCGGTACTGGCTGCCAGCGCTGGCCAGCCAGCTTTCCAGAAGGACTGGTAGGCGTCCTTGAAGCCTGGAGGCATCGTGACGGCGCCATCTTTCCACTGCGCGCCGATTTCGTCACCGTCGCGGTTGAGCGGAGCGATGACTTCACCGACGAACTTGCCCGATTCATCCAGCACCTGTTGCATCAGGTCGGCATCGACATCGGCAAATGCGGGCAGGGCTTGCAGTTGGTCAGCGGCATTCAAAACACGGGACAGCACAAAATGCATGTCCTCGGTGCGGGGGGTGTAGGTGTTCATGGCAATGTTTACTTCTTGGCTGTGCCGAGGTAGGTGTCGATGACGCGCGGATCCTGAGCCAGTTCGGCGGCCGGGCCGCTCAATCCAATTTCTCCCATTTCCAGCACGTAACCTTGATCCGCCACGGCCAACGCAGCGCGGGCATTTTGTTCAACCAAGACGATGGTCACGCCGGTCTGGCGAAGGGTTTCAATGATCTTGAAGATGTCCTTGACGATGAGCGGGGCCAGCCCGAGACTGGGCTCATCGAGCATCAGCACTGTAGGGCGCGACATGAGTGCGCGCCCCACAGCCAGCATCTGGCGCTCGCCCCCGGACAGGGTGCCTGCTTCCTGGGGCCTGCGCTCCTTAAGTCGTGGGAAGAGGTCAAACACATCATCCATACGGCTTTGCCACTGGCTGTTACCCAGGCGCATCTGACGATAGCCACCCAGCACCAGGTTGTCTTCAACGCTCATGGTGCCGAAGAGTTCACGCTTTTCCGGGACCAGGGCGATACCGAGCATGACACGCTCCTCAAGCGTCATGTCTTCGATGGACTGGCCTTCAAATTCGATGCGTCCCTTGCCCGGCAGGATCCCCATCAATGTGTTCAGGAAGGTGGATTTGCCAGCACCATTGGGGCCAATGACGGTGATCACGCTGCCGCGCTGAGCCTCAAGGCTCAGGCCGTGCAGCACCTCGGCTTTTCCGTAGCCGGCGCGCAGGTCGGTGACTTTGAGGAGTGGGGTAGACATATCAGTGTTCCGTTCCGAGGTAGGCAGCACGCACGGCCGGGTTGGCTTGCACTTGTGCCGGAGTGCCGCGTGTGAGCAGGGTGCCGAATTCCATCACCACCAGTTGATCGCAAACGTCCATCACCAGGTCCATGTCGTGTTCAACCAGCAGGATGCTCATGCCTTCAGATTGCAACTGGCGCAGCACGGCGATCAGGGCCTGTTTCTCTTTGTGACGCAGACCGGCTGCAGGCTCGTCGAGCAGTAGCAGGGCAGGGTCGCAGCACAGCGCACGCGCGATTTCCATCAAGCGTTGTGGGCCCATGGCCAGGTTGCCGGCTTGTTCGTGCAGGTATTCACCCATGCCAATACGCTCAAGCTGGCGCTGGGCTTCCTTCATCAGGCGCTGTTCTTCGGCCTGGTTGGTGCGCAGCATGGATGAGACCACGCCACTGTTGCCACGTGTGTAGGCGCCCATGGCCACGTTCTCCAGCACTGTCATGTCGGGGATCATCTTCACGTGCTGGAAAGTGCGGGCCATGCCTTTGCGAGAGATCTCGCGCGAGGGCAGTGCGCTGACATCCTCGCCACAAAATGACACCTGTCCGCTGGTCTTGCCCAATACACCAGTGATCAGATTGAAAGTGGTGGACTTGCCGGCTCCGTTAGGGCCGATGAGCCCGACAATCTGACCGGCAGCAATCTCAAAGCTGATGTCGTTGACGGCGACCAGTCCACCGAACTGTTTGCGGATTTTGTCGACCACCAACACGGGTTCGCCCATGGCGGGTTTGTTGCGCACAGGCAGGTCTTCGGCGTTTTGCCAGTTGACTGGGCGCGGGGCTTTGGGGAAATAGCGCGCCACCACCGACCACAGGCCGTCGGGCAGATACTTGAGTACCAGCACCAGCGCCACGCCAAATACGATGACCTCATAACTGCCGCTGGTACCGATCAGCGCAGGCAGTGCCACCTGCAGGTAGTCGTCGAGCAGCTTGACCAGACCAGCGCCGACAATCGCCCCCCAGACATGACCAACCCCACCGACCACCGCCATGAACAGGTATTCGATACCCATTTTCAGGCCGAATGCCGAGGGGTTGACTGTGCGCTGAAAGTGGGCCAGCAACCAGCCAGCCACCGCAGCGAACAAGGCCGCAATCAGGAAGATGGTGACTTTGTAGCGGAAGGTGCTGATGCCCATGGCCTCAGCCATTTGCGTCCCACCCTTGAGGGATCGGATGGCGCGCCCCGGACGCGAATCCAGCAGATTGATCAGAGCCACAGCACCTGCGATCAGGATGGCCCAGCACAGGACAAAGAACAGACGACCCTGGCCGATGTCGATGCCAAAGGCTGACAGACTCTTGAGTCCCAGCAGACCATCGTATTTGCCCAGAGCATCGAGGTTGCCCATCAGGTAGTACAGCGACAGGCCCCAGGCGATGGTGGCCAGCGGCAGGTAGTGACCGGACATGCGCAGCGTTATGACGCCGACGATGAGTGCACTGACGCCTGTGAAGGCCAAGCCAACGAACACGGTCAGCCATGGCGACATCCCAGTGTTGAGTGTGAGCCACGCTGTGGTGTAGGCACCTATGCCCACGAAGGCAGCTTGACCAAAGGAGGTCAGGCCACCCACACCCGTCAGCAGCACCAGGCCCAGCGACACCAATGCATACAGACCGATGTAGTTGAGCTGGGCAATCCAGAAGTCGGGCAAGGGCAACAGGGCGATAACCGGTACGGCCAGGGCCAGCAGCAAGATGTGAAGGTTTTTCTTTTGCATGATCAGTGTTCCTCGTCGGAGTGGCCGCTGCGCAAGGAGCGCACGAGGAGGATAGGCAGAATCAGGGTGAACACAATCACCTCTTTGAAGGCACTGGCCCAGAAGGCGCCAAAGGCCTCGACGATGCCGACGAACAATGCGCCAACCAGTGCACCTGGGTAACTCGACAGGCCTGCAATCACCGCGGCAACAAAGCCTTTGAGACCGATCAGGAAACCGGAGTCATAGAAAACTGTGGTGGTGGGCCCGATCAGCAGGCCTGACAGTGCCCCTATAAGCGCTGCCATCAAAAAGGTGAGCTGTCCGGAGGTGTGTGTCGAGATGCCCATCAATCGGGCTCCGGTTCGGTTCACTGCGGTGGCGCGTAGCGCCTTGCCACGCAACGACTTTTCAAAGTACAGCCACAACAACACGATCAAGGCGAGCGAGACGGCGAAGATGATGACGGTCTGGCCGGACAGGGTGACCGGGCCAAGCGCGAATCGTTCATCCCAAAATGTGGGGTTGCGAAAACCCTCAGCACCAAAGAACAACAGACCCAGGCCCGTCATGGCGAAATGCACACCGACCGAAACGATCAGCAGCACCAACGGCGTGGCTGCTTCAAGAGACTGATAGGCGACGCGGTAAACCAGGGGGCCAAACGCAGTGACGATGGCTACGCTTAAAAGGGCCTGCACTCCAAGTGGAAACTGCTGTGGGGCCGCCCAGATGGATACCAATGCAATGGCAACTGGAAACAGCAAGGGCTTGAGCCCGGATTTGAGCGCCCGCGGGATATTCCCATGGTGTCGCCAACGTTCGAGGCTCTCCATCAGTGACGCCATGGTTGCCAGGATCAAGAGCAGCCAGACTGTGCCGGGTGTTTTTCCGCTCTGGAGCATGGCCAGGGTGAGCGCGCCGTAGGCGACGAACTCGCCTTGCGGAATGAAAATGACCCGTGTGACGGTGAACACCAACACAGTGGCAAGACCGAGCAGGGCATAGATTGCACCGTTGGTCATGCCGTCAAGCAGCAAGATGCTGGCGATGGAGAAGTCCATGGAAAGCCTTGTGGGGAAATAGGGAATGCGGACTGCCATGCCGCGTGGCGGCATGGCAGTCCTGAAGTGGCCTTATTCGACCTTGAACTTGCCGTCCACCACTTTGGTCATCACGCCCGTTTCCAGCGTGTAGCCCCAGTGGTCGTCTGCCGTCCAGTTCATCACGCCGTGTGCGAACACGGTACGACCCATGGTTTCCAGGCTGTCACGCAGCGCGCTGCGGAACTGTGGTGTACCAGGCTTGGCCTTTTTCAGCGCAAGGGGAATGGCCTTTTCCATCGCCACCTGGAAGTCGTAGGAGTGACCCGCAAATTGGTTGCGGGTGTTGGCGCCATGCGCAGCTTCGAACTTTTGAACAAAGTCCATCGCCATCTTCTTGGAAGGATGGTTGTCAGCCAGCTGGTCACCCAGCAGTGCCGGGCCGGACACCACGAAAGTTCCTTCAACGGCCTTGCCACCGACGCGCGGCAGGTCCGGTGTGGCGGCTGCGTGTGTCTGATAAATCTTGCCCTTGTAGCCACGATCGACCAGTCCCAGTTGAGGCATGGCTGCGCCGGAGCCCGAGGCCACGACCAGGATGGCGTCCGGATTGGCAGATGTCAATTTGAGGGCTTGGGGTGTCACACTGGTGTCGGCACGTGCAAAGCGCTCGGTGCCCACCAGTTTGATACCGGCTTTGTCCAGCATGGGGCCCACGGCGTCCAGCCATTGCTGGCCATAAGCATCGGTGTAACCCAGAAAGCCCACAGTCTTGACACCTTGCTTTTTCATGTGCTCGACGACGGCATGACCCATCACGGTGTTGGACTGGGGCAGACGGAACAGCCACTTGTCCTTGCCTGGGGGGACGCCTACTGGAGAGCCAGCGACTTGGACGGTTCCGGCTTCGGAAGCGACATCGGTCATGGCGGCGGCCACAGCGGTGATGCATGAGCCAAAAATCAGGTCAACCTTGTCTTCGGTCACAAAACGGCGCGCGTTGGCGGCACCCTTGCCGGGGTCAGTTGCATCGTCCAGGATGATGAGGTTGATTTTTTCACCGCCGATGGTCTTGGGAAACAGCTGAAGCTGTTTCTGCATCGGGATGCCCAGGCCGGAGCCGGGGCCGGTCAGGGCGAGGCTGACGCCGATGTTGATATCGGCCAGCGCAGCGGTGCTGGCAGTAGCGGTGATGGCCAGGGCCAGCAGGGTCTTCTTCAGTTTCATGGTTTGTCTCCTGTGAGGGTGGGTTGAAGAAAATTAAAAAACAACATCTGACTTTTACAGCTTAGCTGCACAAAGCCTTGATGTCTTCGGGAACGGGAATGGCTTTGATGCGGCCCGGATCGTCAGGATGCTGAATGCAGAATGCACGCACCTCGGTGCCTTCGCACAGCACGGTGTCACCGCGCATGACGACATGCTTGTGCACGATGACTTTTTCGCGCCATTCCTGCACGCTGGTATGCACCTGGATGCGCTCGCCGTAGGTGGCCGGGCGCATGAACTTGGTGTTGATCTCCAGCAGCGGCGTGCCGATGATGCCGGTGGTCTTGACCAGTTCGCGCCAGGGTTTGACACCGCATTTGACGAAAAAGTTCAAGGACGAGGCGTCCATCCATTTGGAGTAGTTCGGGAAAAACACGATGCCTGCGGGGTCGCAGTCGCCGAACATGATTTCCACTTCGTAAACAACGGTCCTGGTCATGGTATTTCTCTTTCAGCGCGGGGCCATACGAAGCGCACCATCGAGGCGAATGGTTTCGCCGTTGAGGTGGTTGTTGCTGACGATGTGACAGGCCAGTTCGGCAAACTCGCTGGGCTTGCCCAGGCGAGACGGGAAGGGAATGCTGGCCGCCAGCGATTGCTGCACCGGCTCGGGCAGCGTTTCCATCAGCGGGGTTTTGAACAGGCCAGGGGCGATGGTGCACACACGGATGCCGTGTTGTGCCAGGTCGCGCGCCATGGGCAGCGTCATGCCGGCCACACCGGCCTTGGAGGCGCTGTAGGCCTGCTGGCCCACCTGGCCGTCAAACGCGGCGACCGAAGCGGTAAAGACCATCACGCCACGGGCACCATCTTCCATGGGGTCGAGCTTGGCACAGGCGGCGGCGAACAGGCGCGCTGCGTTGTAAGTGCCGATCAGGTTGACGTTGATGACTTTGGCGAAGTCTTCAAGCGGAGCGGCGTTGCCGTCCTTGCCGACCACGCGCTTGGCGGTACCTATACCCGCAATTTGCATCAGGATGCGGGCCGGGCCGTGGGCGGCAGCAGCGGCTTCAATGGCTTGAGCCATGCTGTCGGGGTCGGAGACGTTGCATTTGACGGCGATGCCGCCAATGTCCTTGGCCACGCGTTCGGCGTTTTCCATGTTCAGATCGAGCACCGCGACCTTGGCCCCCAAGCGGGCGAGTTCACGGGCGGTGGCTTCGCCAAGGCCGGAGCCGCCGCCAGTGACGAGTGCTGGTGTTCCTTGAATGTTCATCTTATTTCCCTTCAGGGTTTTCAATCAGGAGTGCAATGCCCTGGCCGCCGCCCACGCAGGCACTCGAGATGCCATAGCGCAGGCCCGAGCGTTGGAGTTCACGCGCCAGGGTAATCGTCAGGCGCACGCCGGTACAGGCCAGCGGGTGTCCCAGGGCGATGGCGCCACCGTTGACGTTGAGTTTGGTCAGATCGAGGCCCAATTCGCGGCCTACGGCCAGGGTTTGTGCGCCCTGGGCTTCGTTGATCTCGAAGCGACCGATCTGATCGAGTGTGAGGCCTGTGCGCTCGAGCAGCAGGCGAATGGCGGGAGCCGGGCCGATGCCCATGATTTCGGGCGGCACGCCCACGGCAGCGGCAGCGACCACGCGGGCCAGCGGTTTTTTGCCCTGCGCCTTGGCATAGGCACCCGAGGTGACCACGCAAGCCGCAGCCGCATCCACCAGGGCCGAACTGTTGCCACCGGTTTGCACACCGCCTTCGTACACGGGCTTGAGCTTGGCCAGCACCTCTACAGGCGAGAGGCGCGGGTGGGTGTCGGTGCTCACCTCGGTCACTTTGCCTTGCAGCTTGATGCCACGAGCCTTGTAGCCTTCGAGCTCGAATTTTTCGGTGACCACGGGCACGATCTCGCCGGCATGAAAACCGGCTTGCTGCGCGGCCACCGCCTTGGCAAACGAGTCGGAGGCGAACTGGTCCACCTCTTCGCGGGTGATGTTGTATTTCCTGGCCAAGTTCTCGGCAGTCTGGATCATGTTGATGCCCGCGGCTGGGTCCTTCAGCGCTTCCCACATGTAGTCTTTGAAGCCCACGGGCGCGCCGAGTTTGAAACCGGTGCGGTGGTCAAAGGCGGCAATCGGGTTGCGCGTCATGCTCTCGGTACCCACGACCAGCGCGGCCTCACACACACCCGCTTCGATTTGCTCGCCTGCTTGGCGGAACAGTTCAAAGCCGGTGCCGCAGATGCGCTGCGCCATGATGGCCGGCACGTCCTGAGGCACACCGGCGTACAGGCCGATGTGGCGGGGCAAGAAGAACTGGTCAAAGTCGCCAGGCGCCATGTTGCCGGTGATGACCGAGCCGATCTCGGTTGCGGCGATGCCGGCACGCTTGAGTGCTTCACGCGCAGCCTTGATGCCCAGGTCTGTGGGGGAGATGTGACCCAGAGCGCCGCAGTAATCGACCATGGGCGTGCGCACACCTTCGTGCATCCACACATCGGCAAACGCGTTGAAGAATCCTTTGGAGGCCATTTGCTTGTCTTTCACTTGCTCGGTTTGATGATGTAGTGCAAGGTACCTTCGTGCAGGGCTGTGACCTTGTCGGCACGGTGGGTGAGCACCGAACGCTGGTTGATCGAGCCCTTGTCGGTGATCTCGCCTTTGTCAATCGTCGGTGGCTCGCTTAGCAAGCACAGGCGTGCAATGCGGTTGGCGCTGCCGGTGGCGGTTTTTGCCAATTCGTCAACGATTTCCTGAAACTTGGCCAGCACGGGGGCTGAGGTCAGTACATCGGACAAGGGCGCATCAGCAGGAAGACCGCTCAGGGTACGTACAGCGGGGGTCGGGAAAATCATGGCACCGACTTCTTTCATGTTGATGCCGGTCAGCACCGCATCCTGGATGTATGGGGCGCCAGCGGCGATGATCTTGCCGCGCAGCGGGCCCACGCTCACAAAGGTGCCGGTGGCCAGTTTGAAGTCTTCGGCGATGCGGCCGTCGAATTTCAGGCCCAGGTGTACGTCGGTCTCGTCGATCCACTTGACCGCGTCGCCGGTCTTGAAGAAGCCTTCTTCGTCAAAGGCCTCCTGCGTTTCTTTGGGCGCGCGCCAGTAGCCGGGCGTGATGTTGGGGCCTCGGTAGCGCACCTCGGTCTTGCCGGCTGTGTCCACCAGCTTGAGCTCCAGGCCGGGTGTCGGCACGCCCAGATCGCCCGCGCGCACATGGGGGTTGGTCACAAAGATGCCGAACGGGCCGGACTCGGTCATCCCGAGGCCGGTGGTCATGACGATGCGCTCGCCAATCTCGCGCTCCTGGCTTTCATACAGGCTGTCCCACACGGGCTGCGCCAGTGCTGCGCCCGCATAGAAGAACATCTGCACGCGCGACAGCAGGGTCTTGCGCAGTGCGTCGTCGGTCTTCATGGCGTTGGCAATGGCTTCGAAACCGGTGGGTACATTGAAGTACACCGTGGGCGCGATCTCGCGCAGGTTGCGCAGGGTCTCGCCGATCAGGGCAGGGGTGGGTTTGCCGTCGTCGATGTAGAGCGTGCCGCCGTGGAAGACGACCATGCCGAAGTTGTGGTTGCCGCCAAAGGTGTGGTTCCAGGGCAGCCAGTCCACCAGGACCAGGTCTTGCTCGGCAAGAACCGGCATGGACTGGGCCATCTGCTGCTGGTTGGCGCACCACATGCGGTGGGTGTTGATGACGGCCTTGGGCAGCTTGGTCGAGCCGCTGGTGAACAGGAACTTGGCCACGGTGTCCGGGCCGGTGGCGGCCATGGCCTGGTCGACGGCATCCGTCACAGGTGTGGCACACAGTTCGGCAAAGGAGGAGCTCTGACATCCTTCGACGCTGCCTTCGGCCATGACGATGGCCATGTCATCGCCCACGGTGGCGGCGATCGCTTTGGCGTAACGTGCGTCCTGTGCGAACACCAGGCCCGGCGTGACGGTGCGCAGCACATGCTTGAGCTTGTCGTAGTCCACGCTGACGAGCGAGTAGGGCGGCGAGACAGGCGTGTAGGGCACGCCCGCGATCAGGCAGCCCAGCGCCATCAGGGCGTGTTCCAGGCTGTTTTCGCTCAGGATGGCCACCGGGCGCTCGGCGTTCAGACCACGGTTGATCAGGCCCTGGGCGATGCTGAGGGCTTTTGCCCAGGCATCGGCGTAGTTCAGGTGCTGCCACTCGCCCAGGCTGCCATCGGCGTTCTTGGCGCGGCGGGCCATGAAGGTGTGGGTAGGCTTGGCTTGGGCCCAGTGCTGCATGCGGTCCGTCAGGCGCTCTGGAAAGGCCTTCAGGTCCTGTTCGGCACGCAAGTAGCGGGTGCCGGGTGCACCATCACGCAGGGTGACGCGCGTGACGCCGAATTGAAGGGGGCGAAATTTGGGTGTGCTCATGTGTGTCTCCTCCGGTCCTGGGCTCAGCTGGCCTTTTGGACTTTTGCTGCCTTGCCTTCGAGGAAGGCGCGTACACGGGCTTTGGCTTCAGGCGCCGACTGGGCGATCGAGGCCATCAGGGCCTCCGTCATGAAGCCGTGATCGGCTGGCTGTTCGGCAATGCGTGGCAGGGCATGCATCAGCGCGTAGTTGGTCAGCGGTGCGTTGGTGGCAATGCGGGTGGCCAGCTCGACGGCTTTGTCGAGCGCGGTGCCGGTGGGCACCAGGTACTGCGCGAAGCCCACGCGTTCACCGTCCACCGCGTTATAGACGCGGCCCGTCATCATCATGTCGGTCATGCGGGCAGCGCCAATCAGCTTGGGCACGCGCACTGCGCCGCCGCCGCCCACAAAAATGCCGCGTGTGCCTTCGGGCAGGGCGTAAAACGTGGTTTCGTCAGCCACGCGGATGTGCGAGGCGCTGGCCAGCTCCAGGCCACCTCCAACCACAGCGCCATGCAATGCTGCAATCACCGGGACGCGACCTTGTTCCACGGCGTTGAGGGCTACGTGCCAGCTGCGGGAGTGGTACACGCCTTCGCCCGCATCGCGCTCCTTGAGTTCGGACAGGTCCAGACCGGCGCAGAAGTGCTCGCCTTCGCCATCGATCACGGCAGCTTTGGCTTCAGGGGGCAGGTTCTGGAAGGTGTCTCGAATGGCTTCGATCAGTGCATCCGACAAAGCGTTTCGCTTTGCGGGGCGACGCAGGGTAACGACGGCGACTGCGCCGCGCATTTCCAGGGTGACGCCGTTTGCAGCAGCTCGTTCGAGAATGGGGTTGCTCATGGTTAGGGTCCTTGGGGCTTGACGTTCAAGACTTGAAAGTTATGATTGATAACCATATTGTTGAGCGTTGCCATCGCTTTGCTGCCTAGGACTTTCCCTAGGGGTGGTATCTGAAGGCTGCTCACCGGAGACACTCGAACCATGAAGCATGAAGACCTGATCGCGATTGACATCCACACCCACGCTGAAGTGAGCTGCTGGAACCCTTTTGACAACTACGGTGAGGAATACGACCGCGCCGCCGACAGATACTTTGGAAGCAACCGCCGCCCCACGATTGCCGAGACGGTGGCCTACTACCGCGAGAAAAAAATCGGCCTGGTGATGTTCACGGTGGACAGCGAAGCGCAGCTGGGCCGGCGCCGCATTCCCAACGAAGAGATCGCGCAGGCCGCGCGCGAGAACAGCGACATGATGATGGCCTTTGCGAGCATCGACCCGCACAAGGGCAAGATGGGTGCACGCGAGGCCGAGCGCCTGATCAAGGAAGAGGGCATCAAGGGCTTCAAGTTCCACCCGACTGTGCAGGGCTTTCTGCCCTATGACCGAATGGCCTGGCCCATTTACGAGGTCATCAACGAATACAAGCTGCCCGCCATCTTCCATACCGGCCACAGCGGCATTGGCTCGGGCATGCGCTGCGGTGGCGGCTTGCGCCTGCAAAACAGCAACCCCATGCTGCTCGAAGATGTGGCGATCGACTGGCCCGACATGCAGATCGTCATGGCGCATCCCAGCTTTCCGTGGCAGGACGAAGCTCTCTCCCTGGCCACGCATAAGCCCAATGTGTGGATTGACCTGAGCGGATGGAGCCCTAAGTACTTCCCCAAACAACTGGTGCAGTACGCCAATACCCTGCTCAAGGACCGTGTGCTGTTTGGCAGCGACTACCCGCTGATCACACCCGAGCGCTGGATGAAGGACTTTGAAGTGGCAGGCTTCAAGCCCGAGGTGATGCCCGGCATCCTTAAAGGCAATGCGGTGCGGTTGCTGGGTTTGTGATCAAGCAGGCGGCTGCGCCCAATCGGGCAGCGGCCACTGCAGCAACTCGGCCAGGCGGCAGATGACCCAGCGCGCCTCCAGTTCGCTGACCACATCGGGCGTGGTCAGCAGGCCTTGCAGACAACGATCCAAAGCCAGGTCTTCGGTGATGCCCAGCTGGAATTGCTGGTTGGCCGCCTGTTCGGTCAGCAGCTGGGCCAGGTCTTCACACAGCTCGTAGCGAGCAGCCATCTCATTTCTGCCAATGCTGGGCTTGATCTTGCCCACGGGCACATACAGGGCCGCGAAACTGGGTGGGATCAGGATCTGATTGCCGTCATCCATGGCGACGTCAAGCCTTTTTGACGTATTCGCTCTTGAGTTGCATGGGGCCAAAGCCCTCAATCTTGCAGTCGATGTCGTGATCGCCGTCGATCAGGCGGATGTTCTTGACCTTGGTGCCGACCTTGACCACCGAGGACGAGCCCTTGATTTTCAGATCCTTGACCAAGGTGACGCTGTCGCCGTCCTGCAGCACATTGCCATTGGCGTCTTTCCAGACCTTGGCACCTTCTTCCTGGCCTGTAGCTTCGCTGGGGTTCCATTCGTGGCCGCAGCTCGGGCAGATCAACAAGTTGCCATCTTCGTAGGTGAATTCAGACTGGCATTGCGGGCAGGGGGGGAGTGTGGACATGCGGTATTTCCTCAATAAATCTTCCGATTGTCCACTCAGAAACCACGCTTTCAGTGCCCTACAGCTTTTGTCGCCTTGGCAGCAGCGTCAAAACCGCCTTTGGCTTTCCACTCTTGCATGCCGCCTTGCAGGATCTTGACGTTGTCCCAGCCAGCCACGCGCAAGGCAAAGCCGGCCTGGGCGGACAGTGAGCCTGTGTTGCAATAAATCAGCACCGGCTTGTTTTTGGGAATGCTGTTGCGCTTGGCCAGCACCTGACGCCAATCCATGTTCACGGCGCCAGGGATGTGCCCTTTGGCAAATTGGCCAGCATCGCGGGCGTCGATGACCATCATCTTGGACCATTCCTCTTTGGGAATCTGCTCGGCGAAAGTCACACCGCCGCCATAATCCACGAACTCCAGATAACCCTCCATCTCGTCAATGGCGGCAGCCTTGTTGTCGGCCCAGGCCGAGGGTGTCAGGGCCATGGCGGTCCAGGCCACACAGGCGAGCAAGTGTTGTCGACGGATCATGATGTTTCCTTGAAAGAGGGTTGTTGAAATAAATGAGTGTCTGCAGGATGCAGCCGTGGGTGGGTCTCTTCGCCCATGCGCCAGAGCACGAAGCCAGACAGTCCCATGGATGCGGCTACAAACCAGAAAGCAGCCTCGACCTGGCCAGAAAAATGCGCAGCCAACCCCAGACCGAGTGCGCCAATACCATAGCCCAGGTCGCGCCAGAAACGGTAGATGCCGATGGCCGAGCCGCGCCAGTTTGGATGTGCAATATCGGCCACAGCGGCTGAAATATTGGGGTAGAGCAAAGCCATGCCAACGCCGGACAGCGCCGCCGACATGGACCACCAGAGAATGCCGTGGCCGCTGACCATCAAGGCCACGCCCGTGCCGCACAGCCACATGCCCCAGACATTCGGTCGATGGCGTCCAATGCGGTCAGACAGCCTGCCCGTGAACAACTGGGAGCCACCCCAGGTCAGACCATAAACGCCAATGACCGAGCCGACCTGCGTCAGACTCTGCCCTTGCTGGTAAAGGTAAACCGGATAAAACACCCAGACCAGCGCGTCGACAAATTTTTCCACCAGCCCAGCCTGACTGAGGGCAAAAAGACGACGGTCGCGCCAGCTCATCACAGTGAACACTTCCCATGTTCCGGGATGGCTACTGATGTTCAATGGGTAGCGCGGTTGTGGAGCATCGGCTTGCGCAGGGCCTGCATGTCTTGTTGCTTCTGCCTTGGACCAGGGCAAGGTTTCTTGAACCCATACCTGCGTCAACACCAGGGCGGTCACGATGACCGTCAAGCCAAAAACCAGCAAGCCTGTGCGCGCGCCCAACTGGCTGGCCATCCAGGCTGTGACCATACCTGCCAGCGCCACGCCCACATAACCCGCAAACTCATTGAGTCCCAGCGTCAAACCGCGCTCTTGCATGCGGGTGATATCGAGCTTGGCGGTTTGTGTCATTGACCAGGTCAACCCTTGGTTCACACCCAGCAACACCGTGGCAGCCACCACCCAGTTCCAGCTGGGTGCATACCAGACCATGAGGGGTATAGGCAGTGCTACGACCCAGCCCAGCAGCAACACGCGCTTGCGACCGATGCGCTCGGACAACCGACCCGCCACAAAATTCATCACACCCTTGACCACGCCAAAGGCCACCACGAAGGCGGTGAGCAATATGAACGAGGTTTTTGGCACCCCAAACTCGGACGCTGCCAATGCGGGCACTACCGTGCGCATCATGCCGATGGTCAGGCCCACCAGCAGCACCTGCAGCAGCTGGTGCACAAACTGGTTCAGGTTGGCTCTGATGCCGTGTTCGTAGAGCATGGATCGTTCTTGCTTCAAGCAGCGACGTTTACCGCGACGATGCGGTCCATGTCAGTGGGGCGGGGAGGAATGCTGGCAATGACTTCACGCACAAAGGCGTCTTTGTCCATCGTCAATGCCGGGTTGAACCGCCTTTCAAAACCGATGGTTGAGGACGGTTTGCCTGACAAGCCTGCACCACAAGCGCTGCCGGCCTGATGGCCCGGGTAAATCTCCAGCTCTTGGGGCAGGCACAGCAATTTGTGTTGCAGGCTGTCCCAGAGCTGGCCAGCCATCTCCACCTCGCGACCAGCCAGATCCGGGCGACCGACTGCACCCAAAAACAGCGTATCGCCTGTGACCACAAACCACGGCGCATCACCACGTCGGGCATCCTTGACCAACAAACACATGCTGTCGACGGTGTGGCCCGGCGTGTGCAAAACCTCAACCTTCACGTTGCCGATGTCAATCAGTTGGCCATCGTGCAGGGCTTCAAAGTCAAAGGCTACCAAATCCCTGGCGGCCTCATGCAAGCAATAGGGAGCACCCACGCGTCTGGCCAATTCGCGCCCGCCTGTGTAGTGGTCTGCATGCACATGGGTGTCGATCACATGCGTGATCTGAACACCAGCCTCCTGAGCCTGCGCCACAAACCAGTCCTCGTCGCCAGCCACAACGTCCACGGCCACGGCTTTGCCCAAGCCGGTGCAACCGAAAAAGTAGGACAGGGAAGACGCTTTGCTGGGGAGTTGTTTGAAAAACATCGCCTTACTCCTGCTCGTCCCGAACCACCAAAGGCATGCCTGCCGCCTCCCACTCGCTCACCCCATCGAGCCATTTACGAATGCGGTAGCCTTTACTGCTGAGGAGTTGGTAAGCCTCTTCCGAAAAAAGACAGAACGGTCCACGGCAGTAAGCAACGATGTCCTTCTCCTTGGGCAATTCGGCCAAACGGTTGGTAATCTCCCCGATCGGCATGGAGCGGGCAAATGGAAGATGGGCACGTTCATATTCGTCTTGGGGTCGCACATCAATCACCAACACATCCCCCCGCTTGGCGCGTTTGAGCAGGGTCTCTCGGTCAACGGTCAACAGCTTGGAGGGCTCAGCGACCATCTGGTCAAGGGCAACCTGAAGTTCGACCAGATGCTCTTGTGCCACCTCGCGCAGCGTGACCCACAAGCCTGCAACGTCTCCCCCTGTCAAGCGGTAGACCACGAACTTGCCCTCTTTGCGGGAGGTCACCAGCCGTGCCTCTCGTAAAGCACGCAGATGGGCGCTGGCCAGCTTGATATTGATGGACAACTCGACAGCGAGGTGCTCTACAGATTTCTCCCCTTGCGCCAGCAGCTCCAGAATCTCCAGCCGTTTGGGGCTTGAGACGGCTTTGCCGATGCGTGCCACCTGCTCGTAGAGCAAATCTTTAATCTCTCTTTTTTGCATGTCAACATTCTAACAATGGTTAGAATGTTCTGGCAGCAACAGTCTGCAATCGTGGTTTCGTTGCTTTTGCATGTGGGCGTGTTTGCATTGGTCGGCATGAATGTTTTCGGCGATGCCGGGTTATTGAAGCCTGAGCCTCAGGAGCCAATCGTGTTCATAGACCTGATGCCTTCGGCGCCCCCGATCCTCTACCTGCTGCGCCAGATTCGGCACTACCGGCACCCAATGCTGAGTTGAAATTGCGCCTGACGGCCGTCTGGCCAGACTCGAGACACCGTGGAAGACTTCAGTGGTGGCCGAGCAGTTGGCACGCAAAGCGATTGAGGCCATGCCAGCTTTGCCTCCCACGCCGACAGATTTCTTTCAGCCCATTTGTGTCCGACGGGCCGCCCAGCTACAGGGACGATTGTTTGCCGGATCCACCCGCCTTTCGCAATCCGTTTACATGGGACGGTCGATCAGCGCAGACACGCGACGATCCGCCGCAGCCCCAGAAGCTCGATCCCAAGGCGTTGGAAGAATGCATGCGCCAGTTGCCCAAAGATTCCATCGAGGCTGAAATGGCTCGAGACAAACGGGCTTTGGAGCGTTGGGGCTGGAAATAACTCACATGGCCATCAGGCCGCTCGCCGTGGTGAGCATCAACAGCACCACAAGGGGAGATGCCTTGGCCAGCACCAGCATGCCCAAGGCCAAAACCACCAAGGCGCCATCTGCTGGGGATGCAATAGTGCCGCTCCAGATAGGGTCATAAAGCGCTGCGCCCAAAATGCCGACCACGGCTGCATTGATGCCCCCCATGGCTTGCTGAATGCCGTGGTGCTGACGCAAGCGGTCCCAAAAAGGCAAAGCCCCCATCACCAGAAGAAATGCGGGTAGAAAAAGTGCCATCAACAGAACCACAGCACCCATCCATCCGCCCATGGGGGCGGGCATGACGGCACCTACAAAGGCGGCAAATGCGAAGAGTGGCCCCGGAATGGCCTGAGCCGCGCCGTAGCCTGCGAGAAAAGTGTCATTGCTCACCAGCCCTGTCGGGACAACGGCATGCTGTAGCAGAGGAAGCACCACGTGCCCTCCACCAAAAACCATTGCGCCGGACTGATAAAAAGAAGCCACTGTCGACAGGGTGATGGATTCAGAGTTTGCTGCAAGCGAGGGCAGTCCGAGCAAAAGCAGCGCAAAAAGGCCAAGCCAGACAATGCCTGCTTTGCGGCTGATGCCAAGCGGTGCAGAGCAGCTGGGTGCAGACGGCAGCAGCAACCACCGCCAGCCGATCACACCGCCACACACCATGACGATGACCTGGCTCCAGACGGTTGAAAAGCTCAACATCATCATTGCGGCAGCCAGGGCAATCCCTGCCCGCAGTCGGTCGGGGCAGAGTGCTCTGGACATGCCCCAGACAGCTTGCGCGACCACGGCGACGGACATGAGTTTGAGACCATGCACGACCCCGGATTGCGTCAGCCAGGACCATTGGGCCAGACCGTGGGCAAACAGCACCAGGGCCAACGCAGAGGGCAAAGTAAACCCTAGCCATGCCGCCAGCGCACCTTGCCATCCGGCGCGGCCCTGACCCAAGGCCATGCCGACCTGACTGCTGGCAGGGCCGGGCAGAAACTGGCACAGCGCCACCAGGTCGGAGTAGTGCTTGTCATCCAGCCAGCGACGGCGTTCTACAAACTCCGTGCGGAAATAAGCCAGGTGAGCCACCGGACCGCCGAACGAGGTCAGGCCCAGCTTGAAGAACGCCCACAGTACCTCTGCGGCCGTGCCCGGATGGCGGGTCATGGTTGCCTGGCCTCGTACCAGCTACGTGAGCTGTTGACGATGCGCACCACCAGCAGCATGACGGGAACCTCGATCAACACCCCGACTACTGTGGCCAATGCGGCGCCCGAGTGAAAACCGAAGAGGCTGATGGCTGCTGCAACGGCTAGCTCGAAGAAGTTGGATGCGCCGATCAGGGCAGATGGGCAGGCCACCGAATGTTTCTCACCCAGCCGGCGGTTGAGCCAGTAAGCCAGTGCCGAATTGAAGAAAACCTGAATCAGGATCGGCACCGCCAGCAAAGCGATGACCAGTGGCTGGGCCAGGATGGCCTCGCCTTGAAAGGCAAACAGCAGCACCAGCGTAGCGAGCAAGGCCGTGATGGACCAGGGGCCGATTTTTGCCATCGTGTCATCAAGCGCATCTTGTCCTTTGCGCAGCAGCGCTTTGCGCCACCACTGGGCCAGCAGCACCGGGATCACGATGTACAAAACGACCGAAGTGACCAGGGTTGCCCAAGGGACGGTGATCGCGGAGATGCCCAGCAAGAAAGCCACCAGGGGCGCGAATGCAAACACCATGATGGTGTCGTTGAGTGCAACCTGCGAAAGGGTGAACAGTGGGTCGCCGTTTGTCAGTCGGCTCCAGACAAAGACCATGGCCGTGCAGGGCGCAGCCGCGAGCAGGATCAGACCCGCAATGTAGCTGTCAAGCTGGTCTGCAGGCAGCAGCGGCGCGAACCAGTGGCGGATGAAAAGCCAGCCTAGGAAGGCCATGGAGAAGGGCTTGACGAGCCAGTTCACAAACAAGGTCACGCCGATGCCTCGCACATGCTGGCGAACTTCGTGCAGGGCGCCGAAGTCCACCTTCACGAGCATCGGGATCACCATCACCCAAATCAGCAGGCCTACTGGAAGGTTGACCTGAGCCACTTCCATTGCACCGATGGCCTGAAAAGCCCCTGGAAAGAGTTGACCCAGACCGATTCCCAGCACGATGCACAGGAATACCCAGAGGCTCAGGTACCGTTCAAACACACTCATGCTGCATCCTCGTGTTTGGCCAGATCCCTGGCGGTCGCCTGAATGGACAGATGACTCAGGCTGGCAGCAGGCAGGTTGACAAAAATTTCCAGACGCTTGCGGATCATGTGCAGAGTCTGACGAAACGCTTCGCGCTTGTGGTCGTCGCTGGCGTCCCCTTCGGACGGGTCGGCGTAACCCCAATGGGCCGTTGCAGGCTGGCCTGGCCAGTAAGGACAGACTTCGCCCGCGGCGTTGTCGCAGACTGTGATCACCAAGTCCATCTGCGGTGCATCGGGCTTGGCGAACTCATCCCAGCTTTTGCTGTGCAATCCTTCAATCGAGACCCCGGCATGGGTGAGTGTCTCCAGCGCCAGGGGGTTGGGTTTCTGGTTTTCACGCGGGCTGCTGCCTGCCGAATAGGCTTTAAAGCGTCCGCGACCCAAGTGGTTGAGCAGGGCTTCGGCCAGGATGCTGCGTGCAGAGTTGTGGGTGCACAAGAACAAAACGTTCAAGGGTTGGGAGACATCAGTCATGGGTTTCTTTCAACATTCACAAGTGCTTGTGCCTTCATCGAAGCAGGCTTCGGTACCGGCGCAACAGTTTTCGGTGAGGTAGGCAAGCAGGCTGTTCATCTGGCCGACTTCGAATCGATAAATCAGATTGCGCCCGTTGCGTTCCTGGCTGATCAGGTGTGCACCCATCAGCTCTTTGAGGTGAAACGACAGTGTGGCGTTGGGCACGCCCAGCTGTTCGCCTAATTGCCTGGGCGTAGCTCCTTCCCGCCCCGCCACCACCAGTGTCCGGAACACTTGCAGTCGGTTGGGTTGGGCCAATGCTGCGAGGGCTTTGAGAGCGTCTTTTTCTTCCATATTTCCATTTTCATCGAAATATATGACAAGTCAATGACACGCTTAGCGCTCTGCGATCGATCGTGAAAAGGCTCAGAAAATGTTGGACGCGCTATGCCAGTCAGACAGGCACGTTGCCAAGGCGTCTGACCCTGTCAAGTCCAGGGTCAGTGTCACGCGATGAGCATCTGCCTGTGTGTCCATCGCCATGTCCCAAAGATGGCCTTCATCGACAGGCCCGGGCTCGCCCAGATGCTGCTCCAAATCTGCAAGCAGCTCGTGCACTTCCGCATGGAGCGCCTGGGCGTGTCTGGCCTCGGGGGATGCCAATGCACTCCAGCTTCGCAAGCCAGTCGTATCGAGCTGCTCGTCAAATTCAAGATAGGTCAGTGTCGGCATGACGCGATTGTCGCAGGCGTCAGAACACCAATCCATGTCGCACAATGTCGCACATGAATACCGCTGTTGACATTCTCGGCATCACGGGGCCCATCTATCTGGTCATTGCTTTGGGCTATGCCGCGACCCGGGCCGGCTGGTTTGCCCGCGCCGACATGGCCGTGTTCGGCAAATTCACGCTGCAGCTGGCCTTGCCTGCGCTGGTGTTCAATGCCTTGTCGCAACGCAGCGTGGCGGAGATTCTGAATGTGCACTATCTGTTGGCCTATGCCTTGGGATCGCTGCTGGTGATTGCGGGCGGCTTGTTTTGGGCGCGCCGCGTCAAGGGTCACAGCCTGAGCTACAGCAGCATGATGGCCATGGGCATGTCCTGCCCCAACAGTGGTTTTGTGGGCTACCCCGTCATTGCGCTCACCTTGGGGCCTGTGGCGGGGGTGGTGCTGGCGCTGAACATGGTGGTGGAAAACCTGTTGTTGATTCCCTTGCTGCTGGCCGTCGCGGATGCGCAAAATCAGGACGGTCAAGCCTGGCAGGCTGTGCTCAAGCAGACGTTTAAAAGTCTGCTCCGCAACCCGTTGATCATTGCGATTGTGCTGGGCTTTGTGGTGTCCCTCAGTGGTGTCTCGTTGCCTGCTCCCGTGTCCCGCACCGTCAATCTGTTCGCGCAGGCCAGCGCTGCGTTGTCCTTGTTCGTGATTGGCGGTTCGCTGGTGGGGTTGAAGGTCGAGGGCTTGCGAGGCACCGTCAGCCAGGTGGCGCTGGGCAAGCTCCTGTTGCATCCGCTGGCCATGACCATCATGGTGCTGTGGCTGGTTCCGGTGCATGACCCTGTCTTGCGTCAGGCCGCCATCATCACCGGGGCTTTGCCCATGCTGGGCATTTTCACCATCCTCAGCCAACGCCACGGGCATGGGGCCATCAGTGCAGCAACCTTGCTGGTGACCACGGTGTTGTCGTTTTTCACGCTCAGCATCTTGCTGGCCGTACTGCGCATGGCTTGAAGTTTTTTCTCAGCTGCTTCCCAGGTGCTGCTGCGTGATGTCGCGCAGCAATTGCAGCGTGGCCTGTTGCGTGAGCGTGGTGGGGCGCAGGGCGCTGACTGCGGTGGTCAGTTCGATGCTCAGGGCTGGCGTGCCAATGGCGCGCGTGGAAAACGCTGAAGGACGGATCGAGTGTTTGACCGCGTTGCGCGACAGGATGGCGCAACCCGCGCCATCGGCCACCAGATCCAGAATGGCGGCCACGCCATCGATCTCCAGGGCCACCTGCGGTTTGGCTTGCAGCTCGGCCAGTGCAGATTCGATGCGCATGCGCACAGCGTTGGGGCGACTCGGAATCACCAAAGGCAGTTCAGCCAGTGACTGCAACGCCATGGGGGCGGGCGGCGGGTCTTCGGCCAGGCCGGGAGGGCGTGGTTGTACCAGCACCAGCTCTTCCTGCAGCAAGGGGCTGTACTCCAGGCCCTGCAAAGGGCTGGGGTTGTAGAGCAGGGCGATGTCGAGGCGCCCGCTTTGCAGGTTTTCCTGCATGGCGGTGGACAGGCCTTCACTGATCGACAGTTGTGCTTGCGGCAGTTGCTGCCTAAAGGCGCGGGTCAAAGGCACCGTGAGCACGCGGGCAATGCTGGGGGGCAAACCCACCGCCACCTTGCCAGCCAGGCCAGTGCGTACCCGGCTGAGCTCTTCGCGGGCGCGCTCGACTTGGTGCAAGATGCCGCGACCATGTTCCAGCAGCAGCTGGCCGGCTTCGGTGGGTGTGGCTCCGCGTCCGTTACGTACCAGCAGGTTCTGGCGCAACTCGACTTCCAGCAAACGCACCTGACGGCTCAGGGCAGGCTGGGCAATGCCCAAGACCTGCGCTGCCCGGGTAAAGCTGCCCAGTTCGGCCACGCGCACAAAGTATTCGAGCTGTTTGAGGTCCATATCCGCCCATTTTGGTCATATCGGAAGATTGGATATTCTATTTTGTTCTAGCTGGTAGAGCGAGGCGAGGCTTACGATGACAGGGGCATGCCCGGACAATTCGGGCATTGTTTCAAAGAGGACCACCATGAGTTTGGCCAAACCCCTGATCATTGACATCCACGGTCACTACACCACCGCGCCCAAGTCGCTCGAGGACTGGCGCAACAAACAAATTGCCGGCATCAAGGACCCGGCCCTGATGCCCAAAGTGGCTGACCTCAAGATCAGCGATGACGAACTGCGCGAGACCATCGAGACCAACCAGCTGGCGAAGATGAAAGAGCGCGGCAGCGACCTGACCGTGTTCAGCCCGCGCGCCAGCTTCATGGCCCACCACATCGGTGACTTCAATGTGTCCTCCACCTGGGCTGCCATTTGCAATGAACTCTGCTACCGCGTGAGCCAGCTGTTTCCGGATAACTTCATTGGCGCTGCCATGCTGCCGCAGTCGCCGGGTGTGGACCCCAAGACCTGCGTGGCCGAGATCGACAAGTGCGTCAACGAGTACGGCATGGTCGGCATCAACCTCAACCCCGACCCCAGCGGTGGCCACTGGACCAGCCCGCCGCTGACCGACCGCCACTGGTACCCCATCTATGAAAAGATGGTCGAGCACGACATCCCCGCGATGATCCACGTGTCCACCAGCTGCAACGCCTGCTTCCACACCACCGGCGCGCACTACATCAACGCTGACACCACGGCCATCATGCAGCTCATCCAGGGTGACTTGTTCAAGGATTTCCCCACGCTCAAGTTCATCGTGCCGCACGGCGGCGGCGCCGCGCCTTACCACTGGGGCCGCTACCGTGGTCTGGCACAGGAGCTGAAAAAGCCCTTGCTGAAAGACCACCTGCTGAACAACGTGTTCTTTGACACTTGCGTCTACCACCAGCCCGGCATCGACCTGCTGACCAAAGTGATCCCGGTCGACAACATCCTGTTTGCCAGCGAAATGATCGGCGCCGTGCGCGGCATTGACCCCGAGACCGGCAACTACTACGACGACACCAAGCGCTATGTGCTGGCCACGCCCAACCTGAGCGACGAGCAACGCTACAAGGTGTTCGAAGGCAATGCGCGCCGTGTGTTCTCGCGCATGGATGCGGCGCTTAAACAAAAAGGACTTTGATCATGTACGAACTTGGTGTGGTTTACCGCAACATCACCCGCGCTGACCGCGAGGTGACCGATCAACTGGCTGCTCTGGGCAGCGCCACGGTGCACGAGGCCATGGGCCGCGTGGGCCTGATGAAGCCCTATATGCGTCCCATCCAGCAGGACGTGAATGTGTCCGGCACGGCTGTCACCGTGCTGCTGCAACCCGGCGACAACTGGATGATGCACGTCGCTGCCGAACAGGTGCAGCCTGGCGACATCGTGGTGGCCACCGTGACGGCCGAGTGCAGCGATGGTTATTTTGGTGACCTGCTGGCCACCAGCTTCATGGCACGCGGTGCGCGCGGCCTGATCATCGAAGCCGGTGTGCGCGACACCCAATTCCTGCGCAAGATGGGCTTCCCGGTGTGGAGTCGTTACATCTCGTCCAAGGGCACCATCAAGGCCACGCCCGGTTCGGTGAACATTCCGATTGTGTGTGCTGGTGCGTATGTGACGCCTGGCGACGTGATCGTGGCCGACGACGACGGCGTGGTTTGCGTGCCCAAAGCCATGGCAGCCAAAACGCTGGCCACCGCTTTGGCCCGCGAAGCCAATGAAGGCGAGAAGCGCGAAAAACTGGCCAGCGGCGTGCTGGGTCTGGATATGTACAAGATGCGTGAACCGCTGGCGGCTGCAGGGCTCAAGTACATCGACTGAAGGAAGCGAGCATGAGCAAAACCACTTCGGGTGATTTCACCAAAACCGCTGGCTGGATGGACTGGTACACCGGCCCCAGCAAGCCCCAATTCAAACTGCCCGCTGGCGCGGTGGACGCGCACTGCCACGTGTTTGGCCCGGGCGCAGAGTTCCCCTATGCGCCTGAGCGCAAGTACACGCCCTGTGACGCCAGCAAGCACGAGCTGTACGCCCTGCGCGACCACCTGGGATTTGCCCGCAACGTGGTGGTGCAAGCCACCTGCCACGGCGCAGACAACCGTGCCATGGTAGATGCATGCCTCTCCAGCGGTGGCAAGGCGCGTGGCGTGGCTACGGTCAAGCGCAGCGTGACCGATGAGGAGTTGCAAGCCTTGCACGCTGCGGGTGTGCGTGGTGTGCGCTTCAACTTCGTCAAGCGTCTGGTGGACTTCACGCCCAAGGACGAGTTGATGGAGATTGCGGGTCGCATCGCCAAGTGGGGTTGGCATGTGGTCATCTACTTTGAAGCCGTGGACCTGCCCGAGTTGTGGGACTTCTTCACCGCGCTGCCCACCACCGTGGTGGTGGACCACATGGGCCGCCCTGACGTGAGTAAGCCGATTGACGGGCCTGAGTTCCAGTTGTTCCTGAAGTTCATGCGCGAGCACAAGAACGTGTGGAGCAAAGTGTCTTGCCCCGAGCGCCTGTCCGTGACCGGCCCCAAGGCACTGAATGGCGAGCAAGCCGCGTACCAGGACGTGGTGCCCTTTGCCCGCCGCGTGGTCGAGGAGTTTCCTGACCGGGTCCTCTGGGGCACCGACTGGCCGCACCCCAACCTGAAAGACCACATGCCCGACGACGGCCTGCTGGTGGACTTCATCCCGCAGATCGCCCCCACGGCCGAACTGCAGCAAAAGCTGCTGGTGGACAACCCCATGAAACTCTACTGGCCTGAGGAGGTCTGAGATGGCACTCGATAAACCCTACAAGGACGTGCCCGGCACGATCATTTTTGACGCCGAGCAGAGCCGCAAAGGCTACTGGCTCAACCAGTTCTGCATGTCGCTGATGAAGGCCGAAAACCGCGAGCGCTTCAAGGCCAACGAACGCGCCTACTTGGACGAGTGGGCCATGACCGAAGAGCAAAAACAAGCCGTGCTGGCGCGCGACCTGAACTGGTGCATGCGCACCGGCGGCAATATTTACTTCCTCGCCAAAATCGGCGCGACCGATGGCTTGAGCTTCCAGCAAATGGCGGGCTCCATGACCGGTATGACCGAAGAGGAATACCGCGCCATGATGCTGGCCGGTGGCCGCAGTGCGGAAGGCAACCGCTACATCGGTGAAGACGGTGACGCGCAAGAGAAGAACCAACCCCAAGGTGCAGCCGGTCGCGCTGCCAAGAAAGGCTAAGCACATGGCACGCATCACCGCATCTGTTTTCACCAGCCATGTGCCCGCGATTGGCGCAGCCATGGACCTGGGCAAAACGCAAGAAGACTACTGGAAGCCCCTGTTTGCGGGCTACGAATTCTCCAAGCAATGGATGAAGGACAACAAGCCCGACGTCATCTTCCTCGTCTACAACGACCACGCCACGGCTTTCAGCCTGGACATGATTCCCACCTTCGCCATCGGTACGGCTGCTGAATACAAGCCCGCCGACGAAGGCTATGGTGCACGCCCGGTACCCGTGGTCAAAGGCCATCCCGAGCTGGCTTCGCACATTGCGCAGTCTGTGATTCAACAAGATTTTGACCTCACCATCGTCAACAAAATGGATGTGGACCACGGCTTGACCGTGCCGCTGTCGCTGATGTGCGGCGAACTCGACCCCAAGAAAGACGCGTGGCCTTGCCCTGTGATTCCATTTGCGGTCAACGTGGTGCAGTACCCCGTGCCCAGCGGTCAGCGCTGCTTTAACCTCGGCCAGGCCATCCGCAAAGCAGTCGAGAGCTACGACGAAGACCTCAACGTGCACATCTGGGGCACGGGCGGCATGAGCCACCAGCTGCAGGGCGCGCGCGCCGGCCTCATCAACCGCGAGTGGGACAACAACTGGCTTGACCTGATGATCAATGACCCTGTGGCTTGCGCACAAGTGCCGCACATCGACTACGTACGCGAAGCCGGTAGCGAAGGCGTCGAACTGGTCATGTGGCTGATTGCCCGCGGTGCCATGGCCGATGTGAACAACGGCAAAGTGACCGGCCTGCTGCCCAAAGTGGCGCACCGCTTCTACCATGTCCCCGCCAGCAACACGGCAGTGGGCCACGCCATTCTCGAAAACGTTTAATCAACAATCTTGCGGGACAGATCTTCAGCTCTGTCCCCAACTGGAGCAGAACCATGACCATCAAAGTAGCCCTTGCTGGCGCTGGCGCCTTCGGCATCAAACACCTGGACGGCATCAAGAACATCGACGGCGTTGAAGTCGTCAGCCTGATCAGCCGCGACCTGGCCAAGACCCAAGAAGTGGCCGACAAGTACGGCATCAAGCACGTCACCACCGACCTGGCCGACAGCCTGGCCATCAAGGAAGTGGATGCCGTGATCCTGTGCACCCCAACGCAAATGCACGCCAGCCAGACCAAGGCCTGCCTGGAAGCGGGCAAACACGTGCAGGTCGAGATCCCGCTGTGCGACATCCTGGCCGAAGGCGAAGAAACGCTGGCCCTGCAAAAGCAGACCGGCCTGGTGGCCATGTGCGGCCACACCCGCCGCTTCAACCCCAGCCACCAGTGGGTGCACAAGAAAATCACCGCCGGTGAATTCAACATCCAGCAGATGGACGTGCAGACCTACTTCTTCCGCCGCACCAACATGAACGCGCTGGGCCAGCCCCGCAGCTGGACCGACCACCTGCTGTGGCACCACGCTGCCCACACCGTGGACCTGTTCGCCTACCAGGCCGGCAGCCCCATCGTCAAAGCCAACGCCATCCAGGGCCCGATCCACCCGACGCTGGGCATCGCCATGGACATGAGCATCCAGCTCAAGGCCGCCAACGGCGCGATCTGCACGCTGAGCCTGTCCTTCAACAACGACGGCCCGCTGGGCACCTTCTTCCGCTACATCGGCGACACCGGCACTTACATCGCCCGCTACGACGACCTGTTCAACGGCAAGGAAGAAAAGATCGACGTGTCCAAGGTTGATGTGAGCATGAACGGCATTGAACTGCAGGACCGCGAGTTTTTCGCCGCCATCAAGGAAGGCCGCGAACCCAATTCCAGCCTGGCCCAGGTGCTGCCCTGCTACCAGGTGCTGCACCAGCTGGAGCAGCAGTTAAACGGCTGATCTGAGGCTGGGCGCGGTAAACTTCGCCTGGTCAACCTAGCAGGCATGCCTGCAATATCTGGGGGCCTTGGCCCCCATTTTTGATTGCGAATTTTCATGACAGACCGCTACGCCGTGATCGGCAACCCTATTGAGCAAAGCAAGTCGCCCTTCATCCACATGGCCTTTGCACAGGTGACAGGTCAGGATATTGATTACGGCAAGGTCCTGGGCCCCTTGGGTGGCTTTGCCCAAGCGGTGGATGCTTTTCGCGCCGCCGGCGGCAGGGGTATGAACGTGACTGCGCCCTTCAAGCTTGATGCGTTTGCCTACGCTACAGACTTGGCTCCGAGCGCGCAAATGGCCGGTGCCGTGAACGCCATGAAATTCGAGGGCGAGCGTGTTTACGCTGAAAACTTCGACGGCGTGGGCTTGGTGCGCGATGTGGTGCACAACCTGGCTTGCCCGCTCAAGGGTAAACGGGTGTTGGTGTTGGGCGCAGGCGGTGCCACACGCGGTGCTTTGCTGCCGTTCCTGGCTGAGCAACCCGCCGAGCTGGTGGTGGTCAACCGCACGGTGGCCAAAGCGCAAGAGCTGGCCCAGTTGGCGCACAAGCACCAAAGCGGGCAAGTACCCGTCCAAGGCCTGGGGTATGACCAGTTGCAGGGCAAGCAGTTTGACGTGGTGTTCAACGCCACTTCGGCCAGTTTGACGGCTGAGTTGCCACCTTTGCCCGCGTCTGTGTTTGCGCCTGGTGCTTTGGCCTACGAGCTCGCTTACGGCAAGGGTTTGACGCCTTTCCTCAAACTTGCCCAGCAAGCAGGTGTGACGCATCTTGCCGATGGTGTGGGCATGTTGGCAGAGCAGGCTGCAGAGGCCTTTGTGTGGTGGCGCGGTGTGCGCCCCGATACCTCATCGGTCATCCAGCAGCTGACGGTGCCGCTGGTCTGAGCAAGGCGCCCCGGGCCTGGCTTTCAGAACAAAGCGGGCAGGGCGCTCCAGACCAGCTTGAGTGAAACGATGAACAGTCCGATTTGCACCAAACGGAAAAACCACGCATCTGCCAGGCGCCTGGTTAGCCAGGCCCCCATGACCGTACCCAGCAGCGCGGCGGGGACCAGCCACGCGGCTTGGTGCAAGCTTTCGCTGCTGTAGGGGCGGATGAACTGGTAGGGCACCAGCTTGGCTGCGTTGACCACAGCGAAGAAAAGGGTGGAGGTGCCGGCAAACACCAACTTGGGCAATTTCTGCGGCAGCATGTACACCTGAAACGGTGGCCCACCTGCGTGCGAAACAAAGCTGGTAAAGCCCGACAAGGCGCCCCAGAAGCGACCCCAGCCGGTGTGCGGCGTCGGGGCCTCTTGGGTACTTGAGGTGCGAAGCCAGCTGTTCAAACAAAAGCCAATGCCGATCAGGCCAATCAACAAAGCCAGACCTGCATCCGAGATGAAAGAGGCCGTAGCCCAGCCAACGCCAATGCCAGCTAAACCCGGCGGAATCAGAATACGCAAATGTGCAGCGCTAAAAGCCTTGCGGTAGAGGTAAATGCCCACCATGTCCGACAGAATGTAGATGGGCAGGAGCAAAACAGCCGCCTGCATGGGCGGCATCATCAAGGACAACACAGGTACCGCCAGCATGCCAATGGTCGGCAAGCCGCCTTTGGACAGGCCAACAAACCAGGCGGCCAGCGACAACAAGGCAAATTCATAAGACAGGTGCATGGAGGTGGATTGTTCCACTGAAACCAGTGTTGCCAGCCCAAGCGTCCTCTATACTTTGCGATTGAACCAGTTGGTACATTTCTGAACACATGAGCAAAGTCAGTCCTGAACGCGAAGCGCGCACCAATGATCCGGCCCGCACCATGGCCGAGATTCTGGAAGTGGCGACGCATGAATTTGCCGACAAAGGGCTGGCCGGAGCGCGTATTGACAAAATTGCTGCAGCCACGCGCACCAGCAAGCGGATGATCTATTACTACTTCGGCAGCAAGGATGGCTTGTACCTTGCCGTGCTGGAGGAGGCCTACCGCCGTATGCGCACGATCGAGGCGGACTTGCACCTGGATGACATGGAGCCTGCGACGGCTTTGCAGCGTTTGGTCGAGTTCACCTATGACCATCATCGGGACAATGAAGACTTCATTCGTCTGGTGATGAGCGAGAACATCCATCGAGCTGACTATCTGCGCCAAAGCAAGGTCATGCGCCAACTCAACAGCAAGGCCATTGATTCTGTCCGTGCGCTCTATGACAGGGGTGTAGTTCAAGGGGTGTTTCGTCCCGGGCTCGCTGCGGTAGATATCCACGCTGCGATCTCGGCGCTCACGGTGTTCAATGTCTCGAATCGATACACCTTCGGGTCCATTTTTGATCGGGATGATCGTCAAGCCAAAGCTGAAATCCTCAAGCGTGACCACGTTGTTGCATTGGTGCTGCGCTTTGTGGGTTATGCCAAAAATCAATAACAGATAGCTGCCAATACTGGTATTAATTAGGGGAATCCCTTGTTATTTAAAACTAACCAGTTCGTACATTAATGACTTCGACATCGGAGACGCTCAGTGCTCAAGAACTTGATGAACGCTTATTGCCGAATCCTGAACGGATTGATGGCTGCTTGCCTGGCCCTCATGGTGGTTCTGGTATTTGGCAACGTCTTCCTGCGTTATGCCCTTAATTCGGGCATCACATTGTCAGAAGAGCTTTCGCGCTGGTTGTTTGTGTGGATGATTTTCATGGGGGCTATCGTTGCTCTCAAGGAACACGGCCATCTGGGCACCGACATGGTGGTGGGGCGCCTAGGCCCGCTGGGTAAAAAAATCTGCTTTGGCTTGGCGCATGGCCTGATGCTCTGGATTTGTTGGCTGCTGTTCAGCGGCTCCTATCAACAGGCGCTCATCAACCTCGACTCCACCAGTGCTGTGATGGAGGTGTCAATGAGTTGGCTTTACCTGCCTGGCATGCTGTTTTCTGTGCTGGGCGGTTTGATCATCCTGAACGAACTGCTGCGACTGTTCAGCGGTGATCTGGCCGATGACGAGCTGGTGGCCATCCAGGAATCTGAAGAAACGCCGCACGGCGAGAGCGGCCACAAGGCCTGAGCAGGAGACAGAACATGACGATCACGATTTTTCTGCTGTCCCTGATTGGGGCTATGGCATTGGGCGTGCCAATTGCGTTTTCTCTACTCGCTTGCGGCGTGGCCCTGATGTGGCATATGGACATGTTCGACGCACAGATCCTGGCGCAAAACCTGATGGAAGGTGCCAACAGCTTTCCCCTGCTGGCCGTGCCGTTTTTCATGCTGGCAGGTGAGGTGATGAATGCGGGCGGTCTGTCGCGCCGCATTGTGCAGTTCGCCATGGCACTGGTGGGTCACATCAAAGGTGGCTTGGGTTACGTGACCATCATGGCTGCCGTCATCATGGCTGCTTTGTCGGGGTCGGCCGTGGCCGATGCGGCTGCACTGGCCGCCTTGCTGATGCCCATGATGGTGGCCGCAGGCCATGACAAGGCACGCTCAGCCGGTTTGATCGCTTCGGCAGGCATCATCGCCCCAGTGATCCCACCCAGCATTGGCTTTGTGATTTTCGGCGTGGCGGGCAATGTCTCGATTTCCAAGCTGTTCATGGCGGGCATCGTGCCGGGCGTCTTGCTCGGAGTGTCACTGTGGATCACCTGGTGGTGGCTGGCGCGCAAAGAGGTCGTGACTGTGCCGCCGCGCAAAACCACGGGCGAGATCTTGTTGGCCCTGCGCGAAGCGACCTGGGCCCTGGTGCTGCCCGTCATTGTGGTGTTTGGTCTGAAGTTCGGCGTGTTCACCCCGACCGAAGCCGCCGTGGTGGCCGCTGTGTATGCGCTCTTGGTGTCGACCCTGGTGTACCGCGAGCTCAACCTCAAAAGCCTGGTGCCGCTGTTCGTGGCCTCGGCCAAAACCAGCGCCGTGGTGATGTTCCTGGTGGCGGCGGCCATGGTCTCGGCCTGGCTGATCACGGTGGCCAACCTCCCCGGTGAGTTGGTGGCCTTACTGCAGCCCTTGCTCGACAGTCCGCGTTTGTTGATGCTGTCGATCATGCTGATCACGATGATCGTGGGCACGGCCCTGGACATGACGCCCACCATTTTGCTGCTCACACCGGTGTTGATGCCGGTCGTCAAGGCCGCAGGCATTGACCCGGTCTACTTCGGTGTGTTGTTCATCATCAACAATGCGATTGGTCTGATCACGCCCCCAGTGGGCACCGTGCTCAACGCGGTGGCTGGCGCTGGCCGCGTCAGCATGGACGAGGTGACCAAAGGGGTCATGCCATTCATGATTGCCCAGTTCATCATCATGTTTGCCATGGTGGCCTTCCCGCAGCTGGTGATGGTGCCGGCCCGCTGGTTCTATTGATTTCATGCGCTGACGCCCGAACGGGTACGCCGGGTGTCAGTGCTTTTAGTTCGCGTACGTCCTTGTATTTGGAGACATTCATGAAACGCATCTTCATCAAGACCCTGATCGCCTCTGTGGCCCTGGCTGCCGCTGGCGTGTCCTCTGCTCAGGACGTCAAAACCATCAAGTTCGCCAACCAGAACACGGCCGGCCACCCGATCGTGCTGGGCATGGAAAAGTTCAAGGAAATCGTCGAGAAAAACTCTGGCGGCAAGATCAAAGTCAACGTGTTCCCGGGTGGCGCCCTGGGCAGCGACCAGGCCAACGTGTCCGCCATCCAGGGTGGCACGCTGGAGATGGCATCCATGAACTCGGGGATCTTTGCCTCGCAGGTCAAAGAATTTGCGATTTTTGACTTCCCCTTCATGTTCGGCTCCGGCAAAGAAGCCGATGCCGTGGTGGACGGCGCCGTGGGCAAGAAGCTGCACGCAAAACTTGAAGAAAAAGGCATCGTCGGCCTGGGCTTTTACGAGCTGGGTTTCCGCAACATCTCCAACAGCAAGCGCGCGATCAACAAGGTGGAAGACCTTGAAGGCCTCAAACTGCGCGTGATTCCCAACCCCATCAACGTGGACTGGGTCAAGGCCTTGGGTGCCAACCCCACCCCGTTGCCCTGGCCTGAGGTCTATGCCGCCCTGGAACAAAAAGCCGTGGACGGACAGGAAAACCCGGTGGCCACCATCAACGGCGCCAAGCTCTACGAAGTGCAAAAGCACCTGGCCCTGACCGGCCACCAGTACAACCCTCAGTCCGTCATCATCAGCAAGAAGTTCTGGGACAAGCTCTCGGCTGCCGAGAAAAAAATCTTGTCTGATGCTGCCAGTGATTCGGCCAAGTACCAGCGCGAACAAGCTCGCAAACTTGAAGCCAGTATTCTGGAAAACCTCAAAAAGAATGGCATGCAGGTGACCCAGCTGCCTGCCGCAGAACTGGATAAGCTGCGCGACAAGATGCGCACTGTGACGGCGAGGTATGGCGTTACCGTGGGTCAGGATTTGGTCAAGGAAGTACAGGGCGAAATCGAGAAGGTTCGCAACGCTGCAATTGCCCCAGCCAAAAAATCTGGCAAGTGATGAATCGGCGCAGTCATGACTGCGCCGTTTTTTCTTATGTGACGACAGTCATGATCAACGGCAACACCGAAATCATCGCCCACATTGGCTACCCGACGCATACTTTCAAGTCGCCAATGATCTACAACCCCTACTTTGAAGAGGCGCAGATCAACGCGGTGGTGGTGCCGTTTGGGTGTAAACCCGAGCAGTTCACGGCTTTTTTGAAAGCTGTGTTTTCGCTGGAAAACATTCGTGGCGCCTTGATCACCATGCCGCACAAGGTGGCAGTGGTGGGTTTTCTCGACGAGGTGACGCCCACTGTGAAGGTGGCTGGCGCCTGCAATGCCGTAAAAAAGCTACCCGATGGCCGTTTGGTGGGTGACATGTTTGACGGCGCAGGTTTTGTGCGCGGCGTGCAACGCAAAGGTTTCGATTTGACTGGCAAACGCGTCTTGGTGGTGGGTAGCGGCGGCGTGGGCAGCGCCATTGCAGCTTCTCTGGCAGGAGCTGGGATTGCTGCCATCAGTCTGTTCGATGTGAACACAGCCGCTTGCGAAGGCTTGGCGCAACGTATTCGCCAAAATTATCCGCAAATTGATGTGCGCACGGGCAGTAATGATCCCGCTGGTTTTGATCTGGTGGTCAACGCCACGCCCATGGGCATGAGCGAAGGTGACCCGCTTCCACTGGATGTGTCTCGCCTGTCTCCCGAGACGTTTGTTGGCGAAGTGGTCATGCGCCAAGAAACCACTGCCTTCCTGGCCGCTGCCCAAGCCCGTGGATGTCGGACACAAGTGGGCTCGGACATGTTGTTTGAACAGATCCCGGCTTATCTGGAATATTTCGATTTACCCACCACGACCGCACAAGAGCTGCGCCGTGTGGCACGATTGAGTTATTAAGCTGTAAACCAGAACCATCAGGAATTGCCATGACGCTGAACAAGCCCGACCGCGAATCGGTCCCCGAAATGCCCAACCGCCTGGGTATTGCCGGCATTGAATTCATCGAGTACGCCACCAGCCGCCCTCAGGCGCTGGGGCAGGTGCTGGAGAACATGGGCTTTCGTCCCGTGGCTCGTCATCGCTCGCGCGAAGTCACGCTATACCGCCAGGGCGGCATGAACCTGGTGGTCAATGCCAGTCCCGACGATGCCCGCGTGAGCGGTACGGTGGACGGTCAGCCTGTGATCTCTGCCGTCGCTTTCCGTGTGCAGGACGCCCTCAAGGCACACACCCGTTGCCTGGAGCTTGGCGCGTGGGGTGTGGCCAGCCATGCGCAAGCCATGGAGCTGCACATACCTGCCATTCACGGCCCCGGCAGCAGCCGTTTTTACTTTGTGGACCGTTGGCAAGAGTTTTCGATTTACGACATCGACTTCAAACCGATTCCCACCGTGGATCAGCACCCGTCCGCGGTGGCTGGCATGAGCTACTTTGGCGTGGTGCAGTACATCGGTGCAGGACGCAGCAGCGACTGGCTGACCTATTTTGAACACATGTTCGACTTCGCCAGCATTCCCGATGAAGAACGCTTTGGCATTTTGCCCAAGGGCAAACTCATGAAGAGCCCTTGCGGCTCTTTCCTGTGGCAATTGGTAGAGCCCGACCCGTGGATGGAATCTGGGGACGACAGCCCGGAATGTTTGCAGCGCATTGGCCTGGGCGTGCCCGATGTGGCTGCCGCTGTGAAAGCGCTGAAAGCGCAGGGCGTGGAGTTTGTTGAGTCCAGCCAATTGCACCCGGAAGACCGCGGCGCGCTCACGCGCAATGTGTTGGGCTCGGTGGCCTTCGAGCTGGTTCACAAGTAAAAGGGCATGACCATGAATATGCTCGCTGGCTACGGGATGGACACCATCACCATGGCAGGCTCGCTGGAGGCCAAGCTGGCCGCCATGAAGCGTGCCGGCTTTTCGCAAGTGATGTTGATGGCGCGTGACCTGGTCACGCATCCTGGTGGTGTGGATGCGGCCGTGCAAGCAGTGCAAGACAGCGGCCTGCGCCCCACGGGCTTTCAGGTACTGCGGGATTTTGAAGGCCTTGCCGGCCACCTGCACAGCTACAAGGTGGACATTGCCAAGTCCATTCTGCAAATGTGCGCAGCCACGGGTTCGAAAGTGTTGCTGGCCTGTTCGTCCACATCGCGTCATGCCACGCAAGACCTAGATGCGATCGCCGCCGACCTGAAAAAACTGGCCATGCTGGCCGTGCCACTGGGCATCAAGGTGGCGTATGAAGGCCTGTCCTGGGGCCGTACGGTCAATGAGTTCACCACCGCTTGGGACGTGGTTTGCCGCGCAGACTGTCCCAACCTGGGCATTGGCATTGATTCCTTCCACATCTTTGCCGCCAACACCGCGCTGGATGATATTGAAGAGCTCGACCCTGAGAAAATTTTCCTGGTGCAGCTGTCGGACTTCATGTGGCAGGAAACACCCACTTTTGAAGAGCGCATGACCACTGCACGGACCTTCCGCGTGTTCCCGGGCGAAGGTGTGCACAGCGAACAACTGGCGCAATTGGTCATGCGGTTGGATCGGATCGGCTACCGCGGCGACTACAGCTTTGAAGTCTTTAACGACGACTACCAACAGCTGCCACTGGACGTGGTTGCCGAGCGCGCACGCCGCAGCGCCATGTGGTTGCACCAGGACGTTCTGCATCGAACCGCGCCGCTGCCGAGCTGGACGCGTCAGAGCTGAAGGTTTTCACCCTTGCCAGATGGGCATGATTGCGATCAAAATCGCGACCATGCCCATTTCTGTTTTGATTGTTGGTGTTCACCTCGCGCGCAGCACGCGGGGTAAGCCTTGCGCGCCGCCAGCTGGTCTGTAAGTTGTGCCTCACGCCTGTGTGCGTGAGGGCAACGTTTTCTCCCCCTATTCATTTGTGTTTATCGTCCTGCCATTTCAGGGCGGGGCGTTGCTGTATCTGGAGAATTTCATGGCAGACCTTTTTGACAACCCCATGGGCCTGTGTGGCTTCGAATTTGTGGAATTTGCTTCCCCAGTGGCGGGCGTGCTCGAACCCTTGTTCGAGAAAATGGGCTTTACCCTGGTGGCCAAGCACCGTTCCAAAGACGTGGTGCTGTATCGCCAAGGCGATATCAACTTCATCGTCAACCGCGAGCCCAAAAGCCTGGCGGGCTACTTTGCGGCCGAGCACGGCCCGTGTGCTTGCGCGCTGGCGTTTCGTGTAAAGGACTCGCACAAAGCCTATGCCCGCGCATTGGAAATGGGTGCGCAACCGGTGGATGTGCCTACTGGGCCGATGGAGTTGCGCCTGCCTGCTATCAAAGGCATTGGCGGCGCGCCGCTGTACCTGATCGATCGCTATGAAGATGGAAAAAGCATTTACGACATCGACTTCGAGTTCATTGAAGGCATCGAGCGCCACCCCGTGGGTCACGGCTTCAAGATGATCGACCACCTCACGCACAACGTGTACAAAGGCCGCATGGCGTTTTGGGGGCAGTTCTACGAGCGCATTTTCAACTTCCGCGAGATCCGTTACTTCGACATCAAAGGTGAGTACACCGGTCTCACCAGCCGCGCCATGACGGCGCCTGATGGCCTGATTCGTATTCCGCTCAACGAAGAGTCCGGCAAGAATGGCGGCCAGATCGAAGAGTTCTTGATGCAGTTCAACGGCGAGGGCATTCAGCACATTGCCTTGCTGACCGACGATTTGCTGGCCAGTGTGGACGCTCTTCAAATGGCGGGTATTCCGCTCATGACCGCGCCCAACGATATTTACTACGAGATGCTGGCCGAGCGTTTGCCCGGCCACGGCGAGCCGGTGGGCGACTTGCAGGCAAGAGGTATTTTGCTGGACGGATCCACTGCCAACGGTGAAAAGCGCTTGCTCTTGCAGATCTTCAGCCAGACCCTGTTGGGACCTGTGTTCTTCGAGTTCATTCAGCGCAAGGCTGATGAAGGCTTTGGCGAAGGCAACTTCAAGGCGCTGTTTGAAAGCATGGAGCGTGATCAGCTGCGCCGTGGTGCGATTGAGGGGGTGGACGCTGCAACGTGATACGCTGCACACATGTCATCCAAACTGTTGCCACACATTGACCCCAAGCGCTGTACGGGCTGTGGGTGGTGTGTGGCCGTATGCCGACCGCATGTGCTGAGCTTGCAAACCCAGGGATGGCGCAAGCATGCGGTGTTGCACGATGTCACAGGCTGTACGGCTTGCGGCAAGTGCGAACCTCGGTGCCCGCATGGGGCGATTCAGATGGTTGAGGTCCAGGAAAAGCACTCTAACCGTCGATGTAGATCAGTGTTTGGTTAATATCGAGCCATGCAAACACGACAACTTGGACCCTTCTGCGTCAGCGCCATTGGCCTGGGCTGCATGAACCTGAGCCATGCATATGGCGCTCCCGTCTCGCGCGAACAAGGCGAGCGTGTGCTGCTCGCGGCGCTGGACGCAGGTGTGACGTTTTTTGATACTGCTGCACTTTATGGTTTTGGGGCTAACGAGACCTTGGTGGGCGAGGTGTTGAAGCCTCACCGTAACAAGTTCATTCTGGCCAGCAAATGCGGCATGCAAGGCGTGGACAAGGGCGATGGCACCAAGGTACGTGTGATTGATGGCCGCCCTGCCACGATCCGTCAGACCTGCGAAGACGCACTTCGACGCTTGCAGACCGATGTGATCGACCTGTACTACCTGCACCGTTGGGACAAACAAGTGCCCATCGAAGAGAGCGTAGGGGCCCTGGCCGATCTGGTGCGTGCGGGCAAGATTCGCACCATTGGCTTGTCCGAAGTCTCTGCCACCACTCTGCGCAGGGCGCATGCGGAGCATCCGATCACTGCTTTGCAGACGGAGTATTCCCTGTGGACGCGCAACCCCGAAATTGCGGTGCTGCAAGCCTGCCGAGAGTTGGGGGTGACCTTTGTGCCCTTCAGTCCAGTGGCGCGTGGCTTTTTGTGTGGTCCGCTGGACATTGCCGGCTTTGACGCCAAGGACATCCGCCGCACCATGCCGCGCTTTGCGCCAGACAACTACACCGCCAACCTCAAGCTGCTGCCTGCCTACAACGCGCTGGCTCAGGAGGCCGGTTGCAGCCCGTCGCAATTGGCACTGGCCTGGTTGCTGCACAAGGGCGAGGATCTGATTCCTATCCCCGGCACCACCTCGGTCGAGCATTTGCTCGACGACCTAGGGGCATTGGATGTGAGGTTGTCTGCAGAGTTGATGGCTCGCGCTGAAGCCCTCATCAACGAGCGAACAGTCAAAGGCGACCGCTACAACGCACAGGCCAACAGCGAGGTGGATACCGAGGTGTTTGCCTGATCAGGTCGCGTCAGGTTGCTTGCTCGGCGCGGCTTTCTGGAAGGCTTCAAGCGCCATGCAGGCTTTTTCCACCGCCATGATCAGTGGCCATTTCGTCAGATCCACCTTGAAGCGGCGAGCGCTTTCGATCTGCGGGATCAGATAACAATCGGCGATCGTGGGGGCATCTCCATGGCTGAAGCGGCCGCGCTGGGTGTCTGCGGCCAGTAGCGCTTCGTAGGCGTCAAAACCGGCGCTGATCCAGTTTCCGCACCAGGCATTGATCGCATCGTCATCAGCGCCAAAAGTGTGGCGCAGGTATTCCAGAATGCGCCGGTTGTTGATCGGGTGAATATCGCAACCCACGATGGCGGCGAGTGCCCGCACTTTTGCGCGTTGTACTGCGTCACGCGGTAGCAGAGGCGGTTCGGGGTATTGTTCTTCCAGCCATTCAATGATGGCTGGAGACTGGATCAGCACCTCGCTGCCTGTATCAAGTGCGGGCACCAGCTGCTGTGGGTTGACCGCCTTGAAGGCATCTTGCAGGTGTTCTTCCTTGGCCAGGTGCACCGCGATGTATTCGGTACTCAGGCCCTTGAGTTCGAGTGCGATGCGCGTGCGGTGAGAAGTGCCGCTGCGCCAGAAGTTGTAGAGTTTCATGGGACTCATTGTGCAGCAGCCTGCACCTCATCGGGAAGCTGAAGAGGTTGGAATCACGCTTTGCGATACGGCTTGCAGCTGATCGCGTAGCCAGCGGTGCGCCAGGTCTTGCTGATGGCGCTGGTGCCAGACCATGTACATCGGCATGGTGGGGCAAGGCACCGGGACTTCGGCGTCTTGCAGGCCGCGCATCAAGTGCTCGCGCATCAAGCCCGGGACAGTTGTGAGCAGATCGGTGCCGCGGATGAAGCCGGGCAGGCCGGCAAATCCCGGAACCAGCACGCGGAAACGACGTTCGATGCCTTTGCGCAGCAGGTGTTGATCGATATCGAGCGGCCGCTGCGGTGCATACAGAACGGTGACGTGTTCCGCCGCCAGGTAGTCCTTGCGGCTGGTGGGCGCTGCTCGTACTTCGGGGTCGTAGAAGACGCGGTAGCGATCTGCAAACAAACGCTTTTGCACGATATCGGTACCCTCGGGCGGACGGGGACTGATGATGAGCTGGCACTGCTGCTGGCGCAGCATGTCGGGGGTAGGCACATCGGATGCGATGACGCGCAGTGACACGCCCGACGCCTGCTGGCGAAGACGCCGCATCAACCCAGGCAGCAGCGCATCGCGCTGAAAGTCATTGGCAGCAATGGTGAAAGTGGTTTGCCAGGTGGCTGGATCAAAGTTGTCGCTTTGAGCAAAACGCTCCAGCTCCACCAGCAGTTCGCGTGCACGTTCAGCCAGGGTGAGTGCGCGTGCTGTGGCCACGATGCCACGCCCGGATTTGGTGAACAGCGCATCGTTTGTGATGGTGCGCAGCTTGTCGAGCATATGGCTGACGGCCGATTGCGTCACGCCCAGGCGTTGGGCTGCAGCTGTGACCGAGCCGGTGTCCACCACCGTGACCAACAATCGCAACAAACGGACGTCAAGATCTGACCAATCAAAATGACTCATGAATAACATGATAAATCATCTATTGATTGGATGTGTCATGAAAAGCAAACTCGCACCATTCCAATCGGAGAAGCTGATGCAAAAACGTGAAATTGAAGGCACCACCCCTTTTGATGGGGACTCGGCGCGCAAAGGCTTTGCGCTCAACAAAATGTGCTTTTCCTTCAACGATGCAGCCAATCGCGCTGCATTCAAGCAGGACGAAGAAGCCTATATGACCCAGTACAAGCTGACCGACACTCAAAAAGACGCCATCCGTTCGCGCCAGGTGCTGCAGCTGATCGACGCGGGCGGCAACGCCTACTACCTGGCCAAATTTGCGGGCATCTTTGGCTTGGACATGCAAGACATTGGCGCCCAGCAAACCGGCATGAGCAAAGACGAATTCAAAGCCAAGCTGCGCGCTTACGCCTCCAACTGAAAGATCACCATGGCACAACTCATCGGCGGTCTCGCCTCTTCACACATCCCCGCCATTGGCGGCGCAATCCATAAAGGCATCCAGGCCGATCCGTACTGGGCTCCGTTTTTTGCTGGCTACCCACCTGTGCAAAAGTGGCTGGGCGAGAAAAAGCCCGACGTCGTCGTGATCTTCTACAACGACCACGGCCTGAACTTTTTCCTCGACAAGATGCCGACCTTTGCGGTGGGCGCTGCTGCCCAGTACAACAACGCTGATGAAGGCTGGGGCATTCCCATGCTGCCACCTTTCAAGGGCGAAGTGGATCTGTCTTGGCAGATCATCAACACCTTGGTGGCCAAAGACTTTGACATCGTCACCTGTCAGGAAATGTTGGTCGACCATGCGTGCACCTTGCCACTCAAATTGTTTTGGCCCGAGGGTGAAGCGCCTGTGACCATCGTCCCGATCAACATCAATACGGTCCAATTTCCTTTGCCTTCAGCCAAGCGTTGCTACGCACTTGGCAAAGCCGTGGGCGAAGCGATTGCGGCCTGGGACAGCGACAAAAAAGTCGCCGTGCTGGCCTCCGGCGGCCTGAGCCACCAGTTGGACGGTGAGCGCGCCGGTTTCATCAACAAAGAGTTCGACCTGCAGTTCATGGACAGCCTGGTCAGCAACCCGGAATGGGCGACCCAGTTCAGCAGCCTGGACCTGGTTGAAAAAACCGGCACGCAAGGCGTGGAACTGCTCATGTGGCTGGCCATGCGCTCTGCGCTGTCAGCAGCTGGCCCGCGTGTGAAGGAAGTTCACCGCAATTACCACATCCCGATTTCCAACACGGCGACGGGCTTGATGCTGTTTGAAGTGACCTGAGTTTTCAGGTGCTCAAAAGAGAGGGGTAGAGGCTCGCGCCTCTGCCCCTCTCTTTGTGCTCAACCGCTTATTTGGCGTTTGCCTTCAGAAGCTCATCCTTCAGCTCCTTCATGCGTTGCTGCAGTGGACCGAAAGGACCGTACTTGTGCTGCTCGGGACTCATGCCGGTCACATAGGGGCCAAAGGCCGCGTCCACCGGTTTGTTCCAGCGGGCAGGGAAGTCGCGCTCCAGGTGCGGCTTTACCTTACGTGGCTTGCTCAGAATAAACGATGCTACGTCGTAGGCTTCGTCATCACTGAGTTGCGGCTGGCCGTGGGCAGCGCCCAGCGGCATGTTGGTTTTGATGAAGGCCGAGGCCGTCAGCAGACGGTTCATACCTGCCCCGTTGTTGAAGGTGTCGTTGCCCCACAGCGGCGGGAAGGCGTAACCTGTGGCACTGCCCACCGGGCCGTTGCGTACGCCCGCACCGTTTTCGCCGTGGCAGCTGGCGCATTTCTCGGCATAGACCTTGCCGCCCGCTACGGTGTCGGCTTTGCGATCGGGGGCCTTGAAGGGGGGCAGACCCTGGCCTTGCACTTTGGCAGCCACGGGCACATCCTTGGATAGGAAGTGTATATAGGTCACATAGGCTTTCATTTCGCGGCTGTCCAGAGGCAGGGGCTTTCCGGCCATGCTGCGTTCCATGCAGCCGTTCACGCGTTCTTCGATGGTGCTGACCTCGTCTTCACGACCACGGTATTGGGGGAAGGTGCCGTGCGTGCCCACCCAGGGCATGGCAAAAGGTTTGGTCCCGCCCCCTTCGTGGCAGGACACGCAAGCGAGGTTGTTGCCTGCGTAGCGCATCTTCGGGTTCTTCACCTCGGGGCCGATGTGGGCGAATGTGCGTTCGCTCAGTTCCTTGCCGTATTTCACAAGCTTGCCGTAGTGGTCATCGGGCAAGTTGGCCGTGTCATAGGTTTCAGGTGCGGCTATCGTCCAGGCCTTCTGAGGGGCTGGTGCGGTGGGTTGTGTGGTCTGAGCCCAAGCATGGGAAAGGGTGGCAGCTGAGATCAGGCCGAGGAGAAAGGGCGACTTCATGGATAACTCCGATTTCACGAACGTCGGGAAGACATCTCCCGATCGCAGATAAGCTTATGTTTTCTATATTAGACAAGACTGATAAATCTCAATGTGGATGGGGTGAATGTGAAGGACTTGTTTTGGGTCAAGGACTGGCTAAAATTCACCGACCGCCCGGTTGGTTAATTGGGGCGGCAGATTGCATACATTTCGGAGGCCCCATGACTGCAGTTCTTCAAAGTTTCATTGCCGGTCGCTGGATCGGTCAGCAATCCGCCCAGCAGCTGCGTAGCGCCATCAATGGCCAGACTGTGGCCCAGACGCATGCCGAAGCGATTGATTTCGGCGACGCTGTGCACTACGCCCGAACTGTGGGCCTGCCCAACCTGCTCAAGCTGGACTTCCAGGAGCGTGCACAGCGCCTCAAGGCCCTGGCCAAGTACCTGGGCGAGCACAAGGAAACGCTGTACACGATCTCGGCCCACACCGGCGCCACCCGCGCCGACAGCTGGGTCGACATCGAGGGCGGCGCGGGCACCTTGTTTGCCTATTCGAGCATGGGCAGCAACGAGCTGCCCAGCGGCAACCTGATCCACGAAGGCCCGGCGTTCCCGCTGGGCAAGAAGGGCGGCTTTGCAGGTACGCACATCCTGGTGCCACGCGGCGGCATTGCGGTGCACATCAACGCTTTCAACTTCCCCGTCTGGGGCCTGCTTGAAAAATTCGCCCCCAGTTTCCTGGCCGGCATGCCCTGCATTGGCAAACCTGCGTCGTCCACCAGCTACCTGACCGAGGCCATGGTGCGTCTGGTCGAGCAGTCGGGCATCTTGCCAGCCGGTTCGCTCCAGCTGGTGATCGGCTCCACAGGTGACCTGCTGGACCGTTTGAACAGCCAGGACGTGGTCACCTTCACCGGATCGGCCGACACGGCCGCCAAGCTGCGCGTGCACCCCAATGTGGTCAAGCACAGCATCCCCTTCAATGCCGAAGCCGACTCGCTCAACTGCGCCATCCTCGCGCCCGATGTGACGCCCGACGACGAAGAGTTCGACCTATTCGTGAAGGAGGTCGCGCGCGAGATGACCGTCAAGGCGGGCCAGAAGTGCACCGCGATCCGCCGCGCCATCGTGCCGCGCCAGCACCTCGATGCTGTGGCTGAAAAACTCAAGGCCCGTCTGGCTAAAGTGGTGGTGGGCGATCCGTCGGTCGAGGGTGTGAAGATGGGGGCGCTGGCCTCGCACGCGCAGCAGGCCGACGTGGCCGAGCGCGTGGCCCTGTTGCGCCAGAGCGCCGAGCTGGTGTTCGGCGGTGGTGCCAATTTTGCGCCGGTGGGCGAGGGCGTGGGCAATGGCGCTTTCTTTCAGCCCACGCTGCTGCTGTGCCACAAGCCTTTGCACACCGACAGCGTGCACGATGTCGAAGCCTTCGGCCCGGTCAGCACCCTCATGCCTTATGACGGCATTGACGAGGCCCTGCAACTGGCCGCACGCGGCCAGGGCAGCCTGGTGGGCACGCTGGTCACCAAAGACCCGCAAACCGCTGCCCGCGTGATTCCGGTGGCGGCCGCCTTGCATGGCCGCCTGCACATCCTCGACCGCGAAGCCGCAGTCGAATCCACAGGCCACGGCTCGCCGCTGCCCCCGCTCAAGCACGGTGGCCCGGGCCGTGCTGGCGGTGGTGAAGAACTCGGCGGCATCCGCGCCGTCAAGCACCTGATGCAGCGCACCGCGCTGCAAGGCTCGCCCACCATGATCGCCGCCGTCACGGGCGAATACATGCGTGGTGCCAAACTGATCGAGACCGAAGTTCACCCCTTCCGCCGCCACTTCGAAGACCTGCAAATTGGCGAGAGCCTGCTCACGCACCGCCGCACCGTCAGCGAAGCCGACATCGTCAGTTTCGGTGGCCTCTCTGGCGATTATTTCTACATGCACTTCGACGAGATCGCCGCCAAGGACTCGCCGTTTGGCAAGCGCATCGCGCACGGCTACTTTGTGCTGTCGGCGGCGGCTGGCCTGTTCGTCTCGCCCGCGCCCGGCCCGGTGCTGGCCAATTACGGCCTGGACACGCTGCGCTTCGTCAAGCCCGTGGGCATTGGCGACACGATCCGTGCGCGCCTGACGGCCAAACGCAAGATCGACCGCAACAAGAAAGACGCCAACGGCGTGGGCCAGGGCGTGGTGGCCTGGGATGTGGAAGTCACCAACCAAAACGACGAACTGGTGGCCAGCTACGATATCCTGACGCTCGTGGCCAAGAAGGGCTGAAGCCGACAGGAGGGCAGGCATGAACTGGTATGACAGAGTGGTCCTGCCCTTGATGATTGACATCGCTTGCGGCCTGCCCATGGTCCAAGCCAAACGCCAGTCGCTGGTGCCGCTGGCACGTGGTCGTGTGCTGGAAATTGGCATGGGTACCGGACGCAACCTGCCTTTTTATGACCGTTCGCGGCTCACGCAGCTGGTTGGCGTGGATCCCGCCTTGCAAATGCACAGCCTGGCCAAAAGGCGAAGCCAGCAGGCGGGCTTGTCAGTCGAGCTGATGGGGCTTTCAGCCGAGAAGCTCCCGGTGCCTGACGACAGCTTTGACACGGTCGTGTGCACCTACACCTTGTGCAGCATCCCGGACCCCGCGGCCGCATTGAACGAGGTGCAGCGTGTGCTTAAGCCCGGTGGTCAGTTGCTGTTTTGCGAGCATGGCCGCTCGCCCGATGCTGCGGTGGCCAAATGGCAAGACCGTCTGCAGCCCCTGTGGATGCCGTTGGCGGGTGGCTGCCACCTGGACCGCGATGTGCCCTTGCTCTTGCGTGATGCGGGCTTGCAAGTGAATCTGCAGCAGGGCTATACCGCGGGCCCCCGGCCTTTGACCTATCACTATTGGGGGCAGGCCCGCAAAACGGCTTGAGCACACCTTCCCTTCAGGCATGAAAAAGGCTCCCCGAGGGGAGCCTTTTGTTTGCGGGGTGCGCAGGATCAGTTGGAATCCATGAAGCTGCGCAGTTTGTCGCTGCGGCTGGGGTGCTTGAGCTTGCGCAGTGCCTTGGCTTCGATCTGACGGATGCGCTCGCGTGTCACGTCAAATTGCTTGCCTACTTCTTCCAGGGTGTGGTCGGTGGACATTTCAATGCCGAAGCGCATGCGCAGCACCTTGGCTTCGCGCGGTGTCAGGCTGTCGAGGATGTCCTTGACCACATCGCGCAGGCCCGCTTGCAGCGCCGCTTCCACGGGCGCAGTGTGGATGGTGTCCTCGATGAAGTCGCCCAAGTGCGAATCGTCGTCGTCGCCGATGGGGGTTTCCATCGAGATCGGCTCCTTGGCGATTTTCATGATCTTGCGGATCTTGTCCTCGGGCATTTCCATCTTCTCGGCCAGGATCGAGGCATCGGGCTCGAAGCCGAATTCCTGCAAGTGCTGACGCGAGATGCGGTTCATCTTGTTGATGGTCTCGATCATGTGCACCGGAATGCGGATCGTGCGGGCCTGGTCCGCGATCGAGCGGGTGATGGCCTGACGGATCCACCAGGTGGCATAAGTCGAGAACTTGTAGCCACGGCGGTATTCGAATTTGTCCACCGCCTTCATCAGACCAATGTTGCCTTCCTGAATCAGGTCCAGGAACTGTAGGCCACGGTTGGTGTACTTCTTGGCAATCGAGATCACCAGGCGCAAGTTGGCCTCGATCATCTCTTTCTTGGCGTCGCGGCTGGCACGTTCGCCAGCGTTCATGCGCTTGTTGATGTCCTTGAGCTCTTCCAGCGGCACCACCACGTTGGCTTGCAGGTCGATCAGCTTTTGCTGGATGTCCTGCACGGGCGGGATGTTACGACCCATGACGCTTGCCCAAGCCTTGCTTGAGGCAGCCTGTTTCTCGATCCACTGCAAATTGAGCAGTTGTGAAGCGACGCGGTTGCCGTTTTTGTCGCGACCGCTGAACTCGGCCACGAACTGGTCTTGCGGGTAGCCACACTTGTCCACGATGATGCGGCGCAACTCGCGCTCCTTGACGCGAATGTCTTCCACCTGGCCACGCACCATATCGCACAACTGCTCGATGGTTTTGGCGGTGAAGCGGATGGTCATCAACTCTGCGGACAGGGCAGATTGGGCTTTTTGGTAGTTGGGGGTGCCCCAGCCGTCCTTGTCGTAGACCTTGTGCACTTTTTCGAACAGCTGTGCAATGCGATCGAAGCGTTCAAGAGCCTGGTTCTTGAGTTCTTCGAGCTTCTTGGTCAGAGCCTTGGAGCCGCCTTTGCCATCGTCGTCATCGGCCTCGTCGAATTCGTCGAAGTCTTCTTCGGCCACGTAGTCGTCAGCTTCGCCGCTGTTGACAAAACCGTCCACGATGGTGGAGATGACGATTTTTCCTTCGCGGATCTCATTGGCCAGACGCAGGATTTCGGCGATGGTGGCGGGCGAGCCACTGATCGCCTCCATCATGTCCATCAAGCCGCCTTCGATACGCTTGGCGATTTCAATTTCGCCCTCGCGAGTCAGCAGTTCGACCGTGCCCATTTCACGCATGTACATGCGCACCGGGTCAGTGGTGCGGCCGAATTCGCTGTCCACCGTGGACAGGGCGGCTTCAGCTTCTTCCTCGGCTTCTTCTTCGGTGGCTGCAGTCGAGCCATTGCCGGCCAGCAGCAGGGTTTCGGCGTCCGGAGTTTGTTCGTAAACCGCCACACCCATGTCGTTGAGCATGCTGATCACGACTTCCAGCGTTTCAGCATCGACCAGTTTGTCGGGCAAGTGGTCGGAAATTTCGCCGTGGGTCAGGTAGCCACGGGTCTTGCCCAGTTTGATCAGGGTTTTCAGACGCTGGCGACGCTTGGCCATGTCTTCCTCGGACAGGACAGTTTCGTCCAGACCGAATTCCTTCATCAAGGCGCGTTCTTTCGCCTTGCTGAGTTTCATGCGCAGGGGCTTGACCTTTTCACCAGGCGCTTCGGCAACCGCAGGTTCTTCGCCCTCCAGGTCTGCTTCGATATCCGACAGGTCTTCGTCTTCAGAGACGGGCGCGCCGGCTTTGGGTTTGCGACCGCGTTTGGCTGGCGCTTTGGCCGCAGCCTTTTTCTCCGGTGGTGTGGTCTTGGCGGCTTTGGCAGGCTTGTCGTCTGCAGCAGCCTTGGCTTTTGTGGCCTTCTTTACTTCGGCTTCGGCGGCCTTGGCTTTGGTGGTTTTCTTTTCTTCAGCGGCTTTGCTGGTGGTTTTTTTCGCGGCGGGCACGGATGCTACTTTCTTGGTGCTTGTTTTAGCAGGGCTCGCGACGGGTTTGGCTTTGCTTGCTGGCTTGGCGCTGGCTTTTGGGGCAGCGGCCTTGACGGCAGGCTTGGCAGCCGGTTTGGCTGCAGCCTTCTTGGCTACAGGCTTGGTTTTGGCAGTGCTCTGGACGGACTTCTTCGGCTTTTGTGCGGGCATGCAAACACCTCAATACAACAATCGGACAAAGGAAAACACGGACACAGTCAGCGCCAATACAACCCGGCGCGGGCTAGACGTTAGATACAGACATACAGCCCTTAAATAGGGCGTTTGGCTGCGAAGGCAAGGGGGAGGGCGATCATTTGGAGTGCAGTCCTTGCGAATATTTGGCCTGCCCAAAGGGGCTGCTTTTGCGCGTTGGCCGGCTCGGAGGTGCTGCTGTCGCTCTTGCCAGAGAATCGACATTATACAAAAAGCAGATCTCTACCCCAGGCGCTGGCCAGACTGTGCTTGTTTAGTCTGCCTCGGACTCGTGCAAATACTCCGGCAGAGGATGACCGCAATGGCGGCAATACAGGGCATCGGCGCGGTGGCCTTCTGTCAGGCAGACATGACAGGTGCGCGTGGTGGGTTCCAGGGGTTTGCGCTGCTGGGTCATCTCGGCAGTCACGATTCCTGTGGGGACGGCCAGCGTGCCCCAGCCCAGCAGCATCATGATGGAAGAAATGAAGCGGCCAAGGTCCGTTTTGGGGGTGATGTCACCAAAACCCACCGTCGTCATGGTAGTGATGGCCCAGTAAATCGCGGTGGGAATGCTGGTGAAACCGTTTTCTGGTCCTTCAACCACATACATGACGGTCCCCATGACCACCACCACCATGAGGACAGCCGACAAAAACACCATCACTTTGCGGCGACTGGCTGCAAGGGCCAGCCCCAAGGTCTGGTACTCCTGCACATATTCGGCCAGCTTGAGCACACGGAAAATGCGCAGCAGCCGCAGCACCCGCACATCCACGAGTGCATAGACTTCCGGGAAAAACAGCGCCAGGTAAGTGGGCAGGACAGAAATCAGGTCGATCAGTCCGAAAAAGCTCAAGGCGTAACGCATGGGGGCGGGGTTGCACACCAGTCGCGCCAAGTATTCGGCGGTGAACACAAGAGTGAATAGCCACTCAAAGCCAAGAAACACGGGTCTGTAGGCTCCTTCCAGGCCATGAACGCTGTCAATCATGACCACAGCTACGCTGATCAAAATGAGCCAGATCAGAAGCAGGTCGAAGCGCCGACCTGCTGTGGTATCCGCTTCAAAAATGATGGTGTACCACTTCAGGCGCCAACCGCTGAGTTGGACAGGCTGGTCGTTCTTGGGGGTCATGCGTTGCGTGGTGGACGAATGGCTGTTTTGGGACGGAAGGCTTTGCAGACGTCTTCTCGTGTTTCGATGTAGGGGCCGCCAATCAGGTCCACGCAATAGGGCACTGCCGCAAAAATGCCTGGCACCACAGATTTGCCGCTCTCGTCCTTGAGGCCTTCGAGCGTTTCGGCAATCGATTTGGGTTGACCGGGCAGGTTGATGATCAGGCAGTTGCCACGAATCACCGCTACCTGACGCGAGAGGATGGCCGTGGGCACAAAGCGCAGGCTGATCTGGCGCATCTGTTCGCCAAAACCGGGCATTTCCTTGTCGGCCACGGCCAGCGTGGCCTCGGGCGTCACGTCGCGTTTGGCGGGGCCAGTGCCGCCTGTGGTCAGCACGAGGGCGCAACCGGCGTCTACCAGCTCGATCAAGGCCGCGCTGATGGTGTCTTTTTCGTCCGCAATCAAACGTGGCTCGAACTCGATCGGGTTGAGCAAGGCCTTGTTCAGCCATTCCTGCAGTGCGGGAAGCCCCTTGTCTTCATAAACGCCGCTGCTGGCGCGGTCGCTGATGGAGACGATACCGATCTTGATGGTGTCGTGCATGGGGGCGTTACTCATCGTGGTCTTCTTCGCTGGTGTCGTCAGGGCTGCCCTCACCTTTGAGCGTGGCTTTGACGAGTTGGAATATTTCCCGGTAGGAACGGCCTTGTCGTGGGGCCAAGCCTTGGGAAACGGCGGCTTTGTCGGGTGGCGGCGCATCCTTGCGGGCCTGGCGCACCAGGGCGCGCAGCTGCTGGATGTCGGTGCCAGGATGCTGGGCAATCCACTCCTGGACTGCGTCGTCGTTGTCGATCAGCCGGTCGCGCCATTGCTCGGCCAGGTGCAGCTGCTCGGTGTCGTAGCTGTGACCCAGGCGCTGCAGCTCCAGCGCGTGGCGCACGGCGTCCAACGTTTCGGGGTCTTGCAGGCGCATGAGCTTGCCGATGAACTGCATCTGCCGGCGTTTGCCTTCGAAATTGGTGATGCGTTTGGCGTCAGCCAGGGCTTCGGCCAGCTTGTCGGTCAAGGGCAGGGGCTTGAACAAGTCGCTGCGCAGGGTCAACAGGGCTTCGCCCAGCTCTTGCAGCTCTTCGCTTTCGCGTTTGGCGTCGGTTTTGCTGGTGGACTGGCCCCACTTCATGGCCAGCTTGAGCTCTTGGTCCAGTTCGCTGCCTTCGGCCACGAAGTGGCCTTTGACGAAATAGCCTTTTTTGGGTTTACGGGACATGGGTCAGGTCATTGGCCTTGGCGGCCATCTTCAATAGGTGCTGGCAAGTATCATAGCTGCCACCATGAGCAAGACCACAAAAAACTCCACTTCATCCATCGACCTGCAGCAGTCGGGTTTCAGCTACAGCCGTGAAACCTTTGAACACCTGGTTGACCGTGCTTTGGCCCATGCCAAAAAATTGGGCGCAACCGATGCGGGCGCCGAAGCGTCCGAGGGGTGTGGTCTGAGCGTCTCGGTGCGCAAGGGCGAGCTGGAAAACGTGGAACGCAACCGCGACAAATCACTGGGCGTGACGGTTTATGTGGGCCACCGCCGCGGCAACGCCAGCACGTCAGATTTTTCGCAAGAGGCCATCGAGCGCACGGTGCAGGCCGCGTATGACATTGCCCGCTTCACCGCAGAGGACCCGGTCGCTGGCCTGCCGGATGAGCGCGACATCGAAACCGAGCCACGCGAGCTGGACTTGTTCCACCCTTGGGCCATCACCAGCGAGCAGGCGGCCGAACTGGCCCTGAAGTGCGAGGCCGCAGCCCTGAAAACCAGCCGCCGCATCACCAACAGCGAGGGCGCAGCGGTCTCGGCCCAGCAAAGCCATTTCTTCAGTGCCCACACGCACGGCTTTCGGGGAGGCTACGCCAGCTCGCGCCACAGCATTTCGGTCGCGCCCATCGCCTCGTTGCCCGGTCGTAATGCCGAAATGCAGCGCGACGCCTGGTATTCGTCCATGCGAGCCCCTGAAGAACTGGCCTCGCCCGAGGCGGTGGGCCGCTACGCCGCAGAGCGTGCGCTCTCGCGCCTGGGCGCCCGCAAGATCCCGACCACCGAATGCCCGGTGCTGTTCGAGTCGCCCGTGGCCGCTGGCCTGCTGGGCGGTTTTGTGCAAGGTGTGAGCGGCGGTGCGTTGTACCGCAAGAGCTGTTTTCTGGTGGACTCGCTGGGCAAACAAGTTTTCCCCAAGCACATCCACATTCATGAGGATCCCTACCTGCTGCGTGGCAAAGGCAGTTCGCCGTTCGATGACGAAGGCGTACGCTCGGGGCCGCGCGATGTGGTGGCCGATGGCAAGGTGCAGGGCTACTTTTTGTCGAGCTACTCGGCCCGCAAGCTGGGCATGCGCACCACCGGCAACGCAGGTGGCTCGCACAACCTGACGTTGACGTCGAGCCTGACCCGCGCAGGAGACGACCTCGACGAGATGCTGCGCAAACTGGGCACTGGCCTGTTCGTCATCGAGCTGATGGGCCAGGGCGTGAACTACGTGACCGGCGACTACTCGCGCGGCGCCAGCGGCTTCTGGGTCGAAAACGGCCAGATCGCCTTCCCGGTGCAGGAAATCACCATCGCCGGTAACCTCAAGGACATGTTCATGGGCATCGAGGCCGTGGGCGCCGATGTTTACAATATGGGCGCCAAGAGCATCGGCTCGGTGCTGGTCAACAAGATGAAGGTGGCGGGCAGCTGATCAACCTGCCAGTGCCGCCTTCACCGCAGACGACACCTCGCCCATGTCGGCTTTGCCGGCCAGCTTGGCTTTGACGGCACCCATCACCTTGCCCATATCACCAGGTCCTTTGGCACCGATTTCGGCCACGATAGCCCGGACCTCGGCGGCCACTTCTTCGGCCGACAGGCGCGCGGGCAGGTAAACCTGCAGCACGGCCATTTCGGCCTTTTCCTTGTCGGCCAGGTCCTGGCGGCCAGCGCCTTCAAAGGCGGCAATCGAGTCCTTGCGCTGCTTGATCAGCTTGTCGACGATGGCGACCACACCGGCGTCGTCAAGGGTGATGCGCTCGTCCACTTCTTTTTGTTTCATGGCTGCCTGCAGCAGGCGAATCGTGCCCAGGCGCTCGCTGTCTTTGGCGCGCATGGCGGTTTTCATGTCTTCGGTGATCTGGTCTTTCAGGCTCATGGAGGGTCTCCTGTCAAAAAAGGGGAGGGCAGAAACAACAAAGCCCGCTTGAGCGTCCTCGAAAGCGGGCTTGTGCGAAGACCCGGAGGTCTTGCAAGAAGTGCTTAGTACAGCTTCTTGGGCAGCTGCATGCTGCGCACGCGCTTGTAATGACGCTTGACGGCAGCGGCCTTCTTGCGCTTGCGCTCGGTGGTGGGCTTCTCGTAGAACTCGCGGGCACGCAGGTCGGTCAGCAGGCCCAGTTTCTCGATGGTGCGCTTGAAGCGGCGCAGGGCAACGTCAAACGGCTCGTTTTCTTTTACGCGGATGGTGGTCATTGACTCAAATTTCCAAATTGTGCCGGTCGCAAGCAACAGGGAAGATCGGGCCCTGACACTCCGATACCGGCTGTTTTCCCGTCACAGAACTAGTATTTGGCAGACGGGGTTTTGCCAGCAAAGACCACCATTATAACGCGATCACGCGCGAGTGGCCAAGGCTTGCGCACAGGCGTAACCGCTGGCCCAGGCCCACTGGAAGTTGTAGCCGCCCAGCCAGCCCGTCACATCCACCACTTCGCCAATGAAATACAGCCCGGGTTGTTTGGATTCCATGGTTTGGGAAGACAGGTCGCGCGTATCGACGCCACCCAAGGTGACTTCGGCTTTTTGATAACCCTCGCTGCCGGTGGGTGTCAGGCTCCAGCTCGACAAGGCTTGTGCCAGCTTGTTGAGGGCCTTGTCCGGGACTTCTGCCGAGGTGCGTTGCAAAGCCGGGTCCTGGCTGACCCAAGCCTCGGCCAGGCGGCTGGGCACCAGTTGACCGAGTTCGTTGACCAGCAATTTCTTGGAGCGTTGTTTGGCGTCTTGCAGACGTGAGGGCAAGTCGACTTCGGGGGCCAGGTTCAGGCGTATGGGCTGCCCATCCTGCCAGTAACTGGAAATTTGCAGCACTGCCGGGCCCGACAGGCCGCGATGGGTGAAGAGTAAATCTTCGTCAAAGTGCTGGCGGTGCTTTTTCTCGCCGGTTTCGATGCCCACAGGCAAAGCCAGTCCCGCCAGTTGGGCGTAGGGCGCCCACGCGGCGCCATCAAAGGTCAGTGGCACCAGGCCGGGACGGCGCTCGACCAAGCGCAGACCAAACTGCTGTGCCACCTCGTAACCCCAGCCTGTGGCACCCATTTTGGGAATGGACAGACCTCCCGTGGCCACCACCAAGGCACGGGTGCGCACAGGGCCGCGGTCGGTGCTGAGTTCATACACGCCGTCGTTGCACTGGACTGTTTTGACGCCACAGGGTTGCCAGCGGGTCACGCCCCCTGCATCGCATTCGGCCAGCAGCATACGGATGATGTCTTCGGCAGAATGGTCGCAAAACAGCTGGCCCTTGTGCTTTTCGTGGAAGGCGATGCCGTGCTTTTGCACCAGCTCGATAAAGTCCTGCGGTGTGTAGCGCGACAGCGCAGAACGGCAAAAGTGCGGGTTTTGGCCCAGGTAATGTTTGTGGGGAGCGGTGGGGTCCAGGTTGCGGTTGGTGAAGTTGCAACGTCCCCCGCCTGAAATGCGCACCTTCTCGGCCACCTTGGTGCTGTGGTCCAGCACCAATACCTTCAGGCCGGCCTGGCCCGCCACGCCAGCGCAAAAAAGGCCAGCAGCGCCGGCCCCGACAATGACCGCATCCCATGTGTTGTTCATGGGGTGCAAGTGTAGGCGAGAGCCTCAAGCCACGCGTTGATCAACTATGGGTGCGGCTTGCCACGCCCGTGCACCTTGCACCACATCGCCCACGACGATGATGCTGGGGCTTTGCAGGCCTTCACGTGTCATGGTGTCGGCTAGCTGGCCCAGTGTGGTCAGGGCTTCGCGTTGATGCGGCAAACTGGCGTTTTGCACAATCGCCACTGGAGTGCTGGTGGGCAAGCCTTGCAGCAGGCCACTTTGGATGACGTGCAGGCTGCTGACGCCCATGTAGATCACCAGTGTGAGCTTGGCTTGATGCGCGGTTTGTGCGAGCGCAGCCCAGTCGGTGCCAGCATCGCCCGGTTTGGCATGGCCGGTGACGAACACCACGCCATGCGCCCGATCGCGGTGGGTGAGCGGTGCGCCCAAGCTGGACAAGCCGGCCAGACCGGATGTGATGCCGTTGATGACATCAACTTCAATGCCTTCTTCGCGCAGGTGTTCCACTTCTTCGCCGCCGCGCCCGAAGATGAACGGGTCGCCGCCCTTGAGGCGCACGACGTTTTCGCCTTCGCGCACGGCTTGCACCATCAGCTTGTGGATGAAGGCCTGCGGTGTGCTCTTGCAGCCGCCGCGCTTGCCCACGTGCACGATGCGTGCGGTGGGTGCCGCATGTTCAAGCACTGCGGGGTTGACCAGGTCGTCCACAAACAGCACGGTGGCATGGGCAATGGCTTTGGCGGCCTTGAGGGTCAGCAGCTCCGGATCGCCGGGGCCTGCGCCCACCAGGGTGCAGCGACCGCCGGTGGCAGAAATCAGGACAGGGCTTTTCATGGCTTCACCTCACGCAGGATGTGTTGCACTTGCAGGGCAATGGGTTCGGGGACTGGACGTTCGCCGCGCAGCATCTGCTGGACGTAGGCCGCGGTGGCCACCGCGTCGATGGCCGGCATGTCGGGCAGTTGAACGAGCGAGCCTTCGCGTTGTTCCTGCACGCGGCGCATGGCACCGTCCTTGAACACGTCCATGGCCGGGGTGCGCCGCGCGTCGGCCACGGGTTCGCCTTCGGTGCCACGCAGCAGCAGCGCGTGCTGGCCGGTCAACGCAAACGTGGCTGACATCGATTGCAGGTATTCGGGGTGCGTGTAGCTGCCCACCACCAGGGCAGGACGATCGCAGGGGTTCATGAGTTTGACCAGGCTGTGGCCGCTGTTGCGCAAGCCCACCACGCGACGCACCGAGAGCAGGTGGTCCAGGCCGGCGTGCAGGCTGGCGGTACGCACCAACACCACCTGGCCCGCGCTGGCGCTGCTTGCCGATGGCAAGATGCCGAGCTCGGCAAACACGGCTTCGCTCGTCACGCGCTTATCTTCGGTCGCGGCACCGTGCACCACCACCGCCACGCCTTCGCGTGTCAGCAGCAGGGCCAGCAGCGGCGTGAGCACCGGCAGCTTGCGCGCGCCGTTGTAGCTGGGCAGCACCACCGTGGGGGCGCCGCTGGTGGCGATGGTGTTCAGGCGTGCATGTGTGGCGTCAAGAAAACCAGCCATCTCTTCAGCAGTTTCGCCCTTGATGCGCATGGCCAGGCAGAAGGCGCCCAGCTCGAGATCGCTGATCTCACCATCAAGCACCTGGCCCATCAGGTCGGCCGCTTGTGCACGGTCAATCGCGCGTGCGCCGTCCTTGCCGCGTCCGATGTTCTTGATGTAGTGACTGATGCTCATAAGAGTCTATTGTCCAGCAGCTTTGATGACTTTGGGTTATATGAGTATGCACCCCTCAGACGGGCAGGGGAACTTGCCGAACCAGGCGTTTGAGCTCGGGCACGCAGGAGCCGCAGCGTGTGCCGCACTGCAGGCGCTGCTGCAGGCCGGACAGGCGTGCTGCCTCGTTGCCCGGCTGCACCTGCAGGCAGGCGGTGATGGCGTCCTCGCGCACGTTCAGGCAGCTGCAGACCTGCCGGCTGACCGGCGCCGAGCCTTGCGGCGGCGTGCTGCTGGCCTGCAACCACTGGCGCGCCGGCCAATTGAGCTGCTGGCCCTGTGCGAGCAGGTCCTGCAGCCAGCGGGCCGAGCGTGTGTCGCCGGCCACGGCAAAACCCTGCAGGGCGCGCAGGCCCTGGGCATCAGGTGGGCTGAGCAGCAAGGCGCGCAGCTGCTCGCGCTCGCTGTCCTGGTAGCGCAGGGTGTCTGGTGTGTCCAGACCGAGCAGGCCCAGCATCTGCTGCTGCAGGGCCGGTGAACAGGCCTTGGTGGATGTGGCACGCAGCAGCAGGCCGGTGCGGGGGGCCTGGTCGGTCAGCTCGGCGGACGGATCAGCAAAGGGCACCAGGCTGGCGAAGTCAAACGGGGTCAGGTGCTGCTGCAGCGCGCGACGTGCCTGCCACACACGGTCGTGGGGCAACCAGGCCATGGCGATCAGGGACCAGCGGCCCGCAGTGGCCACGGGCGTGATCTGCACAGCCGCATGCTTGAGTTCAGGCTGTCTGGAGTTGGGGCAGTAGCTGGAGGTGGTGAGCACGTTCACGCCCAGACCTGGCTGACCCTGTGCATCGCGGCCGCTGAGCACTTCGGGGCCCCAGTGCATGGCGATGAAGGCCTGCAGCGGCGCCAGCTGTTCGCTGGCCTGCACGGGCAGCACCAGACCTCCGCGCTTGCTGCGCACCTGCGCCAGTTCGCCGTCCTTCAGACCCAGGCGCTGCAGGTCCTGCGGGTGCAGCTGCACGCAGGGTTCGGGGCTGTGGGCGAACAGACGGCCGGCGTTGCCGGTGCGGGTCATGCCGTGCCACTGGTCGCGCAGGCGGCCGGTGGTGAGCGAGAAGGGGAACTGCGAGACCCGCTCTTCGGCCACGGGTTCCCAGCGCACGGCGGCAAAACGGGCGCGGCCATCGGGTGTGGCAAAGCGGCCATCGGTGTACAGCCGTGCCTGTCCTTGGGCCGAACCTTCTGCCTGGGGCCATTGGGCCGGGGCCTGTTCCAGCTGGCCGTAGCTCAGGCCGGTGATGTCGAGGTCGCGCCCGCGCGTGCTTTCGCGGTGTTCGTTCCAGACGGCTTCGGGGCTGGTGTACGCAAGCAGGCGGGCGTCTTGCGCCCGGTCAAGCGCCACGGCCAGACGCTGGCCGATGTCGCAGGCGATCTGCCAGTCGTGGCGTGCCTGGCCCGCAGGGGGCACGGCGGCGCGTACGCGTGTGATGCGGCGTTCGCTGTTGGTGACGGTGCCCTCCTTTTCGCCCCAGGTGCTGGCGGGCAGCAGCAGGTCGGCCAGTTCGCAGGTGGCGGCGGTTTCAAAGGCCTCCTGCACGATCACGAATTCGGCGCGCTCGAAAGCGCGGCGCACCGTTTTCTGGTCGGGCATGGATTGGGCCGGGTTGGTGCAGGCGATCCACAAGGCCTTGAGCTGACCGTCGGCGGCGGCTTCAAACATCTCGACCGCCGTCAGGCCGGGCCTGGCCGGGACTTCGGGCACGCCCCAGAGCGCGGCCACTTCGGCGCGGTGCTGCGGATGGGCCAGGTCGCGGTGTGCCGAGAGCAGGTTGGCCATGCCGCCGACTTCGCGTCCGCCCATGGCGTTGGGCTGACCGGTGAGCGAGAGCGGGCCAGCGCCGGGTTGGCCGATCTGCGCGGTGGCCAGGTGCAGGTTGATCAGGGCGGCGTTCTTGGCGCTGCCGTTGCTCGACTGGTTCAGGCCCTGGCAATACAGGCTGAGCGTTGCAGGCGAGGTTGCGAACCAGCGGGCTGCCGTGAGCAGGTCATCGGTGGCAATGCCGCAGATCTGCGCCACATGCTCTGGCGTATGGTCGGCCACCAGCGCCTGCAGTGCGTCAAAGCCACTCGTGTGGGCGGCGATGTAGGCCGGCTGCGTCCAGCCCTCGCGCAGCATCAGGTGCAGCAGGCCGTGGAACAGCATGACATCGGTGCCGGGCTGGATCTGCAGGTGCAGGTCGGCCATGTCGGCGGTGTCGGTGCGGCGCGGGTCAACCACCACCATCTTCAGGTCCGGGTTGGCGCGGCGCGCGTCCTCGATGCGGCGGAACAAAATGGGGTGCGCCCAGGCTGCGTTGCTGCCGGCGATGAACAGGCAATGCGCCAGCGCGATGTCTTCGTAGCAGGCCGGCGGTGAATCGGCGCCCAGCGTCATCTTGTAGCCGGCCACCGCGCTGCTCATGCACAGGCGCGAGTTGCTGTCGATGTTGTTCGTGCCCAGCAGGCCCTTGGTCAGTTTGTTGAAGACGTAGTAATCCTCGGTCAGTAGCTGGCCCGAGATGTACAGACCCACGGCATCGGGCCCGTGCTCGCGCACGATGGCGGCCAGGCGCGCGGCGGCCATGTCGGTGGCGGCCTCCCAGTCCAGTGCCTGCGGTGCCTGGCCGCGCACCGGACGCCACTGCGGCGACAGCAGCCGGGTCTGCTGCGTGACCTGCGGCGCCGCTGTCAGGTGCAGTGACTGGCCCTTGGTGCACAGGCGACCGAAGTTGGCCGGGTGGTCCGGGTCGCCGCGCACGCCGGTGATCTGCGTGCCTTGGGTCTGGATCACGACACCGCAACCTACCCCGCAATAGGGGCAGGTGGATCGGGTTTCGCGCAGGCCTTCAGTCATTGGTACATCCTTACGCGCAGACGGTCTTGCGCGACACCGGGCCGGCGATCGGGCGGGCCAGGTCGGTGGCGTGGCCCGCAAGTTCGTCGGCGTCCAGGTGCACCACGCCCGCTTCGACCTTGACGGCAAAGCGCGGCGTGCAGCCCTCGTCGGGCGCATGCGCCATGCCGTCGCACAGGCCAATCGTCCAGTTGTGCAGTGGGCAGGCGACCTGCTGGCCGAACACGATGCCTTGCGAGAGCGGGCCGCCCTTGTGCGGGCAGCGGTCGAGCAGCGCGAACACCTCATCGGCGTCGTTGCGGAAGACGGCCACGTCCAGGCCCTGCTCGCGCGCCACGCGGCGTGCGCCGAGCACAGGGATGTCTTCGACGCGGCAGATGGTTTTCCAGGTGGTCATGGTCTTTCCTTAGGCGGTGGTCACGGGTTCGAACTGGCGCGTGTCGACGCGCGCCTTGTTGAATTCGAACCAGGGGTCGGGCTCGCCGTCGAGCGCATGCTGCAGCCGCGCCCACAGGGCCTTGCGGTTGGCTTCGTCTTCGAGCACTTTCTTTTTGATGTGGGCCATGCCCACGCGGTGCAGGTAGTGCACGGTGCGCTCGAGGTACCAGCCTTCCTCGCGGTAGAGCTGCATGAAGGCGCCGGTGTACTCGAGCACTTCTTCGGCGGTCTTGAGCTTGACGAAGAACTCGGCCACCTCGGTCTTGATGCCGCCGTTGCCGCCGATGACCATCTCCCAGCCACTGTCCACGCCGATGATGCCCACGTCCTTGATGCCGGCCTCGGCGCAGTTGCGCGGGCATCCCGACACGGCGAACTTGACCTTGTGCGGCGCGTACATGCGCCACATGGCTTTCTCCAGGTCCTTGCCCATTTGGGTGCTGTCCTGTGTGCCCATGCGGCACCACTCGCTGCCCACGCAGGTTTTGACGGTGCGCAGGGCCTTGGCGTAAGCGTGGCCGCAGGGCATGCCGATGTCTTTCCAGACATTGACCAGGTCTTCCTTCTTGACGCCCAGCAGGTCGATGCGCTGGCCGCCTGTGACCTTGACGGTCGGGATCTGGTACTTGTCGACCACGTCGGCGATGCGGCGCAGTTCGTCGGCAGTGGTTTCACCCCCCCACATGCGCGGGATCACGCTGTAGGTGCCGTCTTTTTGGATGTTGGCGTGGCTGCGTTCATTGATGAAGCGGCTTTGCGGATCGTCCTGTGCCTCCTTGGGCCAGGTGCTGATCAGGTAGTAGTTGACGGCCGGGCGGCAGCTCGCGCAGCCATTGGGTGTGCGCCACTCCATGAAACGGAACACCGCGCCCACACTCAGCAGCTTGTGCTCGCGGATCGCATCTCGCACCGCCTGGTGGCCATGCGAAGTACAGCCGCAGATCGGCTTCATCTTGGGCGTGGCCGAGTAGTCGCCGCCTGCGGTGAACATCAGGATCTGTTCCACCAGGCCCGTGCAGGAACCGCAGCTGGCGCTGGCCTTGGTGTGCTTGCGCACCTCGTCCAGGGTGAATAGACCCTTGTCCTTGATGGACTTGCAGATGGCCCCCTTGGTCACGCCGTTGCAGCCACACACTTCGTCGCTGTCAGCCATGGCCGCGGCCTTGCTCTGGCCCTGGTGGCCGACATCGCCGATGTTCGATTCGCCGAACATCAGCTTGTCGCGGATGTCGGCCACGCTGCGGCCTTCGCGCAGCAATTTGAAGTACCAGCTGCCGTCAACGGTGTCGCCGTAGAGACAGGCGCCCACCAGTTGCTCGCCTTTGAGCACGAGCTTTTTGTAGACCCCACCGGCCGGGTCGCTCATCACAATCTCTTCAAAGCCTTCGCCGCCCATGAAGTCACCGGCCGAGAACAGGTCAATGCCCGTGACCTTGAGCTTGGTCGAGGTCTGCGAACCGAGGTAGCGGCCGATGCCGAACTCGGCCAGGTGGTTGGCCAGTACCTTGCCCTGCTCGAACAGCGGGGCCACCAGGCCATAGGCGATACCGCGGTGCGCCGCGCATTCGCCCACGGCCCAGATGCGCGGGTCGGTCACGGTCTGCAGCGTGTCGGTGACGACGATGCCACGGTTCACATGCAGGCCCATGCTTTCGGCCAGCTGGGTGTTGGGGCGGATGCCCACGGCCATCACCACGAGGTCGGCCGGTACATGACTGCCGTCCTTGAACTCAACCTTGGCCACTCGGCCGTCTTCGCCTGCCATCAGTGCCGAGGTCTGCGCGCCCATTCGGAACTGCATGCCGCGCGCCTCCAGCGAGGCCTGCAGCATCTGGCCCGCGACCTTGTCGAGCTGGCGCTCCATCAGCCATTCGCCCACATGCACCACGGTGACCTGCATGCCGCGCTTCATGAGGCCGTTGGCGGCCTCGAGCCCGAGCAGGCCACCGCCGATGACGACCGCGTGCTGGTATTGCGCAGCCGCGTCGATCATGGCCTGCGTGTCGGCGATGTCGCGGTAGGCCAGCACGCCGGGCAGCTCGTGCCCAGGCAGAGGCAGGATGAAGGGGTTGGAGCCGGTGGCCAGGATCAGGCGGTCGTAGTCGGCCTGCACGGTTTCGCCCTGGGCGTTGGTGGCGCTCACGGTGCGGTGCACGCGATCCACCTGCGTGACTTTGTAACCCGCGTGCAGCGTGATGCCGTTGTCCTGGTACCAGGTCCAGCCGTTGAGCACGATCTCATCGAGCGTCTGTTCGCCCGCGAGCACCGGCGAGAGCAGGATGCGGTTGTAGTTGGGGTGCGGCTCGGCGCCGAAGACGGTGATCTCGTAGAGGTCGGGGGCCAGCTTGAGCAGCTCTTCGAGCGCCCGCACGCCGGCCATGCCGTTGCCGACCATGACCAGTTTCATTTTTTGACGGGGGGTGACGCGCATGTCCATGTGGGTTCTCCTCAAGCTGCTTTCTCGACATGCCCTTGACGGGTGTAGAGGAAGTCGATCACCGCCTTGCGGTAACTCTGGTACTGGGCGCTGTCGGCCAGTTCGACGCGCGAACGCGGGCGGGGCAGATTCACCTGCAGCACCTCGCCGATGGTGGCGGCGGGGCCGTTGGTCATCATCACGATCTTGTCGGACAGCAGCACGGCTTCGTCCACATCGTGCGTGACCATGACGACGGTCGCCTGCGTCTTGGCGACGATCTCCAGCAGTTCGTCCTGCAGCTTGGCGCGCGTGAGGGCGTCGAGTGCGCCAAAGGGCTCGTCCATCAGCAGCACCTTGGGCTCCATGGCCAGCGCACGGGCGATGCCCACGCGCTGCTTCATGCCGCCCGAGATTTCACCGGGGCGCTTTTGTGCCGCGTGGCTCAGGCTCACCATGTCCAGCGCAGCGTCGGTGCGTGCGCGCAGCTGGGCCTTGCTCTCGGTCTTGCCGAACACGCGTTCGATGCCCAGGTACACGTTGTCAAAGCAGCTCAGCCAGGGCAGCAGCGAGTGGTTCTGGAACACCACGGCGCGGTCGGGGCCGGGGCCGGCGATCTCGCGGTTGGCGCACAGCAGTACGCCATGGGTGGGCATGGTCAGACCGGCGATCAGGTTGAGCAGGGTCGATTTGCCGCAGCCCGAGTGGCCGATCAGGGCCACAAACTCGCCCTTGGCGATGTTGAGCTGGATGTCCCGCAGGGCCGGAAACAGGCCCTTGGCGGTCTTGAAGGTCTGCTCGACGTTCTGGATCTGGATGAATTTGTCGGCGTTCATGATGCGACGTCCTCGTAAGTGAAGGCGGTGGCGATGCGGATCAGGGCGTATTCGAGGATCAGCCCGACGCCGCCGATCACGAAGATCGCGATGATGATGTTCTTGACGTTCAGGTTGTTCCACTCGTCCCAGACCCAGAAGCCGATGCCCACGCCGCCGGTCAGCATCTCGGCAGCGACGATCACCAGCCAGGCGGTGCCCACGGCCAGGCGCACGCCGGTTAGCATGTAGGGCAGCACGGCCGGGAACAGGATGGTGGTGGCGATCTTCCATTCGGACAGGTTGAGCACGCGGGCCACGTTCATGTAGTCCTGCGGCACGCGCTGCACACCCACCGCGGTGTTGATGACCATGGGCCAGATCGAGCAGATGAAGATGGTCCAGATGGCCGCTGGGTTGGCACCTTTAAACACCAGCAGGCCGATCGGCAGCCAGGCCAACGGCGAGACCGGACGCAGAAGGCTGATGAGCGGGTTGAACATGCGCGAGAGGAAGGTGAAACGCCCGATCACGAAACCGGCGGGAATGCCGACCAGCGCCGCCAGGCCAAAGCCCATGGCCACGCGTTCGAGCGACATCAGCACGTTCCAGCCCACGCCCTGGTCGTTCGGGCCTTTGCGGTAGAACGGATCGCTGAAAACATCGATTGCTTGCAGGCCGGTCTCCCAGGGGCTGGGGATGCTGCCCCTGGTGGTGATGGACACCAGCGCCCAGATGCACACCAGCAAGGCAAAGCCGAACACGGGCGGCAGCACCGCCAGCCAGAAGGGACGCCAGTCATTTGTTCCCATGCTCTTCCCCTCAGGCCTTGATCTTGAAGCTGTCGGCGTATTTCTTCGGGTCCTTGCCATCCCAGACCACACCGTCGATCAGTTTGTGGCTGCGCATCTCGCTCTTGGGCAGCGGTGCGCCTGCGGCGGTGGCGGCCTGCTTGTAGAGCTCGATCTGGTTGATCTGCTTGGCCACGGCCAGGTAGTCCGGGTGGTCCTTGAGCAGACCCCAGCGCTTGTGCTGCGTGAGGAACCACATGCCGTCCGACAGGTATGGGAAGGTGACCGCGCCCTCGTTGTAGAACTTCATGTGGTTGGGGTCGTCCCAGGTTTTGCCCAAGCCGTTCTGGTAACGGCCTAGGATGCGCTGGTTGATCGCGTCGACGCTGGTGTTTACATAGCTCTTGTCGCCGATCGTCTCGGCCATCTTCATCTTGTTGGACAGGCTGGCGTCGATCCACTTGCCTGCTTCGATGATGGCGGCCGTCACGGCGCGTGCGGTGTTGGGGTACTTTTTGGCGAACTCGCCCGTAGTGCCCAGCACTTTTTCGGGATGGTCCTTCCAGATGTCCTGCGTGGTGGCCGCGGTGATGCCGATACCGTCCATGATGGCGCGGTGGTTCCAGGGCTCGCCCACGCAGTAGCCGTCCATATTGCCCACGCGCATGTTCGCGACCATCTGTGGCGGTGGCACGGTGATGACCTTGGCGTCCTTGACCGGGTTGATGCCATAGCTGGCCAGCCAGTAGTACAGCCACATGGCGTGCGTGCCGGTGGGAAAGGTCTGCGCAAAGGTGTATTCGCGTTTCTCGCTGGCCATGAGCTTGGCCAGACCGGCGCCGTCCACCGCACCTTTCTCGGCCAGTTTCTTGGACAGGGAGATGGCCTGACCGTTGTGGTTGAGCGTCATCAGCACGGCCATGTCTTTCTTGGGGCCGCTAATGCCCAGGTGCACGCCGTACACCAGGCCGTAGAGCACATGCGCAAAGTCCAGCTCGCCGTTGACCAGCTTGTCGCGCACCCCGGCCCAGCTTGCTTCCTTGCTGAGCACGAACTTGACGCCGTGTTTCTGGTCGATGCCCAGCACCGAGGCCATGACCACACTGGCGCAGTCGGTCAGGGGGATGAAGCCGATCTTCACTTCCTTCTTTTCGGGGGCGTCAGAGCCGGCTGCGTAGACCACCGAACGCAGGGCCGGAGACACGCCAGCGGCACCCACGGCAGCCGCCTGCAGCACGGTGCGACGGTTCAGGCTGGTTTTGAGAAAGTCGGTCATGGTGAACACTCCATCAAGTTGCAAAAAAGAAAAGGCGTCCTCATGTCGCTCGCGCCTGCAGTGCAGTGCGTGAATGCATGGGGACGCCGTTGTCCGGTGTGGGATCACCCGCCTTTGGGTGATCTCACGGTGACCTTCTTTGGTCTTGCTTGGGGTATTGCAATCTGCGTGCCAGGGTTTTCCAGGGGTCTTGCGGCAGTTTGTGCACCGCAGGCGTGCGAGTGCACCGCTCTGGTGCTTTCAACTGGTGCGCTGCGGTGTCCAGCCCAGCAACTCGGCCATGTCGATCATTTGCTGTGCGATGTCCTCCAGCTTTGCGCCCTTGTTCATGGCTGCCTTGCGCAGCTTGGCATGGGCCTCTGGTTCGGACAGGCCCTGGCGTTGCATCAGGATGCCCTTGGCGCGGTCGATCAGTTTGCGTTCTTGCAGTTCGCCACGCGCGTTGTCGAGTTCGTTCAGCAGGGCCTCCTGGTGGCGAAACCGTGCCATGGCCACCGTCAGAATGGGATGGATGCGCTCGGGTGCCAGACCGTCCACGATGTAGGCCGTCACGCCCGCAGCCACGGCCTCGCTCACGTGCGAGGGATCTTCGTCGCTGGTGAACATGACGATGGGACGGCGCGCGTCGCGTGTGGCCATGACCACATGCTCCAGCGCATCGCGGGCATCACTCTCGGCGTCCACGATCACTAGATCAGCCTGCAGCTGCGCCAGACGCTCGGTCAGAAAAGGGTCGGCAGGCAGCGTGGCCACCAGGTTGTAGCCGGCTTCCAGCAGGCCAATCCGCATCAAGCGTGAGCGTTCGGCCTGGGCGTGTGTGCGCTCGTCGCCTTCGCTGAGGGCGAGATCGGAAATGATGACAACGATGCGAAGGGCTTCATGCATGCCCAAGTCAAGCAATAAGCGGGCCCATATTCCCTTATTAGGGTGACGTTGGGCATTTGTGGGTCAGGCCGGCGCCATGCCATGCTGGCGTTTGAGTGCATCGCAGGCGCCCGATTGCCAGAACGTGAGCAGGGCGTGCATGGCGTCCGGCTGCTGGCAACGGGCCGCCACAGAGCCTGAGAAGGTGGTGATGATTTCCACCGCTTTGGGCAGACCGCCCACCACGGTGATGCCTTGCACGCCCATCATTTCGCTGCGCTGCTGAAAGCCCAAGGCCACTTCCCCGCTGGCGACCATGGAGCCAACCGGCACGCCGGGCTTGGCCTGCACGATGCGCGGGGCAATGTGCTCGGCAATGCCCCAGGTTTCGAACTGTTTGGCCAGCTGAACGCCGCTGGGGCCGGTTGAATAGCCCAGGGTGGGCGCGGCCAGGATGGCGGCTTTAAGTGCCGCTTCGCTTGAGATGTCGGGCACTGGCGCGCCTGCGGGGACAGCCACAGCCACGTCCGAATGAACCAGGTCTGCTCGGCTGCCTGCCAGCACGTGACCACCTGCCATCAGCTTGTCGATGGCGTTGCTGGCCAGGATCACACCATCAAAGGCTTCGCCAGCTTCCACACGCTTGGCCGCATCCACACCGCCTACCGATTCGACCTGTACCGTTACGCCAGGCGCGTGCGCGGCATAGAGCTTGACCAAGTCGGCCAGCAGCGGTTTGGTGGCCATGGAGGAAATCAGCTTGAGTGTGGTGGTCATGGGCGTATCCAAAAATCGTTGCAGCCATTATGGCCAGGGCGGCACACAAGACCCATGCCCCACGTAAACTAGCTGCTATGCGAATTTTGGGAATTGAATCGTCCTGCGACGAAACGGGTGTGGCTTTGGTCGAAACGGCCGAGGCTGGTTGGCCGCGCCTGCTGGCGCATGCGCTGCACAGCCAGATCGAAATGCACCAGGCCTATGGTGGTGTGGTGCCCGAACTGGCCAGTCGCGACCATATCCGACGTGTGCTGCCGCTCACGCGCGAGGTGTTGACCAGCGCTGGCCGGACCCTGGCCGATGTGGACGTGGTGGCATACACGCGAGGGCCCGGTCTGGCCGGGGCTTTGCTGGTGGGCTCGGGTGTTGCATGTGCGCTGGCTGCAGCCTTGAACAAACCGGTGCTGGGCATCCATCACCTGGAAGGGCATTTGCTCTCGCCATTTTTGAGCGAAGACCCGCCCGAATTTCCTTTTGTTGCGCTGCTGGTGTCGGGTGGTCATACCCAGCTCATGCGCGTGGATGGTGTCGGCCAATACACCTTGTTGGGGGAGACGATTGACGATGCGGCTGGGGAAGCTTTTGACAAGTCGGCCAAGTTGCTGGGCCTGCCCTACCCAGGTGGCCCAGGCTTGTCTCGCCTGGCTGAGCAGGGCAACGCGTCTGCCTACAAATTGCCTAGGCCACTGTTGCACAGTGGTGACTTTGATTTTTCGTTTGCCGGACTCAAAACCGCGGTGCTCACCCAGAGCCAGAAAATTGGCCCGCAGGTGCTGCAAGAAGGCAGCGTCGAGCGAGCAGACTTGGCGGCCAGCACGCAAGCGGCCATCGTCGAGGTGCTCTTGAAAAAGTCCATGTCCGCGCTGGAGCACACAGGCCTCAAGCGACTGGTGGTGGCGGGTGGCGTGGGCGCCAACCGCCGATTGCGCGAACAACTCAATGAAGCTTGCGCCAAGCGCGCAGTGCGTGTGCATTACCCGGAATTGCACTTGTGCACTGATAACGGCGCCATGATTGCCATGGCTGCCGCCATGCGCATGCAAACAGGTTTGGCTACGCCTGAATATGAATACGCGTTCGATGTCAAACCGCGTTGGCCACTGCATCAGGTGGCCTGAAATGATGAGCTGATTTACACGTCAGCCGTACCCGTTAAACTGCGCGCTCCGTCAAAGGCTAAGTCTTTGTTTTTAAATCTAAATTCCATAGGAAATGGATCCATGACCCGTACCGCTACCTTGCGCGTGTTTGCGCGCTTTACGATTGTTTTGCTGGCGTTCTTGACAAACTCAGCAGCCTGGTCTGCCCAGCCCATCAAGCTGGCCTTGATTGAGGGCTTGAGTGGTCCCTTTGGCAACACGGGTGCCGCTGTGGTGCGCAATCTCACCATGGCCATTGAAGAGGTCAATGCAAGTGGGGGTGTGAACACTGCCCAAGGCAAGCGACCGCTGGCGCTGTTGCAGTACGACAGCAAAAGCAACAACGAGGCTGCCTTGACTGCTCTGCAAGCGGCTGTGCAGGATGGTGCCTCCTACATCTTGCAAGGCAACTCCAGCGCTACGGCCACAGCACTGATCGAGGCCATCAACAAGCACAACAAACGCGACCCGCAGCGTCGAGTCCTGTTTTTGAACTACGCGGCGGTCGAACCGTCCTTGACCAATGACCGCTGCAGCTTCTGGCACTTCCGTTTTGATGCGCACGCTGATATGCGCATGACCGCCCTCATGGAGGTGCTGCGTGCGGATCAAGAGGTGCGCTCGGTCTACCTGATCGGTCAGGACTACAGCTTTGGCCGTGCAGTGGTGAGTGAGGCGCGCCGCCAGTTGCAGTCCAAACGCAGCGATGTCCAGGTGGTCGGTGAAGATTTGCATCCCATCGGCAAGATCAAGGACTTTCTGCCCTACATCTCCAAGATCAAGGCCAGCGGCGCACAAGCGGTGATCACGGGCAACTGGGGCAATGACCTCACGCTGCTCGTCAAGGCGGCACGCGACGGGGGTTTTGAGGGCAAGTTCTACACCTTCTACGGCAATGCCTTGGGAGCGCCTGCCGCCATTGGCGAGGCGGGTGTGGATCGCGTGGTGGCAGTAGCCGAGTGGATGCCCAATGCTCCTGGTGCAGCGAGCGAGTCTTTTTACAAGCGCTTTCTCAAGCGTTTCCCGGACCCCGCACAAGACTATGCTCATCTGCGCATGCACATGATGATTCAGGCCTTGACCCGTGCCATTGACAAGGCGGGCTCGACCGATGCGGTGGCTGTGGGCAAGGCTCTTGAAAACGCTCAGACCAGTCTTGCCGGACAAGCCGGCTTCATGCGCGAGCAGGACCACCAGTTTCAACAGCCTTTGATGGTAGCTGTCATGCAACGCAAAGGCACGCCTGGCGTGCCGTTTGGCGTGGAAGGCTCCGATTACGGCTTCAAGATCATCAAGCGTCTGTCGCCCGAGCAGGTGAGCATGCCGACCAACTGCGAGATGCAGCGGCCCTGATCTTTCAGTGCTCACAAAAAAGCCCGCTTGCACCATGCAGCGGGCTTTTTGTTGGACAGTTGAACTTCAGCGGCGACGTGTGCGCGTCAACCAGGCCAACGTAAAAGTCAGCGTCAGTGTGGGCAGTGCGGAGCCCAGTTGAGGGGCCCACTTTGCTACGCTATGAAAGCAGACCACACCCAGCAGCCACAGGGCTGCGGCGCTCCAGTCGATGGTTTTACCCGAGGTGTCGGCGGTGCAGGAACTGCAGGCCAAACGACCCAGAATCACGCCGTACAACGGCACAAACACGGAACTGAGCATCAGCAAGAAGGGCTCCAGGCTGTGCATCGGCAGCACCATGGCCAGCAGCGTGCTGAGCACGGCCAGGCCCAGGGCCCAGGTCTTGAGGCTGCCACCCAGCAGGCTTTGGGTGCTGACGCCAGCAGAGTGCACATCGCCATAGGCGTTGTCCAGCTCGTCCAGCAAAATCAGGCCCAAAGCCACCAGGCCGCCTTGGGCCAGCAGCAGTGCGGTGACCATGTCGGTTCCCGGCTCGGACACGCTGACCACCAGCACGCCCAGACCATAGCACCAGATGTTGGCGATGGCGTAGCCCAGCCAGGTGCCGCCAAAAGTGCTGCGGCTACTCTTGCCGTAGCGGGCGTAATCAGCCACCAGAGGTAGCCAGGAAATGGGCATGGCCATGACCAGATCAACGGCCGAAAGCATGCCCATGCCACCGTTTCCAGGGCGTTGCATGAATGCGGCGATGCCTTGCGCGTCGAGTTTGTGCCAGAACTGCCAGCTTAGCCACAGCAAAGAGGCGATCACCAGGGGCAGTCCCACACGACTGACAAATTGCCGCACCAGGGTCAGCATGGAAGCGGTCATGAGCAAAGTCAGCAAGCCACCCCAGAGCAATGTGGTCAGGACTGGCGACAGGGTGATGCCCCAGATTTTCTGGCCCAGAGCGCCTGTGCCGTCGCGCATGACCACCAGTTCAAAGCTGGTCCAGCCGATCAGTTGAACAATATTGAGGATGACCGGCAGGCGTGCAAAGCTGCTGCCGAAGGTGTGATGCATCAAGCCCGCGCTGGACAAACCGGTGGTGCAGCCGAGCTTGGCGGTCCAGGCCAGCAAGGCAGATCCCAGCACCGAGCCGAGCAGGATGGCCAAGATGGCATCTTGTGTGCCCACACTCGGCACCAGATAGGAGCCCACTTGCATGACCAGCAGGCCCACGCCCAGGCTGAACCAGAGGGAGGCATGGGACATGCCCGAAAAAACACGCTGATCAGCCCCGATGGGCGTCAGCGAAGCATTGGAAGAAGTATTCATCAGAGGCTTTCGTTGGAGATGTTCAAAGGACGCAGGTGCATGGGCACCGGTGCGCTGAGGTGATTGAGCGGGCCGCTGCCGTGGCCAGTGCGTACCGAAGCACCGGATTGCAGCGCCTGTCGGATGTAGCGGTGAGCTTGTGCGATCGCTTCAGGCAAGCTGTGACCCAAAGCCAGGTGCGAAGCCATGGCGGACGACAGGGTGCAACCCGTGCCGTGCGTGTTGTGGCTGTGGATACGGGGGGCCCGCAGCCACTGTGTGTGCCCCGTGCGGGTGATGAACAGGTCACTGACGGTGTCGCCTTGCAGGTGACCGCCTTTGAGCAGCACGGCAGGCGCTCCCATGTCCAGCAGTTGCTGGGCGGCCTGCTGCATGTCGTGCTCGTTGTGCAGCGTGCGGCCCACCAGCAAGCCCGCTTCGTCCAGATTGGGCGTGATGATGTCAACACGTGGGAAGAGCAGTTGCACCAAGGCCTGGATGGCCGGGTTGTCAATCAGCACGGCGCCGCTGGTGGCAACCATGACCGGGTCCAGCACCACGCGGCGCAGCTGGTGTTTGTCGATGGCGTTGGCCACGGCCTGCACGATGTCAGGGCCGTGGAGCATGCCGATCTTGACCGCATTGACGCCGATGTCTTCCACCACAGCATCGATCTGGTCGGTCAGCATTTCTGGGGGGACGGCATGAATGGTTCGCACCCCGGTGGTGTTTTGCGCGGTCAGCGCCGTGATGGCGCTCATGCCGAAACAGCCCAACGCCGACATGGTCTTGAGGTCGGCCTGAATACCGGCGCCACCGCCACTGTCCGAGCCAGCTATGGTCAGCACCCGTGGGTACTGGTGAGTCATTTTGATGTCTGTCATCCACACTCTCCGTGCGAGGCATCACGGGCGCAGGTGAGCAAATGGAACACAGCCGGAGGCCCGGTGTGTACAGCTTCCCTGCGCGAGGATTACCTCAATCAGGTTCAAAGGGACTTTCTCAGTCGGGTCTGTGACGACCCAACACCCCTAGCGAACGCTGCCCCGTCGGCGACCGGGCAGGTGGGTGGATTCTAAAGCAGACCCAGACGCTTGTGCAGCGTGGTCGAGGTGGTGGTGTACTGCAGCAGGGTTTTGTCCTGCGGCCACAGATGGGCGGCTGCGCCAAAAGCTGCGAGCGTGGCTTCGTGAAAACCGCAAAGGATCAGCTTTTTCTTGCCAGGATAGGTGTTGATGTCGCCCACCGCAAAAATGCCCGGAGCGCTGGTGGCAAAGGTTTCGGTGTTGACCTGCAACTGTTTGCGTTCCATGTCCAGCCCCCACTGGGCGACAGGCCCCAGTTTGGGCGACAGGCCCAGGGCCATGACCAGCTGGTCGCAGGGCAAAGCGATTTCTTCGCCTTCGGTGTTCAAGTAGCGAAGGGCGGTCAAACGATCGGCCGTGGTGTCCACTCCCGTGGGTTGGCCAGCGACAAAGCGTATCTGTCCTGCGTCCTGTGCAGTCTGGAAGGCCTGTATGCGCTCCGCACTGGCGCTGAAGTGTTCGCGGCGGTGCATCAAGGTGATGCTGGCGGCTTGGCCCAGGGCGTCCAGGCAGGTTTGCAGGGCACTGTCACCATCGCCTGTGACCAACAGGTTCTGGCCTGAAAAGCTGGGGAGTTCTTGTGAACCAAACCACACTTGACGGCCCATGTAAGGCTGCAAGCCTTCTATGGGCAAGCTGCGCGGCACAAAGGCGCCCACGCCAGCAGCAATGAACACGGTTTGGGTGATCCAGGTGGTACCGGTTTGGCTGGTGACGGACCAGCGACCATCGGCGGTGGCTTGAAGGGTTTCAATGGTCTGGCCCAGGTGCAACGTGGGCTTGAAGGGTGCGATCTGCTGCTGCAGGCGCTCGACGAGTTCGCGGCCGGTGCACACCGGAATACCGGGGATGTCATAAATGGGCTTGTCGGCATACAGCTCGGCACATTGGCCACCGACATGGGGCAGGGCGTCGACCATGTGGCAGGCGATGCCTTGCAGTCCGAGCTGGAAGGCCTGGAACAGGCCTACCGGGCCTGCCCCGATCACAAGGGCATCGGTGTTGATCGGGGTAGGCATGGGGTGTGTCAGCGGACCAGTTCGGCCAGCTTGCCGGTTTTGTCTTTCCAGTCGTCAGCGTCAGGCAAAGGGGCTTTGCGCTTGGTGATGCTCTTCCAGTTGGGCAGCAGGGCCAGTTCGGCGTTGAGCGCGGTCATGTGCTGCTGGTCCTTGGGCAGGTCTTCTTCGGCAAAGATGGCGTTGGCCGGGCACTCGGGAATGCACACGGCGCAGTCGATGCACTCATCGGGGTCGATGGTCAGAAAGTTCGGGCCTTCGCGGAAGCAATCGACGGGACACACGTCCACACAGTCGGTGTATTTGCAGCGGATACAGTTTTCGGTAACAACGTGGGTCATGTCGAACTCGTTAGGGGGCAAGGCAGGCCGTTCCTGCCGGATGCCGGCGATTTTAATCGGTAAGGTGCAGTTGGGGTTGACGCAAGTCAGTTGACCAGTACCGCACCTGAGGTCTTGTGGCTGGCCGTGTCCACCAGCACCAGCGCGCCCAGGATGCGCGATTGGGCAAAGGGCAGGGTGACCAGGGGTTCCTGCAGGGCCAGGGTGACGTGGCCAATCGCGTTGGGTGCCAGCTCGGTGGCTTCTTCCTCGGCCAGGGTGTTGACGTTCAGGCGGTGCACCACGCGCTGCACCTTGGCCTTGACCCAGCGGTGGCCGTGCAGCGCCCAGTAGACGCGGCCGGGGACCAGAGGTTCGTCGTCCATCCAGGCCACGGTGGTGTTGATGGTGCGTTGGCCTTCCGGCGCACCCTCGGCAGCCAGCAGCCAGTCGCCGCGCGAGACGTCCACCTCGCGGTCCAGCACGATGCCCGCGCTGTGACCCGCGGCCTTGTTTTGCGGCTGGCGCGTGGCCGACAGCACCTGCGAGACCACGGCGGTCTGCCCGCTCGGGAACACTTTGACGGTTTGGCCGGGCGCGATGCTGCCGGTGGCCACGCGGCCCCAGAACACGCGGCGGCCCTGGGTGGTCACGCCGGAGTCGTGGAACTTCTCGACCCACTGCACCGGGAAGCTGAAGGCCACCTGGTCTTCCGCCGGGGTGACGGGCAGGTCTTCCAGGATTTCGAGCAGGTTGGGGCCGTTGTAGCCGCACCAGCCCTCGTGGCTGTCCACCACGTTCCAGCCCTTGAGGGCCGACACGGGCACCACGGCGGTCACGCGGATGCCCGCTTCTTGTGTGAATTTCGCCAGGGCGGCGGCGATGTTTTTGTAGGCCAGCGCCGCATCTTCGACGGCGTCGAGTTTGTTGATGGCAAACACGATGGAGGGCACGCGCAGCAGGTTCACCAGCAGCGAATGGCGGCGGGTTTGCGGTAGCAGTTCCAGGTTTGGGTTTTGCCAGTCGAGTTTGATGGCGTCCACCAGCACCACGGCGGCGTCGGCGCTGGACGCGGCAGTGACCATGTTGCGGGTGTACTGCTCGTGGCCGGGCGCGTCACCGATGATGAACTTGCGGCTTTCAGTGCTGAAGTAGCGATACGCCACGTCGATGGTGATGCCTTGCTCGCGCTCGGCCGACAGGCCGTCGGTCAGCAGGGCTAGATCGGTTTCGCCCGAGCGCTGCACGCCGGCCAGGTGGTCCTGCAGCACCGCCTTGGTGTCCACCAGCAGGCGGCCGATCAGCGTGCTCTTGCCATCGTCCACCGAGCCGCAGGTGATGAATTTCAGAGCAGAAAAATGTTGTTCGTTGTGCATGTCTTGTTCTCCCCGATCAGAAGTAGCCGTCTTTCTTGCGCTTTTCCATCGACGCCTCGGACGTCTTGTCGTCCATGCGGGTGGCGCCGCGCTCGCTGACCTCGGCGGCCAGGGTTTCGATCACGATCTGTTCGGGCGTGGCGGCATCGCTCTCGACCGGGCAAGTGCAGGTGATGTCGCCCACGGTGCGGAAACGCACATCGCGCACCACGACCTGCTCGCCGTCCTTGGGCGGGGTCAGCTCGGTCACCGGCACCAGCAGGCCGCGGCGGTCCACCACCTCGCGCTTGTGGGTGTAGTAGATCGAGGGCAGGGCGATGGCTTCGCGGGCGATGTATTGCCAAACGTCCAGCTCGGTCCAGTTGGAGATCGGGAACACCCGGAAGTGCTCGCCCGGGTGGATGCGGGTGTTGAACAGCGTCCACAGCTCGGGGCGTTGAGCCTTGGGCTGCCACTGGCCAAAGCTGTCGCGGTGCGAAAAGATGCGCTCCTTGGCGCGGGCTTTCTCTTCGTCGCGGCGGGCGCCGCCGATGAGTGCGTCAAAGCGGAATTCTTCGATCGCTTCGAGCAGGGTGACCGACTGGTGCACGTTGCGGCTCTCGCCCGGGTGGGCCAGGCGCACGGTGCCGCGTTTCATCGAGTCTTCGACGCTGCGCACGATGAGTTCTGCGCCCAGCTCTTTGGCGCGCAAATCGCGGAAATCGGTGACCTCAGGGAAGTTGTGGCCGGTGTCGATCATCAGCAGCGGGTAGGGCAGGCGGCCGGCACCAAAAGCCTTTTCGGCGCACTTGAGCATGACCAGCGAGTCCTTGCCGCCCGAAAACAGCAGGGCGGGGCGCTCGAAGGCGGCGGCGACTTCGCGCAGGATGAAGATGGTTTCCTCTTCCAGCGCGTCCAGGTGGCTGTTGCTGAGGGTGTGCAAGGGTTCGGTCATGGCGTTCATTCTTTTCTCATTTCTTCACATGCAGGCCGCATTCCTTGGCGGCTTCGTCTTCCCACCACCAGCGCCCGGCGCGGAATTCCTCGCCCAGGCTGATGGCGCGCGTGCAGGGCGCGCAGCCGATGCTGGGGAAAAACTGGTCGTGCAGCGGGTTGTAGTCCACCTGGTTCGTGGCGATGTAGTGCCACACATCGCCCCAGGTCCATTTGGCCAGGGGGTTGAATTTGTGCACCCCTTTGGCTTGGACTTCGCTTTCGTCATGCAGCGGCACTTCGGCGCGGGCGGCCGACTGTTCCTGGCGCAGACCGGTGATCCAGGCCTTCTGGCCGGCCAGGGCGCGCGCGAGTGGTTCCATCTTGCGGATGTTGCAGCAGGCCTTGCGCAGCTGAATGCTCTTGTACATCGCATCCTGGCCCTCATTGCGGATGAACCAGATGACGGATTCGTGCTCGGGGCGGTAGACATTCACAGGCGCACGCGAGTGCGCCTGGGTGCGTTCGAGCAGCGCCAGGGTTTCGGTGTGCAGCGCGCCGGTTTCCAGCACGAAGACCGGAATGTCCAGGCGCAGGCGGTTGATGATGTGGGTGATGACCACGTCCTCGGCGCCCAGGCTGGAGGCTTGGGTGAGCGGCTGGAAGTCGGCCGCCGCGCGGGTCAGCAGCGCTTCGGTCTCGGCCAGCTTGGCGGCAAAGTCAGGGCTGGCCTTGGCGTGCAGCTCAGTCGCCTTGGCAGGGGCGCTGCGCGAAGAAAACAGGCTCGAAGACATCACGCTACCTTGGCAAAAAGCGGTTGTGTGTCCACGGCCGAGCCTTGGTAAAAGCCGGCATAGCGTTGCAGCTGGCGCTGGGTGGCGCTGGCATCCACGCCTTCGGCCAGCACGGCCACATCAAAACCGGTGCGCTTCATTTGCACCAGCTGGTCGATCAGCACGTCGCCGGTGGCGCGCAGTTCGCCTGCAAAGTGCAGGCGGCGGCGCAGCAAAAAGGCCTGGCTGTAGGCGCGGCCGTCCGTGAAAGCCGGGAACTGCAGGTCGATGCGGGTGATGCCGTTCAGATCCAATGTGCGCGGATCGACGTCGTTGGAAAGCTCCAGCGTGTTGACTTTGCTGGCGGCCTGGTGTTCTTGTGCGGTGATGATTTTCATGTGTGTTTCTCCCTGCGATCAGACCGTTTGAGCATCTGCTGTGGGGTGGCGCGCCGCGTTGGCAGCGGCCTTGAACGGGTCTTGGCCGACACGGCGCAGGGTCTCGATGAAGGCTTCCTGTTGGCCGTTGCCCGTGCTCACGCGCAGTTGTTTGTAGGTGTCCAGAATCGCTTCGATCACATCAGGCACTTCGACCGACGAGAAAGACGGGCCGACCACCTTGCCGGGGGTGGCTGCGCCGGACAGGTCCTTGCCGTCCGAGCCGCCCAGCGTGACCTGGTACCACTCCTTGCCGTCTTTATCCACACCCAGAATGCCGATGTGCCCCGAGTGGTGGTGGCCGCAGGAGTTGATGCAGCCACTGATGTGCAGGTCGATCGCGCCCAGGTCGTGCAGCTCGTCCAGATCCTGGTAGCGCTCGGTGATGGCGGTGGCCACCGGAATGGCGCGGGCATTGGCCAGTGCGCAGTAGTCGCCGCCGGGGCAGGCGATCATATCCGTCAGCAGGCCGATGTTGGGCTGGGCCACGCCCAGCGCCTTGGCCTGCAGCCATAGCGCATGCAGCTGATCCAGGCGCACCCAGGGCAGCAGCAGGTTTTGGGTGTGGGTGACACGAGCTTCACCGGCTGAGAACTGTTCGGCCAAAGTGGCCGCGGCATCGAGCTGGTCAGCTGTGGCGTCGCCCGGCGCATAGCCAGGGCGCTTGAACGACAGCCACACCGCACGCAGCGCCGGGTTTTTGTGAGCGTGTACGCTTTGCGCCAGCCAGCGTGCAAAAGCCGGGGTTTTGGCGGCTTGAATGCTCAACTCGGTTTCGGCCTGCGCCAGCCACACTTCGGTGGCAGCAGGCAGATCCAGTGCAGGTGCAGCAAAGCTGGCTTCGATGCGGCGCAACTCGGCCAGTGACAAGGTGTGCGGCGCACCATCGCGCTCGACGATTTCGCGGTACTCGGCTTCGACCTCGTCCACATAGCGCTGGCCTTCGGCTTTCACCAGAATCTTGATGCGGGCCTTGTACTTGTTGTCGCGACGGCCCCAGCGGTTGTAGACACGCACCACGGCTTCGAGGTAGTTCATGATCTCTTGCCAGGGCAGGAACTCGCGAAACACCACGCCATTCATGGGGGTGCGGCCCATGCCACCACCCACCAGTACCTTGAAGCCGACTTCACCCGCGGTATTCTTCAGCAATTGCAGGCCCACATCGTGCCAGCCAATGGCGGCACGGTCTTCATCAGCGCCGTGGATGGCGATCTTGAACTTGCGCGGCAGGTGCGCAAACTCGGGGTGCAGCGTGCTCCACTGGCGGATCAGTTCGGCGTAGGGCCTTGGGTCCACCACCTCGTCCGGCGCAATACCGGCGCGCTCGTCGGTGGTGGTGTTGCGAATGCAGTTGCCGCTGGTCTGGATGCCGTGCATGTTCACGCTGGCCAGCAGATCCATCACGTCAGCACTTTTGGACAGGGGAATCCAGTTGAACTGCACATTCTGGCGTGTGGTGAAGTGGCCGTAGTTGGTGCGCAACAGGGGCGCCGGGCCGGGAAGTTTGTCTTGCGTGGCCTGGGCCTGCGCCAGCACGGCGGCCTCGGGCGTGTCGTAGTCGCGGGCAATGCGCGCCAGCACCTTGAGTTGCGGCGCCGAGATCACGCCGTACGGCACCGCCACACGCAGCATGGGTGCGTAGCGCTGCACATACCAGCCGTTTTGCAGTCGCAGGGGACGGAACTGGTCTTCACTCAGTTGACCCGCCTGCCAGCGGCCCAGCTGGTCGCGAAATTCCGCAGCGCGGGCGCGGACAAAGGCTTGGTCGAATTCGGTGTATTGGTACATACGGACAGGAAGAAAAATCAGATCAAAACCAGCTTGGTGCCAGCCCATGCCAGCAAGCCGGACAAGAGTGTGCGAATCACGCGCTCTGGTGTGTGGTGAGTCAGTCGGGCGCCGAGCCAGATGCCGGGCAATGAGCCCATGAGTAATTGGGTGAGCAGCGGCCAGTCCACAGAGCCCAGTGAGGCGTGACCCAGACCAGCGACCAATGTCAGCGGCACGGCATAGGCAATGTCGGCAGCCACAATGCGCGGCAAGGGAAGCAAGGGGTAGAGCAGCAGCAACACGCTCACACCAATGGCGCCTGCGCCAACCGATGTCAGAGTCACCAAGACCCCGATCACGGCACCCAGTAAAAGCGGCAGGCTCCAGTGACGTGGTTGGCTGGCCAGTGCTTCGTCGTGGGTCGAGAGATGCCTGGGCAATTGTTTGCCACGTACGGCTTTGTAAGCCATGGCGCTGGCAGTCAGCAAAAGGGCAATGCCCAAGGTGGTGGTCATCACGCTTTGCAGGGCAGCATTGGCCGGGCCAATGTGATGCAACACCGCCAATGTGCTCAAGGAAGCCGGAATGCTGCCCGCGCTCAGCAGGCGCACCACGCGCCAAGGCACCACGCGTTGACGTGCAAAAGCGATCGTGCCGCCCATCTTGGTGAAAGCAGCAAACAGCAAATCGGTGCCCACCGCCAGATAAGGCTTGACCCCGAAAAAGAAGATGAGCAGCGGGGTCATGAGCGAGCCTCCACCGACACCGGTCAAGCCGACGATGGTGCCCACCAGAAAACCTGCAATGACGTAGCCAAAATCAATCATGGCCGTGACTGTAGGTGCTCTTTATTCCAAAACAAACGATTTTTTAGTTGTTCTTATATTCTGAATTTGTATAAGGGATGGATGAGCTGCGTTTTATGTTCTTTATAAGTTTGCATGCGGGCAGGGCTGGTACATTGATGCTCCCTTTTTCTGAACTTCTATCCTGTTCACTATGAAATACCTGGCTACCCTGAGTTTTTCCCTGGCCGCGCTGGCTGCGCATGCGCAGGGCTCCCCCATCAAGATTGGCGAGATCAACAGCTACTCCGCCATTCCCCAATTTACCCAGCCCTACAAACAAGGCTGGCAGCTGGCTGTGGAAGAAGTCAATGCCGCTGGCGGCTTGCTGGGCCGCAAGGTTGAGGTCATTGCGCGTGACGACGCTGGCAAACCCGACGAGGCTTTGCGCCATGCGGTGGAGTTGACCTCGCGCGAGAAAGTCGATGTGCTGGCCGGTGGCTTCTTGTCCCACATTGGCCTGGCGTTGGCTGACCATGCGCAGAAGAACAAGAAACTGTTTGTGGCCAGCGAGCCGCTCACCGACGCCATCGTCTGGAGCAAGGGCAACCGCTACACCTTCCGCCTGCGCCCGAGCACTTACATGCAAGCGGCCATGCTGGTGGAAGAAGCAGCCAAACTGCCCGCCAAGCGCTGGGCCACCATTGCGCCTAACTATGAATACGGTCAAAGCGCTGTGGCCAGCTTCAAGCAATTGCTCAAGGCCAAGCGCCCGGATGTGGAGTTCGTGAGTGAACAATGGCCCGCACAAGGCAAGATCGATGCGGGCAGTACGCTCACCGCCACCATGGCGGCCAAGCCCGAAGCCATCTTCAACGTGACCTTTGGTGCGGATCTGGCCAAGCTGGTGCGCGAGGGTAACCAGCGCCATGTGTTCCCCAACACCCCCGTGGTGTCACTGCTCTCTGGCGAGCCGGAGTACCTGGATGTCCTCAAGGACGAAACCCCCAAAGGCTGGATCGTCACCGGCTACCCTTGGGATCAGCTGGACAACCCGGAACATGCCTCGTTTGCGGCCAGTTACTACAAGCGCTGGGGCGAGAACCCGAAGGTGGGTTCGGTGGTCGGTTATGCCACCATGCAATCCATTTTTGCGGGTATCCGCAAGGCCGGTAGCGTGGACAGTGAAAAGCTTGTCAAAGCCATGCGTGGCCTCAAGTTCAGCACGCCGTTTGGCCCCGCTCAGTATCGCGCCATTGACCAGCAGTCCACCATGGGCGCTTATGTGGGCAAGCTCGATGTGCGCGGTCGCAAGGGCACGATGGTCGAATGGCGTTATGCCGATGGCAAGGATTACCAGCCCACAGATGCTTACGTGAAAACGCTGCGTCCCGCCGAGGCCATGAAGTGATGCAACGCTGGAGCGCGCTGGCCTGGTGGTTGGTCATGCTGGCTGCCACGGTGCTGGCGCTGTTGCCGGTCGCCTACCTGACGTCCCCCGTTTTCAATTGGTGGGACAAGGCGCAACACACGGTCTCGTTTGCGGTCTTGACCTTGTGGGCGCTGTTGGTGTGGTCGACCCGCATACGCCGCATCATGCTGGGCATGTTCATGTACGGCGGTGCCTTGGAGTTGGCCCAGGCCTGGACAGGCTGGCGTTATGGCGAGTGGGCTGACTTGGCGGCAGACGCTCTGGGTGTCGTTTTTGCGCTTGTGGTTTTCGCAGCGTTGAAGCGTTCGGCCATCAAGCGTTGAGCCAGTGCGAGCTCCAGCGGCAGGGGTTCGCCTTCCAGTTCGGCAGCGATCAATTCTCCGCTGAGCACGCTCAGGCTGATGCCGCGAGCACCCATGCCGGCACAGACCATCAAGCCTGGAAACTGTTCACTGTCCACAGCACCCACCGCCGGGACACGGTCGGGCAGGGTGCAGCGCAGGCCCGCCCAGGCCATGACCTGGCCGGGTGCAAAAGCGCTGCGCATCGGCTCGCTCAAGGCCGGTAGCAAGGTGGCCAGGCGCTGGTGGTTGGCGGCGTGGTCTTCCTCGCGTAACACCGCTTGCGGGCAAGCACGCTCAAAGGTGGAGCCCAGATACCACCCCGCTTGTCCGCCAAACTCTGGCGGCAGAGGCACGCCAGTGATGAAGCTGCCGTGACCATTGACCGGTGTGGGGGGAAGCGAGTCCACCAAGCCTGCAGGCAGTGCGCTCAGTGCGCCCATGCTGATCTGCCCGCGCAAAGGGTTCAGTGGCAGTTGAATGGTCGGCGCATGCACCATGTTTTCAAGCAGAGCCCGTGTATCAAACCCGCCCGCCACGATCAGCACTGCGGCTTCAGCGAGCACCAGGCCTTCAGCATCGAGCACTTGCCAAGTCCCTTCGCAGCGGCGCAAGGTGTGCACGCGCGTGTTCCACTGAACCTGCACACCAGGCGTGGCCAACTGCGCCGCCACCAGCTGACGCGGGCGCAGCCAGGCGGCCAGGTCGTGCCAAAGCGCTTGGGCTTGGGCAGGCAGCCCTGCTTGTGTGTTGCGTTCGGGCGTGGCGGGCGTGCTCCACTCGTGCGCGGCAACTGGCCAGGCCTCCCCTTCGGGCAGGGCGCGTTTGCCTTCGACCCGATGTTCCAGCACGCCGGTGGGCTGCCAGTCTGCCCCGATTTGCAGCAATTGTTTGCAGCGCTGCAGCGTGGAGCGCACCCCTGCGCGGGTGATGCGCGAGAGCAAGCTGTCGTCAGGCGAGACATGTGGTGCCGTGAGGCCCGCAGGCAGACCAGAGGCGCCCGCACCCGGGCCGGCGCCCGCATCCAGCACCCGAACTTGCCAGCCGCGCCGGGCCAGACTGCAGGCCACGGCCGAGCCCGACAAGCCTGCGCCCAAAATCAAGGCGGTTTTGGGTGAGTGGTCTGGCTGCAGGGGCGAACGCAGCTTGGTGCGCGGCGTCCAGGCAGGCGCAAACGTGGCTTGCAGGCGATGGCTTTTGGGCGGCAGGCCATCGGCACGCTCGACCGCAAAGCCGCATTGCGCCAGGTCTTCGCGCATACCACGCTTGACGCACCATGAGGCCACGCGTGAGCCGCTTTGGCACAAGCGTGCCACTGACTTGAGGGTGTGCAGCTCCCACATCTGCGGGTTCACGTCGGGGCTGAAGCCGTCCAGATACACGCTGTCCACCTTGACGTCGATCTCGCGCAGCATCTTCTCCACCGGGCCAATGCACAGTGTCAGTTGCAAGGCGCCGCCTTCAAACACCAGGCGGTGAATGCCTGGCATCAGGCCGCGCCAGGCCTGGGCCAGTTCCGTGGCCAGTGGCTGCAGTTCGAGCCAGGCCTGGGTGCTGCGCTCAACGTCATGCGCCGTCACGGGCCAGGCTTCGATGGAGGTGAAAAAAAGGCGCTGAGGGCGGTCAAGGGTGTGTTTCCAGGCGTGCCAGGTGGCCAGAAAATTCAGACCCAGGCCAAAGCCGGTTTCCAGCACATGCCACTGCTGCTGGCCTTGCCACAGGGTGGGTTCGCCCTGTGGCGACCACAAGCCGCAGCCCCGCAAAAACACATGCCGCGATTGCAGCAAGCCCCGGTCCGCGCCATGAAAGCCACGGCTGCGGTACACATCGTCAAACAGGGTGCTGCGGGGGGTGCCCGTCTCGTCCCAGTGGACGGGCTGCTGGGCGGCGGGCTGCAAATCCAATCAGGCCTGGGCAGGCGGGACGTAGCCCTGGGCAGCGTCGGCACCTTCGCCAAAAAAGTGTTTTTCCATCTGACGGGCAAGGTACTGGCGTGCGCGCAGGTCGGCCAGGTTCAGGCGGTTTTCGTTGACCAGCATGGTCTGGTGCTTGAGCCAGTCGGCCCAGGCTTGCTTGCTCACGTTTTCCCAGATGCGCTTGCCCAGATCGCCGGGATAAGGGGGAAAGTCCAGACCCTCAGCTTCAGTGCCGAGTTTGATGCATTGAACAGTACGTGCCATGGTGGTCGTGCCTTGATCTATCTTAAGAAGCATTGGTTATACAGATATAGAATTTCTGTATTTCCAGTTGGAAGGAATGTGCAGGACAATGCCGCTCTCTCGCGGTTTGCGCGAACGCCATTGTCGCGGTTTTAGCCGTAACTGTAGCAACCTTCTGTTCCCCTTTCGGGCCTGGGGCTGAGCCGGGCCTGTAGCAGCCATCCAAAATTCATGAGTGCTTTTCTTGAAGAACGCGTCTTGAGCGTTCACCACTGGACCGATCGCCTGTTCAGCTTTACCACCACGCGTGATACGGCGCTGCGCTTTTCCAACGGCCATTTCACCATGATTGGTCTGCGCCAGGAAAGCGGCAAACCGCTGCTGCGCGCCTACTCCATTGCCAGCGCCAACTACGAAGAGCACCTGGAGTTTTTGAGCATCAAGGTGCCCGATGGTCCTCTGACGTCCAAGCTTCAGCACATCCAGGTGGGCGACACCATCGTGGTCGGCAAAAAGCCGACGGGCACGCTGCTGTGCGACTACTTGTTGCCCGGCAAGCGCCTTTACCTGCTGTCCACCGGTACCGGGCTGGCGCCGTTCATGAGCATCATCCGGGACCCCGAAACCTACGAGCGTTTCGAAGAGGTGGTGCTGGTGCACGGTGTGCGCCAGGTCAACGAGCTGGCCTACCACGACTACATCACCCAAGAGCTGCCCCAGCACGAATTCCTGGGCGAGATGATCGCCGCTCAGCTCAAGTACTACCCCACGGTGACGCGCGAGCCCTACAAAAACCAGGGACGGGTGACCGACCTGATTGAAAACGGCAAGCTCTTTGCCGACCTGGGCGTGCCCGCGCTCAACCCGGCTGAAGACCGCGTGATGATTTGCGGCAGCCCCGGCATGCTGCGCGACCTCAAGCGCATTTGCGAAGACCGCGGTCTGGAAGAGGGCAACACAACCCGTCCTGGCGCCTTTGTGATTGAACGCGCCTTTGCCGATGCCTGACGCCCAAACCCACTGGCGCGTGCATGTGCTGTGCGCCCAGTGGTGCGGTGTGTGCCGGGATTACCGGCCCTTTGTCGAGTCCCAGCATACCGAAGCCCAGCCGTGGGTTTGGGTGGATGTAGAAACCCACGCCGACGCGTTGGGCGACCTCGATATCGAGAATTTCCCGACCTTATTGATCACATGCAACGGACAGCCGCGTTTTCTGGGCACTGTCACGCCGCAGCCTGATGTCGCCAGACGCTTGTTGCAAGCCTTGCAGGACGGGAACCGCTATGACCTGCCTGCCACGGATGATTTGGCAGAGGTTGCCAGCAAGCTGGCTGGTCTTTAACGCGCCCAAAATTGGCTCATAGATGTTTCCCTCATTAGCAAACTAGAAATCAGTAGTTTGAGTTTGAAAGAGGTGCTCCCAGAATTCGCTCATCGTCAAAACGACGAAGCTTTTTTTGGAGAGATTCATGACCCACCCCCACCGCTTTTCGCCTCGCATTTTCCAACTGATTGCCGCCGTAGCCCTGGGCCTGAGCGCCCTGGCCGCCCAAGCCCAGGTCAGCCTGCTCAACGTCTCGTACGACCCCACCCGCGAGCTGTACGTCGAGTTCAACCAGGCCTTTGCCAAACACTGGAAAGCCAAGACGGGTCAGGATGTGACCGTCAAGCAGTCGCACGGCGGCTCGGGCAAGCAGACACGCGCCATCATCGACGGCCTGGACGCCGACGTGGCCACGCTGGCCTTGGCGGGTGACACCGATGCCCTGCACGCCAACGGCAACCTGATTCCCAAGGATTGGCAAAAACGTCTGGCCCACAACAGCTCACCCTACACCTCCACCATCGTGCTGGTGGTGCGCGATGGCAACCCCAAGGGCATCAAGGATTGGGATGATCTGGTCAAGCCCGGCATCAAGGTCATCACCCCCAATCCCAAGACATCGGGAGGGGCGCAATGGAATTACCTCGCGGCCTGGGAATTCGCCAAACGCAAATACGGCGGTGACGACAAGGCCAAGGAATTTGTGAAAAAACTCTACGAGAACGTACCTGTGCTCGACACCGGAGCCCGCGGCTCGTCCATTACCTTTGCCCAGCGCGCGCAGGGTGATGTCTTCATCAGCTGGGAAAACGAAGCCTACCTGCTCGACAAGGAATTCGGTGCCAAGTTCGATGTGGTCGTGCCCAGCTTGTCGATCCTGGCCGAACCTGCGGTGACCATCGTGGACAAGAACGTGGACAAGAAAGGCACCCGCACTGTGGCGCAGGCTTATCTGGAATACCTCTACAGCGACGAAGGCCAGGACATTGCAGGCAAACACTTTTACCGCCCCATCTCACCTAAGGCCCAGGCCAAGTACGCCAAGCAGTTCCCCAAGATCAACCTTTTCACCATCGAACAGGCTTTTGGTGGCTGGGCCAAGGCCAAAAAAGAGCACTTTGCCGATGGTGCGCACTTTGACCAGATTTATGTGAAAAAGTGATGATGACCTTGGCTCTGCGAAAACCTGGCTGATCGGTTATCTTCGCGTTCGCGTGCCGCCTTCGGGCGGCTTTTTTTGTTCTCTGAAGGAAGTTTCCATGTCCCTCAACGCCTTGAGCGATGCCGCGCTCGACCAATTGTTCCGTCAGGCCCGCACCGTTCACGCTTTCAAGCCCGAAGCCGTGTCCGACGACACGATCCGTCAGCTGTATGAGCTGCTCAAATGGGGCCCCACGGCCTTCAATGCCCAGCCGGCCCGTTATGTGTTCGTCAAGAGCGCGGAAGCCAAGGCCAAGCTGCTGCCCGCGCTGATGCCGGGCAACGTGCCCCAGGTGCAAAGCGCCGCCGTGACGGTCATCGTGGCCCACGACACCCGTTTCACCGAGCACCTGCCCGCGCAGTTCCCGGGCTACGACGCCAAGGCGGTGTTCGACGCCAACCCGGCCTTTGTCGAACCCACGGCTTTTCGTAACAGCAGCCTGCAGGGCGCTTACCTGATCCTGGCCGCCCGCGCGCTGGGTCTGGACAGCGGCGCCATGTCGGGGTTTGACCCGCAGGCCGTGAACGACGCCTTCTTCCCGGATGGTCGTTTCAAGATCAACTTCCTGCTGAACATCGGCGTGGCCGATCCGGCAGGTATCTACCCGCGTGCGCCGCGTCTGGCGTTTGACGAGGCGGCCCAGATTCTGTGACGCCCCCCACGGTCCGCAGCCGAGAAGCCCGCTTTGGCGGGCTTCTTTATTTGGTTTTGTTATTAACAAACAAGAATAAAGTCGTTTGAGTTTTGAAGCAGGTCTCTCACAATCGCGGCCATGTCTTCTTCACCGACCCTCGTTATCGTGCCCGGCTGGCGCAATTCCGGGCCTGGCCATTGGCAAAGCCTGTGGGCGCAGCGCGTGCCGGGGGCCGTGCGCGTGGAGATGCCCGAGGACGACTGGCAGCGCCCCAAACGTAATGTCTGGGTGCAGGCGATTGCCCGCACCATCCGGACTCAACCGGGTCCAGTGGTCGTGGCGGCACACAGCCTGGGCTGCATTGCCACCACGCACCTGCCGTCTGACGTGGCCCGCCGCGTTCAGGGTGCACTGCTGGTCGCACCGGCTGACCCGGAGCGCCGGGGTGTGCTGGCCGACTTTGCTCCCGTGCCTTACCAGCCGCTGCCTTACCGTAGCGTACTGGTGGCCAGCACGACCGACCCGTTTTGCCCGGTGCGCACGGCAGGGGCTTATGCCCGCTCCTGGGGCAGCGAGGTGGTGCGCCTGCAAAACGCTGGTCACATCAACATCGAGTCTGGCCACGGCGAATGGCCGCTGGGCCTGGCCCTTTTGCAATCCCTGATGGCCGATCACTCCTGGAGTGGTCAGTCCCAACATGAACTGGAGTCCGCATGAAAACTTTTACCCGATTGGCGTTGGTCGCCGCTTTGTCTTTCACTGGTTTGGCCGCTCAGGCCCAGACCCTGCTCAACGCCTCCTACGACGTGGCCCGTGAGTTCTACAAGGACTACAACGCCGCCTTTGTGGCCCATTACAAAAAGACCACCGGCAAGGATGTGAAGATCGACCAGGCCCACGGTGGCTCCAGCGCACAGGCGCGCGCTGTCAACGACGGGTTGGATGCCGACGTGGTGACCATGAACACCACGACCGATGTTGATTTCCTTGCCAGCACTGGCGTCGTGGCAAAAGACTGGCAAAAGCGTTTTCCAAACAGCGCTTCGCCCACCACGTCGACCATGCTGTTCCTCACCCGCAATGGCAACCCCAAGAACATCAAGGACTGGGATGACCTGATCAAGCCTGGTGTCCAGGTCATTGTGGTCAATCCCAAGACGGGTGGTAATGGCCGAATGGCTTATCTGGCGGCTTGGGGCTATGCCAAGAAAAAATGGGGTACTGATGCACAAGCGGCTGAATTTATTGGCAAGCTTTATAAAAATGTACCCGTGCTCGCCAAAGGCGGGCGCGATGCCACCACCATCTTCCTGCAGCGCAATATTGGCGATGTGCTGGTGACGTTCGAATCCGAGGTCGTCTCGGTGGACCGCGAATTCGGCACCGGCAAGGTGGACGCGGTGCATCCGTCCATCAGCATCGTGGCCGAAAACCCGATCGCTGTGGTCGAACGCACCGTGGCCAAAAAGGGCACGGGCGAACTGGCCAAAGCCTATCTGGACTACCTGTATTCCGAAGAGGCCCAGGAGATCGCCGCCAAGCACGCGCTGCGTCCGCGCAATGCGGCGGTACTCAAGAAGTACAGCGCCACGTTCAAACCCATCCAGCTGTTCACCGTCAATGAACTGTTTGGCTCACTGGCTGAAGCGCAAAAAGTTCACTTCAACGACGGTGGCCAGTTCGACAAGATTTACACCGTCAAGTAATTCAGGTCTTCCATGTCTGTTGCCGTTTTGTCGGCGGGCGGCCCGCGCCGCAAGCCGCGCCGGGTTTTGCCTGGCTTCAACCTCACGCTGGGTTACACCGTGCTGTACCTCAGCCTGATCGTGCTGATTCCGCTGTCGGCCCTGTTGTTCAAGACCTTCACCCTGAGCTGGGAGCAGTTCTGGGCGGCGGTGACCGGGCCGCGCGTGCTGGCCTCGTACCGCTTGACCTTTGGCGCTTCGTTCATCGCGGCGCTGGTCAATGTGGTGTTTGGGCTGCTGGTGGCCTGGGTGCTGGTGCGATACGACTTTTTTGGAAAGAAGGTGGTGGACGCGCTGGTGGACCTGCCTTTTGCGCTGCCGACCGCCGTGGCCGGTATTTCTTTGACTGCGCTGCTGGCGGGTAACGGCTGGATCGGCCAGTACCTGGAGCCACACGGCATCCAGCTGGCCTTCAACCCCAATGGTGTTGTGATCGCGCTGATCTTCATCGGCCTGCCGTTTGTGGTGCGTACGGTGCAGCCGGTGCTCGAAGACGCCGAGAAAGAACTCGAAGAAGCTGCCACTTGCCTGGGCGCGACGCGCTGGCAGACCTTCACCCGCGTGATCTTCCCGTCGATTGCGCCCGCATTGCTGACTGGCTTTGCCATGGCTTTTGCCCGGGCGGTGGGCGAGTACGGCTCGGTCATCTTCATCGCGGGCAACATGCCCATGGTGTCCGAAATCACGCCGCTGATCATCATCGGCAAGCTCGAACAGTACGACTACGCGGGCGCCACCGCCGTGGCGGTGGTGATGCTGGTGTTCTCCTTCATCCTGCTGCTGATCATCAACGCGCTGCAGGCCTGGCAACGCAAACGTGGAGGGGCCCCAGTATGAGCGGCGCTGTTTCTTCTCTGGGCAAGCCGGTGCGCCGTGCGCAGGCGGGTACGACCGAGCCCGCCTGGGTGCGCTGGGCACTGCTGACGGTGGCGCTGGGCTTCATGTTTCTGTTCCTGGTGCTGCCGCTCGCTGCGGTTTTCACCGAGGCGCTGCGCAAGGGCTTTGACGCTTACTTCGAGGCCTTCAAGGAGCCAGATGCCTGGTCGGCCATCCGCCTGACGCTGATCACCGCGGCGATCGCTGTGCCGCTGAACCTGGTGTTCGGCATCGCCGCCGCCTGGGCGATTGCCAAGTACGAATTCAAAGGCAAGGCCTTTTTGACCACGCTGGTGGACCTGCCGTTTTCCGTTTCGCCCGTGGTGGCTGGCCTGATCTATGTGCTGATCTTTGGTGCGCAGGGCTGGCTGGGGCCGTGGCTGCAGGCGCACGACATCAAGATCGTGTTTGCCGTGCCGGGCATTGTGCTGGCCACCGTGTTCGTCACCTTTCCCTTCATTGCCCGCGAGCTGATTCCGCTGATGCAGGCGCAGGGCACCGAAGAAGAGCAGGCCGCCATCGTGCTGGGCGCGACCGGCTGGCAGACCTTCTGGCGCGTGACGCTGCCCAACATCAAGTGGGGCCTGATCTACGGCGTGATTTTGTGCAACGCCCGCGCCATGGGCGAGTTTGGCGCGGTGTCGGTGGTCTCCGGTCACATCCGGGGCCAGACCAACACCATGCCGCTGCATGTCGAGATCCTCTACAACGAATACCAGTCGGTGGCCGCGTTTGCTGTGGCCTCGCTGCTGGCCCTGCTGGCGCTGGTCACCCTGGTCATCAAGTCGGTGGTGGAGTGGCAGCACGAGCGCGAACTGCGCGCTGCTGCCGATACACCGCCCGAAAACCCGAACAACTGAAGCCTGTCATGAGCATCGAAATCCGCAATATCCACAAACAGTTTGGCGACTTCACCGCCTTGGGCGATGTCAGCCTGGACATCGAATCGGGCGAGCTGGTCGCGCTGCTAGGTCCGTCGGGCTGCGGCAAAACCACGCTGCTGCGCATCATTGCCGGGCTGGAAACCGCCGACAGCGGCACCATTGCCTTCAGCGGCGAAGACACCACCCATGTGCATGTGCGCGAGCGCCAGGTGGGTTTTGTGTTCCAGCACTACGCCTTGTTCCGCCACATGACGGTGTTCGAGAACGTGGCCTTTGGCCTGCGGGTGCGCCCGCGCGCCACGCGCCCAAGCGAGTCTGAAATCAAGCGCAAGGTGCATGAGCTGTTGGGCCTGGTGCAGCTGGACTGGCTGGCCGACCGCTATCCCTCGCAACTGTCGGGTGGGCAGCGTCAGCGCATCGCGCTGGCCCGTGCGCTGGCTGTGGAGCCCAAGGTGCTGCTGCTGGACGAACCCTTTGGCGCACTGGACGCCAAGGTGCGCAAGGAGCTGCGCCGCTGGCTGCGCCGCCTGCACGACGAACTGCATGTGACCAGCATCTTTGTCACGCATGACCAGGAAGAAGCGCTGGAAGTGGCCGACCGCGTGGTGCTCATGAACAAGGGCCAGATCGAGCAGATCGGCTCGCCGCAGGAGGTCTGGGACCACCCGGCCAGCCCCTTTGTGTACGGCTTCCTGGGCGATGTGAACCTGTTCCACGGCCGCGCCCACGAGGGTGAGATGCTGATCGGCGCCGACCACCATGCCGTGCGCCTGGACTCGCCCGAGCACGGCGACGCGCAGGACGCCAAGGCTTTTGCCTATGTGCGTCCGCACGATCTGGATGTGGCTCGCTATATACCCGGGGGCCTGAATTCTGGCATCGTAGCCAAGCTGACCCGCGCCATCGTGGTGGGCCCTGTGGCTCGATTGGAACTGGAAGCTCACGAAGACCAAGGTTTTGGCAAGGACGCCATCATCGAGGCGCAACTTAGCTCCGCTCAGTTTCGGCAGGAGGGATTTGCCGAGGGCGACCTGCTGGTACTCACCCCGCGTCGGGCTCGCGTTTTTGTCGAGGGTTGATGTGGATTTTGGTCAAGAAACATCCGATCTGGATCAACTTTTTGAAGCTGTAGCAGAGAGCTTTTCTGTTTTGTCTGCTCCCATGCGCCTGAGAATCATCAGTCGCTTGTGTTACGGTGAAAAAACTGTCAAACAACTGCTGTCAGAAATCACAACATCTCAACCCAATATTTCTCAGCATCTGGGTATGCTGCATCGCGCTGGATTCATACAAAAACGCAGAGCTGGCAATCTGATCTACTACGCGATTGCTGATCAGCGAGTTGTGCAGGTGTGCCAACTCATGTGTGCAAACGGTAAGACAAAATCTTTACCTGCAGTTAATCGATAGATTGATGTGCATGCGGCAAAATGCTTGTGAGTAAAAGCTCTTTACTTGACAGTACGCCGTCTTGACTCAAACGCATGCGCCACTTTATCTTGTCATTTTTGCTATGAGATCAACTCTTTCGACATTGCTGGGGTGGGTCGTACTGACCTGCGCATTTCTGCTGGCCTTTGGCCTGTATTTGCAACACGTGGTGGGCCTGGAACCTTGCCCCATGTGCATCGTGCAGCGCTACACGATGGTGGGCGTCATGGTGCTCGGGCTGGTGGGTTGGCGTTTGCGCAACGCCACGGCTTTGACTGTGGTGGGGGTGTTGCTCGCGCTCAAAGCCGGATTTGGCGCTTTTGTGGCAGCGCGCCAGAGCTGGCTGCAGTGGTACCCCCCCGAGGCGGTCAGCTGCGGGCGGGACTTTTACGGCATGATTGAAAGCTTCCCGCTGGGGCGAGCCATTCCGATGATTTTTCGCGGCAGCGGTGACTGCACCAAGGTGGACTGGACCTTTTTAGGTGGCTCGATTGCCAACTGGTCTTTTGCCTGCTTTGCGCTGTTCACAGTGCTGGGGCTCTGGCTGGCGCGTCAGGCCTGGCGCCAGCGCTGAGCGGTACGAGAACGCTCAAAGTTTTTTCACCAGCACCTGACTCCTGCGGTCCCAGTTGTATTTGCGCTTGCGCGCTTCGGGCAACCAGTCCGGGTCGGTTTGGACAAAACCACGCTTGAGGAACCAGTGCATGGTGCGCGTGGTCAGCACAAAAATGCTTTTGAGTCCCATGGCGCGGGCGCGTTGCTCGATGCGCTTGAGGATTTTTTCACCATCTCCCTGGCCCTGTGACTGAGGCGAAACGGTCAGCGCTGCCATTTCAGCGGTGCGTGATTCGGGGTAGGGATACAGTGCGGCGCAGGCAAAGATCACGCCATCGTGCTCGACGATGGTGTAGTGGTCAATGTCGCGTTCGATCTCGGTGCGATCGCGCTTGACCAGCGTGCCGTCTTTCTCAAACGGCTCGATCAATTGCAGGATGCCACCCACATCGTCAGCGCTGGCTTCGCGCATCTCTTCGAGCTTTTCATCGACCACCATGGTGCCGATGCCATCGTGCACATACACCTCCAGCAGCAGCGCGCCATCCACCGCAAAAGGCAGGATGTGCGAGCGCTCCACCCCTTCTTCGCAGGCTTTGACGCAATGCTGCAAATAAAAAGCCAGATCGGTCGGTTGGGTGGGGTTGGGCGATTCGGCCAGCAGTTTTTTGGCGGCGGCCAAGGGCAATTCGGTGTCGATCGGGTTGTCATCGCTGGCCGGAGCGTTCGGGTCGATGCGGATGCCCGGAACCTCGGTCAGGAACAGCAGCTTGTCGGCCTGCAGCTCGGCGGCCACGCTGGTGGCGACTTCTTCCATGGTCAGGTTGAAAGCCTCGCCCGTGGGCGAAAAGCCAAACGGTGAGAGCAGCACCATCGCACCCATGTCCAGCGAGCGCATGATGCCGTCCACATCAACCTTGCGCACCATGCCTGAGTGCATGAAGTCAACGCCGTCCACAATGCCCACCGGGCGCGCCGTGATGAAGTTGCCGGAAATGACGCGCACTGTGGAGCCCGCCATCGGCGTATTGGGCAGACCTTGACTGAAGGCGGCTTCGATCTCGTAGCGCAGCTGTCCGGCGGCTTCCTGCGCGCAGTCCAGCGACACGCTGTCAGTGATGCGCATGCCGTGCGAATAGCGAGGGGTGTGGCCCTTGGCGGCCAGTTGTTCGTTGACCTGTGGGCGGAAACCATGCACCAGCACGATCTTGACGCCCATGCTTTGAATCAGCGCCAAATCCTGCGCAATGTTTTGCAGCTTGCCCGCCGCAATGGCTTCGCCCGCAATGCCCACGACAAAAGTCTTGCCACGGTGCATGTGGATGTAGGGCGCCACCGACCGGAACCAGGGCACAAAGGTGAAATTGAAGACGGTGGACATGGGGCAGGGGCGGGGATAATCCGAAGTCTGTTGTAGCCCTGATTTTCACAGAGTTTTTACCTTGTCCTCCAGCGCCTTGTTTCTCGACTTTCCCGACAGCCTTCCTGTCTCTGGCAAACGCCAGGAGATCATGGAGGCGCTGGCGCAGCACCAGGTCATCATCGTTTGCGGCGAAACAGGCTCGGGCAAGACCACACAGCTGCCCAAGATCGCGCTGGCTATGGGCCGGGGCAAAGCGAATGCGAAGCCCGGCGAGAAGCCGCGCCTGATCGGTCACACCCAGCCGCGCCGCATTGCCGCCAGCTCTGTGGCCAAACGCATTGCCGAGGAACTCAAGACCCCGCTGGGCGAGGTGGTGGGCTACAAGGTGCGCTTTCAGGACCGCCTGAGCAAAAACGCTTCGGTCAAGCTGATGACCGACGGCATCTTGCTGGCCGAGACGCAGACCGACCCGCTGCTGCAGGCGTATGACACGATCATCATCGACGAGGCGCACGAACGCAGCCTGAATATCGACTTTCTGCTGGGCTACCTGCGCCAGATCTTGCCGCGCCGTCCGGACCTGAAAATCATCGTCACCTCGGCCACGATTGACGCGGACCGTTTTGCAAGGCATTTCGAGTCTCGCCATGGCCCGGCACCGGTCATCATGGTGTCGGGCCGCACCTTTCCGGTCGAGCAGCGCTACCGCCCGTTTGAAGAGTCGCGCGAATACGACCTGAACAACGCGATTGCAGATGGCGTGGACGAGCTTTGGCAGGGCGGAGCAGGGGGCGACATTCTGGTGTTCCTGCCCGGCGAGCGCGAAATCCGCGAAGCCGCAGACCATCTGCGCAAGCACCTGGCCCACCACGCCTGGACGCGCAACGCCGATGTGCTGCCGCTGTTTGCGCGCCTGAGCCAGGCCGAGCAGGACCGGGTGTTTGAAACATCGAACGGTCGGCGCATCGTGCTGGCCACCAACGTGGCCGAAACGTCCCTGACGGTGCCCGGCATCCGCTATGTGATCGACGCGGGCACGGCGCGTGTCAAGCGCTACAGCCTGCGCAGCAAGGTCGAGCAGCTGCTGATCGAACCCGTGAGCCAGGCTGCAGCCAACCAGCGCGCCGGCCGCTGCGGCCGTGTGGCCAATGGCATTTGCATTCGCCTGTACGACGAAAAAGACTTCACTTCGCGTCCGCGCTTTACGGACCCCGAGATCCTGCGCTCGTCGCTCGCGGGTGTGATCCTGCGCATGAAGAGCCTGCACCTGGGGCAGGTGGACGACTTCCCGTTCATCGAGGCGCCCAGCAAACGGGCGATCACCGACGGCTACCAGCTGCTGGCCGAACTCGGCGCGGTGGACGATGCAAACGAACTCACGCCCATCGGCAAAGAGCTTTCGCGCCTGCCGCTCGACCCTCGCGTGGGCCGCATGATCCTGGAAGCGCGCCACCGCAACGCCCTGGACGAGGTGCTGATCATTGCGAGTGCGCTTTCCGTGCAGGACGTGCGCGACCGCCCGCTGGAAGCGCAAGCCCAGGCCGACCAGCAGCACGCCAAGTTTGACGACGAAAAGAGTGAATTCAGCGGCTATGTGCGCCTGTGGCACTGGATCCACGATGCGCGCGGCGGTGAACACCAGACCCACAAGCTGTCCAACCGCCAATACGAGCAGCTGCTGCGCCAGAACTTCATCAACGTGCGCCGCGTGCGCGAGTGGCGCGACACGCACAGCCAGCTGCACACCGTCGTGGCCGAGCACGGCTGGAAGCTCAACACCCAACCCGCCAGTTACGAGCAGCTGCATAAGTCCATGCTCGCGGGCCTGCTGGGCAACATCGGCTGCAAGCTCGAAGACGAAGACGTGTACCTGGGCGCACGCGGCATCAAGTTCCACCGCCACCCGGGCGCGCACCTCAAGAAGAAGCCCGGCCGCTGGATCGTGGTGGCCGAACTGGTCGAGACCACGCGCCTGTTTGGTCGCGGTATCGCCAACATCGAGCCGCAGTGGCTCGAAGAGGTGGGCGCGCATCTGCTGCGCAAGCAGCTGCTGGACCCGCATTGGGAAAAAAAATCCGCCGAGGCCGTGGCCTACGAACGCGCCACGCTCTACGGCCTGATGGTCTACAACGGCCGCCGCAAGCCCTACGGCACCATCGACATGCACGGCGCCCGCGACATCTTCATCCGCCAGGGCCTGGTGGCAGGTGAGTGGGACACCAAGCTGCCCTTTGTAGCCGCCAACCTGCGCATGGTCGCCAAGGTCGAAGAGCTGGAACACAAATCGCGCCGCCAGGACGTGCTGGTGGACGACGAACTCATCTACGCCTATTACGACGCGCAGATCCCGCAAGACGTCTACAACGGCCGCCTGATGGAGCCGTGGTGGCGCGAAGCGTCGCGCGCCAACCCCAAGTTTTTGCACCTCACGCGTGAAGAGCTCATGCGCCACGAGGCCGCAGGCGTGACCACGCTAGCCTTCCCCAAGACCGTGCGTTTAGGCGGCGTGGACTGCGCCGCCACCTACCTGCACGAACCCGGCGACAGCCGCGACGGCGTCACCATCACCGTGCCGCTGTTTGTACTGAATCAGGTGAGTGAAGAGCGCTGCGAATGGCTGGTGCCCGGCATGCTCAAGGACAAGATCCAGGCCCTGCTCAAAAGCCTGCCGCAAAGGCCGCGCAGCCGCTTCGTACCTTTGCCCGAAAGCGCGGCACGGTTGGCGGATGAGCTGAGCACCCCCGAAGTCTTTGGCACCGGTTCGCTGACCGACGTGTTGCTCAAAAAAGTGCGTGACGAAACCAGCCTGGACGTTAAGCGCGCCGACTTCAAGCTCGACATGCTCAGCCCGCACCTGTTCATGAACCTGCGCGTGGTCGACGAACACGGTCGCCAACTCGGCATGGGCCGCAACCTCGGCGCCCTCAAAGCCGACTGGGGCAGCAAAGCCCGAGGCGCCTTCCAGGCGCTGGCGCAGCTGAAGACCCACAAATTGGGGTCAGACCCCGATTTGGCGAAGCCAAACTCGGGCTCTGACCCCAATTCCTCGAAGGACCACAAATCAATCGGGGTCGGATCCCGATTGTCCGAAGGAAATCGGGCTCTGACCCCGATTGATTCCCCGCAGAAGCAGAACGCTCAGCAAGCCGACCAACGTCACACCACCTGGTCCTTCGGCGAACTCCCCGAACTCATGGAAATCCGCAAGTCCGGTCAGACCCTGATCGGCTTCCCCGCCCTGGTCGACGCCGGTGACGCCGTCACCATCGAAGTCTTCGACGAACCCGAAGTCGCCGCCACCAAACACCGCCAAGGCCTGCGCCGTCTTTTTGCGCTGCAGATCAAGGACGCGCTCAAGTACCTCGAAAAGAACATCCCCGACCTGCAAAAAATGTCGGTCGCGTACATGAGTCTGGGCACTGCCGAAGAACTCAAAACCCAGATCATCGACGTGGCGATTGACCGCGCCTTTTTGCAAGACCCCCTGCCCACCGACGAAGCCGCCTTCAAAAAACGCGTGGAAGAGGGCCGGGGCCGCCTGACCCTGATCGCCAACGAAGTCGCCCGACTGGCGTGCGTGATCCTGACCGAATACGCCACCGCCGCCCGCAAGATAAAAGACACCAAAAACGCGCCTGACGCCACGGCAGACTGCACCCAGCAGCTGCAGCGCCTCATGCCCAAACAGTTCATCGCCGCCACCCCGTGGCCGCAGCTGCAGCACTTTGCGCGCTACCTGAAGGCCATCACCCTGCGCCTGGACAAAGTCCGCGCCGACCCCGCCCGCGATGCCCAGCGCCTGACCGAACTCAAAGCGCAAGAGCCGCGCTACTGGCGCCTGGTGGCCGAACGCAAAGGCGCCCAAGACGCCCGCATGCTGGAGTTCCGCTGGCTACTGGAGGAGCTGCGCGTGAGCTTCTTCGCGCAAGAGCTGCGCACCCCGCAGCCGGTCAGCGTCAAGCGGCTAGAGAAGGCTTGGGGGCAGCTGACGTATTGAAGGATGTCTTTGCTGCTTATTGCTTTTTGGACATCTTTTGTTTTGAGTCCAGATTTTGCAGCTGCTCACGCAACTGCTGCAGTTCTGCCTTGAAGCCTTCGGCGTTGCCGTAGTCCACAAAGTGGTTGTAACGGCTGTGGGCGTGTCGCACGCGGCGGGCGTGCTTGATAGGGCACCAGTATTGTTCGGTACGACTGGCAATTTCCGTGAAGTACGCGGCCAGGCCGTTGCCGTAGGAGCAATAGGCGCAGTTGATTTTTTCGAGTGTATTCAGATAGGCCAGATGGGCACGGTCAAAGGTCCAGCAGTCCTTGCGACGCACGCGCTCGATGCGGTAGAGCGGAAAGCACAGCCACTGGTAGATGGTGAGCGCTGCGTCCAGCACGAGCATGGGCACGATCATGCTGTAAATGATGGGGGCGCTGATGGCGTGTCGAAGATCGGCATGGGTGACGTATTTGAACAGGCTGGTTTTGAAGCGGCGCTGCTGCTCCAGCACCGCACGCTCGAAGTGGACGCGCTTGTTTTCAAAATCGGCCTCAAACGCATCGCGGCGGCGCTTGAGTTCGGCCTGCAGCTCCTCTTCGAGGGCGCTGATGCGCTCAAGAATGTCGTTCAGAGAGGTGTTCATGCCCTGTAGTAAAGCACACCTGCCTAGTCAGAGCCAACTGCCGCAGGTGTTGGCCTCAGCGCAGGGTCATGAGGGGGATGTCTTTGGCCTGGGCCAGCGCGTCGATTTGCTTGCGGGTTTGACTGGCCAGAAATGCTGCAATCGCTTGGTGCACCGCAGGTCGGAACAAATCCTTGACGGGATGCTTGAGTGTGATGCCTGCTGCATCGCACAGGCGTTGCGCAAAATGAGGCTCCAGCGCGGCCATGGCGACGCGTCCGTTTTTGCAGGCATAGAGCCGATAACCTGCGTGGGCGCCGCCTACTGCGCCCTTGGGCGTGGTCATGCCCCATTGGCGGGGCAGGGCCAGCCATGCAGCTGCGCTGCTGAGGGCGACTTCCTGGCGGGTGCCTTTGCCGGTGGTTTTTTGCATCAGCGTGGCTTGCAGTGCAGCCTCGCTGGCCATGAGTGCCCCGCCCATGTCGGCAAACAGGCTGGCGGGAAGATCCATCCCGGGCACCAGGTCCACCTCTGCTTGGTAGGTGAGGTCGTGACCGGGGATTTCGGCCAAGGGCCCGGGCGCACCGACCACTTCCACCAAGCTCAGCTGCGGGTAGCGCTTGTGGAGCACTTTCCAGCCCAAGCCCAGTTTGGTGAGGGCAGATGGCCGAAATGAAGTGAGCAAGATGTCTGTTTTCGCCAGCAGCTTGTGCAGCGCGGCTTGACCCTTCGCGTCTTTCAGGTCCAAGCCGATTTGCTCAATGCCTTGGTGCAGCTGGGCGTAGCCTTCGGCGGTGTAGTGCTGCATAGGGTCGCCTGCGGGCGGGTTGACCTTGGTGCAGCGCGCGCCCATGTCGGCCAGGCGGCGCAAGGCCGCTGGGCCGGGCAGGTTCAGGGCAAGGCTGACAACGCGCGTGCCGCGCAGGGGCTTGGATGTGCTCATGCCACCGATTATCGGTCGCCGAAATCCAGGGGCAGACCCACGTAGTTTTCTGCCATGGTGCGCGAGCCGGCTTCGCTGTGGATCAGGTAGTCAAGTTCGGCTTCCTGGAACTTCTGGCCGATGTCACCGTTTTCCGGGAAGTGGTGCATCAGGCTGGTGAACCACCACGAGAAACGCTCGGCTCGCCAGATGCGGCGCAAGCAGCGTTCGGAATAGCTGTCGATGCCGGCTTCGGAGTTTTCCTTGTAGTACTCGATGATGGCGGTCGACAGGTACTTCACATCGGTGGCGGCCAGGTTCAGCCCCTTGGCGCCGGTGGGCGGCACGATGTGGCCGGCGTCCCCTGCCAGGAACATGCGGCCAAAGCGCATGGGTTCGGTCACAAAGCTGCGCAGCGGGGCGATGCTTTTCTCGATGCTAGGACCCGTCACCAGCTTGGCTCGGGCTTCGGGGTCGAGGCGGTTGCGCAGCTCTTCCCAGAAGGCCTCGTCGCTCCAGTCTTCGACTTTGTCGGTCAGCGGGACCTGCAGGTAGTAGCGACTGCGGGTGGCGCTTCGCTGCGAGCACAGGGCAAAACCACGTGGGCTGTTGGCGTAGATAAGCTCGTGATGCACGGGCGGGGTGTCCGATAACAGGCCCAGCCAGCCAAAGGGATAGACTTTTTCATATTCGCGAATCTTGTCTTTGGGAGCGCTGGCGCGGCACACGCCGTGAAAGCCATCGCAGCCAGCGATGAAGTCACACTCAATGGTGTGGGTGACGCCATCTTTTTCGTAGGTGACTCGGGGCTTGGCGGTTTCAAATTCGTGCACCTGTACGTTGTGGGCTTCGTAGACGGTGGGCAGGCCCAGTGACTGGCGAGCGTCCATCAGGTCACGTGTCACCTCGGTCTGGCCGTAGACCATCACGTTCTTGCCGCTGGTGAGTTTGTTCATGTCGATGCGGTGACGTTCGCCGTTGAACAACAGGTCAAAGCCGCCGTGGATCAGGCCTTCCTTGTGCATGCGCTGGCCGACGCCAGCTTCGTCGAGCAGGTCAATGCACACTTGCTCCAGCACGCCTGCGCGGATGCGCGAGAGCACATAGTCGCCAGTCTGGCGCTCGAGGATGATGGCATCAATGCCGGCTTTGTAGAGCAGCTGGCCGAGCAACAAGCCGGAAGGGCCGGCGCCGATGATGGCAACCTGGGTACGTGTGGATTTGGTCATGAGGCGTCTCCTGCTCAATGTGTTCATAAGCGATGGGTCAAGCTTAGGCAAAGGGAGCTTTGATGGCTGGCTACGGGTGCATGTAATGTGCGATGATCAATATGATTGTGCGATGTTCGCGCAAATTGATGGAGCTCAAACTGCAAATGACGATTGCCAAAGCAGACTACATCGAAGGCTTGGCCAAGGGCCTGGCAGTACTGGAAGCGTTCGATACCGAGCGCCAACGCCTGAACGCCACGCTTGCCGCGCAGCGCACGGGCATCACCCGAGCAGCAGCAAGGCGGCACTTGCTGACGCTGGCCGAACTGGGTTACCTGGAGAGTGATGGTTCGCATTACTGGCTGTCTGCACGGGTGTTGCGCTTTGCTGGTAGTTACATGGCGACCTCACGCTTGCCTCGCACCTTGCAGCCCACCCTCAACCGCCTGGCTGCGCAGACCGAGGCCTCTTTTTCTGCAGTGGTGCTCGATGGTGGCGATGGCGTCATCGTCGCGCGCAGCGCCGGGGCGTTGGAGCCTGTGCGTCATGTGGCTTACGGCCTGCATTTGGGCGCGCGCCTGCCGGCGCATGCCACATCGACTGGACGTGTGTTGCTGGCCAATTTGCCCAAGGAAGTGTTTGCGAACTGGCTCAAGGGGCGCGAGCTGGCCCGCATCACGCCGCAAACAGAAGTGGGGTTGAGCGCGTTTCGCAAGTTGATCGACCAGGTGCGCAAGGACGACTATTGCCTGGCCAGGCAGGTCCATGAGTTGGGCATACATGCGCTGGCGGTACCGCTGCGCAATATGCAGGGTCAGACGCTTGCAGCGCTCAATGTGGTGGGGACAGCCGAGCAACTGAGTGATGCGGCTGTCCAACGCAAGTGGTTGCCGTTGTTGCTGGAGGCGGCCAGGGAGTTGCGGCCGCTTTTATAAGCGGTGGCCTGTCCGGCAGGAATCGAACCTGCGACCCACAGCTTAGAAGGCTGTTGCTCTATCCAACTGAGCTACGGACAGATCAGAAGCACAAACCAGAGACACAAAAGGCCCTGAACGGGCCTTTGATGTCTGGAAATGGTCGGAGCGGCGGGATTCGAACTCGCGACCCTCTGCTCCCAAAGCAGATGCGCTACCAGGCTGCGCTACGCTCCGACAGGCTTGATTCTACCCGGTAAACAGGCCAAAAAAGCCGACTTCAGCGTTGTTGATGCTGTCCGGCACCAAACAAATGGTGGCGCGCCATGTCATCGGTCAAGGGTTTGCGGGCATCGGCCAGCACCTGCACGCCGCGTTTGACAGCAGGGCGTGCATCCACGCGGTCATACCAGGCTTTGAGGGCCGGGTAGTCGGCCCAGTCGATGCCCTGGTTTTGCCAGCTGCGCAGCCAGGGGAAGATAGCGATGTCGGCAATGCTGTAGCTTTTACCGCCGATCCAGGGGCTGGACTCCAGCCGTTTGTTCATGACGCCGTACACGCGTTTGGCCTCGTTGGTATAGCGGTCAATGGCGTAGCCAATTTTTTCGGGGGCGTAGATGCGAAAGTGGTGGGCCTGACCCAGCATGGGGCCCACGCCGCCCATCTGGAACATCAGCCATTGCAGCACTTCGAATTTGGCACGATCGCTCTTGGGCAGGAATTTACCGGTCTTGGCGGCCAGGTAGGTGAGGATGGCGCCGGACTCGAACAGGGAAATCGGTTTGCCGTCCGGCCCCTCGCTGTCCACGATGGCCGGGATCTTGTTGTTGGGGCTGATCTTCAAAAAATCGGGCTGAAACTGGTCTCCGGTACCAATGTTGATGGGGTGCACGCGGTAGGGCAGGCGGCACTCTTCGAGCATGATGTGCACTTTGTGCCCGTTGGGTGTGGGCCAGGAATACAGGTCGATCATGGTTGTGTCTTTCAGCAGCCGCGGGTGACGGGCATCTCGGTTTCAACAGGTTTGAGCAGGTGCTTGGCCAGCTCCAGTTTGGCCAGCGAGTTGCGGTGTACTTCGTCCGGGCCATCGGCCAGGCGCAGTGTACGCTGGTTGGCCCACGAGTAGGCCAGCGGAAAGTCTTGCGACACGCCCGCGCCGCCGTGCGCCTGGATGGCCCAGTCAATGACTTGACCGGCCATGATGGGGGCCACGATCTTGATCATGGCGATTTCTGCGCGTGCGCCTTTGTTGCCCACGGTGTCCATCATCCACGCGGCCTTGAGGGTCAAGAGGCGGGCTTGCTCGATCATGCAACGGGCTTCGGCAATGCGTTCCTGCCAGACGCTTTGGCGGGCTACCTCGCGCCCAAAAGCGACGCGGCTGCTCAGGCGCTTGCACATCAATTCCAGAGCACGCTCGGCTGCGCCAATAGAGCGCATGCAGTGGTGAATGCGACCAGGGCCCAGGCGGCCTTGCGCGATTTCAAAGCCGCGGCCTTCGCCCAGCAGAATATGGTTGGCTGGCACGCGAACGTTTTCGAGCAGCACCTCCATGTGACCGTGCGGCGCGTCGTCGTAACCAAAGACGCTCAAGGGGCGCAGTACCTTGATGCCGGGCGTGTTGGCGGGCACCACGATCATGGACTGCTGCGCATGGCGAGCGGCCTCGGGGTCGGTTTTACCCATGACGATGTAGACCGCGCAGCGTGGATCGCCTGCGCCGGACGACCACCACTTGCGGCCGTTAATGACGTAATGGTCGCCATCACGCACGATGGAGCACTGGATGTTGGTGGCGTCCGATGAAGCCACCTCGGGTTCGGTCATCAGAAAGGCAGAGCGAATGTCACCGCGCAACAAGGGTTCGAGCCAGCGGTCCTTGAGGGCTTCACTGGCGTAGCGTTCGAAGGTTTCCATGTTGCCGGTGTCGGGCGCGTTGCAATTGAACACCTCGGGCGCCCAAGGCACGCGGCCCATGATTTCGCACAAAGGCGCGTATTCCAGATTGGACAGGCCTTCAGGCGCACGCTTGCTGTGCGGCAAAAACAGGTTCCACAAACCAGCCTGGCGGGCCAAGGGTTTGAGTTCTTCGATGAGTTCGGTGGGGACCCAGGCATTGCCTTTGGTGCGGTTGGCTGCAATTTCGTCAAAAAAGCGTTGCTCGTTGGGGTAAATGTGCGTTTCCATGAACGCCAGCAGGCGCTTTTGCAAGTCCTGAACGCGGGGGCTATAGTCAAAGTTCATGGTCTTCTCCTTGTCTTGTCGGTTCAAGCTACGCCGTGTTGCTGTGCGAAGTGCCACGCCAGCTCGGCCATGGGGCGCGCACCGGCACCCGAGGCTTTGGCCTGCTCGCTCGAGGCTGTGCCGTCTTCGTGGCGTTTGGCAATGCCTTGCAGGATGGCAGCCATGCGAAACAGGTTGTAGGCGAGGTAAAACGGCCAGTCTCGCGCCAGTTCGACAGGGCTGGTAAAGCCGGTGCGCTGGCAGTAGCGGGCAATGTAGTCCTGCTCTGAAGGGATGCCTAAATCGTCCAGGTCCAGTCCACCAATGCCGCGGAAGGTGCCGGGCTTGATGTGCCAGGACATGCAGTGGTAGCTGAAGTCTGCCAAGGGGTGGCCGAGGGTGGACAGCTCCCAGTCCAGTACAGCCAGCACGCGAGGTTCCTGCGGGTGAAACATGAGGTTGTCGAGCCGGTAGTCGCCGTGCACGATGCTGGTCAGGCTGTTGTCCTTGGCACTGTCAGGAAGGGCGCGGGGCAACCAGTCCATGAGACGGTCCATCTCGGTTATAGGCGTGGTGATGGAGGCCTGGTACTGCTTGCTCCAGCGCCCAATTTGCCGCTCGATGTAGTTGCCGGGTTTGCCGTAGCTGGACAAGCCTTGTGCTGCAAAGTCCACCTTGTGCAGTTCGGCCATGACGCGGTTCATCTCGTCGTAAATGTCGGCGCGCTGCGTGCGGCTCATGCCAGGTAACGATTGCTCCCACAGCACCCGGCCTTCGACAAATGCCATGATGTAGAAAGCCCTGCCAATGACCGATTCGTCCTCGCACAGGGCAAGCATCTGCACCACGGGCACAGGCGTACCCTGCAGGCCGCGCATGACGGCGAATTCGCGTTCAATCGCGTGTGCCGATGGCAGCAATTTGGCGGCAGGGCCGGGTTTGGTGCGCATCACGTAGCTGCGGTTGGGGGTGATGAGCTTGAAGGTGGGGTTGGACTGGCCCCCTTTGAAAACCTCAATCTGCAATGGACCGGCGTAGCCTGGCAGGTGTTGGTGGAGCCATCGCTCCAGTGCTGGGGTGTCAAAAGCCTGCGCGGCATGGGCAGGCCGGGTGCCCACGAAGGAATCAGGTTCACTCATGGGCACGTCCAGAGAAAAAGGGGCTCAATGTTCGCTGTTGACCACCGCCAGCAGACCTGTACGGTCGAGCACCAGCAAGCCGCCGGCTTCGATGCGGATGAGCGCTTCGCGCTCCATCTGCTTGAGCTCCTGGTTGACGCGTTGCCGCGAAGCGCCCAGCAGTTGCGCCAGTTCTTCTTGCGCAAGCTGCAGGCTGATGCGAATCGCATCGGGTTGACTCAGGCAAGGCACGCCATAACTGCGTACCAGATGGTTGAGCTGCTTGGCCAGCCGCGCCCGCAAGGGCAGGGTGTTGAGATCTTCCACCAGACCGTAGAGCTGGCGTATGCGGCGCGACTGCAGGCGAAGCAGCGCTTCGTAAAACTCGGAATGCTGCGACAGGATTTTGCGGAAGTCGGCTTTGGCCACATTGAGCGTGGTGGTGTCGCCATGGGCATAGCAGTCGTGCGTGCGCTGGTCGCCGTCGAAGATGGCCACATCGCCAAACCAGATGCCTGGCTCCACATACGTCAGGGTGATTTGCTTGCCTGACACGGAAGTCGAGCTCACGCGTACCGCGCCACGAGCACAGGCAAGCCACACCTCGGGAGGTTCCCCGCGGGCGGCGATCATGTCGCCATCTTGGTAACGTTTGACGTAGGCGCATCGCAGAATGTCGTGTCGAAGTGTCGGTGACAGTGAGGAAAACCAGCGACCCGCATTGATCGCTTCTCTTTCCTCTATTGTCAGAATGGGTTCGTCCATGGGCTGTCCTATGGGTGACTGAAACAGGCTGCAGCTGTCGCCTGTGGGACCTTGTGGGTCACTGGTATTGCGGTTTTTGCTTGTTCAAAAAAGCGCTGATGCCAATGCCGGCATTGGTGTGGTGCAAGTTGCGCACGAAGTGATCACGCTCGCGCTTGAGTTGTTCACTCAAGGAGCTGCCATCGGCTTCGAGCAGCAACTCCTTGATGCTGGCCATGCTGTTGGGTGCGCGGGCGTTCAGGCTCTCGGCTACATCCAAAGCCGTGGCCAATGCATCAGACGATTCGCACAAGCGGTTGACTACGCCCAGAGCGTGCAAACGCTCAGCCCCAATGCGCTCGCCCAACATCAGCAACTCTGTGGCAAGTTGACGAGGAATGGTTCGAGACAGACTCCAGCTGCCGCCGCCATCGGGAGAGAGAGCGATGCCGCTGTAGGCCATGACGAACACGCTGTTGCGTGCTGCGACGATCATGTCGCAAGCCAGTGCAAGAGAAAAGCCGGCGCCTGCTGCCGGGCCTTCCACCGCGGCAATCACCGGCTTGGGGCAGGTGCGAATGGCCTCTATCCAGCTGTGCAGGCCTTCGATGCTTTGGGCTTGCACTTCGGGCGGCTGCTGGCGATTGTTTTGCAGACGTTGCAAGTTGCCCCCCGCGCTAAAGGTGCTGCCTTCACCGGTGATGACAATGGAGCGCACATCCGGGTTGGATTCGGCAGCATTCAGCGCTTCAACGCCTGCGGCATACATCTCGGGGCCCAAAGCATTGCGATGCTCGGGGTTGGAAATTGTCAGGATCAGGGTCTGACCCTGGCTGGTGCTGAGCAACTGGGCGGTCATGGTGTCTCCTGCGTCGCCGGGCTTATTCTTCTTGCATCAGCGACAGGCCAATCGCACCTCGTCGACGCAGCCAGGGGCTGGGACGGTAACGCGGGTCACCATAAACGGTCTGCATGTTGAACAGGATTTCAAGCATGCTGTCCGGGCCGTAGCGGTTGCCCATGGCCAGCGGACCCATGGGATAGGCCAGACCCAGTGTCACGGCGGTTTCCAGATCTTGCGGGGTGCATACGCGCTGCTGGCACATGTCGCTGGCGATGTTGACGATGGAGGCCACCACGCGTTGGGTCACAAAGCCACCGCTGTCGCGAATCACCGAGACAGGCTTGCCATCACGCGCAAACAACGCGTGCGCTGCATCGCGAATGTCGGCACGGGTGGCGGGGTTGGTGGCCAGGACGCGACGCTTGGTGTCGCTGTCTGGCACGAGCATGTCGATGCCGATGGTGCGCGCCGGATCGTGGCGGTCCACCACGGCCACGGTGGTGACATCAAAACCCAGTGGGGCAACGATAGTCAGTGCCTCGGGCGATGGCGATGCACCAGTTTCAATTTTGGCGCCCAGGTCTTTGAGCAGTTGCAGCAGCTCTGAGCGGCGTGCAGCGCGTGGCGAGACCCAGACCGGCGGCATGTTTTCAACCACAGGTACAGCGGTCTCGGCAGGCACTTGCTGAACGCCATCCACATAGTTGTAGAAGCCTTCTCCGACCTTTTTGCCCACCACACCGCCGGCAAGGCGTTGCGCGGTGATGACGTTGGGGCGGTAACGCGGCTCGTCGTAGTACTGCCGGTAAATCGCCTCGATCACGTGGTGGGACACGTCCAGTGCCGTCAGGTCAAACAGCTCGAAGGGGCCAAGTCGAAAGCCGACTTGATCGCGCAGGATGCGGTCCACGGTCGCAAAGTCGGTGATGCTCTCGCTGACGATACGCAGTGCCTCGGTGCTGTACGCGCGACCAGCATGGTTGACGATGAAGCCGGGCGTATCTTGGGCTTGCACTGGGGTGTGTCCCATCTGGCGGGCGAAGGTGGACAAGCGCTGACACACCGCTGCATCGGTTTTGAGGCCGGCAATGACCTCCACCACTTTCATGAGCGGCACGGGGTTGAAAAAGTGGTAGCCGGCAAAGCGCGTTGGGTGTTGCATGCCAGCGGCAATCGCTGTGACCGAAAGTGAAGAGGTGTTGGTGACCAGTACGCAATCAGCGGCAACGACTTTTTCCAGCTCGGCAAAGACGGCTTTCTTGATCTCGATTTTTTCGACAATGGCTTCTACCACCAGCTGACAGCCGGCCAGGTCTTTCAAGGTGTTGGCCTGGTGCAGGCGGGCCTTGTTGGTGGCCACGGCTTCGGCGCTGAGCTTGCCTTTGTCGGCCAGTTTGTCCCAGGTCTGGCCCAGTGCTTCGCAGGCTTTGGCGCTGGCCCCTTCCTGCGTGTCAAACAGCCAGACCTGGCTGCCGGCTTGAGCTGCAATTTGGGCGATGCCGCGGCCCATGGCGCCAGCACCAATGATGGCAACGTTTTGGAATTCAACGGTCATGAGGGTACCTGATGTCTCTTTAAATGGGGGCGGCCGTTCTTGTGCAACGCCAATCGAAAACGGTCAATTATGCGTGTACTGACGAATGCTCAGCGGCGTACCTGCAGCGCACCGGGGTTGACGATATTGGTAGGCGTGCCTTTGATGAAGTTCACCACGTTCTCAAATGCAGCGCTGAAGTACAGCTCGTAACTGTCTTTTTCAACGTAGCCCAGGTGGGGGGTGCAAATGCAGTTTTCGAGCCGCAGCAGGGCAGAGCCTTGCAAGATGGGTTCGGACTCGAAGACGTCAATCGCTGCCAGTCCCGGGCGACCCCGGTTCAAGGCGCTGATCAAGGTATTGGCGTCGATCAGCTCTGCACGGGCCGTGTTCACCAAGGTGGCTGTGGACTTCATGCGTCCCAGGTCGTCGGCGGTGACGATGTTGCGTGTGGTGTCGCTGAGGCGCAGGTGCAAGGTCAGCACATCTGAATTTTCAAAAAAGGCCTCACGGCTGGGGGCGGCGTGATGCCCGTCATGGACTGCGCGCTGACGTGCAGATTCGCTACCCCAGATCTGGACATGCATGCCGAAAGCCTGCCCGTAACCGGCCACCAGTTGCCCGATCCGGCCATATCCCCATATCCCCAAGGTACGGCCACGCAAGCTGGTACCCAGACCAAAGTTGGACGGCATGGAAGCGGCTTTCAGACCGGATTGCTGCCATGCTCCGTGTTTGAGATTGCCAATGTATTGGGGCAAGCGCCGGGCGGCGGCCATGATCAGTGCCCAGGTTAACTCGGCAGGCGCAACGGGGGAGCTTGTACCCTCGGCCACGGCAATGCCCCGTTCGGTGCAGGCCGCCAGGTCTATGTGCGCGCCCACGCGGCCTGTTTGGGCAATCAGCTTGAGCTTTGGCAGTTTCTCGATCAGGGCACGGTTCAAGGCAGTGCGTTCACGGATCAGGACCAGGATGTCGGCATCCTTGAGGCGCACCGAAAGCTGCCCAAGTCCTTTGATGGTGTTGGTGTACACCTTGGCTGGGTAAGCCTCGAGCTTGGCGGCGCAATCGAGTTTGCGCACCACATCCTGATAGTCGTCCAGAATCACAATGTTCATACCGCCATTGTGCCTTGCGCCAGACGGTTCTGGCCAAGTGGAGCCTGCAATCAGTGCAGTGTCTGGCGAGCTTCCCGTTCAGCCAGGCGGTCAAGCTCGGCGCAGATATCGGCCATGCGTCCAGACATGACCATGCGACCAGCACAATCATGACGAATCCCGTCTTCAGCCAAACGTACCACGCGCAAAGGGGTGCTGCGCGGCGTCTGGCAGCTCATTGGGCGGGCAAGTACTGCCGCTGGTGTCGCGCAAGAAGCAGAGGTGGTGCGTGATGGGTTCATTGCACGCGGTGTACGGGTCCAGGCGTTGAACAAGCTGGAAAGAGCAACAAGAGCGATAGCCATGTGAAACCTCAAAAATCAAAGTTTGAACACAGGCGAGATTGAACAAAGAGCCGTGCTTTCGGGGCTGCACCAAGCAGTGCCGCGCCCGCCACCCGAAGGCAGGCCCGTGGTTTACATCATCAGGGTGTTGCGGATCAGACCGACCGCGCGCCCTTCGATTTCAAAAGACTCTTCCGGGTCCACAACGATGACAGGGTAGTCCGGGTTTTCGGGCAGCAGCTCGATGCGGCCGCCGCTTTGGTTGAGGCGTTTGACGGTAACGTCTTCGCCCAGACGCGCCACCACAATCTGACCGTTACGGACTTCCTTGGTGGATTTGACGGCCAGCAGGTCGCCATCCATGATGCCGGCATCGCGCATGGACATGCCTCGTACGCGCAGCAGGTAGTCGGGTTGCTCGCTGAACAAGCTGCTTTCCAGGTGGTAGGTACGGTCGACATGTTCCTGGGCGAGAATCGGGGAACCGGCGGCAACACGGCCGATCAGGGGCAGAGACAATTGACCCAGGCCAGGCAAGGTCAAACTCAGGCTGTCGATGCTGGCGCGAGTACTGCGGTGACTGCCCTTGAGTCGGATGCCGCGTGAGGTGCCGCTGACCAGTTCGATGGCGCCTTTGCGGGCCAGGGCTTGCAGATGTTCTTCGGCAGCGTTGGCTGACTTGAAGCCCAGCTCGTGAGCGATTTCGGCTCGGGTGGGCGGAGCGCCGGTGGAGGCGATGGTGTTCTGGATGAGCTCCAGAATTTGTTGCTGACGAGCGGTGAGCTTGGGACTGTCGATCATGGCAGACTCCTGTTTGGGGAAACTGTTTGTTTATCCAGTAACTGTATTTTTAACCAGTTTTTGGGGTTGCGCAAGTGGCAAATGCAAAAAAAATCGAAAAAATTGTGGTTTTGGGCACAGGTGGCACCATCGCGGGTAAGGCCCGCGAAGCCCAAGACCATGTGGGTTACGCCGCTGGCGAGCTGTCGGTTCGGGATGTCCTGGCCTCGGTCGAAGGGGTGTCAGACATACTGGGACCCGTTGCATTGGTCTGCGACGAAGTGGCACAACTCGATAGCAAAGACATGGATGCGTCCACTTGGCATACCTTGGCTTTACGTGTTCGTTACTGGGCTGGCCAGTCCGATGTCGGTGCGGTGTTGATCACGCATGGGACAGATACCCTTGAAGAGAGTGCCTGGTTTTTGGCGCAGACCTGTGCAGTCGGGTGTCCTGTCATCCTGGTCAGTGCCATGCGCCCAGCCAGTGCGTTGTCGCCCGATGGACCACAAAACCTGCGCGATGCGCTGGTGGTGGCCTTGGATGCGGGGAGCCAGGGCGTGCTCGCTGTATCTGCAGGGACTGTGCACGCAGCGCGCCATGTGCACAAGGCTCATCCTTATCGGGTGGATGCGTTCATTTCAGGGCAAGCCGGTGTGCTGGGATGGGTGGAGGCCGGGAAGGTGCGTTGGCAACAGCCTGCAGGGGCGTACACAAGCACGCACCAAGACCTGCCCACGCCGGATCAATGGCCGTGGGTGGAGGTGCTCACCAGTCACGCCACGGCAAAGGCCACCAGTGTGGATGCGTTGGTGGCAGCAGGTGTGCAAGGTCTGGTCGTGGCGGCCACCGGCAATGGCACGGTGCATGCGCAGTGGGAACAGGCCTTGGTACGTGCCAGAGCGAAAGGTGTGGTGGTGTGGATCAGCACCCGTTGTGAACAGGGGCAGGTGGTGCGTCCTCAATCTGAGGCTTGCGCATGGGGGGTGTTCACCGATTTGCCAGCGCTGAAAGCCCGAATCAGCTTGATGCTGGAGCTGATGAAATGACAAAGCCCCGCATTGCGGGGCTTTGCTTTGAGGCGAGCGGTGAAAGAATCAGCTCGCCAGTGCCTCGAAAGCACGGGCTGTGATGTCGTCCACGCTGCCCATGCCGCTGATGGCACGGTACTTTGGAGCTGCAGCAGCGTCTGCCTTGGCCCAGCCAGAGTAGTAGTCCACCAAGGGGCGGGTTTGGCTACTGTAGACATCCAGACGTTTTTTGACGGTTTCTTCCTTGTCGTCGTCGCGCTGCACCAGCGGTTCGCCGGTCACATCGTCCTTGCCTTCGACCTTGGGCGGGTTGAACTTGACATGGTAGGTGCGGCCCGAGGCGGGGTGAGAACGACGACCGCTCATGCGCTCGATGATGGCATCAAAAGGCACATCGATTTCGAGCACGTAGTCCAGTTTGACGCCAGCGGCCTTCATGGCCTCGGCCTGGGGGATGGTGCGGGGGAAGCCGTCGAACAGGAAACCCTGTGCGCAATCCGCCTGGGCGATGCGGTCTTTGACCAGATTGATGATCAGCTCATCGCTGACCAGGCCACCGGCGTCCATGACTTTTTTGGCTTCCAGACCCAGAGGGGTGCCGGCCTTGACGGCAGCTCGCAGCATGTCACCCGTGGAGATTTGCGGGATGCCGTATTTCTGGCAGATGAAGTTGGCCTGGGTGCCTTTGCCGGCGCCGGGTGCGCCCAACAGGATCAGTTTCATATCTCTTCCTTGTCGACGGGATCAATAGCTTTTGAGGATAGCACGTGGCCCCTTATGCAGACTTACGCTGCAAGCAGGCGGCGCACGCGCTCGAGATCTTCAGGGGTGTCTACACCGGGGCCGGGGGCGTGGTCTGTGATGTGCACGGCGATCGCATGGCCATGCCACAGCGCGCGCAGTTGCTCCAGCGATTCCAGCGTTTCGGTGGGGGCGGCTTGCAGGTGAGGAAATTGCTTGAGAAAACCCACCCGGTAGCCATAAATGCCCACATGGCGCAGTGGTGCAGGGTTGGGCAGGGCCTTGAGGCCTGCACCTTGCTGACCATCGCGCCACCAGGGAATGGGCGCGCGACTGAAATAGTGTGCCAGACCTTGGCGGCCCAGCACGACTTTGACCACATTGGGGTTGAGAAAGTCAGCCAGGTTGTCAATGGCGTGAGCGGCGGTGCTCATGCTCGCTTGCGGGTGCCGGGCCAGCAGGTGCGCGACCTGGTTGACCAGGCCGGGATCCATCATGGGCTCATCGCCCTGGACGTTGACCACGATTTCGTTGTCATGCAAGCCCAGCAGGGTGCAGGCTTCGGCCAGACGGTCGCTACCGCTGGGGTGGTCGGTGCGGGTGCGCAGGGCGTGGACCTGATGCGCTTCGCAGGCCTGGACAATGCGTTCGTCATCGGCTGCCACGACCACGTGGCTCGCCCCTGATTGCTGGGCCTGACGCGCGACGCGTACCACCATGGGCAGTCCCCCAATGTCGGCCAGGGGTTTGTCGGGCAGGCGGCTGGAAGCCATACGAGCCGGAATGATGACGGTAAAGCGTGGGGAATGCATCCGTGCTGCCCTCAGTTTGAGGCAGGGGCTGTGCGATCGAGTTCATCGTCGCTCAGGACTCTCGCTTCGTTCTCCAGCAGGATGGGAATGCCATTGCGAATGGGGTAGGCCAAACGGGCGCTGCGTGAGCGCAGCTCCTGACGTTCGCGGTCGTACTCAAGAGGCCCTTTGGTCACAGGGCATACCAGCAGTTCAAGGAATTTGGAGTCCATGCCCGATCATAGCGGCTTGGCTGTTGGGCTTTGTACCAACAGACGGTCCAACGCGTCGTTAAAGGACGCAGGGATATCCAGCAACAAGGGAACGGCCAAAACCTCGGGGTGTTTGGGCCAGAGTTTGACGGCGTCTTTTTCAGTGCAAACAATGGTCCCATTGCCCGCTGGCGCTTTCCAAGCGCCAAAGTCGGCATGGTCGGGCCAAGCCTGGGTCGTTGCAAGCTGCAAGCCTTGCTCGCGCAGCATGTCGAAAAACGCTTCAGGCCTGGCAATGCCGGCCAGTGCGTGGACACACAGGCCTTGCAGTGAGGCCAGGGGCGTTCGGTCCCCGTATGCGTTGACCGCGTAGTTGGCCAGCTGTCGATGCATGGCAAAAGACGGTGTCTGGGCGAGCGCCGGACAAGCGCCGCTGTGCAGCAACAGGTCCGCCTTGCGTGGCCAGGGCTCACGCAAAGGGCCAGCTGGCAGCAGCCAACCGTTGCCGATGCCGCGCTCGTCCATGACCAGCACTTCCACGTCACGCGCCAGTGCCAGGTGTTGCAGGCCATCGTCACAGACGATGATCTCGGTCTCGGGGTGCTGAGCCAGCAAGGCACCAGCTGCCTGGGCACGTTGGGCGCCGACAAACACCGGCACGCCTGTGCTGCGCGCCAGCAGCAGGGGTTCGTCGCCAACCTCGTGGGCCAGACTGTCTGGGCGTACAGACAGCACTTGCTGGCTTTGGCGACCATGCCCGCGCGAGACGATGCCCACCTTGTATTGGCATTGTTTGAGGTGTTTCACAATGGCTTGGGTGACGGGCGTTTTGCCTGCGCCACCGGCGACCACATTACCCACCACGATCACGCGAACCGGCAACTGGATCGACCGGGCCCACTGCCAGCGGTAAGCCAGTTGGCGCAAGCGCAACACTACGGCATACAGCGCAGCCACGGGACGCAAGGCCCAGGCGCTCAGGCCTCGCGACAGCCAGACGCGCGGGAGCCAGCCGTGCAGACCGGCTTCGGGTGAATGGCTGTAGGCCTTGCCCATGCCTTCAGGGGCTCTTGCCCTCGCCAGTCTGGGTGGCAAAGGTGATGCGGCTGAGCCCGCTTTGACGCGCCGCTTCCATGGCAGAGATCACGGCTTGGTGGGAGGCCATGGCATCGGCGCTGATGACCAGAGTGGTTTCCGGTTGGGAATAGGCAGCCAGTGCACGGGCCAAGGCTGTCACGCCGGTAGAAGAGACCGGGGTCTTGTTGATCAGGTAAGCGCCCTTGGCGGTGATGGACAACACCAGCAGCTGGGTGCGGGGTGTTTCCTTTTGCACATTGGCAGAGGGCAAGGTGAGGTTGATTTCCGTCATACGCGACCAGGTGGTCGAGAGCATCAGGAAAATCACGATCACCAGCAGCACATCGATGAACGCAATCAGGTTGATCTCAGGCTCTGATGTGGTGCGCGAATGAAACCGCATGGCGTTCCTTCCTTAGCCGCGCAGTTGGCGCAGGTGGCGAACAAAGCGCTCGGAGGAAGACTCGAGGGACAGAATCTGGCGGTCCACGGTGGCGCGGAAATAGCGCCATGCCATCAGCGAGGGAATGGCCACGATCAGGCCAAAAGCGGTGTTGTACAAAGCGATTGAGATACCGTGTGCCAACTGAACCGGTTGATTCCCGCCAATGGCCTGGTCTGCACCAAAAATCTCGATCATGCCGACCACCGTGCCCAGCAACCCCAGCAAGGGTGCAACGGAGGCAATGGTGGCCAGGGCGGGCAAGAAGCGCTCGAGTTGCATGGTGGTCTGGCGTCCCTGCAGTTCCATGCGTTCACGAATGCGCTCTTCACTGGCGCGCGGCTCTTCGTGCAGGCACTGCAGGGCGCTGGCCAGGACCTGCCCCAGGGGACTGGATTGGCCAATTTTCTGGATGGCATCCACGGAGGGGAACCCTTTGCGGGTCAGATCAATGGTTTGCTGTACGAGAGCAGGGGGCAAAACACGTTCATCGCGCAGTTGCAGGGCGCGTTCGATGATCAAGGCCAAGGCCAGGATTGAGCAGGCAATGAGGGGCCAAATGGGCCAGCCAGCGGCAGCAATGATGGACAGCAAAATCCGTTTCCTTCCCGAAATCGTCGTGTTGTAGCTTTGGGCTGCATTATGGCCGATGGCCTTGCGTGTGCCCGGTCCACACGTCTGCGCGCGGTCTGTGGATAACTTTGTGCAAAACTGGTTCTGGGCACGGCTTTTGTGGCCGTTTGGCACTCCTTGAATTGATCACATTGGTTTTCATAAGACAAAAAAATCATTTAAAATCAACAACATAAGTTGTTTCAAAATGTGTTTCACGAAAAATCAAGGACTTACGAGCTGGGCGAGCCAATCTGTGGAACACTCAGGCCAGACGGGATGCGGCATGCCGCCGGAAAATCCCGTGAAACACTGATCAATCATGTCTTTTTCCTCATTTCAAGACGCTTCTGCAGGTCGTGCGTGGACGGTAGCCGCTCTGTGTCGGGCGGTTGCGGACCAGCTCGATGCACGCTTTAACCCGGTGACGGTGCGGGGCGAGTTGTCAGGCTTTACACGCGCCGCCAGTGGGCATTGCTACTTCACCCTCAAGGACGAGGGCGGACAGTTGCGCTGCGCCATGTTCAGGCGTGCGGCCTCGCAGCTGGATTTTGAGCCACGTGATGGTGCCTTGGTCGAGGTGACGGGGCGCCTGGGGGTGTACGAAGCCCGTGGCGACCTGCAACTGGTGGCCGAAACCATGCGCCAGGCCGGGCAGGGGGCCTTGTACGAACAGTTCCTGCGCCTCAAAGCAAAACTGCAGGCCCAAGGGCTGTTTGATGTCGAGCGCAAACGCGAAATCCCACCGTTTGTGCGGCATGTGGGCGTGGTCACTTCATTGGGCGCAGCTGCCTTGCACGACGTGGTGACCGCCTTGCGTCGCCGTGCGCCTCATGTTCGAGTAACGGTTGCTCCCGCCTTGGTGCAGGGCGCTGGCGCCCCGGCCAGCCTGATGCAGGCTTTGCAAAGCCTGTGGCCTCTGGCTGGTCAGCCCTCGGAGCCGTTGCAAGCCATTTTGCTGGTGCGCGGCGGCGGCTCGCTGGAAGATTTGTGGGCCTTCAACGATGAAGCGCTGGCCCATGGCGTGGCCCAAAGCCCGGTGCCTGTGATTGCAGGGGTGGGGCATGAAACCGATTTCACCATTGCCGATTTTGTGGCCGATGTTCGGGCCCCCACGCCCACAGCTGCGGCCGAACTGGTGGCAGGTTCGCGTGCGCAGGCGCTGGAACAGTTGCGGGTGTTGCAACACCGCCTGGAGCGGTCCAGCCATCGGCATACGGAGCGTCAGGCACAGCGGCTCGATGGGTTGGCCGCGCGTTTAAGCCGCCCCCAAGCCGTGTTGATGCAGCAGCACCGTTGGCTGGACCGTCTGGGCGAGCGTATCAGCAACAGCCGCAGTACCCGTGCGCTGCAGGAGCGCCACCGTTTGCGGCGTCTGCAGGACCGTCTGGTCGCAGGCGTGTCTGGGCAAAGCCGCCAGCATGTCCAGCGCGTGGATCAACTGGCCTGGCGTCTGCAGGCTTTGGACCCGCATCAGGTGCTCGAACGCGGCTACGCCTGGCTCAGTGACGAGCAGGGCCTGGCCATTGCCAGCGTGCAGCAACTCAAAGTCGGGCAGGCTGTGCAGGCTACCTTGGCGGACGGCCTGGTGCCATTACAGGTGTTGCCCAAGGGGTGAAACCCCTGCATGCCCCATGGGCAGCCCGCTGCCCCTAAAATGCATTTTTCAAAACCGACTGACCCCTACAAGAGGACACCATGGAACATACCTTGCCCGCACTGCCTTACGCCATTGACGCTCTGGCTCCTCACTACAGCCAGGAAACCCTGGAGTTCCACCACGGCAAGCACCACAACGCCTACGTGGTCAACCTGAACAACCTGCAAAAAGGCACCGAATTTGAGAGCATGGACCTGGAGTCCATCGTCAAGAAATCCAGCGGTGGCATTTACAACAACGCCGCCCAGATCTGGAACCACACCTTCTTCTGGAACTGCATGAAGCCCAACGGCGGTGGCGAGCCCACCGGCGCCCTGGCTGCAGCCATCAACGCCAAATTTGGCAGCTACGCCGCTTTCAAAGAAGCCTTCGTCAAGAGCGCCGTGGGCAACTTCGGCTCTGGCTGGACATGGTTGGTCAAAAAGGCCGACGGCTCGGTGGACATCGTCAACATGGGCGCCGCTGGCACCCCCTTGACCACGGGCGACAAAGCCCTGTTGACGGTGGACGTGTGGGAACACGCCTACTACATCGACTACCGCAACCTGCGTCCCAAGTTCGTCGAGACCTTCCTCGACAAGTTGGTGAACTGGTCGTTTGCCGAAGCCAACTTCGCCTGATCTGACGATCGCGAGTCAGTACGCGAATTAGCTTCAAGGCCCGGCACTGACCGGGCCTTTGTCGTTTTAGCCTCGCGGTTTGGGAGCCTGAATGGAACAAGTTGATGCTGTGGTGATCGGCGCTGGCGTGGTCGGTCTGGCGGTAGCCCGTGCGCTGGCGCTGCAGGGGCTGGAGGTGATGGTGCTGGAGTCCGAGAATGCGATCGGCACCGGCACCAGCTCGCGCAACAGCGAGGTCATTCACGCCGGGATTTACTACCCTGCCGGTTCGCTCAAGGCGCGACTGTGCGTGCAGGGCAAAGCGCTGCTCTACGCTTACTGCACTGAGCGGGGTGTGGCGCATGAACGCTTGGGCAAACTGATTGTGGCGACATCGCCTGAACAGGTCGGGCAACTGGCAGCCATTCAAGACAAAGCGGCTATCAACGGGGTGCACGATTTGCAGGTGCTCAGCGCGGCGCAGGCGCGTGCGCTGGAGCCGGATCTGCAGTGTCATGCCGCCTTGCTGTCGCCCAGCACCGGCATTGTGGACAGCCATGGCCTGATGCTGGCCCTGCAAGGCGATATGGAAAACGCGGGTGGCTTGCTGGCCTTGGTGTCGCCGGTCAGCAGCATCGGCGTGGGGCAAGGCACGGCCACGCACCCTTTGCGTGTCAGCACACAAGACGGCACCGAGCTGGCTGCGCGCTATGTGGTCAACGCGTCAGGCCTGAACGCTGTCGCTTTGGCGCAGCGCACACAAGGCATGGACACGGCAGCTGTGCCTACTGCCCATTACGCCAAAGGCAATTACTTCACGCTGGCGGGCAAGGTACCGTTTTCGCACTTGATTTATCCGGTGCCCGAAGCCGCGGGCCTGGGCGTGCACCTGACGTTGGATCTGGGAGGCCAAGCCAAGTTCGGGCCGGATGTGCAGTGGGTAGATGACCCGGGCGATTTGGTTGTAGACCCGCGGCGCGGCGATGCTTTTTATGCCGAGGTCCGCAAGTACTGGCCTGCCTTGCCCGATGGCGCTTTGCAAGCGGGCTATGCGGGTATGCGACCCAAAATCAATGGCCCTGCAGAAGCTGCGGCAGACTTCATGTTGCTGGGACCGCAGGAGCATGGTGTGGCTGGGCTGGTGCACCTGCTGGGCATCGAGTCACCGGGGTTGACCAGTTCGCTGGCGGTGGCCACCGAGGTGCGCCAGCGTCTGGGTCTTTAAGTCCTTGCCAAAAGCGATGGCTCAGCGCTTCATTTGCTGCAGTGCGCTGGCCGCTTCGGTGACCAGGGCGGGGCCTTTGTAGATCAGGCCGCTGTAGAGCTGCACCACGTCGGCACCGGCCCGGATTTTTTCAATCGCATCGTGACCGCTCAAGATGCCGCCCACGCCAATGATCGGAAAACCTGTGCCCAAGTGTGCACGCAGTTGTGCAATCACGCGGTTGGAGCTTTCGAACACCGGCGCGCCCGACAGGCCGCCGGTTTCTTCGGCATGCTGCAGGCCGGTGACCGCATTGCGGGCCAAGGTGGTGTTGGTGGCAATGACGCCTTCCATGCCGTGTTTTTTGAGGGTGGCCGCGATCACGCCAACTTGGGTTTCATCCAGGTCGGGGGCAATTTTCAGGAACATGGGGACATGCCGTCCGTGCTCCTGCGCCAGTTCGGCCTGGCGGGTTTTGAGGGCACCCAACAAAGCGTCCAGCGCCTCATCGCTTTGCAGGGCGCGCAGGTTCTTGGTGTTGGGGCTGGAGATGTTCACCGTCACATAGTCGGCGTGGGGGTACACACCGGCCAGTGCGATCAGGTAATCGTCCGTGGCGTTTTCGATGGGGGTAGCTGCGTTCTTGCCAATGTTCAGACCCAGCAGACGGTTGTGTTGGCGAAAGTGGGCTTTGCGCACATTGCTAATGAAGGCGTCCAGGCCTTCGTTGTTGAAGCCGAGGCGGTTGATCAGGCCTTGCGCTTCGGGCAGGCGGAACATGCGCGGCTTGGGGTTGCCAGGTTGGGCTTTGGGCGTGACGGTGCCCACTTCCACAAAGCCAAAACCCATGGCGCCCAGCGCGTCAATGCAGCGGGCGTTTTTGTCCAGGCCTGCGGCCAGGCCCACGCGGTTGGGAAACTGCAGGCCAGCCAGGGTGACCGGGTCAGACACAAAGGGCTGACGATACAAACGGTCCAGCACGGTGTTTTGGGTGCGGGCCAGGGCCTCAAGCGTGAGTTCGTGCGCATGCTCCGGGTCCATTTTGAACAGAATCGGGCGGGTCAGGGCGTAAGGGATCAGCGACATTGGATAATTCCGGAAAACTTTCCTCCATTGTCTCAGACCCCTGGATCAACGATGACTCAAGACGAACTCAAGGCCCTGGTGGGCCAGGCTGCTTTGCAATACGTGGTGCCCGGCGACATCGTCGGCGTGGGCACCGGCTCGACGGTGAACAAGTTCATCGACGCACTGGCCACCATGAAAGACCAGATCAAGGGCGCGGTGTCCAGCTCTGAGGCCTCTACCGTGCGTTTGAAAGCGCTGGGCATTCCGGTGTTTGACAGCAACACGGTGGACCGCCTGGCGGTGTACATCGACGGCGCCGACGAGATCGATCACCAGGGCCATATGGTCAAGGGCGGTGGCGCCGCCCTGACGCGCGAAAAAATCGTGGCCGCGCAGTCTGACCGTTTTATCTGCATTGCCGACGAAAGCAAGCTGGTCGATGTGCTGGGCGCTTTCCCGTTGCCGGTGGAAGTGATTCCCATGTCCAGCGCCCGCGTCATTCGCCAGTTCGAGGCCATGGGTGCCACGGCGGTGGTTCGTCAGAAAGACGGACAGCCTTTGGTGACCGACAACGGCCAACATATTGTGGACGTCAAAGGTTTGAAGATCAGCGATCCGCTGGCGTTCGAAACGCAAGTGAGCCAGTGGCCCGGCGTGGTCACTGTGGGTGTGTTTGCGCATCAAAAAGCGCAGGTCTGCCTGTTGGGCACCGCCAGCGGCGTCAAGACGCTGAATTTCTGACGGGCTTCAGGCGCGGCGCAGACGCAAACGCAGGTCTGCGCCCACGCGATCAACGGCTTCAAAGCGCAGCAGCTGCGCTTCGCTGAGGGCAGTGATCTCGGTCAGGTTGGCCATGCCCTGGCCGGGGCCCAGCCATTGCGGTGCCATGTACACCAGCCACTCATCGACCAGGCCTTCGCGCATGAACGAGCCGTTGAGTTTGAAGCCCGCTTCCACATGCAATTCGTTGATCTGGCGTTGGGCCAGGTCACGCAACATGGCGGCCAGATCGACCTTCCCGCCAGGGCCAGGACAGTCAATGACTCGCACCCCACGCGTTTGCAAGGCGGCGCGGTGTTCGGTGCGCTCCTGTGTGGCCGTGTAGACCCAGATCTGGCGAGCCTGCTCGCCTTCGCCCAGGGTGTCGAGCAAACGGGCGTTCAATGGCAAATCCAGTCGGCTGTCCACCACAACCAAGTGTGGTTGGCGAGGGGTATTGACGCCGCGCACATTGAGCAGAGGGTCATCTTCCAGCACGGTGCCAATGCCCGTTAGAACGGCGCAGGCGCGAGCGCGCCAGGCGTGGCCGTCAGCGCGGGCCTCGGGGCCGGTGATCCATTGGCTTTGACCATTCTTCAAGGCGGTTTGCCCATCCAATGAGGCGGCGATTTTCATGCGAACCCAAGGCAAGCCGTGGCGCATGCGGTGCAGGAAGCCGATGTTGAGTTCACTGGCCTCGTGCGCGCACAGGCCCAGCTCGGTGTGCACGCCAGCGGCCTGCAAACGGGCCATGCCCTGGCCTGCGACTTGGGGGTTCGGGTCTGTCAAGGCGGCCACCACTTTGCCCACACCTGCTTCGATCAGGGCGTCGCAGCAAGGGCCGGTACGGCCGTGGTGAGCGCAAGGCTCCAGTGTGACCCAGGCTGTGGCGCCACGCACATCGTGCCCGCGGGCTTGTGCATCGCGCAGGGCCATGATTTCGGCGTGCGGCCCGCCAGCGCGTTGCGTGTGCCCCTGGCCCAGCACAGTGCCTTCAGGCGCTGTGATCACGCAGCCCACACGCGGGTTGGGCGAGGTCAGCCACAAGGCCTGCTCGGCCAGGGCCAGGGCTTGGTGCATGGGCGTTGCAAAAGGGGCGGTTTTTGGGTTTGCAGACACGGCAAAAGTGGAAAACGCAATCAGGGCAAGGATACGCCATCGGCCACCATGGTGGTGCCCGTACGCAAGTACAGGTGCAATTGTCCTGCAACCGTGCTGCCGACGTCGGCGTGGCGGGCGGGCCAGGTGATGGCAATGTGCCAATCACTCAAACCTTCGCCCGCGCTCGCGTTGCTCAGTTGCAGTTGGTACGTGACGCCGCCACGTGTCTGGCTGCTCTCGGGGTGGCAGTTGCTGGCATCGGCTTTCAGACACTGGGCAATCGAGCTGGCCCATTGCAGGGCTTGGCTGCGTTCGCGGGTGTCGGCCACGCTCAGGTGACTGCTTTGCTGCCAACGCACAGCAGCGGCCAGGCTGAAGGCCAGGATGGCGCTGGCCAGAAGCACCTCGACCAATAACCACCCCTGCTGTGGACGCGGTGTGTTCATGGCGACGCATCGCTCCAGCTGCCCGCAATCCACTGCACCTGGGTCATGGATCCGGAGGCGTGTGGGAGCGCATAAACGCTGTGCACGCTGGCATCGCTTTGTACCAACAGTCCTGGCGCAGCGAGCGCAGCCTGCACCGCCACCAGGCCTTGCACACTGGCACTGGCTGCAGACATGGCGGTGATGGCTTCTTTGCGGCACTGCGCCAGATAGAGCACAGTCCCGCGCACGGGCGCATGCAGCGCCGGGCACACCGGTGTGCAGGCTGCAGCGTCAAAGACCAACAGCACCGGGTCGCTGGCAGTGCCTAAGGGCATGAGCCAATCGCCGGGGGTGCTGACCCAATACACATTGCGCGGCGGCGTGCTGGTGGCAGAAAGCCCGGCTTGCTGCTGCAGCTGTGACCAGGCTTGCAGGGCTGCTTTATCCACCTGTCCCAACAAGCTGCTCCACCACGACGGCGTTGGATTCGTGCAGGTGTCCAGCACGGTGCCGCCCATGGCGAGCGCCCCGGCCTGACCCAATACCGGCAAATGCAGGCTGTGGGTCAACCAGGCTTGTGCGTGGCTGGACGGGTCTTCGGCTTTGGCCAGGAGTTGTGCGACATGCGGATGCTTGCGCACATCACGCATCGCCCAGACGGTTAGCACGTACTGCTCGGCGCCAGCGGGCGGCGGCGCGTTCCAGCGCAAGCATTGGTGCCCAGGCCCCTGCAAAGCCGTGGGGCAGGGGCTTTGCTCTGCGACGGGCCATGTCCATTGGCCAGAACTGTGGATTTGCTGCAAGGTCCTTGCAGCCCATTGCAGACCTGCCTCGGCCACCCAATGCGCCTGCTCTCGCTCATGAAGGTTGCGTGTGCTCAAGCGGTCGAGAAAGACGCGATGGCTACCGGACACCGTAGCTGCCATCGCCACCACCACCAAGGCAGTGATCAGCACCAGCGTGATGGCGCCGCATTGTTTGAGCTGTTGTGTACGTGCGCAGGCCATGGCTGTTTCTCAGGCCGGTGCAATGCCGCATAAACCCGCCATGCTGCGCACAGGTACGTCGTTGTGCAGCAAGACGCTTTGTTGTTGCACAAAACTTTGAGCCAACTCTCCAGGCCACTGGGCGGTGACCTCAAGATCCATCCAGCGCTTGACCATGTGGCCGTGGATCGTGCAGCGCAGTTGCCATGTCAATGCAGTCACTCTCAGGTGGTCGCTACCCGTCAGCGAGGTCCAGACCACAGGCGTGCAAGACGTTTTGGCCTTGATCTCGCCGGCGGTCAGCCGAAAGCCCAGGCACTCGTTGTTGTCCTGCACACCATCATGGTTACGGTCCAACGTGAATTCAAGCTGGTTGCCGCTGAGCGAAAAATCTTCAGCGCCATTGCAAAACGCATCATGGCATTGCGCGTCGATGCGTGTACTCCAGGCACGGGGGGTGGCTTGTGCGCCTTGCAAGGTGTGCAGCATCAGGTCCATGGCATCGCGCAACTGTGTTTGTGCTTGCAGCAGTGTCTGGGTCTGGCGTTCATGACGAAGCTGTTGTGCCAACATGCGTTGGCCTGCTGCGGCCACCAGCAGACCCAGTGACAGCCCAACCAGCAGGCCAACCAGTGTTTCGCCGCGTTGCGGGTGCATGGGCGGGCTAGCGCTTCCAGCAGCCTTGCGGGTCCTGCGTATCCGTGCCCGCACTTTGCGTGAGGGTGGCTTTGTCGCTGAGTTGCAAGCGCATGGGGCTGCAGGCTTCGTCCAGCGATTGCATGCCCACGGGCGTGGCCACCAGGATGTAGCCGTTTTCGTCGGCCTGGGTGATGCCCAGTTGGTAGTGCCCCAGCGGGGAGCGGTCAGCCAAGCCGAGCGCGAGCAGGTTGTTGGCATAGGTGGGGTGTTGATCCCGATAGCGGGCCTGAGCTTGTTGCAAGGAATGCAGCCCCTCCTGCGCATCCAGTCGTCTGGCGCGGCGTTGGTGGTCGCCGTAGCTGGACGTGGCCAAACTGAGCAAGATGCCCATGATGGCCAGCACCACCATCAACTCAATCAATGTGAAGCCTGTTTGCTGACGGTCTTGCAAACATGCGCTGCCGTGCCCGTGGTTGTCGAGGCGCATGGTGTTCTCCCTGATTTTTTCTATAGCGTTGATTGTGCTTAAAGCGCATACTTTTGTACAGTTACCGAGGAAAGTCTGTGAGCCTTTCAAAGCAAAAAGGATGGTCTTTGCTGGAAACGCTGGCCGTGGTGGCGGTGTTGTCCCTGTTGCTGGTGTTGGCCGTGCCTTCACTGCAGCGATGGCAGCATGAACAAAAGTTACTGTCTCAGGCGCAGGAGTTCATGCATACCTTGCAGTGGGCGCGATCGCAAGCGCTGGTCTTGCGTACCAGGGTCACGGCATGCACCAGTGCAGATGGGCAATCGTGCACGCGCAGCGGGGGCTGGCAACAAGGCTGGCTGGTGTTTGAAGATGGCAACGCCAACGCCAGTGTGGATGCCGGCGAGCGGATCCTGCAGCGCGTAGGTGCAAGGCCCGATGGTTTGGTGGGCTCAGGCAACAGTCTGGTTTCGCGCTATGTGTCCTACCAGTCCGAAGGACGGGGGCAGACCCTCTCGGGGGCGTTCCAGGCGGGCACGATCCGATGGTGCTGGGTGGGTGTGCGGACGCACCGGTTGGTGGTGCTCAATGCTTTGGGACAAGCGCGGTTGGACCAGGAGCAGCAAGATACATGCCCTTGATGGGCGGGAGGGGTTTAGCGGACTTCGTCCACCAAGGTCTTGAAGTCGTCGATGTCTTCGAAGCTGCGGTACACACTGGCAAAACGGACGTAAGCCACCTTGTCGAGTTTCTTGAGTTCGCGCATGACCAGTTCACCAATGCGGTTGGAGGCAACTTCTCGGGCCGGCAAGGCCAACAGTTTTTCTTCGATCCGCTCAATGGCTGCATCGACTTGTTCGGTGCTCACCGGACGCTTGCGCAGGGCCAGGTTCAGGCTGGCACGCAGTTTGTCGCGCTGGTATTCGATGCGTCGGCCGTCCTTCTTGACGATGGCCGGAAAGGTGACTTCGGGTTTTTCGTAGGTGGTAAAGCGCTTTTCACAGGCGCCGCACTGGCGCCTGCGCCGGATGAAGCCCCCGTCTTCGGCCAGCCGGGTCTCCACCACTTGGGTTTCGAGGTGACCGCAGAAGGGGCATTTCATCTTTTATCCCTTGATTACTTGTAGACCGGGAAGCGTGCGGTCAGGGCATTGACCTTGGCGCGCACGGCGGCGATGTTGGCTTCGTCACGCGGGTTGTCGAGCACGTCGGCGATCAGGTTGGCTGTGATGCGCGCTTCCTCGTCCTTGAAACCACGGGTGGTCATGGCCGGGGTGCCGATGCGCACGCCGCTGGTCACGAACGGTTTTTCCGGGTCGTTCGGGATGGCGTTCTTGTTGATCGTCATGTGGGCAGCGCCCAGGGCGGCTTCGGCTTCCTTGCCGGTGATGCCCTTGGCACGCAGGTCCACCAGCATGACGTGGCTCTGCGTCCCACCGCTCACGATGCGCAGGCCGCGTTGGGTCAGCACCTCAGCCACGATCTGGGCGTTCTTAACGACCTGCTGCTGGTAAGCCTTGAACTCGGGCTGCAGCGCTTCCTTGAAGGCCACGGCCTTGGCCGCGATGACGTGCATAAGCGGGCCGCCCTGCAGGCCGGGGAAGATGGCGCTGTTGATGGCTTTTTCGTGCTCGGCCTTCATCAAAATGATGCCGCCGCGTGGGCCGCGCAGGCTCTTGTGGGTGGTCGAGGTCACCACGTCAGCGTGCGGCACGGGGTTGGGGTAGACGCCTGCGGCAATCAGGCCTGCGTAGTGGGCCATGTCGACCATGAAGATCGCGCCGACTTCTTTGGCGACCTTGGCAAAGCGGGCCCAGTCGATGTGCAGCGAGTAGGCTGAAGCACCGGCCACAATCAGCTTGGGCTTGTGCTCGCGGGCTTTGGCTTCCATCGCGTCGTAGTCGATGGCTTCGTTCTTGTCGAGGCCGTAGCTCACGACGTTGAACCACTTGCCCGACATGTTCAGCGGCATGCCGTGGGTCAGGTGACCGCCTTCGGCCAGGCTCATGCCCATGATGGTGTCGCCGGGCTTCAAAAAGGCCAGGAACACGGCCTCGTTGGCGGATGCGCCGCAGTGCGGCTGCACGTTAGCGGCTTCGGCACCAAAAATTTGCTTGATGCGGTCAATGGCCAGCTGCTCGGCGACGTCCACATATTCGCAACCGCCGTAGTAGCGCTTGCCAGGGTAGCCTTCGGCGTATTTGTTGGTCAGCTGCGAGCCTTGCGCGGCCATGACGGCGGGCGAAGCGTAGTTCTCGCTGGCGATCAGCTCGATGTGGTGTTCCTGGCGGGCGTTCTCGGCCTGGATGGCGGCAAACAGCTCGGGATCGGTTTGTTCAATCAGGATGTTGCGGTTGTACATGGCAGTCTTTTGAGAAAGAAGAAACCTTGGCAGGTCTTGCAAACAAGCGCTGTCAAGGGCTGCCCAGGCGAACGGCTAAAAACAGGGGGGCAAGCCCACGCTGCTGCGCACTCCCCAGTGGTTGGTGACGTTGCCGCCACGTCCACGTCAGGTCCGCTTGGATGTTGGACCCTATCGCCAGTTGTGCACCCCTGTAGTGTAGCGGAGAGCAGGCTTGCCGCTGCCGCTCAGGAGGTGTGGGGTGCGATCCCCAGCAGCTCGGGAACAGGTTCCTGTCGGGAGACTTTTTCCAGCTGAAGGTACTCGGTAACCACCCGCACAAGGTAGTTCTTGGGATCGATTTGTCCCGACTGCTCACCGTAGCGCTGGATACCGGTTTCCAATGAGCCACTGTCTTGAACCATGGCTTGCAACTGGCGCGTGCCCAGTCGCATGTTGGTGAGCGGGTCGTAGGTCGCCAGTTTGCCGCCAAAGTTGCTCAAGCTGGATTTGAGCTCCGAGGGCACGATTTGCATCAAGCCCATGGCGCCTTTGGTACCCATGGCGTAGGGGTTGAAGCTCGATTCCACAGCCATGATGGCCAAAATCAGGTTTGGGGGCAGTTGGGTGTTGGCGCCCAAAGTGTCGGCCTCGGTGATGAGGGCAGCCAGTGGTTCGGCAGCAATTTTGTAGCGGCGGCTGAGCCAACGCGCCACAGCTACTTGATCAGTGTTCAGCCCTTTGAGGTCTGAGGCGAGGGAGCGAGACAGGAAGTCCTCGCCCCCAAAGGCGACACCTGGCAGCTGGCTTTGCAGCCAGGCCATGGTTTTTTCACTGACCGTGGTACGCAGCTCTGGGCGGGCAGCAAACGCCAGCAAGAACACCATCACACTCAAGCCCAGCAGGGCCAGCGAGTGGCGCAGCATCACCACAAAGCCTTCTCGAATGTCCTGTGCGCCTGTTTGGAGCACCTGCTTGATACGGTCTAACGGGGTACGTTCAGACATGGGAAGCAATTGTCTTGGCTTCTTAATAACCGGTCAATCATGAGGAATTTTCATTTGATAACCAGAAATAATGATCTCAATGGGCTCGAAGCCGGCTTGTCGCACCAAGCCTTGTTACATTAAGAGGCTGTCAATAATGTTTTTCTGGGACCAGCTGCGGTGACTTCGACCCCTTCTCATGATTTGGATGCGCTTGATCAATTGACCCAAGGCGCTTTTTCGGCTGCCACCAGTGGAGATCGCAGCGCATGTTTGCGCCAATGGCTGAGCACCGAGCCGGACATGGCCCTGGTGCAGGAGGTGTTTGCCCAGATGAGCCACAAGGACAAGGGCGCCGCCAGGCTGCTCAAGGAGCGCATTGACGAGCACAAACGTCAGGGCCAGCAGGACGTGTTGGTGCATGACTGGGCTGAGCGTGCGCAGGCTTTGCTCTCAGGCGCGCGGCTGAACATTGCTGACGCCATGGCTTGGCAACGCGACGCCGCCAAGGCTGGCGCACCCCTGTCGCGTGAGCCCTTGGCCGCCTTGAAAGTGGCCTTGGCCGAAAAAGTGCGACTAATTGAAGAGTTGCAACACCAGGTGATGGTCGAGCGTGAGGCCGCTGTGCTGCTGGCGCAGCGCGTGGAAGTCTTGTCCACCAAGCCGCTTGCCGAAGCGCAGGCTGCGCAGGCGCAACTAGCCCAGGACGTAGGCCAGTGGCAGTCGCAAGCCCTGGCTTTGCAGTCACAGCCTGACTGGTCGAGCGTTGACATGAAGCTGCCGATGCAATTGCAGGCAGCACAAGAGCAGTTACAAGCGGTATGGTGCGGGTTTGAACAAGCACTTGCCCAAGCGGTGCAGGCGCTGAGCGACAAAGAAGCGGCATTGCCTGAAGTGCCTGTGTGGTCCGATGAGGTGCGCCGTGCCCGAGGTGAAGTGATCGAGCTGCCTGTCGCTGCCGCAGCCAAGCCCGCCCGCGCTGCTGTTGATCCGCAGCAGCGCCAGCAACTGCGCGCCCAAGCCACGTCGGCTGTAGAGCTGGTGCTGCAGTCTGTGGAGGCCCAAATTCAGGAAGGCAAAGGCGGCGCAGAGACTGCGGTCGCCTTGAATGCTGTACTCAAAGAGCATGGTCAAGCCATGGATCACGCGCTTGATGCGCGTGTGCATGCTGCACTCATGGCCTCGGGTGAAGCTTCGGGTTGGCCTCGCTGGTCTGCAGACCAGCTGCGCCAGGCACTGGTTCAACGCGCAGAGGCCCTGATGGTGGATGCGCCCGAGTCCGAAGCAGAGCAACCGGCCGCACGTGTTCCTGCCTTGACGGGGCGCAAGATGCAGGAAACCATTCGTCAGCTGCGTCAGGAGTGGAAAGTTGCGGACCAGGGGGGCTTTCCTAACCATGGTTTGTGGCGTCGTTTTGACGCCGCTTGTAATGCCGCCTATGCCACCGTCGAGGGGTGGCTGGGTCAGCGCAAGCAAGAGGCAGGCGAACAACGCAAGCGCCGTGCGGATTTGATGCAGCAGCTCCAAACCTGGACCCAACAAGAGGGACAAGGTGATGATTGGCGCGGCCATATTCGTGCCCTGCATGATTTTTCCGAGCGTTGGCGCCACGCTGGGCACATGAGCGAAAAAGCATTTGTCCAGCTTCAGCAGCAATGGAAAGATGCCTACAAATTGGCAGGTGCGCGTTTGCATGCGGCTCAGAAACAGTCCTTGACCACGCGCCATCAATTCATCGACCAGGCCAAACAGTTGGCTGAGGTCACGCCTTTGAACATTGATGCGGTTAAGCAACTGCAGCAAGCCTGGCAAGCTGAAGCGCAAAAGGTACCGCTGGATCGCCGTACCGAGCAAAAACTGTGGGAAAGTTTCCGCGCGCCTATCGATCAGGCTTTCCAGCGCAAGGGTCCGGCCCGCGAGCGCGCACCACAGGTCGCACTGAACGCTCGGGATCAAGCCGTCTTCGATGCAGCCAAGGCCTTGGAGCAGGCCAATGCAGGCGGCGATGCCGCGACCATTCGCCAGGCTATGCAGACGCTGGATGCGGCTTTGCAAGCCCAGCGTGCACAGCCGGCCGCTGATGCCCCTGCGGCAGCACCCGTACAGGCTGCACCGGCGGCAGAGTCAACGCCCGATGATGCGCCTGCTGCCCCTAAGGTGCCCAAAGCAGTAGTGGCTGTTCGTGGTGATGATCGACCGGGCGCACTTCGCCCCAGCACGCCTGCACCCAAAGAGCAAGGTCGCAAACCCTTTGGTGGTCGTGAGGGTCGCGATGGCCGCCGCGACGATACGCGTCCACGTCGGGAAGATGGCCCGCGTGCACCACGTCTGGCCGATGCTGCATTCCACGCTCAACGTCAGGCCATGGAGCATGCGCAAGCTGCCTTGCGCAAATTACAAGCCCAAGCCCATGGCGAGGTACTGACGCAGTTGCTGGGTAGCTGGCAAGCCCGCAATCCTGAGACGCTGCCTGCCCAACAAGATCTTGGTCGTAGCGTTAATGCGTCTGTACGTCAAAGCTGGCGACAGGCTCTGGAGCAGGCTCCATCTGCAGGAGCCGGGGACACTGCAATGCTGCGTCTGGAAATGGCCGCTCAAGTGCCTACGCCGGCAGACAAGTTGGAAGCCCGACGGGCACTGCAACTGCAGTTGCTGACCCGTCGCAACGATCCTGCTCCTGCTCAAACCTGGGCGAAAGACGTGGCCGAGGTATTGAAAGAGCCCCACGATGCCTCGCAGGCTCGTCGTCTGCAGGCAGCACTCAAGGTATTGCTCAAAGGCTAAGCAGTTTGTCCTTCGTGACATGAACCCTGAAGGTGAAAGCCTTCAGGGTTTCTTCATCTGCGCTCTCTACAGTGCAACCATGCATTGGTTAAAGGAGCGGAGATGAACATCAAATCGTATGTGCTTTGGGCCTGTCTGGCCAGCGTGAGTGCACTGACGCATGCCTCAGACCCGATGGCTCAGTTGCACCGCTGGGAAGTGGCTGCGGGCCAGGCCGGGGTGGTAGCGCGTGGGGAACTGTTTTTCAACAGCACGCATGGCGGCGACTGGTCATGTGCCAGCTGTCATGGCCAGTCGCCTGTCCAGGCTGGAAAACATGCCAGCACCGGCAAAACCATTGAGCCATTGGCACCTGCAGCCAATCCCAAGCGTTTGACCGACGACGCCAAAGTGGACAAATGGTTCCGTCGCAATTGCAAGGATGTGCTTGCGCGTGAGTGCACCGCTATCGAGAAAGCAGATGTCCTGGCTTATCTGGTGGGGGTGAAAAAATGACTGCGATACACAAGACGTTGTGCAAGCGAGGCTTGTTGGGGCTGATGGCGTGCGGCATGTGCTTCACTGTCCTGGCCTCTGAATATGAGCGACGTGTGGACTTGCTCGATGCCTATAAGCAGGAATGCAGTGCCTGTCACACGGCTTATTCGCCAGCCATGCTGGGGGGTGCTTCCTGGCAACGCATCATGTCTGGCCTGGACCGTCACTATGGGGTTGATGCCTCACTGGATGCCAAGACGCTGACCGAAGTCTCACGGTGGTTGCAAGGGCATGCGGGCACATCCCGGAAAGTCAGTGTTGCACCGCCTGAAGACCGCATCACCCGCTTCGCCTGGTTTGAGCGTGAGCATCGAAAAGTGCCTGATGCGGTTTGGAAGAGAGCCAGTGTGCGAGGTCCCGCGCAATGTGCCGCGTGCCACACCCGTGCAGATCAAGGAGACTACGATGAAGATCATGTCCGCATCCCCCGTTGATGGCGCCATGGGTGCACTTGGCCCAATGAAGGGGCGGCGAACTGTGGATTTGATGACCCGCACGCTGCACGCCTTGATGGCTTTGTCATTTGGCATTGGTTACATCACAGGCGAGAGTGAGCGCCTGAAATTGCTCCACATCACCATGGGATACACCCTGGGGGGCTTGCTGCTGGTACGCGTGCTGTGGGGCCTGTGGGGGCCCAGGCCTGCGCGCTGGTCGGTGTTGCGCCAGAAGTTGCTGGGTTTTCGGCAGCTTTTGCAAGTGCCTACGGACTTGAAGGCGTGGGTTGGCAGAATGCAAGCGCCTGTCCTGGCGGCCAGCATTGCGCTGGTGCTGCTTTGCATGGCGCCACTGGTGCTCAGTGGCTATGTGGCTGAACAAGATTGGCTAGGCTGGGGTGACGCCTTGGGTGAGCTGCATGAGGCTGTAGCCAGTCTGATGCTCATGGGTGTGCTGGTTCACCTGGGAGCTGTTGTCGCGTTCAGTTTCTTGCGTCAGAAGAATCTGGCTTGGCCCATGTTCACGGGTCGGGTCCGGGAAAATGGTCCGGATCTGGTGCGAAACAATCAGACGGTCTGGGCGCTGTTGTTGATATCGGCGTTCATGCTGTTTTGGGGATGGCAGTGGTTAGGCTAAGTGCCCAACTGCTCTGGCGCACAATCTGCTCATACAAGCAACGATCTTTGTTCTGGATAGACCATGCGCATACTGCTGGCTGAAGATGATGAGTTGTTGGGCGGCGGCCTGCTGGCAGGCTTGCATCAGCAAGACTTTATGGTCGATTGGGTCCGCGATGGCGTGGCGGCTGAGCGCGAATTGCTGACGGGGCAATACCAGGCCGCCGTGCTGGATCTGGGCTTGCCCAGGCAAGATGGCATGCGTGCCCTTGCTGCAGTGCGTTCGAGAAAAATAAGTACGCCGGTGCTGGTGCTGACCGCTCGTGATGGTGTGCCCGACCGAATTGCGGGTCTTGATGCGGGGGCTGATGATTACCTGGTCAAGCCTGTCGATTTGCTCGAATTGGCCGCGCGACTGCGGGCCTTGGTGCGTCGCTCACACGGGGTGTTTGAGCCGGAGTGGGTGGCTGGGGCTTTGCGTATCGATCCGGTGGCAAGGCAAGTACGGCTTGATGGTGAGTTGGTCGAGTTATCGGCGCGCGAGTACGAACTGCTGCAAATCTTCATGCTCAACGCGGGCAGGGTACTCACCCGAGACCAGGTGGAACAACAGCTCTATCAGTGGGGCGCGGAAGTCAGCAGCAACACGGTAGAGGTGCACGTCTATCACCTGCGCAAGAAGCTGCATTCAGGTGTGATTGAAACCATCCGTGGCGTGGGTTACATGATGCCTAAAGCGGTGCGCTCAGGCAGGAGCGAAGGATGAAGCAGCATCGATTCAGAGCCTACTCCCTTCAGTGGCGTTTGACGTGGATGCTTGTCCTGGCGACGGCCCTGGTCTGGGTGGCAGTGCTTGCCATGACTTGGCGTCGCACAGCGCATGAGCTCAGTGAATTGCTGGATGCCCACCTCGCGCAAACTGCCAGCGTGCTGGCAGCTCAGACGGGTCACGACGATGATGACTTCACGATCGATCCAGTCTTGCACAAATACCAGGCCAAAGTGGCGTTCCAGATCTGGCATGAAAAAGAGCTGGTGGGAAAGTCGGCACGTGCGCCTGATCAGCTGTTGATGCCTTTGGGCATGAGTGGGTTCATGGATCAAACCATCAGTGGTCAGCATTGGCGTGTGTTCGCCACACAGGGGCATGAGTCTGATGTCTGGGTGATGGTTGCGGAGCAATCTGCAGCGCGTCGTGAGATTTTGATGGCAGGCTTGCAAAGTGCTGTGGGCCCGGTATTGATTGGCTTGCCGGTGCTGGCCTTGCTGATTGGTTGGCTGGTGATGCGCGGTTTGGCTCCTTTGAGGCTGTTGGGTCACACCGTAGCCACGCGGCATGCACAGGCATTGCAGCCCATTCGTGCGGATGTTTCTGAGATGAGTGAGGTGCAACCACTGGTTCAGGCTCTGAACCAGCTGTTTGCCCAGGTGCGGACGCATATTGAAAGCGAGCGCCGCTTTACGGCTGATGCCGCGCACGAGCTGCGAACGCCGATTGCAGCGATTCGTATGCAAGCCCAGGTGGTGCAGGGTGCCAGCAATGAAGATGAGCGGACGCAGGCTTTGCAGGCCGTGCTGCGCGGCTGTGACCGCGCCACGCACCTGGTGGCTCAGTTGCTGGATTTGGCTCGGCTCGATGCCCAGAGCATGGGGGATGCGCTTGCGCCTGTGGATGTCATGGAGCCTACACGCCAAGTGTTGGCAGAGTTGATTCCACAAGCCTTGCAGCAGGGAGGGCGCATTGATCTGTTGGGGCCAGATCGTTTGTTGCTGCGCACCGATGCCGTCAGGGTTGCCGTGGTGCTGCGTAACCTGGTGGACAACGCATTGCGTTACAGCAGTGCATCACCCCAGGTGCAGGTGCGTTGGCAGGCATTGCCCGCCATGCTTGAAGTCCAGGATGCGGGGCCGGGCATGAGTCAGTCGCAAATTCAGCGTTTGGGAGATCGGTTTTTTCGCGCTGACTCTTCGCGCGAAGGCAGTGGTTTGGGTTGGTCCATCATTGCGCGTATTGCGCAGCGTGAGGGCTTGCAGGTGCAAGTGGACCAAAGTCCGCAGCTGGGTGGTTTGCGCGTTCGCTTGACCTGGCCCGATCAGGCGCACGCTTGAGTGGGTTGTAGCCGTTGCATATCCCCATCGGCGTACAGACGCAGCACTTGGGCGCGTTGTGGTGTGTGGTCCAAAGACCAGTCACTGAGCACTATGCGTCGATGTTTCTGGTCAAGCACATGGTCGACTGGCCGATGGGTGTGTCCGTGAATCAGTGTGCTGGCCTGGCAGTTGGCTAGCCACTGCAGGCTCAAAGCTGTATCCGGATCGGCGTATTCGGTTTGAGCGGCTTGGGCGGCCTGGCTGGCGTTGCGCATCTCGCGGGCCAGTGCCTGGCGCAGCGCCAAGGGCTTTGACAAAAAGGCCTGTTGCCATTCCTGCGTTCGGCAGCTTTGACGAAAGCTTTGGTACGCCACATCGTCCAGGCACAAGGCGTCGCCGTGCGAGAGCAGATAGGCTAAATCGCCCCAGTGCAGGCAAGTGGGGTCGGGCAGCAACTGTATGTTGCATTTTTCGAGCAAGGTTCGACCCAGCAAAAAGTCGCGGTTGCCATGCATGAACAACACTTCACGCGTGAGGCTGGCATTTTGCAAAACTTGCAAACACTGTTGCAAAAAAGGATCGGTGTCGACAGCATCGTCACCCACCCAGACTTCGAACAGATCGCCCAGGATGAAGACCGCATCGGCTTGGGTGTGCTGCATGAAGTGCGCCCAGGCTTCAAACGTGCGGGGCTCGCTGGCCTGCAGGTGCAGGTCAGCGATCAGGTCAATACATCGCCAGTGTGGCGGCGCCTGCAGGCTGTGTACGTGTGAAACGGTCATGCCTGCATCCGCAAAAGTTTAGAGTGCGACGGCTTTTTCGATGACGACGGGCTCTTTGGGCACATCGTCATGGAAACCGTTGCGGCCAGTTTTGACGCCTTTGATCTGGTCGACCACTTCGGTGCCCTTGACCACTTTGCCAAACACTGCATAACCCCAGCCTTGCAGCGAAGGTGCAGTGTGGTTGAGGAAGTCGTTATCTGCGACGTTGATGAAGAACTGGGCTGTGGCCGAATGCGGGGCCTGGGTGCGGGCCATGGCAATGGTGTAGTTGTTGTTCTTGAGGCCGTTGTTGGCTTCGTTGTCGATGGGAGCGTCGGTGGGCTTTTGCTTCATGTCGGGTTCAAAGCCGCCGCCTTGCACCATGAAGCCAGGAATGACACGGTGAAAAATCGTGTTGTTGTAATGGCCTTTGTTGACGTAGGCCAGGAAGTTTTCGGTCGACTTGGGTGCCTTTTCGGCGTCGAGCTCTAGAGTGATGATGCCAAGACCGGTAATGTGCAGTTCAACTTGGGGATTGCTCATGATGATTCAGGGTAGAAGAGTGATGGATTGAATGATGACCGGTGTGCGGGGGACATCGGTCGGGAAAGGGCCGCCTGTGCCTGTGGGCACGTTGCGGATGCGCTGGACCACGTCCATGCCTTGGGTGACGCGGCCAAACACGGTGTAGCCGTAAAGCTGAGGGGCTGACAGCAGTTGGGATCGGGCTACGTTTTCATAAACACGCCCCTGGTACTCGAATTTGGCCACAGGGTCGCCATCAGGAATCGGGGTGGGGTCCAGAAAAGCGTTATCCACCACGTTGATAAAGAATTGATCGGTGGCGGAGTGGGGGTCGCTCGTTCGGGCCATGGCCAGGGTGCCAGTCACATTTTTGAGGCCGTGCGCCAGAGCTTTGCGGCCTTCGTGTGGCACCGGTGCCTTGGTGGGGCGAGGGCGATAGTTGTTGTCGTAGCCGCCGCCCTGGATCATGAAGTTGCTGATGACGCGGTGAAAAATCGTTTGGTCGTAATGTTTTTCACGCACATACTGGACAAAGTTGGCCACCGTTTTTGGCGCTTTCTCCGGGTAGAGCTCTGCCTCGATGGTGCCCAGGGACGTGACAATTTGCACGCGCGGCAGCGATTGCGCATGAACTGCCAAAGAGCAGGTCAGCAGTAATGCGTAAACACCGCGAAGAAGATGCATTCGGTTCATGGCAAGGCTTTCGAAGAGGTTCTTGGGGCCTGCCTTACGGCGCAGACTTGAGCAGGGCTTCAAGCTGCTGGCGTTTGTCGCCCAGCTTGTGGGATGGTGCAGGGCTGGTGGCAGCTTTGGCATAAGCCTGTTGCGCCAGCAGCAGGTACACATCGCCCAGGTTTTCCAGGGCCACAGTGTAGTCAGGGCGGGCAGCAATGGCGGTTTTGAGGGACAGCAGGGCCATGTCCAGCCGACCTTGCGCTGCATAAGAGGCTGCCAGATTGTTGTGGGGCTCGGGCAGCTCGGGGTAGTCCTGGGTGAGTTGTTGCAGTGTGGCCTGCGCGCTCGTGGTGTCCCCCAGTCCTGCCTGGATCTGGCTGAGCAACAAACGCATTTGCGGGTCATTGGGGTGAGCTTGCAGGTGGGTTTGAGCTGCTTGTTGGGCTTGTGACCACTGCAGGTTGCGCACCTTGCGTTGCACATCAGTGTAAGCATCGGCGTGGGCTGCAGTCTGCCAGCCCAAAGTCAGCACGCAAAACAGCATGGCGTGCCACCACTGCACAGGGGAAAAGAAAATAGTCATCGGCAGGCGATTGACCCCGAGGGGCTCGGTCAGGGATATACTGAGGCACATTGTACCGAATGACCGTTTGTGGACGGTTGATTGGCGGTATGTTTGCAGGCCCAAGTCCGGGCCTTTGTTTTGTCTGAATGGTTGTCATGAGCTTGCGTCTGTACAACACGCTCTCGCGTTCCCTGCTTCCCTTTGCCCCCATCGAGCCGGGTCATGTGCGCATGTATGTGTGCGGCATGACTGTGTACGACCTGTGCCACCTGGGCCATGCGCGCTCCATGGTGGCATTTGATGTGGTGCAGCGCTGGCTCAAGGCCAGTGGCTACAAGGTGACCTATGTTCGCAACATCACCGACATTGACGACAAGATCATCAAACGCGCCCTGGAAAACGGTGAGACCATCCGTCACCTGACCGACCGCATGATTGATGCCCTGCACGAAGACGCAGACGCGCTGGGCATCGAGCGTCCGCAACACGAGCCACGCGCTACCGACTACGTGCCACAAATGCTGTCCATGATCGACACGCTTGAGCGCAAAGGCCTGGCCTACCGTGCAGGCAATGGTGATGTGAATTACGCCGTGCGCAAGTTTCCTGGCTACGGCAAGCTCTCGGGCAAATCGCTTGACGAATTGAACGCCGGCGAGCGTGTGGCCTTGAACACAGAAGAAGGCGGCAAACACGACCCACTGGACTTTGTGCTGTGGAAGTCCGCCAAACCCGCCGAGCCCGAAGACTGCAAATGGGACAGTGCTTTTGGCAGTGGCCGTCCTGGGTGGCACATCGAGTGCTCGGCCATGAGCTGCGAGTTGCTGGGGCAGACGTTTGACATTCATGGTGGCGGCGCTGACCTGCAGTTTCCTCACCACGAAAACGAAATTGCGCAAAGCCAGGGCGCCTTGGGCGAAGGCACGTTTGCCCGTTATTGGATGCACAACGGCTTCATCAATGTGGACAACGAAAAGATGTCCAAAAGCCTGGGCAATTTCTTCACCATCCGCGATGTGCTCAAAGCCTTTGATGCCGAGACGGTGCGGTTCTTTGTGGTGCGCAGCCACTACCGCAGCCCTTTGAATTACAGCGATGTGCATCTGCAAGATGCCAAGGGTGCATTGCGCCGCTTGTACACCGCCTTGCAGACGGTAGAGCCCGCGCAGGTGACGATCGATTGGGCCAATCCTTATGCCGCACGCTTCAAAGCGGCCATGGACGAGGACTTTGGCACGCCCGAAGCGGTGGCGGTGTTGTTTGAGCTGGCCAGCGAGGTCAACCGCAGCCGCTCGCCAGAACTGGCGGGTTTGCTCAAGGTGCTGGGCGGCGTGCTGGGCTTGTTGCAATCTGACCCCACCACCTATCTGCAATCAGGTGCCGGGCTGGACGAAGTCGCCATCCAGGCCCAAATTCAGGCTCGCGCGGACGCAAAAGCGGCCAAGAACTTTGCCGAAGCTGACCGCATCCGAAACGACTTGCTGTCGCAAGGCATCGTGCTCAAGGATTCGCCCACCGGCACCAGCTGGGAGGCCAAGGCGTGAGCAAAGCTGCGGTCATTGTGACGCCAGACTATTGGGCCGAGGCTTGCGCGCATTTGTCGCGTAAGGACCGGGTCATGAAAAAAATCATTCCCCAGTTTGGCGACGCGGTGCTCGAGTCTCGTGGAGATGCATTTGTCACCTTGGCTCGTTCCATCGTGGGACAACAAATTTCGGTCAAGGCGGCCCAATCGGTCTGGGACAAATTCTCGAAACTCTCGCGCAAGATCACGCCCTCAAGCGTGCTCAAACTCAAGGTGGACGATATGCGCGCAGCGGGTCTGTCGGCTCGCAAAGTGGAATACCTGGTGGACTTGGCCCTGCATTTCGATTCGGGCGCTGTGCATGTCAAGGACTGGCAGGGCATGGATGACGAAGGCATCATTGCCGAGTTGGTGGCCATTCGGGGTATTGGCCGCTGGACCGCAGAAATGTTCCTGATCTTTCACCTGATGCGTCCCAATGTTCTGCCCTTGGATGATGTAGGCCTGATCAATGGCGTCAGCCAAAATTATTTTTCTGGCGAACCTGTCAGCCGTAGTGACCTGCGCGAAGTAGCGCAGGCCTGGGCCCCTTACAGCACCGTGGCAACTTGGTATATTTGGCGCTCGCTGGATCCTGTGCCTGTGGCTACTGAATTTTGAGGAGAAAAACTTGGCCAAACGAACGTTTCTCGATTTCGAGCAACCCATTGCCGAACTCGAAGCCAAGATTGAAGAGCTGCGCTATGTGCAAAGCGAGTCGGCGGTCGATATCACCGACGAAATTGATCAGCTCAGTAAAAAAAGTCAGCAGCTGACCAAAGACATCTACAGCGACCTGACCCCTTGGCAGGTCACCAAGATTTCGCGTCATCCCGAGCGCCCCTACACGCTGGATTATGTGAACGCCTTGTTCACCGACTTTGTCGAGATGCACGGCGACCGCCACTTTGCTGATGACCCATCCATTGTGGGCGGTCTGGCTCGCTTCAATGGCATGCCTTGTATGGTGCTGGGGCACCAGAAGGGCCGTGATACCAAGGAACGCGCGCTGCGCAACTTCGGCATGAGCAAGCCCGAGGGCTACCGCAAGGCCTTGCGCCTGATGAAGACGGCTGAGAAATTCAAGTTGCCCGTGTTTACCTTTGTGGATACGCCTGGCGCCTATCCCGGCATTGACGCTGAAGAACGCGGCCAGTCCGAAGCCATTGGTCGCAACATCTTCGAGATGGCACAGCTGGAGGTGCCGATCATCACCACCATCATTGGCGAAGGCGGCTCTGGCGGTGCGTTGGCCATTTCGGTGGCAGACCAGGTGTTGATGCTGCAGTACTCCGTTTATTCGGTCATCAGCCCCGAGGGCTGCGCCTCCATCCTCTGGAAAACCGGGGAAAAGGCCGAGTTGGCCGCCGAGGCTTTGGGCATCACAGCTCATCGCCTCAAGGCTTTGGGCCTGATCGACAAAATCGTCACCGAACCCGTGGGTGGCGCTCACCGTAACCACGAGCAAATGGCTGCTTTCCTCAAGCGAGCCTTGGCCGATGCTCTGCGCCAGGTGGTGGACCTCAAGCCCAAGGATCTGCTGGAAACACGATACCAACGCTTGCAGAGCTACGGTCGTTTCAACGACACCAAAGCCGGCAAGTAAGCCTGCGGCATGGCCCCATGACGCAAACCCTGGCCCAGGCCTTGCAGGCGTTCACGCCCGGCCTGCCGCTGGTGGTGGCATTCAGCGGCGGTGCAGACTCCACGGCCTTGCTGGCTGCTTGCCTGCAACGCTGGCCTGGGCAAGTGAGGGCGGTGCATGTGCACCACGGACTGCAATCTGCAGCGGACGATTTTCAAAAGCACTGCGAAGCCTTCTGCAAGAGTTGGCAAGTGCCCCTGGTTGTGCAGGCTATCGATGCCCGCGCTGCCCCCGGTCAAAGCCCGGAAGAGGCTGCCCGCAAGGGGCGTTACGCTGCTTTGATGCAAGCCGTGCAGACGCATTGGCCCGAGGCGCGAGACATCGCATTGGCCCAGCACGCCGACGATCAGATTGAAACCCTGTTGCTGGCGCTCTCCCGTGGCAGCGGTTTGCCAGGCCTGGCGGCCATGCCCATGCATTGGCAAAGGCAGGGCTTGCGTTGGCATCGTCCTTTTTTGCAAGTGCCAGGGTCAGAGTTGCGTGTCTGGCTGCAATCCCACGGGCTCAGCTGGGTAGAAGACCCCAGCAACCAGGACGAGCGTTACACCCGCAACCGCATCCGTAAACGCTTGATGCCTGTGTTGGAAGAGGTGTTCCCGTCGTTCAGGGACACCTTTGCACGCAGTGCCCGCCATGCAGCCGAGGCCCATGAATTGCTGCAGTCGCAGGCGCAGGCTGATTTGCAGGCACTGGGGCTGCCTCCGGTCATCGCTCGCTTGAAAGCGCTTAGCGAGCCCAGGCGAGGCGCTGTCCTGCGCCACTGGCTATACAGTGTGCATGGCACTCAAGCTTCAAGTGCGCAGCTAACGGAGTTGCAACAGCAGATTCAGGACTGCACGACGCGTGGGCACAAGCTGCACATTCGCGTGGGGCGTGGCTTTGTGGTGCGCGAGGGCGAATGCCTGCAGTGGCGGCCCGAAGCCAAAAACGACGCAGACACTTGATAAAATCACCGGTTTTGCGGCGTTTCAAGATATTTACCCATGGCTTTGATTGTTCATAAATACGGCGGCACCTCGATGGGCTCGACCGAGCGCATCCGCAATGTGGCCAAGCGCGTGGCCAAATGGGCGCGTGCCGGTCACCAGATGGTGGTTGTTCCCAGCGCCATGAGTGGCGAAACCAACCGCCTGCTGGGCTTGGCCAAAGAGCTGGCACCCTCCAAGGCCGACAGCGCCTACAACCGCGAACTCGACATGCTGGCCTCCACTGGCGAGCAGGCCTCGTCTGCACTGCTAGCCATTGCACTGCAGGCCGAAGGCATGCCGTCGGTCAGCTACGCAGGCTGGCAAGTGGCGATCAAAACCAACGACGCTTACACCAAGGCACGTATCGAGTCGATTGACGACGAACGCGTACGTGGCGATCTGGCTGCGGGCAAGGTGGTCATCATCACCGGCTTCCAGGGCGTGGACGACGCTGGCAACATCACCACACTGGGCCGTGGCGGCTCCGATACCTCGGCTGTGGCCGTGGCAGCGGCCATGAAGGCCGACGAGTGCCTGATCTACACCGACGTGGACGGCGTCTACACCACCGATCCCCGCGTGGTGCCCGAAGCGCGTCGTCTGGCCAAAGTGAGCTTTGAAGAGATGCTGGAAATGGCGTCTTTGGGCTCCAAAGTGTTGCAAATCCGCTCGGTCGAATTTGCCGGCAAATACAAAGTGCCCATGCGTGTGCTCTCGAGTTTCACGCCCTGGGACATCGACATCAACGAAGAAGCCGCATCCGGCACCCTGATCACTTTTGAGGAAGACGAACAAATGGAACAAGCCGTCGTTTCCGGCATCGCTTTCAACCGCGACGAAGCCAAAATCTCCGTGCTGGGCGTGCCCGACAAGCCAGGCATTGCGTACCAGATCCTGGGCGCTGTGGCCGACGCCAACATCGAAGTGGATGTGATCATCCAGAACGTGTCCAAAGACGGCAAGACCGACTTCAGCTTCACCGTGCACCGCAACGACTACACCCGCACCGTGGACTTGCTCAAGGAAAAAGTCCTGCCCGCACTGGGTGCGACCGAGGTGGTGGGTGACACCAAGATCTGCAAGGTCTCCATCGTCGGCATCGGTATGCGCAGCCATGTGGGTGTCGCCAGCAAAATGTTCCGTTCGCTCAGCGAAGAGGGCATCAACATCCAGATGATCTCTACCTCCGAGATCAAAACCTCGGTGGTGATCGACGAGAAGTACATGGAATTGGCCGTACGCGCACTGCACAAAGCCTTCGATCTGGACCAGGCCTGAGGTATAATTTCTGCACTTCAGGAAACGTGACCGAGTGGCCGAAGGTGCTCCCCTGCTAAGGGAGTATGGGGTGTAGAGCCTCATCGAGGGTTCGAATCCCTCCGTTTCCGCCAAGTATCAAGCAACGACGCGCCTTCGGGCGCGTTTTTGTTTTCTGTAGGCCATTTCGTAGGCCATTTCTTGTGCGGTGGAGCCGCTGTGTCTTATGACTCTCCGCCGCGACTGAGACCGATGCTTGGGCGGTAGGGTAAGTCGCTTGTGAGTCCGTTCCCCTCATCAACGGGTTCGGTGATAGTAGATTCTTGGCGTCCGCCTGATAGTAGGTGCGCCAGCGGTGATAGTAGAGGTCGTGTGGCAAGTGATAGTAGCCGCTGATAGTAGTTCCACATGACAGTAGTGGGTGATAGTAGCTGCACCCACCCCCTACAGGACCCCCAAGCCAAGGGGGGTGGGGGGATGGCTTCATGAGAGGCTCTCAGTTAAGGGTGCATTTTTTGAATCCCAACAAGTTGCACACATCTTGGCCAGGGGAACCTAGCTAGCCATCACTAGTTGGCTCCATTGCGTCGTATACCCCGGCGTCTTCATCTCCTGCTTCATCTCCCACGTTCGTGCTTTGCCCGCCGTGCCCGCGCTGGCCAGGTGCAGGGTGCCGCGTCCCCATTTGCTGTTGATGCTGTCCAGAGCGGTCATGAGGCGGGTTCTGGTCTCGGGCCCTTCGCTGCCCAGTTCTAGGCTCAGCTGTTCGGTGTCAGTGCTTTGCAGGTCCATCAGCATCACACCGGCCTTGGCGTATTTGTGGCCGGGGCGGTAGATGTGCCGCACGATGGCGCACGCCACTTCGGTCAGGTGGGCACTGTCGCTGCTGGGTGAGGGCAGGGGGATGGTGCGGTAGGCGCTGTGTTGCTTGTCGTTTTCGCGGAAGGGGCTGGTGCGGATGAAGGCCATCAGCTGGCCGGCTTGGCTGTTTTGGCGGCGCAGCTTTTCGGCGGCGCGGCTGGTGAATTCGGTGATGGCTTCGAGCAGGTCGCTCAGCTCAGTGATGGGGCGGCCGAAGGATCGCGTGCACGCGATCTGTTGTTTGTCAGGGGGGATGTCGTCGAGCGTGAGGCAGGGGGTTCCATTGAGCTCGCGTACGGTCTTGGCCAGCACGATGGACCAGCGGCGTTGAATAGTAACCGGGTCCGCTCTGGACAGCTCAAGGGCTGTGTGGATGCCTACTTGGTTGAGTTGTGCGCTGAGTTTGCTGCCCACGCCCCACACTTCAGATACATCAGTGGCGCCCAACAAGGTCGATCGCGCATCATCGCGCATAGTGCCGAGATGGCATACCTGAGCAAGGTGGGTTGGATAGCTGCCGGGTTTGCGCTCAGCACTCTTGGCTATGTGATTGGCCAGCTTAGCCAATGTTTTGGTGGGGCCAATGCCCACGCATGTCGGGATACCAATCCATTGGTTGATGCGTGCCCGGATTTTTCGTGCTCGAAGTGTCAGATCGCCGGGGATGCCTTCAAGATCAACAAAGCACTCGTCGATGCTGTAGACCTCTTGCCGGTGCCCGAGACCAGCTGCCAAGCTCATCATGCGGTCGCTCATGTCGCCGTACAGCGCAAAGTTAGCCGACAAGGCAACGAGGCCAGCCTCTTCTTCAAGGTACCGAATTTTGAAAAACGGCGCTCCCATCTTGATACCCAGCGCTTTGGCTTCATCACTGCGGGCTATCGCGCAGCCGTCATTGTTGCTCAGCACCACGACCGGGCGGCCGACCAGACGTGGCTGGAAGACGCGCTCGCAACTCGCGTAGAAGTTGTTGCCGTCCAAAAGCGCAAACATGGCGGGGTGGGGCGGTTACAGAGGCAGGATCTCTACGCTCTGCGTGAGGATAGGGCGCACCAAAATCTTGTAGCCATCGGCGTCAAAACTAGCCGCCACCGTGCTCAGCTGGCGTGCCTCTTCAAGTGTGGCCGCACTGCCCAAATAACACCAGTTGCGCACTACGTGAATTTGCGTGAGCGTCTCGTCGCACTCAAGCAGTCCAATGGCCCCCGCGTAAGGCCAGCACTCTACCCGCAGTCCGAGCAAACTGGTGAACAAGCGCTCGCGGTGCGCCTGCGCGGTTTCGTCACCCCGGCACAAGCCTGCACATTGCCGAATGGCTGCTCTAAAACAGGCCTTGCCCTTGGGTAGCTTCTCCAGACCCAACGTGCCGTAGCACAGACGGTTTTGGTCGGCAAGGTTGCGCAAGGCGTCGAGGGCGGCATGGCGGCTGGCAAACAGGCCGTAAAGCTCGGGGGCAGAGGCAAAGTCAATGTCCTTGGAATAAACCACCTGAGGCACATCGCCTTCAAGTTGCAGGCTGCACAACTGCCGGTTGCGACGCAGCTTCTGGTTGAACAGCGGGTGCTGCTGCTTGATCATTTGCGCCTCCAGCAGCAAGGCGCCTATTTCGCCAGCCGTACGGATGTAAGTGATGCGCTGGGTCTGGCGCAGCATGCGCGCTTCATCTGGTGTACGCAGGTGCGAAAGCAGACGGGATCGGATGTTCACGCTCTTGCCGATGTACAGCGGTAGGTCCCCGGTTTCGCCGTGGAAGATGTAGACGCCTGCACCCGTGGGTGCGTCCTCGATGGCCGCGCGCAAGTGCTGCGGGTATTCGTAGACCCGGCTTTCCTCAAAGTCTTCTCGGCGACGGCGTGGAAGTTGCATGGCGACGTGTTCAGGAGAGATGCTGATGAATGGTTGCCACGACCACGCCCCAGACTTCCACAGTCTGGGCCTCTTTAGGCACGATGTCGGGGTAGGCCGGGTTTTCGGCTTTTAGACGCGTGGTGCCGCTGCGTTGGTGCAGGCGCTTGCAGGTGAAGTCGCCATCGACCACGGCGATGACAATGTGCCCGTGCTGTGGCTTGATAGCCTTGTCCACCAACACCACAGAGCCGTCCAAGATGCCAGCGTCTCGCATGCTGTCGCCTTGGATACGCACATAAAACGTGGCTTGAGGGTGCTTGACCAACTGGCTCATGAGCTCGATGCGGTCGACCTGGTGGTCCTCTGCCGGAGACGGAAAGCCAGCTGCAACACTCAGCCTGGCGGCTTGCAGCCAGACGGGAGCCATAGAAACGGGCACAGGCTGATGAGGAAGCGGGGTGTTGAGGTGCATTGCTGAAATACTGTTTATATGTACAGTATCATACAACGATCAGGACGCTTGCAGTTGCCCCAACATCTTCCTGCAATCGTGTTGAGACTATGAACAGCTCACGTAAGATGTAAGAAAAATTTGAAACACGAAAACTTATGCAAGCAGATTATTACCAAATATTAGGTGTGTTACCTGATGCCGAGCAGGTTGTTATTACCGCGGCGTATCGTGCTCTGGCTAGTCAATATCATCCGGATAGGTGGGCTGGCGATAAAGCTGAAGCCACGCGTCGGATGGCAGAAATAAACGTCGCATACAGTGTTTTAGGCGACACTGAAAAAAGAGCTGCGTATGACAAAGAACAACGGAATGTCCACGGCAAATTTGATGAAACTACTGAGCAAGCAGACCAAGCTTTTGACTCAGCAGGTTCTGATTTTGAAGACCGTTGGGCTACAGCTTGTACTGTCTATCCAGACTTGTTAGTTATCCGAAAATCACTGGCAAAGATATCCCATGCACTTGCGTTCGCTTTCGTTGTAAACCTAGTTGAGAACAAAAATTTCAAGCTACGTAATGAGATTGCTGCGGCGATGCAGAAAAAATTTATGGAGCGTCACTTTGGTACCAACCCAGAAATAATCGCATATGCCCATAGGCTTATTCAATCGGGTTTCAGGGATGCAATCAAGAAACTAAATTCGATGGTGGATGTACTAGGTAGCGATGTTGACGCGCAGCGTGTAATTGAGCGTGTAGAGCTTGACTTAAATTTAAAGCGCAGAAGAGATGAACAGCATCGTCAAGACCTTGAAGCCGCTAATCTCAACGCACTTCGTCGTCGCGTGATTTATCAACCTCTATCGAGTGAGACCTTCGACTATGCAAAGTTGATTGGGTACGAGATTGATGTCCAAAAAGGCGGGTTTTTTTATCCCGACAATTTTAGTATTCGTCAGAAAGGAGGCCCAGTACTTTTCAGCACTACAAGCCATAGTCAGATGTGTGTTTGGATTAAAAATAACTTGCTCTGAATTATTTTTTACAGCTCCTCAATGCTTAAGGAAAAAATAATCTACTACCTTCCCGGCGCAGGCGGCCAGCTAGCCACGGGTCTGGGACAAGCCCTACGGGACAGGGGGGGCAATGTCACTGGCCGCGAGACGCGAGACGAGTTTCGGACGCTAGGTTTCGGTGATCAGCTACAGATCATCCGGGAGGATTTGCAGTCGCATTTCTGGCACGAGCAGGCAAGAGTTATTTGTAATTCCTACGGTTCGTACCTGTTCCTGCATGCACAGTCACAGATGGCGCCATTCCCCGGCCAGGTGCTGATGCTCTCGCCCATAGTGGGCGAGTTCGCAAGCGACGAGACGCGCACCACGTTTTCACCGCCACGCCCGACCCGGCTCAAAGAATTGGCCGAGGCTGGACAATTTCCAACCCCTGTCAGGGCTGAAATTTATGTCGGATCAGAAGATTGGCAGAGCATCCCGGCCAATGTGCAGGTCTTTGGTGCTTTGACGGGCATTCCAGTCACCGTGGTGCCTGATGGTGGACACAACCTGCCCAAGGCCTATGTGGGTGCCTTGCTGGATAGGTTGCTCAGAGGGTAACTAATTAGCATTTGCTAATGGCCAGGCGCATACACCATATGAATCGATTCAATGCAGGTCTACAGGAGGGGTAGTCTTATAGCTGCATCATGATTCGCTCTGTCTCTGCAAGTACCTTCAGGATGCGCTGATAGTGTTTAACATCATTGAACGACAAAAACCGTCCTTTGCGATCTTTGAGCCACTTTTGCGCCGGTTGGTAGCCGCCAATATAGAAACCCCAAGCTACTTCGGGGACGGCATCGAAGTACTGCGTTTTATTGATCCAGATTTGTCTGTTCTCGCAACGCGGCTGCTCCACCATGCCGTTTCCCTCGCCTTTGAAAGGATAAGGACTGGTACCCATAGCTGCCGGCTCCATGAGGTGCAGGCGACGGAGTTGGCCGCCCAGGTCCGAGGTTTTCCAAAACTCGGCTGGGTTGGTAGGCCAGGGAATGCGGGGGAAGTCTGTCTTTAAAAACTCGATATACGTTTGGCGATAACTAGGGCTATGCAAAACTCCGTAGATATAGTCGAACACAGCCACTTCATCGGGAGTGCCGCGCTGTGGGTCGGCGGCCAGGGCTTGTAGCTTGGCGTAGAGCTCGGGGTCGAAGTTGATGCGGCGCTCTTTGTCTAGATCTTGCTCGCTGGGGTAGATGTACAGCGGGAAGTTCATGGCGTTGGAGCCAGTGGTCCCGGACAAAAAGATGGCCTCTGTTATGTCTCGGGTTACAAACACATGTGCGAAATCCTTGTCTCTCACCGCCTTAGTGGTTAGTAAACCGATGTTGTCGCCTGCAATGTAATGCCCCATTACTTGCTTCACAGGCCAGCCTACAAGGCCGCGAGCATTGCCGGAATAGAAGATAAATTTTTGGTCAAACGGGCGGTACTGGATACGTGCAATCGGTGATTTGTCATGGTTATCCACCACATCTGCTTTTGCCCATTCATAGCGCCAATCCCTGACGTCAGGGGGCAACCTGTATTTCGCCCGTACCTCAGATTCAGTCCGGTGAATGAAATCACGCAACACCTCGTAGACACCATCTTCAGTACTTTGAATATTGAGCGCGTCACGTTTGGTCACTACACCGTTGCCGTGCAGTGGCATAAATTTGTTTAGCGCGAAGCCCTCCTCATATTGAGCAAGTTGCCCATAATCCCTGCGCGTCAACGCATATTGCGGCGCCGGCGGTTGCAGCGGCTGCCACAGCGGGCCGGTCAAGCCAGAAGCCAGCAGGGTGTTGTATTTGCCGGCCCGGTCGCCCCAAAGTTCGGCGTGGAACACTTGCGCCAGTGGTTTGGCGGTCTGGGTTTTGGTGTCGCGCTTTTTTTTGACGCCGATCAAAATCGCCACACCTGGCTGGATGTCGAACACGTTTTTGTCCGGCTGGCCGTCGGGCGTCACTTCCTTCTTTTTGCTGCTGCCGTGCAGGTCCAGCACATACAGCTTGTCAAAGGTGTGGAGCAGATGCCAGCGCATGCCTCGGAAGGTGGGGTTGTCCAGGTAGCCGTGGTTGGTGATGAAGCCCAGCACTCCTTCGCCATTCTTCTCGATTAAATGCTCAGCCAGGCAGATGAACTTGACGTAGTCGTCGTTGATCCATTTGGGGTTGCGTTCTTGCAGTTTTTGCTGACCGCCCGGCTCCTTCTTGTAGGCCTCTATCAGGCCCATGATCCAATCGCCTTTGTTACTGCTCTCACCATTGTAGGGCGGGTTGCCCAACACGCACATGATGGGTGTTTGGCGTTTGATGGTGCTGGCCTCCCGCGCTTCTCGGGTGAGCCATTGGGCCATGAACAGGTCGCGCACATCGCGCTCACCCTCTTCCAGGCTGTTGGTCAAGTACACGCCTAGGCGAGGTGGCGTGCTGCTGGGCTTATAACCAAGCTCGGTCAGGAGCATGTCCAGCTTCATGTGGCACATGGCATACGAAGCCATGAGCAGCTCAAACCCATGCAGTCGCGGGATCAGGTCGCGCTCGATATAGCCCGACCACATGCCTTCGGCCACATCTTTGATTTTGGGCGCAATCTGTTTTATGACTTCGGCCAGAAAGGTGCCGGTGCCCGTAGCAGGGTCCAAGATTTGGACGCGATGCACCTCCTTGCGCGTGACGATGGGTTTGCCCCTTTTGTCAGCCTGTCCGGTGTCCCAGTCGATGGTGATTTTGGAGGTGTCTGCCAGACCATCTGCCAACCCGAATTCGGTTTGCAAAACTTCGTCCACTGCGCGGACGATGAAGTTAACCACTGCCTCAGGCGTATACCAAACGCCACGCGCCTTACGCTTGGCCGGGTTGTAGGCGGCCAGAAAGGTTTCGTAAAAGTGCAGGAAGGGGTCGTTTTGACCCGTTAGCCGGCCAAAGCCCTCCATGAGCTTGTGAACATTGGCCGCCTGGAACACATCGGCCAGGTCATCAATGATCCAGCGAATGCGATCGTCAAGGTCCGGGCCGGCAATGTAGCCAAACAGGCTGCGCAAAAACGGATTTGACTTTGGCAATAACTCTAGCGCCTCCTGACGACTGAAGTTGTTTAAAGACGTATCGTGCAGCCGAGCTGCGAACATGCCATATGCAATAGTTTCGGCGTAGAGGTCGGCGAAGTCCTCGATGGTGATGTCGTGGATCAAGTGCTCGCTGAAGGCTTTGTATTGCCCGGCCAGCGGAGTTGCGCCGTCGCCGTCAGCTTCCAAGGCCAGTCGCAAAACATCTTTGATAAGGACTGCCTTGCCCGCCATCATTTCTGCCAGCACGCGAGGCGATGTGATAGTTTGCGGGCGCTGGGCAATGAAGTCGCGCAGCAGGTTTTCAAGAACAGCAAACTGGTCTACCAAGACGCTCAACCCCATAGCGTCGAGGGCCCCAATGCTGATGCTGGCCACCAGCTTTTCGTTGCGAAAAAACTGCCAGTCTATGCAGTTGGTGTAAATGAGGTTGGGCAAGGCTTTCAGGTAACGACCTTGCTGCGCCTTGTTGCTGTCGCTAAGTTTGGTGAGACTGACGAGAATGTCTTTAGCTTCAACATGGCCAATGGCAATGGCTCCGCGCTGTACGATGAAGTCGGGTGCGCCGCAGGCCACGCGCTTAGGTTCGTTGATGGCTGTGACACCGTCTGCCAGTCTGTTGAACAGCGCTTCCAGCGCCGGACGATATGAATGCTCGGTGGCTGAGCCTGTCTTCTGAATGGCAACCACCTTGCCGACAAATTCCTCAATGATGCTCATATCGTGGGGTGTTCTAAATTTTTTCTAACAGGGTGAAAACTAACAATCTCGGAGAAGCGGTCTCCCAGCTCAATGTTAAACCTGGTCAGCGCAGCCTCCAATTGCGGATAGTCATGGACGAGCCGCAAAATTTCTCAGATTCCTTACCAACTCAAAAACTAGCATCTTGGCTTGGATGGGCAGTATGAGACGCCTACATAGTGCCAGATAGATCGAAACCCATCAGCACTTTTTGACCATGCTCGAGTGCGGACGTACCCCAGTTTTCGCAGAGCAGCACCCAACTCGCCCGGATGGCATTTCCCACGCCACTTGCCAGCCAGCATGTTGCGGATAGCAGGTAGGGAGAGTCCTTGGCTCTTGATTTCGGGTGGTATGGTGGCCAGCAGTTTGGCGAGTCGGTCCTCCAGCGGAGTCAGCCGCTCAGTCCACTCAGCGGCGGCCTTTGCGGATACTTGGTTGCGCTCTGCTGACTTGTTGGCAACTTGGGTGTTGCTTTGAACGCGGACTTGTTCCAAATACGTAGTCATGTTGTCGCTCCTGTGGTGATTGAGATCGGGTGGATTTGCTCACTTTGGACTTTTGGCGGTTTTGGCACTTGATGCCGGCCCAGTCCTTAAAAATCAGCATGGCCTGAGATGGCACTGACAAAACCGACGAAAGTATGGTTTTGAAGATATGTCAGTTTTTCAGTGTGTTCCTGCCGTCGGTTGTTCGAGTGAGGAGGCATCCTCCCCACTGACAAAACTGACGTTAGGTTCCAGTCTTCACTTTCGGATTGATGGTGTAGCGCACGGTGGGGCGGCCATCGTTTGCACTCATTTGCTGATCGCGTACGGGTTTTAGCCAGCCTAAATCCTGAAGAATATCTACCGCTTCGGTAGCCGTCTTGGGTGAACCGAGCATGGACCAACTTTTCCGGTGAACGCTGCGGACAGTGAAGCCGTCTTCAAGGTCTCCCTTTTTGATATGGTCAGCAAGAGACTTTGCTGCACTCATTGAACTGGCTGTGACGGCTGCATAGGCTCGCCTTGCATGCGACTGCAGTAAGCGTTGCCAAGCAATGCCCCGCCGCAAAGATTCAAGCCCAATATCGCCAGCAATACCTAGGATCAAGTGATCAAGCAGTGCCAGTGCGGGTACCAGTTTGCGGTATTTGCTGATATGCGACTCCAAGAATGGAGGATGTCCCCCGCTTCGCAGATCATTTTCAAGGTCAGTCCACCATGAATTGAATCGACTCTGTGCTTGTTCGGAAAATTTCAAAACTGGGATACTGTCAGGGTAAACATGTCGCGCTCCGAGGGACAAAGGGTCAATGGCAGCGAGTCGGGAAAAGACATCATTCGCTGCGTCTTCTGCCGCCAAGTTTGGCTTCCTATCAATCATTTCCCATGTCTGTTTTTGGTCAGGGTACACAAGTAGCTGCAGTCGCTGAGCAAGCCCATCGTCGCCGCGCCCCCCGCCCACTGCTCCGTGCAAATACTCTTGTAATTTGGTCGGCTGTAAGCCGCCAAGAAGTGACAGGCATAGGCGAGGGATATGCAATGTCCCGCGCTCTACACGATCGAATGTGTAACTTTGCTTGCCATTCCAAGCCTCAAGATAAAAGGCTCGTGCTGCTTCTTGCCCCTTTTCGTCTAGCCGGTTCAGAAGACCAGACAGTTCATCCTGAAAAACAAGTACCCCATGGGGGTTGCCGAACAGCACCTGTCCAAGCTTTTGGTATGTGGCATCGTTGAGCAAGTAGCGGGGTGGCTGTGGCTCCTGTGGGGCAATAGGAAGTTGGTGAGTTGAGATTGACGCCCCTTTTTTGATCTGCGCCTCAAGCTGTTTCTTGGTCGTTTCATAGACCATGCGATCGATTTCGTACTTAGCCAGCGTCGCGGCGAATGCCGTCTGTGCCGCAGATTCAAGTTGCCGTACGGGAGCCAGCACCTTGTCCAGTGCAGGGGACTTCATAACCCCGGGCCGACCGACCACGGCACCCCACAAGTTGGGTACCTCAACCCACCCGGTGTCATACGCTTTGGGCTGTACGCCAATCCGGTTGCCAATAACAGCCCCAGCACCGACCAGAGCGCCGACAGCAAGGTATTCGATAGGGCACTGCATACGTTCGGCAATATCTTTGATCCATGGGCCGAACACCCCCGGGAGCAGTCGGTCATCGAACGGGGTTACGTCTGGCAGTGAGGCAGCGATTTCTTCGGGGTCTGGCCAAGCATCAGGGTCATTTGCAGCAGGTGGCTGATACCGACGCGCACGGTCAAGGATGACCTCCTCATCCAACGGTGGGGAAATGTGCAGCGTGTTGTAGTCCAGCAGAGTTCGCTCAACAGTTAGCTGGTCAAGTCCCTTGCCACGAAGATGCCCGGCGTAGCGCAAGATGAATTCCTCCCGCCCCTCGCCATCGTGGAGTTGATCGGGGATTGTGAAGACGTCTGCGTTGGCCGCAGTGGAAACTTGTGACCTGCAGAGCGACTTGGTGCTTTTCTTTGATGTGGCCAAATCCACCAACCAGCTTGGTGCTTCAGCGATGTCAGCCCACTGGGGAAAGTCTGTGCAATTCCATGTGTACGTTTTTCCGTTCGCATGCACGCTTGGAGCTGCTACAACGTATCCCCCTTCACCTCTGATATCGATGCCGGGAGCTATTGCACTTCTTGAGTTATGAACGCTGAAGCCAGCTGGCATGCGAAAAACATAGTGCACACCGTTCCCTGTTTGTTGCGTCAAGGTGTCGGGTAACGGCCCATGCTTGGCCTCTAGTTCTTGTAACGACAAGTGTCCGCCATCCTTGTCGTCGCGGTCTAGTATGAAGATGCTGCTGTAGATACCAGTTGCCAGTCCAATGTTGTAGGGGGTATGTTCAAACCACTCTCGCAACTGCTCCGGATCGTCACTGGCGTTATTCAGGCCTTGGGGAACCAAGCGTGAGAAGGGGTGTTTACCGGGTTTGCACTTTTTATTGACGCTGGGTCCGCCGCATGAGCATTCGCCCGAATCGGTTATGTAGTGCAGTGGAAACACGCGCATACCCAGTGATGCATAGTGCAGTGCAAAGTCCAAAGTTAAGGGTTGGATCATGATTTGATGTCCTCTTCGGGGGTAAAAGAGTACCGGTTATTTGCCGGTGTTGGTTTCGGTAAGCCAGCGGTTTGATAGATGTGTCGCAGCAGAGCCATGGTGACTTTGGTGTCCAGCTCAAAGCCATGCTGAGCTAGAGACATGACAAACTCGATTAGTTTTCCCTCTGGGCTAGAGGTGTCAACTTGTTTAGTGAAGAGAAACTCGCCAGTGCTTAACTCATCCGAGCGGAGCCGTATACCTTCATAGCCTTGGTTATGAATTTCAATAACGGTTGAGAAGGCTTGGTGAGCTACAGATATGGATGGCCATGTTGAAAAATCTTCAACTTCGCCGGCGAAAGGTAAGCCCGTGACGAGATCGTGGGAAAGCGCAACGCGCTTTGGAGGATTCTTGCTCATGCATTAACCTCACCGAATTTGGCTTGAAGCCAGCTATCGATAAGTTCAGCATCCCATGCGCTAACACCTTCGGAGAGCTTAATTGGGGCTGGAAATTTACCGGCTTTGACTAACCGGTAGAGGTGAGTTCTGCTTAGCTGTGTACGCTCGATGACACTGGATACCCGTAATGCTTGACGGGGTGAGTTCTGCTGTCGCATGGTGTTCCTTTCGAAATGTGGAACACCTAGTTTTGGTTTGACAGATTTTCTGTGGAAAGGTTATGCCCCAGTCCCTTGCAATTTTGTTAGATACCTTCTTACGGTCCGTTCGTCAGGTTTTTTATCGGGGCAAAAATCTTGTACCAGTGACGCAATCTCACGGTCTGAGCTATTGCTGTACTTGGGATTCAAACGTAAGGCTTTGGCGTGGGCGCGCCATTCTGGTGTTTTGAGGCCTCTAGCACGTACCCCCGCGTGGCTCATGCGCTTCCAAGACTTCTGTGTGCTCGCCAGTGCATTGTTAACTTCGTGTGGTTTGGACTCGGGCAGATTCATGGACAAAATAGTCCAGACTTCGTCGTGTTTGATGCGGTATTTTTTGCCGAATGCCCTAATCTGTGATTGGTACTTTTCCATGTCTTCCATAACTTCAGCCCACATGTTGCTAGTTTCTCCCCCTCTGGCTGATTTCCACAGAAGGATGTGCTGAGGAGGGTTTTGCAAAAGTTTGAGGTGTTGCTTTGATGGGCCAAGTGGACGACCGGGTTTCCTTACAGTCATTGGTTACCTCCGCAGTAGTTGGCCCAGTCGTTCATCATTTCAAAGCGCTTGTCCAGCATGTCGCCGCGACGGTAAGCCGCCTCCACCTTATTGCTTATGCTGTGGGCTAGTGCAAGCTCACAGGCCTCGTTTGGGTAGTTGGTTGTCTCGGCGAGCCAGTCCCTGAAACATGACCTGAATCCGTGAACGGTGTACGCTTCGCCACCACACCTGCGCAGCACTGCAGTTAAGGTCATGTCCGAAAGCGGTGTGTTCGGTTTGCTGCTCGGAAAAACTAGGTCCGTGTCCTCCAGTCGCGGTAGCGAAGTGAGTAGTTCAACTGCAACTGCAGACAGTGGCACACGGTGTTCCTGAGCCATCTTCATCCGCTTGGCCGGAATCACCCACAGTTTGCTGTCGAGGTCGATTTCACTCCAGACGGCCCCACGGATTTCACCAGACCTGCAGCCAGTCAGTATCAGAAGCTCAAGAGCTTTGGCTCCGAACCCATCACGCCTTCTGAGTTCTTGCATGAAGATGGGAAGATCTTGATATGGCATGGCCGCATGGTGTGTGACCTTAGCTACTTTGCTGGGCTTCGCAAGTGAGTGTTCAAGATGCCCCTTCCAGCGGGCCGGATTCTCGCCTTGGCGGTATTTGTTGAAGGTGGCCCAGTCCAACACGGCCTCGATTCGGCCGCGCAGTCGTTTTGCCGTCTCGGTCTTGTCGTTCCAGATCGGCGTGAGTACGTTCAATACGAGGGCTTCGTCAATCTCGCTCGCAGGCAAATCGCCCAACACAGGGTGGGCGTACTGATCCAGCGTGTTCGTCCACTGCTGGGCGTGCTTCGGGTTTTTCCACTCACTCTGGTGGGCCTCTATGTATGCTGTTGCGCACTCCCTGAAGGTCTTTGTGCGCCGTTGCCCAAGGCGTTGGGCCATGCGTGCTTGTTGGCGGGAGGTGAGGGGGTCTGAGGGTTCAGTGGGGTGTTTAAGCTGCTCCCTCAGTTCTGCGGCTCTTTTGCGCGCCTCTGCTAGTGGAACAGCGTGAAGTGGGCCAAGTCCCATTTGCCTGCGTCCGCCCGTAGGTGCTGTAAACCGAAACACCCACGACTTGCTTGCGCCACGGACCAAAAGGTACAGGTTTCCCCCATCGGCGTGTATGCCGTCCTTGAGGTGCTTCAGCGCTACTGCGGCCAGCTTTCCCGGCATGTGATTGGTCTTACCCATGTCCCCGATCCTGTGAGCCATTCTGTATGCCATATGTTAGGGGATGTTATGGAATTACAAGGGTCTACATGGAACTAAAATTGATCTAAGTATCTGACGGGTAACATATTTATTTGTTTGTGGAACTGTATGGTTCTACATGGTTATGGCGGATGGTTTCCTCCGTTTCCGCCAAGTACAGTAAAAACGCACCTTAGGGTGCGTTTTTTATGCATAAAAACACCCGGCGGCTCCCCTGAAGGGCATGCGGCCGGGTGTCTGGTCTGGCGTTCAGTCGCCGACCTTATGCCTGTAGCTGTCCCACTGCATGGGGCTCACAGGCTCAAACGCTCAGTGGCGTTTGAAATGCAGAGCCTTTCACTCTGTTGGGCATCACGCCAGACCTCTCTGGCGACACGCTAAAACATAGATTACGCCCGCAGCCAAGTTATGGCAAGCCTGAATTTCACCAATGCGCAATGGCTGTTTCGGTGTCAACCTAAAAGGTTGTCGTCCTGTTCGCTGGGACGGTTGAGTAGCTGCATGAAGGCCGGGTCGGACATGGCCATATCAATCAGTTCGGGCAGGGACTCAAATCCCATTTTTTCGAGCACCCGCGCGCGGTGGAGTTTGACGGTGGCAGGTGCGGAGCCTTTGAGTTCGCTGATTTCCTTGTTGCCAAAGCCGCGGATCATGAGGCTGCAAACCTCTCGCTCCTTGTCGGTCAGGCGTTTGTAGCGCGCGCTGATTTCGAGGGTTCGCACCAGTTGGGAATGGAGGGCACGGTCGCGGGCCAGACCTTCTTCGACAGCGTGCAGCAAAGCGGCCATGCCAAAGGGTTTGAGCAGGAACTCGATGGCGCCTTGCTTCATGGCGGTCACAATTTCCTGCGGCTGGCTTTCGCCGGAAATGAAGACGATCGGTGTTTCCCGGCCGCTTTGCAGCAGTCGCTTTTGCAGCTCAATGCCATGCATTCTGGGCATGCACATGTCCAGCAGGATCACGGCTGGAGACAGTGGCAGGGAGTCGCGCAGAAATGCTTCAGGATCGCTGAAGGTCTGGACCGAATAATTGGATTGACCCAATGCAAAGGCCAAGCTGCGGCCGACTGACGGGTCGTCGTCGATCAGATAGACGTGGCCTTTGAAGTCATCGAAATTCATTCCCATAGCGTAGCGCCAGATTTCGCATTGTCTGTACGCCAATTGGCGTATGGGAATTTGAAATAAAGATTTCTTTGGTTTTAATGTTTCGCCCCGCCGGCCAAGGCCAGCTGTTTTTGGGTTTGCAGTGCTTGCGCATCTGGGGGTGTTTGTGTCGGCCAACCTTGCAGATGTCGCATGCACAAAGCGGTCATGGCACCGATCCAGTCAGCGCGTGTGTTCAGGCAGGGTATGTAATTGAACCCTTCGCCACCAGCCTGAACGAAAGCCACCTTGGCTTCCTGCTGGATTTCTTCCAGGGTTTCCAGGCAGTCGCTGGTGAAGCCCGGGCATATCACATCCACTTTCCTGACACCCGATTGGGCCATGGAGACCAAGGTGGGCTCGGTAGCGGGTTCCAGCCATTTGGCTTTGCCAAAACGCGATTGGAAGGTAATACGGTAACCCTCCGGTGGCAATTGCAGTGCTTGGGCCAGAAGGCGGGCGGTTTTCATGCATTCGCAGTGGTAGGGGTCGCCCAGGTGCAAGGTGCGTTCGGGCACGCCATGAAAACTCATCACCAGACATTCGCCTTTGCCATGGGCTTGCCAGTGCTCGCGCACCTGCTGGGCCAGGCTCTGGATGTAGCCGGCATCGTCGTGGTAGTGGTTGATGAATCGCAGCTCTGGCAGGTGACGGCGCTTGAGCCCCCAGCGGTAGAACTCGTCAAACACGCTGGCGGTGGTCGTGCCGCTGTATTGCGGATAGGCCGGCAGGACCAGAATGCGCTGCACGCCTTGCGCCTTGAGTTCGTTGAGGGTCTGGTCAATCGCGCTTTGCCCATAGCGCATGGCGGCACGGACGATCACGTCATGGCCTTGCTGTTGCAGCTGCTCTTGGAGCATTTGGGCTTGCTGTTCAGTGTGGACCTTGAGTGGGGAGCCTTGCTCAGTCCAGATGCTGGCGTACTTGGCAGCAGACTTGGCCGGACGCACCCGCAAGATGATGCCGTGCAGGATCAGCCACCAAATCGGCTTTGGAATCTCGACCACGCGTGAGTCGCTTAAAAACTGGCCCAGGTAGCGGCGCAGGGCCGAGGCAGTAGGGGCTTCGGGGGTACCCAGGTTGCACAAAACAACAGCGGTGCGTACAGGGGTGCCGTGGGTATAGGGGGGTTCTTTTGCGAAAGTCATGCGTTATTCTCTTCGATCATGCTCGACCTCCAAAAAATCAGGGCCATCACCATCGATCTGGATGACACGCTTTGGCCGATCGCCCCGACGATAACCCAAGCCGAACAGGTCCTTCAGGACTGGCTGGCAGCGCATGTCCCCGCGGCCGCAGCCTTGGCCAGGCAACCTGGTGTGCGTCAGCGAATTCGGCAGACGGTTCAGCAGCAGTGGCCCGATCAGTTGCATGACCTGTCTTTTTTGCGTCTGCAAAGCCTGCGTCATTTGCTTCATGAGGCAGGCGAGGCGCTGCACCATGCTGAGCCTGCTTTTGAGGTGTTTTTTGCGGCCCGCCAGCAGGTCTGTTTGTATGACGACACCGTGCAAGCCCTTGCATTTTTAAGTGCTCGTTTGCCTGTGTTGGCCTTGTCCAACGGCAATGCCGATGTTCAGCGTATCGGCCTGGGTCGGTATTTTGTGGGGACAGTGGCTGCAAAGCATGTGGGTGTGGCCAAGCCCGATCGCGCCATTTTTGAGTACGCAGCGCAGATCTTGCGACAACCGATCGATGCTGTTTTGCATGTTGGCGATGATGTACAGCTGGATGTCTGCGGGGCTCTGGATGTGGGCATGCAGACGGTCTGGGTCAATCGGGGTGGTCAGGCCTGGCACGGAGGTGACAGGCTTGCGCACCTGGAGGTGCGGGACTTGCTGCAGCTGTGTGCACAATGGCCTCAAGATCAGGAGAACGATTGATGAGTATTCGCATTTACGGTATTGCCGCTTCGCGCGCCATTCGCCCGCTGTGGACGGCAACTGAGTTGGGTCTGGACTTCGAGCATGTCAACATGCCGTACGTTGGTGGCGCCACGCGCACGCCCGAGTTTTTGGCGATCAATCCCAATGGGCACATTCCTGCGGTGGTGGACGTTCGCCCTGAGGGGGAAGTTGTGGTGTGGGAAAGCATGGCGTGTGCGCTGTACTTGGCGCGGGTACATGGCCGCGCAGATGGGGTGGACATCAGTCCCGCCAATGCACAAGAAGAGGGGCAAGCTCTGCGTTGGAGCTTCTGGACCATGACCGAGATCGAACGTGACGCTTTGACGGTGCTGATGCACCGGATGGCGATGCCTGCTGAACAGAGAAAGCCGGAACTGGCCGATGCGGCAGAGGGGCGTTTGAAAGCACCGCTGCGTGTGCTGGAACAAGCGTTGCAGCGCCAACACGCCCAAGGTCAAGCACACCTTGGGGCAGACCGGTTTACCGTGACGGATGTGTGTGTGGCCAGTGTGGTCAACTGGGTGCGACCGGCCGAGTCGCTGATGCAGGCTTATCCGGCTGTTAGCGAGTGGCTGCACCAGTGCGTTAACCGCACTGCGCACCACAGCGCTCGCAAGCTGGGGCGCTGAGACCCCAAGGGGGTTAGAAACGTCCCAGTGCCTGCATCTTCCAAGCCAGCCACAGCTTGCGCAAAGGCGTCAGTGCAATCCGGTGCTTGAGCACGTCAAAGTTGCTGGCTTCAATTTCGCGCAGCAAGGTGCGGTAGATGCTGGCCATCATCAGGCCGGGTTTTTGGTGGCGGCGGTGTTCGCTGGGTAGCTCTTGTAGCGCTTGCTCGTACAGGGCGTGGGCGCGTTGGGCCTGAAACTGCATCAAAGCCACAAAAGCGGGACTGTGTTGGCGCTGGAGCAAGTCTTGCGCCTTCACATCAAAGCGCTGTAATTCGTCAATGGGCAGGTAGATGCGGCCACGCATGGCGTCTTCGCCGACATCGCGAATGATGTTGGTCAGCTGAAAAGCCAAACCCATGGTGTGGGCGTAAGCGTCCACACGCGGGTCTTGCGGTCCAAAAATGCGCGCTGATACTTCACCCACCACGCCCGCAACGAGATGGCAATAGTGGCGCAGTCCGGCATAGTCCAAGTAGCGGCTTTGACTCAGGTCCATGCGGCAGCCTTCCACCACGGCAAGGAGGTGCTCTGCAGTGATGGAAAAGGTTTGCGCATGCGGCATCAAGGCTTGAAGGGCGGGGTGGCTGGCCTGGCCTGCAAAGGCCTGGCGAACCTCTCGTTCCCACCAGGCCAGCTTGGTCTGGGCCACGCTGGGGTCTGAGACCTCGTCCACCACATCGTCCACTTCACGACAGAAGGCATAAAACGCGGTGATGGCGGCGCGTTGTGTGGAGGGCAGAAACAGGAAGGCGTAATAAAAACTGCTGCCCGAGGCGGCGGCTTTTTGCTGAACGTACGCTTGTGGAGTCATGCCGACATTGTCTCACCGTGGGCGTTGGCGGGTGCTTGCAGCAGTATTTCAAAGTGGTGTTGCAAGGCCTTGCGACTGGCGCCCTGGAGAACGAGTAGCAGCAAGTGCTTTTGCAAAGTGGTGCGTGGCCATTTGAGCCGTTGCATCAGACTGAGAGTGGGTTGATGGCGCAACATGTGCAACGAGGCAGCGCCTACCAGGGCAGGAAGGGCACTGGCCAGACGCAAGCGCCAGTTGTCCAGGGCGCAGCTGTAGCGCAGTCCCTCGCGCAGGGCGTTCTCGACTTGGTCAAACCCCTGTGTTTGCAAAGGCATGAGCTGATGCAGGACCCGGACATCGCCTTGCAAGCTGGCTTGTTGCAGTTCCCGGGCTGTCAGTCCCAGGCTGTGCAAGGACTGTTCGGGAAAGTAGCATCTCCCGTCGCGCAGATCCTGTGCTGCATCGAGCAGGATGTTAAGCCTTTGCAGGCCGCAGCCGTAATGCTCACCCAAGGCGCGCATCTCTGCTTCCGGAAGTTGCAAGGCCCCGGGCAAATGGTTTTGCAGACACTCGGTCCAGAAACGCCCCACACAACCGGCCACTTGCCAGGTGTAAGTGTTGAGGTCTTCTTCGGTGCTCAGCAAGGCCAAGGGCTGCAAGCTGCGTTGCAGGTCCAGCAGCTGTCCTTGGCCAATGGGGCTCATCACACGGCGAATGGTGTCCTGATCCTGATCGGACATGTTGTTCAAAAGCTTCAGGCACTCCGGGCCCGTTTGCAAAAGTGCCCATTCTGCTGTCGGTAAGTCAGCCTGTCGGTAGACTTGGAAAAGGGCTTGCAAGGTGGGCAAGCGGTCTTCACTGCCGCCTTCAAGCGGTAAGTCAACTGCGGCTAGCCAGGCTTGCAAGGCCAACTGGCGTTGTGCAGCAGGCACGAACGATGCGTCTGCCAGGGTGTCTGAGGTACGCGCCAGCAGATAGGCCAGGCTGATCACTGGCCGAACTGACGCAGGCAAGAGACGCAGCGACAAGCCAAAAGAGCGCGACACCTGCCCAAGCAGGAGCTGCAAAGACCCGGGAAAAGCAGGGGGGGTGGACATACCCTTGATCTTAAGCGGGCCATGCACGTGGATTAGCTGCATGCTATATTAATGACCAATCAGTCATTACTCGGATGATCCTCCCATGTTGGCAAAAAAACTCAAGCTGTTCAAAGCGCTGCCCTTGTTGTGTGTGGCTTTGGTGTTAACGGGCTGTTCGCGCTCTGAAAAGGCACCGGAGCCTGTGCGTTCGGTCAAGCTGGTCAGTGTGGGGGCGTCGACAGGCGCCTTCGCGCAGGAGTATGCAGGCGAGGTGCGTGCGCAAGTGGAGTCCAAATTGGGCTTGCAGGTGTCGGGCAAGCTGCTCAGTCGCCGGGTACAGGTCGGCGAAAGGGTGCGTAAAGGCCAGGTGTTGGCCGAGATCGATGCCAAAGACTATCTGTTGGCAGAGGGAGCAGCTCAAGCGCAGCTGCGTTCGGCTCAAGTTCAGCTGGAGGTGAACAAAGCTGATTTTGACCGGTTTGAATCGCTGCTGCGTCAAGGCTTCATCAGTCAGGCCGAGTTGGAGCGTCGCCGTGCGGCTTTGACGGCTGCGCAAGCGCAGTGGGAGCAAGCACGCTCGCAAGCACAGGTACAAGGACATCAAGCGGGGTATACGCGACTGCTGGCCAGCCATGATGGGGTGGTGACAGCGGTCGAGGCTGAAGAGGGCCAGGTGGTCGCTGCGGGGCAGACCCTTGTGCGAGTTGCCCAGCTAGGCGCGCAAGACGCGGTGTTTGCGGTGCCCGAACAAACTGTCACCGGCATCAAACGAGGGCAGTCGATGCAGGTCGTGTGGCCTGCCGGGCAGCAACAGTGGCCAGCCCAGGTGCGGGAGGTTGCGGCCAGTGCCGATCCGGCTACGCGGACTTTTGTGGTGAAGCTGACTTTACCCAAAGAGGCGGTTGTTCCTCTGGGTTCCACGGTACATGTGTTGGCCAGTGGTAGTGGTGGAGCAGGCAGTGCGCATCCCCTGACTGTGCCCATGACGGCTTTGCGCCAGCAGGGGGAGGGTTCGGCGGTTTGGGTGTTCGATGAAACTGCCATGGCCGTACGCAGCCAGGTCGTCAAGCTGGGCGCAGTGCAAGGCAATGATGTGCAGATTCTGCAGGGCCTCAAAGCCGGGGAAAAAGTGGTCGTGGCTGGCGTCCATGTGCTGGCTGAAGGTCAGAAGGTGAGTGTCTATGTGTCGCCAGCCGACAAGGCAGGGCAGTGACATGGCGGTTGCAGACAAACAAGGCTTCAACCTCTCGCGCTGGGCGATTGAGCACGCGGCGCTGACGCGCTACCTCATGGTGGTGCTGATGGTGCTGGGCCTGGCCTCGTACTTTCAGCTGGGGCAGGATGAAGACCCACCGTTTACTTTCAGAGCCATGGTGGTGCGGGCTTATTGGCCGGGGGCAACAGCGCAGCAGGTTGCTGATCAGGTGACAGACAAGATCGAACGCACCCTGCAGGAAGTGCCCTATGCGGACAAGATCCGCAGTTACTCCAAGCCCGGCGAGGCGCAAATCATTTTTCAGCTCAAGGATTCTTCCAAGCCGGGAGATGTGCCACAAACCTGGTACACCGTACGCAAAAAAATTGGCGATATGCGGGGTACTTTGCCGCAAGGAGTGGTGGGGCCATTTTTCAACGATGACTTTGGCGATGTGTATGGCGTGATCTACGCCTTGCAGGGTGATGGGTTTACCCCCGCCGAGCTCAAGCAACAAGCCGACAACGTGCGTCAGGCGCTGTTGCGTCTGCAAGACGTGGCAAAGGTCGATTTGTTTGGCGTGCAGGACGAGAAGGTCTACATCGAAATTTCGCACAAGAAGCTGGCCCAGATGGGGCTGGATTTGCCCTCGGTGCTGGCTCAGTTGTCGCAGCAAAATGCGATGGAGTCTGCCGGTGCGGTGCAAACCCCCGGTGATGTGGTGCAGCTGCGAGTGAGCGGGGCTTTGAACACACTCGACGAGGTGCGTGCGCTACCGGTGCGTGGACCTTCCGGACAGCAGTTTCGCCTGGCTGACTTCGCACAAGTACGTCGGGGCTATATTGATCCGGCGCAGGTGAAAGTGCGCCATGGGGGGCAAGAGGTCGTTGCCTTGGGCGTGACCATGGCCAAGGGCGGCGACATCATCGCTTTGGGTAAGGCGCTCACTGAAGCGACCGTGCGGATCGAGCAGCTGCTGCCTGCAGGCTTGCAGTTGGTGCAGGTGCAAGACCAGCCGAAGGCTGTGGCCACCTCGGTCAATGAATTCATCAAGGTCTTGATCGAGGCCGTGGTCATTGTGCTGGTGGTGAGCTTTTTGTCTTTGGGCTTGCACAAGCGTCCGGGTACCACGGCCAGCATGCTGCAGTTCTGGCGCCGCTGGACGCTGGACATGCGCCCTGGTCTGGTGGTGGGCATCACCATTCCACTGGTGCTGGCGGTCACGTTTTTGGCCATGCAGTACTTTGGCATTGGCTTGCACAAGATTTCATTAGGCTCGCTCATCATTGCGCTGGGCTTGCTGGTGGATGACGCCATCATCGCGGTGGAGATGATGGTGCGCAAAATGGAGGAGGGCTATGACAAGCTGCGTGCGGCCACCTTTGCCTACGAACTTACCGCCATGCCCATGCTCACGGGCACCTTGATCACGGCGGCAGGCTTTTTGCCCATTGGTATTGCCAAGTCCACCGTGGGCGAATACACCTTTGCGATTTTTGCAGTCACGGTGATTGCGCTGCTGGTCAGTTGGGTGGCGTCGGTGTACTTCGTACCCTACCTTGGTTCACGCTTGCTGCGCGCCCCAGCGCATGTGACAACATCCACCGCGCATGACCATGAGCCGCATGAAATGTTCGATACGCCGTTTTACGAGCGTTTCCGCGCCTGGGTGACCTGGTGTGTGGAACACCGCTGGAAAACCATTGCCATCACGTTAGCGCTGTTTGTGCTGGGCATGGTGGGTATGGGCAAGGTGCAGCAGCAGTTTTTTCCGGACTCCAGTCGCCCAGAGATTCTGGTGGACTTGTGGTTGCCCGAGGGATCATCGGTCCAGGCGAGTGAGGAGGTCGCAAAACGGGTTGAGCAGCGTCTTATGAAAGAGCAGGGTGTGAGCTCGGTCACCACTTGGGTGGGCTCAGGCGTTCCACGCTTTTATTTGCCGCTGGACCAGGTGTTCCCGCAAACCAATGTGTCCCAGTTGATTGTGGTGCCCGAAACCCTGAAGCTGCGCGAGTCCTTGCGCCGGAGTCTGCCTGCGGTGCTGGCGCAGGAGTTCCCGGAGGTGCGTGCGCGCGTCAAACTGTTGCCCAATGGTCCTCCGGTGCCGTACCCGGTGCAATTCAGGGTCATGGGGCCGGATCCTGTTCAGCTGCGTTTGCTGGCCGACGAGGTCAAGGCGCAGATGCAGGGCAATCCCAATGCACGCGGGGTCAATGACAACTGGAATGAATCGATCAAGTCTGTCCGGCTGGAGGTGGATCAGGCCAAGGCTCGCGCTTTGGGCGTGAGCAGCCAGGCGATTGCCCAGGCGACCCGTACCATGACGGTGGGCACTACCGTGGCGCAACTGCGCGACGAAGACCGCTTGATGGACATTGTTTTGCGCCAGCCGCATAGCGAGAGGGATGCCTTGCAAGACCTGTCCCAGGCCTATGTGCAAACCAACAGTGGCAAGAGCGTGCCTTTGTTGCAGGTGGCGACCCCCGTATTGGGCTGGGAGCCTGGCGTCATGTGGCGCGAAGGTCGCGAATACGCCATCACGGTACAGGCCGATGTGGTCGATGGTGTTCAGGGCGCTACGGTCACGGCGCAATTGATGCCTGCCCTCAAGCAGATGGAGCAAGCCTGGCATGACAAAGGCTTGCAGCCTTATCGCATTGAAGTGGCAGGGGCGGTGGAAGAGAGCTCCAAGGGTTCTTCCTCGATTGCGGCGGGCATGCCCATCATGCTGTTCATCACCTTTACCCTGCTGATGCTGCAGTTGCAAAGCTTCAGTCGCGCCATGCTGGTGTTCCTCACGGGGCCGTTGGGCATGGCGGGGGTGGCTGCGGCCTTGCTGGCGCTGGACAGACCGTTTGGTTTTGTCGCCTTGCTGGGGGTGATCGCTCTGATGGGCATGATTCAACGCAACTCGGTGATCCTGATTGACCAGATCGAGCAAGACCGTGCCAGTGGCGTGCCCGATTGGCAGGCCATTGTGGAGTCGGCCGTACGCCGTCTGCGCCCCATTGTGCTGACAGCTGCGGCAGCGGTCCTGGCCATGATTCCGCTCTCGCGCAGCGTGTTCTGGGGGCCCATGGCGGTGGCCATCATGGGGGGGCTGATTGTGGCCACAGCCCTGACGCTGCTGGCTTTGCCAGCCATGTACGCGGCCTGGTTCAAGGTGGAGCGCCCCAGCAGGATGAAACTCCAGTGAGGGCCCGACCGGAGCGGCTAGAATAATGGGTTGACCGATTTCACGCGGGTGGTCAGGAAAAAACACCTGTCCGCCCGTTTTGTTTGGACCCGCGCGGGTGGCGAAATTGGTAGACGCACCAGGTTTAGGTCCTGACGGTGGCAACACTGTGGGGGTTCGAGTCCCCCCCCGCGCACCATTAACTCAGAGAAGCAACATGACTGTGACTGTTGAAACCCTTGAAAAGCTGGAACGCAAGATCACGCTGAGCGTGCCCGTCACCAGCATCCAGACCGAAGTGGACGCCCGACTGAAAAAGCTGGCCCGCACCGTCAAGATGGACGGTTTCCGTCCTGGCAAGGTACCCATGAATGTGGTGGCTCAGCGTTACGGCTATTCCGTGCAATATGAAGTGCTCAACGACAAAGTCGGTGAAGCGTTTGCCCAAGCTGCCAATGAAGCCAAAGTGCGCGTGGCGGGCCAGCCCCGTATTTCCGAAAAAGAAGGCGCTCCCGAAGGTGAACTGACCTTTGACGCCATTTTCGAGGTGTACCCCGATGTCAAACTGGCCGACTTGTCGAGCGTGGAGGTGGAAAAAGCCACTGCTTCCGTCAGCGACGAAGCGATCGACAAGACCGTGGACATCCTGCGCAAGCAGCGCCGTACGTTTGCACAGCGTGCTCAGGCTGACGCTGCTGTGGACGGTGACCGCGTCACTATCGACTTCGAAGGCAAGATCGACGGCGAACCCTTTGCCGGCGGCAAGGCCGAAGACTTCCAGTTCCTGGTGGGTGAAGGCCAAATGCTCAAGGAGTTTGAAGACGCGGTGCGTGGCATGAAGTCTGGCGAGAGCAAGACTTTCCCCCTGGCTTTCCCCGCCGACTACCACGGCAAGGATGTGGCTGGTAAAACCGCCGACTTCCTGGTGACGGTCAAGAAAATCGAGGCCGCTCACCTGCCCGAAGTCAATGAAGCACTGGCCAAGTCCTTGGGCATTGCCGACGGCACCGTCGAAGGCCTGCGCGCCGACATCCGCAAGAACCTGGAGCGCGAAGTCAAGTTCCGCTTGCTCTCGCGCAACAAGGCAGCAGCCATGGAAGCCCTGGTGTCCAAGGCCGAGCTGGACCTGCCGCAGGCCATTGTGCAGTCCGAGGTGGAGCGTCTGAAGGAAGGCGCCCGCGCTGACCTCAAGCAACGCGGCATCAAGGACGCCGACAAGGCCCCGATTCCTGACGACATCTTCCGCCCCCAAGCCGAGCAGCGCGTGCGTCTGGGCCTGGTGGTGGCTGAGCTGGTCAAGGCCAACGACCTGCACGCCAAGCCCGAGCAGATCCGTGCCCACATCGAAGAGCTGGCGGCCAGCTACGAGCGTCCTGAAGATGTGAGCCGTTGGTACTACGGCGACAACCAGCGCCTGGCCGAAGTCGAGGCTGTGGTGATCGAGTCTAACGTGGCCGATTACGTGCTGTCTCAAGCCAAAGTGACTGAGAAGACCCTGTCTTTCGAAGAACTGATGGGCCAGGCCTGATCAATTTTCAGGCTTCCTGAATTCATGGGGCTTGTTGTTCGCGCAACAAGCCCCATGTTGTTAAAGCGCATTGAAAAATGGTTACAGTAGCTGCAGTATTTTTGGAGTCAAGATGAGCGCATTGGAAACGCAAGCATTGGGCATGGTCCCGATGGTGATCGAAACCTCGGGCCGCGGCGAGCGCGCCTACGACATTTACTCGCGCCTGCTGAAAGAGCGCGTGGTGTTTCTGGTGGGCGAGGTCAATGACCATATGGCCAACCTGGTGATCGCCCAGCTCCTGTTTCTGGAAAGCGAAAACCCGGAAAAGGACATTTCCCTGTACATCAACTCGCCTGGTGGCTCTGTGAGCGCTGGCATGGCGATTTACGACACCATGAACTTCATCAAGCCTGATGTGTCCACGCTGTGCATGGGCATGGCTGCCAGCATGGGCGCTTTCCTGTTGTCGTCGGGCTCCAAGGGCAAGCGTTTTTCCTTGCCCAACTCCAAGGTCATGATTCACCAGCCTTTGGGTGGTGCACGGGGTCAGGCCACCGAAATCGAAATTGCAGCGCGTGAAATCATCAAGACGCGCGAGCAGCTCAACAAGATTCTGGCGGGTAACACTGGCCAGCCCCTGAGCCGGATTGAAAACGACACCGAGCGTGACTATTACCTCTCGGCCGACGAGGCCAAAGAGTACGGTCTGGTCGACCAGGTCATTGCCAAGCGTCCTTGAGATCGACTTCTTTGACAAAGCTGGTTGAAATGGCTTTGTCTGCAGCGGCGTTTACCCCGAGGTGAGCGCCGTTTTTCTTTCGTTATGATTGCTGCACAACACAGCTAGGCAACCGATATGGCCGACAAAAAAGGCACCTCCTCCGAAAAGAACCTGTACTGCTCTTTCTGCGGCAAGAGCCAGCACGAGGTCAAGAAACTCATCGCTGGCCCATCGGTCTTTATTTGCGATGAATGTATCGATTTGTGCAACGACATCATCCGCGATGAAGTCACCGATGTTGAAGCCGGCGAGAAGGGAAAGGATGGTTTGCCCACCCCTTCCGAACTCAAGGCAAACCTGGACAACTATGTGATTGGCCAGGAAAAAGCCAAGCGCAGTCTGGCTGTAGCGGTCTATAACCACTACAAACGTCTGCGCCACAAAGAAGGCGCCAAGAAAGACGATGTCGAACTGGCCAAGAGCAATATCTTGTTGGTGGGCCCTACTGGCTCGGGCAAGACCTTGCTGGCGCAGACCATGGCCCGCATGTTGGACGTGCCCTTTGTGATGGCGGATGCCACCACGCTCACCGAGGCCGGTTATGTGGGCGAGGATGTGGAAAACATCATCTCCAAGCTGCTGCAGACCTGTAACTACGACGTCGATCGCGCGCAGCGCGGCATTGTCTATATCGACGAGATCGACAAGATCACCCGCAAGTCTGATAACCCCTCCATCACCCGTGATGTGTCGGGTGAGGGCGTACAACAAGCGCTGCTCAAGCTGATCGAAGGCACCATGGCCAGCGTACCTCCCCAAGGCGGGCGCAAGCATCCCAACCAGGACTTTTTGCAGATCGACACGACCAACATCCTGTTCATTTGTGGCGGCGCCTTTGCTGGCCTGGAAAAGGTGATTGAAAACCGTACCGAAGCCGGTGGTATTGGTTTTGGTGCGACGGTCAAGAGCAAGCAGCAACGTTCGCTGTCGGAAATGTTCAGCGAGGTCGAGCCTGAAGACCTGATCAAGTACGGCCTGATTCCCGAGTTGGTCGGCCGTTTGCCGGTTGTGGCTTCCTTGGCTGAACTGACTGAAGATGCGCTGGTCCAGATCCTGACTGAACCCAAAAACGCTGTGGTCAAGCAGTTTGCCAAGCTTTTGGGCATGGAAGGCGTGGAGCTGGAAGTGCGTGCCAACGCGCTGCATGCGATCGCCCGCAAGGCCATTGCACGCAAAACAGGTGCGCGTGGTTTGCGCTCCATCCTTGAACAAGCGCTGATCGACACCATGTTCGATTTGCCCACAATGAGCAATGTGGACAAAGTGGTGGTGGAGGAGTCCACCATCGAAGAAAACAAAGCGCCTTTGCTGGTGTATCGCGAGAGCGCCAAACAGGCTTGATGGAGGCCACCATGTCCGGACATACCCCTTTGCCCCCGACACCCCTGGATTTGCCCATGTTGCCTTTGCGCGACGTGGTGGTTTTTCCGCACATGGTCATTCCCCTTTTTGTGGGGCGCCCCAAGAGTATCAAGGCGCTGGAATCTGCCATGGCGCAGGACCGCCGTATCATGCTGCTCGCGCAAAAAACCGCGGCCAAGGATGAGCCTGCTGTTGAGGATATGTTCGCTGTTGGCTGCGTGTCCACCATCTTGCAAATGCTCAAGCTGCCTGATGGCACCGTCAAAGTGCTGGTTGAAGGGCAGCAGCGAGCCCGGGTGGAGAGCATCACCGATGGCGAGTCGCATTTTGTGGCCCACGCTGTACCGGTAACGCCCGACGAAACAGCGGCTGACAGCGAGGTCGAGGCTTTGCGCCGTGCGGTGATGCAGCAGTTTGAGCAATACGTCAAACTCAACAAGAAAATCCCGCCGGAAATCCTGACGTCGATTTCCAGCATCGACGATGCTGGCCGTTTGGCGGACACCATTGCCGCGCATTTGCCGCTCAAGCTGGAAAACAAACAGCAAGTGCTCGATCAGGTGCAAATCCGTGGTCGTCTCGAAGATCTGTTTGCACAGCTTGAACGTGAGGTGGACATCCTTAACGTGGACAAGCGTATCCGTGGCCGCGTCAAGCGCCAGATGGAGAAAAACCAGCGCGACTTCTATCTCAACGAACAGGTCAAAGCCATCCAGAAAGAGCTGGGCGAGGGCGAAGAGGGTGCTGACATCGAAGAGATCGAGAAGAAGATCAAACTCGCGAAGATGCCAGCCGAGGCCCGTAAAAAGGCCGATGCCGAGCTCAAGAAACTCAAGCTCATGTCGCCCATGTCCGCTGAGGCTTCGGTGGTACGTAACTACATTGAAGTGTTGACCGGTTTGCCTTGGTCCAAAAAAACCAAAATCAAGCACGATTTGGGCAACGCCGAGACGGTGCTCAACGAAGATCACTACGGCCTGGAAAAGGTCAAGGACCGCATTCTTGAGTACCTTGCTGTGCAGCAGCGTGTAGACAAGGTCAAGGCCCCCATTCTGTGCCTGGTGGGGCCTCCAGGGGTGGGCAAAACCTCGCTGGGGCAATCCATTGCCAAGGCCACCGGGCGCAAGTACGTGCGCATGGCCTTGGGCGGTATGCGCGATGAGGCCGAGATCCGTGGGCACCGCCGCACCTACATTGGCGCCATGCCGGGCAAGGTGCTGCAAAGCCTGAACAAGGTCGGCGTTCGTAACCCGCTGTTTCTGCTCGACGAGATCGACAAACTGGGCACTGATTTTCGTGGTGACCCGTCCAGTGCCTTGCTTGAAGTGCTGGACCCGGAGCAGAACAATACGTTTGGCGACCATTACGTCGAGGTGGACTTTGATCTCAGCGATGTCATGTTCGTGGCGACCTCCAACTCCATGAACATTCCTCCGGCACTGCTGGACCGCATGGAAGTCATTCGTTTGTCGGGCTACACCGAAGACGAAAAGACCAGCATTGCCATGCGTTACCTGCTGCCCAAGCAGATGCAAAACAACGGCATCAAGCCCGAAGAAATGGCGGTCAGTGAAGATGCAGTGCGCGACATCGTGCGCTATTACACCCGCGAGGCCGGTGTGCGGTCGCTCGAGCGTGAGCTCTCCAAAGTTTGCCGTAAGGTGGTCAAGAGCCTGCTGCTCAAACAAATGAAGCCGCAGGTCCAAGTCACCGCTGATAACTTGCCCGACTTCCTGGGGGTGCGCAAGTACACCTATGGCCGTGCCGAGCAGAAAAATCAGGTGGGCCAGGTGGTGGGTCTGGCCTGGACCGAGGTGGGCGGCGATTTGTTGACCATCGAGGCTGCGCTCATGCCTGGAAAAGGCGTCATCACCCGTACGGGCTCCTTGGGCGATGTGATGAAGGAGTCCGTCGAAGCTGCACGCACGGTGGTCCGCAGTCGCTCGCGCATGTTGGGCATCAAGGACGAGGTGTTCGAGAAGAAAGACCTGCACATCCACGTGCCCGATGGCGCCACCCCCAAGGATGGCCCCAGCGCGGGAGCAGCCATGACCACGGCCATGGTTTCGGCTATGACTGGTATTCCCGTTCGCTGTGATGTGGCCATGACCGGCGAGATCACGCTGCGCGGCGAAGTCACGGCTATTGGCGGACTGAAAGAAAAATTGCTGGCTGCCTTGCGCGGTGGCATCAAGACGGCCTTGATTCCTGAAGAGAACGTCAAAGACTTGCAGGACATTCCCGACAACGTCAAAAGCGGTCTGGAAATCGTGCCGGTCAAATGGATTGACCAGGTGCTCGATATCGCCTTGGAGTCTCCTCCGCAACCTTTGCCGGAAGAGGTTCCGGTAGCGCCTGCTGTGGTGGTTGCAGGGGAGGCCAAAGAGGTCGCCACCAAGCACTGAAAAATTTGTTCAGGAGAAGCTCGCGAACGAGCTTTTTCTGCGTATAATTTCAAGCTTACGCGGGATTAGCTCAGTTGGTAGAGCGATACCTTGCCAAGGTATAGGTCGAGAGTTCGAGCCTCTTATCCCGCTCCAAACAAGCCAATCAAAAAGGGAAGCAATGCTTCCCTTTTTTGTCAAAGAACAAGGCGCGGTAGCAAAGCGGTTATGCACCGGATTGCAAATCCGTGTAGGTCGGTTCGACTCCGGCCCGCGCCTCCAGTTATCTTCAAAGCCACTGCCCGAACGCAGTGGCTTTTTTGTTTTCAGTATTGGGACTGTGGCAAATCCACCTGCATGCCGTTGAGCGCGGGTGTCAGTTCAATCTGGCACGCCAATCGGCTGTTGGATTGCGGGCTGCATGCTGCGAAGTCGAGCATGCCACGCTCATCTTCTTTGGCGGTAGGCAGTTGCGACAGCCAAGGCTCTCGCACCATCACGTGGCAGGTGGCGCAGGTCAGAGTGCCACCACAATCGGCCGCGATGCCCTCAATGCCGCCGGCCAGGGCAGCCTTCATCAAGGAAGTGCCGGGTTTGGCTGTGATGGTTGTGCCTTCACTTTGCTGGTGTTCAAAAAATGTGATTTCAATCATGGGTGTTCTCTTGTGTTCATGTGCGTGAAAAGTATTCCCGGCGTTGGAACTCATCCTTATCGGTTGCGGCTTCGTAACGTTGCAGTTCGGCGCGCTTCAAGTGGATGTAGTGGGTGACAAAGTCAGCACCAAAGCCAGACGACATGGCGTAGTCGTTTTGCAGCGCTGCGAGTGCATCGGTCATGTTCGAAGGAATTCGTTCTACCGCATCGCCTTCGGCATAGGGGGACTCGGTGGCCTGAGGAGGCTCGATGGACTGCTCCATGCCCGACAGACCAGCATGAATTTGCGCGGCCATGTACAGGTATGGGTTGGCTGCAGGCTCACCCAATCGGTTCTCAATGCGCGTAGCTGCATCGCCCGGCCCACCAATGACGCGCAGCATGGCCCCCCGGTTGTCAAATCCCCACAAAATGGACTGAGGGGCCAGCGCGTTGGGACGGAACCGACCGAAGCCATTGATGGTGGGTGTGCAAAACAGGGTCATGCCTGGCGCGTGTTGCAAAAGGCCCGCCAAATATTGGCTGCCCGTGTTGCTCAGGCTGTAAGAAGCATCGCGTTTATGGGTGCCTGCGGCGGGTGATTCCCGCATCAGCACGTTGTGGCCGTTTGTTGCTTCCACCAAGGACTGGTGCAGGTGCCAGCCGCTGGACATGATGTGCTGAAATGGCGGGCGGCACATGAACGTGGCGTGGTAGCCAGCGCGGCGCAAAGCTTGCTGCACGGCGCTTCGAAACAGCACCATGTTGTCGGCAGCGGTCAGTGCATCGCTGGGTTCGAAAACCGCTTCAACTTGACTGGGGCCCAATTCAATTTCCAGCGAAATCAAGGGCAAGCCTAAAGCCTGAGCTGTGCGTTGAACAATACGCAAAGGCTCTTCGCTCATGTCGAACCACTGTTCTGACAGCAGGTTGTAGCCAGGATGAATCAGCGATACCTCGGGTGCAAGACCTGGCCAGGCCGCCTGAGAAGGGTCACGATCAGTTCTGGCCGTGTGGTTGTGTATGCGATAAATATGGAACTCGATTTCCAGGCCGCACATCATTTGCAGACCTTTGGCGGACAGGCGTTCGAGCGCGCGTTGCAGTTGCCAGCGGCTGTCGAGGGTAACAGCCCGCCCATCGCCAAAGAAGGGCTGGCATTGGATCCAGCCTGTTTTCTCGGCCCAGGGCAGAACATGAAAAGTCTCTGCAATGGGGTGCAGGGTCAGGTTGTTGGCGAACTCAAAGCCGGGCAGTGTGTCGTCCATGCCTGGTTCAAACACCTTGTAGGCGGTGCGGTCTGATGTGTCTTTGAGCATGAGCGTGCTGACCATGCCAACACCGTGGGTCAATGCCCGAAGGGCTGCGTTGCGTGTCAGGGTCTTGCCGCGTGTCTGGCCATGTGTGTCGCACCAGACGAAACGAACCAACTCGAGGTCGTTGTCCTCAATGGCTTGGGCGCATTGGCGCAAGGCGAGTTCGCGCTCGGCGGTCGTCATGCAGAGGGCTCCGATGCGTCCACAGCATCGCGCCAAGGCGCGTTGGCGCGTTTGGTTTTGACAGCCTGTGTCCACCAGTCACCCCAAGCCTGTGTGGGGGCAATGCCGTCCACCGTGTCGGGGCCGATGCGTTTGACCGCGATATCGGTTTGAGCCATGCCCAGAGGTGTTTTGCCAGCTTCAACATCATCAATGGCTTGCAGCAACAAGCGACGGTTGGCCATGATGGCGCGGTCGCTGGTGCCCAAGTGTTCGCGTGTCCTGTCCTGGATGGGCCCCATGCTTTCGCAGGCCCATTGGTCGTGGACGTTGATGTCGTCTTCGCCCATGCCCAGGTAGGTGCGGCTGATTTGCTCTTGCGGGTTAAAGCCCCAGTTGTTGTGCCGACCGGACTTGGGAATGTAGTCGGGCAAGGTGATGTGTCGCAGCCGCTGTTCGCGCATCACATCTTTGTCGACAGGGTCGGCAAAGCTGGTGAACATGGCGTACCAGTAGGTATGGGTGTCGTCGATAGGCACATGCATCTGAGTGATGGTCATGGTCTCGGACAACGGAATCACAAAGGTGTGCGGGAAGATGGCATTGGTGACGCGCACATGCGTCAAGGCTTCACTCATTTGGCGAAGAGCTGTCAAGCGGATGCCATAGGGCTGTGGTTCAACACGAATGTCTGGTTGATCAAACTCGCGCATCACGCGAGTCATCGGTAATCGCTGTCCATCAATTTCACCGGCGCTAGCACCACGGAACTGGCGTCCGTAGGTGTTTTCAAGCGATTCGTCAAAAAAGAATCGATGCAAAAAGGATGCGTGGGCAGGATCGACGCCGACCTCGAAGGCTTGCAACCAGTTGCAGGCCCACATACCTTTGAAAGCAAAAACATGGGAGCCAGGTGCACTCAGGCTGTCAATGGCGGGCAAGGGTGGTGGGAGCGTGTCTTCTTCGCCCAGCCAGGCAAACAGGATACCGTTTCGCTCGACAATCGGGTAATGACGCTGCCGCACATGCTGGCACAACTTGCTGCCATTGGGTTCTGCGGGCGTGTCCAGACAGCGCCCATTGATGTCGAATTTCCAGCCATGGAACGGGCATCGCAGTCCGTCGCCTTCGTTTCGGCCAAAGGACAGATCGGCTCCGCGGTGTGGGCAATCGCGGTCCAGCAAGCCAAATTCGCCTTGTTCATTCTTGAACAGCACGAGGTCTTGCCCCAGCAAGCGAACAGCTTTGACAGGACGAATCGCCATATGCGGGTCGAGCGAAGGATTGAATTCATCCACCAAGGCGGCAGGTTGCCAGTAGTGGCGCATAAGCTTGCCGCAGGGAGTGTCAGGGCCAATACGGGTGATGCGTTCGTTGATGTCTGCTTTCATGTTGTCTCCAGTTTTTAAAATGGTATCCCATTTTTAAAAAACAGAATACAATTTTTTCATGAGCAGACACGATACCGTTTTGATGGCTTTGCGCGACCTCATTCTGAAGGGTGAGTTTTTGCCAGGGCACAAGTTGGCCGAGCAGCAATTGGCTGAGAGACTTGGGGTTTCGCGAACGCCTGTGCGCAGCGCCTTGATGTCGCTAGAGCAAGAGGGTTTGATTGAGGCCAATGATCTGGGTAAATATGCTGTTCGCGAATTTACTGTGCAAGAGATCATGGATGCCATTTTGGTACGTGGGCACCTGGAGGGCATGGCGGCAAAAAATGTGGCTGAACATGGCGTGTCCAGAAAGCTGGCATCCGATTTGGAAGCGTGTTTGCTGGCTGGGGATCGTTTGTTCAAGAACAAAACGCTCTCACTTGAAGACTATGCAGCCTATGCCCAAATGAATGATCGTTTTCATGCGCTGATCCTGCAGGCGTGCGGTAACCGTGCATTGCAACGTGCGCTGGATCTGAACGACAAACTGCCGTTTGCCCAGGCTTCGGCCATGCTGCCCATGCAAGGCGTGGTGGACATGGATCGGGATTGGATGCTGTATGCCCACAAGCAACATCACATGCTGTTTGATGCTTTGGTACGAGGTGATGCAACTCGCGCCCAAAATCTGGCTACCGAGCACATTGAGGTGGCCTTGATGAATCTGCGCAAAGCCTTGGAGATGCGGGAACAGGTGTCGGGCGTTGCTCCGGCGATTCGCCTGGTGGTGAGCTGAAGATTCAAGCGTTCGAGAGGCAGCTTCAAACTGCGCTAGAAAAGTGTCTACGGGTTTGGGGAATGCCACGCTTTGATTTCCCTCATTAAATAGCGAGGCTTGAAAAACGGGTGTTTTTGTGGCTATAATTCATGTCTGACGCGGGATTAGCTCAGTTGGTAGAGCGATACCTTGCCAAGGTATAGGTCGAGAGTTCGAGCCTCTTATCCCGCTCCAAACAAGCCAATCAAAAAAGGGAAGCAATGCTTCCCTTTTTTGTCAAAGAACAAGGCGCGGTAGCAAAGCGGTTATGCACCGGATTGCAAATCCGTGTAGGTCGGTTCGACTCCGGCCCGCGCCTCCAAACTCCCCTTTCGTATTTCAGTCCAGGGTCAGCACCACAGGTGCATGATCGCTCGGGCGCTCGTTTTTGCGTGGGGCCTTGTCGACTGCACAAGCTGTGGCACGAGTCTTGAGTGCATCAGTGATCAGAATGTGGTCAATGCGCAGGCCACGGTTGCGGCGAAATGCAAATTCGCGGTAATCCCACCAGCTGTAGTTTTTGTCGGGCTGCTCAAATAGCCTCACAGCATCGCTCAGGCCCAGATCGATCAAGGCTTGCAGCTTTTCGCGTTCGGCGCTGGTGCAATGAATGGTTTCGCGCATGCCCTCGGGGTCCCACACATCCAGGTCATCAAAGGTGATGTTGTAGTCGCCTACCAGGGCCAGGCGGGAGTACTGCGTCATTTGCGTTTGTACCCAATCGTGCAGCGCATCGAGCCAGCGCATTTTGTAGGCAAATTTGTCGCTGTCTGGCGCTTGTCCGTTGGGGAAGTAGGCGCCAATGACACGAATGTCTTGCCCGGAGGCGTCGGTGTAAGTGGCTGCAATCACGCGCGACATATCGTCTTCAAAGCCGGGGATATTTTTGACCACATCCCGACCTTCAGTGCGTGAAATCAGGGCGACGCCGTTGTAGGTTTTCTGTCCAAACCATTGCGCGTGCCAACCGGCCTCCTGAAAGGCAGGCAAGGGGAATTTGTCGTCAGTGAGTTTGAGTTCCTGCAGGGCCAGTACATCTACGGGGTTGGCCGCTAGCCAGTCCAGCACTTGCGGCAAACGCACGCCCAATGAGTTGACGTTCCAGGTGACGATTTTCATGCGCGCAGCCCGATTAGAAGTGTAGCCATGCTGCAACGCCCACACCCACGCCAAAGACGCCTGAACCATACATGGCCCATTCGATCCAGCGCTTCTTGCTCAACAGGGCAATAGCGGCCATGGCAATGGCCACTTGCAGCACGGTGGTGGCCTGTGCCCAGCGGTGGTGCTGGTGCATTTGTTCGTCGGACTTGTCATCCCAGGCCTTGGCTTCAGCTTCGAGCTTTTCAGCGCTGGCCTTGATCTCGGCCTTCTCGCCCTTGTAGCGCTTGATCTCGTCCCGGTAGAAGTCTTTTTTTGCGGCAGGTGCCAGCTCCAGGGCCAGCTCGCTCAGGTTTTGCTTGCTGCTTTTGGCCTGGTAATAATTCCACTGGTTAGACGCTTCGGTCTTTTTGATGGCAGCGTTGTTCTTGTACAGACCCGCATTGGCCTGCGTGGCACCACCCATGTAGCCAAACAGGGCACCCACGGTGGCGATGACGGCTGTGAACATGGCGATCGAGTTGGTGTGCTCGCCGCCATGGCCTTGGGTGGCGTGTTCGATCTCATGGTCGTGTGGGCCGTGAACGTGAAAACCGTGTCCGGACATGAAAAGTCTCCTGGGGTTACTGTTGGTAGGTGACGAAGCTGAAAGACAAGCCGTTGGCTGTTGTGTGCGATTCTCGCTGCACTTCACGCCATTGTTGTGACAGGGTGGGGGCGAAGGCATCGCCTTCAAAGTCGGCGTCGATTTCTGTTACCACGGCTGTCGCGGCCAGTGGTTCTGCTTGGCGGTAAATTTCTGCTCCACCCATGATCCAGGCGTCAGGAACATCGCCGCACAGGCGCATGGCTTCTTCGATGCTGCTGGCGCGCAGGGCACCTTCGACCTGCCAGTCAGATTGGCGGGTGATGACGATGTTGATGCGACCTGGCAGAGGCCTGAAACGTTCGGGTAGAGACTCCCAAGTCTTGCGACCCATGATGACAGGTTGACCCAAGGTGACGCGTTTGAAGTGCGCCAGGTCTTCGGGGAGATGCCAAGGCATTTGACCGTCTTTGCCAATGACGCCATTGCGGGCTCGGGCATAAATCAAGTGCAGGCGAGGCAGTGCAGGTGTACTCATGATGCTTTGACAGGTAGGCTGGAAGGCCGGGAGGGGAGCAATACGCTGGCAATCGCGACCATCACAAAAGCCATGGCCAGCCAGTCTTGCCAGTGCGGCATTTCCGCGGTGATGAAGGTGGCACTTAAAGTGCCAACCAAAGGAATGGCCATCACGCACATGGCGCTGGTCGCCGGCGGGAGGTCGCGCGCCATGCCAAACCAGATGAGTTGGGCCACGCCATAGTTGACGCCGATGCCATAGGCCAGGCTGACCCACATCATGGGGGTAAAGGTTTCGGGGCGAGGCAGGGGCTCCAGACTCAAGGCTATGACCCATAGCGCCACAGAAAACAAGAGCAGCATCCACACCGTGACCACCATGGGTGAGAGCGTGAGGTGCGCACGGCGAAACAACAATGTCCCCAAGGCCCAGCACGCTGCGGCACCCAGCATCCACGCCACACCAGCGGGACGACCACTCAGTCTGGCGAGCTCGTGCCAGAGCAACAAACCAATGGCCAGCACCACGCTGACCAGGGCCAGGCGAACACGAGGTGTGATTTTTTCGCCAAAAAACAAGGCGCCCAACACCACGGTAAAGATGGGCATGGTGAAGCCCAAAATGGCTGCTCTGCCGGAGGCCAGGGCTTGTACCCCAAAGATTGACAGAGTGTGCCAGCCCAGAATATTGGGCAGACCCAGCAAAGCAATGCCACGCCATTCTTCAGGACGTGGGCGCATGCGCTCGCCACGCCAGGCCACAAAGGCAAACAACCAGCTTGCACCCAGCGTCATGGTGATGGCGCGAAAGTACAGGGGTGAGAGCTGCGAGAGCGACAGCTTCATCATGGGCCAGTTCACGCCCCACATGAGTGTGAGGGCCAACAAGGCCCAAAGCTGACGACGATTGATCACGGCTATTGCATCAAACGGCTACAGGCGCTTTGATGGCCGGGTGGCATTCGTAGCCGGTGACCTCGAAATCTTCATATTCGTAGTCGAAGATGGAGGCGGGCTTGCGCTTGATGTTGAGCGTAGGGTAAGCGAAAGGCTGGCGACTGAGTTGCAGTTCTACCTGTTCGTGGTGGTTGCTGTAGATGTGGCAGTCGCCACCGGTCCAGATGAAGTCACCCACATCCATGTCGCATTGCTGCGCGATCATGTGGGTCAGCAGCGCGTAGCTGGCAATGTTGAAGGGCACACCCAGAAAAATGTCGGCGCTGCGTTGGTACAGCTGGCAGCTGAGTTTGGGCTTCCCGCCTGGTTTTTGCGGTGGGGCCACATAAAACTGGAAGAAGGCGTGGCAGGGCATGAGCGCCATCTTGTCCAGCTCGGCCACGTTCCAGGCCGAAACGATGATGCGTCGGCTGTCCGGGTTGTTTTGGAGCGTGTCCATGACCTGCTGAACCTGATCAATGTGACCACCGTCTGGCGTAGGCCAGCTGCGCCATTGCACTCCGTACACCGGGCCCAGGCTGCCGTCTTCGCGCGCCCATTCGTCCCAGATGGTGCAGCCGCGCTCTTGCAGCCATTTCACGTTGCTGTCACCACGCAAAAACCACAGCAACTCGACGATGATGGCTTTGAGGAACACCTTCTTGGTAGTTACCAGAGGGAAGCCCTCCGAGAGGTCGAAACGCATCTGGTGGCCGAACACGCTTCGCGTACCGGTGCCGGTGCGGTCGCCTTTTTGTACGCCTGTTGTGTAGACATGGCGCATGAAGTCTTCATACTGGCTGCGCACAGGGCGCTGAGGGCTGGCTAGGGTGTTCATGGACTCAAGTTTAACGGTCGCGGATCAAGGCAATACCTTGCCAGGGTTAAAGATGTTTTGCGGGTCCAGGGCCTGCTTGAGGGCGCGCATCATGGCCAGTGCCGTAGCCTCCTTGTAGCGGGGCAGGGTGTGGACTTTGAGTGTCCCAATACCGTGTTCGGCACTGATGGAGCCTTCGTACTTGCGCACTTGTTCAAACACCAGGGTATTGACTCGGTCTTCATGGGTCTGCAAAAACTGCTGGCTATTGCCACCTTCGGGGGCTTGTACGTTGTAGTGCAGGTTGCCATCGCCCAGGTGGCCAAAGTTGACCAGACGCACGCCAGCAATTTCGCGCTCCAGCAAGGCGTCGGTTTCGGCCACAAAGGCCGGGATGCTTGAAATGGGCAGGCTGATGTCGTGTTTGATGTTCAGGCCCTCCTGGGCCTGTGCCATGGAAATGCTCTCCCGCACTTGCCACAAGGCCTGAGCCTGGCTCAGGTTCTGGGCAATCACCGCGTCCGTCACCACCTCGGCCTCCATGGCCGCACCGAGCAATATTTCAAATGCCTGATGTGCATGAGCCTCAGACTCATTGTCTGAAAGTTCCAGCAGCACGCACCAGGGCGACTGGGTATAAAGCGGCACATTCAGCTGTGGCAAGTGTTTGGCCACCAGGCTCAGGGAGAACTGACTCATGACCTCAAAGCCGGTCAGTGCCGCGCCCAGCTGGCGTTGCGCCAAGCTCAGCAGTTGCACGGCTGCGTGCAGGTCGGGCACGGTGGCCCAGGCGGTCAGCTGCGCCGCCGGCTGAGGAAACAGTTTGAGTGTGGCTGCGGTGATGATGCCCAAAGTGCCCTCGCTGCCCATCATCAGGTGGCGCAAGTCGTAGCCGGTGTTGTCTTTGCGCAGACCGCTGAGGCCATGCCAGATTTCGCCTTGTGCCGTGACCACTTCCAGTCCCAGGCAAAGTTCCCGTGCGTTGCCATAACGCAAGACCTGCGTACCCCCGGCGTTGGTGGCCAGGTTGCCGCCTATGGTGCAGCTGCCTTCGGAGGCCAAGCTCAGCGGGAAAAGCAAACTGGCTTGTGCAGCTGCATCCTGCACTTGCTGCAAGATGCAGCCTGCGTCGACCGTGAGGGTCAGGTTTTCGGTGTCCAGGGCGCGCACACGGTTCATGCGTTGCAGGCTCAGTACGATTTGCGTGCCGCTGTCGTCGGGTACCGAGCCGACCACCAAGCCTGTGTTGCCGCCTTGGGGCACGATGGCCGTGCCAGATGCTGCGCATGAACGCACCACTTGAGCTACTTCGTCTGTTGTGGCCGGGCGAACCACGGCCAAGGCCTTGCCCCTGGCGCGTTGGCGCCAGTCTTGCTCCCAGGCGCTCAGATCCGTTTCGGGGGTGAGCACATGCTCATGGCCGACGGTCTGACGCAGCTGTTGGAGCAGTGTGCTCATGTGGCGGTGGCGGCAGTTTGGGCTTTGGCAGCCTTGAAACGAAGGCGCACGTGCATGGCGCAGGCGATGAACAGCAGCAGACAGAGCACGCCCTGGGCCATGGCCAGCGCATTGGAGGGCCAACGGTCACTCCAGCCGCGCACGCAGGCTTCCGTGAAGTACAGCCACACCAGCAGGCTGACCCAGCGATAGGTGTACATCCGGTTTTTCAGCAGACCCGCCATGGGCAGTGTCAAAGGCAATACCTTCAAGGCCCACCAGGAGCCACCGGGGCGCAAGGGCGCCAACCACAGTTCCCAGGCCAGTCCCAAAAGGATCAGGCCCAGCAGGCTGCCGACAGCCAGCCAGCGCGTCAGATTGAGGTTAAATGCAGGTTTGTCAGTATTCGGCTTCATTGCGGTGGCATCATACCGGGATGACAAACGACCTGAATGCGATCAACCGCCTGAAGACCATCTGGAACGAATGGTGGGACGAAATGGCCCAAGTTCCGTGGCGGCAGATGGCACGGCATTTGCGCTGGCGCTTCAGGGAGGCGCGCTTGGGCGTTTCGGCCAGCTCCTTGACCTTTACAACCCTGTTGGCACTGGTGCCTTTGCTGGCCGTAGGCTTGGCCCTTTTTACGGCTTTCCCGGTATTTGGCAAGTTCCAGGACACCTTGCAACGCTGGTTGGTGGACAGTCTGGTGCCCGACAGCATTGCGCGCCAGGTCATGGGGTATCTGACGCAATTCTCCCGCAAGGCCAACCGCTTGGGCTCGGTGGGGCTGGTGGCGGTGGTGGGCGCGGCTGTAGCTTTGATGGTGACGATCGAACGGACGCTCGGTCAAATTTGGCATGTCCAGCGTCAACGTCCTTTGGCGCAGCGTATCTTGCTGTATTGGTCTGCGTTGACGTTAGGCCCCTTGTTCCTGGGGGGGAGTCTGGCGATCAGCTCATACCTGGTCAGTGTTTCTCGGTCTGTGGTGGGTGATGCCTTGCCGGGTGGTGCACGCCTGTGGCTGGACATGCTTGAATTCGTATTGCTGGTGGCCTGCATCAGTGGTTTGTATTTTTATGTGCCCTACGCACGCGTGCGATGGCGGCACGCCATCACAGCCGGGGTGATGTGTGCGTTGGGCATTGAAGTGGCTAAAAAGGCCCTGACGATTTATCTGGCCCAGATCCCCACTTATTCAGCGATTTACGGCGCATTTGCTGCAGTACCGATTTTGCTGGTCTGGATTTATGTGGCCTGGGTGATTGTCTTGTTGGGGGCAGTCGTGGCTTCGAGCCTGCCTGAGCTGGGACGCCAGCACTTGCGCCAACCCTCCGGAGCAGGCTGGAGCTACCGTATGGCGCTGGAGGTGTTGACCCAGTTGCATAAAGCCCAATCGACCGACTTGCGCGGGCTGGATCTTGCGTCTTTGGGGCGACTGCTACGGGTCGATCTGCGTCAGCTCGATGAACCGATGCGGGTCTTGCAGGAGCTCGATTGGGTGGGTCAGTTACAAGACGAGCAAAGGCCTTTGCAGCCTCGTTGGGTGCTGCTGATTGCACCTGAGCAAACGCTGTTGAATCCGCTCAATGAGCGTTTGCTGCTTGCGCCCTCGCAAGAGTTGCAAGCGTTTTGGCAAAGCAGTCAGCTGCACAAGCTGCATGTGTCTGATGCGATCGATGTCAAGGCTTGAAGGGTGCGTTCAAAAATCCGCGAAAGCGTGCACGCATGCCGCGTATGGGCGTGGTCGTCAGCTGGTACTGTGGGAAGCGCTGTACAAACCGCCCAATCGCAATCCGGCCTTCGAGCCGGGCCAGACTCAGGCCCGCACATTGGTGGGGGCCAAAACCAAAGGCCAGGTGCTTGTTGCCGGTGCGGCGCAAGTTGAGCGCCTCAGGCTTGTCGTAAACCGCAGGGTCACGATTTGCAGCGCCAATGCAAAGCGTGATGAGGCTGCCAGCGTGCAGAGCCACACCGCCCACGGTGCAGTCTTGCAGGGCACGGCGATTGCCCAGCTGGTTGGACGATTCAAAGCGCAAAAACTCGTCGACCGCCAGGGTCAGCACATCTTCTCGGGCTTCTTCGTCGACTGCCGCGTGCAGGTCGGCCATGAGCTGCGCACGTTGTTCGGGCCATTCCTGCAGGCAGATGAGGGCGTTGCCGATCAGGTTGGTGGTGGTTTCATGTCCTGCGTTGAGCAGGAACACGCAGTTTTGCAGCAACTCCACTTCGGTCAGCGCTTCGCCACCATCGCCCTGGATGAGGCGGGTCAGGACGTCGTGCTCCGGATCGCCGGGGTGCTTGCGGCGCTCTGCAACCAGTTGCTTGAGGTAGTCGAGAAATTCGTTGACGCTGCGGTGACCCAAGGCTTCTTGTTCGGGCGTGAGTGCGGGTTCGAGTGCGCCCAAAATAGCCAGAGACCAGCCGCGCAGTGGGCCTCGGTCGCCATGCGGTACATCCAGCAGGTTGCCGATGATCTCCACCGGGATCGCGCTGGCAAAGTCTTCGATCAGGTCGCCGCCGCCCTTGGCTTGCATGGCGTCCAGCAACTCGTCCACCAGACGTACCAGCCCCGGTGTCATGCCTTCGATGGCGCGGCGCGTGAGGGCGCCCATGATGATGCGGCGCACACGGGTGTGCAGCGGCGGGTCGTTGAACACCAGCGAGCTGGTGTGGTGCTGGAACAGTGGCGAGACGCCGGGTGCTACCGCCCAGGGGGCCTGATCGTAGGGCGCGTGGTTGTACTTGGGGGCAAATTCCACCTGCTTGTTCGAGCTGAACAGTTGCGCGTCGCGGTAGACCGTCACCAGGTCGGCATGGCGGGTCAGGAAGAACGAACCGTCGGGCATGCGCTTGACAGGATCGGTCTCGCGCAACCGGGCATAGACCGGGTAGGGGTTGGCCAGAAAATCGGCAGGCAGTTGGCGCAGGTCCAGATGGGCTGCAATTTCTGCGGCCCGGGCAGCGGTCATGGCGGGCGTGATGGTGTTCATGCCTTGAGAAAGTCCTTGAGGGCCTGCAGCACGCCATCGGGGTCTTCGGTCATGAGCGAATGACCGGCAGGCAGCTGGACCACCTTGGCGTTTTTGGCCTTGCCCACCAGACTTTGCGCCGCTTTGGGTGGCGTCATTTGGTCCTGGCTGCCCAGCACAAACAGGGTGGGGCACTGCACCTGTTCCATCGCGGCATCGCCGTTGGCATAGCTGTCGCAGGCTTTGAAGCCGGTATAGAACACATTGACTTTGGTGTTGCTGGCCAGCACGCGGCGCATCAGCGCGCGGCTGCCGCCGTAAAGCCAGGTGCCCGGGCCCAGCGCCGAAGGCGGTGGCGCCAGTGTGGAGTGCGAAAAGGTGTTGACCATGTCGATGGCCTTCATGGGTGCCGATACTGACGATTCGAGCAGGGCAGGCGACACGCGCATGGGGTAAGCCGTGCCCACCAGCACCAGCTGGCTCACGCGTTCGGGCGCACGGGCAGCGGTCTCCAGCGCAATCAGTGAGCCAAAGCTGTGACCGACCAACGCGGCCTGTTGCACGCCTGCGGCATCCAGCAGCGCCACGATGGCAGCGCTGGCTTCTTCGACGGTGGCGGGCGGCTCGCCGCCGCTTTTGCAGTGGCCGGGCAAGTCAATGGCCAGCACATTCCAGCCGTGGTGGGCCAGGTAGCGGCTTTGCAAAATCCAGACGCTGTGGTCATTGAGCACGCCGTGGATGAAGACCACGGTGGGCTGAGCAGGGTTGAAGTCCTTGCCGCCGGTGTAGGCGTAAATGGTGTGGTCCTTGAGCTGGATCCGCATGGTCAGGCTCCTGCTTTCTCGGCGGCTTTGAGGGCCTTTTTCAGATCGTCGATCAAATCGGTTGCATCTTCCAGTCCGATGGATAGGCGGATCGTTCCGGGGCCGATGCCGGCCTGTGCCAGCGCTTCGTCGCTCATGCGGAAATGCGTGGTGCTGGCCGGGTGGATCACCAGGCTCTTGGCGTCGCCTACATTGGCCAGGTGGCTGAAGACCTTGAGCGCCTCAATGAAGGCCTGGCCTTGTTTGCGGTTGCCTGCAATGTCAAAACTGAAGACAGAGCCCGCGCCGCGCGGCAGCAGCTTTTGCGCCAGTGCGTGGCTGGGGTGGCTTTCCAGCAAGGGGTGGCCGACGCGGCTGACCAGTGGGTGCGCCGCCAGAAATTCGACCACTTTTGCGGTGTTGTCCATATGACGCGCCATACGCAGCGACAGGGTTTCCATGCCCTGCAAAATCAGCCAGGCGCTGTGCGGCGAGAGGCAGGCGCCGAAGTCGCGCAGACCTTCGCGTCGGGCACGCAGCAAAAAGGCGCCCACCGTACTTTCCTCGGTGAAGACCATGTTGTGAAAGCCCTCATAGGCCTGCGACAGTTCGGCAAACTTGCCCGAACGCTCCCAGTCAAAGCTGCCGCCGTCCACCAGCACGCCGCCAATGACGGTGCCGTGGCCCGACAGGAACTTGGTGGCCGAGTGGTAGACCAGGTCGGCGCCGTGGTCGAAAGGCTTGATCAACCAGGGCGAGGTCAGCGTCGAGTCCACCAGCAGCGGCACACCCGCCTCGTGGGCGATCTGGCTCACGGTCGGGATGTCCAGCACGTCCAGGCCCGGGTTGCCCACGGTCTCGCCAAAGAACATTTTGGTGTTGGGTCGCACGGCCGCTTTCCAGCCGTCGATGTCGCCGGGCTTCACAAAAGTCGTCTCGATGCCAAAGCGGCGCATCGTGTAGTGCAGCAGGTTTTGCGAGCCGCCATACAAGGCCGTCGAGGCCACAATGTGCGAGCCCGTGCCCATGAGCGTGCTGATGGCCAGGTGCAGTGCCGCCTGGCCGCTGGCGGTGGCGATCGCACCAATGCCGCCTTCCAGTGCCGAGATGCGCTGCTCCAGCACGGCAGTCGTCGGGTTGCTGATGCGGCTGTACACATGCCCTGCGCGCTCCAGATTGAACAGGGCGGCAGCCTGGTCGCTGGATTCGAACACAAAAGACGTGGTCAGGTGGATGGGCACCGCGCGTGCACCGGTGGTTGGGTCTGGTGAGGCCCCAGCGTGCAGGGAAAGGGTGTCAAAGCCGGGGTCGGAATAGCCGGGCATGGTTGTCTCCTATGGTGGTCCTTGCTCGAAAGCTTGCGGCAAGGGCTCAGCACTAAGCTTGGTCAGGCTTATTGTGGGCTATATTGAGAGCCAGAATTTGTGCCGCATCACTTTGGAGACAAATACCATGCAAGTCAGCGACATCCTGCGCGTTAAAGGCCACACGCTGTTCACGGTTCCGCCGCATGAAACGCTGGCCAAAGCCATGCTTTTGATGCAGGAGCAGGACATTGGATCCTTGGTGGTGATGGATAAAGGTCGCTTGGCAGGTGTGCTGACTTTTCGCGAAGTGATCTTGCAAATCAACCGCAACGGGGGGCAAGTCGGCATCACCCAGGTCGCCGAGGCCATGGACGCCAGCCCTCTGGTCTGCTCCAGTGACACCGATATGGACGCGGTACGCCGCATGATGCTGGAGCGCCATGCCCGCTACATGCCTGTGATGGATGGCACGCTGCTCATGGGCGTGATCAGCTTTTATGACGTCGCCAAAGCCGTGGTGGACGCGCAGAATTTCGAAAACAAGATGCTCAAGGCCTACATTCGTGACTGGCCGGAGAAAGACGAGGCCTGATGGCCGTTGGCTCTGGGATAATCTGCACCCATGAGCGGCAATACCTTCGGAAACCTCTTCGCTGTCACCAACTTCGGTGAATCCCACGGCCCGGCCATTGGCTGCGTGATTGACGGCTGTCCGCCGGGGCTTGCACTGTCCGAGGCCGACATTCAGCCCGATCTGGACCGTCGCCGTCCAGGGACCAGCAAATTCGTCACCCAGCGCAATGAGCCCGATGCGGTCCAAATTCTCTCTGGCGTGTACCAGGGCAAGACCACCGGCACCCCGATCTGCCTGCTGATCCAGAACACCGACCAGCGCAGCAAGGATTACGGCGACATTCTGCAAACCTTCCGTCCCGGTCATGCTGACTACACCTACTGGCGCAAATACGGCATCCGCGACCCACGTGGCGGCGGCCGCTCTTCGGCCCGACTGACTGCGCCCATGGTGGCTGCGGGCGCGGTGGCCAAGAAGTGGCTCAAGGAAAAACTGGGCACCACCTTTGTGGGCTGCATGACGCAAATTGGTGAAGTGCCGATTGGTTTTGAAAGCTGGGACCATGTGCCCAATAATCCGTTTTTTGCACCCGTGGCTGATGTGTCAGCGCTAGAGGACTACATGAGCGCGCTGCGCAAATCCGGCGATTCATGCGGTGCGCGTCTGCGTGTGGTGGCTCGCGGTGTTCCCGTTGGCCTGGGGCAGCCGCTGTTTGACAAGCTCGACGCCGATATTGCCTACGCCATGATGGGCATCAACGCTGTCAAGGGCGTCGAGATTGGCGCTGGCTTTGGCTGCGTCACGCAAAAGGGCAGCACGGCAGGCGACTCGCTCACGCCAGAGGGCTTTGTGGGCAACAATGCCGGTGGCATTCTGGGAGGCATCAGTTCGGGTCAGGACATTGAGGTGTCACTGGCCATCAAGCCGACCAGCTCGATCCTGATTCCTCGCCAGACGATTGACTCGGAAGGCCATGCGACCGAGGTCATCACCAAAGGTCGTCACGACCCTTGCGTGGGCATTCGAGCCACACCCATTGCCGAGGCCATGCTGGCGTTGGTGATCATGGAGCATGCGTTGCAGTTCCGTGCCCAAAGCGCGGATGTGGCCCATGATCTGGCCCCGATTGCGGCCAGCAAGCCTTGATGGCAGAGCGCAAGGCGCTGCTGCCCTTTGCAGCCCTGTCGGCGACGTACTTCGCCCACATTGGGCTGTTCAACTCCTACCTTCCGCTGTGGCTCAAGGATTTGGGCCTGGGCTTGCTGACCATCAGTGTGCTCAGCTCGATGCAGGCGGTGACGCGCTTGTTTGCCCCCTACGTGTGGGGCTGGCTCAGTGACCACACAGGTGAGCGTGTGCGCTTTCTGCGCTGGGGTGCTGCCGTGGCTTTGCTGTGCGCCAGTGCGTTGTGGTGGTCTCTGTCTCCGGTCATGCTGGGCGTTGTGCTGCTCGTGATGTTCACGCACACCAGCGCCATGATGCCCATGAGCGAGGCGGCCATGGCCCACCTGGTCAGTCTGGGGGGCGGCTTTGATGCACGGCGTTATGGACGTGTGCGTTTGTGGGGCTCGCTGGGCTTCATGGCCACTGTGTTCGTAGCCGGTGCCTGGTTTGAAGCTCAAGGCATGCAAAGCTTTGCGACCTGGACGGTGTTGAGTCTGCTGGCTGTGTGGGTGAGCACGCTGCTCATGCCCAATTTGAAAGAAGCCCAGCCTGTGCACGCCCAAAGCGTGCGGGTCTGGGCTGTTGTGCAACGCCCGGAAGTTCGCTGGTTTTTTATTGCAGCGTTTTTTCATGTGCTCTCGCACATGGGGCTTTATGTGTTTTTCTCGCTGTATCTGGATGCATTGGGATACAGCAAAACCATGATCGGCGCTTTGTGGGCTGTTTCTGTGCTGGTTGAGATCGCTTGGTTCTTTACCCAATCGCGCTGGTTGCCGCGTTTGCCGCTGACGGCCTGGATCGTTCTGTGTTCGGCAGCCATGGCGCTGCGCATGGGTGTGACCACGGTGTGGGCTGATGTGTTGTGGGTGCTGCTGCTGGCGCAGGCCTTGCACGCTTTGACTTTTGCTGCCCATCACACGGCTTGTGTAGCGCTGCTGTCGCACCATTTCCCAGGGCGTATGCGTGGTCGCGGCCAAGCCCTGTATACCGTGATTGCTTATGGCGTGCCGGGTGTACTGGGTGGTTTCGCCGGGGGGGTGATCAGTGAATACTGGGGCTTGCGCACGGTATTCGCTGTCATGACCTTGTGCGCCTTGTTGGCCATGGCGGCGGGCTGGCGCATGTGGCGTCTGACGCATCCCGCGGCCACGCAGTGAGAGAAAAAGATGATGGATGTGCCTGATTTCATTGAAGGCGACTTGCGTATCGCGCTGACCGATGGGCAGCGCCTGGTGACCGAGGTCGACGGCGTTACCGTGGTCTGGCACAGCTGGGGTGAGCAAGACAGCGCCACTGTGGTGTTGTTGCACGGCGGCAGTGGCAGCTGGCTGCATTGGGTGCGCAATATCGCCGCCTTGCGTGATGCGGGCTGGCGCGTACTGGTCCCGGACTTGCCGGGCTTTGGCGACTCAGACTTGCCGCCTGGTTGCGTGGATGTTGATGCTTTGCCCTTTTACTTGCATGACGGCTTGCAGCAACTGGCACCCAAGGGGCCTGTCCAGCTGGTGGGCTTTTCCTTTGGGGGCATGACGGCGGGTTTGTGGCTGCAGGCCTATCCGCAGGACGCACACGCACTGGTGCTGGTGGGCGCTCCTGGCATGGGCCTTCAAACGGCGGTGCGTACGCCCCTCAAAGGCTGGCGACACCTGGCCACGTCCGAGGCGCAGGAAGAGATCCATAAATACAACTTGATGGCGCTGATGTTCCAAAACGCCAGTGCGTTGGACCCTCTGGCGCTGGCTTTGCACACCGCCAATGTGCACCGCGACCGCATGCCGCGCAGGCGTTTGTCCAGTACCGACATTCTGGCGCGAGCCCTGCCTGATGTGCAGGTGCCGGTGAGTGCCATATACGGTGAACACGACGCGCTTTATCGCGAGCGGCTACCCGAGGTGCAGGGGGCCATGCAAATGCTGTGTGGTCAGTGGAATCGCTGGACCACTGTGTCTGGTGCAGGGCATTGGGTTCAGTATGAGGCGGCTCAGGCGTTCAACGCCGCCTTGATCCAGACTTTGAGTGATCAGGCCTGAATGGCTGATACGGCGGCGCGCAGGGCCAGCAAGTAGCTGTCCACGCCAAAACCGGCGATCTGGCCTTTGGCGATGGGCGCAATCACCGAGTGGTGACGGAATTCTTCGCGGGCGTGGATGTTGGACATGTGCACTTCGATGATCGGGCACTTGAGGATGGCCAGCGCATCGCGAATACCGTAGCTGTAATGCGTCCAGGCGCCGGCGTTGATCAGCACGGCTTGCGTGCCATCAGTGTGGGCGCGGTGAATGCGCTCAGCCATTTCGCCTTCATGGTTGGTCTGGAAGCACTCGACCTCGGCGCCCAGTTCCTTGCCTAAAGCGCCCAGTTTTGCATCGATTTCGGTCAGGGTGGCGGTGCCATACTGAGCCGGATCGCGTTTGCCGAACATGTTGAGATTGATGCCGTTGAGGGTCAGGATTTTCATGATGTGCTCAGGGGTATGGCGTATGCAATGTCCCCATTGTCCGCGATTTGGGGCAAGATGCTGACATGAGCATTCCTTTGAAAATCGATTTCGTCTCGGACGTGGCTTGCCCTTGGTGCGCGGTGGGCTTGTATTCCTTGCAGCAGGCGCTCGGCCGCCTGCAAGGCGAGGTGAGCGCCGAGCTGCATTTTCAGCCCTTTGAACTCAACCCTGACATGGGCCCTGAAGGGCAGGATCTGTCCGAGCACTTGACGCAAAAATACGGCTCCACCGCTGCGGATCAGGCGCGTATTCGCCAGACCATCACCGCCCGAGGTCAGGAGGTGGGCTTTGCCTTCAACCCCGATGGACGCGGTCGCGTGTGGAACACCTTCGATGCCCACCGTCTGTTGGCTTGGGCCGAGGGCCAGGGCGAAGGCGCTCAGCTGCGCCTCAAGCAAGCCTTGCTGGCGGCCTACCATGGCCGAGCTGAGCACATTGCCGACAAAGCGGTGTTGCTTGCGTCTGTGCGGGAAGCGGGCTTGAATGAAGTGGCTGCCAACGAAGTGCTGGACATGGATGCCTACGCCGACAAAGTACGCGCCGTGGAGCGCATGTACCAGCAGGCCGGGGTCCGTTCGGTTCCAGCGGTCATCATCAACGACAAGCACTTGATTTCGGGCGGGCAACCTTCTGCAGTGTTCGAGCAGGCCTTGCGGCAAATTGCGGCGCAGGCCGCCTGGGAAGCCGATGAATGAGTGAGCAGCCGCGCACGCCGGTCTTGTTTGTTTCGCACGGCTCGCCTTTGTTTGCCTTGAACCCTGGGCAGACGGGTCCGGCTTTGCAGCAATGGGCCTCAGATCAGGCGCCTGCTGATCGCATCAAAGGCATTGTGCTGATCTCGCCGCACTGGATGACGCGCGGTGGCGTAGCGGTGATGAGCACACCCATGCCGCGTACCTGGCATGACTTTGGCGGTTTCCCTGATGCGCTTTACCAGCTGCAATACCCGGCGCAGGGCGATCCGGCCTTGGCCGACAAGGTCATGGACTTGTTGCAAACCGCTGGCGTGCCACACGCAGCCGACGAACGACGTCCCTACGATCACGGTTGCTGGGTGCCTTTGATGCATTTGTACCCGCAGGCCGATGTGCCAGTGGTTCAGGTGTCCTTGCCCGATGGCTTCAGCACGGCCGATATTTATGCGGTGGGTCAAGCGTTGGCCCCCTTGCGTGAACAAGGCATCTTGCTGGTGGCATCGGGCAGCATGACGCACAACCTGTATGAGCTGCGTCGTGAAGACGGTCCCACTGAGCCCTATGTAGTCGCGTTTTGCGGCTGGGTCCACGATACGCTGATGCAAGGCGATTTAGCCTCCATGCTGGACTATCGAGCCCGGGCGCCCCATGCCAAGCGGGCGCACCCAAGCGATGAACACTTCCTGACGATTTACTTTGCTTTGGGCGCTGCGGGTTGGGGGCTGACCCATGGTCCTGGCCCGGTTTATATCAGCCGTGAGGTTCAGTTCCGGACGATTTCGATGGACGCCTTTAGCCTGCACTAGAGTCAGACCATGATGAGCACCGAATTGACGGTTTATTACGACGGCAGCTGCCCGCTGTGCCGACGGGAGATCGCCCTCTACCGCCGTTTGCGAGGTGCAGACCGACTGCGCTGGCTGGACGTGAGCGCTGGCCTGCCCCTGGGTGAGGGCCTGTCGTGCGAGGTCGCGATGCGTCGCTTTCATGTGCGCGATGAACACAAGCGCTTGTGGAGTGGAGGTGCGGCCTTTTCGCGCTTGTGGCTGGCTTTGCCGGGCTGGCGAGTGTTGGGCTGGGTGTTTGTTTGGCCACCCATGTCTTGGCTGCTGGAGCTGGCTTACCGCGTTTTTTTGCCGCTGCGCCCGCACCTGCAGCGCACTGTGCTGCGCTGGTGGCCTGATCAGGAGACCAGGGGATGAAGCAGTGGGGCTTAGCCATGGTGGCGCTGCTGTTGCTGCTGAGCAGCGCGCATGCGCAGATGGGCGAGAGGGTGGCCTTGCCAGAAATGGGCGGCCTGCAGATCGACCGCACCGAAGTGACCATTGGGCAATTTGCCCGATACGTGCAGGCCACGGGGGTGCGCACCCGCGCCGAGCAAGAAGGTGGTGGCTTTGAATATGTGGCAGGCTGGCAGCGCCGCCCCGGTTGGACCTGGCGCCAACCCGATGGCGTACCCGCTGAGCCCGACTTGCCCGCTGTGCACTTGACCCATGCCGAAGCCGCCGCCTATTGCCAGTGGGCCGGTGGGCGGCTGCCGACCGCGGCCGAATGGCGCCGCGCCGGCTTTACCGAGCTGCGCACGGCACCCCCGGAACCCTGGGAGCGCGGTAAAACCTACCCTTGGACCACAGGCGAGAGTCCGCAAGGCGCCAACACCAGCGACCCCGACCACTGGCCCCGTGCCGCCCCGGTCACGCAGACGCGTGCCGGTGTGAATGGGCTGCACGACATGGGCGCCAATGTATGGGAGTGGGCGCTTGATGCCCGCGGCCAGGAGCGCCAGACCCTGGGTGGCTCCTGGTGGTACCCGGCCTACCAGATGAAAGCCGATGTGCAGGCATTCAAAAACGCTGACTTTTATGCGGTCTACATCGGCTTTCGCTGCGTGTACGAGGCTGGAGGCCGGCGATGATGGTCTCCATGCGCAGCCTGCCAGAGGGCTACCGTGCGCTGGTGATTGGCGCCAGCGGCAGCATTGGGCAGGCCTTTGTGCAGGCTTTGCGTGCCGACCTGCGCTGCAGCGATGTGCAAGCCATTCGGCGAGGTGAACCCATCGAGTGGGATTTGGCGGACGAAGCCAGCCTCAAGGCACTGGCCCTGCAGGTACAAGGCCCTTTGCATCTGGTGGTGGATGCCACGGGCGCGCTCACCATCGACGGCCATTGTCCCGAAAAACGCTTGCAGGAGCTGGATGCCAACCGCCTGCTGCGCTCTGTGCAGGTCAATGCCGTGGGGCCGGCCCTGCTGCTGCGCCACCTCAGCCCGCTGCTGGCCCGTGGCGAGCGCGTGATCTGGGCCAAGCTGTCGGCACGCGTGGGCAGCATTGAAGACAACCACAAAGGCGGCTGGTACGGTTACCGCGCAGCCAAGGCCGCGCTCAACCAGCTGCTGCAGACCGCCGCGATTGAAATCAGCCGCCAGCGCCCGTTGGCGGTGGTGGCTGCACTTCAGCCAGGCACGGTGCGTTCAAGCCTGAGTGCGCCTTTTGTGGGGAGCGATGCCTTGGCGCCGGAGACGTCGGTGCAGGGCCTGCTGCAGGCGCTGGACGCGGCGCCTGCGACCGGGCGGGCCGTCTTCTTGGACCACCGGGGACAGCCCATCGCCTGGTGAAACTTAGGGCCGCAGGGCGATGCCGATCCGGTCACGCTTGACGGTGGGCTTGGGGCAGACGCCCTTTGGCAGTTCGAACCAGTCGCGCACGTCTTGTTCGAGTCCCACGCCGTGCATGAAGTTGTAGATGGCCTTCTTGAGGCCTCGGCCGAGAACGTCGTGGTCCACGCCCCGGGGCATGGGCGTGGGGTCGATGAAGCCGACGTCGTTTTTGGCAAAGGTGACTTCGGGCAGCGGCACCAGTTGCACGCCATAGGCCTCGGGGTTCAGGCCGACAGGGGAATGCACGGTACACACAAAGCGGTGGAAAAAACCGCTGTGGATGCAGCCGTTTTCAAACAGCTGGCGCACGTATTCGAGCGCGTCCACCGTGTCCTGCAGGGTTTGGGTGGGAAAGCCGTACATCAGGTAGGCGTGCACCAGAATGCCCGCGTCGGCCATGCCACGCGTCACGCGGGCCACCTGGTCCACCGTCACGCCTTTTTGCATCAGCGCCAGCAGCCGGTCGGAGGCGACTTCCAGTCCACCGGACATCGCGATGCAACCGCTCTCGGCCAGCAGCTCGCTGAGCTCGGGCGTGAAGGTTTTTTCAAACCGGATGTTGCCCCACCAGCTGATCTGCACTTTGCGGCGCAGCAATTCTTCGGCCAGGGCCTTGAGCATCTTGGGGGGCGCGGCCTCGTCCACAAAGTGAAAGCCGGTCTGGCCGGTTTCTGCCACGATCGCTTCGATGCGGTCCACCAGCGTGCTGGCCTGTGCGGTTTCGTAGCGGCCAATGTAGTCGAGGCTCACGTCGCAGAAGCTGCATTTCTTCCAGTAGCAGCCGTGGGCAATGGTCAGCTTGTTCCAGCGCCCGTCGCTCCAGAGGCGGTGCATGGGGTTGAGCATGTCCAGCAGGCTCAGGTAGTCGTGGATTGGCAAACCGTCCCAGGTGGGCGTGCCCACGTCTTCAAAGGGAATATCGGGCTCTGGCCAGTTGATCCACCTGATGAGAGCATCTTCTCGTACAAAGGTGCGCACCAGGCGTTCGCGGCTGCGTTGGCCTTGCAGGTGCTCGACCAGTGAGAGCACCGGGCGCTCGCCGCTGTCGAGCGTCAAATAGTCCACAAAATCAAACAAACGAGGTTCGGCCAGCTCGCGCAGCTCGGTGTTCACAAAGCCACCGCCCAGTCCAATGCGAATGTTGGGGTGGTGTTGCTTGAGGGTTTGGGCGATGCGCAGCGCGCCATAAACCGAACCAGGAAAAGGCACCGACAGCAAGACCAGCTGGGGGCTGTGCTGCGCGATGGCCGTCAGCGTGAGTTCGGCCAGTGTCCGGTCCACCAGATTGGGCGGCGCGGCCAAGGCCTGGGCCAGCGGGTCAAAGCTGGGCTGCGCGGCGGCCAGACTTTCGGCGTAGCGCACAAACTCAAATCGCTCATCCACCGCGCCTTGCAGCACATCGGCCAGGTCGTTCAAATACAGCGTGGCCAGGTGCCGTGCACGGTCGGTGCTGCCCAAAGCGCCAAAGGCCCAGCCCAGCGGATCGCCGTTTTCCTCATCGTCGTAGCTGTCGAGCGCGGCAAAGCGTGGGCCTTCTGGCAAAAAGCCCCGGCTGGCGATGCGGTGCGCCAGCGTGCTGTCGCGTCCTTGCAAGAAGGCGATCACGCGGTCGATGGTTTGCGCGTAACGCTCGAAATGGTCAAGAAAGAAATTGACCGGGCCACTGCGTTTTTCTTCGGGCTGCGCGAGGGCCGCCTCACGCAGTTGTATCAAGCCTGAGTGACTCATGAGCTGCAGCACCAGAGCCAGCGCCAAGTCGGCTTGTTCAGCGTCCACACCGCGCGAGCGCAGAAAGCCCGTGAGGTAGGCGGTGGAGGGGTAGGGGGTGTTGAGCTGCGTCATCGGGGGGATGAGGCAGAGCACCTTCACGGACGAAACTTCTGGCATGCGATGTTGATGAGGGTCAATAGTCCGATTATCGGATGACGACGCATCGCGGGGGGAAGCGACAATCACGAAATTTTTCAATACAAGCTCAGGAGTCTCGAATGAAACACATCATGATGGGGGTACTGCTGGCTACCGCAGGGACATGCCAGGCTTACGATGGCTGGACAAGTGAGGTGTCACATGCCGCAGGTGGAGCCTTGTTGGCGGGTGGAATTTCATATGTGTACCGCGATTCACCCCATCGTGCCATGATCGGTTTTGCTGCCAGCACGGCTGCCGGGATACTGGTCGAAAGCGCAAGCATTGCTCGCGGCGGCAACCGTTCCAGCCAGTACCTTGATATGGCCTCGCACGCCATCGGCTCAGCGATTGGGGCTTGGTACAGCGACAGGTACCTCTTGGTACCTGTCATCAGTCGATCATCCGTGGGCGTGGTGTACAGCACCCGTTTTTGACAAGCCGCTGGCACCCAGGCTTGGACTGAGCAACAGCGACTGCTGGACATGCCCGGCCAGCTGATGCGCGGTGATGGCACTCAGCGTCCAGCCCAGGTGACCGTGACCCGTGTTGTAGAACACATTGGCTTTTTTGCCAGCACCGACGCGCGGCAACATGTCAGGCATCATGGGGCGCAGGCCGGCCCAGGGCACCACCTTGCGGGTGTCGATGCCGGGGAAGCATTCGTTGACCCAGCGGATCAGCGGGGCGATGCGGTCGGCGCGGATGTCGAGGTTGAAGCCGTTGAACTCGGCGGTGCCGGCCACGCGGAAACGGTCATTGCCCAGACGACTCGTGACCAGCTTGGTTTCATCGTCCAGCAGGCTGACTTGCGGCGCAGCGGCCTGACTGGCGGCGTCGGGCATGTTGACGGTGATCGAGTAGCCCTTGACCGGGTAGACGTTGAGGCGGTCGCCGAGCTGCGCGGCCAGGCGGCGGCTGTGCACGCCGGCGCTGATGACGATGCCGTCAAAACGCAAGGTGTCGATCTGTCCTTCATAGCGGACCTGGACTGTGGCGACTTCGCCATCACTGCTGACGTTCAATACCTCATGCCCCGTGAGCATTTGCACGCCCAGTCGCTTGCAAGCCTGTGCCAGACCAAAAGTGAACTTGTGGATGTCGCCGGTCGAATCGCTTTCGGTGAAGTAACCGCCATAGTACTGGCCTTGCAGCGTGGGCTCGATGGCGCGCATTTCCTCGGGCGTGACGGCACGGCGCTCCAGGCCGCCTGCGGCCAGCAGCTTCGAGACACGGCCTGCATGATCAAAGCCCTTTTTGTCGCGGTAGATGTGCAGGATGCCTTGGCGCTTGTGGTCAAAGTCGATGCCCTCGCTGGCCGCCCAGGCGAACAGGTGCTCGCGGGCGTCAATGGCCAGTTTGGCTGTATCGATGGTGTTGCGTTCGTACTTGGGGATGTTGGCGACGAACTCGGCGATCCAGCTGAACTTGTGCCAGCTGGGCTTGGGGTTCATCAGCAGCGGTGCGTCGGCCTTCATCATCCATTTGAGGCCCTTGATGAGGGTGGACGGGTGGGTCCAGACTTCGGCATTGGAGGCCGAGAGCTGACCGCCGTTGGCGTAGGACGTTTCCATCGCCGCGTAGCGGTTCTTTTCGATGAGGGTGACCTGGAAACCCTGACGGGCGAGGGCGTAGGCGGAAGTGACGCCGGTGATGCCGCCGCCGATGACAACCATGTGCTTTTCCATGGAGCTTTCTCTCTTTACAAAACGTCTCAAATGGAAGGACACGCAGCGCACGGCATGTGCACTGCATGACCCCCTCTGTTTGAGACCTGAGAGATTCGTTCCAGTCTGGAACTTGCTCCTGCGGTGGACCAGGTGACGAGTCCTGGTCACTCTTCAGAGTGTGTGGTGCCCTATCGGGCGCTTTCCTGCATCGGTCCTTTGGCCTGAGAGTTTCCGGGGTGGTTGCTCCTTCGGCGCCAGCGCGGGGCTGGTCTCTCCCGATGCAGACGAATTTGATTATCTCATGAGCTGAACAAGAACCAGCGAAATCGATGGGAAACCGACCAGCACGCCCAAGCGCACAAGGTCGGCGGCGATGAAGGGCACCAGACCACGGAAGATGGTGCCCACGCGCACGCCCGGTAAATTTGCTTTCAGTACAAACACGTTCATGCCTACAGGTGGCGTGATCAGACCGATTTCGGTCAGGACCACCACGATGATGCCGAACCACACCAGGTCGAAACCTTGTGCGATCAATACAGGCGTGAACAGTGGAACAAAAATCAGGATGATGGCCATCGAATCCATCACGCAACCCAGCAACAGGAACACTGCCAGGATGGACAGCAGAATGCCGGTTTTTGACAGCCCAGAACCTTGCACCATGTTCAGCAGTTCATCGGCCAGACCTGAAAACGAAATCAGCTGCGAAAACATCATGGCGCCAAACAGCACCACATAGAGCATGACGGATGTCTTGGCAGTGGCTAGCAAAGTCTCATGGAAGGTTTGCCAGGACAGGCGTTTTTGCAGCAAGGCAATGATCAGGGCTGTGCCCGCGCCCATGCCACCGGCTTCGGTGGCTGTGAACCAGCCCATGTACAAGCCACCAATGATGAGGGTGAACAGCGCCATGAAGGGCCATACGCCTGCAAGCGATTGCCAGCGTTCCTTGGCAGATACTTTTTCGCCGCGTGGTGCGTGCTCGGGCTTGAACACGGCAATCAGGTAAATCGCCAGCATGTACAGCGACAGGCCCAGCAGCCCAGGCAACACGCCGGCCACAAACAACTCACCAATGTTTTGTTGAGTGAGGATACCGTAAATCATCAGGATGATGGACGGTGGAATCAGAATGCCTAAGGTGCCGCCAGCAGCGATAGTGGCTGTGGCCAGGCGCTCTGAGTAGCCATACTTTTGCATGCTGGGGTAAGCCACTTTGGCCATGGTGGCTGCAGTGGCAAAGCTGGAGCCACACACGGCGCTGAAGCCAGCGCAGGTCACCATGGTGGCCAATGCTAAACCTCCGCGAATGGCGCCCAAAAAGGCATAAGCGGCGCGAAACAAGTCGGCTGAAATGCCTGTGCGCGACAGGATGTCGCCCATCAGAATGAACAGGGGAACCACTGCCAGGTCATATGAAAATGACGCTTCCGTCAAGGTCATCGGCAGCAAAGTGCGGGCCACATCGAAACTGTTGAGATAGCTGATGCCGCCTATGGCTACAGCCATCAGGCTGATGCCCAGCGGTACACGCAAAAAAGCCAGCAACAAAACGGCGGCCAGGCAAAACAGACCGACCATCATGACGGTATCTCCTCGTGGTATTCGGGGTGTGGAGCATCCACAAACAAGGCAACTACTGCGGCCAAAGACGTTGTGAACGAAATGAACGCATACATCCAGTAACGAGGGATGAGCAGGGCCTGGCTGACCTCGTTGATGTTGCGTGCCTCTTCAATGGCCATGTAGTACTCATAGGCGATCAAAGCCAGAACCGCACTGATGATCACATCCACAGCCCGGTGCCACAGGCGCCAGCCGGGGGTGAGCAGCCATTTGTCAAACAAATCGATGCTCAGGTGCCCACGCTGTCCGGTCAGCAGGGGTAAGCCCGAAAAAATGATGGCAGCCATGAGGTGTTCTGTGATGTCGTTCGCGCCAAACACCGGGGTGTTGAACAGGCGCCGGCCGAGCACATCGACAAATGTCATTGCAACCATGGAAAAAAGCATCACGACCAGTCCAGTGCCGACAAAGCGCTGAAGGGGTTGAAGAACACGTTTCATGACAACCATCATTTGAGTAAGTCGGGTTTATTTGGACAGCAGCTTGTACTGTTGCTCGTAGAAGTCAAGAATGGCGTTGTGGTTGTTCACGCCAAACTTGGGGCCTTCGGTATTGAGCTCCTGAAGCATGTCAGCGCGTACTTTGCGAATCACGTTCATCACGTCTTTGCCAGGCTCACCGAACTTGTGGCCATCGGCGCGCATTTTGGCTTCGGCAGACTTGGTCTGTTTGTCAAACTCTTGCCCCCATCTGCGTGAGAGCATCTCGCCCGACACTTTCATGATGGCGGCCTGATCGGCTTTGTTGATTTTGCTCCACTTGCCTTCATTCATCACGATGAAGAAGGTGCCGTCATACAACCCATTGGGGACGATGGTGTGGTTCTTGAGCACGCCGTCCAGACGGAAGTTGACCACGGACTCCAGGCCATGCAAGGATGCATCAATCTGGCCGCCTTGCAACATTTCATAAGCCTTGGTCGCGGGGCCGGCTACCGGAATGGCGCCCATCTCTTCGAGCAGACGCTTCTGGATAGGGCCTCCCATGCGTACTTTTTGCCCCTTGAGTGCATCCAGGCTGTCGATCAATTTGCTGGGATGATTGAATTGACCGCCGCCGAGCATGCCTACGCCGAGCATCTTGACGCCTTTGAATGCGTCATTGGAGGCCAGGAATTTGTCATAGGTGCGCCACAGTGCGACCGAGGTGGCTTCGCAGTTGGAGCCCATCATCGGCAGCTCGGCAAACCACATCATCTTGAAGCGCTCAGGCTCGTAGGTGAAGTTGCCCCATGTGACGTCGGCGACACCTTTGCGTGCCAGCTCGAAGTGCTGTGGCGGACTGCCCACGGCTTTGGGCAACAGGTTGATGCTGACCCGGCCTTGGGTCACTTTTTTGACTTCTTCGGTCCAGGGCACCAGGATGTCCTTGACCACATAGTGAGCGGGGGGTACCCAACTGGACATTGTCAGGGTGGTGTTGGCCTGGGCGGTGCCGGTTGTGGCGAAGATAGCAGCTGCAGCTGCGGTGGCTGCCAGGGCTTTGACGCGGATACGTGGGTTCATGGTTTGTCTCCTTTGGGTGGTTATGAAAGCAGGTCATTGACCAAAGCCACCCAGTACTGAGCGCCAATGGCAATATTGTGATCGTTGAAGTCGTAGGCCGGGTTGTGCACCATGCAGGCTCCAGGCTCTTGGCCAGCGCCGTTACCGATGAACAGGTAACAGCCGGGCACGCGTTCGAGCATGAAGGCAAAGTCTTCACTGCCGGTCAGCATGGGGCCGTTGTCCACAATCTGTTCGGGCGCAAAGTGTTTGCGGGCTACTTGCAGCGCTTGGGCGGTGCATTGCGCATCGTTGACCAATACGGCGTAGCCGTCGCGCCAATCGATGTCGGCCTTGACGCCATAGCTTTGGGCTTGCAGTTGTACCAGGTCGTGCAGGCGTTGGCACATGTGCACGCGCACCTGCGGGTCGAGCGCACGAACACTGATCTCAAGCTGGGCGGTGTCGGGAATGACGTTGTTGGCTTTGCCTGCCTGAATCGAACCGACCGTGACCACTGCCGGTTGGAGTGGGTCCACATTGCGCGAGACCACGGTTTGCAGCGCCATGATCAGCGAAGCGGCGGCCACCACGGGGTCATTGGCGCGATGCGGCATGGCGCCGTGCCCGCCCTGACCTTGCAGGGTGATGCTCATGTAGTCGGACGACGCCATGGTGGGGCCGTTGCGAAACACCAGCTGGCCCTGAGGGAAGCCTGGCATGTTGTGCATGGCGTAAATACTGTCGCAGGGAAATTGCTCGAACAAGCCGTCCTGCATCATGCGCAGCGCGCCGCCGCCGCCTTCTTCCGCAGGCTGAAAAATCAGGTTCAGGGTGCCGGACCAAGTGGTTTGCAGGGCCAGCATTTGCGCCGCGGCCAGCAGCATCGCGGTGTGGCCGTCGTGGCCGCAGGCATGCATCAAGCCGGGTTTGCAGCTACTCCACGCCAGGCCGTTGTTTTCTTCGATGGGCAGCGCGTCCATGTCGGAGCGCAGTCCAATGCGTACTTTGCCGGTGCCGCGCACCAGTTGACCCACGACGCCCGTGCCCCCCAGGCCGGTGGTGACGCTGTAGCCCCACTGGCGCAGCTTGTCGGCCACCAGCGCGCTGGTGCGGTGCTCTTCGTAGGCCAGTTCAGGATGGCGATGAATGTCACGGCGCAGGCCGATGAATTCTTCGATGGCTTCAGTGCTGAGTCGGTACACCTTGTCTCCATGGTGGTGATTTTTCTTGCATCGTAGGTGTCAGTTTTGTTAAAGTCCAATGCATACGAAAGCAATGATCTATAAATTTAAAGTTAAAAATGACCCTCACCCAACTTAAGCATCTGGTGGCATTGGCCCAATGGGGCTCCTTTGCGCAAACAGCCAAAGCGGTGTTTCTGACGCAACCTGCATTAACACGCAGCATTCAGTCTCTAGAGGATGAGCTGGGCGGCAAATTGTTTGATCGCATGGGCCGCCGTATTGGTCTGACGCCCTTTGGTCAGGAGGTGTTGCAGCGAGCACGATTGCTCGTCAGCGATGCGGATGCGCTTAAACGGCTGGGGGCAGGTCTGGACCAAGGTCTGACCGGTAAATTGCGTATGGGGCTCGGCTCAGGACCGGGCTTGCTGTTTTCTGGCGTGATGATGAGTCATATGGCGATACAGCATCCGCGGTTGCAACTGAGCTTGTCGCGGGGCAATACAGAGACGCTGCTGCGTGCGCTGAAAGAACAGGAGTTGGATGCGGCGGTGATTGATGTCCGGGCAATGCGCCCATCGTCTGACTTTGAGGTGACGCACACCTTCGAGATGCAAGGCGCATTCATGGTGCGAGCAGGGCATCCCTTGCTGAAAAGAAAATCGGTGAGTTTGGAGGACATCAAAGTGTTTCCCATTGCATCCACCCCGCTCAGTGACGAAGTGGCGCGCATGCTGATGGCGACCTACGGTCCTCAAGCCAATCCGGATGATTTGGTGACCTTGCGCAGCGACGAGACCAGCCATATTGTGGAGGTTGCCCGTCAAAGTGACGCAGTGGTGCTCAGCATTGTGGCGGCAGGGCCGGACTTACGCATTTTGAACATGAAGCCAGAATTGAAGGCCACCGCAAAATTTGGCCTTGTCACGCTGGCCAAAAGGCAACCCGCACCCGCGCTGCGCATCGTGCACGAGCAGTTGCCGGTTTGGATTGCAGCGCTTCAGTCAGCATAAGCGTCCATCGGCAGACAGGTGCAAAACAGGTTACGGTCGCCGTAGACGTTGTCCACGCGGCCCACGGGCGGCCAGTACTTGACGCTGCCCGGTACACGGCCCTTGAGTGCGCCGCCGACCTCGCGCGGGTAAGCGCGGCCCCACTCGGCCACCATCAGGCTCTCAGCCGTATGCGGGGCGTTCTTGAGCGGGTTGTTGTCCTGCGGCCAGACACCGTTTTCGACCTGGCGGATCTCTTCGCGGATCGCGATCATCGCGTCGATGAAGCGGTCCAGCTCTTCGAGCGTCTCGCTTTCGGTGGGCTCGACCATCAGGGTGTTGGCCACCGGGAAAGACAGCGTGGGCGCGTGGAAGCCGTAGTCCATCAGGCGCTTGGCCACGTCTTCGGCCATCACGCCGCAGGTGTCCTTGAAGTGGCGCAGGTCCAGAATGCATTCGTGGGCCACCAGGCCGCGACCATCGGGTGTAGGGCTGGCGTAGAGCGTGGGGTAGTGGGGTGCCAGGCGCTTGCTGATGTAGTTGGCGGCCAGGATGGCGGCTTCGGTCGCATGTTGCAGGCCGTCTGCGCCCATCATGCGGATGTACATCCAGCTGATCGGCAGCACAGCCGCGTTGCCGTACGGCGCAGCGCTGACCGCACCGACGCCGTTGACCTTGATGCCTGCCGTGGCGTGGCCAGGCAAGTAAGGCACCAAGTCTTCGACCACGCAGACGGGGCCGACGCCGGGGCCGCCACCGCCGTGGGGGATGCAGAAGGTCTTGTGCAGGTTCAGGTGGCTCACGTCACCGCCAAACTCGCCGGGCGCGGCCACGCCCACCAGCGCGTTCATGTTGGCGCCGTCCACGTACACGCGCCCGCCATGCTGGTGCACGAGCTCGCACAGGGCCTTGACCTGCGTCTCGAACACGCCGTGGGTGCTGGGGTAGGTGATCATGACGGCAGCCAGATTCGCGCTGTGCTGTTCGCACTTGGCTTTCAGGTCGTCCAGGTCCACGTTGCCGTTGTCGTCGCACTTGGTGACCACCACTGTCATGCCCACCATCTGGGCGCTGGCGGGGTTGGTGCCGTGGGCGCTGGAGGGGATCAGGCAGATGTTGCGGTGGCCTTCGCCACGGGCGCGGTGGTAGGCCTGGATGACCAGCAGACCGGCGTATTCACCCTGGCTGCCCGCATTGGGTTGCAGGCTGATGCCTTGGTAACCCGTGGCCTGGCAGAGCCAGTCGCGCAGCTGCTGGTCCAGCTCGGCGTAGCCTTGCAGCTGGTCGGCAGGCGCAAAGGGGTGGGGCAGAGCAAACTCGGGCCAGGTGATGGGGATCATCTCGCTGGTGGCGTTGAGCTTCATGGTGCACGAACCCAGCGGGATCATGGTGCGGTCCAGGGCCAGGTCCTTGTCGGAGAGCTGGCGGATGTAGCGCAGCATGCCGGTCTCGGAGTGGTAGCGGTTGAAGACCGGGTGCGTCAGGAAGGCGCTGGTGCGGCGCAGGCTGGCTGGGATCAGCGATTCAATGCCGTTCTCGAACGCGTCAAAAGACGGCAGTTTTTGGTCTGCAGCGGCGAACAGGCGCCACAGGGCCTGCACGTCTTCGCGCGTGGTGGTTTCGTCCAGCGTGATGCCGACGAAACCGGCGCGGCCGCTGTTGTAGCGGCGCAGGTTGATTTCCTTGGTCACGGCTTTGGCGTGAAGGGCTTCGGCGGCCGTAGTGCTGCCGCAGTCGATGGTCAGCGTGTCAAAGGCGGTGCCGTGCAAGAGCGAGGCGCCCAGCGATTTGAGGCCTTCGGCCAGCACGGTGGTGTAGCTGGCGATGCGCTGCGCGATGCGCTTGAGGCCCTCAGGCCCGTGGTAGACCGCGTACATGCTGGCGACCACGGCAGGGAGCACTTGTGCGGTACAGATGTTGCTGGTGGCTTTTTCGCGGCGGATGTGCTGCTCGCGGGTTTGCAGGGCCAGGCGGTAGGCCGGCTGGCCGTGCGCGTCCACGCTCACGCCCACCAGGCGGCCGGGCATGGAGCGCTTGTACTCGTCGCGGCAGGCCAGGTAGGCGGCGTGCGGGCCGCCTGCGCCCATGGGCATGCCAAAGCGCTGGGTGGTGCCGACCACGATGTCAGCGCCCATTTCGCCCGGTGTCTTGAGCAGCACCAGGGCCAGCAGGTCGGCGGCCAGGATGAAGGCGGCGCCCTTGCTGTGGATCAGGTCGGCGGACAGCTGCCAGTCGGCCAGCCAGCCACTGCTGCCGGGGTACTGGTTAAGGGCGGCAAAGTAGTCGTCCTGCGCAATGGCGGCCTGCCACTCATCGCTGGAGCGGATCACCTTGACGGTGATGCCCAGCGGGGCGGCACGGGTCTCGATGACTTCGAGCGTTTGCGGGTGCACATCGCCGCTGACGATGAAGGTGTTGCCTTTGGCCTTGACCGAACGCTTGGCCAGGGTCATGGCTTCGGCGGCGGCGGTGGCTTCGTCCAGCATGGACGCGTTAGCAATGGGCATGCCCGTCAGGTCGCACACCATGGTCTGGAAGTTGACCAGCGCTTCCATGCGGCCCTGCGAAATCTCGGCCTGGTAAGGTGTGTAGGCGGTGTACCAGGCAGGGTTTTCGAGGATGTTGCGCAAGATGACGCCGGGCGTGTGCGTGCCGTGGTAGCCCTGGCCAATGAAGCTCTTGAAGAGCTTGTTCTTGCGCGCAATGCGTTTGAGTTGGTCGAGCGCTGCGGCTTCGGTGGTGGCTGCAGGCAGCTGCATGGACTCCTGGCGCGCAATCGAGCGCGGAACGATCGAATCGATCAGGGCGCGGCGCGAGGCTTCGCCAATGACGCCGAGCATGAGTTGCTCATCCGCCGGGCTGATGCCAATGTGGCGGGCAATGAATTCGCTGTCGTTTTCGAGAGTGCGCAAGGAGTCGGTCATGTTCAGGCTCAGCCAGTGAAGGTGTTGTAGGCGGTTTCGTCGAGCAACGCGTCAACTTCCGAAGCGTTGGACAGCTTGACCTTGAAGAACCAGCCCTTGCCCAGCGGATCGCTGTTGGCCAGAGCGGGGTCATTGCGCAGGTCTTCGTTGACCTCGACGATCTCGCCGGACACGGGCATGTACACGTCAGCGGCAGCCTTGACGGACTCGACCACACCAGCCACGTCTTTTTGTGCAAAGGACTTGCCGACTTCGGGCAGGTCCACAAACACCACATCGCCCAGCGCGTCCTGCGCGTGGTGGGTGATGCCGACGACTGCGGTGTCGCCTTCAACATTGATCCATTCGTGGTCTTCGGTGTACTTGATCATGGTTTGCTCCGGTTGAATTGGTTGATTGGGGTCGTAATGGGGGTCACGTAATGGGGGGCAGATCCCGATTGTTTGGGCAGAAATCAACCGCGGTAATAGCGGTTGGGAACGAAGGGCAGGGCGCTGACTTCCATCGGTACGGCTTTGCCGCGCACCATGGCGTTCAGACGGGTCCCTACGGGTGCATATTCTGCCTGCACGTAGGCCAGGGCCACGGGCTTGTCGGCCGTGGGGGCGAGCAGACCGCTGGTGACTTCGCCCACTTTCAGGCCTGCTTCGTTGTGCAGCTCCACATGCTCGCGCACCGGTACACGTTCCAGGCCGACCAGACCTACGCGCAAACGTTCAGCAGCTTGTGTGCCATCGAGCTGGGCCAGAACCTTGTCCGCACCAGGAAAGCCGCCCGCGCGGGCGCCACCATTGCGGCGTACCTTCTGCATGGCCCAGTTCAGATTGGCCTCGACGGGCGTGCTCTTGGTGTCAATGTCGTTCCCGTACAGGCACAGACCGGCTTCCAGGCGCAGCGAGTTGCGGGCACCCAGGCCAATAGGCTTGACTTCAGGCTGGGCCAGCAGGGCACGGGCAAAGGCATCGGCGGCATGGGCAGGCAGCGAAATTTCAAAACCATCTTCACCGGTATAGCCGCTACGGGTCACGTAAAGGTCAGCGCCTTCCCAGGTGAATGCCATGCCAGTCATGAACACGAGTTGCTGGACGCCGGGCAACAGACGGCTCAGCGCGGTCACCGCCTGAGGGCCTTGCAAGGCCAGAAGAGCGCGGTCAAATTGCGGTGTGATGGTGCAGCGACTGCCGATGCGTGCCTGGATGTGCGCCAGATCGCCATGTTTGCAAGCACCGTTGACGATGACAAAAATGTCCTCGCCCCGATTGACGAACATCAGGTCGTCGATGATGCCGCCCTCGTCGTTGAGCAAGAGGCCATAGCGCTGCTTGTGCAGGCCCAGACCGATCACGTCCACCGGCATCAGGCTCTCAAAGGCGGCTGCGGCATCGGGGCCGCTCAGACACAGCTGGCCCATGTGAGACACATCAAACAGGCCAGCTGCAGTGCGGGTGTGGTGGTGTTCGGTGACCAGACCAGAGGGGTATTGCACCGGCATGCTGTAGCCAGCAAAAGGCACCATGCGCGCGCCAAGCTCGAGGTGCAGGCCGTTCAAAGGGGTGGTGAGCAGATTTTCGGTGGCGGACATGTTGAGCTTTCAAGGGCACGGTTCACCAAGGCACATGCCGTGGTGGGCCCTCGCTGTCCGCTTTACCTGAGAGATTCGCCGGGAAGCCCTGCGTGACAAGGGATTCTGCGGTTTGCTCCTTCGGTGGGTGCTGTGGTTCGATGACCCGGCACCTCTCTCCAGTGAGGCAACGTCTAAGACGTTTTGTCAGTCCTTTTGCCTGAGCGTTCAGCTGCACTGCAGCCTGCGCCTTCGGCGGCTTGGCACCCTCAAGTGGATACCAAGCGCTCTCCTGACAGCGCAAATTCTACAGCCACTTCGCATCCCAAAAGAAAAGGCCCATAAGGGCCTTTTCTTGTCGAGAGGAGCAAGCTCACATGCCTGAATAATTCGGCCCGCCGCCGCCTTCGGGCGTAACCCAGACGATGTTCTGCGTCGGATCCTTGATGTCGCAGGTCTTGCAGTGCACGCAGTTTTGCGCGTTGATCTGCAGGCGGTCGCTGTTGTCGTCGTTTTTGACGAACTCGTACACGCCAGCTGGGCAGTAGCGGCTCTCGGGGCCGGCAA